>Ga0209370_1000099_pt1 | contig 197709 bp, 201 predicted proteins | sample AgamicAtPrz_FD_187164 | JGI IMG/M metagenome (GOLD analysis project Ga0209370, IMG submission 187164) | Agave microbial communities from Guanajuato, Mexico - At.P.rz (SPAdes) (version 2) | ecosystem: Host-associated > Plants > Phyllosphere > Phylloplane/Leaf | place: Guanajuato, Mexico...
CTGGCCGCTGAGTAGTCGCCGGTGTTGCTGGCCGCTGACTGGTAGCCGGTGTTGCTGGCCGCTGAGTAGTCGCCGGTGTTGCTGGCCGCTGAGTAGTCGCCGGTGTTGCTGGCCGCTGAGCGGTTGCCGGTCATGATCTGCTGCTCACATGACTTATCTACCTTGCTCCATACCCGCTCGATGGCGCGCTTAACCATCTCATGGATGGAGATTTCAGCTTTGATAGTGATGGTTGCACTGGCGATTTTGCTGTCGCTTTCATGGTGTGAAACTTCGCCTGATACCTCTACTTCACAGAAGCGATTCCCGGCAGGGTGGTAGTAACTGAAGACATCAATCGGATTCTCACAGGAGTGGAAGCCAGAAGAGCAGGCTTTAACCTCGCCTTCATGAGTGAAGGTCTTGCCGATTTCGAACTGGAAGTCGCGGCAGGTCATATCCGCGTTGAAACCTTTGTATGCAACGATAGTTTTCTGTGTCATGTGATTTCCTTGTGATGCCCTTAAGCCGGGCCGCTGAACGTTTAAAGACCTCGCACCATGGCGATTCGCGATAATTTTTCTGCGGTGGATAGCCGCTCTCATAACGTGGCTCACTCGTAAATGAACCTGGGTATGAGGTAATAAAAAACCCGCCGGAGCGGGTCTATCGTGAAATTCATGGCAGGTTTTCTGGAACAGGAGGGCGCTCAAATCTGGCCCAAGCCAGGAGGACTCGGTCAGGAACTTCTGTGTCATTCCAGCGATTTGTTATTTGAAGCTGGCCTGAATCATTCTTCTCAAAGTGCTCCCAGTACATTCGCCCCTCTTCAGGGTATTCGTTGTAAAATCCGTGAGTGCCAACGAACTCAGCATCTTCCGTGAGCCAGTCATCAAGCCATCCTGGAGATTCTGCGGGCCACTGACCTTCCTCTTGGAAATATGAAAGCTCATTTTCAGTAGCAGCAGTGTTGGAAAATCTCAGCTCTACAACGCGCCGATCAATCTTTTCCAATACTGCAGTCCTGGTTGCCTTTCCATCCGCTCCAGCCGCACCCCATTTGAATTGGTAGCGATAAACATCTACCAGCCCCCACACCTTGATGTCCTCGCCTCGCTTGATATCGGGGATGTCCGATGTTTTCTTCCATTCAACTTCCATACCCACCTCTCTGTTTGTTTACCGTCAGCCCCTGGGGAGCTGGTTGAAATGGCGGGGACTTCCAGCTCTTGTCTGGCATATCGCAGGTTGGACCCTGCGACGCTTTCACGCACATCATCGCGGCGCCACGATGATTAGCTATTAAGCGATGTCCCCATAATTTTTAACGCGCTGTAACTTGCTTGGAATTGCGGTAACCAGCTGCGAAGATAGCGACTTCTGGCAAGCAGCTTGCGCCGCCGGTATTGGTTTCACGCAGGCTACCGAGCGAAGTGGCGCGGTCTACTCGTGATGCATGCTTGCGAGATTCTTCCTGAGAAGCTTCAGGAGCCTCGCAACCAAAGATTGCGTCGATGATATTGCCGATAGCGTCACGCTCCATTGCGAGCTTCCTGCGCCGCTCATGACGGCGAGTTTTAGCATTACCAGCTGATAAGGATTTCCCGTATACGATAACCGTCATGATTTGGTCCTCATTTGAAATGGCTTTGGTGTTGCAGATAGCCAGGCGACTAACCCTGACCGCGTACTCATTGCCGAGCACCTCCGCCGAAGAGGTTGGCTTCTATCTGCAACCCAAACCCATCTCGTTTGGTATCTGTTCGCGCTTTGTCAGCGCATCATCGAAGTTAAAGAGCGTGAGACATAATCCTTGTCTCGGTAGTGCGTCCTGCTGATGGGATTAATAGTATGCGTATAGCGCATATGCGTCAAGCGCATAATAATGATTGGGGTTACAAAAGGCGGGCAAGTATATGTATGCGCATGAAACACAAAGAGAAAAAAATTTAAGCAGGGGATGTTTTAGATACAAAAAAGCCCGCGCAAGGCGGGCTTAATGTGAGAAACGAGGTCTATCCGTGTCGGCGGAACTGCTGTGACTGACTGAGCATTACCCTGCCGGCAACATGGAACATAGGCATTTCCTCTTCAGATATGGACCACTCACGATAACGTGGGTTATCAGAAATTACGATCAACTCGTTTTTGACCTTCTGCAATCTCTTAACAAACATATCGCCATTGAAGCAGAATACGTATATGCCATCACCATCAAAAACGCTGACGCCTACATCTACAAAGATGAGGTCGCCCGGCTCTATGGTTCCTTCCATGCTATCACCACGAACGTTAATGAGCTTCACGGAAGACTCAGAACGATTGCCGAATATAACCCTGGCTTGTTCAGGGACATACTCAATCGATCTTATAACCTCAACAACGTCTTTCGAGGCTGCCCCAGCTCCTGCGCTTGCGGAAACATCAAGAACGTCAATTCGATACACATCATTTCTCCCCTTTTTCATAATTGAACCAATACTGTATGAATCTACAGTATCACTGGTATCAATAGAAGAGAATAGTTCAGAAACAGGAACGCCGAGTGCATCTGCAATTTTGTGTATGAGCGAGTCGCTATACCCCTGAATACCGCGCTCAAGGCGTGATAGGTTGCCCACGTCACCATCAACGCGTAAAGCAAGCTCACTCAGAGTCATCTTATTCGCTTTGCGAATCTTTCTAATCTTGTCGCCTATTTTCATGGCGTATATCTAACCTTTTTTATGCGTGGCACGCAAAGCGCCTTGCGCAAATTTTCAAGTTCGCATATTATGCGTATAGCGCATTACGGAGGTGCATTATGCAGACGCCACTTAGAAAAATGCGTGTAGAGAAAAAAATGACGATTTCAGAGGTAGCCATCGCAACTCAATTAGACGTTGGCAACCTGAGCAGAATCGAAAGGGGAATGCAGGTTCCTTCTCTCGAAACAGCCGAAAAGCTCTCGAAGTTCTTCAAAGGGAAGATCAGCGAGATGCAGATTCTCTACCCGCGCAGATACATGAAGGCGACTGACTCAGCCGCCTAAGCAGTACCGCTCTTTATCAATCTGAGCCACCGATAACGTGGCACCTAATTCAAACATCGCACCTAGGGTGCGTACCAACCAATTCAACTCAAAGGAATTATCACAAATGGATAACACAACCACACGAAACAAAGCCCAGGCTCGAAAAATTGAGTCCTGGATCCTGAATCAGATTGCTATGAAAGGCGCCTCAAACGTAGCCAAGGCAATCGGGATGGATAAATCCGGCATCACCCGCTGGAAAGAAAACATGCTGCCGAAGTTGGCGATGCTCTTAGCGGTTCTGGAGTGGGGTGTCGTCGATGACGATATGGCGCGACTGGCAAAGCAGGTTGCGGAGATTCTCACAAAAGAAAAACCCCAAACGAGCGGTAACTCATTTGGGGCTTAGGTCACTGCGTTACGCCAACAACAGTAAACAGGTCTAATTATGACAAAACCACTCAGTCCATACCAGGACAAATTACACAAAAACATACTACGTGATCGCTTCCTGTCCAGCTTCAAGCAGCCTGGTCGATTCCGGGCTGAGTTGGAGAAAGTGAAGCTGATGCAGAAGGAGAAAAGGTCATGAGTAACGTATCAAACTTAGCCGAAGCCAGAGAGGCCAGAAGGCTCCAGCAACCGCGTACTCAAGGCGGTAAGGGGTTTGCCTTGCTGCACCGTAAAATCATGGATGTGCCGTTCTACAAAGACCCCGAGGCGGCTCATTTGTGGGTTCACTTAATCCTGAAAGCCAAACACGCACCAGAATCAGTGCTGACTGATATCGGAGACACACTGGTTAATCGTGGGCAACTGCTTAGCGGTAGAAACGCGCTTGCTTTTGAGACCGGATTAAAGCCGGATCGGGTTCAGTACCTGCTGAGGAAGTTCAAAAAGCTGGGTATGGTGAGCTGGGTTTCCCATGGAAAATTCTCTGTTTTTACAGTCGAAAAATATGACGATTACCAGTCAAATTCTGTACCAGCAGATTACCAGCAAATTACCAGCGCAAACACAGGCGCACCAACGCCTGCGGAGCAAACTGTACCAGCAGATTACCAGCAAATTACCACAGATAAAGAAGTTATTAATATCTCTTCTACTAACGTAGAAGAGAGTGCCGTAGCAGCACGAAAACCTGAAAAGAAAAAATCGTCTCTCAGCTGTCAGGATGTCGTTAACGCCTACCACGAAATAATCCCGGAAGCGCCCAGGGTCAGGGCGATGAATGACAAGCGTAAAAACCAGATCCAAACCTTCTGGCGGAAAGCTGGCGTGATTACCCGTCAATTGGATGGCCATGGCTTCACCCTAGAAGACTGGAAGTCATACCTGAACTACGTGGCGACAAACTGCCGTTGGATGTTTGAGGAAAGACCAAACCATCAGCGCGGAACTGTGTGGCACAAGAAGGGATTTGACTTCCTGCTTAACGACAACACCTACCTGAAAGTTCGTGAGGGAGACCACGATGACCGATGATTACAAGCTGCCACCAATGAACTACGAAGCCGAGCAGGCAGTCCTCGGATCAATCATGCTGGATGCCCAGGGCGACAACATCCAGCGGGTATTCTCCTTCCTCAAGCCTGATATGTTCTATAGCCGCCAGCATGGGAATATTTACAAATTCCTGATGGAGATGAACGCAAAAGGTAAGCCGTTAGACCTGTTGACACTTTCTGATGTCATGGCGGCTTCCGGCGAGCTGGAGAACGTCGGTGGGTTTGCTTACCTGGCAGAACTGTCCAAGAACACACCAAGCGCCGCAAACGTAATCCACTACGCCAATTCAGTGAAGGACAAATCGACCGAGCGCATGGCTATCAACCAGGCCAACAAGATGCTGGAGATTTTATACTCCCGCACCGGCATGACGACTGAACAAAAAATCGAAGCTGTACAGTCGCTGTCTATGCAGATCGACGAGAAAGCCAAGACGGTAAAGCGTGGCGGACTGATGCCTTTTGCTGATGTTTTTGGCGAGTGGCTCGATGTTGTCGATGGTCGCCTTGCTCAGGATCCAGCATCCATTGGCATAACCTCTGGCATCGAGGCGCTGGATGCGATGCTGGAACCGAAGCGTATCGTCAAAGGCTCTCTGTTTGTCATCGGTGCACGTCCAAAAATGGGGAAAACCACGCTGTATACCAGCATGGCGATCCATTGCGCGCTTAATGAAAATCTTCCGGCGCTGGCATTCAGTCTGGAAATGCCACGGGTGCAACTGGCAGAGAACATCATCAGCCAGAACTCCGGGGTTAACTCGAAGGTTTTCTACCTCAACGACTACGACGATAACAAGTTTTCCCTGGCATCAGCTAAGGGCTTTGAGATAGCCCAGAACGGTAACCTGTACATCGATGACACGCCAGGTCTGCCATTGACCCACATCATTGCTGAATCACGCCGTATCAAGCGTGAGCGCGGCTCTGTTGGGATGATACTGGTTGACTACCTCACGCTCATGAAATCTGAGAAGGCAGAGAGGAATGACCTTGCTTACGGCATCATCACAAAAGGCCTCAAGAATCTGGCGAAAGAGCTTAATTGCGTGGTCGTTCTGCTGACTCAGCTCAACCGAGATTTGGAGAAGAGACCTAACAAGCGCCCGATCCCAAGTGATTCTAGAGATACAGGCCAAATCGAGCAGGACTGTGATTACTGGCTTGGTATCTATCGTGAAGGAGCCTATGACGAGAACGTGAACCAGGCAGAAACAGAATATCTTCTCAGGCTAAACCGCCATGGCGAATCTGGCGTTGTTTATGTGGATCAGCGCAACGGGATTATCTATCCGGTAGACCAGGATCAGGCCCGGAGACGCAATGCTGAGCGGGAAGAAAAACCCAAAACTAAGAAAGGGGGTTACTGATGAAAATCACCAGTCAGAACGCCGAAATCATCCAGTACGTAACCAAACATCCCGGCTGCTACATGTCTGATATTCGTCGCGACACGTCCATCCAGAAAGGGGCGATAGCGTCGGCTTTAACCAACCTCACCAAATCGCACATGTTACGACGAGCGGGATTCGAAAAGCGCTATCGGTACTTCGTCGTCCACCCGGAAGATAGGCCGATAACAGCTCCGAAGCGGCAGCCAAAACAGCTCAAACAGAGCACACCTAACCCTCTTAACAACCTATTCAATCATTGCCTGGCATCAGTGCGGGGCGGGAGAGCATCAGCATGAGCAGCAGAGAGCAATTTGAAGCGTGGTGGGAATCAGAAGGCTATGACGAAAAGCTGAACTACGTGCGGGGAATCATGTTCAATCGCATTAAGGCGAATATGTTTTTTGCATGGCAAGCAGCAACCAGCGCGATGGAAGCCAAGTGCGCAGCGCTGGCTGCTGAGCTGAAGCAGAGCCAGATTGATGCAGGTTGCTACAAGAAGGGCATGGAAGCGTCCAATGAGCGACTGGTTCAGGTGGCTGCGGAGAATGCCGGAATGAAGTCAGCGATTGACGCAACTATCGGATGGCAGCAATCAACCGATCCGGAGAACGTCGAAAGCGTCAGAATGCTGGTCGGCATCAAAACCCCCGCCACCGATACCTGGCTGGCTGAAGTGCGGGCCAGCGAACTTGATAGCCTGGCTGGTGTTGCTGAGACCATGCTGGTCAGGTTTGCAAACCAGGGGGCATCTGAAATCCCGGATGCTAAAGGTTGGGAAATAGTACGCAGACAGGCGAGCCATCGCTCCGCCCAGCTTCGCAAAGGAGTGCAGTCATGAGCATTGGTACATACCTAAATACAGGGTTAGCACTGGCTGGTTGGTTTTACATCATGTTCAAAACCGGAGAGTGGATTATCTCTCACGCACTTCACCAGTGGGATAAGCGCCGGAAAGACACTCGCCAGCAGAAGGCAATCAACGAGCTGTACGACGCATTTGAGCTTGCTGACATTCAGCCGGGCACAACGATGCGCATAGCAACCAAAGACAACCTGACAATCATGATGTACCGCACAGAAGGAGCTGCCCAATGAGCATGACAACAGAACTGGCGCAGCGTATGAAAGCGGCGGCGCTGAAATTTGGTGATGAGCAATGGCAAACACACGATGGTTTTAGCGGCATTGAGGTCATCGTGAAAGGTAGCATGGCTAAAGGTCGCGGCTGTGTGAGCTATCAACCTGTCGCTGCTGAATTAGCTGATAGTAAAACAGCAAAAGCGATCGCCTTATTTAACCCCGCAAACATCAAGGCGCTGGTAGAGGCGCTGGAAGCCGCACAGAAGCAGATTGCTGATAAGAACTTAGAGCTTTTTAAGCAATCTGCGCATATTGCCGAATTGACTTTAAGCCGTAAAAACGCATGGAAGCAAGCATCGGCGGCAAGAAATGGTTTTGATGAGCAATATGCTCTGCGCGAGGCAGCAGAGAAGCGCAACGCTGAACTTAACTCAACACTTGAGCGCTGGGCAATGGACAGAGCCCAAAGTGCAAGTGAGCTGGAAGCCGCAGAGAAGCGCGTGGCCGAGCTGGAGGCGCGGGAGGTTGTACTTCCACAGCGCTACAGCATGCTGCACCGTACGGATTTCGACGAGCCATATCACACGGAAATGGTTTATAAGCAGCATCAAGTGCTTGAGGCGCTGCACGACGCTGGCATCCGCATCAACGGGGAGGGGTGATATGTGCGAGCAAACCGTTTTGGATATGTGCTGCGGCTCTCGCATGTTCTGGTTCGACAAGCAGGACGAGCGCGCGGTGTTCAGTGATATCCGCGCCGAACAGCATGAACTTTGCGACGGCCGCCAGTTAATCATTAGCCCTGATGTGATTGCCGACTTCCGGGCCCTGCCGTTTGCCGATAACTCCTTCCCGGTTGTTGTGTTCGATCCGCCACACCTTGAGCGCGTCGGAGATAACGCGTGGATGGGAAAAAAGTACGGCCGGCTGAACAAAGAAACGTGGCGTGACGATTTACGCGCCGGGTTTGAAGAGGCATTCCGGGTGTTGTGGCCACGCGGTGTTCTCATCTTCAAGTGGAACGAAACGCAGATACCGGTTAGCCAGGTTTTGGCGCTGACAGACGTTAAGCCAATCATCGGCCAACGCACCGGGAAGAACGACAAAACTCACTGGATAATCTTTTTGAAGGACTAACCCATGACATTCACCAAAGAACAGTTAATCGAGCAGGCTAAAAATAGCATTGAGCGATACACAAAAGCTGTGGCTGGCTTCCCGCGCCATCTGAATGTAGCAATGGACTTAGAGCTGGCGCGTATCGCCCTGGCATCGCTGACGGCTGAGCCGGTAGCAATCAATGACGACATGGCCTACGCATTTCATCATGCGCTAACTGACGGAGCGTTAGGCGCTGATGAGGTAGAGGAAATCAAAACGGGCTTGCGCGCTGCATTCGCCAATGTTACCGCCCCGCCAGCGCCGGTATCTGTGCCTGATGATCTGTACAAAATCGCTAACCATATAGCCAGCGCTAAGGGCGGCTTGCCAAATGAATGGCAGGACTGGGCCGAAGAAATTGAAACAGATATTCGCCGCGCCGCCATGCTTCAGGGTGCCGAACCTGTAAGCCAGCGTGATGAGTTGCCGTATGACCCGCAAATTGCCGCATACGAGAAAATCATGGAGCAGGCTATCCCGGATGGGTGGGTGCCTTGCAGCGAGCGGATGCCGGAGAAATGCGATTTCGATATCTGGGTATTCTCTCCGTCCAGAGGTGTTATTGACGGGCTTCAGTGGGATGGCTCGATGTTTGCTGATGATGAGTATCAATTCACTATTCATGACGCCACGCATTGGATGAGAAAAATATACCCAGCAGGACCTACAGAACAGCCAGCTCGCGATGCATATGAAATCGAGCGTTTTGGAATTTTCAGCGTCACCGAGCTCAGTGATGGCCTTAATTTTCGGATCGAGCAATTCCACTTCGAGCACGAAAATCACATCGAAAGTGCTGTTCCTAAGTTTGCATTGCAGGCAATCATCAACAGGCTACAGGAGCACTGCGACGGCATGGGGATTGAGCCCCTGATGAAAATCCTCCCAGACTCAGCAGCACCGCAGCAGGAGGCATGATGTACGACAATTACATTATCAACCGCTGCGACGCCATGGAGTGGCTTGCAGAGCATTACCCAACCTTCCCGGATAACATGCCAGATGTGCCGCTTAAGGCCGACTGGTGTAGCGCCAGCCTTTTCAGAGGGTGGAGTTTCGTTATCTTGCTCGATGGTTCATTGGTCTTTGCTGACTGCCTGTCACCTCCCATCCGGGCAGAAGACATGGCTGGCTTCAAGCTCCCTCAACTCGCTAGATTCAACGTCAGGCAACGCTGAATCTTGATAATCATTTATCAAAACTAGTGGTATAATAACGTTGCCGCCGGAGTTGAACGCCCGGCGGTGACCTCGCGCCTGGGAGGGGACTTCTAGGCCATGACAAAGAGTACGAAACATCATCAGTCGCAGGCGCAAAAACGTGTCTGGGGCTTTCTGCATTCTGCGGTTTCCCATGGGGAGGCCGTATGACTCTGCCAGTAGACGGCATAAAACTCCATCGCGGCAACTTCGCGGCTATCGGCCAACAGATTCAGCCTTTGCTGGATGCCGGGCAATGCTTCCGCCTGCAGGTTAAACCCTGGCGCGAGAAGCGCAGCCTGTCGCAGAACTCACTTCTTCATATGTGGCTGGCAGAAATCAGCGAATACCTGATCAAATCCGGCCGCACCGACGCCACCCCGGAATGGGTTAAGCGCAACCTCAAAAAGACCTACCTCGGCTGCGAAGAGGTCACTTACACCGACTTCATCACCGGTGCCAAAGAAACCACCTGGGAACCTCGACACACGTCTCAGCTTGATACCGGAGAAATGCACATCTTCCTGTGCAAGGTGGAAGCGTGGTGCGCTCAGTTTGGCCTGGCGCTGACTATCCCCAATGGCTGCGAATACCAGCAGCTACGCGATAAGCAGGAGGCCTAATGAAGAGTCCTCTCGCCAAAGTCATGGAGCGTTCAATCTTCAGAGTCAGAGCAAAGCGCAAGGCTTCTCCTGCACCTTCAGAAATCCTAACCCTCAAGGGCTACACGGCTCGTCTCGTCGATCAGAAATGGCTGCGCCTTGCAGCAAGGAGAGGTCATGCGTAATCCATCCCGCCGCAAGTGCAAAGTATGCAACGAGTGGTTCATTCCGCAATACGACAACATCCGTTGGTGCTGCCCGGCCCACGGAGCTATCTACGCGCTGGAGCTGCGAGCCAAAGAGAAGATTAAAGCCGAGGCAAAGCGCATCAAGGCGCAGCACGAAGCAGAGAAAGAAGGCCGTCAGCGACGCCAGGCTAAGCGTGAATCCTTCAAGACAAAATCGCAGTGGGACAAAGAAGCTCAGTCGGCTTTCAACCGGTACATCCGGATCCGCGATGAAGGCAAGCCGTGCGTCAGTTGTGGATGCCCTCTTGTTGGCAAAAGTAATTACCTGACCGGCAGCGCCATCGACGCCAGTCATTACCGCTCCCGCGGCGCAGCCTCACACCTCAAATTCAACGTGTTTAACGTTCACAGCGCCTGTACCCGCTGCAATCGCCAGCTGAGCGGTAACGCTGTGGAATTCCGCATCCGGTTGATCGACCGCATCGGACTGGAACGAGTCGAGCGCCTTGAGTCTGATAACGAGCCTCGCCGCTTCGACATCTCATACCTGCAACGCATTAAATCCATCTTCACTCGTCGCGCTCGCCAGCTTGAGAAGCGTCGTTCCCGTCAACAGGAGAATGCAGCATGAAATGCAAGGTAGAAGGCTGTTGCCGCGATGCGGCTTTCAAAAAGCAACAGGTATGCCAGATGCATTACTTCAGAATGATGCGCTACGGAACCTACGAACTTACAAAAGTCGGAAAGGGGAAAGTCAGGCAGAGAAATGCAAAGGGTTACCAGATGCTAAAGATTCCTGGGCATCCGTTAGTAATGGCAAATGGTTATGTTTATGAGCACCGTAAAGTCGTTTATGACCGATACGGTGAATCGCTTCCTCCGTGCGAGAAATGTCGGAAGGAAGTCACATGGAAGACCGCCCATATTGATCACATTGATGAGGTTGTTGATAACAACACGGAATCCAATCTGAGAGTTCTTTGCCGGGCATGCAATGTCATGCGTTCTCGAGTGCATATTCCTGAGCATACAAAAAAAGGACGGTCTTCCATAACAATTGATGGGGTGACTAAAACAGCGTCTGAATGGTCTAGAGACCCCCGAGTAAACATTGCCCCGACCACTATCTTGTTGCGCATAAAAAATGGAATGGATGCCGAGGCGGCTCTTTTCACACCCAAGGTTACTCATCGTCATACGAAGGCAAAAACAGTTGCTCCAGCTTACGGCGAGTATAAAGGGCCAAGGAATGATCAGGGGTATCGGAATGACTAGGCATCAGATAGAGCAGTACGAGCTTGAAAGCATCCTCCGCGCCGGATTCACATTCCCTCGTCACGGTGGAGACGACACAGCACAGCAGATCATCCGCAACAGTGAGCGCCGCAGGGCAAAGACGAAACAGAAGCAGGAGATGCCAGCATGAACCTCGAAAGCACAGTGAAATTTCACTCTCCGAAATCACCACAGCTATCAGATTCGCCCCGGGCGACAGCATCAGAAGCCTTGACTGGCACTGATGTTATGGCGGCGTTTGGGATGGTGCAAAATCGCGCACCGCTCGGATTCAGTGCTTTTAGCGGCAAGATGAATCTGAGCGAGAGCGATAAAAAGAAAGCGGTTCAGTTACTCATGCAGCATGGTCTGAAGCATTGCGATAAGGTTGCAGCCTTTCGTAAGCTCGAAACCAATATTAAGGGCAAGGTTGTGCAATTGCTCGCAACTTTCGCATATCAGGATTATTGCCGATCAGCTGCCAGCCAGATCACTTGCTCATGTTGCAAGGGGCGAGGGGTGGTCAGGAAGAAAGAGTTGGTGACCAAGCACCCAGGATGCGGAGAGAAAACGCCTGCAAAAATGGTTAATGAGCAAGTGGAAACTACCTGCCACAAATGCAATGGTCGTGGGTTTATCTCCACATCATGCGTCAAATGCCGGGGGCGTGGCGTGGCAATGGATCGTAAGAAGTCCGAAGAGCAGGGAGTACCAGTCATGAGCGCATGCCGACAGTGCTCAGGAAGAGGATATGAGCGACTTCCTGCCGCATCCTGCTATCGCGCTATTTGTCATGTTACAGATGCCATTTCGCCAGGTGTATGGGATAAAGCGGTGAAGCCATTTTACGAATCGCTGATAGCTGAGATTGAAAAGTCGGAATCGGCTGCAAATGCGATCTTATCGAAAGTTACAAGCAAAGTTTGATTCCGGTAACGATTGCAGCTTGCATAATGACGAAAGTTAGAATATTATCGCTCTAACACTATGAATCCGTCTGAATGTTAAGGTGGATTTTAAGTAAAGGCCCCGCAGAGATGTGGGGCTTTTTTAGTTAGCCATGGCTAGACCGGCCAGTCGAAAAGCGGAATCGTCACCGCCTGCCATGGTGAACCAATGACGAGCAACTAGACGAGGTTGTTGATGCAGGACAAGCGCAGTAATGAAAAGTCAGATTTTAAAGTAATCAGTGGCAATGAACTCATTGCAGCACCAGTCGAAATGGGCAATAAAGAGTTTAAATTTACTGGTAACTCGATTGATGAAAGGCACCCCCTGCATCGAGGGGAAACACAATTCCAAAATGGTCGCTAATGCGGCCTTTTTTGTATCTGCATAACGGAAATCGCTTTGAGTATGTGACGGAATCCCGGTGAGTCCAGGTACATTTCCCTGGCACGGCAAAGCGATCCCCGTTGTGGTGAATGCGCATGCTGATGCGCTAAGCGGCAAAATAATCGGGATTAGGTAGGTCACCTATCCGCTGTTTTTCCAGCTTGACTGGTAATGCCCGAAACATGCCGGAGATCAGTGCCGGCCACCACATCCTAATCCCGCTACCTGGGACTATAAGCGCCTCGCGCAAGCAATACCCTCATCATTGGCAGCCCATAAGCTGCCTTTTTTATTCTAGGCCCCGGGATTCAACTCCAATACGCCTCGTTGTTAATGCAGCCCGAGGGCCTGACCTTATCCAACAAGCACCGCTCTGGTGCGATTACGAAGAAATCGATTATGCAAGACAGACCGGATACATGGGCGGTGATGCTTGCGTGGCTTGTAAACCACAAAAACGAAGCTGGCTATTCGGTTCTGGCTTTTGTCATGTCGATACTCGCTACCTCACGCGGCGCAAAATCAAAGTGGAAAGACCGGATCGCCGGCGCAACAATGTGCGGCATTCTGTGCTTCTTCGCTCAGCCCACGCTCACAGCTATTTGGGCAATCTTCAACTGGAACTTCCCTCCTGAACTCTGCTGGCCTATTTCGGCTGGCGTTGGGTATGTGGGAGTAGATTCCCTGTTCGCCTACGCGCGGCGCCGCCTTGGCCTGAATGAGCCCGGAGAAAAAGCAAATGCTGACACTCAGTGATTTTCAGAAGGCAACAGGTATCGGCCCGACGCTTGCCGGCAAGTGGCATCCAGTTGTCCTGGCTTCCATGGAGAAGTACGGCATCAACACCCCGCTGAGACAGGCGCACTTTCTTGCTCAGGTAGGGCATGAGTCATCTGGCTTTATGCATACCGAAGAGAGCCTGAACTACCGATACGGCGCGTTGCTGGCTATGTTTGGGCGCCGCATAAGCAAGGATGACGCTTTTAAGTATGGCCGGGTTGATTCCGGACCGAACGCGCACCCTGCAGACCAGAAGATGATTGGCAGCATCATCTATGCCAACCGTAACGGTAATGGCGACCGATACAGTGGTGATGGCTATCGTTACCGCGGGCGAGGGTTGATTCAGGTTACAGGCAAAGCGAATTACGCCGCGCTGGTGAAGCAGCTTGGCGTAGATATCGTCGCTAACCCTGAACTACTGACTAAACCTGAGTTTGCTGCTGAGTCTGCAGCTGCATGGTGGAGTAACCATGGGCTTAGTGCTCTTGCTGACAGAGATGATGTTACCAGCATCACCAGAGTCATTAACGGCGGTACAAACGGACTGGAGGACAGGAAAGCCCGCTTGACTAAAGCTAAGGGGGTTTTATGTTCGGGTTAATCAGTTTATTCCGCTTTTTCAGAAACAATGCGCACATCCTCATCCCGTGCGCGTTCATCATCCTTGTTGCCTTCTGCCTGTGGGGCCTTAACGCACGTAACTATCAGCTTACTGCCACAAACGACAGGCTTACTCAGCTGAACGACAGCAAGGATGTGCAGATTAACGACCTGAGGGCAAAGAATGACGATCTGGCGGGAAGCGTTAAAGAGCTCGCGGGCGCCGTCAACCGGCAAAACGTGGTTATGTCTGAAGTGGCAGAGCAAAGGGCAGAATCAGCGCAGCAAAACAGAATGCTTCAAAGCGAGATTAAGCGCTACCTGGCATCAGATAAGTGCGCTGCTGCTCCTGTTCCTGATGCCGCTGTTGAGCGCTTGCGCGCCGCAGCAGAAGCCGCCCGTGGAATGCCGGGTAATAAAGCAGCCGGTCCTGAATCTCCCGGCAGAGCTAACATCGGTAATTGATGTCCCTGACCTGCCCGATAATCCTTCGTATGGTGACAGCGTTTCGATGAACGCGACGCTGTACGGAATAGTCGGGCAATGCAACATTGATCGGGCGGCGATACGCCGGATCCAGACAACTGACAAAGAACCTCATCCCTGAGGTTCTGACACAGTCTCTCCTCTGGACTTTAAACGTAGCAAATTCTCACCGCCTCGGTATCTGCCGGGGCTTTTTTATATCCGCAGTAACCTCGCGCGTCGCAGCGCAACACAAACTCAGAACCTTTCAGGATGACCCTTGAGGAACCGGCTGGCTGTCGGAGCCTTCTGAGGGCCGTTTTCCTGTGCGAACAAGGTTCATCACTAAAAGGAAATGCCGACATGAACAAATCGTTAGCTGTACTTTCTTCTGTTGAAGCTCCGACCATGAGCAGCATTGAGATGGTCGATTACATTAATGCTGATCGGAAATCAAAAGCAGAGGCGGAAGGGCTTACTTTCCCCTGCAAGAAATATCGCAAACTCGAACACCGCAGCTTCATGAAGAAAGTGCCCAAAGTCCTCGGGGATGCAGCTGAAAAATTTTTTGCAACTGATACCTATATCAACGGAACCGGTGGTGTAGTGGAGAGGGACATTTGCAATTTCCCTAAGCGTGAAGCCTGCCTCATGGCAATGAGCTACAGCTACGAGCTTCAGGCGCAGGTTTTTGACCACATGACAGAGCTTGAGGGCGGCAAGGACATCAACCTGCTCGATTTCTCCGGTCTGGCTGATATGGCAATCAGCGAGATGCAAAATCGTGTCGCGGCCGCTGAGAAATTCTCATTTGAAGAGCATGGGCAGACAGGTAGCGCCCTGATGACCCGCCGGAAGAAAGAGAAGAAAGTAATCAAAAGGGCCGAACAGCTTGTGAAGGATCTGATTCAGTTCAAGTTGTGTGATATGGGCGATTTCCCTGACGGAGAGCCAGCATGACACCGCAGGATTTCATCCATAAAAACGTGACAGCTGAGCTGATAAAGCTTGGTTACGACCAGAACGCTGCAATGACTGGTGCCGACATGGCACTGGACCATTACCGCCGATGCTCTCAGGCAAGTCGAAAGGGGAAGATATTCGATGATTGTCTGTACATCGCCAAGCAGTGGGCTGGTAAGCAGAAGTCTAAATAAATACAGAGAGCCACTTTCACAACGGCTCTCCATTCCAAAGCTCATCTACGGGTGGGCTTGATAATGGCAAAAAAATGCCCTCACAAGGAGGGCTACAGGAGTCTCAGTTTCAATGCTCTTTTTATCGATGTTTCCCCGGAGTTGGCATTATCCGTATCAGAGTCCTGTACAGCCTGGCACCCAGCCTGATAACAACAAGCGGTAACGTGAGGTATTAAGAATTTCCTTAGAGGGCCATCACCATGGGCAGCCCTATCGTAATGGCGGTATCCCCTACAGCGGATAAATTACCCGCTATCCCCTTGAGAGGGTAGAGAGCCATCGGCGCACAGGGCTGCAGGAGAGATATACACCCGATCGTTCAGTGGCAACCAAATGAAACTCATCATCACTTAGGAGTGAACATGACAACTAAAGCGGAAAAAGAATCCAAGCCTGAAGTTAACGAGGTTACCAATCAAGAGAAAGCGGTAACCAAAAAGAAACCAGATAACGAACATGCCTATGTTCTGTCTCAGGCGGCTTTCCAACTGTACACAAGCGCGGCGCACTCTACAGCAGATGTAGAAGACCGTCTCAAGCTGCTTGAAAGCTACCTGAACAAAGTTAACAAGGTTAGCGACGAGGGGTAATCCATGTCGAAGAAAGGGACCGACTGGGAAGCAATAGAAGGCGCATACCGGGCTGGTCTTCTTTCTCTGCGTGAGATGTCCCAGGAATACGGCGTAAGCCACGTAGCCATCAAGAAACGCGCAGACAAGGAAGGCTGGACGCGAGACCTCACCGCGAAGATTAAAGCCAAGGCTGATGCGCTGGTTAACAGTGGAGAGGTTAACGGAGGAGTTAACAGCAAGCCTCTTGTTAACGAGGCCGAGATTGTTAACGCCAATGCTGAGGCGATCGCCAATATCCGGCTATCACACCGCAAGGATATCTCCCGGTCGCGCAATCTCGTAATGAAACTTCTGGGTGAGCTTGAAATATCGACTGACAACATCGAGGACTTCGAAAAACTCGGTGAGTTGATGTTTGACCCTGACGAGAAGACTGGTCGTGACAGGCTGAATGAAACATACCAGAAAGTCATCAGCATGGCGGGTCGCACGAAGACCATGAAAGACCTTGCTGACTCGCTTAAGACTCTGGTCGCAATTGAACGGCAGGCCTACGGTCTCGATGTTGAGGTTAAAGCTCAGGACGAAGACACAGGCAAAGAGCGGAATATGAACGATCTGGCTCGCCGCATCGCATTCACATTATCATCTGCACTGAGGGAGAATCAGAATGGCTGACATTCTCACATCTATTCATGGCAACAAAGTGGGGTTAAGCGCACCGAATGCCGCCGGCAAGCAATCGCTTATCGTTGAAGGCAGCGTATTGACCTCAATCTCGCAGCAGGCTGCAATCACTGCACTCACCGATTCATCTGGCGGTACGTCGGGTGGCAACACGGTACCTGCAGTTCCTGCTGTTGTGGCAGCCGCTACAGGTGCTGACACGGCAACTCTACCCACCAAAGCATCAGTTGATGCCACTGTAACAGCGCTAAAAAACGATATAGCCACCCTGACTGCAAAGCTCAACGCAGCACTGGCAGCCATCAAAGCCGCAGGCGTAACGCTCTAAACTGGTATACCCATGACTATCTCCTTTGACGACGTACTGGATCGCCTTTCAGGACTTACTCCTGCGCAACTGGCAGCAGTAGAAAAAGAGGTAATGGCGGCAACGGGAGATCAGTTGTGGGTGCCGAATCCTGGGCCGCAAACAGAGGCCTATTATTGCGAGGCCGATGAGTTGTTCTATGGCGGTCAGGCCGGTGGCGGTAAGTCCGCGCTGATAAATGGCCTGGCCGTTACATCGCATGAGCGCTCTCTGCTGTTGCGACGCGTCCGAGCTGACGCTCAGAAGCTGGCAGAGGCAGAGTTAATCGGCAAGCTGTTCGACGGCAACCGGACTGGATGGAACGGGTCTGACCTCATCTGGCGCAACGGGAAGCAGTTAATCCAGTTTGGTGGTTGTGAGCTTGAAGAAGATAAGCAGCGATACAAAGGCGACCCGCATGACCTCATCTGTTTCGATGAAATCACCGACTTCATGCAGTCGCAGTACGAATTCATCACTATCTGGAACCGCTCAACAACAAAGGGACAGAGATGCCGGGTAGTGTGCACAGGAAACCCGCCAACCTCAGCATCAGGCCTGTGGGTAATCCGGCACTGGGGAGCATGGCTTGATCCAAATCATCCAAACCCAGCAAAGCCGGGAGAGTTGCGGTGGTACCTGCGCAATGAGCAAGGCGAAGAGACCGAAGTTGATGGCCGAGGCCCTCATCTGATCGGAGGGTTTGAGGTTGAGGCCAAGAGTCGGACCTTTATCCCGGCCAAACTCAGTGATAACCCTGACCTGGCTGAAGATGGCGAGTACGCCCGTATCCTGAACAACCTCCCTAAAGAGCTGCGTGATGCTTATCGTGACGGCCAGTTTCGCGCATCGCTGCAGGACGAGCCAAACCAGTGCATCCCAACCGCATGGGTACAGGCAGCGATGGCACGGTGGACGCCTCAACCACCTATTGGTGTGCCAATGAGCTCCATCGGTGTCGATGTGGCACAGGGTGGTTCAGATAATACCGTGCTAGCCAAACGTCACGACTCATGGTTTGCAGAGTTGATTAAGATCCCCGGCAAAGAAACTCCAGGCGGGACCGATGTTGCCGGGATTGTCATATCCAAGCGGCGAGATGGTGCGAGGGTCATCATCGATATCGGCGGAGGCTGGGGAGGTGATGCCTATGCTCACCTCAGAGAGAACGGTGTTGATGCCGTCTCTTACATGGGTGTTAAGCCATCTTTAAGGCGTACTCAGGATAAGAAGCTGAAGTTCTATAACGTCAGGACGGAAGCTTACTGGTCGCTAAGGGATGCCCTGAACCCTGATCAACCAGGAGGCTCTCAGATAGCCTTGCCTAATGATCAGACGCTCCTTTCGGATTTGACAGCTCCGACGTATGAAGTCAAGCGCTCTCATGATGGCGGGGTCATTCAGCTTGAACCAAAAGAAAAGTTAAAGGCCCGGCTTGGCCGCTCACCAGATGATGGTGATGCCGTTGTTATGGCCTGGTATGACGGCGTGAAACAAGAAAATGTTCGCGGCGGTTACAACTCACGAATTAATCGCGGGGCGCCAAAGGTTAACCTGGGCCACGCATCAGCAAAGAGGAAACGATAATGGGCGGTGGCGGCGGAATCGGTGGAATGGTGCGAAAAGTGCACAGCGTGGTGAGCAAGTTTGACCCGCTGGTTAAGGCTGGCGACAAGGTGGCAACTAAATTAGGCCTCCCAACAGTGGATAGCCTGACTGCAGAGCCAGAAGTTCCGGAAGTAGAACAAACAACGGTGATTCCTACCGAAGACTCAGAGGCGATCACCACGGCACGGCGCCGTAAAACAGCAGAGCAAATGTCCCGCAGCGGACGTCAGAGCACAATTTTGAGTGACCGATTAGGCGGATAACAATGAATCAAGACGCTCAGCAACTTATCAAGCAGGGCGACCACCTGTTCGGCAAAAAGTCGCCCATTCTCAATCTGTGGCAGGAAATTGCGGAACAATTCTATCCTGAGCGTGCTGATTTCACAGTTTGTCGTTCGCTGGGTGACGAGTTCGCCGACAACCTGATGACCTCTTACCCGGTAATGGCCCGGCGCGACCTGGGTGATTCATTCTCATCCATGCTGCGCCAGTCTAACTGGTTCAATCTGTCTACCAGCTACAGCGACAACCTGGCTCATGATGGTCGAGTATGGCTGGACTGGGCGCGAGATGTGCAGCGTCGTGCGATGTATGACCGCAGATCGCAGTTTGTGCGAGCCACGAAAGAGGGTGACCACGATTACGCTGCCTTCGGGCAATGCGCCATCAGCGTTGAGATGAACAAGAATGCCGATGGTCTGCTGTACCGGTGCTGGCATCTGCGAGATTTAGCTTGGGCTGAGAATGCCGAAGGGGCTATCGACACCATTCATCGCAAGTGGAAGCCAACCATTAGGGAGCTGAAGCAGCTCTTCGGTAACAAGGTCGCTGACAAAATACGTCAGGCAGACGATAAGGAACAGTTCCGCGAGGTTGAGTGTCGCCATATCGTAGTCCCAGCTGAAGATTACAATGAGAAGTACAAAACGCCTTACGTCTCAATCCACATCGACGTTGAGAACAAACACATCATGGAGGAAGTAGGCCTGTTCAATAAGGTCTACGTCATCCCTCGCTGGCAGACGGTATCTGGCTCTCAGTATGCCTACTCCCCTGCAACCATTGTTGCTCTACCGGATGCAAGGCTGATTCAGTCTATCACTCGCGTTTTGTTAGAGGCCGGGGAGAAAGCTGTAGACCCTCCACTGGTAGCAAGTCGGGAAGTTTTCCGTGATGACTTTAACCTCATGGCTGGCGGGATCACCTGGGCAGATATCGAGATGGATACGGATATCCGCAATGTCATTTCGGAGTTTGGCAAATCGTCCAACCTTCCGGCTGGCATGAATATCCGCGATGACGTGCGTGAAATGATTTCTCAGGCGTTTTATCTTAACAGGCTGACATTGCCAGTAATGCACGAGATGACGGCGTATGAGACGTCACAGCGCGTTCAAGAGTACGTCAGGCAGGCGCTTCCAATCTTTGCCCCTATCGAAAGCGAGTACAGCGGTGAGCTTTGTGAGATTACCTTTGATCTGCTTATGCGAGGCGGTGCGTTTGGTTCAGCAATGGATATCCCACCATCACTTAGGGGGCAGGACGTTCAGTTCACCTTCGAAAGCCCGCTTCAGGCTGCGATTGGCAAAGAGAAGCAGGGCCTGCTGCAGAACACCGCTCAGATGCTTGGCATTGCTGCGCAGGTTGATCCTAGTGTTACGGCCGATGTTGATATTCGTACCGCGTTCCGTGATGCGCTGGAAGGCTTCGGTGTGCCGGCTAAATGGATGCGTAGCGAAGTTGATGCGCAGCAGATTATCACTCAGCAGCAGCAACAGGACCAGGTTCAACAGGCTACTGAGCAAGTTCAGCAGGGCGCTAACGTCATGCAGAACATCGCAGCGGCAGCTCAGGCAGCGGAGGCTATTGGATGACGATACCTGCACCTTACGAGCCGTACGACTGGAGCAGCAACCTTCCTCTTGTCTATGCTCTCAAAGCCTTGCGTGAGGGCACAGCCACGCCTGAACAGCAGAAAATGGCCATAGACGGGCTGATGGGCATTACGGCCTACTATGACCTGAGTTACCGGCCAAACAGCGAACGAGACACAGCATTCGCCGAAGGTAAGCGATTCGTTGGCGCTCAGGTCGTGAAGATGGTGAACCTGACTGGCGATGTAATCGAAAAAGCCAAACAGCGAAAGCAAACAAAAAAATAACCCGCCAAGTGCGGGTTTTTTATTGAGGTAAATTCATGCTACACCGCAACATGTTTCTCAAATATTACTCTGCAGAGGCCGCTGACGGCGCACCACCGGCAGCAGATCCAACACCCGGCAATGATCCGGCGGCGGAGCAGCCTGCAGGCCAACCTCCTGCAGCTCAACCTTCAGCTACCGACATACTGAGCAAGACAGAAGAGCAGCCACCGGCATCGCCTCAGAAATTCCCTGATAACTGGCGTGATGAGTTGGCCGGTGAGGATGCGAAATTCCGTAAGCAACTTGAGCGCTACGCCTCCCCAACGGCGCTGGCAAAAGCTTATCGCGAACTCCAGTCAAAGGTCAGTTCTGGCGAACTGAAGAACAATAAGCTTCCAGAGAAACCAACCGATGAAGAGCTGGCCGCCTGGCGAAAGGAAAACAATGTTCCTGAGTCTGCCAAAGACTACATCAACGATCTGCCATCAGGCATCGTGATTGGCGAAGCAGACAAAGCGCGTGTCGATTCCTTCCTTGAGGCGATGCACGGCCGAAACGTGCCTAAAGATATCGTTCAGGCTGCGATTGAGTGGAACCAGGGCAAGATTGAAGAAGAGCTTCAACAGCGTTACGAGATGAATGCCAACCTTCAGGATAAAACGGAGGAAGACCTTCGTGCTGAGTGGGGCCCTGAGTACAAGCGCAACATCAACATGATTAACGGCCTGATCGCCACACTGCCGGAAGATGCACGTGAAGCTCTGTCTGGCGCAACCGCGCTTGATGGCACCGCTCTGTTCAACAATGCGAATGTTGTACGCTGGATGGTAGACCTTGCCCGTAAGGTTAATCCGGTCGGCACCGTCGTACCGGGCGCATCAAATCCGAAAGCCATCGATGATGAGCTGACACAAATTCAGAAGGTAATGCGAGAAGACCGCAAAGCCTACAACAACGATCCGAAAATGCAGGCCCGTTACCTGCAACTTCTTGAAGCGAAAGAGCGCGTAAACGCTTAACCGCAAACACACCGCACAACACGGCCCCATTCCCGGACAATCGGCCCCTCTTCACTGAGGACACCCCTCTATTGCCCGAAGAAAGGACACCCCGTCGGAGCGAATAAACCTAATCCCGATGGAGATTTAACATGGCTGCTACAGCTTTTCAGACTATGTACCGCGATGAGTTCATCGCAGGTTTCGAACAGAACCAGTCTCTGGTTCGTCAAACAACCACCACCGAAGGCGTCATCAAAGGCAACCAGATTGTATTCCTGGTCGCTGATTCCGGCGGCGCAACCGCAGTAACCCGTGGCGTGAACGGCATGATCCCAGCTCGTGCTGACAACCTGAACCAGTACACCGCAACTCTGGTTGAGTGGCATGACCTGGTGCGCAAGACCAACTACAACGTCTTCGCAAGTCAGGGTGACCAGCGAGCAATCATGCAGAGCACCACGATGAGCGTGCTGAACCGCAAAATTGACCAGGACATCATTGGCGAGCTGAGCACAGCTACCCAGACCACCGGCGCCGCGGCAACCATGTCTCTGGCATTGGCGATGAAAGCAAAGGTCATCCTGGGCAACAACGAAGTGCCAGCTGATAACCAACTGTTTGCGCTGATCACCCCAGCGGCAGAGGCGTACCTGATGCAGACTAAAGAGTTTGCATCCGTGGACTACGTGAACAAAAAACCATTCGAAGAAGACAAAAGCTCTCTGCAGATGTTCAAGTGGGCTGGCATCAACTGGATCGTTCACCCGAACCTGCCGGGTAAAGGTACCGACGCCGAAACCATGTTCCTGTATCACAAGAGCGCGATCGGGCACGGCATGGACACCAAAGGCCTGCAGACCCCGGTCGGTTACGACGAAGAGCAGGACTACTCATGGGCTCGCGCCTCTGCATACATGGGCGGCAAGCTCTTGCAGAACAAAGGCGTGGTCAAAATCATTCACGACGGTTCAGCCTTCGCTGCATAAGGAGCAATCATGGCTTACGCAACATCCAACCCTCCGGCACTTCTGCAGGATCGCATCATGGGCGGCGGCGCTGTCTGGTCTTACATCTCGGCTGATGCCCGCGCGACTGTTGTCGGGGCCGGCTACTTCAGTAACGGCCGCTCGCTGGGCATGAAGCTTGGCGACGTAGTGAACTGCGTTGTGGACACCACAGGCGTCCTGACAGTGGCATCGGTAACTGCAGTAAACGCAGGTACTGGCGCTGTAACTATCACCGCTCTGGCGTAATGAAAACAGGGCCGATCCGTCGGCCCTTCAATCGAGGCTGTTGATGAAAATTCTCGTACCTAATTTCAACCTGGCTGAATACTCCCGAAACATCTGGCGTGTCACCGCGCTGCATGGGCAAACATTCGAGCAGTTCAAAGACCCGGAAGCCTGGGCACACGTTGCAGCAAACTTTAAGCGCTACGACGAAGTGGAGTTGATCGCCGAAGACGGCTCATTCTTCGCGAAAGGTATCGTGCTGAAGGTCACCAAAACCTCGGCGACCGTGAAATTCTATAACCACGTCGACTTTGAAGAGAAGATTGTGGAGCCAGAAGAGACGGCGAAGTTCTCAGCAGAGTGGGGAGGTGCCGCCAAATGGCGCATCGTTCGCAAGTCCGACGGCGAGATTATCGAAAGCCAGATCTCTTCCAAAGAAGAGGCCCAGGCCAAAGCTGACAAGCTGAACAAAGAGGGCGAATAACATGCCTAGCCAGCTCAATGTGTACAACGATGCGTTGCGGCTGGTGGGAGAACGCCAGCTTATAGCATTGAACGAAAACAGGGAACCGCGGCGCCTTCTTGATGCGGTGTGGGATGGAGCGGTCGAATACTGCCTTGAGCAGGGCCAGTGGAATTTTGCTATCCGGTCACAGCAACTCGATTACTCACCATCTGTCGAGCCACCTTTTGGCTATCGCCGCGCATACGACAAACCTACTGACTGGATCCGCACAGTCGCAGTGGCATCTGATCCGTACTTCAACGCGCCGTTGATTCAGTACACCGATGAAGCAAGCTTCTGGTTCTGCGACTTGGACGAGATATTCATCCGCTATGTGTCCAGTGATGAGTCGTATGGCAAGGACACATCTCTGTGGCCACAAACATTCCGTCAATTCGTGGCTGCTTACCTTGCCTGGCAGATCGCGCCGAGAATTAAAAATGATATCGACGTCGATAAGTTAGAGAAGCAATACCGCATGAAGAAATCCGATGCCCTGGCGAAGGACGCGATGCAGGAAGCTACTAAGCCTGTTCCTGATGGGTGCTGGGTGCGCTCGCGCCGCGGTGGGTGCAGTGTTGACCGTTACAATAGATAAGGGGTGAAGAATGCCACGTAATAACGTGCCATTGCAGGCATTTAACCGGGGCATTATTTCCCCTTTAGCACTGGCGAGAACGGACATTGACCGCGTTGCATTGTCAGCCGAGATTCAAACGAACTGGATGCCAAGAACGCTTGGCTCAATGATGCTGAGGCCTGGCCTGGCCTACAAGGGTAGAACCAAATCGGACAAGAAAGCACGCTTTCTGAAGTTTATTTTCTCCACTACAGATACTGCACTGATTGAACTGACAGATAATGTAATGCGTGTATGGAAGGATGATGTACTGGTTAGTCGTGCGGCAGTGTCAAGCTCGGTGCAGAATGGAGATTTCTCATCGGATGTGAGTAGTTGGACGCAAGCAGATGAAAGTAGTGCGTCATCCAGTTGGGCGAGCGGTGGTTATCTTCAGCTTTTAGGTACCGGATTTAGTTCTGCCATTAGATATCAGCAGGTATCCGTTTCATCTGCAGATATGAATAAGGTTCACGCCCTAAGAATCAAGGTGACGCGCGGGCCAATAACTCTAAGGGTGGGTACCAGCCCGGGTGATGATACCTTCATCAGCGAAACCAGTCTGAATACTGGTACGCATTCTCTTGCTCTCACCCCGTCATCGAGCTTTTACATTCAGTTTTCAAGCCGACTCAATTACCCGGTTTTGCTCGACTCGGTACAGGTGGAGTCCTCTGGTGTTCTTGAATTGCCAACACCCTGGGAAGAGTCAGACCTTTCCTTCATCCGTTATGACCAAAGCGGCGATGTAATATTTACCGCTTGCAAAGGTAAGCAACAACAGCGTATAGAGCGTAGGAGCAATGGTTCATGGTCGGTTGTTAACTATGAAACTCAGGACGGTCCGTTTCGCATTGAAAACGTATCCGGCATCCGACTTACCCCAAGCGGAATTTCAGGCAGTATCACATTAACCTCTTCTGCGCAGTTATTCAGGAGCGGGCACGTTGGGGCTCTTTTCCGCCTTACGTCTACAGGGCAAACTGTCCAATCCGTTCTAAGCGGAGCAGACCAATTCACTGATTACATCAAGGTTACCGGTATTGGTGATAAACGCGCGTTTAACATCAGCAAAATACAACAAGGCTCAGGCCCATGGAATGGCACTCTGACGCTACAGAGATCTGTCAGTGAGCCAGGCGCCTGGGTGGATGTTCAGACCTACACGATGGGTAGTGGATCAGAGTCATACAATGACCAGTTGGACAACTCGACAATCTATTACCGTATAGGATTCAAGACAGCTGATTATACATCTGGCGTCCTCCGCGTAAGCCTTACATTTGCAGGCGGGACGCGAGAGGGTGTTGTTAGAGTCACCAGTGTAACTTCTAGTGTTTCCGTGCAGGCCATTGTGCTTTCTGCGCTCGGTGGCACTGGGGGGACGGAAGTCTGGTCTGAAGGTGAATGGTCTGGGCGGCGTGGATGGCCATCTGCTGTCGCGTTTTATGAAGGCCGGCTGTGGTGGTCTGGAATCACCAAGTTTTGGGGTAGTGTATCAGATGCTTTCGACTCATTTGACGATAACACCGAGGGGGATTCTGGGCCAATATCTGGCGCCATTGGCTCAGGTCCGGTTGATACAATAAACTGGCTGATGCCCCTACTGAGGTTAATAATCGGCACGCAGGGAGCTGAAGCATCATTACGGTCGTCATCCTTTGATGAACCACTAACACCCACAAACTTTGGTGTTAAATATCCTTCTACGCAGGGTAGTTCTGCTGTCGCTGCCGTTAAAGTAGATAGCTCAGCAATCTTCGTTCAGCGCGGCGGATGTCGGGTGTTTGAGCTCAATTACGACTCTGGTGTTTATGATTACGCCAGTAGCGACATGATGACGCTATGCCCTGAAATGGGACTTCCGTCTGTCATTTCAATTGACGCTCATCGTCAGCCTGACACGAGAATTCATTGCGTCCGCGGTGATGGCAGGGTTGCTATCCAGGTATTCGACAAGGTTGAAAACGTGCGCTGCTGGGTGCTTTTTGAAACTGACGGGGTCGTTGAAGACGTAGTGACTCTTCCTGGCGACATTGAAGATCGGGTTTATTACCTTGTGAACCGCGATGGGAGACGCTGCCTTGAGCGCTGGGCAAAAGAGAGCGAGTGCCTTGGGGGCCAACTGTGCAGGCTTGCGGATTCTCACATTGTTTATTCCGGATCCCCAACGACGAATATTACCGGTCTAAGCCATCTTGAAGGGAAATCGGTTGTTGTATGGGCTGATGGGTTCGATGCCGGGCCTCATACAGTTTCTTCAGGGACCATAACTTTAGCATCTGCTGCCTCAAGCGTTGTTGTTGGTCTTGGTTACTCGGCGCCATATAAGAGCTCTAAGCTGGCATATTCTGCAGGAATGGGAACGGCACTAACTCAACGCAAGAAGGTCAGTCGTGTTGGGCTGATTCTAAATAACACTCACGCTCAGGGCCTGATGATTGGGCCTGATTTTGATGTTATGGATGATATGCCCAGAGAGGAGAATGGAGAGTTCGTTCCTGATGGGAAGATATGGGATCAGTATGACAAGGACGCAGTGGAGTTCCCTGGAGACTGGGATACTGATTCAAGGATGTGCCTGCTGGCCAAGGCTCCACGGCCGGTGACGGTGCTGGCGGCAATCATTGGTATTGAGACAAATGATAAGTGAGATTAGAAGGGCTACGGCAAACGACGTGGCCCTTTTTTATTCCGGAAAGGGTATGCCTCAGTCCTCTGTTCGGGCGGTGGTGATAGAAGTTGATGGCCAGCCAAAGGTGATTGGCGGCGTTGCTTTATGCCAGGGTGGCCCCGTCGCTTTCATGAACATGACGGAAGATGCAGTTCGGTATCCGAAGTTGATTCTGAAAGCGACCAAAAAACTTGTCGATGAAGTATTCAGTCTTTACCGCTGCCCAATCTATGCATTCAGAGACGCTTCCCTTGAGAGCTCCTTAAGATATTTGACCCATATAGGCTTCAGGCCAGTGGAAGAAAACAGTGAGGTTTTTGTATGGCGATGGCAATCCCAATCATGATGATCGCCGGGACTGTTCTTAGTGCGGCTTCTCAGAGACAGCAAGGACTACAGCAGCAAGCAATGGCTAACTCTGAGGCCAGCCAGATGGAGTCTCAGGCAAAAAACGAGTTTGCAGCCTCCCAGATTCAGGCGATGGAAGACCGTAGGCAGGCAAGGCTGGCATCTTCACGTGCTCAGGCACTGGGAGCTGCTTCAGGAGCCGATCCATCCTCAGCATCGTTTGTAAAAAACATCAGCGATATCGAGGGGCAGGGCGAGCTTAATGCACTCACTTCTCTATGGAATGGCTCAGATCGCGCCAGGCAATTAAATAACCAGGCAAAAGCCACCCGAATTTCAGGCAACCAGGCAGCAAAAGCCGGGAACATAGGCGCCATGACCAGCCTACTGCAAAGCGGCGGCTCACTGTATTCGAAATATGGAAGCGCACCAAAAGCATCATAACCAGAGGATGAAAAATGGCTAAGTTACCTGATGCCAGTGACCTGGGTCGTCGCGGCCCGCAGATTGCAGGCGGCGTAGCATCCGCAGATATGACTCAGGTATCAAGGGCCATGCAGGGCCTCGGAAATGCAGTGGCCAACACTGCTAATGCTATAGGCGAGAAGCGGGACCGTTTCAATTATGCCGAGGCACAGTCTGATTTCCTGAAGAAAAAGCTCAAAATCATGTCAGCGTTTGATAATGATAACGATTACTCCACTTTTTCTGAGCGTTTCAATCAGGAGATTTCGAAGGCCCGAGATGAATCGACCGGGCTTATTCGAAACAATGAAGATCGACATGCCTTTTCGCTTGAGACGGATAACGATATCGCCCGTAGCGCTGAGGCCATCCGTAATTTGGCGAGAAGCAAAGAGGTTGACCATGGAATCGCATCACTAAGCCAGACGATTGAGAGCAACCGAAATGCAGCGCTTGCCGCTCCAGATGAGCAGACCCGCCAGGCCCTTCTGCAGGCAACTAATGATGCCATTCACGGAGCCTTTGATCGCGGCTACATCGATGAGAAAAGCCTTGTGTCAACACGGCAGAAAGCTGTAACAGATTACGCGCAGGCGGCAATTGGAATGATGAAGCCAGAGCAGCGAATTGCAACACTGCAATCAGGCTCTGGCATGGCTCAATATCTGCCGCCTGATACCCGCAAAAAGATTCTGGATGCTTCGGCTGCAGAGGTTATCGGCAATCGCATTAGTGATGCTCAGATTAGACTTATGAGCCCATCAGGTATCACAGGATATGCTGCAGGCCCAATATCTTCAGACGACTTATTCACTGCAGCTGTTGGGCAGGAAAGCGGCGGTCGCCAATTTGATGCTTCAGGGCAACCTTTAACATCCTCTGCCGGCGCCATTGGCATAGCTCAGGTCATGCCAGGAACTGCACCAGAGGCTGCTCAGCTGGCTGGCTTACCGTGGGATGAGCAGCGGTTTAAAAACGACGCCCAGTACAATCATGCGCTTGGTAAGGCATATCTCAACCAGCAACTGAAAAAGTATGATGGCAATCCGGTTCTTGCGCTGGCAGCTTACAACGCCGGGCCAGGAAAGGTGGATGAGTGGATAAAGCAGATCGGAGACCCGAGAAAAGGCGAAATCTCCAACGAAGGCTTTGCTAACTCCATCCCATACGGTGAAACGCAGAACTATGTAGCGAATGTGATGAGTAATGCTGCAAAAGTAAGCGTAACAAAAAATGTGGTTGAGTCTCCAGAATTCGCCATGCTTGATCCGCAGCAAAAGGCCAGGGCAGTAGAGCAAACGTATAATGTCATCGACACCGCCGCCTCGAATCAGCGCTTCAACCTTCAGCAACGCATCCAAGATGATGTTGCAAAAATAGAAGCCGGGCAGCCAGTCAACAATCCTGTAAGCGCTTCTGAGTACCTCTCAGCGCAGGCCCTAAACTCGACTCCTGCGCAGCGTGCAGAAGCCGCTCAAAGATTCCAGCAGTATCGTGACATCCTGACTCTTCAGCCATCTTATCAGTCAATCATATCCAGCCCTGCTGATATTGGTCTGCAAACAGTTAATGCGCTCAGGCCTTCGGCTGATGACAGTGATTTTGAGTTCAAGCAGCGTCGTTACGCTATGGCTGCGCAGAAGTACCAGCAAACAATACAGGCCAGAGAAAAAGACCCCGGCGGCTGGATGGCGCAAAACATCCCTTCAGTTCAGCAAGCTTATCAGGCATACCAGCAAGACCCACAGAACGCTCAGGAACTGGTGAAGCAGATATCAATGCAGAAGCAGAGGCTGGGTATTAAGAGTAAAGATGTCATTCCTGAAGCTCTGGCTGACGGCCTGATCAAGCAGATCAACACCAATCAGGAGCAGGATGTAGCTGCCATACAGGGTATAGGTCAGCAATTCGGGCAGTTTGCACCGCAGGTAATGGAGCAAGTTCAGAAGAAAGCCGGCCCTGTTCTTCAGGTCGTAATGGCAACTAACAACCCGCGTGCTGCGAACCTTTTATGGCAGAATCGTGACGTTAAGACTGCTGATCTGAAAGATGCAGTAAACACGGCATCTTCTGGTGCTGCTGACAGTGCAGACAGTTCGTGGGCGTCTCAGTCTAAGGACATGGCTAACACGATGACCATGCAGCCGGGAGGGATTGCTGTATGGAACAACTTTAACGACCAGGGACGCCGCTTGACTTACCTGAACATGCAAAGAGGGATGAGCGCTTCAGATGCAGCGCAACAGGCATTTGACGATATGTTGGGAAGTCAATATCAGGTTAAAGGCACATGGCGCCTGCCAGTTTCCTCGAACCTGGATATTAAAGATGTCTCGGATGGGCTCGATAAGTTCATGCAAGACCTGAAGCCAGAGGATATTACGCCATTACTTGGCGATCCGCGGCTGAGTGATGAAGTGAACCGCAAACAGAGTCTCGATCGCATTCGGGATAATGGCGAGTGGATCACTAACTCGGACGAAACCGGGCTGATGCTTACGCTCAATGGGCTTGTTGTTGGTGACAAGAATGGCAATCCGTTACAGATACCATTCAGCCAGTTGTCGGGTCTTGGGTCTCAGAACAGAAGTTACCTGAACCAGCTTTCGAAAGAGGCCTTTAAACCACGCGTCTATGTGCCTGGGCAGGCCTCAAGAGAATCTCAGCAGCGAAACCAACAGGCAGCCAGAGAGCTTGGCTCTTTAGGAAACCAGAACGCACCCTCCATGGCTGATGGGATGAGGAGTACAAATGCCAATTTATACAGCGGATCCGGGCAGGGGAATTAACCAGCCGATAAGCAATGTGCCATCTGGCCTCGGTGAGTCTTTATCCGCGGCATTTGACGAAGGGCTCAGGGAAGGGCCTTTGATGTCGGCCATTCGAATGTCCGAAGCAGATTCTTTAGCGGTAGACCCTGATTCCGAGATTATCACCAAAGATCTGGCTGATGCGCGGCTTCGCGAGCTTGGGGTTAAAAGCGTTCAGATACCGGAAAGTGGGGTTACCAAAGCCTACCTTGACCACCTCACGCAAGAGAAAAAGGAGTCGCTGGCTAAACGGCAAATAGCAGCATCTGCGCCGGGAGGGTTAATCAACACCCCCCTGAATTTCATGGCAAGCCTCGCCGGCTCAATGGCTGATCCGGCAAACCTTGCGATCGGCCTTATCCCATTCGCTGGAGAGGCTAAAGCCGCCTCCCTGCTTGGAAGAGCGGGTGAGCGATTCGTCCAGGGCGCTGCAATGGGTGGGGCACAAACCGCTGTGACAATTCCATTTACTGCTGGAGCAGCAGCAGCGGAAGGTGATGATTTCACCATAGCGGATGCTATGGGAAACATTTTTCTGAGCTCATTGGGTGGCGGTCTGCTGCATGCCGGTGGCGGGGCTATAGCCGATCTGGTGCGCGGTAGAAGAGCATCCCCATCCCCATCATCATCTCCAGTGGAAACCGCTTCTCCAATAGAGACCGCTCCAGTTTCGGAGCCAGTTGATATAGCGTCTCAAAACGCTGATGCGGCAATGCGGCAAAGCCCTGAAGCAATACAACGACGCGTTGTCGATGACGATTTGGCTGCGAGTCAGTCTGCACCAATATTTGAGAGAGCTATTGCAAGCGATCTTGATCAGTACGCCTACAGTCGAGCCTATGACGATGTAATACCATCTCTAAAGGATGCGCTGACAGCAGAGGCGCAGGCCCCTGTCGTAGGAGCAAGGAGGCTTCGAGAAGAGTCGCAGGCCATCCAACGACAGATGATCATGCTTGATGCCACTCTCCCGGAGAGGACAAGAGCTTATCAGCAGCAGAGGATGAAGTTCAGGGATGCTCAACAAAGGGCAGCAGGCGACATATCCAGAGAAAGGGCTCAATTTGAGGCCCGAAACGAAGAGATATCGCAGCTACTCAAACAGCATGAAGGGGTGGAGGCCGCCAGAAGCGACCTTAATCGCCTGGCTAAAGGTGAGATTCCAGAGCGAGCAAAGACTCTTATCGATCAGCGGGCCAGTGAAATATCTTCATCCTTTACGAAAAATCCTGTATCGGCCGGCGTAAGAACAGCCGCCAGACAGATCGACGAGGCACACTGGACTGTCAGAGAGAATGCTTTCCGCGCTGGCCTGTCTCATATGCTGCAAGGAAAATCGCCAGATGTGGAGCCGGTGTTTGCCATGGCGGACCCCCGCACGCGAGAGGCATCGATGCGGCGCATTCAGGATGGACCAGCTCAAGACGCAGAGCCATCAACATTGAACGCAAGCGCGGATGCAGATGCTCAGTTGACCAGAGCTTCCAGGGAGGATGCAGATCTGCAGAACGCTCGTGAAGACTTCGATGCTGAAATTGAGTTGGCAAGGAATATGACCGCCGACATCGACTCTCCAGAACTCAGAAAGGCGCTGGACGACATCACGAAAGAAGCCAACGACGACAGCATTTTAAAAGGCCTGCAGGCGTATGCGACCTGTATGCTCAGGAGATTGTAATGGCAAACCAGTTTCTGACTCAATGTGAGCAGGTGGTTAACAAGGCTGCCGGGCGCGAGCTGTCAGAGCAGGAAATGGAAAGTCTGGTTACGGACATGGAAACGACCGTACGTCGGATCCGGGCTGAAAACGAAGGCATTTCTCTGGAGGAAGCAGCACTAAAAGCCGCGCAGGATCTGGGAAATCAGGAGCAACTTGCACGTGTAATCGAGGCCAGGAATAAAGCGCTCAACACGCGTATAGCGGCCCAGCGCCTTTCCTTCATTCGTGACTCTTTCCCTGACCGGCCAGATATTGGCCTGTCGGCAATTCTTGTCGGCAGGAATGAAGCAAGAACCGGCAGCCGGGCCTCAGTTTCTTCAGAGCAATTCCAGCTACGATCAAAGTATCTGTCCGGCCTTAACCATGACTTAGACAAAGAGGGCCTTGTTAAGTTTCTAGCGAGTGGGAGCAACGACGCTGAAGTGGCTGATGCCATGTGGAGACTCGGCAAGGGTGAGACAACGATCGGGTTAACGCGTGAGTCTGTTCGCATTGCTGAGATCATCACTAAGTGGCAGGAAGCCGCCCGTCTTGATGCAAACAAAGCAGGGGCATGGGTGCGGAAGTTGCCTGGTTATATCGCTCGCCAGGGACACGACATGATGAAGATCCGCGCCGCTGGCTTTGAGGAATGGAGAAACTCAATCCTTCCTAAATTAGACGCTTCAACGTTTGATGGAGTGGCCGACCAGGAACAGTTCCTTCGGAATGTTTATGATGGCCTGGCATCCGGCGTCCATCTCTCCTCAGAAAAACCGGACTGGATGAAAGGATTCAAAGGCAGCCAGAACGTAGCGAGAAAGGCCAGTCAGGAGCGTGTTCTCCACTTTAAGGATGGTATCTCATGGCATGAGTACAACAAGCAATTCGGTGTCGGATCTCTGCGAGAAGCTATCTTCGGCGGACTTGAAAGCTCTGCGCGTAATACAGGCCTGATGCGAATCCTCGGTACCAATCCTGAAAATATGCTGCGGTACCTGGAAGACACCATTGCTGAAGGGCTGAAGGGTGATGAGAAAGCACTGCGTGCTTTTACAGATCGCAAGCGCAGCATCAACAACGAATTGAAAGAGGTGAACGGGCAAACAAACATTCCCGGGTCAACTTCACTCGCTCGATTTGGTTCAACCACTCGCGCTATCGACTCGACGATAAAGCTCGGTGGCGCCATGATCTCATCGTTTAACGATCTGGCAAGCAATGCCCTGGAACTGCGCTATCAGGGTAAGAATTTCATGGAGGCTCTGACAGAGTCGATTCAAGGGCGTTTGAAGCGATACAGTGCTCCAGAGCAAAAGGAGATATTGAGCTCACTCGGCGTATACGCCGATAGCATGCGAGATGAGATCCTTCAGCGCTTCTCTGGTGATGTGACAATGCCCGGGAAGGTCGCGAGACTGCAGAGACAATTCTTCAAACTTAACGGACTTAATTGGTGGACTGACGCCTCAAGAAACACTACCGCCACTATGATTTCGCACTGGCTGGCAAACAATTCCGATTCTGCATACGGCGCTTTGGACTCCAATCTGAAGCGAGCACTGGACCTTCATGGAATAGGTGAGCCAGAGTGGAGTATTTATCGCAGGATGGATCTGAAAGGGTCGGAAGGTCGTAAATTTATGACACCTGACGGTATCGAATCTATTCCTGATGAGGCGATCGCTAAGTACGTATCTGACCGGAATGTAGCAGTGAATGACCGTAGCATTGCAAACGCAAGAGACGAACTGTCTGACAAATTGCGTGGGTACATTCTGGATCGCGTAATGGTGGCCATGACTGAACCAGGCGCGAGAACCCGGGCATTTATGAAGCAGGGAACCCAACCAGGGACCGCTGAAGGTGAGCTATTGCGATTTATAGGGCAGTATAAATCCTTCACCTCCTCTTTCATGCAGCAAGCCCTTGGGCGCGAAGTGTTCGGTCGTGGATACACTCCTGCTAAGTTAGGGGAGAGCCGCTGGGGTAGTGTTTCTAATGCGCTGTTTAAAAGCGGTAAGGGTGAGATGGTAGGGCTTGCACAGATGTTTCTGTGGATGACATTCTTTGGCTACTTGTCCATGCAGACAAAGTTGATGCTCAAAGGGCAAACGCCTCGACCGCCAGACGCCAAAACATTTCTTGCAGCTGCCGCTCAGGGCGGTGGGCTTGGAATTTTTGGAGACTTCCTTTTCGGTGAGGCTAACAGGTTTGGTAACGGCCCCATCACATCCATGGCTGGACCGGTGGCAGGTAACTTAGATGATGTAATAACCCTGTTCCAGAAAGCCAGATCCGGTGATGCTAAGGCGGGAGATGCTTTCAGATTTGCCGTAGATCACACTCCGTTCATCAATCTGTTCTGGGCTCGCCCTATAATGAATTATTTGTTCCTGAATCAGTTGCAAGAATCGTTAACACCTGGTTCACTACACAGATATGAGCAAAATATCCGCAAGAATCAGGGTAATGACTTTCTAATACCGCCATCTGAATTCATGCTGGGAAGATAACAAACGAGCGAGAGCAGCATGTCACACAAGAACCTTTTCCTTCTTTTTTCTGTATTTCTTTTCCTTGGTGCAATTGTACAGAAGATGTTTTGGGGAGGCCCATTTTCTGTGGGTCTAATAGGGTTTGGTTGTGTCTGTGCATGGTGCTCATATAGGGCTAAAGACTAAAACTAACCGTACAAACTCATAACCCGCTTCGGCGGGTTTTTTATTGCCTGAAGAATACCGCAGATCCCATCTGTGGGAATTCCGCACGTCTGGAGAAACATAATGCCGGCAACACCTACCGACCGCCTGTATGGACTAACGACTAGCGTAGCTGTGAAGCCGCCGGTCCAGATTTCAGCAGATATTAATATCGTCACCTTTGGTGAACAGACTATCACCACCACTACATTCACAGGAACTCGCACGGTCACAACCGAGAAGGGGATGCGCGTTCTTCTTACCAACCAAACCGACCCTATTGATAATGGTATCTGGGAGGCCATGCCAGCAACATGGCGTAGAGCCCCGGATTTTGATGGCTCCCGTGACTCGGTGAATGGGACATTGGTGTTCTCTGTGTACGGAGACTGCTGGCAGGTTGAGGCGGACGACCCTGTACGCATTGGTTATGATCCGATTCACTTCCGTTCAACTTATCCTTTTTCGGAAAACGGCAATTTGTTCCAGCGCTCTTTGCGAGTTCCGGAACCGTTCATTAGAGAACTGCCTGTCGCTGCTGGAAGATCAAACAGGCAATTAGGTTTTGACGGTAGCGGAGAGCCTGTTCTTCTCGATCCAGCAGGCACAGGGTTATGGGGCTATGTCCTGATTGATTCTTTCGAAGCTGGGGCTCTTCTTACAGAAAGATTCCAGGCATTACGATGGGAATCAAACGGCGAGTATTACCGATGGGATGGTGACTTCCCGAAATTAGTTCAGGCTGGCTCAACACCTGAAACATCAGGAGGCGTAGGCATTGGGGCATGGGTTAGTATTGCTGATGCAGCCTTAAGATCTGAGCTTCAGAACGGTGATGGTTCGCTGGTTAATACCCGATACGGTTCACTTGCGGAGTATGTAGAGAAAACACCGAGCCTGCTGGCAACGAAGTATATGGACGAAACAGAGATGGCTGCACTTGCTTCAGGTGATCTGTCCGTAAACCATCAGCCGAAGGTTCAGCAGGTAATGGATGATGCTCATCGTCTAAAATGCTCTGTTTACTTTCCTCCGGGAACATACTGCTTTGATACAGCAGTTAACGTCTGGTCATATGTCCGTTCCGTATGGGGTGATGGCTCTGCAACGATTACTCGTCGTTACCGTACCTATTTTGTTGATGGTTCTACTACAGAGATAGATCCAGCACGAGACACACGGAAATTGTTTAGGCTACTTAATGGCGCCGTGGGCTATACGTCAGTACATGGCTTAGCATTTGACGGAAATGCCAGATCCATAGTGGTAGCGGCTTCTGGAGCTAGTGGCACTACTGGGATACCAGATCAGACATATTATCAAGATCTGGAGCCTGGAGGCACATCACCATATGTACATGGGCCAGACGGGAACACTCCTGTTTCTGGTGAAAATTACTATAACCATGCCAAGAAATTGTCAGGAACAGACGTTTTTGATTGTGTTTTTCGTGATGCGCCTGGAGGCAGTATCGTAGGTAATGCGAGAAATTTGCGAGTAAATTCTTGCTCATTTCTTGGATGGTATGATCATGCTATATACACAGCAGGAAGTGCTTTTGCTGAGCAAGGTAATGGCATTCTAGTCGGTGATATCACGGTTACAGGGAACACCTTTAGGAATCGCATCAATAGCAGAGGCAATGGGGCTGTAAAAGGAAGATTTGGCTTTGACCGATATACAGTAACAGGCAATACATTCGATATTATCGATTATTGCATGGCTTTCGATACTGGACATGGCACCGTAGGAAGCACATACGCCATGCAGCCATGGGGACAAATAACAGTGACTGGCAATACATGCACCTGCGACAGTTATTGGATGATGATTACCACGAACAGAGGCACTAAATGGTTTGATAATGGATGGATGTCATCAATAAATATATCAAACAATACGGTACAGTCAAAAGACCGAATTCTTTTACTTGGTGTTAGTGGTAGCAATGATTACCTGATGGATGCTTATCTGGTAAATATAACAAACAATACCTTTTCGGCTCCTAATTTCCTTTCAATATACACTCATTTAACCAACTGCGACTGGAGGATTGACAATAACAATATAAATGTAACTAATACAGGCATGATTATAGGGGTAGACCATCCTGAACTTTCAAACTCTGTGTTAAGGTTAACTAATAACGTCATGGGTAGATTGCTCACAACCTCAACAGGAAACCTCCACCTCAGCAACTTTGAGAGAATTATCATGAAAGGTAACGAGGTGAGAAACCTATCAATGAGTTTCGGGAGTTATGTTACTGACCTGTCGATTGTTGAAAATGAGTTCAGATATTCATCTGCATTGCCATCTAAACCATTCGGATTTATGTATTCCTCCGCAGGGAATGGGTTTAGCAAGATAAGGCTTTGTCGGAATGACATTGTGGGCAGTCCTATCAGATTCGCAGTTAAATGTTCTTCTGACTGTGTCCTCGATATGAGTGATAATAATATCTACGGCATTACAGATTATTTTCTCGAGTTGAATGCTACAGGATACACACCTAAGACAATGAGGATAAATAATAACTTGGTTGTAGGTGGTGCGCTGGTTGCTGATCTTCCCGCAGGAACAGCTCTCGGCAGCACAAGTAGCTATATGGAGATGATGAATAACAACCTCCGATCTGCAACCCCTGGCACGCAACAGTCTTGTACATTATTGAGAGATGGAGGAGCCCAGTCCTGGCTTTCACATTACCAAACAATCAGATGCATTAAAAATACATTCAGAGATGTGACAAACGCCCTGAAAATAGACGGCACTGCATCAGGAAGCGTCTCTACCACAAACAAATTATGGTTTGGAGAGAACAACACCCACAACACAACATTAACTTGCAACTACCCGGCAGCCAACAAAGCTAACAACGATGTAGTACAAACAGTCAATGTGTAAAAAAGCGGGCGGTAACACCGCCTGCTTTAACTTATTTAACTTTGAATTTCTTTTCAATGTAGTTGTAAAGAAATGCAGAAGATAGCAAGGCAATTAATAATACAATCGCTTGCATCACCATAAAGTAGCGAGTAGAGGTTTGCTCAATATTAGCAAGCAAGCTGTAACCTTTAAACATTATATGTAGTGCGGGTTGGTGCAACAAGTAAAGGCTGTAACTTATTATGCCTATATTCGCAAGGCTTTTATTCGCAAATAACGAAGGCCTGCTATAAATAAACAATATAAAGAATAATGAAGTGGAACAGAACATTTCGAATGCATAAACCTTGAACCCACCCCACACCGCGTAAACAAAAAGTGGAATCATAGCCGCCGCGCAAATATAGCTTGGGATTCTGATTGTATTTTGATTTATATATGAAGCAATAAATCCTGTTAAAAAATAAGTCCACATGACCTGCTCGCTCTGGTAGCCGAGATATATTATTACCAGAGCCAAAGGCGCCAGTGAAATTCTTAGGGGCTTAATAGCATATGCACAAGCTAAGAAAGGCACCGCAGCATAATATTTCCACTCATAAGGTAGCGTCCACGTTACCACATTTAGGCTCCATTCCCAAATGCTACCAACTCTAATCCCGCCACCCCAGAACCCAAACCCATAAACGCTACGAATTACAGTCAAATACTCATCTATAGTGCCTAGTTGAGAATGTCGTTCGATCACAAAGATAAAAAATACAAGTGTTGAGGCAAATAAGTATGCTGGTAACAGTCTGTATATCCTTTTTTGGAAAAAAGATATATCAAATTTACCTTTCTTAATTGCTGAAGCAAATAAATACCCAGTCAGGCAAAAAAATATCGAAACGCCAAAAGACCCCATTTTTTCAAATGCGTATGCTGGCTGAATATTTAAAAATGGAGACTTCATTCCAATTGCTGCAATGGCTGTATATGAGTGGTTTACAAAAACAAGTAAACAAGCCAATCCCCTTAGCCCCTCAAGACTAAGATCGTTGTGACTACCTATTGGTGAAATATCAATATTTTTATTCATGAAAAAGCAAATCACAATAGCAGTAACAACAATAAATGAGGCATATGTCACATTGTTTATACTCATATATGGCAATAAAGAGGTAACAGTTTCCATTGCAGCGCCTTGAAAATAATAACTAATTTGTTTTTGATGGTGAGCGATTCTATCATTGCAACAGATCTTAATCGACCCGCTTACTTCAGAAGATGCAAGTTGCATAATCTGGTGGATGATCTTGATCTAATGCAACCTCTGACGATACTGTATATGCATACAGTAATCACGGAGGGCAGATTATGGCACGTAGATACGAGATACCAGGCGCCTTTACGGCTGCAATCAAATCACAGCCCGGTGGGCCTAGGACTGTTTCAACGCAGGACTTTGTTAACGAGCTGGCAAAGGTCAACTGGCACTGGTCTTTGCACGAGGCCAACAAGTGGATAGAGCACTACGTCACCACCTTCAAAGACATCTCACCTAACGAGGGTGAGAACCGGCTGTTCATGCTCTACAACCCGAACGGAGGGCTGTGACATGGGCTTTCCATCTCCGGCGACGGATTACGTTGAGAACCGCTTAAACCCTCATGATATGTGCACGACAGAGAACAGCCGTATCCTTGAGACGTCGGAAGGCTATGCGGTTATCGACCCGGTTATCAAGCTTACTCCGGGCCAGGTGCTGCTGATACTGACAGACGGCCACACTCAGTTCGCTAGGCTGCAGGGGAGGGCGCTGATAACGAGTGACGGTGAAACGATAGAAGGCGAAGCTCTGGAAGGCGTCGAGGTAATGGGCAAGGTTTCTTACTTCATCAGAAGAGTGCAGGGTGATGACGGCTGCCCGGTGATGTGATGGGGCATGGATGGGGCAAAAAATTAGCGCAAAACAACTCAAAACCGCCGAAGGTCGTGATTCGTCTTGCGCTAATGCTTTGGTTTAAGCCTGCTTTCAGCTTACCTCAACTTAAATCCCTTTTGTATAGCCGCAAATTATGGACTTCCAGCTCTATTCGCTGGGCGCAGCCTTAGTTTTTCATGAGATCTTCTTTCCGGAACAGTCTGCCGCCATGGCGTTGATTCTGGCGATGGGCACCTACGGCGCGGGCTATATTGCCCGCATCGTCGGCGCCTTTATCTTCGGCAAAATGGGGGACCGCATCGGCCGTAAAAAGGTGTTGTTTATCACCATCACCATGATGGGGATCTGCACCACCTTAATCGGCGTGCTGCCCACCTACGCGCAGATCGGTATCTTTGCGCCGGTGCTGCTGGTTACCCTGCGTATTATCCAGGGGCTTGGGGCAGGGGCGGAGATCTCCGGGGCCGGCACCATGCTGGCGGAGTACGCGCCGAAAGGTAAACGCGGGATTATCTCTTCGCTGGTGGCGATGGGCACCAACTGCGGCACCCTCAGCGCCACGGCCATCTGGGCAATAATGTTCTTTGCCCTCGATCGTGAAGAGCTGGTGGCATGGGGCTGGCGTATCCCGTTCCTCGCAAGCGTGGTGGTGATGATCTTCGCTATCTGGCTGCGTATGAACCTGAAAGAGAGCCCGGTCTTCGAAAATGTCAACGGAGAGGATGCGCCTGCCAAACCGGTTGACCAGGAGAGCACCCTGGGTGCGATGGTGAAAAGCAAATCCTTCTGGCTGGCAACGGGGCTGCGTTTTGGCCAGGCCGGCAACTCCGGGCTGATTCAAACCTTCCTGGCGGGCTATCTGGTGCAGACCCTGCTGTTTGATAAAGCCATTCCCACCGATGCGTTAATGATCAGCTCATTCCTCGGCTTTATTACTATTCCACTGCTGGGCTGGCTATCGGATAAATACGGTCGCCGCGTACCTTATATTTTGCTGAATATCTCGGCCATTATTCTGGCTTACCCGATGCTGTCGATTATCGTCGATAAATCTTACAGCCCGGGGGTGATTATGCTCTCCATTATCGTAATTCATAATTTTGCGGTGCTGGGGTTATTCGCGCTGGAAAATATCACCATGGCGGAGATGTTTGGCTCCCGCAACCGCTTTACCCGCATGGCGATTTCCAAAGAGGCGGGCGGGCTGGTGGCGGTCGGTTTTGGCCCGGTACTGGCAGGCATCTTCTGCAATATAACCGGCACCTGGTGGCCAATTGCGGTGATGATGATCGTCTATTCCGTGATTGGCCTTATCTCCGCCGTGCTGATGCCGGAAGTCTGCGACCGGGATCTGAGCATCCTGAACGATGCCGCAGACGCCGGGCAAGAGCCGGCCAGCGTTGGCGCCCGCAGTAAACACGGCGCACTCTCCTGATTGTTTTTCACTCCCCTGCATGGCGGGGGAGTGACCGCCTTACACACCGATAAAAAATAATATTTTTACCTTTTAACTGGATATTTTCTGGTAAGGATCCTTATGTCTCGCGCACAGAAAAAAATCACCGTTCCGGTGAGCATTGGCTACGGTCTGACCGATATTATGGGGGGCGGCGCATTTACCGTTATCGGCGCCTGGCTGCTATTTTTTTATACCACCTTTGTCGGTCTCTCTCCCGTTGAGGCCGCCTCTATAGTGGCTATTGCCCGTATTGTGGATGCGGTTGTCAGCCTGTTTATGGGCAGCTTAACCGACCATTTCTATAAAAATTATTTCGGCAAAAAATTTGGCCGGCGCCGCTTTTTCCTGCTGATCGGCGCGCCGCTGATGCTGGTATATGCCCTGCTGTGGCTGGATGGCATGAGCTACGGCTTTTATTTAGCGGTCTATCTGGCCTTTGAGATTATCGCCGCCATGGTGCTGATCCCCTGGGAGACGCTCCCTTCCGAGATGACCAAAGATTTTAACGGCCGCACCAAGTTATCTACCTGCCGCATGTTTTTATCCGCTTCCGGTACTTTTCTCGCCACCTTTATTCCCGGCCTGCTTATTGGCTATTTCGGGGAGCAGAGCGCTAACGCCTACCTGATTAACGGCGTGATCTTTGCCGTGCTGTTTATGGTCTGCGTCTTTATCTCCTGGAAGGTTACATGGGAGCGCGAACTGACCCCTGAAATGCAGGCGGAGCTGGAAAAATCAGCGCCGGCGGGCACCTTTGCACAAAGACTGCGTTCTGTTGGCGAGCTGTTTGCCTCTTACTTCTCGACCCTTAAGATCCGCGCCTTCAGGAAGCATCTGGCTATTTACCTGCTGTCGTTCACCGGCAAAGATGTCTATAACACGGTGTTCGTTTTCTTCTGCGTTTACTGCCTGAACGTCTCCTCCTCGCTGGCGGGCAGCCTGCTGTCGATGAGTATTGTCGGCCTGCCGGTGACCCTTATCGCCGGTTTTGGGATCATCAAATATGGCCCGGCGCGGCTCTACGTCTTTGCCTATACCCTGATGATGCTCTGCCTTGGCGGTTTTCTGGCGCTGTATCAGATCCCGGCGCTCAACACGGTGGCGACCCTGTTTATCCTTGCCGGCCTGTATCAGGTAGGGCGCTGCGTGCTCGAATTTACCCCCTGGAACGTCTTCCCCTTTATTCCCGATATTGACGAGATGGTCAGCCGCCAGCGCCGCGAAGGGCTGTTTGCCGCGGTGATGACCTTTACCCGCAAAACCACCGTTGCCATCGCCACCTTTGCGGTGGGGCTCCTGCTGCAAAGCGGCGGCTTTGTGAAGGGCAGCCCGACCCAGCCGCCGGAGGCCGTCCATACCATCGCCATGCTGATGTTTATCGGCACCGCCGGTTTACTGCTGCTGGCCCTGTGGCAGGCCCTGACCTTCCGCCTCAATAAAGAGACTCACCGCATCTTTGTTGGAGAAGTTGAACGGCTGCGGGCCGGCGGAGCAAAAGAGGCGGTCGAACCCGACGTCAGGCGGATCGTGGAGGATCTTACCGGCCACGACTACGCCACCCTGTGGACAGAGACCGGGGCCGTGCCTGAGATAGAGCAAAAGGCGGTGACCGTAAAAGCGTGACTGGTTTATAGCCTTGCGGCAATCGGACAATGCTGTCACATAACTTTTAAATGATGTCACACCAGATGGTGAAACATTAACGTAAATCAATATTTAAAGCCGAACAATCAGTATGGTTAAAGCCAGTTAATGTAACAGGCGTACTACCATTCTAGTTTGGTTAGTACGCCGGGGCGCGGTACCCGATCCGGGTCCCGGAACATCGCTAAATTTATATAACGAGTGCTAACATGAAAAATCCGTTATTACACGCGCAAGCCACGCTTCCTCACTACAACCGCGACAATCTGCAGGCGCGAATCGTCCACCTGGGCTTTGGCGCCTTCCACCGCGCGCATCAGGCGGTTTATACCGATATTCTTGCCGCTGAACACGGCAGCGACTGGGGATTCTGCGAAGTTAATTTAATTGGCGGCGAACAGCAGATCGCCGATCTTCGCGCTCAGGATAACCTCTATACCGTGGCGGAAATGTCCGCCGACGCCTGGACCGCCCGCGTGGTTGGGGTAGTGAAAAACGCGCTGCATGCCCAGGTCGACGGGCTGGAGAGCGTGCTGGCCGCTATGTGCGAACCCCAGGTGGCGATTGTTTCTCTCACCATTACCGAAAAAGGCTACTGCCACGCCCCGGCCACCGGCGAACTGATGCTCGATCACCCGCTCATTGCCGCCGACCTGCAAAACCCCCATCAGCCGAAATCGGCGCCGGGGGTGATAGTGGAGGCGCTGGCGCGGCGTAAACAGGCCGGGCTGCCCGCGTTTACCGTGATGTCCTGCGATAACATGCCGGAGAACGGCCACGTGATGCGCAACGTCACCTGCGCCTACGCCCGCGCGGTAGACGGCGAGCTGGCGGAGTGGATAGCCGCTAACGTCACCTTCCCGTCAACCATGGTAGACCGCATCGTGCCTGCCGTAACTGCCGATACCCTGAGCAAAATCGAGCAGCTCACCGGCGTCGCCGACCCGGCCGGGGTGGCCTGCGAGCCGTTCCGCCAGTGGGTGATTGAGGATAACTTCGTGGCGGGCCGCCCGCAGTGGGAGAAAGCCGGCGCCGAGCTGGTGGCCGACGTGGTACCTTTCGAAGAGATGAAGCTGCGCATGCTGAACGGCAGCCACTCCTTCCTCGCCTATCTGGGCTATCTGGCAGGCTATCAGCACATCAACGACTGCATGGAGGACGCTAACTACCGCCAGGCGGCGCATGCCCTGATGCTGAACGAACAGGCTCCGACCCTGAAGGTGACCGGCGTCGATCTGGGCCGCTATGCGGACAAGCTGATCGCCCGCTACAGCAACCCGGCGCTGCGCCACCGTACCTGGCAGATTGCCATGGACGGCAGCCAGAAGTTACCTCAGCGTATGCTGGATTCCGTGCGCTGGCACCGGGCGCACCAGCGTAGCTTCCCGCTGCTGGCGCTGGGCGTGGCCGGCTGGATGCGCTACGTCGGCGGCAAAGACGAGCAGGGGCAGGCCATTGAGGTGTGCGATCCGCTGCTGCCCGTCATCCAGGCGGCGGTGCAGGGGAGCGCTGAGGGTCCGGATCGCGTTAAGGCGCTGCTGGGTATTGAGGCGATTTTCGGCAAACAGCTGCCTGAAGATGCGGTGTTTGTTGATGCGGTGATGAGCGCTTATTCCGCGCTGCTGGCGAAAGGGGCGAAAGCCACGGTGGCGCAGTACGTCGCGGCGCTGTAAGACTTCACATGCCGCCGTGCGCGGCGGCATGTCATTACGCCTCTCAGTTGAGGCCCAGACGAATCAGTTCAATCGGCTCATAGCGGCCTTCGCAACCTTCGATCTCTACCGTTTTGCCGCGGCGTACCTGCTCAGCGGTCAGCCCTTCGCTATGAATGGCAACAATTTTACCGGTGGTGCCGGTGCTGCTGATCATTACGCGGATGCCTGGGGCAATTGCATTACGGTTACGGTCGTAAGTCATCATCGTTATTCTCCTCTGAAACAATCCGAAGCGGAAATAAGTATCGCTGCCGCCTACGGGGCACTATTAATACGCCTCTCGGCCAACCATTTTTTTGTTTTCGATCAAGATCACACTTTTTCCCTCTGCGGAATTATGACAATTCTTTACCTCAGCTGATAATTTCAGCACGCAATGGTTTAGGTCCCGTTTCAATTACCCATGCCACTCTTAAGGTAATTAATTAAGCGGATAATAAGTAAAGGGGAACGGCCTATGTATAAGAAAATATTGATGCCTGTCGATGTATTTGAAATGGACCTGAGCGATAAAGCGGTGCGTCATGCCTGTTACCTGGCGGGGGCAGAGAACGCCTCTATTACGCTGCTTAACGTCCTGCCCGCCAGCAGTCGTGCCATGCTGCGCGGGTTTTCCTCGGATATTAAAAAGTTCGAAGACTATATGATTGCCGAGTCGGAAAAAAAGCTGACGGCGTTAAAACGCTTATTCGACCTGCCGCCGGAGAATATTCACACCGAGGTACGCTTTGGCAACGTGCGCGATGAAATAATGACGGCCAGCGGCACGGGGGAATATGACATCATCGTTATCGGCTCTAAAAAGCCGGGCATGACCACCCATCTGCTGGGCTCAAACGCGGAGTCGGTGCTGCGCTATGCCAAAATACCGGTATTGGTGGTCCGCTAAAATAGCGCATCCCGAAGTAGCGGGATGCGTATATATTACTCTTCGCTAAACCACTCGCGATTTTCCTGGCGGATCAGCTGCACCGATTCGCCAATTTCCTGCAGATGCAGCGTCATGGCTTTCTCTACCGCATCGCCGTCGCGTTTCTCCAGCGCGCTGAAAATATCATGGTGCTGGCGTAACAGCATCTCCGGCGGCGAGACGTGATCCAGGCTCATGTAGCGCACCCGGTCGATGGTCGCCTTGATGTTTTCGATGGTATCCCATGCCAGCTGGCAGTCGGCAATCTGCGCCAGCGTCTGGTGGAACTCGTCGTCGAGCTGGAAAAAGTCGTTCAGCTGTTTGCGCTCGATGGCGATGCGCTGCTGGTGCAGGTTCTGCTCCAGCAGATAGCACTGGTGATCGTCCACCAGGCTGGCGGCACGGCGCGCGACGGCGCACTCGATCGCCTGGCGTACAAAGCAGCCGTTGCGCACCTGGGAGAGGGAGATTTTGTTCACATAGCTGCCGCGCTGGGGGCGGATCTGAATCAGGCCGTTTTCAGCGAGCTTGATAAAGGCTTCACGAACGGGCTGGCGAGAGACGTCAAAGCGTACTGAGATCTCTTTTTCCGACAGCGGGGTACCCGGGGGGATCAGACACTGCACGATATCGCGGCGCAATATGCGGTAAATTTGCTGATTGACGGGTTGTACAGGATTGAGTTGCGATTCAGCAGCCATGCGTTGTGATTTCTCGAAGAATTAACCGGTGAATACTACCATTCTTTTGCCTGGCATCCCAGACCCGGCCCGCAGGCCGGGACGGAACCATCAACCGCGGTGTACGCTCAGCCCGGCAAAGCTCTGGCTGACGGGCATCATCTCAACGGTATTAATATTGACGTGTTTCGGCAGGGTTGCCACCCACCATACCGTCTCGGTGACATCTTCCGGCGTCAGCGCGTTGGTATTTTCGTAGGTTTTACCGGCTTTATCGTCGTCGCCTTTAAAACGCACGTTGGAGAACTCGGTGCCCCCGACCAGGCCAGGCTCAATGTCGGTCACGCGGATGGCGGTGCCGTGCAGGTCGGTGCGCAGGTTAAGGCTGAACTGACGTACAAAGGCCTTGGTGGCGCCGTAGACGTTGCCGCCGGCGTAAGGCCAGCTGCCTGCGGTAGAGCCGATATTGATCACATGGCCGCGGTTTCGCTCCACCATGCCAGGCAGCACGGCGCGGGTCATATAAACCAGCCCTTTGTTATTGGTGTCGATCATGGTTTCCCAGTCTTCAACGCTGGCTTTATGCGCCGGCTCAAGACCCAGCGCCAGCCCGGCGTTATTGACCAGCACGTCAATCTCACGCCACTCAGCGGGAAGATTTGCGATCATCTCTTCAATGGCGGCGCGGTTACGCACGTCAAGCTGGGCGGTCAGAATGCTGTCGCCAAGCTCGTCTTTCAGCTCCTGCAGGCGCTCCTGACGGCGGCCGGTGGCAATCACCTTATGCCCGTTAGCCACAAAGCGACGGGTAATGCTTTCACCAAAACCTGCGGTCGCGCCAGTTACTAAAATAATCATCTCACTGTTCCTCAACGCTTTTTGTGTTGTACTACCATAGCATGCGATCTGGCGCAGGGTAAGGTGACTTTTTGGTGGGCGGCGCGGGGCTGGAAGGCAGAAAATCTGAAAAAAAAGGACGCCTTCCGGGGACGGGGCGCCCTTAAACACACTCGATATAAATGCGAACCCGTTAACAAGAGTTCTGGCTTATCTTTTCACAGGATTATCTTCTGCACACCTGCCATATATGGCACAAAAAAAGACTTTAGCGCAAAATATTAGCAGCCTTTACGCAGGCTACTCGTTGCCCCACTGGTTAAGGAAGTTGGCGATATCATCAACGCGGGCGTCAGCGATACCCGCTTCTGTTGCCATCTCCCGCTGGGCCTCTTCGCTGATCTCTTCGTTATTCGTCAGACGGGTGATAAGCAGTTGGAAGTAGTGCGCCAGCACGTCGCGCTCTTGCTCGCTTACCGGCGTGTCGGTCTCGGTAGAGTACTCATCCACGATGTCATAAAATTTCAGCGGTACGTCGTTATTCATAATGTTCCTCAGAGGTAGCGTACGTCAGTCATTATCCGTATCGAATATTATCATTGTTAATGGGATTTTCTGACACCCCTGTGCGGATAAGCGATAACGGCGGCGGGGCGACAGGCCATTGCAGGCCGGGGCCCGGTGGCCTACTCTGGGAAGATTACACGCATTCAGGAGCCAGCCATGTCGCAACATAATCCTTTTTTAGATATCAGCCCGTTACCTTACCAGGCGCCCGCGTTCGATCGCATTAGCGATAGCGATTACCGCCCGGCCTTTGACGAAGGGATCCGCCAGAAGCGCGAAGAAATTTACGCCATCGTCGCCCAGCCGCACGACCCCGACTTCAGCAATACCATTCTGGCGCTGGAGCAGAGCGGGGCGCTGCTTTCCCGCGTCAGCAACGTCTTTTTTGCCATGACCTCGGCGCACACCAACGATTATCTGCAGACGCTGGAGGAGGAGATCTCCACCGAGCTGGCGGCCCTCTCCAATGACATCTGGCTGAACGACGCCCTGTTTGCCCGGGTTGATGCCGTGTTTGAGCAGCGCCACGCCCAGGCGCAGGACGCCGAATCCCTGCGCCTGATCGAAGAGCTTCATCAGCGCTTTATTCTGGCCGGCGCGCGGCTGGCGGCGGACGAAAAAGAGGCGCTGAAGGCCCTTAATACCGAAGCGGCCACCCTTACCAGCCAGTTCAACCAGCGCCTGCTAGCGGCGGATAAAGCCGGCGGCCTGGTAGTGGATGACGTGCATCTGCTGGATGGCCTGAGCCAGGCCGAACTGGCCGCGGCGGCACAGGCGGCAGCCGAAAAGGGGCTGGATGGCCGCTGGCTGATCCCGCTGCTGAACACCACCCAGCAGCCGGCGCTGCAACAGCTGCGCGTCCGCCAGACCAGGGAAAAGCTCTTTAACGCCGGCTGGCTGCGCACCGAGAAAGGTGATGCCAACGACACCCGCGATATCGTGCGTCGTCTGGCCGCGCTGCGTGCCCGTCAGGCGGAGCTGTTGGGCTTTGACAGCTTCGCCAGCTGGAAAATGGCCGATCAGATGGCCAAAAAACCGCAGGCGGCGCTGGAGTTTATGCGCGGTATCGTCCCGGCGGCGCGGGGGCGGGCGCTGCGGGAGCTGGCCGATATTCAAAAAGCGATCGACGACGAGCAGGGCGGCTTTACGGCGCAGGCCTGGGACTGGACGTACTACGCCGAACGGGTGCGCCAGGCGAAATATGCCCTCGACGATAGCCAGGTGAAGCCCTATTTCGAGCTAAATACGGTGCTCACCGAAGGGGTATTCTGGGCGGCCAGCCAGCTATTTGGCATCAGCTTCGCCGAGCGCGGGGATATTCCGGTCTACCACCCGGACGTGCGCGTCTGGGAGATTTTCGACAGCAACGGCGAGGGGCTGGCGCTCTTCTACGGCGACTTCTTCGCCCGCGATTCGAAAGGCGGCGGCGCCTGGATGGGCAACTTCGTGGAGCAATCCCACGAGTTTGCCGCCCGGCCGGTGATCTACAACGTCTGTAACTACCAGAAACCCGCCGGCGGCCAGCCGGCGCTGATCTCCTGGGACGACGTTATCACCCTGTTCCACGAGTTTGGCCACACCCTGCACGGGCTGTTTGCCAGCCAGCGTTACGCCACTCTCTCCGGCACCAATACTCCGCGCGATTTCGTGGAGTTTCCCTCCCAGATCAACGAGCACTGGGCCAGCCATCCGCAGGTGTTTACCCGCTATGCGCGCCACTGGCAGACCGGCGAGCCCATGCCGGAGGCGCTGCGTGAAAAGATGCTCAGCGCCACCCAGTTCAACAAGGGCTACGACATGACGGAGCTGCTGAGCGCCGCGCTGCTGGATATGAACTGGCACAGCATCACCACCCGGGAAGCGCCGGACGATATCGTGGCCTTTGAAACCGCCGCGCTGGAAAAAGAGCAGCTGCTGATCCCGGCCGTCCCACCGCGCTACCGCAGCAGCTATTTCTCCCATATCTTCGGCGGCGGCTACGCGGCGGGCTATTACGCCTATCTGTGGACGCAGATGCTGGCCGACGACGGCTATCAGTGGTTTGTGGAGCAGGGCGGCTTAACGCGTGAAAACGGGCAGAGATTCCGCGAGGCAATTTTGTCCCGCGGCAACAGCACTGACTTAGCTGAACTTTATCGCCAGTGGCGCGGGCACGATCCGCAGATTGGGCCGATGCTGAAAAACCGGGGACTGAGTGAGTAAGGCTTTGTCGTCATAAAACAGAACCGGGCGCGGTGCCCGGTTTTTTGCCCGATTTTTTCTTCCCCAAAACTCCTCCAAAATTCCTCCCCAAAATGAATTCTTAAATTCTGCGAAATTTGCAGGGGGATGCGGCCCAATTATTCACGTAGCTACACCTTCACTTTCACCCATTCGAGGCCGCGATCGTTGTGATACTGCGCTGTCATTCTGTCTGATGAGTGGCCCAGTAGCTGCTGGGTATTGATGCCTTGCTCCTCATACAGACGCTCTGATAGAGAACGCTGCTCGTGGAAGGCCGGCATTGTTTTCCCGGCCTGTACGGAAATGTCGGTGCTATCGATCGCAAGTTTGAAGGATACACTAAGGCTGTTCTCACCAACCGGATCGCCTGCTTTAACATTACCGCTTGATGTCACGTGATGAAGAAACCAGGGGCTTACGACTCGATCCCTGCATCGCTTGATCACCTGCGCCAGGGTGATATCTAACATCTCGCAGCGTAGCGAGAGCGGTATAGCCAGTTTCGCGCCCGTCTTTTGCTGTACAACGTGGAGATGGCCGTCCCAGACATCAGAGAACTTCATTTTGACGATATCGCCGCGCCGTTGCCCGGTGACAACCGCCAGGAGCATGGAGTTTTGGACGTAGGGTGCCATATTGCCGGCCGCTTCAAATATCGCCTTCCACATCTCAAGGTTTAGTCGCGAACGACTTACCCGGACAACGACTTTTCTTGTGGCCAGCGCCGGGTTATATCCGGGCTCACTTCGGCCAACCAGAATATCACCGTAACCATCAACGGCTCACCCGTAACTATTCCTTCGGTTGGCAGGCTGGCCCAGAAAGATTCCAGTGGTGCTGTCCCATTGAGTCAGGGGGGAACGGGAATCGCTGCAAAAAATGCAGATGAGCTCCTGGAAGGCCTGAGGCTCGCCGGTACTGATAAAAGCAACACTTTCTCTTCAGAGAATATTTTCACCTCAAACGGGGCCTGCCTTACGCTGAGAAACGCCCTGTCAAATACGAGTTTTATTCGCTTCAGGGATACCACGAGCAATGTCGACCTGGCTTTTATCGGGCGCGGTACCGCCAACAGCGATGCCGTTTCTTTTTATGGCCTGAAGGGCAATAACAGTTTTGAACTGAGAGGAGACGGAAGCAACTATATAAGGGGCGCGGTAACCTGCATCTCAACCATAGTGGCGGATGGACCCGTCACCGGGAGAGGTGGCGGCGCAGCGGTACGCACTCAGGGGAGCAGTGCACTCGGCTCGTACGTTCGTTTTGAGGATGCCTCAGGTAGAAACCAGTACGGTTTTATCGGTAACCCGGCGAATACAGCAGGAGCCCTGTCGTTCTACAACTTTGCCAACGACAACAGTTTTGAGCTACGAAAGGACGGCACAAACTTTGTGCGTGGGAACACAACCTTTAACGGCACGGTTACCTGTGTGAGCCTGACTCAAACCTCCGACCGCGATCTGAAGGAAATGATAGAGCCTATTACAGATCCGCTGGAAAAGATAAGCATGCTGACCGGAGTAACGTTCCGCTGGAAAGACAATGAACATCCCTCTGCCGGCGTGATTGCCCAGGATGTTATGGAGGTACTACCAGAGGTGATTGCCTGTGCAGTTGACGGGGAAGGGAAGAGGCACCTGGCGGTAGAATATGCCGGGCTAATAGACCTATGTATCGAAGGCATTAAAATACTTCGGCAACAGATTGATGAGCTCAAGGGACAGTCATATCCTGCGGAAGAATAAATATTCCAGCTGACAGGATTTAACCTCATTTTTGCATGCCATGGAGGGCTAATAAGCCGACGTGGAAGTTTGGATTGATAGCGAACGGCCTGAAAGAAAGCTGGTGGCAATTATCTATGATGTCGTCGTGTGTACTCTTTATAAAAAGCTACCGGCGAGACATGCTCAAATAAAAGGAGGTGGCATCAACCAGCGTCTCTCCTACAAACAAATTATGGGTTGGAGAGAACAACACCCACAGCTCAACATTAACTTGCAACTATCCGCCAGCTAACAAAGCTAATACCGATGTAGTACAAATAGCCAATATGTAAAAAAGCGGGCAGGGCCATCGCCTGCTTTGGCTAAATTAACTTTAACCTTCTTTTCAATGCACAAGCTAAGAAAGGCACCGCCGCGTAACCGGCGCCTTTCCTGTCATGGTTATTTTTTAATGTAGGCCTCACCCAATGCTTTTGAACCAGACCAATTTAGATGACCTCCGTCTCTATATATTATTTTTCCTTTAATCTGTCCTGTGCATAAACCCTCTTGGCAAAGCACAATATTTGGATCGATATAATTTATTTGTGGATATTTAACAAGGAGGCTTTTGATGAACTCATCAGCATCAACAGTCTCTTTTTTCATATATTCACTTGTGGTTATATCTTTTCCACTTATTTTTCCAGATTTGATTTTGTTGAAGTCTATTCCATTGACAGAGTTGAATATTATTACCTTGACTCCATTGTCTAGATATTTTTGAATCATTGATTCAACCCGTTCCCTATATTCACGAGTTATATTTTTACCTTTCTCATCAAATAAAGCACACTCGTGTGGAGTTCCTCTTTTTTCATCAAGGGAGCATTTGTCATACTGTCTCCAGTCAGCTGATAATACAACATATTTATATTTCATTGATTCGTTAAATAACCAATTGGTAAAGTGTGCAGTGTTGACTTTATCTTCACTTCTAAAGTTTGGACGGCCAAAAGATGTGGCTGGTATAGGAGGTGTCCAGCTTATAGTTCTTTCTTGAAAATTAAGCCCGTTAGCTTTCCCGTAAGAATCAAAGAATCCTGCACTAGCATTCCCAAAAGAGTCTCCCCATAGATATCCATCAACAGGCCGGGAAGTATCACCAATGTTACACTCTGGAATGATCTCTTTGATATTCCAATTGTTCCTGTAATAGCTGGTATGGCAGGTGCTTCTTATTTTACTAGGGTCGTTGGCTTCACTTAACTCATCTAAATATCCTTTGAACCTATATGAAAAGCCATCTGTTTTGTATGATGTAATTGTAATTCCGGAAAATATCATAACAGGAAGAACAAAAAACAGCAGGGCTGCTTTATGGAAGGTTAAGTTTAGATATCTAGTCTTATTTTCAATAAGGTGGAAAGTTAAAATAGATAATAAGAATGTGACAAAAATAATGACTGATTGATTCAACGGCGTTAAAGAAATCCCTCTATAATTATAAAAGGCAATTAATGGCCAATGCCACAAATATGCAGCATAGGAAATCTTCCCTAGATAAACAACTGGCTTCAAACTGAGTATTTTATTAACTGATGGGTAAATATTCCCATTGCCAGCAATAATTATCATTGCAGTTCCGAGACATACAGGTAATGCATTCAAACCAGGGAAGTTTGAATGTTTTGACAATGTTAATGATGAGATTATGATAATTATTATACCTGCCGATGCAAGTATTGATCTAATCTTAAGGCTTGTAAATATATTTTTTAGATAAATGGAACATATACCCCCGATCAACAACTCAAATGCTCTGGATGGTATCATATAGTAAGCAAATGAGGGGTTGGTGTATGTTAGATATTGAGAGTACCCAATGGATAACAAAAGGGATACTATGAATATAGCGGTTCCCTTCTTAAATCTAAACGCTAAGGTTAATATTATCGGCCAAAGAATGTAAAATTGCTCTTCGACAGACAATGACCACGTATGCAAAAGTGGGAGATTGTCTGTAGACTGGTCAAAATAACCACCAGTATTGAACATGAAAAAGAAATTACTTAATGAAAGTAAAGATGCAAGAGAACTATTTATAAACTCTTTAAAATCTGTTTGCATCATGAAGAAATATGATGCAATAAATGTTACTGCAACTACTAATAATAGGGTGGGGTAAATCCTTTTTATCCTACGCAGATAAAAATCTTGGTAGCTAAAGGTGTCATTTTGCAATTTGGGGTATATGATTCCAGTGATGAGATACCCAGAAATGACAAAAAAAACATCAACACCAACAAAACCACCGCTTATCCCTTGCACTCCAACATGATATAAAATCACCATTAACACGGCCAATGTGCGTAAGCCGTCAATATCAGGTCTGTATTTAGCAGAATTCATACTGTTCTCTGTTTTTTCCAATTTTGGCGTAATTAAAAATGTTCATTAAGTCGCTGCAATCTCAGGCAAAACTATAACACTTTGCTTCGTTAGGATCGACTGGGTGTGGCAGGCAAGCAAGTAGAGGCGTTTGCTACAATTCAGAAGGTATCAAGGCGCTGCGCCACCTGATTCATGGTGCTGACGTAGCGTAATATCTTAGTTTTACCCGGCATTAATCTAACCCGCTTAACTGCAGATTTTTATCTTTTAACTTGCTCGGCGCCTTCTTTAGATAATACTGTATATGTATACAGTCATAATCATGGGAGGATACGTTATGGCACGTAGATACGAGATACCCGGCGCTTTTACGGCAGCAATAAAATCACAGCCAGACGGGCGCAAGACGGTAGCAACGCAGGACTTTGTCACGCAGCTGGCAAAGGTCAACTGGCACTGGTCTTTGCACGAGGCCAACAAGTGGATCGAGCACTACGTCACCACCTTCAAAGATATCTCACCGAACGAAGGAGAGAACCGCCTGTTCATGCTCTACAACCCGAACGGAGGGCTGTGACATGGGCTTCCCATCACCGGCGCAGGACTATGTTGAGGGCCGCTTGAACCCTCATGATATGCTCACCACAGAAAACAGCCGTATCCTTGAGACGGCCGATGGGTATGCCGTGATTGATCCGGTCATTAAGCTGAACCCGGGCGAGGTGCTACTGATACTGATGGACGGGTACACTCAGTTTGCCAGGCTGCAGGGGAGGGCGCTGATAACGAGTGACGGTGAAACGATAGAAGGCGAAGCTCTGGAAGGGGTCGAGGTGATGGGCAAGGTTTCGTACTTCATCAGGCGAGTGCAGAGTGATGATTGCTGCCCGGTTATGTAAGAAGGGGTGCGCACCTGAAATCATACAGTCGGATCTTTGCTTAATCAGCCCTGAAGCAGACCAAGTGTACACAGCTAATGCTAGTAATTTCAGTAACTGGAAGCGACTAGGCGGATTTAGAAAATCCATGTGATAATTGAATGAAATATGTACGACATGGGGCGTTTTATACAAGAATTTAAAGCTTCTCGTTCCCCAAAACTTAACGCAACTAATTGAATATCATAGAAACGCTTTCTATACTAAATTACAATGAATTACCCTGCTTTAATGTATTTAACACATTGTTTTTAAAGGAAAATAATGAGGTTTGTGAAGTCTGCTTCTCCCATATCTTCGGCGGCGGCTATGCCGCGGGCTATTACGCCTATCTGTGGACGCAGATGCTGGCCGACGACGGCTATCAATGGTTCGTGGAGCAGGGCGGACTGACGCGTGAAAACGGGCAGAAATTCCGCGAGGCGATTTTGTCCCGCGGGAACAGCACTGATTTAGCTGACCTTTATCGCCAGTGGCGCGGGCACGATCCGCAGATTGAGCCAATGCTGAAAAACCGGGGACTGAGCGAGTAAGGCTTTATCGTCATAAAACAGAACCGGGCGCGGCGCCCGGTTTTTTGCCATATGAATAATCCAGCAGCGGCTGAGCTAAAGTTAATATCGGCCCCTGTGGCTTGAAGAGCCCTTATTTCCTTTCTGGTCTAGGGTGTAGATGACGTGAGCAGGCAAATTGAGGTGGATGTATGAAAAAGAGTGTTCTGGTAGGTGTCGTAGCGTTAATCCTGGGTGGCGTTATTGGCTATGCGGTGAACGGTATGACCGTAGCGAAGTACAGCACAATTAATACCACCTGCACCCTGCTAAACGTTGCCGTAGAAAACGGGATGTTGAAACCGGAACAGATCGTTAATCTCGGCAAGCTGACGAAAGAAAAGCTTGGCGATACGCAGTCTGCGAAAGCGTTCAGGCTTAATGATGAACAGATCAACAATGCTTCCAAATCCTCGCATTGCTCGCAATTTATGGTCGGAATGAGCCAGCCTTAATCTGCGAAAGCGATTTACAGGATGGATTAACGCATGACAAAGGGCAGAAATTCCCCGAGGCGTTTTTGTCCGAAGGAACGGTACTGAATTAGCCGACTTTTTCGCCAGCAGCACGGAAGCAATACCCGGTAATGCTTAAGGATGCGATTGGGAGTGCCGCTGTTAAAAGTCGCATTAATTATCAGGAGCGCGAGCATGAGCAATAAAGTCTGGGATGGAAAAATCTCATCCCTGGCCGCAGAATTTAAAACGCAGTTACCGGGTATGTTGAACAGGCTTAGGGCCTGTTTATTTGTCAGTCCTTTAGCGGTGAAGTGACAAACGTATAAATACCCAGGGCGTAATCGAATATCTGGTAACGGTAGAGAACATTCTGGCGTCTAATATCAGAGCAAACAGATCTTTTTTTCGACAGCGTTGACGGACAAATAATCAAACAGTCATTACTACCACCTGAATTAGCTCTCTAAGCTAATTCTTAAATGAATAATAGTATATTATCCGCACCACTGGCCTCGTCGCCAATGGACGGCGGTAAGTTGGAATTATCCGCGAGGTCAGTCCAATCACTTTAAGCCCTGGCATTGAGCCGGGGCTTTTTGTCTACGAGCCAGTCTGAATCAAAACCAGTTCAGTCAGCCCTTATCAGCAAAATTATTGGTTAAGATTTGACCATGAAGATTGTTGTGATTAACGCCAATGCTGATTTGTAAGGCCGTAACTTTTCCGTTCTCTCTGACTCACAATCTCTTGCACGGCGGCTCTGAAGGATACGCCAGGGGTATGCAGCGTCTTTAACAGCATTAGTCTATAATTTATAAACAGTTATGGATAAGGACGACTATTGAACAACTGCCACCTTGATGGAGAACAGGAACATGAATAGACCAGAAGAGGCTCAAATGAAAGTTGACGCGCTGACGCAAAAGGCAGAAGAAGAAATTTCTGCGCTGATTGCCAAAAAAATTTCAGAATTAAGAAAAAAAACAGGAAAAGAAGTCTCTGAAATCGAGTTTGTCGCCCGCGAAGCGATGACGGGTCTTGAAGGTTATGACGTGAAAATCAAACTTCTTTAACGCATCTTTTAAAGAAAAGGTCGCTAAAGCGGCCTTTTTTACCAACGCAATCTCTGTACATTGAGTATTAGCGAACCTGCGGTTACGTTATCCAAAGCTCAGGCATAGTGACCGGCTGGCGAAAGGAAAACGTCAAGACGTAGCATCGCTGGCTACTTAAAATATTTATCCAGCGGATCGTGATGGCGATAGTTTTTGCAGAAAAAGAACCAGTAGACAAAGCCCACGGCGGCACCAGGGCCGGAAAGATTAAGCAGCAGCTCTTTTCGCAAACGAAGGAGATCGGTAAAGGAGTCAGCGCCTTGCCAGATATCAATAGCCGCGCCGTTAATCACCAGATCCAGCAACAGAGCAAGCGCAGGCAGCGCAACCGCATAGGCGCAAACCAGGTAGCATAAGGTGAAAATCCGCACTTTGGTGTTTGCGTGCATTGCTGTCTCCTCAACGGGCTAATCGCTTACGATAACATATGTTCGGACAGGCCATCGCGCCGGTCGTGGGTGAACGTATCAGAAGAGGTTGGGGGCACGCCGGGCCGCGTTGAAAAGAAGCGTTCCGCCGGTATCAGCAGAGGCCTCCGTTGAGGCCTCTTTCTAAACAACCTTTTTGAGCCACCGTCTCCGTTGCGGTTTAGGTATGCATGAAATGGCGGTTAGACTTGTTCCACAAAGGGAACAAACCGCACCATGAGGTTGGTTTAAGTCAGAACGAAAGGTCGTGAAAAAGAACTTTTTGCCCGAACAAACCTGGCACTTGAACTGGATGTTGGGGATAGCCCCTCCGGCCGGGTGAATAGAACCTCCAAGGTACAGCAATGCGCCGCGGATGTATTGAACTATCTGGATATATTTTATACATACCCACAATTTCTGTGTGGCAAAAACAATAAGTTACATTGGTTTCGCAGAGGCTAACAATATTGGCGATTGTGTTTATCCCGGCGCTGGTTGCAGTGCTGGTAGCAAAAGAGAAAGAGGCGGGAAGAGCGTTAACGCGCGAAGAGGTGGAAGCAATACGAGACTCCGCCACCGCGATGCGGGTGCCGATCGAGACGGCAAGAGAGATGGTGAGAGAAAGAGGGTATCTTGACCTCGATCCTGAGGACGTCTGGGAAGAGTGGTTGCTGCATAAACAAATGACGGCGGAAGGTTAATATGATGATTTATTTGGCGGTGCAAACAACGGCTAACCTAAAGTAAAACTGTGCATCCTGCGTTTACGTGGATTTTGGTTTTTCATCTGCGTTGTGCTTACCATATCATCGCTCCAGCCGAGCCAGAATAAGCCGGCCTGAACCCTTTGCGGTACCCGTAGTGGACAAGGGCCGGAACACCGGCCCTTGAATGATATCTGATGGGATGGCGTTGTCGGTAATCAGTTATAAGTGATCGTAAACACCGCTGCGCCGTTGGCCACTCCCGCTTTAACCTCGGACTCATATTGTACGTAGCGCGCTTTAAGCGGAATGACATAACCCTCGCCCTCCACGGTTGGCAAATTTTGCAAGTTAAATCCGCCTGAACCATCAAAACTCAGCGACGTTGTGCTATTTCGCTCTGATACTTCGATGCCAATGCCCTGGGCACTGCCCGGTCCGCTTTCCAGTTTTGCGAGGAGCGGGTTGTTATCTACTATGCCATGTACGCTGTTGAATAAGATGGCGACCTTATTCGCGGTGCCCTTGCCCGTTGTCACAGCTGTTGCCTCGTTGTAAGCATAATTACCATAGCCAACGAAAGCAGGACAATCTCGCAGAGTAATATCAAACTCCGTCCAAGGGGTGGCGCTTCCCGCACCTGTAAACTCGCCGCGCGTGTGGGTTCCAAGACTGACGTCCACGACCGATGTCGCCAGCTGACAGGTTCTGGCATACATAGTCATAGCACCGCTAAAGTTAATGGTCACAAACGTGTGATCGAAGACAATCGGTAACGTTGATCCGGACGTGACGTGGAATGTAGGAAATGATGATGCCAACACCTGATGGGTTCCCGGTGCAATCGGCCCGGTTTTGATCAGTTGAAGATTAATTCTGACTATTTGCCCTACGATTTGCCGTATGGTGCCCAGGTTGACGTGTAAATCACTCTCCCAAATAGCAGGGAATTTTTTACTGTCTCCCGGAGAACCTACCAGGGAAAAGATAGCGCCAATGCCCGGGACATTGGTCGGGTAGATAGCCGTATCCCCGGAGATCGTCGGCGCTCCTGATGGCGTGGTGACGGTGTCAATTTTACTGTAATAACGTGCCGTCACCGGTTCGTGACCTGCTGCAACCTCTTCGGCCGTGACGGTGCAGTAGTAATTTGTCGTTCTGAGATTAGCATTGAATCGAGCGGTGTAGATGATCTGGCCAACGGGGACATCCTCACCAATCGTTGACAGTCCTGATCCAATCACCGGAATGGTCATATTATCGGTAAAAATATTATCAAACCCGCAGGTGTAAGCCTGAGCCTCAAGCGCCGTTAGCGCCAGGATGCTGCAAGCCATATGCCCCAGCGTCCTGAGCGAAAGCCGCAGACGGGACATTAAGCGCATCGGTATTTTCATATCTGTATTCCTGTTTGTCTGTCAGTGATGCATCCGGCCGAGCGTGATGCGAGTCCATGGTTATTACTCGCAACGCGAGCTGAATTTTATGGTGTTACTTTTTTCCAGATCCGCACTGGCAGGAAGCATATAGCGCACCTGACACTGGCGATCCGGCGCATCTCCCCAGACAACTTTGATCTTCCCTTCGACTGTCGGCACGCGGGCAAAAAGTCTCCCTCCCTGGCCGACGACACCGATATGTCGACCTTCGCTATCAAAGGCTTCAGCGCCAAAGGGTAAAGGTTCACCGTTGGCCATTGGCGCGCTAATTAGCGCGGGATAGCCCACCGTGGTGTCATATTTCACTTTCACTACCGCGCCGCTGTAGGGGGCCACTTTCTGACTGGTCAGGTTCAGTTCAACGTTGCTGGAAAGCCCCTTCGGACTGATCTCGACGTCGTTAAGCTGATACGCCGTCAGATAAGGGATAACGGCATAACCGAAGCGGTCTATCTTGATACCGGGATAGCTGACCATGCTTGCCCCTTTCGCCCCTTTCGCTTCCACGAGCGCATAGGTATCCCCGCTGTAAGGCGAGAGCGTAAGACCTCCGGAGTGGGCAACCATGGCGCCACTTAAGCCCGCAGACCAGGTTTCGTAATTATTACCGCCGCCCACAAGGCCGTTAAGGGTGGTGTATGGTGTGCGTGCAGAACCGTTCATCACCAGACTGCTGTTATTTTCACTGCTCCGCCGGTTATGGCTCGCCGTCACGCTATAGCTGTAGGCGTTATCCGCACCCGCCGAGCCGGACGCAAACAGCTGCTCGTTGAGGGCAGTGCCCGGTCCCCGCGTTAGGGTCGATCCCATCTGCCTGAAGCCCAGCAGCCCATTAAGCGGCAGCGTCAGATTAAGCGTCCAGGTATTCTGAAACTTACCAAACGCATCCTGATTGCGATTAACGCTCAGGCTATAGCTAAGCTGTTTGTACTGATTGTTGTACCCAAACTGGTATTGGCGGTCAGTCGCGGCATCATTCCAGTAGGCCTGTTGCCACGCGCTAACGTAAAACTGTCCCCAGCCGGGTGAAAGAGGCTGTGACGCGCTGACCAGCAGCCGGTCTTTGGCGCGCCTGGCGGTTCTGCCGCTGTTCCCGGAGTAAAGTTCGTTAGTGACCATGGCCGTCATAAAATCCATATACCCGTCGGTGGAGTAGCGATATGCCGCCACCGACAGATTGCTGCCAGTACTTTGAATGACGTTGCTGTACTTCAACTGATAGCTTTCTCCGGACATTTTCCCCCAGCCCGTGCCTAGCCGGGGGCGAGCGTGGGTGATATCCGTCGAAAAGGTGCCGAAAGTGGTACCGATGGCCGCGCCGCCCTGTATAGCCTGATAAGCACCGTTCCCCTGCATGCCGCCGTAAAGCGTCAGCGCATTGTTTATCCCACGGCGGTAGGTTGCCTCTGCAAGGGTGGGTTCCTCACGCAGCTGGGTAGAGCGAATATTGCCTAAGGTCAGGCTGTAGTGGTGCGTGCCGGGGCGAAGCAGGTTGCTGGTGGCGGTATAGGGGATTTGAAAATTCTGCCGAGAGCCGTCGGCCTCTTCGATAGAAACATCCAGATTTCCGCCGTAGCCCGTTGGATAGAGATCGGCAATTTCAAAAGGACCCGGAGCGACAGGCCGCTCGTAGATGACGTTGCCGTTCTGTCTGATAACGACCCGCGCGGCGGTGCGGGCGTTACCCCTGACGATCGGTGCGTACCCCTTGACCGAGTTGGGCAACATCTCCTCTTCGTTGGCAATCTGCGCGCCGCGAAATGAAAGGGTGTCGAATAGCTCGCCTTTAGTATTGGCATCACCCACCAGCAAGCGGCCCTGAATGGCCGGAATATCCCGCTGCAGGTAGGTATTGATATTGTTGTAATCACTGCTGGTATCCGTCGTTTTTGTATAAACGCCGTTATGTCGGAAGTACCAGCCGCCGAGGTTAAAACCGCCGTTAAAGTTGCCATAAAGCATATCGTTATCTTTGCCGTTATAGCGGGTGCTTCCTGCATTAAGGTTGTAACCCAGCGTGGCCGCGGTGATCCCTTTATCCCATTGGTCCGGATTAACGTATCCTCGGGGACGATTGACGAGATAAATCTCCGGCAAGGTGATATTTAGCGATTGTTCGTTCGCATCAAATAAAACGCTGTTTTCAGGTAACAGACGATTTAATGCCAGGCAGTCGCCGTCCCGGTGAGCCGCAATCATTTTTTGCGCCGCCTGAGAGAGCTGGTCAATGTTGATATCCAGTACATCCAGAGTGGCGGCCCTGACGCAGATATCCACGTCTGGAAGGCGTTGTCCGCCAATTGCACTGTCCTGAATCGTCACGTCATCTCGCCCAATTCGGCGATCGTTTACGATAAGTTCAACGCTGTGTCTGCCTGCGGGAGCCAGGTCCTGGTTGTAGCGAGTCAGGTCGATCCGACTCTGGCTACCGGGGCTCATAAAGTGAGGATTAAACTCAATATCACTATTGGCCGCGCTCTCGGTTGCTATTGCCAGCAGTACGGCGGCAGCCAGCGGAGAAGGTAAATGATGGAAAGAGGACATGTGAGTTCCTTTCACTTTAGCGACGTAAATTCGTACGCTGAAGTTGATCAGTTTCAAGCCTGATATCAGGCCTGTTTTTTAACGCGAGCCCACCACGCGGATGGGGTGCACGAATTCAATGATTACGGGGCAACAGGCTGCGGTATGGGATTCACGCCGCCAAAATCATTGATATATGACGGGTAAATGGTGAGCAGGCTCTTATTGGTCGCAAAGAAGGTTTTCCCCCCCGGCGGGATCATTCCGCCGCTGCCGATGGGCTGCTTACCCTCTTTGTCTTGAGCAATGTTGGCCAGCGATACGTAATAGGGCGTCGGGTTGGTTCCCTCCACGCCGCCGTTTGCTTTTTTCCAGCTCACGGACTGCCCTGCAAGGTTGGCATTACCCGCAAGCCCTGACGGGCGGTAGAAAATTTTGATCCGTGAGCGAAACGCCATCTGGAGCTGGTTTTGCTTCTCTTTATTCATTGGCGGCACTTCCAGAACGCTTAGCCAGAACACCGATTCTTTATCTTTCGGAAGCGACTCTCCGGTGTACATCAGGCGCAGCGTCTGGCCTTTTCCCGGATTAATTCGATTAACGGGCGGAGTGACGGTGAAGGGCGCGCGCGCTGTTTCAGGCGTAGCGCTCGCGTCGCCGTCATCTACCCAGCTTTGGGCCAGCACGGGTTTATCGCCACGATTATCGATTTTGACCGTTACTTCACGTTCTCCGGCCGGATAAACGACGCGGGTACCGGTGATCACAATTCCCGCGAATGCAGGGGCCGTTATAGCTAAAGATAAAATGCACGCGGCAGCGTTACGGTAAACGGCACGATGATTCATGTTGATTTCTCCCTTAATGCGGGGAGCAAAATAGTGCCCCCCGTGTAACGCTTTTTAGTTCCCTGACGGGAGCGGAACCAACTAGAAGTAGTTGATGGTAAAGTTGACCGAGCTGGCTACCAGACCCGGTGTTGCTGCGTCGGTCGCATAGTATTCAACGGCGTAAGGCAGCGTGGCGGAGCCAGAAGTCAGATCGTAAGTGGACGAAGAGGTATGCTGATCCGGGCTACCAACCTTGATAGCTTTGCCGGTCGGGGCATCAACCAGCTGCAGCTGAACATTGGAAGCACCGGTACCGTCGGTGATGGTGTTGTTCAGTCGATAGCCAATAGGATCTACTGTTGAACCGTTTTCAAAGAATGCCGCGGCGCTGGTGACAGATGCTGAACCCGAGCAGTTACTCAGTTCGATGTTAAAACCGGTACGCTTTGCGGTTTCGCCGGCAGCGTTCAGCTGGCTCTTATCAACCGCCTGCAAAATAATGGTTGCCGGGCTAGCATTACCGTCAATGGTGACATCACAGGTTTTATCCAGTACTTCTCCCGTGAAGTTAACGGTGCCACTTGAGGCAGCCTGAACCCCCGCAGTAGTAAATGTTGCGGCGATGGCGATAGCGAAGATTTGCTTACTTACTTTCATAATGAACTCCATTGTTTTAAAAATAGTGCGTCCTGCCCTGGGATATATGGCATAACGTTGTGGAAAATTATTTTGTTCGGTCATGATGTGATTAATATCGTTAAGTGCTTCCTCCGTTTAACAACCAAAATTAGGGCGCAACTATTACTACAAAAATAGTTGCAGGCAATTACTATAACGTCTCTTTTACATGAAAAATTAAAGTTAATTCGATTGTTGCTTTGAGGTTATCGGGCTACGTTGCCCTCATCCCAGGTTGTAAGCAAAATCTAAAAATCTTCGATCAAAAAAAGGCAATGTTTGTTCCGAAGGTAAACTGATTGGGAATAAATCTTGTTTTACTATATGTCATCATTTCTGCAATATCCCGGCACAGGAGAATGCCTGTGGCACAGTTGCACTCCAGTAAACCCAGGCTAATATTAACCTTCCTTCTTAATGCATAAATGTACTTACTTTGCATCCCCATTATTTCGGCAACTTCATCATGTGAAAATCCTGCACCAAGGTAAAAAAAAACCTCTGCTTCTCTGGTCGACAGTTGGTGTAACTTGAATTTGTTTTTCTTCATAAATATCAAGGCGCTAATGAGGTCATCTTTGGTCATTTTTCCTGATAAAAAACAGGGCAAAAAGATACCTCTTAGCATAATGCGCGTCTTTGTCGTCCCCATTATTGCCAACTTGCTGAGTGCGATTTCTGGAGTTTGTAATATCTTACGTCTGGCATTAAGGTTTTCGACGGCGATAACCACAACATCATCCTTTTGCGGATGAATTTTAATATGGTCGTGATTCACGTTGATATAAACAGAGCTTTCATCAAAAAGATGGCTCGTTAAGGCCTTTTTTAGACCATCAATAAAAAAGCTGTTGTCAGAAATAAAATAAAATTTCACCTTTTCTTACCTCTACCTCCCTTTAAAGACGAGTGCGATTTATTTTCCTTCAATGAAAAAGGAATATCAAAATTGCACTCTGCGGAAATGCCATCCAGAATTTCTTGGCATAATTTTTAACGAATCGGCATTTAAGTTACAATCGTTTTTATCTATCAGGATGATTGATTCTGATAGGCAGGGGTGGTTTCGTTTGAGGTCCGTTTATTCATGTTAAATTTGAAAGGTTATAGCCATCACATAAAATCTAAAACTCCTATTTTCATAAAGAAGGAAATGTAAAATCGATTAAGTTTATTCTTATCTGAAAAAACCAGCAGTAGATTGGGGTTAAACTTCACCAAACATTGAATTATAAATAGTCACTGACCCGGATTTACAAAATCATACTATATTTCCGGGATAAAACTCCTAATCTCATTTGGCTTTGTTAATTTTGTAAAAAAAAAGCAACCCGTGTCGAAATCAAAGAAGGGGCGTAAAAAAAAAGCGCGTATTGATGATCTGGATCAATTTTTTTAAGGCGTTTAACCCAGATGCAGATCCGCCAGGTGGCTGTCTGATGTCAATGATAAAGATATGTCAGGACCGCAGCCCTGATGTATGGCCAGGGGCGATAGCGTATATTGCCCGCTAAATTCCGCCGAGGGGAAAGAATGTGAATCGGCATCGGTATGGGGGAGGTGAGAGCATTCTTGTGCTTTGTGCTTTGTACTACCCGGCAATCGTCCACAAAGCGATGCGCAGGCGCTGTTTTCGTCATGGTTTACAAGCGGGCCGTACCTAAACTTTCGCCGTTTTGAGGCATAACAGGGCTGAAAATGGTCATTATCCGGGCGAAAGCTACGGTCGGGTTACAGGAATGTTTGCAGCCTGCTTTTTTAATATCGCATGGGCATACATATTGATACCCGCTATGAAATGATCGAATAAAATGGTTCTTCTGAATAACAATAACTTGTGGTAATTAATAGATAAGGTATTTATTTTTAATTAACAGGCGTGCGGGCAGGGAAAGTCAGGCGTTATTTGTTCGTTAATTTAACAAATGCCCTTCTTAATTAACCGCCTGTTAAAGCATCGTCTCACTATAACGATCACTGCTCACAGGCATACTCACAAGGTTCACGGTATGCGAAAGCACATCCTCCCCATCAATGAATCAGTAGCGCCTGGCTTTCTGACCCAGGCGCATTTCCCCGGTGCAGATCGCCCGATCTGTCCGGCAAACGCCAGCATATATCTGCCCACCGCGCGGGCGGCGCGACTACCAGAGCTAAAAAACAAAACTTCAGCAAAGGTCGTCGCCACCCACTAACCACGCGGTAAACCATTATGAATACAACAACTACCACCACAGGCACTATCACAACGCGCCGGGGCTGGCGCTGGCAGGACAACATCTGGACGCTGGGGCTGTATGGCACCGCGGTCGGGGCGGGAACCCTGTTCCTGCCGGTGGAGATCGGCACCCGCGGCCCGGTCATCTTTCTGGTGATGCTGCTGCTGGGCCTGCCGTTATCCCTGATGCCGCATCTGTTGCTGTGCCGGGTCTATATGCGCGAGGAGCGCAGCGAGAACGGCAACCTGCCGATCTTTGGCTCCTTCTTCAGCGGGCGCGGCGAAAAGCTGATCACCCTGTTTTACTGTGCGACCTTCTTCCCGGTGACGCTGGTGTACGGCGTGGCGCTGGTTAATGCGCTGGATAACTTCCTGGTAGAGCGCCTGCACTTTTCCGCCATCGGCCGCGGGCCGCTGACCTTTATGGTGGTCGCTGCGCTCTATCTGGTGCTGAGCAAGGGGCGCGACCGGGTAGTGGCGACCATGAGCGCGCTGGCGCTGCCGTTCGCGGCCTCCGTGCTGCTGATCGCCGTATCGCTGATCCCGGGCTGGCATCTGTCGAACCTCACCGGCGCGGTTGCCGGGGTCAAGGCCACGCCGCTGCCGGTAACGCTGAAAGGCATCTGGCTGACGCTGCCGCTCATTACTTTCTCGTTCTGCTGCGCGCCGATGGTCTCCCCGCTGACCTCCTATTACCGGGAGCGGAAAGCGGAGGGCGAGGGCAAGGCGCTGTTCGTGATCCGCATGGCCTATATGGCTATCTTCGCCAGCATTATCTTCTTCGTGCTGAGCTGCGTGCTGAGCATCCCGCACGAGAGCTTTGTACGGGCAAAGGCGGAGAACCTGAACGTGCTCTCGGTGATAAAGGGCAGCGGTAGCTTCAGCCTGATTTTCTACGTCGCTCCCTTTATCGCCATCATCGGCATGACCAAATCCTTCCTCGGGGTAGGGCTGTCGGTAGCCGAGACCTTCGGCCAGCTGGTGGCCAGCGTATCCGGCAAAAAGGCCGCGGCCGGCAAGCGCGTGGCCTCGCTGGCGCTGTTTCTGCTGACCTTTGGCATCGTGTACGCCAACCCGGACGTGCTCAACCTGATTGAGACCTTCTGCGGGCCGCTGATTGCGGTGATCCTGTTCTTGATCCCCGCGTGGCTCATTTATACCCGCCCCGCGCTGGCGCAGCTTCGCGGCGTAACGGTCGTTCTGGTGATGCTGGGCGGGCTGGCAACGCTGTCCGCGCTGCTCTGGTCGATGTTCTGATCGGCTGACGGTAAAGTCCCGCGGCGATCCTGGTTCTCCAGGAAAAGGGATCGTCGCCGGAGATAGCTAAAGCGCTTCACCCGCGGGTAAAGCGCATCATGCGGTTATTTATTTAGCATGCTTTTGGCTTCATCAAGCTCGGCCTGAGCCTCTTCCAGCTTCCGCTGTTTTTTACTGATTTTATCAGTACGGCCGTCTGCCTTAGCCTCGGCCAGCTCCCGGCGGCGTTCCTCAACCTTTTGCTCTTTTTCGCGGACATCGGCTTTACGCTCGGCGCGCAGCCCTTCGTCGGTGCAGTTTTCCTTAACTTCAGAAAGCGCCTTTTGCAGGCCCGCTACGCGATGATCGTTATTATGCGCCCGGGCATAATCAATCTGCTGTTCAATACTCTGGCGCTTGGCTTCGCAGCCGGTTGCGGCCTGGGGCGCAGCAAGGACGGAAAAGGCCGGGGATAAGAGCAGCATGCCAGCCAGGGCGGTTTTAATCTGTTTCATTAATTCTCCTGAATACTTTGCTCATCCTTTATGAGCCTCATCAATATTACAGAAAAGTTCTTAACGAAACCTTATAGCATTTGTAAATGTAGGGTTATTGAATGGTAATTTCAGGCGGGAAGCCGCCCCGGGCGTAATACCCGGTGCGGCGTGGGCAACTCACCACGTTTTATACAAACCGGCGCCGATTTCGGCGATGGCTTTATTGCGGGCCTCCATGGTGGCCCCGCTGCCCGTCAGGTAAATCACCACCAGGCGCGCGCTATCGCGGTCCGGCCCGGTCAGGGCCACGATGCCGCGGGAGCCATTTTCACCCGCGCCGGTTTTATCCGCGATATACCAGCCGGCGGGCAGAGCCGCGCGCAGGAGCGGGCCGCCGACCTTATCGTTCTCCATCCAGGTCAACAGCTGCTGGCGCGAGGCGGGACGAAGCGCGTCGCCGGTCAGAAGACGGCGCAACGTGCCGGCCATCTCTTGCGGGCTGGTGGTGTCGCGGGGATCGCCGGGCAACGCCTGGTTAAGCTCGGGCTCCCGGCGATCCAGTCGGGTAACCTTGTCGCCGGTTTTGCGTAAAAAGGCGGTCAATCCCGCCGGGCCGCCGGCCGCCGCCAGCAGCAGGTTACCGGCGGTGTTATCGCTGAGGGTGATAGCCGCGTCGCACAGCTCGCCGAGGGTCATTCCCTCCTGCAGATGCTTTTGCGTCTCGGGGGAGTAGTCGACGATATCGGCGGAGCTATATTTTATGCGGCGGTCCAGCGTTTCGTCGCCGGCGTCCACCCGGGATAACACCGCGGCGCAGACCAGCACCTTAAAGGTGCTCATCAGCGGGAAGCGCTCATCCGCGCGATACTGTTCCAGTATCCTGCCGCTGCTCGTCTCCATCTCCAGATAACCGACCCGCGCATTCAGGGTGCGCTCCGCCTCCCTGACCTTATCGAGCGTGGTCGGATGGGCGAACGCCTGAAAGCTAAGGGTAAAAAGGGCAATAAGGGCGAGACGGCGACGTGTCATAGGTGATTTCCTGAGAAGGGTGGCGTTTCGGTGATGAATAATAGCTTGTAAAACAACGGCTTTATTTTTACCCGTTACGGCCTTTTTAGCCAGAGGAAATACCTTGCCTGGAACCGCCCGCCTGCGCCAACCGTTTACCCTTCATTTATGTTGACCGTGCTAGCGTAGTGAAGATCCGCAACCCGGCATGGAATGCCGGGAACGTAGATATCAAAACACAAAATCTATCCATGCAAGCATTTACCGCCAGTCTCTGGCGGTTTTTTTTGGCCTGCGATCAGGCGCAGTGCTGTTTACGATACTGGGCGGGCGACAGGGAGAAGTGCTGGCGAAAATGGTGGCGCAGGGTAGCGGTATTGCCAAACCCGGTCTGCTCGGCGATACGATCGATGCTCAGACGGCTGGTTTCCAGGAACTCTTTCGCTCTCACCAGCCTTTCATTCAGCAGCCAGCGCGCCGGGGTGGTGCCGGTTGCCTCCTGAAAGCGTCGCAGAAAGGTGCGCTGGCTCATGCCCACGCGGCGGGCCAGGGAGCTCACCGTGTGGCCGAGCGTTAAGTGCTGATGAAGATAATCAAACAGCTGCCCCAGCCGCTGGCTTTCACGCAGCTGCGCCACCGGGCGGCTCAGCTGCTGGGTCTGGGAGCCGTCGCGGTGGGGCGGGATCACCAGCCGACGCGCCACCTGGTTGGCGGCCTCCATGCCGTAATCCCGGCGCACCACGTGCAGGCATAAATCGATGCCCGCCGCGCTGCCCGCCGAGGTGAGCAGCTGCCCCTCGTCCTGATACAGCACGTCCTCCACCACCTCAATCTGCGGATAGCGGGCTTTTAATAGCTGGGTATAGCGCCAGTGGGTGGTGGCCCGCCGGTCGTTAAGCAGGCCGGCGGCGGCCAGCACGAACACCCCGGAACAGATGGAGAGCAGATGACACCCGCGCCGCTGCGCCTGCTGCAGGGCCTCGCACAGCGCGGCCGGCACCGGACTCTCGGCGCCGCGCCAGCCGGGAATCACAATCAGATCCGCCTGCGCCAGCAGCGACAGATCGCCGTCGGTCACCATGCGGATCCCGCCGGTGGCCCGCAGCTCGCCCTCGTCCGCCGCCGCCACCGCGAAGCGATACCAGTTCTCGCCCATCTCCGGGCGCGGCAGGCCAAATATCTCCACCGCCACGCCAAACTCAAAGGTGCACAGGCCGTCATAGGCCAGCGCCACCACCAGCGGGCGGGGGATATGTCTTAAGTTTGTCATCTTTTTGCGGTTTTCTGGCATGGGTGCTGACATTCACAGAGCCAATTTCTCGTTACCTTAGTGTTAACACAAACCCCGAGGAGAAAGCCATGAGTTATGTTACCGAGTTCCCCGTTGCCGAGCCGCAGGAGGCCGTTGCCCATTTTCTGCGCCGCCTGAGCGTCGAGACCGACTGCGCCGACGTGCACCACGCCCTGAGCCAGGGGCAGCAGGACTTTGTGCTGCTGCACGTGGTGGGGCAGCCGGCGCAGTTCGCCCGCCGCCACCTGCCGGGGGCGGTCCATCTCCCCTGGGCGCAGATGAGCGCCGAAAAAATGGCCGAATGGCCGCAGGAGACGCTGTTTGTGGTTTACTGCGCCGGGCCGCACTGTAACGGGGCGGATCGCGCGGCGCTGAAGCTGGCCAGATTAGGGCTGCCGGTAAAAATCATGATCGGCGGCATCACCGGCTGGGAAGATGAAGGTTATGCATTTGCCAGCGGCGACTAAGGCAACATGAATTTTTTTCATCACCCGTGAATTTTTCTCGTTTGCCGATTCCCGCCGGGTATGACATCTTTTTTGGACATTTAGACATCCAGAAGTCTAAAGATTCATAAGATGAATTATCACCGTCGGCAATTACCTGCCGACGGCTAAAGGAGAAAAGCATGCAGCGACACAACGCCCCCTTCCGCGCCGACGTAGTTGGCAGTTTCTTACGCCCCGATACCGTTAAGGCGGCGCGGGTGAAATTTGCCAACGGCGAGATTGACGCCGGCGCGCTGCGTGCCATCGAAGATGATGCCATCCGTCACGTGGTGGAGCAGCAGTGCGCCTGCGGGCTGCACGTGGTGACCGACGGCGAGTTCCGCCGCGCCTGGTGGCACTTCGATTTCTTCGACGGCCTGGACGGCGTGGAGCGCTATGATTCTAACCAGGGTATTCAGTTTAACGGCGTGCAGACCAAAGCCCACGGCGTGCGCGTCACCGGCAAGCTCGGCTTTGGCAATCACCCGATGCTGGAAGACTTCCGCTATCTGAAGAGCATCAGGGGCGACGCCCAGCCGAAAATGACCATTCCCAGCCCGAGCGTGCTGCACTTCCGCGGCGGTCGTAAAGATATCGACGCCACCGTCTACCCGGATCTGGCGGTCTACTTCGACGATCTCGCCACCACCTGGCGCGATGCGATCCACGCCTTCTACGAGGCGGGCTGCCGTTATCTGCAATTGGACGATACCGTCTGGGCCTACCTCTGCTCGGACGACCAGCGCCGCCAGATTGTCGAGCGCGCCGATGACCCGGACGAGCTGGCGCGCACTTACGCCCGCGTGTTGAACAAGGCGCTGGAAGGCAAGCCGGAGGATCTGACCATCGGCCTGCACGTTTGTCGCGGCAACTTCCGCTCCACCTGGATCTCCGAAGGCGGCTACGAGCCGGTGGCGGAAATTCTGTTTGGCACCGTGAACGTCGACGCCTTCTTCCTCGAGTACGACAACGACCGCAGCGGCGACTTTGCACCATTACGCTTCGTCCGCCCCGGCAAGCAGCAGGTGGTGCTGGGGCTTATCACCACCAAAAGCGGCGAGCTGGAGAACCCGGAAGGGGTCAAAGCGCGTCTGGAAGAGGCGAGCCGGTACGTGGCGAAAGATCAGATCTGCCTCAGCCCGCAGTGCGGTTTTGCCTCCACGGAGGAGGGCAACAGCCTGACCGAAGCCCAGCAGTGGGATAAAGTTCGCCTGGTCACGCAGATCGCTCAGGAAGTCTGGTAAAAAATGAGGCACGGCGTTGCATTAATAGTGTGCAACGCCGTGCTTTCTGCACCTTAACCTTCGCCCCAGCCCGCTATTCTCCCCACCTCGCCAACCTGGCACTCTTTTTGCTGAATCATTTCTGAAACTGACGTTTTGCTTTTTCTGCGTCCTGCCGTAGCGGACGATTTCGCACAGCTTTCTTTTCAGGAGTGAAAATATGCACCGTCGTACCTTGTTAAAAGCCTTCGCGTTATCCGCCTCCGTGGTGGCCATGGGGATGAGTTTCAGCGTTCAGGCCGCGGAGACCATCAAAATCGGCATTATGCACTCGCTCTCCGGCACCATGGCGATTTCGGAAACGCCGCTGAAGGACGTGGCGCTGATGACCATCGACGAGATCAACGCCAAAGGCGGCGTGCTGGGCAAAAAGCTGGAGCCGGTGGTGGTGGATCCCGCCTCTAACTGGCCGCTGTTCGCCGAGAAGGCCCGCCAGCTGTTAAGCCAGGATAAGGTGGCGGCGGTGTTTGGCTGCTGGACGTCGGTGTCGCGCAAATCGGTGCTGCCGGTATTTGAGGAGCTCAACGGGCTGCTGTTCTATCCGGTGCAGTACGAAGGCGAAGAGATGTCGCCCAACGTCTTCTATACCGGCGCGGCGCCAAACCAGCAGGCCATCCCGGCGGTGGAGTACCTGATGAGTGAAGACGGCGGCAGCGCCAAACGCTACTTCCTGCTGGGCACCGACTACGTCTATCCGCGCACCACCAATAAGATCCTGCGCGCCTTCCTGCACTCCAAAGGGGTAGAGGATAAAGATATCGAAGAGGTCTATACCCCGTTCGGCCACAGCGACTACCAGACCATCGTCGCCAACATCAAAAAGTTCTCCGCCGGGGGTAAAACCGCGGTCATCTCCACCATCAACGGCGACTCCAACGTGCCCTTCTACAAAGAGCTGGCGAACCAGGGGGTAAAAGCCACCGACGTACCTGTAGTGGCCTTCTCGGTAGGGGAAGAGGAGCTGCGCGGCATCGACACCAAACCGCTGGTGGGCAACCTGGCGGCCTGGAACTACTTCGAATCCGTGGATAACGCCGATAACCAGCAGTTCGTGGCGGCATACAAAGCCTACGCCAAAGCGCACAAGCTGCCGAACGCCGATACCGTGGTCACGAATGACCCGATGGAGGCGACCTACGTCGGCATCCATATGTGGGCGCAGGCGGTAGAGAAGGCGGGCACCACCGACGTGGATAAGGTGCGCGAGGCGATGGCGGGCCAGTCCTTTAAGGCGCCGTCCGGCTTTACCCTGACCATGGACGCCACCAACCACCACCTGCATAAGCCGGTGATGATTGGCGAAATCGAAGGCAACGGCCAGTTCAACGTGGTCTGGCAGACCGACGCGCCGGTTCGCGCCCAGCCCTGGAGCCCGTTTATCGCCGGTAACGACAAGAAACCAGATACCCCTATCAAAACCGCCAGTAACTAACCCGGGAGAACAGCCATGAGCATGCTGCGCATACTCTTCGCCATCGTGTGGCTTGCCGGGCTGCTGCCAGGGATGGCGCAGGCAGCGGACGCCGACACCTTTGTCGCCGCCGGCCGCGGCCAGCAGGCGACGCTGCTTGAGCAGTGGGCTGGCGCGCCGGACCCGGCCCGTCTGCCGCTGTTGCAGGCCCTGCAGCAGGAGAATCTTTACGCCGACGCGGGCAAGCACGCCTTTACCCGCACCGGCGAAACTTACGCCGCGCTGGGCGCCGCCGCGGCCCCGCAGGGGCAGGTGAAGGCGGTGCGCCTCACCAACCGGCTGCGCGTTGCTGCCGCCACCGCGCTGGCTACCCATCAGCTGGTAAGTGACAACGTCACGCAAAGGCTAGCCGCCGCCAGGCTCTTACAGCGCGACGCCCGGCCCGATATGCAGGCCGTTATGCAGCAGCGGCTGTTAGCCGAGCAGGACGACGAGGTGCGCCAGGCGCTGGGACAGGCTCTCGCCCGCCTGCAGCTCGCCAACCCGCAGGCGGAAGTGCGCCGCCAGGCGGTGACCCTGCTGGGCGAGGCCGGTGACGCTGAGGTGCAGGCGCTGCTACAGCCCTTTACCCTGGCGCAAACCGAGCCGGATGCCGGGGTGCGCGAGGCGGCGAGCGCCAGCCTGAAGACCATCCAGCATCGCCTGATGATTAGCGACCTGCTGGGGCAGGCCTTTATGGGGCTGTCATTAGGCTCCATTCTGCTGCTGGCGGCGCTGGGGCTGGCCATCACCTACGGCCTGCTGGGGGTGATCAATATGGCCCACGGCGAAATGCTGATGCTTGGGGCCTACGCCACCTGGATGGTGCAGCAGGCGATGGCGCAGTTTACCCCCCAGTGGCTGGCGCTGTATCCGCTGGTGGCGCTGCCGGTGGCGTTTCTGGTGACCGCCGGGATCGGCATGGCGCTGGAGCGCACGGTGATCCGCCATCTGTACGGCCGCCCGCTGGAGACACTGCTCGCCACCTGGGGCATCAGCCTGATGCTGATCCAGCTGGTGCGCATGGGCTTTGGCGCGCAGAACCTCGAAGTGGCAAACCCCGGCTGGCTCTCCGGCGGGGTGCAGGTCTTTGCCAGCCTGATCCTGCCCTGGAACCGCATCGTGGTGCTGGGCTTCGTGCTGCTGGTGCTGTTCTTTACCTGGCTGGTGCTGAATAAGACGCGCCTCGGGCTGAACGTGCGGGCGGTGACGCAAAACCGCAATATGGCCGCCTGCTGCGGGGTGCCGACGGGCCGGGTGGATATGCTGGCCTTCGGCCTCGGCTCCGGCATCGCCGGGCTGGGCGGCGTGGCGCTGTCGCAGCTGGGCAACGTTGGCCCCGAGCTGGGCCAGGGCTACATCATCGACTCCTTCCTGGTGGTGGTGCTCGGCGGCGTCGGCCAGCTGGCGGGCAGCGTGGCGGCGGCGTTCGGGCTGGGTATTTTCAACAAAATTCTGGAGCCGCAGATGGGGGCGGTTCTCGGCAAGATCCTGATCCTGCTGGCGATTATTCTGTTTATTCAGAAGCGTCCGCAGGGCCTGTTCGCACTGAAAGGGAGGGTAACCGACTAATGAGCCAGCCACTGACCTTAACCCTGGCGCGCCGGGCGCCGCGCACGGTGCCCGTTGTTGCCAGCCTGCTGCTGGCGGCGCTGCTGGTCCTGCCGTTTCTGGCCCTGCTGCCCGCTAGCCACCCGCTGGCACTCTCCAGCTGGATGCTGACCCTGATCGGCAAAATACTCTGCTACGCCATCGTGGCGGTGGCCCTCGACCTGGTCTGGGGCTACGCCGGGATGCTCTCCCTGGGGCACGGGATCTTCTTTGCCCTCGGCGGCTACGCCATGGGCATGTACCTGATGCGCCAGGCTTCCGGGGACGGGCTGCCGGCCTTTATGTCGTTTCTCTCCTGGAGCGAGCTGCCCTGGTTCTGGTGGGGCACCCAGCATTTTGCCTGGGCGCTGGCGCTGATTGTGCTGGCCCCCGGCCTGCTGGCGCTGCTCTTCGGCTGGTTTGCCTTCCGCTCGAAAATTAAGGGCGTCTACTTCTCGATCATGACGCAGGCGCTGACCTTTGCCGGAATGCTGCTCTTCTTTCGCAACGAGACCGGCTTTGGCGGCAACAACGGCTTTACCGGCTTTACCACGCTGCTGGGCTTTTCGGTGACGGCGCTCTCCACCCGCATCGCCCTGTTTATCACCACCGTCCTGCTGCTGGCCGCCTCGCTGGGGCTGGGCTATCTGCTGGCGAAAAGTAAGTTTGGCCGTATCCTGACGGCGGTGCGCGACGCGGAAAACCGCCTGACCTTTTGCGGCTACGATCCGCGCGGCTTTAAGCTGCTGGTCTGGACGCTTTCGGCGGTGCTGTGCGGGCTGGCGGGGGCGCTGTATGTGCCGCAGGTGGGCATCATCAACCCCAGCGAAATGTCGCCCACCAACTCCATCGAGGCCGCCATCTGGGTGGCGCTGGGCGGGCGCGGCACCCTGATTGGCCCGGTGATCGGCGCGGCGCTGGTCAACGGCGCGAAGAGTTTCTTTACCGTGGCGATGCCTGAGTACTGGCAGCTGTTCCTCGGCCTGATTTTTATCGCGGTAACGCTGTTCCTGCCGCGCGGCGTGATTGGCCTGTTTCGCAAGGGAGAGAAATAATGCAGCCAGCCGAAAGTCTCTTTACCCGCCAGCTGCCGGGGGATCGCTTTCGCGATCAGACCGACCCGGTACTGCAGCTGGAAAACATCAACGTCAGCTTTGACGGCTTTAAGGCCCTGACCGATCTCTCCCTGAATATCGGCGTGGGGGAGCTGCGCTGCATCATCGGCCCCAACGGCGCGGGCAAAACCACCCTGATGGACGTGATCACCGGCAAAACCCGGCCCCGGAGCGGGCGGGCCATTTACGATCAGACGACCGATCTCACCGTCCTCGAGCCGATGACCATCGCCCGCCAGGGGATCGGGCGTAAGTTCCAGAAACCGACGGTCTTCGAGGCGCTCACCGTCTGGCAAAACCTCGAGCTGGCGATGAAGGGCGATAAATCGGTGTGGGCCAGCCTGCGGGCGCGGCTCAGCGGCGAGCAGGGGGATCGCATCAACGAGATGCTGGCCCTGCTGCGCCTCGGCGCCGAGCGGGATCGGCCCGCGGGCCTGCTCTCCCACGGGCAGAAACAGTTTCTGGAGATCGGTATGCTGCTGGTGCAGGAGCCGCACCTGCTGCTGCTGGATGAACCCGCCGCCGGGATGACCGACGCCGAAACCGAGTACACCGCCGAGCTGTTTCGCACCCTGGCGGGGAAGCACTCCCTGATGGTGGTGGAGCACGATATGGGGTTTGTCGAAACCATCGCCGATCGCGTCACCGTCCTGCACCAGGGGCGGGTGCTGGCGGAAGGCTCCCTGCGCGAAGTGCAGGCCAACGAACAGGTCATCGAAGTCTATCTCGGTCGCTAAGGAGAGAGGATGTTGCAGGTTAACGAACTGAATCAGTATTACGGCGGGAGCCACATTCTGCGCGGCGTCAGCTTTGAGGCGCGGGTCGGAGAGGTCACCTGCCTGCTGGGGCGCAACGGCGTGGGTAAGACCACGCTGCTGAAGTGCCTGACGGGGCTTATTCCGGCGCGTAACGGCGAGGTAACCTGGCAGGGCAAGAGCATCATCCGCGACTCGCCGCACCGGCGGGTGCAGGCCGGCGTGGCCTATGTCCCCCAGGGGCGGGAAATTTTTCCCCGCCTGACGGTAGAAGAGAACCTGCTGCTGGGGCTGTCGCGCTTTCCGGCGCGGGAGGCGAAGCGCGTGCCGGAAGATATCTGGCAGCTCTTTCCGGTATTGCAGGAGATGAAGCACCGCCGCGGCGGCGATCTCTCCGGCGGGCAGCAGCAGCAGCTGGCGATAGGCCGGGCGCTGGCCAGCCGCCCGCAGCTGCTGATCCTCGACGAGCCCACCGAGGGGATCCAGCCTTCGGTTATTAAGGAGATTGGGGTGGTGATCCGCCGGCTGGCCGACCGGGGCGATATGGCGATCCTGCTGGTGGAGCAGTTTTACGACTTTGCCGCCGCGCTGGCGGACAGCTATCTGCTGATGTCCCGGGGCACCATCATCCAGCGCGGGCGCGGGGAAAATATGGAGCAGGAGGGCGTTCGCGGGCTGGTGGCCATTTAACCCCGTTGCGTCAGGTGATGTTATAATATAACATCCTCACTCTCTAAAACGGAGTGAGGACAGAACCTTGGCTGGACAGACTGGTAAAATTGCAATGACTCTGGGGGCGCTGCTGGTCAGCGGCCAGCTGTATGCCCACTCGCACGGTCATCAGATGACCGAGGCGGAACAAAAGGCGGCAAACGGCGTATTTGAAGACAAAGATGTAAAAGAGCGGCCGCTCTCCAACTGGGACGGCGTCTGGCAGTCGGTCTATCCGTTCCTGCTGAGCGGCGATCTTGACCCGGTATTTAAAAAGAAAGCCGAAAACGATAAGAGCAAATCCTTTGACGAGGTTAAGGCCTATTACCGCACCGGCTACGCCACCGACGTAGAGACCATCGGCATCGAGAACAACGTGATGGAGTTCCATACCGGCAAAACGGTCAGCCGCTGCGAGTATGTCTCTAATGGTTACAAGATCCTGACCTACGCCTCGGGGAAAAAAGGGGTGCGCTACCTGTTTGAATGTAAGGATGCCGGCAGCAAGGCGCCGAAGTTTGTTCAGTTCAGCGACCACACCATCGCCCCGCGCCAGTCCGCGCACTTCCACATCTTTATGGGCAACACCTCCCATGAAGCGCTGCTGAAAGAGATGGACAACTGGCCGACCTACTACCCGAACGAGATGTACAAAGAGCAGGTCGTGGACGAGATGCTGCACCACTAAAAATGAAAAAGGCGAGGAGACCTCGCCTTTTTTTATGCCGCTTCCGGCACCTCGCCGCGCCACGGCTTCACGCTCATGCCCCGCAGGATCATCAGCCATGCGATGATGATAGCCACCATCATAATGGCGAACAGCGACCAGTGCGGCAGATGGGTCAGGATGATGCCGGTGATCATCGGGTTAAATGCCGCCCCCAGCCAGCCCAGAACCTGGGCCGAGAAGTAGCTGGCCTTCATCCCCGGCGGGGCGATGTTATCTATCAGCAGATATTCCCCCGGCGCGTAGATGATCTCGCCCACGGTAAAGATGGCCGCCGCCACGCCCCAGTAAATCAGGTTGTTATCAGAGACCATAAAGCCCGCCAGCCCGATGACGAAAAAGAGGGTTCCCAGCGCCATCAGCGGGCGGATATTTTTGCCCGTCAGCCGGCGGCCAATCAGGTACTGCAACGACACCACCATCGCGGCGTTGACCGGCAGCACCACCGCCACCACTTTTTGCGCAAAGTCACTGTCGTAATCGGCGGCCAGCACGTACTGGGAGATACAGCTGGCAAAGGAGCCGCCTACATAGGAGGCCAGCAGGCCGGAGAGGGTGAACCAGAACAGCGCCCGGTCTTTCAGCAGCAGCGAGGGCTGCCACGCGATCGCCGCCTGCTCGCCCTGCGCCGCCTCGATGCGCTGCACCCAGGTCTGGATAAGCACCAGCGGCACCGCGGCGCACACCGCCGCCAGCCAGAACGGCAGCTGCAGGCTGTACATCACCAGCAGGGTGCCAATCGGCGGGCCGATGGTCCAGCCGATGTTAAGAAAGCTGTAGTTAAGCGAGAAGATTTTGGCTTTCTCGCCGGGGGTAAGCACGTCGGAAAACCACGCCTTCAGCACGGTGGAGAAGATCGAATAGGCGCAGTTGATCAGGGCAAAGAAGAGCACCACCAGGGTGACGTTATCCACCAGCGGAATGGCGATAAAGCCGAGGATAAAGGCGCTGATGGCGATGAGCATATAGCGCTTTTTATCAAACTTATCCGCCAGGATGCCAAACCCGAGGCTGAATACCACCCCGATGGTCATGGCAATGGTCAGGGCATAACCGATATCCTCCACGCTCATGGCATAGACCCGGGTGAGGTAAATGGTCATAAAAGGTAAGGTGGCGCCGCGTCCAATTGTTAACAACAATGACGAAGCCAGCAACGCAGCGGTTGAGCGTCTGATGGTTGGTTTCATTTTTTCCTGCCCGACATTTGTTCTGTTTTTTTGTTGTGTCTTATCAGGATTACCACGGCATAAGGGGCTTGTATAGCACCCAATTTATCCCTAAGTGCCTCCTCTGACTGCCAGAATTAATGATCTTTTCCTCGGCCGATTTTTTCGTTACCTTGGTTCTCTTTACAAAAATTTAATAAACAGGGGCAGGGTATGACGCGTAAAGACGGGCTGCTGGCGTTGCTGGTGGTGGTGGCGTGGGGACTCAATTTTGTGGTCATCAAAGTTGGGCTACATAACATGCCGCCGCTGATGCTTGCCGGCCTGCGTTTCCTGCTGGTGGCCTTCCCGGCGATCTTTTTCGTCGCCCGCCCTAAAATCCCGTTCCGCCTGCTGCTGGGCTATGGCCTGACCATCAGCTTCGGGCAGTTCGCATTTCTCTTCTGCGCCATTAACTTCGGCATGCCCGCCGGGCTGGCGTCGCTGGTGCTCCAGGCCCAGGCCTTTTTCACCATTATTCTCGGGGCGATGGTGTTCGGCGAACGGCTGCAGGGCAGGCAGCTGGCGGGCATTACCCTTGCGGTCTTCGGCGTGCTGGTGCTGGTGGAGTCCAGCCTGAACGGCCAGCACGTGGCGCTGCTGGGCTTTATGCTGACCCTGGCGGCGGCCCTGAGCTGGGCCTGCGGCAATATCTTTAACAAAAAAATCATGCTGCTGGCGTCGCGTCCGCCGGTGATGTCGCTGGTGGTGTGGAGCGCGCTAATCCCAATTGTGCCTTTTATGGCCGCCTCCTGGCTGCTGGACGGCCCGCAGGTCATGCTGCAAAGCCTGGTGAATATCGATCTCACCACCATTTTATCGCTGGTCTATCTGGCCTTTGTCGCTACCATCGTGGGCTATGGCATCTGGGGTTCGCTGCTGGGGCGGTATGAAACCTGGCGCGTCGCGCCGCTGTCGCTGCTGGTGCCGGTATTCGGGCTGGCCTCGGCGGCGCTGCTGCTGGATGAAAAGCTGAGTGCGTTACAGCTGGTGGGGGCGGTGCTGATTATGGCGGGGCTCTATATCAACGTCTTCGGCCTGCGCTTTCGCCGTGCGGCGGCGGTAAAAGGCTAAAAAAAGCCCCGCGAGCGCGGGGCAAAACGAATTACAGGCCGTGGTTATAGTAAGGCACGCCTAATTCGTCGGATTTATCGCTACCGGCGCCCATATGGTTAAAATCGTACGGCGACTGGTCGTGCGCGGTTGGCAGGATCATCGCATCGCGATTACTCTGCTGCACGGCGCGGGGAGTTTGCTCCGCAAAGCTTTGGCCACTGGCCAGCACCAACAGGGTGAGGGCGGCGGAGATAAACAGTTTCATGATTTCCTCGATACGTCTTAAACAGGCGATTAACAGCTACAGTGGTTTAGCGGCATCAGGTAACGGGATTCACCGTGCATATTGGTGATGCGATACTTGTGCGGCGGCACGTCAAAGTAATTTTTAAACGTGCGGGTCAGGGTCTGCTGTGATTCAAACCCGTAACGCTCTGCCAGATACAGAATCGGCTCGTTACTCTCTTTCAGCTTTTGCGCGATTTCCGTTAACTTGCGGCTGCGGATGTACTGGCCTAATGAGTGGCCGGTCTCTTTTTTGAACATCCGTTGCAGGTGCCACTTGGAATAACCTGAACGCTCAGACACCTTCTCAAGCGAGAGCGGCGATTCCAGGTTATCCTCGATCCAGTCCAAAATGCTATGAATAGTAATAGCGTCAGTATTGCGTCTGGACATCGTCATACCTCTTTCTGTTTACGGCAGGATTCTCTTAAGCAAATGCTCAAGGGTTGCCACTTCTTCCGCCGTTAAGTTTTTTGTTAGTTCCTGGTGCAGTTCTTGTCCTACCAGTTGATGACATTGTTCGCACATGGCCGCACCCTCGCAGGTGAGTTGCAGCAGCACGCCGCGTTTGTCATTCGGATTAGGGCGTCTTTCAATCCATCCTTTGCAGACGAGACGGTCGATCATGCGCGTCAGCGCCCCAAGATCGACCGATAAGATCTTTTTCAGCTCAACCGGGGTGATACAGACTTCACAACGCACCGAGCACAGCACTTTGAACTGGGTGGCGGTGATATCCAGCGGTGACAGATAGTCATTGAGCAGGCGATCTTTTTTCTGGTTAACCATGTAGATCAGGCGACCCAGTGGGATCATTTCGTTAAAGAGATCGCTGGTGCTTTTCACGATGGTTGCCCTGGCAAGTAGTTTAATCACGGCAGATATTATTGCTCAGGCAACTATAAGTCAACTGAATGCATTGGCTAATGCCACGTTTTGCTAAAACCCCGAATGAACTTTTTTTGCATGCTTTAAAATCAATTACATAATCCGCACTGATTAGTTTCGGCAAGTAACCATCTTGCGCTATAGCAGATAGATGAAAGGCGACTTTTCACCTTATACTTGCCGGACTGAAGCTAAATAAGGACGATGAACATTATGGTGGAACTCTTTCAGGCAATAGGCCTCGGGCTGGTAGTGCTGTTGCCCCTTGCAAACCCGCTGACCACGGTGGCGCTCTTTCTGGGCCTTGCCGGCAACATGAACAGCGCCGAGCGTAACCGGCAGTCGCTGATGGCCGCGGTCTACGTCTTCGCCATCATGATGGTGGCCTGGTACGCCGGGCAGCTGGTGATGAACACCTTTGGTATTTCGATTCCCGGGCTGCGTATCGCCGGGGGATTGATCGTCGCCTTTATCGGTTTTCGCATGCTCTTCCCGGCGCAAAAAGCGCATCAGAGCCCCGAGGCGCAGAGCAAGTCCGAAGAGCTGGAAGACAAAGAGTCGGTGAATATCGCCTTTGTGCCGCTGGCGATGCCAAGCACCGCCGGGCCCGGCACCATTGCGATGATCATCAGCTCCGCCTCCACGGTGCGTAACGGCTCCGCCTTCCCGGACTGGGTAGTAATGGTGGCACCGCCGCTGATCTTCGCCCTGGTCGGCGTCATTTTATGGGGATCCCTGCGCAGCTCCGGCGCCATTATGCGCTGGGTGGGCAAGGGCGGTATCGAGGCGATCTCCCGCCTGATGGGCTTCCTGCTGGTCTGCATGGGGGTACAGTTCATCATCAACGGCGTGCTGGAAATCATTAAAACCTATCCGTGAAAAAAGGTGGCGCATGCCACCTTTTTCTTTAGCCATGCTGCGGCTGCTCGTCGAGCGATACCGGCCATTTGCGGAACACCAGCACCGACCAGATCAGCGCCATCAGCGCCGGGATCGCCCCCAGGTAGCCGATGGCCGACATCGACAGGTGCAGGCTGATCTGATTCCCCACCAGCGCCCCGGCGCCAATACCGATGTTAAAGATGCCGGAAAAGAGCGACATCGCCACGTCGGTGGCGTCCGGCGCCAGCGCCAGCACCTTAACCTGCATGCCAAGGCCGATAATCATGATCGCCACGCCCCAGAAGATGCTCAGCACCGCCAGATGCGACTCGCTGCCCGAGGCGGGCAGCAGCAGCAGCAGGCAGGCCAGCAGCAGGCCAATGGCGCTGCTCACCAGCAGCGACGCGTGGCGGTTGCCCAGCCGGCCAAAGAGCAGGCTGCCGATAATGCCCGCGCCGCCCAGGATCAGCAGCAGGACGGTGGCGAAATTGGCGCTGAACCCGGCGACGGTCTGCACAAAAGGCTCAATGTAGCTGTAGGCGGTGTAGTGGGCGGTGACCACCACTACGGTCAGCAGGTAGATGCTCATCAGCGCCGAGCGGCGGAACAGCACCGGCAGGCTTTTGAGCGAGCCGGAGTGTTCGCTGGGAAGCCGCGGCAGCAGCTTAATCAGGCACAGCAGGGTAATAAGCGCCCCCATGCCAATCACGAAGAAGGTGGTACGCCAGCCAAAATATTGCCCGACGATGCGGCCAATGGGCAGCCCGAGCACCATCGCCAGCGCGGTGCCGGTAGCCAGCAGGCTCAGGGCCTGGGCGCGCTTACCCGCCGGGGCGAGGCGGATCGCCAGCGAGGCGGTGATCGACCAGAAAATCGCGTGGGCAAAGGCGATGCCGATGCGGCTAATCACCAGCACGGTAAAGTTCCACGCCAGGAAAGAGAGCACGTGGCTGGCAATAAAAAGCACGAAGAGCCCGATCAGCAGCCTGCGCCGCTCGACCTGGCTGGTGAGCAGCATAAAGGGCAGGGACATCATCGCCACCACCCAGGCGTAGATGGTGAGCATGATCCCCACCTGGGCGGTCTCCATGCCGAAGCTGCTGGCAATATCCGAGAGCAGGCCAACCGGGACAAATTCAGTGGTATTAAAGATAAATGCGGCAATGGCGAGCGTAACCACCCGTAGCCACGCCACCCTGCGGGAAACTGTGTTGGTTGTCATATCCATTTCCGGGACAGTTACGAAAAGAAGAGAGGGCGATCTTAAAACCACTCCTGCCGGGAATACAATCATTTTGTGACGCAGATCTCATATTTACGCCCAACAACGCGCTGGTGAAAGGCGTTATTTTCCGGGAATATAGAATGCAACATCACATTAACAGTTGGCGAAGCCATGCAGAAATATGAATATTATCTGGTAGATGCGTTCAGCGACGGCGCCTTTAGCGGCAACCCTGCGGCGGTCTGCCCGCTCCCGGCGTGGCTGGCGGACGAGACGCTGTTAAAAATGGCGCAGCAGCACAATCAGTCTGAGACCGCCTTCTTCGTCTGCCATAAAGGGGGCATTGAGCTGCGCTGGTTTACCACCACCACCGAAGTGAATCTTTGCGGCCACGCTACGCTCGCCGCCGCGTGGGTGCTGTTTAACCAGATGGGCTATCCGGATGCGCGCCTCCATTTTGAGACCGCCTCCGGCAGGCTAACCGTCAGCCGTGACGGAGAGTGGCTAACGCTGGATTTCCCCGCCTGCGCCACCGAAGCGCAAACCCCGCCCGCGCAGATGCTGGCGGCGCTGGGCATCAGCCACTACGTCGAGGCGCGCAGGGGCCGCGCCTGGGTGCTGGTGCTGGAAGATCGCCGGCAGGTGGAGGCGGTTCGCCCCGACATCGGCGCCATGATCCCCGGCGAGCATAAGGTGTGCATCACCGCCCCCGGCGACGGCGACTATGATTTTGTCAGCCGCTTTTTCTCACCGGGCGTCGCGCTGTGGGAGGATCCGGTCACCGGATCGGCGCACACCATGCTTATTCCTTACTGGAGTGAAAAGCTCGGCAAAACGACGCTTTTTGCCCGGCAGCTTTCCCGGCGCGGCGGCGATATGCGCTGCGAACTGGCAGATAAACGGGTTCTGATGAGCGGCAAAGCCGCGCTCTATCTGAAAGGCCAACTGTTTTTGCGCGAATAAAAAAGGGTAAACCGAATGAAAGAAATTGAATTTTATCTGGTCGACGCGTTTAGCAATCGCGCCTTTGGCGGCAACCCTGCCGCCGTCTGTCCGCTGGAAGCCTGGCTGCCGGACGAGACACTGCTGAAGATGGCGCAGCAGCATAACCAGTCGGAGACCGCGTTTTTCGTGCGTACCGACGCCGGGTTCGAGCTGCGCTGGTTCACCACCCAGTATGAAATTAACCTCTGCGGCCATGCCACCCTCGCCAGCGCCCACGTTATTTTTGAGTATCTGGACTATCCCCATACCGAAATCGTCTTCTCAACCCGCTTTGTCGGCGACCTGAAGGTGACACGCAGCGGCGACTGGCTGACCCTCGACTTCCCGGCGTGGCAGAGCGAAGAGGTAATCAGCCCGCCGGCGCTGCTGTTCAGCAGCCTCGGCATCACCGGGGCAAAGGCGGTGCGGGCAGGGCGCGACTATATGGTGGTGCTGGAAAACCAGCAGCAGGTTGAAGCCTTAACGCCGGATATCGACGCCATGAAGCCGCTGGGCAAAATGGTCTGCGTCACCGCCCCGGGGGACGAGTATGACTTTGTCAGCCGCTTCTTCTGCCCCGGCGAATCGGTAGCGGAAGACCCGGTCACCGGCTCGGCCCACAGCATGCTTATTCCGTACTGGGCCGACGTGCTCGGTAAAACGAACATGCTGGCGCGCCAAGTCTCCGCGCGCGGCGGCGATCTGCGCTGCGAGCTGAAGGGCGACAGGGTGTTGATAAGCGGCCAGGCGGCGCTCTATCTCAAGGGCACCGTTTTCCTGCGCTAAGGTCTGACGAAACCTGAGAAAAGCCTGCCGTTGCAGGCTTTTTTATTCGCCGCGTCAGGGCAGGCGGGCAATATTGGCCTTAATCACCGCCGCCGAGTGGCGGAACTTTTCCTGCTCCTCCGGCGCCAGTTTTAGCTCGATAATCTGCTGCACGCCGCTCTGGGCCAGCACCGCCGGTACCCCGATCGCCACGCCGTCCACGCCGTATTCCCCGTCCAGAATGCAGGAGATGGCCAGCGCCCGGTGGCTGCCGGTAAAGATATTGCGGCAGATCTCGGCGATGGTGCCCGCAATGCCAAACTCGGTGCAGCCTTTGCGGGCGTAGATCTCAAAGCCCTGCTTGCGCACCCGCTCGGCGAGGGCATCCACGTCCAGGGCCTCGCCGGTGTGGCGCTGGTAGACCTCGGCAATCGGCGAGCCGTACACCGAAGAGTGCGACCAGACCGGGAACTGGGTATCGCCGTGCTCGCCGAGGATAAAGGCGTCAATGCTCTGGGCGCCGATATCCAGCGCCTGGGCGAGAGTGCGGCGCAGGCGGGTGGTGTCGAGCCAGACGCCGGTACCGATCACCTGATTACGGGGCAGGCCGGAGAGCTGCCACACCTGCCAGGTAATGATATCGCAGGGGTTGGTGGCGATAAGAAAGATGCCGTTGAAACCGCCCGCCATCATCTGCGGCACGATCTCTTTGACAATTTTCGCCGTGGCGGTCAGCTCGTCGAGCCGCGTCTGCCCCGGCTTCAGCGCCCCGCCGGAAACGGTGATCACCGCGATATCCACATCCGCGCAGTCGCGCGCCTCGCGGGTGGAGATGGTCATCATGCCGGGCATATAGGCGGCGGCGTCCGCCAGATCCCAGGCGTGCCCCTCGCTGCGGTCCTGATTAATATCCACCAGCAGCAGCTCTTCACAGATATTCTGGTTCAGCAGGGCGTAGGCGGCGGAGGTGCCGACGTTGCCGGCGCCGATAATCATCACTTTGCGGGCTTTGGTGTTCATTGTTTTTCCTGAAGTTTAACGGTTATCTGCCGTCAGATTTACCCCCGGCGGGCAGAAGATGCAATGGGGTGCGTCAGCTATAAGTATAAAATATGCCTGCCCGCGCCTCGCCTGACGCTATGGTGGGGAAAAATGACAAAAGGAGCCTGCCATGTACGCCATTTCCTCTGAATCTCCCGCCCATCCGGATATCGCCAGCCTGATTGCCGCCCTCGACGACTATCAGAGCGAACTCTATCCCGCCGAAAGCAACCATCTGCTGGACCTGGCCGGGCTGCCCCCCTCATCGCTGATAATGATGGCGATCCGTGACAGGCAGTTGAACGCCGTAGGCTGCGGTGCCATTGTGCTGAACGACGACGGCAGCGGCGAAATGAAGCGGGTTTATATCGATCCGGCCCATCGCGGCCAGCAGCTGGGCGAGAAGCTGCTGGCCGCGCTTGAGGACGAGGCCCTCAGCCGGGGGTGCCATACGCTGCGGCTGGAGACCGGCATCAAACAGCACGCGGCGGTGCGTCTCTACGAGCGCTGCGGTTATCAGCTGCGCGAGGCGTTTTATCCCTACGCGGCCGATCCCCTCAGCCTGTTTATGGAGAAGGCGCTGGTGGCTGATGTTCGTTTAGCAGTTCTATAAACGCCTCCAGCTGCCGGGTCATCGCTCCCCGCCGCCATACCAGCCAGGTGGTCAGCCAGCGCCACTTTTCCGCCAGCGGCCAGGCCTCCACCTGATGGTGGCCGGGCATGCTCTCCAGCATCGAGCGCGGCATTAAGGCAATGCCCGCCCCGGCGATAACGCAGGCCAGCATCCCGTGGTAGGACTCCATCTCGTGAATGCGCCCCGGCGTGGCGCGGTCGGCGTGAAACCAGCTCTCAAAATGGCGGCGATAGGAGCAGTTGGTGCGAAACGCATAGACGTCGCGCCCGCTGACCTCGGTGGCGCGCTGTACCTTCGGGTGTCCCGCCGGCGCCACCAGCATCATCTCCTCCTGCCAGACCGGCATCCCCTCCAGTTCCGGATGCGTGAGAGGGCCGTCGACAAAGGCCGCGCTCAGCGTCCCCTCCAGCACCCCGTCGATCATCCGCCCGGACGGGCCGGTCTCCAGCGCAAACTGAATGCGCGGGTAGCGCTGGTTATAGCGGGCCAGCGAGGCCGGAAGGCGCACCGCGGCGGTGCTCTCCAGCGCGCCCAGCGAAAACAGCCCCTGGGGCTCATCACCCGCCACCACCATCCGCGCTTCGTCCACCAGGGCCAGAATCTGCCTGCTGTAGCGTAAAAAATTATGCCCGGCGGGAGAGAGCCGCAGGCGCTGGTTTTCCCGGATAAAGAGTTCCACTCCCAGATCGGCCTCCAGCTGCTTGATGCGGGTGGTCAGGTTCGAAGGGACGCGGTGCACCTTTTGCGCCGCCAGCGTAATGCTGCCGGTCTGGGCCACGGCGTTAAACATCTCCAGCTGCGTCAGATCCATACCATTCTCAATTCGTGAACAAGGTGGTCAATATTATTCATTTTTCAGAAATAGCAGGCCAGGCCACACTGAATCAACCCTTATTTACCGGAGCACAAGATGAACTACTCCTCTGATACCCACGCTTTCTCTGTTAATCCCGCTACCGGCGAGACCATCGGCCGCTGGCCGTGGGCAACCGCCGCCGAGGTTGGGGATGCGATTGCTGAAGCCGACGCGGGCTTTCGCCAGTGGCGGCAGGTAGCCGTTGCCGACCGGGCGCAGCGCCTGCGGGATCTGGGCGCGGCCCTGCGCCAGCGCGGCGAAGAGATGGCGCAGCTGATTACCCAGGAGATGGGCAAACCCATCGCCCAGGCGCGGGGCGAAGTGGCGAAATCAGCCGACCTCTGCGACTGGTATGCCGACCACGGCCCGGCGATGCTCGCGGCGGAATCCACCCAGGTGGAAAAGGCGGTGATTGAATATCGTCCGCTCGGGCCGATCCTGGCGGTGATGCCGTGGAACTTCCCTCTGTGGCAGGTGCTGCGCGGCGCGGTGCCTATTATTCTGGCGGGTAACAGCTACCTGCTGAAGCACGCCCCGAACGTGCTCGGCTGCGCCGGGCTGATAGCGGAAATCTTCATGCAGGCCGGCTTCCCGCAGGGGGTGTTTGCCCAGATCAACGCCACCAACGAGGGGGTAAGCCAGGCGATTAACGACCGGCGGATCGCCGCCGTGACCGTCACCGGCAGCGTGCGCGCCGGGGCCGCCATCGGCGCCCAGGCGGGTGCGGCGCTGAAAAAATGCGTGCTGGAGCTGGGCGGCTCCGATCCCTTTATCGTGCTTAACGATGCGGATCTGGATCTGGCGGTGAAGGCCGCGGTTGCCGGGCGCTATCAGAACACCGGGCAGGTGTGCGCCGCCGCCAAGCGTTTTATCGTCGAGGCCGGCGTCGCGGCGCGGTTCACCGAGCGCTTTGTCGCCGCCGTCGCCGCCCTGAAGATGGGCGATCCGGCCCTTGAGGAACACTATATCGGCCCGATGGCGCGCTTCGATCTGCGCGACGAGCTGCATCAGCAGGTGCAGGCCTCGCTGGAGGAGGGGGCAACCCTGCTGCTGGGCGGCGAGAAGCTGGCGGGCGAGGGCAACTACTATGCACCAACGGTGCTGGGTAACGTCTCCTCACAGATGACCGCGTTTCGCCAGGAGCTGTTTGGCCCGGTGGCGGCCATTGCCGTGGCTCAGGATGCCGACCACGCCCTGGCGCTTGCCAACGACAGCGATTTTGGCCTTTCGGCGACGGTCTTTACCGCCAGCGACGAACTGGCGCAGCGCTTTGCCGATAACCTCGAGTGCGGCGGGGTATTTATCAACGGCTACAGCGCCAGCGATGCCCGCGTCGCCTTCGGCGGAGTGAAGAAAAGCGGCTTTGGCCGGGAACTCTCCCACTTCGGCCTGCACGAGTTCTGCAACGTGCAGACGGTGTGGAAAGACCGAACCTGATAACTCAAGGCCTGCCGCACGCAGGCCTTTGTCATCTGGCTGAAATAGTTCTGTCATTATTGTGCCCTAGACTCGCTCGCGTCTAAGGTCTTGTTACAGAACAATATTATGAACTTAACGCAAATTTTTAGCCGTTTTGCACAGCGCCTCACGCCGCGCCATTTTGGCCTGCTTTCGGGGATCTTCTGTATTATCGCCCTCTTTTCTGCCCTGCAAATCTCCTCCTCCGTGCTGCTGACCACCTCTCTGAACGACGCCCAGCGTAACGACGCCCGCAACCAGCTGGCGCTCTCCCAGCAGGCAAAGCTCGACGAGGCGCGGGTCTCGCTGCTGGCGGCAAGCGATCTGCTTAACCGCGCCGGGGTCTATTTTATGCAGGATAAAGAGACCGGTTCCGAAGGGAGCTGGAACAGCCTGATGGAGGAGGCCCAGCGCGCGCTGACCGCCTCGGGGCAGGCCTGGTCAGGCTGGCTGGCGATGAAGCCGCGGCAGGATGAGGCGCTGGTAAACAGCTATCAGCTCTTTTTCGGCGCTATTAAAGAGCAGGCGGACGGGCTGGTAAAAACCCAGTCCATCGACGCCTTCTTTGCCGTCCCGGCCCAGGCTTTTCAGGCCGACTTCAACGATAACTACGCCCGCTACCAGCAGGCCAGCAGCCAGCTTGCCGGCGAAGGGCGCCAGCGCCTGACCTCCAGTCTTTCCGATCTGCAGCGGATCTTCCTGCTGGCGCCGGTGCTGCTGCTGGCCATTGCGCTGCTGGTGTGGTTTGGCATGTCGCGCTGGGTTATCGCCCCGCTGCGGGCCCTGATCGCCCACATTAACCGGCTGGCGGCGGGGGATCTCTCGGTTCCGCCGCCGGCGGTGACGCGGTTTAACCGTGAGATAGGCCAGCTTGACGACAGCATTCATTCGCTGCAACGCGGCCTGCACCAGCTGATTATGCAGGTGAACGACGCCACTACCGCCATGGTGCAGAATATCGGCTCGCTGGCCGAGGGTAATCAGCAGCTTTATCAGCAGTCGGCGCGCCAGGCGCAGGAGCTGAAGGAGGTGACGGCCCATATCGCCGCGCTGGAGACCCACGTGGAGGGCAATACCGGCTATGCGAAGCTGGCCAGCGCCAGGGCGGACGAAGCGCGGCAGGTGGCGGCGGGCGGCGACCGGATGATGGCCACGGTTAACGCCTCAATGGCCGCCATCGTGGAGCGCTCGTCAGAGATGCGCGGCATCGTAGCCATGATCGACAACGTAGCCTTCCAGACCAATATTCTGGCCCTTAACGCGGCCATCGAAGCGGCCCACGCCGGCAGCCAGGGGCGCGGCTTTGCGGTGGTGGCCCGGGAGGTTGGGCTGCTGGCGCGCAAAAGCAGCCACTCCACCAAGGACATCCAGGCGCTGATCAACCACTCCCTGCAGGGCATCGACGATGGCTCGAGGGCGGTTGGCCGGCTGGAGGAGAACCTGCAGCAGGTGATGGGCCTGGTGGGCAATCTCTGCGGTTTGCTGAATGAGATCTCGGCGGCCACCCTCAGCCAGGGCGACAGCATTTATCAGATGACGCGCCGGCTGCAGGGGCTGAACAACGTGGCCCGCCGGACCGACGCGCTGGTGAACACCGCCTCCGAGGCCTCAAAGCGGCTGCATGACGAATCGGGACTGTTAATTCGGGCGGTATCGCGTTTTCGACTTCCTGCCTGACGCACTCATTCACCTCTGATATACTCCGAGCCCAATTTTGACCGGTGGGCAAGGAGCAGGGTGTGGCTGCGGTTATTGACAATCAGATGCTGGAGTCGATTCTGGCGCAGGTGCGGCCGTTGCTGGGGCAGGGGAAGGTCGCGGATTACATCCCGGCGCTGGCCTCCGTCGACGGCAATAAGCTGGGGATCGCCATCTGCACGGTGGACGGCCAGCGCTTTCAGGCGGGGGACGCCAGCGAGCGTTTCTCGATCCAGTCCATCTCCAAGGTGCTGAGCCTGGTCGCCGCCATGCGTCAGTATGAAGGCGAAGAGATCTGGCAGCGGGTGGGGAAAGATCCGTCCGGGCAGCCGTTTAACTCCCTGCTTCAGCTCGAGCTTGAACAGGGCAAACCGCGTAACCCCTTTATCAACGCCGGGGCGCTGGTGGTGTGCGATATGCTGCAAAGCCGCCTGAGCGCTCCCCGTCACCGCATGCTGGAGATTGTCCGCGAGCTCAGCGGCGTGCCGGATATCGCCTTTGATTCCGCGGTCGCCCGCTCGGAGTTTGAACACTCGGCGCGCAACGCCGCCATCGCCTGGCTAATGAAATCCTTCGGCAATTTCCACAACGACGTTACCACCGTCCTGCAAAACTATTTCCACTACTGCGCCCTGAAAATGAGCTGCGTGGAGCTGGCCCAGACCTTTCTGTTTCTGGCCTGCCAGGGGGCCGCGCCGCACCTGGCGCAGCCGGTGGTATCGCCGCTGCAGGCCCGGCAGATCAACGCCCTGATGGCGACCAGCGGCATGTATCAGAACGCCGGGGAGTTTGCCTGGCGCGTGGGGCTGCCCGCCAAGTCCGGCGTCGGTGGCGGAGTAGTGGCGATTGTGCCGCACGAAATGGCGATTGCCGTCTGGAGCCCGGAGCTGGACGAGGCCGGGAATTCGCTGGCGGGAGTGGCGGCGCTGGAGCGTCTGACCCAGCAGCTGGGCAGGTCCGTCTATTAATGTCCGATTTAACCCCGCTCTTTAACCGGCTGGCGCGCTCGCCGTTCCGCTCCCGTTTTCGCCTCGGGGTTAAAGAGCGCCAGTACTGCTGGGATAAAGGCGCGGAGGTTATCGACCAGCACGCGGCGGACTTTGTCGCCCGCCGCCTGGCCCCGGCTTTTCCGGCGAAGGATGGCAAACAGACCCCGATGCGCGGGCATCCGGTGTTTATCGCCCAGCATGCCACCGCCACCTGCTGTCGGGGCTGCCTGGCGAAATGGCACGGGATCCCGGCGGGAATCGCCCTGTCGGAAGCCCGGCAGCGTTATATTGTAGAAGTGATCCACGCCTGGCTGGTTCAGCAGATGAACTCACAAAGTTGATGGGTGTGGGAGTGTTAAGTTTGTGTTATATATTGATGCTAAGCTCTTAACACATTCCGACGGCCGCTACGTCACTGTCGCCGACAGTGATATGGATAGATATTGAATGTTAGCAATTCTTGCCAGCAGATTTACCCTCTTTGACCAGCAAACCCCGATACGTAACGCGGCAGGGATCTTTTTACTCACCACGTTTTTCTATTTTATTGGCGCAGAGCTACGTCTGATTGAGGCGCTATCGCTATTCTGGCCGCTGAACGGGGTGATGGCGGGGGTATTTGCCCGCTATGTCTTCCTGAACCGCCTGCATTATTACGCTATCTCCTATCTGGCGATGCTGCTCTATGATGCCGTCACCACCGACTGGGGGATCTCCTCGCTGGTGATCAACCTCTCCAATATGGCCTTTATCGTCACCCTGGCGCTGCTGGTGATCCGCGACAAGCGGCTGCATATAGGCACGCCGGATCCGGTTAACGCCCTGCGGCTGTTTGGCTACTGCATCGTGGCGGCAGGGCTCTGCGCGGTAGTGGGGGCCGTCGGCGCGGTTGGCATTTCCAGCCTGGCGTTCTGGCCGTCGCTGGCCGACTGGTTCAGCGAGCAGTTCTCCACCGGCGTGCTGATCGTGCCCTGCCTGCTTACCGTTCGCTGGCCGGATCTGACCCGACGCATCCGACTGGAGCACCTGACGCCGGTAGCAGCGCTGATTGTGTCGGTTATCGCCTCGGTCGCCATCGGCGGGTCGGGGAGCCTTGCTTTTCCGCTACCGGCCCTAATCTGGTGCGCGGTGCGCTACTCGCTGCCGGCCACCTGCCTGCTCACCTTCGTGACCGGGGCGGTGGAGATCACCCTGGTGGCGAACTCCATTATCGATATTGCCGTGGGTAGCCCTTTTACCACGCCGATGATGTTCTCTGCCCGTCTGGGAATCGCCACCATGGCCATCTGCCCGGTGATGGTGTCGGTGAGCATGGCGGCGATCAACTCCCTGGTTCACCAGGTCTCCCTGCGGGCCGATTATGACTTCCTGACCCGCGTCTACTCCCGCTCCGGGCTGTACGAAGCCCTGAAACAGGAGGAGACGCACCGCCATCCGCGTTTTCTGACCGTTATGCTGCTGGATATCGATTATTTCAAAAGCATTAATGATAACTATGGTCACGAGTGCGGCGACAAGGTGCTGACCGAGTTTGCCGAACAGGTGCAGGACGCGGTCGGCGAAGAGGGGCTGGTGGCGCGCATGGGCGGAGAAGAGTTTGCGGTGGTGGTCAATACCGGCGACGCCCGGCAGGGCTATGCGCTGGCCGAGCGGATCCGCACCACCGTTGAGCAGCACCCCTTTATCTGGCGCGGCCAGACCCTCTTTTTAACGGTCAGCATCGGGCTGGGCTGCGGCAAAGCGGAGGCCCGGCAGCTAACGGAAGTCTTTAACCGCCTGCTGACCGAAGCGGACGATTATCTCTATCGTTCGAAAAAAGGGGGGCGAAATCGCACCAGCGGCCTGATGAAAGGGCGCGAAGCCACCGCAGAAAAAGCGGCACCCAGCGAACAGCTATAACAGCCTATGCCAGACTCCACGCGCTCTTTACGCCGTTAAATAGCTGATAAACATCTTGCTACGCATTTTTAACGTCAATATTATGCCGGGGTAAATATATCGGAAAAATCGCGTAATGAACGGAACTGGCAAACTCAGTAAAACACCCCCCGGCAGTCGGTTCGTCAAACGCATGTATCTGATGCGGATCCTTGGCACCTTTCTCTGCTTTCTTCCTATAGCGTCCGTTCTGCTTGAACAACAGCGCTCCGCATGGCTGCTGGGGCTGCTGGCGCTGAACGCCTTCGTCTGGCCGACCTGTGCCTGGCTGCGCGCCCGGCGCTCCGCCACGCCGCTGGCTACCGAACACCAGAACCTGGTGCTGGACGCCGGGGCGGGCGGGTTCTGGATCGCCATGATGGCCGCCAACCCGCTGCCCTCCGTGACCATCGCCACCATCCTGCTGGCGGATCGCCTCGCCGCCGGCGGTTTTACGCTGATGAAAAAAGCGCTGGCCGTAATGGCTACGGTGTTTGTTGCCGTCTGGCTCACCCAGGGGATGGCGCTGGTACCGCTGGTATCGCAACGCACCATGTACGCCACGCTGCCGCTGATTGCCGTCTACTCGCTGGCGCTGAGCGTGCTGACCGACGGCATTGCCGTACGCCTGCGCTTTAAATCCCGCGAGCTGGAGCGCATCGCCATGATGGATCCGCTGCTGGATATCGCCAACCGGCGGCTGCTGGAAAAACGTATTGATAACGAACTGAATAAATTACGGCAAACCTGCAGCGAATCGGTGCTAATGTTTATTGATATCGATAACTTTAAAGAGGTTAACGATCGCTTTGGCCATAAGGTAGGGGATACGCTACTTGTGACAATGTCACAAATACTCCATCTTGCTACCCGGCAGAGCGATACCCCGGCGCGCCTGGGCGGCGATGAGTTTGTTATCCTGCTGCCCGATACCACGCTTGAAGAGGCGCGCATCGTGGCGACGCGTATTATGGAGGCCGCGGCGGTCATTGAGGATGTCACCGCGGAACCGGTGTTTTGTACCGTCAGTATTGGCATGGCCAGCGCAACGCGGGAGATGCAGGATGTCACCGACTGGTTGCAGGCAGCAGACACGGCGCTCTATCAGGCGAAGCGCGATGGTAAAAACCGTATATTTGCCCATTGACCCTTCGCCGGATGCGCTAAGCTTTTAATAAGGTTGCCCTCCGGAGTCACTAATGAAATCACCGTCTTTACCCGCCAACGAAGCGGAACGTCTGGCATCGCTAATTGAATCAGGGCTTCTTGAGGCCGATTTGCGCCCAACCTGCGATCGCCTCACCCGCCTGGCGAAACGGCTGTTTAACGTGCCGGTGGCGATGGTTAATTTGATAGCCGAACATATTGTGGTGGTGAAATCCGCCGACGGCACCGCGGCCGTCAACCAGCCGCGAAATATCTCTTTTTGCGGCCATACCATTCTGAACGCCGCGCCGCTGGTGGTGAACGATACCGCCAGCGACGAGCGCTTTGAAGATAACCCGCTGGTGACCGACGATCCGCCGGTACGCTTTTATGCCGGTTATCCGCTGCGGCTGGGGGATGGCTCCATCGTTGGCACCCTGTGCCTGATGGACGATCAGCCCCGGTCCTTCAGCGAACAGGATCTGGTCAGCCTTGGCGACCTGGCGACCCTGGCTGAGACCGCCTTCGCCGCCGTGGCGGGGGCGATCGTCGACGAGCTCACCGGCCTGTATAACCGCCGCGGCTTTCACCATTTTGCCACCTACGGCATTAGCGCCGCCCGCCGCCGGGCGGAGCCGCTGACGCTGGCCTGGCTTGACCTGGATCGCTTCCGGCAAATCAACGAGCGCTTTGGCCACGCGGACGGGGATGCGGCGCTGACGGCGATGGCCGGGCTGCTGAAATCCACTTTCCGTGAGGCCGACGTGCTGGCCCGCTACGGCGCCGATGAGTTTGCGATCCTGTTTCCTAACAGCGATGAAAAAGGGGCCTGGATTGCGATGCAGTTCCTGACCGAACAGGCGGCGGTGTGGAATGAACACTCCAGCTATCCCTGGGCGCTGTCGTTTTCCTGGGGGGTGAGCGAGTTCGATCACCAGCGGGACAACCTGCAAAGCTGGCTGCGAACCGCCGATGAGAAGATGTATTCCATCAAGCAGCAGCGCGGTACCGGCCGCCCGTCATAAGTAAATCCTCTTGTGTTAACAAAAAGTTAATAGCAAAGTGATGTGGTTGATTTCGGAGAGAAAAATGACCACATCCCTGCACATTACCACCCTTACGCGCGACGCGATCCTCACCCACATCGATGCTCTGGCCGACATCCTGCACAGCTGCGTGACCGGCGGCGCATCCGTCAGCTTTATGCTGCCCTACAGCCCTGAACAGGCGCGCGAATTCTGGCGCGGCGTGGCGGAAAGCGTCGCCCGCAGCGAGCGCATTGTGCTGGCGGCCGCCGGCCCGGACGGGGAGCCGGTCGGCACCGTCCAGCTGATTGTCGATCAGCCGGAAAACCAGCCCCACCGGGCAGACGTGGCTAAACTGCTGGTCCATGAAAAGGCGCGTCGTTTCGGCGCAGGGCGCCGGCTGATGGCGGCGCTGGAGGAGGTCGCCCGCGCGCGGCAAAAAACGGTGCTGGTGCTGGATACCGCCACCGGCAGCGGGGCGGAGACCTTTTATCACCGGACCGGCTGGCAGAAGGTAGGGGAGATCCCGCGCTATGCCCTGATGCCGGACGGCGAAATGACCGCCACCTCGGTGTTCTACAAATTTTTGTAGGTCTTAGCAAAAGTGCTACAAGCTTTGATCAAAACAGGGGTTCGTGGTCGTAAAGTTTGGTAAGTTATTACACCAATCTTATCAGGCTGTATGACTACTCATAAAAGGAACCCCATTGTGAACACACTCAACCGTCGTGATTTCCCCGGTGCTCTCTACCCAGAACGAATCATCCAGTTTGGTGAAGGTAATTTCCTGCGCGCGTTTATCGACTGGCAGATTGACCAGCTTAACGAGCACACCGATCTTAACGCCGGGATTGCGATTGTGCGCCCGATCAAAAGCGATTTTCCGCCTTCGCTCAGCACCCAGGACGGGCTCTACACCACCATTATTCGCGGCCTGAACGAGCAGGGCGAAGCGGTAAGCGATGCGCGCCTTATCCGCTCCGTTAACCGTGAAATCAGCGTCTACGACCAGTACGATGAATTCCTCAAGCTGGCGCACAACCCGGAGATGCGCTTCGTCTTCTCCAACACCACCGAGGCGGGCATCAGCTACCACGCCGGGGATAAATTCGATGACGCGCCGGCCGTAAGCTACCCGGCCAAACTTACCCGCCTGCTGTTCGAGCGCTTCAGCCATTTCAACGGCGCCGCCGATAAAGGCTGGGTAATTATTCCCTGCGAACTGATCGACTATAACGGCGACGCCCTGCGCGAACTGGTGCTGCGCTATGCCCAGGAGTGGGCGCTGCCGGCGGCCTTTATCCAGTGGCTGAACGAGGCCAACAGCTTCTGCTCCACCCTGGTGGACCGCATCGTGACCGGCTATCCGCGTGACGAAGTGGCCGAGCTGGAAAAATCGCTGGGCTATCACGATGTCTTCCTCGATACCGCCGAACACTTCTATCTGTTTGTGATCCAGGGGCCAAAAACCCTGGCGGCCGAGCTGCGTCTCGATAAGCTGCCGCTGAACGTGCTGATCGTCGATGACATCAAGCCTTATAAAGAGCGCAAAGTGGCGATCCTCAACGGGGCCCACACCGCGCTGGTGCCGGTTGCCTTCCAGGCCGGGCTGGACACGGTGGGTGAGGCGATGAACGACGCCGAAGTGTGCGCCTTTGTCGAAAAAGCGATTTATGAAGAGATCATTCCGGTGCTGGATCTGCCGCGCGATGAGCTGGAATCCTTCGCCAGCGCGGTAACCGGGCGTTTCCGCAACCCGTACATCAAGCACCAGCTGCTGTCCATCGCCCTCAACGGCATGACTAAATACCGTACCCGTATCCTGCCGCAGCTGCTGGCAGGGCAGCAGGCGAGCGGTAAACTGCCGGCGCGGCTGACCTTTGCGCTGGCGGCGCTGATTGCCTTCTATCGCGGCGAGCGTAACGGCGAAAGCTATCCGGTGCAGGACGACGCCCACTGGCTGACCCGCTTCCAGCAGCTGTGGACTGCCCATCACGATAAGCAGATCTCCACCCACGAGCTGGTGGCGGCGGTGCTGAGCGTGAGCGAACACTGGGAGCAGGACCTGACCCAGGTTAGCGGTCTGGTGGACCAGGTGGCTAAAGATCTGGATGCCATCCTCCAGCAGGGCATGCGCGCGGCCGTTCAGCCGCTGTGCTAATCATAATCTGACCCGGCTGCGGCCGGGTTTTCTTTAGCACCATATTAGTTACAACATACTTTAAGTCGAATACGTAAAACCCCGTCAGCACCCTGCGCGCTGGAAGAGGTCAAACAGGGGCGCAATGCGTTATTAACATACTTGCAACCGTGATAACGATCACGTTTAATAGTCGCCGCTCTTACATCTACAGAAGCTGACTATGATCGTTCGTCCTCAACAGCACTGGCTAAAGCTGATATTCGTCTGGCACGGCTCGGTGCTGGTAAAAATCTCTTCCCGGCTGATCCTGAACTTTTTGCTCTCAATCGCCGTCATCATTATGCTGCCCTGGTACACCTCGCTGGGTATCCGCCTGACCGTCGCGCCGTTCAGCATTCTGGGGGTGGCGATCGCCATCTTCCTCGGTTTTCGTAATAACGCCTGCTACTCGCGCTACGTCGAAGCGCGCCAGCTGTGGGGCCAACTGATGATCGCCTCGCGCTCTTTGTTTCGCGAAGTAAAAAACACGCTGCCGGACGACCCGGCGCTGGGGGAGTTCGTGCGCCTGCAGATCGCTTTTGCCCACTGCCTGCGCATGTCGTTGCGCCGCCAGCCGCAGGCCGCCCAGCTGGCGAAATATCTCTCGCCGGAAAACTTAAAACGGGCGATGGACTCCAGCACCCCCGCCAACCGCATTCTGCTGATCATGGGCGAGTGGCTGGCGGTAAGAAGGCGGGAAGGGCAGCTGTCGGACATTCTGTTTCATAGCCTGAACAACCGGCTCAACGATATGTCGGCGGTGCTGGCCGGGTGCGAGCGTATTGCCAATACGCCGGTACCCTTTGCCTACACCCTGATTTTGCACCGCACGGTCTATCTCTTTTGCATCATGCTGCCCTTTGCGCTGGTGAGCGATCTGCATTACATGACCCCCTTTGTGTCGGTGCTAATCTCCTACACCTTTATCTCGCTGGACGCGCTGGCGGAAGAGCTGGAAGAGCCGTTTGGCGTCGAAAATAACGACCTGCCGCTGGATGCCATCTGCAACGCCATGGAGATTGACCTGCTGCAGATGAACGACGAAACCGATATCCCGCCCCGCATTCTGCCGGACAAGTACTATCAGTTAACCTGAACACCGCGGGCGGTTTACAGCCCGCATATTCCTTCCGTTTCCCACTTCATATTCACGATAACAGCTGGAAAACCGGCGTGCGGCTGCTCGCCGGTGTGGCAAGACGGCGTTTATTCATCAGAAGTCATTTCTCGGTCTTTACCATTATATTTCTTGTCCCCTCCGTTCAATCAGCGCAACGATAAGGTCGTCGAGAATAAACGCGGTTTCTGACCGGCGGGCGAATCTCCGCCACTATAAGAGAAGCGTGATGAGAAAAAATCTGGACAGCCGCGTAGTGATAATAATGATTTTTGTTTGTGCGATATGGGGTTTACAGCAGGTGGCGTTAAAAATGGGGGCGCCCTATATATCACCTTCGCTGCAATTATCGATACGGTCAGGGCTGGCCGCGCTGATTATATTTGCGCTATTTAACCGCCGTGACGGAATAGTGAGTAATTTAAAACGACCGGGCGTGGCTATAGCCGGGCTGTCGGTGGGGCTGTTGTTTGCGATGGAGTTTTTACTGGTTGCCTGCGGAATAAAGAAAACCACCACCGGGCATATTACGCTGTTCCTTTATACCGCGCCGTTATTTACCGCGGTCGGGCTGCATTTTCTGCTGCGGGACGAGAGAATGACCGGCGTTCAGTGGCTGGGAATAATAGTCGCATTCACCGGCATTGCCGTGGCGGTACGCTTCACCTGGCCCGGCGAGGGGGTAGTGACGGGCGATCTCTACGCGCTGGCCGCCGGGTTTTGCTGGGGAATATCCAGCATCATTATTCGAATGTCGTCCCTGGCGACGCTTCCGCCGTCATGCACGCTGTTTTATCAGCTGGCGGCAACCGGTATTATTCTGGGGCTCAGCGCATTTTTAACCCATGACGTTCATTTTATTCTGAATGCGGTTTCGGTTTTAAGCCTTGTGTTTCAGACGATTATCGTCAGCGTTATTAGCTATCTGTTGTGGTTTACCCTTTTGCGCTATTATAAGGTCGCTTCGCTGAGCACGCTCATATTGATGACGCCGGTAATGGGAATTGCCGCCGGGGCGGTATTGCTGGGAGAAACGCTGCAATCCAGCTTTATTACGGGCTCCGGGCTTATTATTACCGGTCTATTATTAACCCGGCTTGGGCAAAATATGACGCTGTTCAGACGACGTCCGGCCACATCGACAGGTCAATGAGCATGAATGACTTTTCGCCCGACAACGAGAGTCAATTATCCCGCTGCGATGATGCTATCTCATATGATTTTATTACCGAAATCGACAGCCTTTCCGTCGTAAAAGATGGCGCACGGCCTGAGATCAGCGTCGGGATAGTGCTCTGGCCGGAGTTCCCCCTGCTGGCCCTGGCGGGGCTTATCGACTCGCTCCGCCATGCGGCAGATTTCGGAGATAACAGTCACAAAGCCCGCTGCTCGTGGTTTGTGATGGATAACAATCCGGACCAGCCCATCCAGGCCAGCGCGGGAACGCGGGTTCAGGCCGACGGAGCCCTGCGGCCGCCGGAGGAGTTTAGCTATATCGCGGTGATCGGCGGGCTGTTGCGCAGCCTTAACCGCGGCAGTCCGGCGCATCGCCACTATCTGCACCGGGCGCAGCAGGCCGGCGTTCCGCTAATGGGCATCTGTACGGGCAGCTTTATCCTTGCAGAGGAGGGGTTACTCACCCATCGCAGGGCGGCAGTTCACCCTTTTCATATCAAGGCGTTTCGCGAGCTGCATCCTGACGTTCGGGCCGAGACCGGACATGATTTCATTGAGGATAAAGGCATCTGGACCTGCGCCGGCGGTATTTCAACTATCAGCCTGGCGACCGAGCTGATTCGCCGCCACTGCGGCCCCGATCGCGCAACCAAAGCGATCCACCAGATGTCGGTGCCGAACAAGATTGATGACACCGCCATCTCCGTCTCCAGGGCCATCGGGTTTACCCGGGTCAGCGATCCTCGTCTGCGCAGCGCGCTTTTTCTGATTGAAAAATCGCTGGTGAAAAATATTTCCACCGCCTGGCTGGCTGCCGAAGTGAATATCAGCCCTCGCCACCTGTCGCGCTTGTTCCGGGAGGCTTTCGGCAAATCACCCCAGCAGTTTATACGCGCGACGCGGTTAAAATATGGCTGCTGGCTACTGAAAAACTCCGCTGAGAGCGTCACGGAAATAGCCCTGCGAACGGGATTCAGCGACTGCGCCCATTTCATCAGAAACTTTCAGCAGGAGTATGGCTGCACCCCGGGCGCTTATCGCGGGCAGCAGGATTAAGGCGCGGGCAGGTCGGCGAGGCGTTTAACGAAACGCTTTCTTACCTCCCGATAGCCGTTACTTTCATAGAATTTGTGGGCTCTGACTCTGGTTTCGCTGCTTGAGAGCTCAATCTGGGAACAGTTTTTATCAGCGGCAAGCTGCCCGGCGGCCAGTAGCAGCTTCTGGCCCGTTCCCCCGCCGCGGGCGGATTCATCTATCACCAGCGCAGAAATAAGCGCCCACAGGCCATTTTCATGGACCGGCGTGATGAAGTTTATAACCACCACGCCGCAGACCTCTTCCTCTGATGCAGCCACCAGTATACTCATGCTGCTCTGCGCTTCACCGATGTGGCGTTTCAGGCTATCAGCCTCGGTGGGGTAGCCCAGCTGTAAAAACAGCCTGATGAGCGAGGGGATATCTTTTAACTCTGCGGTCCTTACTGAAACCATTGCCATCAACTCCTTCTCCGGGGAGCGACAAAAGTATCCGGCTTTCACGCCGCCGGGCAACGAGTTTCACGGGCGTCATAAAGTAAAAATCTGACCCGAAATGGGCTGATAACAAAAGCTTATCCAGGCGGAGGGCGGCAGAAGCAACAGATAAAAAAGCCCTGATTAACAGGGCAAAAGATATCAAAGAAAATCAAAGGGTAATAATGCTGGTAGTCTTAACGCATGGTCAGGCCGCCATCAATGGAGATCGACTGGCCGGTAACGTATGAGGAGGCATCGCTGGAGAGCCACAGCACAGCGTCCGCAATCTCTTGCGCCTTGCCGTGACGCTGCATCGGCACAGCCTGAACCATTGCCTCCAGCGCCTCTTTCTGACCGGAGGCGACCATGGCATCCACCATCGGGGTCCAGATAAGCCCCGGACAGACGGCGTTAACACGAATATTGTGCGCGGCATATTCAAGGGCGGCACTTTTGGTCAGACCCAGTACGCCATGCTTAGCGGCATGGTAACTGGCCCGCTGTGCGCCGCCGACAATGCCGCCGATAGAAGAACAGTTTACGATCGCGCCGCTACCTTGCTTACGCATCTGCTGTAATTCATATTTCATGCATCCCCATACGCCGCGCAGATTAACGGCGTTTACACGGTCAAAATCCTCTGCCGTGGCCTCGGCGATTTCCGCGAGCTGGTTCTGTACCCCGGCATTATTAAAAGCGATATCCAACTGGCCAAAGGTGGCGACGGCCTCCTGCACCATAGCTTCTACGTCATCGAGATCGGCCGCGTTACAGGTGATAGCCTTCGCCCGATATCCTTCGGCAACAAGCGTCCTGACGGCGTGATTCACCTGCTCGCTGTTAATATCGGCCAGCGCAACCGAGGCGCCCGCGGCGGCATAAGCTCGTGCCGTTGCCAGACCAATTCCGGATGCTGCCCCGGTAACTAAAGCGACTTTATTTTTAAGAGAGTAATTCATAGTCGTCATCCTCAAAATGAGATTGTCGGCCGGTATTAATACCGGCACAGATAAAAAATATTGGTTTACAGATGCGTTGCAAAAAACGCGGCGAGTTTATCTACCGCCGGATTAACAAACTGCGGCTTGTCATATAAATCAAAATGCGATGCACCCGGAATAATCATCAGTTCCTTCGGCTGTTTGGCATTGTTAAAAGCCTGCTGGCTGAATTTTCTGGTTTCGGCTCTCTCTCCGGCGATTAATAACAGCGGCCGGGGGGCAATTAGCTCCATATGCTCCAGCGGGTAATAAGCTATATGTAGACCAGGGCTGGTAACTACGTACTTATTTCTGGCGTGCGGGTGTGCGCCCCTGGGCGTCAGGTAATAATCCGTGGCTTCACGTACAAAATTCGGCGTGCTGGCGTCAAGAGTATCCCGGGACGGGAGTAGCTGTTGAACCAGCACGGGCGCACCGGCGGCTTCTTTGTTTAACTGCGCATCAACCTGCTGCATTAATTCATGACGGTCGGAGGGCGATACCGGTTGTCCTTCAATACCGTTGCGTGTTGCGTCCCCTATATCGTAGGTGACGACGCCGGCGACAGCCTTAACGCGCAAATCACTCTGCGCTTCATGCAGGGTATAACCCCCACCAGCGCAGATGCCCAGGGTTCCAATACGAGCGGCATCGACCTGGGGCAGGCTGGCAAGGTAGCCAACTGCGCTGCGAATATCCTGCACGCGGTCGGCCGGGTTCTCCAGATCGCGCGGTAATCCTTCGCTCTCGCCATAATGCGACGCGTCATAGGCCAGGGTAATAAAACCACGTTTTGCCAGCCGTTGGGCGTAAAGGCCCGACGTCTGTTCTTTTACACCGCCCCAGGGGTGCGAAACTACTATGGCCGGGTATTTTTTCTTGCTGTCGTAATTAGGCGGTAAGTATAAATTGGCCGCCATTTTTACCGAACCATTCTGGAAAGATACTTTTTGTGAACCTGAAGTATTAATACCCCCGGCAACCGTTAAGGGGCTATTTTGTGCGGAATATACGATGTTCGTCATTAATGCCGATGCGCATAATAATGAAACTTTTAATAATGACATATAATCGCCTCGTTAATTTCGATAAAGGGCAGGGGAGCGCCGAATGAAATTATTCAGCGCGTATTGTTACTGCGTAAATAAATAGTGATTACTGAACCGATATATCTGCCTTGTCATCAGGTGAGGGTCAATTTACAGGAGGCGCTGCTAACTCACCAGACCCTTTCGTTTCTTGCATTTATAAATAGAATTCATTAATGTCGCTGTCGGTATTCAGCTGCTGGTTAAGTGAGAAAAGAGTGGCAAGAGAAGGTTTTAACGATCTCATCGCGCTTATTGCCATCGCGCAGACGGGCAGCTTCACCAGAGCCGCTGCCCAACTGGGCGTGACGCAGCCCGCCCTGAGCGCGAGCGTTCGGGGTCTTGAAGAGCGTCTTGGGGTTCGTCTCCTATTGCGCAGTACGCGGAGCGTAACGCTTACCATGGCCGGCCAGCATCTCGTGGACAGGATCGCCCCTGAATTTGAGCTGATTAATAGCGAGCTGGAGGCCCTCAACGACCTTCGTGACAAGCCAACCGGCACCCTGCGCATTACCGCCATCGATTATGTGATTCGCGCGATATTGTGGCCCCGATTGTCGCCTTTCCTGCACCAGTATCCGGACATTACCGTCGAACTGATTAGCGAATATGCGAGCGTGGATATTGCCGCCAGGGGCTACGACGCCGGGGTGAGGTTTGGGGCAGATCTGGCGCAGGATATGATCTCCGTGCGCATTAGTGCGGATGTTAAAAACACGGTTGTCGCGTCAGCGGAATATTTTAGCCGCCACCCCATTCCCATGCGCCCGGACGAGCTCACTGGTCATAAGTGTGTCCGGCTGCGCACCTCCACCTATGGTGGCCTGTACGACTGGGAATTCGTCGAGAATCAGCGTGATTTCAGCGTGAAGGTCAGCGGGCCGGTCATTTGCAATAATGCCTACGATATTCTCGAAGCCGCTAAAGATGGTTTTGGCCTCGCCTATCTTCCTCAGGAGATGGTTCAGCCCTGGCTTGATTCAGGCAAACTGATCTCCGTGCTCGAGGCATGGTGCCCGCTTTGGCCGGGCCTTCACCTGTACTATCCCAACCGGCGGCAGCATTCCAGGGCCATGACGCTGATGGTTGACGCATTACGTTTTGATGAAAAAAGCTAACGGCGGAGTAAGACAGACTATGTCAGGCGAAATCTTCAGAGATATTGTGGCGTTTATTACCATCGCCCGGCTGCGCAGCTTTACGCGCGCGGCGGCAGAGCTGGGCGTTTCGCAGTCGGCTTTAAGCCACACAATACGTAATCTTGAAGCGCGGCTTGGACTGCGGTTGCTGATTCGTACCACCCGCAGCGTCTCCCCGACAGAAGCGGGTGAGAGACTGCTCGAACGCGTTTCCCCACGCTTTGATGCTATTGCCGGTGAGCTCTCCTCGCTAAGGGAACTGGGAAGTAAAATTACCGGAACCGTAAGAATTACCGCGTCAGATTTTGCTTTTAACTCCTTCGTGTGGCCGCGGCTTGCAGAGAAGCTGCGTGATTATCCTGAGGTAAAACTGGAAATAGTAAACGACCCGGCGCTGGTGGATATTGTTGCCGGTCGCTTTGATGCCGGTATCAGGGCGGGGGACAGGATCGGCAAAAATATGGCCTCGGTCAGGATTTCGCCGGATATCCGCCAGGTGATAGTGGCGTCGATTGCGTGGCTTAAAGGCAGGGAGTTGCCGCTTACGCCGGCCGATCTGGCGCAGCATGCCTGTATCAATACCCGGTTTTCGTCAAAAGAGGGAATTACCCCCTGGGAGCTGAAAAAGGGTGACGTCATATGGCAGAGCCGCCCGGAAGGTTCGCTTGTTTTTAACTCCGTTTATGCAGCGCTGGATGCGGCGCTGGCAGGGTATGGTTTTGCTTTTGTGCCTGAGATGCTTGCCCGTCCCTGGCTTGAGAGTGGCCACCTGAAGACGGTGCTTGAGGAGTGGTGCCCGCTGCGCCCGGGGTTTCATCTCTTTTATTCAGGCGAGCGTCAGCTTTTGCCGGCGCTCTCGATGATCGTTGAAACCCTGCGCTACGAGCCGCAGGCGTAGTCACTTATCCCGGTTTTCCGCGTCGACGTGCACGGTGACGTTCAGCCTTCTGGCTTCCATGGTGACCATTTTTTGCGCCAGCGTCATATTGCCGCCGTGCACCTCGTCAATAAGCTTTTGAACGATGGTCATCATCAGGAATTGTTTATTGGCCGGATAGAAATCGGTCATATCGATTCCGTTATCCTCCAGCTCCTGATTGGCGGATTTTTCGGTTTCTTCCACCACCTCGATAACCCGGGACATCATCGTATCGATATGCGCGAAAACAACGCGATTAAGAAGTTCTTTCTGTTCATCGGAGAAGTTCTTTTCCATCATCATTACCTTATTGCGAGCAGGGGCATGGGATAATACGGAGTGTGAAATTATCACGCAAGGCGAATATATCCCATTACAGACTCTTCCTGCGCTTCTTCGAATACATCACGCTATCGCTCTCTTTAATCATCTCCCCCAGCGACTGCCAGGGTCCGGCGTCGTTATGCAGTACGCCGTAGGAGTAGTTGATATTGTAAGGTTTACCCGAGCTATTATTATATTCGTCCATGCTTTTACGCAGGGTGGCGAGAAAAGCGTCGGTTCTCGCCTTATCGGTAATAAGGACGGCAAACTCATCCCCGCCAAGCCGGCCTGCCACATCGCCCGGGCTTAGATGCTCAAATAAAAGGGCGGAAAAGCGTTTTAGCACCTCGTCGCCTTCGGCGTGTCCCCAGAGATCGTTGATAGGTTTGAATTTATCGAGATCGAAAAAGATAAGGCTGAAGGCCGCCCCTTTTTTATTGAGCGAGGTGAAGCGTTTTTCGCCCATTTTATAAAAACCACGGCGGTTAGAGATGCCGGTCAGGCTGTCGGTCATCGCCATGCCGATCACCTGGAACTCATCTTCCACGATAAAGGCCAGGTCCTTAAGGGAGGCAATATCCTCGTCGTTAAAGCCGCGCGGCGTGGAGTGGATCAGGCACAGGGTGCCTGCGACTTCGCCCCCCGGCAGATGAACGGGATAACCGGCGTAGAATCTGATGTGGGGTTCACCCGTCACCAGCGGGTTATCATGAAAACGTTCATCCTGGGTGGCGTCGTTAACGATGAAGGGCCCCTCCTGCAAAATCGCATGGCCGCAGAAGGAGATATTGCGCGGCGTTTCGCGCGTGCCCAGCCCCTCGCAGGCCAGCAGCCACTGGCGTTCGCGATCGAGGAGGCTTATCAGCACCACGGGGACCTGGAAGATTTTCTTTGCCAGCCGGGTTAAGCGGTCAAAACGCTCATCGTCTCGGGTATCCAGCAGGTCTGCCAGGTAGAGCGATTTGAGCCGTTCTTCCTCGTTTTCCGGAATGCCTGGAAATTGCATATGACCTCAGCTCGGGTAAAAATTAATAAGGCTGTTTGATATATCCAGTATAGGCCAGACGTAAACCGCCGGCCTTACTCCTCTTTATCCGCCTGCTGCGCCATCTCCAGCGCGCTGGCGCTGGCGGGATCGAAGATCGAAATACTCTCCACCTGATCCAGCATAATCACCTTTCTAAAGGCCATGGCGCTGATGGGATCGGAATCAAGGGTGATGTCATGGTCGGCATACCATTTGCTGTAATTGTTCTCGATGCACAGATTCATCGTTTTGCCGTCGCGATAGCCGCTGAGCATTGGCACCAGCACGATGTTTGCCGTCTTCTCGTACTCCAGATTCGCGGTGTGGACCATGCCCACGTAGATGCGTCGCGACTTGAGCGTCACCAGTGCCAGCTCGCCTGCCTCCATGCACTGGTAGAGGAGCTGTTCGATGCCGCTCGAGCGGGCCAGACGCTTATAAAGCTGTTTTCTGCCTTCGCCGTCCAGCCGCGCGCTGCCCGCCCAGTTTGAACGATAGAGGCAAAACAGGATGGCAAAGGCCAGCATTACCACCACCGGGGCCTGGATACCGAGAAAGCTCCAGTTCATAAATTCGATTTGCCAGTCGGCGTAGTTTTGCGCGGTGGGGTGGAAGTTATTGACGGCAAAAGAGAGGATAAGTAGCAGCAGCCACAGCAGTCCAGTGGCTATCACGCCCTGTAATACGAAGATGCAGCCATAAAGGGCGACCAGGAAATAGACGTCCCAGCCGAAAGAGCGCTTAATTTTAAAACGGGTGGAGAGATCGCGGCTGGTGTACCAGTATCCGCAAACCATCAGCACCATAAATATTGCCGTTCCCATCTTAAGCCCTCTTCAGAGCGTTAACATGACGCAGAAAATCTTCACGCACCTCTCTGTTCTTAAAGTTGACGGAGGCGTTACCGTCCTGGTCAATAATAATCCGATCCCCATCCTCAACGGCCTCAATAATTTCCTGCTGGCTCATCACCTGCAGCAGCGACTCCGGGCTTGAGAAAATCGACAGAAATAGACGTTTCAAAGTCTGGTCTCCTTATAAATTAAAAGGATAAGTCTGGTCGATAATCGAGAGCGTTGCCTTAAGGTTATGCTGAAAATCCCTCGATTCTGACTAACGGCTGCAATGCCCAATCGTGCAAAATTTAGTTCAGGCCGTTCAGTGTTTACATATTGTAAACGCATTGTGTGAGTGCTAGAGTGTTTACATAATGTAAACGGATGGAACCAACGCAAGATGCACGTCATTTCAAAAGAGCCTTTTGAGGAAGCGGCTAAGCGGTATCCCAACGATTCGTTAGCCATACTGGCGCTGTACCGCTTAGTGCGGGAGACTGACTTCGCTTCTCCCGCTGAGATGCGAACGCTGTTACCGAGCCTGGATAATTTTAAGTACCGGAATAAATGGTGGGCTTTAGATGTAGGAGGTAACAACCTGAGAGTCATCGCCTACATCAATTTTGTGAATAAACGCTTCTATGTGAAGCACATTACAACCCACGCTGAATACGACAAGTTGACCCGCTATTACAGGGAGAACAAAGAATGATCACCGACGCTGCAAAAGCCATTGAAGCAACTAAACAACTCGTTGCCGCTGTTCCCTTCCTGGGGGGCAGTTCGTCCGAGAAAGATTATCGCGAAGCGCTGGCGCTGGTGGACTACCTGATCGAGCACGACGATGAAAATCCGCTGATTGACTTCCTGATGAGCAAAATCGCGGACTATGAAAATAGCAGTGCTCGCTTTGCTGAATTTAACAAAGCTATAGATGAAATGCCGGTCGGCGTGGCGCTACTGCGCACCCTGATCGATCAGCACAAGCTGTCTTACTCTGACCTTAAAGATGAAATTGGATCTAAGTCTCTGGTTAGCCAGATCCTGTCTGGTCAGCGCTCTTTGACTATCGCTCACATTAAAGCGCTATCTGCGCGTTTTGGTGTGAAGCCGGAGTGGTTTTTATAAACGCCTACTATGGAATCAGCGATGACCCTGAGAAAAGCCCTGCCGCACGAGGCCGAAGCCCTGTGGAGCCTGCGCAACCAGGCGATCCGCCACGGCTGCGCCACCAGCTATAGCCCCCAGATCGTCGCCGCCTGGACGCCGGAGGCGATGCCGGAACATTATCGCCAGATGGTTATCGACAACCCTTTCTACGTTATCGACGCCGAAGGGGGGCTGGCGGCGAGCGGCTATCTGGATCTGCAGACGGGCAGCCTGGAAGCCATCTTCACCCTGCCGGGCTATACGGGAAGAGGGCTGGCGTCGCGGATTATCGCGGCGTTAAAAGAGGAGGCGCTGGCCCGTGGCATGTCGCGCCTCACGCTGGAGTCCACCCCGAATGCGGCCACCTTTTATCAGCGGCTGGGGTTTGTCTCGCAGGGTGAGAGCGTCCATTTTTCCCGCATGGCGGGCGCCGATCTGCGCTGCATAAATATGATAATGACGCTCTGATTGTATCCCAGTGTATCCGGCGGCAACGCCGATACGCTGGATTGCAAATCGGCCAGTTTTACACATATTGCGCATACACGACCGTGGTGTGATGTCCGGGTGATAACAACAACCCCGGAGATACCACCATGAAAAACAGACTGGCTTACGCCACCCTGGCCGCAGCGCTCTCTCTTTCAACCGTGATGGCCTGCCAGGCCGAGGCCGCGGGCACCGACTACGCTGCCGCCTTTAAGCAGGTGCAGCAGATCAACGCCGGCGACCTGAATGTTGGCTATGTGGATATTGGCCCCAGAAACGGTGAGCCGGTGATCCTGCTGCACGGCTGGCCCTACGACATCAACAGCTATGCCGAGGTAGCCCCGGCGCTGGCGGCGAAGGGGTATCGGGTGATCGTCCCCTCCAACCGCGGCTTTGGCACCACCCGATTTCTCTCCGCCAGCACGCCGCGCAACGGCCAGCCCGCGGCAATGGCACAGGATGTGATTAACCTGATGGACGCCCTGCAGATCAAACGGGCGGTATTCGCGGGCTACGACTGGGGCGCCAGAACTGCCGATATCGTCGCGGCGCTGTGGCCGGAGCGGGTGAAATCGCTGGTTTCGGTGAGCGGGTATCTGATTGGCAATCAGGAGGCGGGCAAAAAACCGCTGCCGCCGAAGGCGGAGCTGCAGTGGTGGTACCAGTTCTACTTCGCCACCGAGCGCGGCGAGAAGGGCTATGCGGCCAACACCCACGACTTTGCCAGACTTATCTGGACCCTGGCCTCGCCGGGCTGGAAATTCAGCGACGACACCTTCAACCGCAGCGCCACGTCGCTGGATAATCCGGACCACGTGGCGGTGACCATCAGCAACTACCGCTGGCGCCTTGGGCTTGAGCGCGGCGAGGCAAAATATGACCGCTATGAACAAAAGCTGGCGGCGGCGCCGGTCATTACGGTTCCGACCATCACCATCGAGGGCGATAACAACGGCGCCCCGCATCCGCTGCCTGCCGCCTACGCCGGGAAATTTAGCGGCAAATACCAGCACCGCACCTTTACCGGCAACGTGGGGCACAATCCGCCGCAGGAAGATCCGCGTGATTTTGTGCAGGCGGTGGTGGATGCAGACCACCTCTGAACCCGCTATGCTCATTTTGCCTCTTCCTTATTAACAGGAGCTTAACGTGGATGCAGCCGATCATATCCTTGTCGTCGATGACGACAGGGATATCCGCGAACTCGTTGTCGATTACCTGCAAAAGGCGGGCTATCGCGCCACCGGTGCCGCCAACGGCAAAGAGATGCGCGCGCTGCTCGATAAGCAGCATGTTGATCTGGTGGTGCTGGACCTGATGATGCCCGGCGAGGATGGCCTGACCCTGTGCCGCCAGCTGCGCAGCGACCGCCATCAGGATCTGCCGGTGCTGATGCTCACCGCCCGCAGCGACGATATGGATCGCATTCTTGGCCTGGAGATGGGGGCAGACGACTATATGGTAAAGCCCTTTGTCGCCCGTGAGCTGCTGGCGCGCATCAGGGCGATCCTGCGCCGTTTTCGCGCGCTGCCGCCCAACCTGCAGGTGACCGAGGCGGGCAGGATCCTCGCCTTTGGCGAGTGGCAGCTTGATACCAGCGCCCGCCATCTGCTGGACGCCGAGGGTACCATCGTGGCGCTGAGCGGCGCCGAATACCGCCTGCTGCGGGTGTTTCTCGACCACCCGCAGCGGGTCTTAACCCGCGATCAGCTGCTGAACTTCACCCAGGGTCGCGACGCCGAGCTGTTCGAGCGCTCCATCGATCTGCTGGTCAGCCGGGTGCGCCAGCGCCTGAACGAAGATGCCCGCACCCCGGCGTATATCAAAACCGTGCGCAGCGAAGGCTATGTCTTTTCGATGCCGGTGAGCATCAAAGAGGCGCGGGAATGAGATTCTGGCCGCGCTCGCTGCTCTACCGCCTGCTGCTGATCGTCCTGCTGGGGCTGCTGTTGGCTAACGGCCTGAGCCTTACGCTGGTGATGATCGAGCGCATGAGCAGCGCCCGCAGCGTGATGCTGGGTAATCTGGAGCAGGATGTCGCCACCAGCGTGGCCATTCTTAACCGGCTGCCCGCCGGCGAACGGGCTGAGTGGCTGCCCCGGCTGACGCGGGGCAATTACCGCTACCTTCTCGGGCCGGGAGAGCCGGGCGATCCGCCCCGCGATGCCCGCTCCAGGGACGCGGTTCGTACCCTCACCGACACCCTTGGGGGCGACTACCCGCTGACCTTTACCGCGGTGCCGGGGCCGGTATCCCACATTCAGGCGCACGTCACCCTGCGCGACGGCGCGCCCTTAACCATCGATCTTATCCCGCGCATGCCGCCGGTGGCCCGCTGGCTGCCGGTGGTGTTTATATTGCAACTCATCCTGGTGGGGCTCTGCTCGTGGCTGGCGGTGCGCCAGGTGGTGCGCCCGTTTATCCGCTTTACCCGGGCGGTGGATGCCCTCGAGCCCGCCAGCAGCCGTGCCGCTACGCTGGCCGAACAGGGCCCGCTGGAGGTGCGCCAGGCGGCGCGGGCCTTTAACGCCATGCAAAAGCGCATTCAGGATTATCTGCAGGAGAGGGCGCAGATCCTCGCCGCCATCTCCCACGATCTGCAAACCCCCATTACCCGCATGAAGCTGCGCGTCGAGATGGCCGACCAGCCGGAGCTGCGCGATAAACTTACCGCCGATCTGGATAGCATGACCCGGCTGGTGCGCGAAGGGATCGCCTTTGCGCGCTCGTCCACCCTGTCCGAAGAGCCGCCGCGCCGGGTCGATCTCACGGCCTTTATCGATACCCTGGTCTGCGACTATCTCGACATTGGCAAAAACGTGCAGTTTCAGGCGACGGGCAGGGCGCAGCCGCAGATGACGCGGCCCCAGGCGCTACGCCGGGTGCTGACCAACCTGCTGGATAACGCCCTGAAATTTGGCGATGCCGCCCGGGTCACGCTTACCTACGGTCAGCAGGCGATTGAGATCGCGGTGGCGGATAACGGGCCGGGCATTCCCGAGCACCAGCTGGCCGCGGTCTTGCAGCCCTTCTATCGGGTGGAATCCTCCCGCAACCGTGAAACCGGCGGCACCGGGCTGGGGCTGGCGATTGCCGCCCAGCTTACCGGCCAGCTTGGCGGCAACCTTCAGCTGGCGAACCGGGCGGAGGGCGGCCTGGTGGTAACCCTGACGTTACCCACCGCCGGCGTGTAGCTTTTTGTATCAGCCCGGCGCAGGGATACCCGGGCTGACAAAATTTCCCTTTTCAGACACACCGCATATACCTCCGCTGGTTGTAATACCCCCACTGCGCCGTTGCAGATAACAGGACAAGTGAGGTGTGTTATGACGCTTTTAATCGCTTTTATCGGCGGGATGGTGAGCCTGCTCAGCCCCTGCACCCTGCCGGTGATCCCGCTGCTGTTTGCCGGGTTTCGCGGGAAGCCCCGGCAAATCTTGGCCATGCTGCTCGGCATGGTGGTGATGTTTACCCTGGTGGCCGGGCTTATCACCGTCGCCAGCGACTGGGTGGTGAGCGCCACCCTGGTAGGGCGCTGGCTGGCGCTGGCGCTGCTGGCGGTGGCCGCCGTCTCGCTTATCTTCCCGGCGGTTGCCCAGCGGCTTGCCGAGCCTGCGCTGCGGCTGGGCAATCGCCTGAATGAAGGGAGTAATAAGACGCGCGGTCTGCTCTCCGCTCTGCTGGCGGGGATGGCGGTGGGACTGCTGTGGTCTCCCTGCGCCGGGCCGGTGCTGGGAGCGATCCTCAGCCTGGGGCTGTCGGGAGGCAGCGCTATTGCCACCGGCACGCTGCTGGCCGCCTACGGCAGCGGCTGTGCGCTGATGCTGGCGCTGCTGGCGTTCTGCGGCCAGCGGGTGATTAACCGCCTGAAGGCGAAGGCTGGCCTGATGGAGGGCATGCGAAAAAGCGCCGGGGTAATGATGCTGGGCGCGGTGGTGCTGACGGCCAGCGGGCTGAACGGGCTGTTGCAGGGGGCCAACGGCGTGGCGGACAGGATTGAGCAGCGCCTGCTGCAGTGGGCGCCCGCCATTAGCCGCCCGGCGAAGCTGCAGCCGGTGGCGGATAGCGCGCCCTCCAGCGCCATGCCCTCGCTGAGCGGCGGCACCGGCTGGATCAACGGCGAGCCGGTGACCCCCGCGTCGTTAAAAGGCAAAGTGGTGCTGGTGGACTTCTGGACCTGGGACTGTATCAACTGCCAGCACGCGCTGCCCCACGTGCGCGACTGGGCGAAGAAATACGCCGACCAGGGGCTGGTAGTGATTGGCGTGCACACCCCGGAATACCCCTGGGAAAAACCTCTCGGTTCGGTGAAAAAGGCGGTCGATAAGTGGCAGTTGCCCTACCGGGTGGTGACCGATAATAACTACAAAATCTGGTCGGCGTTCGGCAATCAGTACTGGCCCGCCCACTACTATTTTGACGCCAGAGGGCAGCTGCGCTACCTCTCTTTCGGCGAAGGGAACTATGAAAAGCAGGAGCAGGTTATTCAGCAACTCCTCAAAGAGGCCCGGGCGTAATAGCTAATCGAAAACCGCTTCCTTTTATGCGTCAGGGCTGGCGGCGGGCAACCATAAATAGCCGCGGATAGGCCAGCAGTATCTGTCCGTTCTCCTGCAGCGGATACTGCTCCTCAAGCAGCTGGTGATAGCGATGCAGATAGCGTGCCTGCTCGCTGTCATTCAGCTCCGCCAGCCATGGGCGCAGCCCGGTGGCTCTCACCCAGTCGATAATCTCCTGATGTGAGCCCATCCTGTGGTAGTAGGTGGTGCGCCACAGGTCTACCTCGCATCCCGCCTCGCTGAGTATGTCGTAATAGGCGTGCACCCCCGGCAGCGCCTCGCGGCCCCGGTCCGGATACCCCTGTTCCCACGCCACCTCGCGCATCAGCACGTGGGTCGGCTCCTGCCAGTTATCCGGCATCTGTATCGCCAGCACGCCGTTCATCTTAAGCAGCGAGACCAGCTGCGGCAGCAGGGTGTAATGGTCCGGCACCCACTGTAACGACGCGTTGGCGTAGATAAGATCCAGCGCCCGCTGCGGGCGAAACGCGCGGATATCGGCTTCGATAAAGCGGCAGTCGGGCAGGGCGGCGCGGGCCTGCGCCAGCATGGCGGGGGAGTTATCTACCCCGGTAATCTGCGCCCCGGGCCAGCGCTGGTGAAGCAGCGCGGTGCTGTTGCCCGGCCCGCAGCCCAGATCGACCACCTGCTCTGCCTGCTCCAGCGCCACGCGGGCCAGCAGCTCGGCGGCCGGGCGGGTGCGCTCGGTGTCGTAGTGCAGATATAACGCGGGATCCCAGTCAGACATCGGCGCTCCTCCGGTTGGTGGCTTTACTACCAGTGTAGAAGATAAGAGAGTGATCCTTTTCTCTCTCTACAGAATGCCCTTCACGGCCAGATGGTAAAGCAGCATGATGGTTTTGCCGTCGACGATAACCCCGTCGTCAATGGCCCGCAGCGCCGCGGCGAGCGGCATTTCGAGCACTTCGATATCTTCCCCTTCGGCCCTGATGCCGCCGCCTGCGCCGGTGCGGTCATCGGCCTGGTATTCGGCGATATAAAAGTAGAGCTTCTCCGTCACCGAGCCGGGGCTCATATAGGCCTCAAACACCTTTTCCACCCGCGCAATTCGAAAGCCGGTCTCCTCTTCGGCTTCGGCCCGGATGCGGCTCTCGGGATCCATATTGTCGAGCAGCCCGGCGGCGGCCTCGATCAGGTCGCCCTCATGGCCGTTGATATAGACCGGGAAGCGGAACTGGCGGGTGAGAATGACGGTGCCTTTATCACGGTTATAGAGCAGGATGGTGGCGCCGTTGCCACGGTCATAGGCCTCGCGGCTCTGCCGCTGCCACTCGCCGTCATGGCGCTGAATTTCAAAGGTATATTTCTTCAGGCTGTACCAGTCATCGGACAATACCTGGCTGTCGATAATGCGTATATCTGCACGTTTTGATTGCATGATGGCCTCTCCGTCAGTAGTCTGGCTATCATAATCAGCAAATTCGTGCATTATCAAGTTAAAACGTGCAACTTCAGGAATAACCCGATGCTCACCACGCAACGCAAGCAGCTTATCCTCGACAAACTCGCCGCCGACGGTCAGGTGTTATCCAGAGACCTGAGCCTGGAATTTGCGGTCTCCGAAGACACTATCCGCCGGGATCTGCGCGAGCTGGCGGCCGAAGGGCGCCTGCAGCGGGTGCACGGCGGCGCGCTGCCGGCCTCAACGGCGATAGCGACCTTTGCCGAGCGCAAAAACCTGCGCACCGATGCCAAAAAGCGGCTGGCGCAAAAAGGGGTTTCGCTTATCTCGCCGGGCCAGGTGGTGATTATCGATGGCGGCACCACTACCGGGGAGCTGGTGCGCTGCCTGCCTGCCGATCTGGCGATTACCGTGGTGACGCACAGCCCCGGGATCGCGCTGGCGCTGGTGGAACATCCGCTAATAGAGGTGATCCTGATCGGCGGGCGGCTGTTTAAGCATTCGATTGTTACGGTGGGGGCCGCCACCGTTGAGGGTATTGACCGTATCCAGGCGGACCTGTTCTTTATGGGCGCCACCGGCATCCACCCGGACGCGGGGCTCACCACCGGCGACTACGAAGAAGCGTGCATCAAACGTGCATTTTCCGGCAGAGCAGCCGAAACGGTGGTGCTGGCCTCGCCGGAGAAAATCAACAGCGCCTCGCCGTTCCGGATTGGCCCCCTGTCGCTGATCAACACCCTGGTGGTGGAAGCCGACACCGACGGCGCCTGGGTAAAGGCGGTGGCGGCGAAAGGGGTGACGGTGGTGACGGCCTGATCGATAAACGATGCGAACAAATTTCGTACTTAACGGCAATAACTCTATTATAATGTGTCTTATCTTATTCATTGGCTTATAAGAAACAAAATAATGGATTTATCTTTTAGCAAACCCGATGAGATCGTCCGCCTCCTTTGCGGGCGACTGCGCCAGGAGCGCATCGTCCGGCAGATGACCCAGGCCGAGCTGGCCCAGCGCGCCGGCGTTGGGGTCAACACCGTTTCAAATCTTGAAGCGGGGCGCAACGTCGGGTTTGAGGTAGTGGTGCGTATCGCCATGGTGCTGGGGCGTACAGGGGAGCTTGAAGCGCTGTTTATGCCAAAGCTTGAGAGCCTGGACGATCTGCGTCGTTTCGAAGCCAGCGCCACACGCCAGCGCATCAAGAAAAGGAGTCGTCATGCTGAATAGCGTTGAAGTCTGGTATGAGGGCTGGGGCGAACGCTGGCTGTGGGGCACATTAGCCTCGACCACCGCCCTGACAGGCCGCCCGCTGATTATGTTTGAATATAGTGCGCAGGCGCTGGAGAAGGGGTTTGAACTGTCGGCATACCAGCTACCGCTGCGCGGAGATAAGCTACGCCGTGATTTCCCGGCCCACCAGCTGGGACTGCCAGGGCCGGTGTATGACGCGCTGCCGGACGGCTGGGGCATGCTGTTGATGGATCGCCTGTTTCGTCAGCGCGGGCTAAGCGCCGCGCGTATTGGTCCCCTGGAGCGCCTCACATACATAGGCAGCAGTGCAATGGGGGCGATGTCCTTTGTGCCGGTGCAGCCTGATACCATCGCCGCGGAGCAGGAGATCCCCTTAAGCCAGCTGGCCGCCGAGGTGCAGGAGGTGCTGGAGGGAGAAGGCGGCGCCTTTTTAAAACGCCTGATGCAGATGGGCGGCTCTCCGCAGGGGGCGAGGCCAAAGGTGCTGCTTTATCGTGACACTGTCACGGAAAATTTCACTACTGCTCCATCGTCGGAGCGGGAACCCTGGCTGATCAAGTTTCCGGCGCAGGGGGAAAAGGCCGAGGTGTGTGCTATCGAGCATGTGTATGCCCACTGTCTGCAGGCCTGCGGTATACCCACGCCGCAAACGGACTATTTTGAGCTGCCCGGCGGCTATGCGGCATTTGCCACCCGGCGTTTTGACCGTCGGCAGGGTATGCGCGTTCCGATGCAAAGCCTGGCGGCCTTTACCGGCGCCGATTACAAAATCCCCGGCTCGCTGGATTACAGCACGCTTCTGCGTGCCACCCAGCTATGTACCAACGACGTGCGCGAAAAACAGCGCGCCTTTGAGCGGGTGGTATTTAACGTCATCTTTAATAACCGCGACGATCACCCGAAAAACTTCGCCTTTCTGATGTCGCCAGAAGGCCAATGGACCCTGGCCCCGGCGTTTGACGTCACCTGGAACGAAGGTCCGCAGGGTTATCACCAGATGGACGTGATGGGCGAGGCGCTAGATATTCAGAAAAAGCATCTTGTGCGGCTGGGGGGAACGGAGGCCGAACTGAGCGAACAGGCGGTACTGGGGCTGGTTGAGCGCTATGCAGAGGTGGCGGCCAGCTTTAGCAGCCATGCACAGGCGCTGTTGCCGGGAGCCATCTCCACGGCAAGCTTACGCCTGATTCAAAAGCAGCTGAACGAAAACGTCCAGCGGCTGCGTTAGCGGAGCGTTATTTTACAGCCTGGTGCGCACTCTCCGTGACCAGTCGCGCCAGCGCCTCCTGCTGCAACGCCCGACGATCGACCTTGTTGGTTCCCGCCAGCGGGAAGCGGTCGGTCAGCCAGATATGGCGCGGATGCAGATAGGCCGGGCCGTGGTCGAGGGCCCAGCTTTTCAGGCTCTCCGGCGCCAGCGTTTCCCCCGACCGGGCGATCACCCAGGCCACCGGCTTCTGGCCTTTGATGTCGTCGGGCACCGGCACCACGCAGGCCTGCTGCACCTGCGGATGGCGTTCAAGCAGCTTTTCCACCTCTCCGGGCCAGACGTTCTCGCCGCCGCAGACAAACATGTCGTCGTGGCGGCCGACAAACCAGTAAAACCCCTCTTCATCCCGGCGAAAGACGTCGCCGGTGACGTAATACCCGTCGGCGGTAAAAGGCCTGGCGTCCGGGCGCTGATGATAATCCTGCATCAGCGCCGGGCTGCGCATCTCCAGCACTCCTTCATCGTTAAGCTCGCCGGCGGCGTTGCGCAGGCGCAGGCTAACTCCGGCGTGGGGATAGCCCGGCGAACCGGCGGGTGCGGGCAGCCCCTGCGGGTGCGGACCAAACACCACCGGGCCGCCCTCGGTGGTGCCGTAGGCGTTAATAATGCGCGCCCGCGGCAGCCACTGGCGCAGGGCGTGATACAGGCTGTCGCTCACCGGGGCCGAGCCCATGCGGATCGCCCGCACGCAGGAGAGGTCGCTTTCGGCGAGCAGATCCTTTTCCCGCAGCATCATCGCCAGCATCGGCGGCACGGCGGTAAGCCAGCTGCAGCGGTAGCGGTCCACCGCCTGGATGTATTGCCGGGCGTCGAACTGCGGCAGCAGCACGGTGGAGACGTGGCTTGCGAGGGTCAGCAGGGCCAGCGCCAGGGCGTTCATATGGTAGAAGGGGGCGGCAATCAGCACCCGTTCGTCGTTTAGCTCCCGGCGGGCGAGGCGGGTCTCCACCACCCAGCGGTGGCTGGCGTGGGTCAGACGCACCCCCTTCGGGATGCCGGTCGAGCCGGAGGTGTACAGCAGCAGGGCCAGATCGTCGGCGCCGGGGGCAAAGGGGGTAAGCACGCCCGCCCGCTGAAAGCGCTCCAGCTCGGGTCCAAAGGCCGCCCGGGGGAGATCGCTCTCTACCCGCGCCAGCTGGTCCTCATCCCCCAGCAGCAGGCGGCTGCCGCTGTCGTTCAGGATGTGCCCAATGGTGTCGGCGGGAAAGCGGAAGTTAATCGGCACCGCCACCAGCCCGGCGCGCATGATGCCGAGCAGGCTGGCAATATAGTCGATAGAGTTGCGCGCCAGCAGCGCTACCCGATCGCCGGGGGCTAAACCGGCCTGCCGCAGGCCAAGACCGATGGCGTCCGCCCGGTCGTTAAGCCGGCGGTAGCTGATGTCCCGCTGGCGGGTCTCATCCAGCGGGGTAATAAAGGCGAGACGCTCGCTGGCGCGCAGTTCGGGGGCAAAAACGCCCAGATTCTCAGACATGGTCGAACTCCAGCACCAGAGAGAGGGCGGGAATCGCCACCCGCAGCCGGTCGTTGTGATAGGCCTGCGGCAGATCCAGCCCGCGGGCGGCGCTGGATACCGCCACCGGATCGCGGCCCGAAAGGCGCAGGGCGGCAAACTGGCTGTCGCGCTCGCCGCTTAAGGGCAGCAGCGCGCCGTAGTCGGCCTGCCAGTCGTCGTAGCTCAGCACGTTCAGGAGATCTGTTTCGCCGAGGCGGGCGTAGCGCCGCCGGGTGGCATCGGGGTCCTGCGCCACCAGGGTGAGGGCGCGCACCGCGCCGGGCTGTAGCCATTCGTCGCGCCAGACCCACTCAGGAGTGTGATGCTGGCACCAGTAGACGCGCCCGGCGCTGAAGCTCTCCGGTGCCAGGCGCACGGTGGTAAAGCGGGCGTCGCCCCGGGCGTTGCCGCTTACCACCTCGCGAGAGAAGTGGCGCGGCGGCAGCACGTCAAACCCGGCCGCGCGCAGCTGCCGTTCGGTGCTTTCGGCGTCGTCGCTGGCAAACACCAGCCCGTCCAGCCCCGGCGGGGTCGCCAGCAGCTCCTGGCGCATCGTCTCGCCGTCGGCGGGCAGGCCGATCAGCTCCAGATAGTGGTCGGCAAACATTATCAGGTGGTTGATCGAGCCGAGCGTGTGGTAGCCCTTTGGCGTAAGGGTAAAGCCCAGCGCCCGGAACCACCGCGCGCACTCGTCCAGCGCGAAGTGGCTGTTGATCACCAGATGGTCCAGGCGCAGGCTCATGCCGCCCCCTGTTCCGCCGGGGTGGCGTACAGGCCGCGGCCGCTGGCCACCAGGCGGTTCTCCGCGTCGTAAACCCAGGCCTCGGCGCTGGAGGCCAGCTTGCCGCGTTTGATCACTTTAGCCTTGACCGTCAGATCGCCGCGGGCAGGACGATGATAGTCCACGTGCAGGTTGAGGGTCGGCACCCCTTTGCCGGTCCAGGCTACCAGCGCCCAGTCGGCGGCCAGATCCACCAGCGTCGCCAGAATACCGCCGTGAATATAGCCCCCCGCGGCGTTGACCACCCACTCGTCGCGAAACTGTGCGCTGAGGGTCAGCTCGCCTTCCTGCGCCGCGACTACCTTCAGCCCCAGCCAGCGGTGATAGGGGCCCTGGAGTAGCTTTTGTTCAATCTCTTGTGCGTTCATTTCCGGCTCCTTAAGGTTTGACGATCACTTTGCCCAGCACTTCGCGGTCGCGGATCAGGCGCAGCCCTTCGGCGGCCTCCTCCAGCGGCAGAACCCGGTCGATAAGCGGCACGATCTGCTGCCGGGCCACCATCTCCAGCAGCGCGGTGAGGTTCTCCTCGTAGAAGCTGTTCGAGCCTTTGATATTGAGTTCAAAGCTCCAGACGTAGCGCAGATCTTCCTGCGGGTCGTAGCCCGCCGTGGCGCCGCACACCAGCAGGGTGCCGCCGCGCTTCAGGCATTTGAGCGACGGGCGCCAGGTGTTGCCGCCGGTAAAGTTAATCACCACGTCCACGCCGCCCTCGTGGGTACGGCGCTGGGGTTTGCCGTACTTGTCGATAGCCCAGCGGGAAAAATCCTGCTCGCGGTAGTTCACCACCTCGTCGGCGCCCAGCGCCTTCAGCGCCGCGGCCTTCTCATCGCTGCCGGCGCAGGCGATCACCTCCGCGCCCAGGTGTTTGGCCAGCACCACGCAGGCGGTGCCCACGCCGCCGCTGGCGCCGAGGATCAGCACCTTATCGCCGGCTTTGATGGTGTTATGGGTGATGAGCATGCGGTGGGCGGTGCCGTAGGCCACCGGCAGGGCGGCGGCCTGCTCAAAGGAGACGCCGTCGGGAATGGCAATCAGCTGTTTTTCATCCACCAGGGCGTATTCCGCCATGCCGCCGTCGGTCATTTCCCCCATCAGCCCCACGCCGGGCTTCAGCGGGTTAACCAGTACGCGGTCGCCGGCTCGCCATTTTGTGACGTTGTCACCAATCTCGGCAACGGTGCCCGCCAGATCCAGTCCGGGGATCACCGGCAGCGGCACCTTAATGCCCGGCATGCCCTGAACGGTAAAGACGTCGTGATAGTTAAAGGAGGAGGCGCCCACCCGCACCACCACGTGGCCCGACCGCGCCTGCGGCTGGGTTTTATCGGTGTCGATGTGCAGTTGGTCGAGATCGCCGTGCTGCGTTAATACCAGCGCTTTCATTGGGTTTTCCTTAGCGTAAGTTTTTGGCCGCCTGGTAAGGGCGGGAGTCGAACAGCGCCTCGTTCAGGCTGCCTTTAATGGCGCCGCTTTTCAGCAGCACCTCGTGTTCGCGTTTCAGGGTGTCGATATCCGCCTGCTCGAAAGAGAGCTGGTTCATGCGATCCCACAGACTGACGTAGGCCCGGGCCTGATCTTCCGGCAGGCTGGCCTTCGTCTTAAGAATGGCGACCACCCCATCCGGATGGCTGCGGCCCCAGGCGAGGGTGTCGCGCAGGGCGGCGATGGTCTTAGCCACCGTCTCCGGCTGCTTCTCCAGCAGGTCGCTGCGCACCGCGCCCACGCCGATATAGGGCAGCGCCTCGCTGTGGGTCAGCTTTTTCCACTCCTCCGCATAGGTGGTGAGAACGGTCAGCTTCAGCGCCGGGAGCTGCTTAACGGTGAGGGTGCGCAGGGCGGCGGCATCCACCTGCTTTTGCGCCAGGAACTGCGCCAGCCGCGATTCGTTGCCGCCCACCAGCGAGAAGTCGCTGGCGGCGATCCCGGCGTTCTCCTGCAGCAGGGTGCTGCCAATCACCGCCACCGACGAGCCCGCTGGCGACATGCCCACTTTTTTACCTTTCAGCTGTTCAAGAGAGGTAATAGGCGAGCCTTCCGGCACCACGAAAGCCACGTCCGCCGGCTGGGTGGCGGCGAAGATCTTCACCGGCACCCCTTCGGCGGCGACGCTGAACACCCCGGCCACCGGCGCGCCGAAGGCCAGGTCGATGGAGCCGGTCGCCAGCGCCTTCAGCGGGGCGTTAACGTCCGGGAAGTGAACGAACTCGGCGTCCACGCCGCGTTTTTTCAGGAAATCCTGGCTTTCGAGCACTGAGCCATAGCCGAGGCTCACCCCGGAGGTCCAGTAGCCGATGCGCACCTTGCCCTCGGCAAAACTTACCTGCGGCAGCGCGCCCGCCAGCAGTGAGATAATCATCAACAGCGTTTTCATGTTTGTACCCCTGAGTGAATAAGCGTTAAGCGCGTTTTTTCCAGCGAAAGAGCCAGCGTTCCAGCGGTTTCAGCACCCCGCCTTCCAGCAGCAACATCAGCGAGACCAGCAGCAGCGTCCAGGCAAAGACCTGGCTGGTCTGCACCAGATCCCCGGCCTGGCGCAGGCGATAGCCAATGCCGTCGGAGGAGCCCAGGGTTTCGGCCACCAGCGATACGCGCCAGCCGAAGCCGAAGGCCAGCCGCGCGCCGGAGAAGAACCAGGGCAGAATGGTGGGAAGATAAATTTTGCGCAGGGTCTGCCAGCGGCCCATGCGAAAACTGCGCGCCAGCTCGACGTACTGGGCGTCGACGTTCTGCGCCCCCTGCCAGACGTTGGTCAGGATCAGCGGCATGGCGGTCATAAACACCACAAATACGGTGGTGGCGTCGGAGATGCCGAACCAGATGATGGCGAAAATCGCCCAGATGGCGGACGACACCGTATTAAAGACCGCCAGCAGCGGTTCGAAGAAGCGGGCCACCCGGGCGCTGGCCCCCAGTGCCAGCCCGCAGGGGGTGCCCACCAGCGCCGCCAGTAAAAAGCCCGAGGCCACGCGGCCAAAGGTGGTGCCGACGTCGTGCAGCAGGTTATCGCCCTGCCAGAGGGCCACCAGCGCCTGCCAGGTCGCGGTCGGGCCGGGCAGCACAAAGGCGGGCAGGCGCTGCGACGCCAGCCACCAGGCGGCGAGGAACAGGGCCAGCATCATCAGGCGCTGTAGCACCAGGCTCAGGGTGCGGGAGACCAGCTTCATGTCATACCTCAAGTCGTAACAGGCGGATTTGTTCATTCACCCCGGGATGGGTGGCGATGCGCGGGCGCGGCAGGTCGAGCGGGGTGACGCTGTGGATCCTGCCTGGGTGGGGTTTGAGGATCGCCACCCGGTCGGCTAGCACCACCGCCTCCTCCACGTCGTGGGTAACCAGCACCACCGTCATGCCGTACAGCCGCTGGATGCGCAGCAGCTCCTCGTGCATGGCGCTGCGGGTCTGCGGATCGAGGCGCGAGAAGGGCTCGTCCATCAGCAGGATTTCCGGCTGCGCCACCAGCGAGCGGGCCAGCGCCACCCGGCTGCGCATGCCGCCGGAGAGCTCGTGCGGCCAGCGGCGGGCAGCGTTAGCCAGCCCCACCAGCGCCAGGGCACTGGCCACGCGCTCGCGGCGATCGGCGGCAGGCAGGCCGCTGTTTTCCAGGCCAAAGTGCACGTTCTGCTCTACCGTGCGCCAGGGCAGCAGGCGGTCTTCCTGGAACAGATAGCCGATGCGCTGCCAGTGGCGGAACTCGCCCGCCGGCGTGCCCTGCAGGGCCAGCTCCCCCGCGTCGGCGCGAAGCAGGCCGGAGATGATATTCAGCAGGGTGCTTTTACCCCCGCCGGAGGCGCCGAGCAGGGCGACGATTTCTCCGCGGCGGATCTCCAAAGAGATATCAGCCAGCACCTGCTGTCCGGCAAAGGATTTACCGATGCCGCGCAGGGCAATACTGCTTTGTGCTGCGGTCATTCGAATATCTCCTGCGCCAGCACCGGAATTAAGGTGCCTTCTTTGCTTAAGGTGGCGTAAATCTTTTCCAGGGTCATAGCCTGGAAGGTTTCAATATGCCGCCGGGCAATAAATTCCACCCGCTTTGCATCCCCCGCAATAAAGGCGTCGATCATCGCGTTGTGGTCATGTTTTATTTCCGGCTTGGTGCGCTGGACGTTAAATCCCAGCGCCACCAGGCGCGCCATTTCATCCATTAATCCGGAAAGGGTGCGAATTAAATGGCTATTTCCGGTGGCCTCGACGATGGCTAAATGAAAACGCTTATTGGCATTCATAAAGACATCGATGCGGGTGGAGAGCGGAGCCGTAACCTCAACCCGGCAGTCGGCTTCGAGCTGGCGCAGCAGGGCAATATCCACCTTGCCGGTAGCCAGCCTTGCCGCGAGCGGCTCCAGCTGGGCGCGCAGGGTGAAGATCTCCTCCACGTCCTGCAGCGTGACCGGGGCAATGCGGTAGCCTTTGCGCGGGCGGGACTCAACCAGGTACTCATGGGCGAGGCGCGCCAGCGCCAGCCGACAGGTGCTTTTGCCGAGCTGGTAACGCTCCATCAGTTCCGATTCGGTGACCAGCGAGCCGGGCATCAGACGGCAGGTCAGAATATCGCGGCGCAGCCGGTTATAGGCCTGGTCGCTCAGTGATAAAATTTCCGTCATGCCCGCCTCTTATTTTAACTATGCCGGCTGTGAGCTGTTCACAGTGCGGCGTTGATGTTCTTAGAGGGGCCATTCTGCGTGACAAATAAATCACTGACTAATAATTAAACCGGCAATAAAAAGCACAAAATTATATTATCTGGGATGCTCAGTTTATTCTGGTGGGTTTATTAACATCCAGAGCAGGGCGGCTCTCTGGGATGCCCACTCATGCCGTATTTCAAATATTGTTAGCTTAATTAGTTCGTTTTTATTCCTCCGGGCCTGATCTAGCGTGACCGCTTTGCGTTCATACAGACAAGGAACCGAGATGCGTTTCACTTACCTGCTTCCCCCTTTGCTTTTTATCGCCTGTCAGGCCCGGGCGCTGGACGAGGTGACGGTGGCGCTGGCCATCCCGCCCGCGGTGCACGACGGCGCGCCCTGGGCCGCCGCCGAAGAGCTGGGGTTATTCAAACAGCAAAACCTTGCGGTTAAGGTGCTGGTTTTCCAGGGGGCCGGGGCGCTGCTGCCGCAGGTGGCAAGCAAGCGCGTCACCTTTGGCTATCCCGTTTCCGAACCGGTGATTTCAAGCTACTTCAACAAGGATCCGCTCCCGCTGCGCTACTTCTATAACGGCACCCCGAGCCAGACCATGGAGTACCAGGTGCTGGCCGACTCGCCGGTTAAAACGCTGGCGGATCTGCGGGACAAGAAGATTGGCGTTGGCTCTCTGACCTGGGGCACCATTCCAGGCAGCCGGGCGGCGCTGCGCGAAGCGGGGCTTGAGCCCGGTAAAAACGTGGGCTTCGTGGCGGTAGGGGTGCTGGGCTCCGGCTTCCAGGCGCTGCGCGGCCATAAAATAGATGCCCTGAACTACAACAGCAGCTGGGGCGATATCTTCGAGCTTACCGGCACAAAAATCCGCCGTATCGCTTATCCCGACGTCTACCAGGAGATGCCGGGCAACGGCTTTATTGCCCATCAGGACACTTTTACGCAAAACCCGGACCTGATCCGCCGCTTCGGCCGCGCTTACACCGAGGCGCAGTACGTTTGCGAAATCAACCCGGAATACTGCGTGCGCGCCTTCTGGCGCCAGCATCCTGAAAGCAAGCCCGCCGATGCCGAGGGTAAAGGGCTTGAAGAGGCGAAAACCGCCGATGCCGAGGGTAAAGGGCTTGAAGAGGCGAAAACCCTGCTGACCCGCCGGCTGGCGCGCACCCTCTACAGGGCAGACGGCTCGCGCCGCACGCCGGGCGAGTACGATCTGCCGGCGATCCGCCGCACCATAGCGGCAATGGCCAGGGCCGGGGAGTACCCGAGCGGCGATGTGCCGGTAGAGCGTATTTTCTCGAACGCGTTCGTCGCCGCGTTCAACGACTTTGATAAGGACGCCCTGCGCCAGCGGGCGGAGGTGGCAAAATGATCGCCATCCATATTGATAAACCCGACGACCTGATCGACGTAACTCGTGGTATTACCGCCGATGGCCTGGCGGCGGGAAACGCCCGCCTCACCGCGACCTTCACCCATCCTGACGGCAGCGAATGGCAAAGCCAGGCGGTCTTTACCGTTGGCGACGACGGGCGGCTGGATCTTAGCCGTGACGCGCCGCTGGCCGGCGACTGGCAGCAGCCCGACGCCATGGCGCCGGTATGGAGTCTGCGACAGGTGACAGTGTCACAAATAGAGCTTGCTCAGGAGAGCCTTGCGCCGCGCCATATTGAACTTACGCTGGTGGATGCGGCGGGAAAACGTGCCGCTGCGCCCCTGATCCAGCGCTACCTGGCTCCGGGCGTAACCCGCCGGGAAGTGCGTGACGACGGGCTGTCGGCCACGCTCTTTACCCCGGCCGCCGGCGGGCCGCATCCGCTGGTCATTGTGCTAAACGGTTCCGGGGGCGGCACGCCGGAGCAGAAGGCGGCGCTGTTTGCCGCCCACGGCTACAGCGGCCTGGCGCTGGGCTACTTCAAGGCGCCGGGGCGTCCGGACTACATTTCCGCGACGCCGCTGGAGTATTTTGCAGAGGCCATCCGCTGGGCGCAGAACGCGCTTCAGCCGCGCGACGGCTTTATCGCTCTTGCCGGGCACTCCAGAGGGGGCGAACTGGCGCTACTGCTGGCCTCGCTGCTGCCGGAGCGGGTTTCGGCCGCTATAGGCTATGTGCCCAGCGCGGTGGTGCACGGCACGCTGCGCGCCGGGCGACCGGACGAGAGGCGCGACTCCGTGGCCTGGACCTGGCGCGGCGAGGCGCTGCGTAATATCTGGCAGGACAACCCCCACGCCGACTGGCACGCCTTCGACCATCCTCCGGCCCCGGGGGAGGCAATCCGCCAGGCCCCGGCGTTTGTGAAGGTGCAGCGCCACGAAGCCAGCCGCGCCGCGGCGCGCATACCGGTGGAGCAGATCGCCGGGCCGGTATTGCTCATTTCCGGCACCGACGACGGTTTCTGGCCCTCGGCAGACTATTGCGCGCAGATAAAAGCGGACCTGATCGCCGCCGATCACCTCTGGCCGGTGGAACATGTGCATAACGAGGGGGCCGGGCACGCCATCGGCTTCCCCTGGGTGCCCACCACCGGGATAGCAAAAGTGCATCCGGTGGCGGGCGTGGCGATTAACGGCGGGGGCACGCCGGCGGCCAATGCCCTTGCCAACGAGAAAAGCTGGCGGCGGGTGCTGGCCTTCCTGGAGGCGGCATGTCTGGAGTGGCGATGAGCCCGGCGCTGCGCTTAAGGGACGTGGGGCTGACCTACGCCACCCGCCGGGGGCAGATCGAGGCGCTTGGCCGGGTCAATATCGACATAGGCGCGGGAGAGTTTGTGGCGCTGCTTGGCCCTTCGGGCTGCGGAAAGTCGACGGTGCTGAAGCTCGCCGCCGGGCTGATGCGCGCTTCCCGCGGCGCGCTGGAGGTCTCCGGCGAGCCGGTTGCCGGGCCGGGGCGCCGCACCGGAGTGGTATTTCAGAAGCCAAACCTGCTGCCCTGGAAAACGGTGCTTAACAACGTGCTGCTTCCGGCGCAAACCCTGGGGCTGCCGCCGGCCGCGGCGCGGGAGAGGGGGCGCGAGCTGCTGGCGCTGGTGGGGCTGGCGGAGTTTGCCGACAACTATCCCCGCGAGCTTTCCGGCGGCATGCAGCAGCGGGCCGGCATCGCCCGCATGCTGCTGCACGATCCGGACCTGCTGCTGATGGATGAGCCGTTCGCGGCGCTGGACGCCCTGTCGCGCGAGCTGCTGATGCTGGAGCTACAGCGCATCTGGAGCCAGCAGCGAAAATCGGTGCTGTTTATCACCCACAGCATTCAGGAAGCGGTGTTTCTTGCCGACCGGGTGCTGGTGATGTCCCCCCGGCCCGGCAGAATTGTAGAAGATCTCAGAATATCCCTGCCGCGACCGCGCGGCCTGGCGCTGCTGGCGGACGATACCTTTATGGACCTGTGCCAGCATTTACGGAGGCATTTTATTGATGCGTAACCTGTTATCTGTGGTTTGCCCGCTGATAAGCCTGGCGGTGCTGCTCGGCGCGTGGGACGCGGCGGTGCGGATGCTGGCGATCCCCGATTACCTGCTGCCGTCGCCCCAGGCGGTATTTCGCGCGCTGGCCGACGGGTTTAAGGACGGTAGCCTGTGGCCGCACCTGGTGACCACCCTGGGCGAGACCCTCAGCGGCTATCTGCCCGGCAGCCTGCTGGCGATAGTGCTGGGCGTGGCGCTGGCGGAATCGCGCACCTTTGAGCGCTTTGTTTATCCGCTGCTGGTGGCCCTGCAGGCCACGCCGAAGGTGGCGCTGGGGCCGATTATCCTGGTGTGGTTTGGCTTTGGCATGGCGTCGAAGGTTGTGCTGGTGGCGCTGGTCTGCTTCTTTCCGCTGTTTGTGAACACGGTGAACGGCATCCGCCGCACCGATCCGGAGCTGCTGGATGCCTGCCGCGCCTGTTCCGCCTCGCGCTGGTATTTACTTTTTCACGTTAAGCTGCCCTCGGCGGCGGGCGAGATCTTCGCCGGGCTGCAAATCGGGGTGGCGCTGGCGCTGATTGGGGCGGTGGTGGCGGAGTTTCTCTCTGCCCAGCAGGGGCTGGGCTACCTGATCGCCTCCAGCTCGGTAAGTATGAGCCTGGCGACCATGTTTGCCGGGGTCTTTCTGCTGGCGCTGAGCGGGTTTATCGGTGCGCAGACGGTGCGCTGGCTCCAGAGGCGGATAGTCTTCTGGGAACGGCAGTAAGAAAGCAGGCGAGTCGGCATACCCTGGCCTATTATTGAGCTAAATAATATTGCCCTGGAGTTTGTGATGATTAAAGAAATCAGCATTGTGTCGCTGGCCTGCCTGCTTTTCACCGGCTGTTCAACCACCGCTACGCTCACCCCGCAGGAGCAGAAGTATCAGCAGATAAAAGACGCGGCCCGCACCTGCTCTGAAGAGGTCAAGGCGCACACCCTGGAGCTCAACTCCGAAGAGCAGTCCGCCGACAGCACCTCCACCTCGGTAGATTATGATACGGGTGATGGCCAGCCCCCGCGCAGCGTGGAGTCCCGCAACTCTCCCGCGCTGGATAACGGCGTACCCGGCAACGCCTGGACCGCCTGTATGAAACGCAAAGATGCGCTGGTGCCGGAGCTGAAGATTTAAGCGCGCTGAGCGCCCCGCCTGGACGGGCTTCGGTTATAAGTTATAAGGATCTCATATCCTCCTTTAAGGCATATCTTAACCAGCCCGTCACGCGGCTTTGCTAACCTCTGGTCAGCAGATGGCAGAATCGGAGGTGGTAAGTGCTGATTAAACTGAAGAAAGAGCGTTCTCATACCGAAGACCGCAAGCTGGCGCTCTGGCTGGCGACGACCGCAGGATTGCTGAACGCCATTGCCCTGGGGGCGTTTGGTTTTTTTCCTTCGCATATGACCGGCAACAGCTCTCAGCTCTCTACGGAGGTCTCCTCTACCGACTGGGGAGACATTCTCTATTTCGGCTCATTTATCCTGGCGTTTGTCGGCGGTGCGGTGCTCGCAAGGCTCTGCGTTATCTGGGGGATTAGCAATAACAACCGGCTGATCTTCTGTCAGATCCTGCTGATTGAAGGGGTGCTGTTAACCGCGCTGGCGCTGTATGAGATCTATTTTCACGCCTTCACCTCCAACCGGGAGGTGGTGACCGCGCTCTGCGGCCTGATGGGGCTGCATAACTCAACCTCGACGCAGCTCTCTAACGGCAGGGTACGCTCCACGCACATTACCGGCACGCTGACCGATGCGGGGATCTCGCTGGCGTCGGTGCTGTTTGCCATGCTGCGCCGGGACTTCTCTAAAGACGCCAAAGCGCAGCGAAGCCAGCTCAGCACCCACCTGACCACCATCTTCTCGTTTATCACCGGCGGTATCGTCGGGCTGACGCTGTTTAAGTGGTTTGGCTTTAACGCCATGGCGGCGGTCGGGGTGATTCTGGTCGCGGTGGCGCTGATGTCGATTGTTAGAGTGAAAAAGCGGGTCAGATGCAGGATGGTGTCGGGCGTGCAGGGGTAGGTTGAGAGAGTTGCCGCACTACACCTCATATTGACTTTATCCCTTTCAGGGGATAAATATAGGTATATCCCCTGCAGAGGATATTACGCCCGATATGAGGATTTTATGACGTCATCACCCATTTATAGCCCCGTACAGCTGGCGAATTACCTGCGGTTGATTCGCCAGAAAAATAACTGGACCCAAAGCGAGCTGGCGAAAAAAATTGGTATTAAACAGTCTACGGTTTCCAATTTTGAAAACAGTCCTGACAAATCGACCCTTACAACCTTCTTTAAGCTTTTACAGGCGCTTGAAATGGTAATGGTGCTCGACGAAAAAGGGGCCGTTGCGGCTGGTAATGGCGTGACAAAACGGGATATGGACTGGTAATGGCGACGCTGGTGACATGGATGAACAACGAGCGTGTTGGCGAACTTACCCGTCAGGCTAACGGTGCCCACGCGTTTAAGTATGCCGGTGAGTGGCTAAATAACCCCTATTCGCGGCCTCTCTCTCTTTCACTTCCTTTACAGCTGGGCAATATTACCGCGGATGCGGTGTTTAACTTTTTCGATAATCTTTTGCCTGACAGTCCCGTTATTCGCGATCGCATCGTCAAACGTTATCAGGCTCGCTCAAAGCAGCCTTTTGATCTGCTGGCGGAAGTAGGGCGCGATAGCGTTGGTGCGGTGACGCTGCTACCACCGGGTGAAGAGATGTCGGCAAGGCCGATGAGCTGGGAAAGGCTGGGAGAAGCTAAGCTTGAAAAGATCCTGACGGCCTATCGGGCTGATATCCCCCTCGGCATGATTAAAGACGAAGAGGATTTCCGCATCTCCGTGGCGGGGGCGCAGGAAAAAACCGCGCTGTTAAAAATTAACGATGACTGGTGCCTTCCCAAAGGCGTTACGCCTACCAACGTTATTATCAAGCTGCCCATAGGCGAAATTAAACAGCCCAGCGCCACGCTCGATCTCAGTGAGAGCGTCGATAACGAACTCTTTTGCCTGGCGCTGGCAAAGCAGCTTGGCTTTAGTGTGCCAGATGCAGAGATCCTCAGCGTGGGTGGGATAAGAGCGCTTGCCGTTCATCGTTTTGACCGTCGCTGGAATGCCGATGGCACCCGGCTGCTTCGTTTACCTCAGGAAGATATGTGCCAGGCATTCGGTTTGCCGTCGTCGGTAAAGTATGAATCTGATGGCGGGCCGGGTATTGCAGAGATCATGCGTTTCCTGCTGGGATCCAGCGAGGCATTACGCGATCGTCATGCTTTTATGAAGTTCCAGGTTTTTCAGTGGCTCATAGGCGCTACCGACGGGCATGCTAAAAATTTCTCGGTCTTTATCCAGCCGGGGGGCAGCTATCGGCTCACCCCGTTCTACGACATCATTTCAGCCTGGCCGGTACTGGGAGGCACAGGTTTGCACTCCAGCGACCTCAAGCTGGCAATGAGCCTCAAAGCCAGCAAGGGGCGTAAAAGCGCTATCGATAAGATCTATCCCCGACACTTCTTTGCGCTGGCGAAAGAGGTTGGCTTTGCTGAGAGGGAGATGATGGAAATATTTCAGGATTTAGCCGAAGGTTTACCGCCGGCAATCGCCCGGGTTACGGCGACCTTGCCTGGTGGATTTTCACAAAAAGTCCTGACTTCTATTACCCGGCATACGTTACGCATGCATCAGCGCATGGTTAAAGGGCTGGGCAGACAGGAAAATATCCCTTTGTGAGGATAACAGAACGCTTATCCCCTGCAAGGGATAAGCGTTACGGGTAATGCACTATTACCAGTCCGGGTCATCATCCGGCAGATCTTCCTGCACCCACTTCTCGCTTAAATGAATATCCAGCGTCTCGAGCGGTTCCGAACCCGTATTCTTAAACTTGTGCGGGACGTTTGCCGGGCCGTAAAGCACATCCCCGGTTTTTGCCTCGATATACTGGTCGCCGATCTTAAACAGCGCCGTGCCGTTCAGAATGATAAAAATCTCCGGATAGGTATGTACATGCAGCGACGGGCCGACGCCGCGCTTTTCCTGAACGTATTTCAGCACCGAGACGTTAGCGCCAAAAATGGTTCCATCAAAGTTGCCATCTTGCAGATCGGGCAAGGACAGCCACTCTTCAGCGTTAAGCTTTTGGGCCGCGGTCGGGGGAGTAGCGCTCATGGTAAGCCTCCTGTTAGCGCAGTGATAAACATAGAGTATGAATCACAGACGGGAGAGTTGCCGGGCCGGCGTCGGAAGGGCAATTTTTAACAACAAACGCTATTTACTAAAAACTTGTACAACCTTACTGTACAGCTTTGTACAGCCGCTCTATAATAAATCATCGATAAAGGTTATGTATGGGAAGGCAACCATGATTGCTAAATATGTTGTTATGTCAGTGCTGATGATGATCGCATTCATTTATTCCCAGCGCTGGGTCAGGGATTTCGATCCTGATTAATAATTAATGTCTCTATACCTGAGAAAGGAAGCAAACAATGAACACTATACCGCAGCAGTTTGTTATGCATTCGGCCCTGTATGCAAACGTAGTTGATGGTTCACAACGCCTGTTTGGCAAGGTAGATAACGAAAGCGTGATCCGTACCATTGACCGTTTTAAAGCAGCGGAAACCAATGAAATCATTCATGATTTATACGATCAGATATTATCTGCCATGCGCTGATCGCCGCTACAGGTTCGATATAGCCCGATAGTCCTGACGTATAAAAATTTATAAAAAACCAGGCGTACTGCGTGCATTTTTTAAATGTCGCGCTGCTTTTATGCGCCTGTTAAAAACCATTGTCCTTATTATTCTTACTAAACACAGGGATATTTTAATGCGTTATCTCAGCAATTTTACCATCCGCAGGGTCGTGCTCGTTATTATGCTGCTGGCCCTTATTATTACTACCGTGACGGCGGTTTATTCTTCGCTAACGACCAAAAAAATGGCTCAGCAAACTGAAGCTATGGTGTTATCCGTGGCGAGGAGCGCCGGCCCTGTCGGTACAGATCCTAATGGTCCACTGGCCAGCCTGCAGCAAAAGACCGTAGCCGATCTCCATAACCAGATAGAGGCCCAGTCTCAGCAGCTGCAAATCCTGATGATTATTGCGGTGCTGCTAATGGCGGCGCTGGTTATTTTCTGCGATCGCTTCCTGGTGGTACATCTGGTGAAGCCGCTGAACGTGATGAAAGCGCATTTTAGCGGGATCGCCGCGGGCGATCTTTCGCATCAGCCCGCCGAACTGGGGCGCAACTGCGTGGGACAGCTGGTGCCGCTGGTGCGTCAGATGCAGGCAAGCCTGCTGACCACCGTTGAATCGGTTCGTGATAACAGCACCGTATTACGACGCGAGGCCGCGGAGATTGCGGCGGGCAATAGCGATCTGTCGGAACGCACCACCCAGCAGGCAAAAACGCTCGAGCTGACCGCCGTTAGCATGGAGCAGCTTAGCGCCGCCGTGGAAAATAACGCCTCTAATGCGAAACAGGCCCGCGGGCTGGTGGAAACCACCCTGACTAAATCCCTGTCCGGCGATGCGCTGGTGGATTCATTAGCAGCCATGATGAAGGATATTGCCGCCGGTGCCGCAAAGATCCGCCAGTTTACTTCCACCATCAACAGCATTTCGTTCCAGACCAATATCCTGGCCTTGAACGCCGCCGTAGAGGCCGCCCGCGCCGGGGAGCAGGGGCGGGGATTTGCGGTGGTCGCCTCTGAAGTGCGTACCCTTGCACAGCGCAGCGCCGCGGCGGCCAAAGAGATAGAGACCCTGATCGCCGACACCGTGGTGAAGGTGGACGAGGGTGCCGGTGCGGCCGAGCGGGCGGGCATCACCATGGACGATATTACGCGCAGCGTTAAGACGGTAAACGCGCTGGTGGGCGATATCGCTATTGCCTCTGAAGAGCAGAGCGCGGGGCTGATGCAGATTTATCAGGCGGTTTCCGACCTCGACCGGGTTACCCAGAAAAACACCTCGCTGGTGAAACAGGTTGCCGCCTCGGCGGGCAGCCTCAATGGCCGTACGGAAACGCTCAACGCGGCCATCAGCCACTTTGTCTTTCCGGACAATCGCGCCCATACCCCGATGAATAAACGCAACGCTCCTGTGGGCTCGCCAAATCTGGAGGCGGTTTAGTAGTTCCAAAAATGGTGGTAGATCCCTGGGGCTTACGCACGTTAATCTGCAGATAAGTTATTGTTGATTAATACTAAGCGCCAGGGCGTTGTCTCCCTCTTATCCCGCCTCCTGCCGCTTTGCTCCCCCTGAGGATCCATCATGAAGATAAGCATTCCTGTGCCACTTATTCGCTCGCTGCCGTTAAGCCAGCGCGCCGGTTGTAATGTGTGGCTGAAAATGGAATCCGCCCAGCCAACCGGCTCGTTTAAGCTCAGAAGCGCGGAACATATTTGCCGCCACTATGCCGATAAGGGGGCAAAAGCCTTTGTCAGCTCCTCCGGCGGCAACGCCGGGATAGCCGTGGCGCACAGCGGCCGCAGGCTGGGCTTGCCGGTAACGGTGGTGGTGCCCGAAACCACCCCGGCAAGAGCCAGGCAGCTTATCGAGAGCGAAGGGGCCAGCCTCATCGTTCACGGCAAGGTCTGGAGCGAGGCGAACGACTATGCCTTATCGCTGGCGACGCCTGAAAAGGTTTATATCCACCCTTTTGATAACCCGCTGCTGTGGGAGGGTATCAGCACTATTGTGGATGAGGTGGTCAGCGAGGGGGTGAAACCGGATGCGGTAATACTCTCCGTCGGCGGGGGAAGCCTGCTGTCCGGCATCGTACAGGGGCTGACCAGGCATGACCTTGGCCACATTCCCATTTATGCGGTGGAAACCCACGGCACCGGCTCGCTTAATGCTTCCGTGAAGGCCGGTAAGCTTGTGCGTCTTGATAGCGTCAGCGGCATTGCCACTACGCTTGCCGCGAGCCAGGTGTGTGAAAATGCCTTTAAGGTGGCGAGCCAGCATGACGTCAGAAGTATGCTGGTGAGCGACGAAGAGGCGGTTAAGGCCTGCCGCAGGTTTATTGATGACCACCGCGTGCTGGTCGAGCCGGCGTGCGGCGTCTCGCTGTCGGTGGTGTACGACGGCAAAGTTCGCTTTGATCCTGCGGATAATGTTCTGGTCATCGTCTGCGGCGGCGCGTCGGTCACGCTGGACGCGCTGATAGGCTAAGGGAAGGGCGGATTCGTCTTTTACCCCGTCCGCAATGTTTCAATCACCGCCCGCAGGGCCGGCGACACGTTGCGGTGTGGATAGTAGAGAAACGATCCCTCCAGACGCTGGCTGTAGCGTTGCAGCACCCTGATAAGGTTTCCCTGTTCCACGTCATCTGATATCAACTCTACCGGGACGTAGGCCAGCCCAAGACCCAGCCGGGCGGCCTTGGCTTCCATATAGCTGTCGGCAAAAACCCACTGTCCCTGTGGCCGGTGGGTAATTTTTTTACCCTCCTGAAGAAGCTCCCAGGCGTACAGGCTGCCGTCGCCGAACTGATAGGCGATGCAGGGATGCGCCGCTAAATCCGCCGGCGTTTGCGGAAAGCCGTAGCGGCGAAAGTGCTCCGGAGTACCGACTACCGCCATCTCCATATCGGGCGAGATACGCACCGCGATCATGCCGCTGCCCACCTCAGGCCCCAGACGAACCCCCGCGTCGAATCTCTCGGCGATAATATCGACGAACCGGCTTTCGCTGATGAGCTCCAGCCGGATATCGGGATAGTGTTGCCGGAATACCGCGAGCTTAGGCAGGAGCACTTTATCAATAGCGTGCTGGCTGGCATTAATGCGTACCGTGCCGGAGGGGGTTTGCCGGTAGTGGGCGAGGGTGGCGAGCCCCATATCCAGGGCATCGAATCCTGACTCAAGGGTCCGGTAAAGCTGTTCGCCGGCATGGGTGAGGGAGAGTTTACGCGTGGTGCGCACCAGAAGCTGTACCCCCAGCCGCTCTTCAAGCTCGCGCACCGAGCGGCTAACCCCCGACTGCGCCAGGCCAAGGCGCTGCGCCGCGGCGGTGAAGCTGCCCTCGCGCACCACCTGCATAAACAGGAACAGATCGTTATAGTTTTCCCGCTTCGCCATGGTTCCGTCCTTAATTCAATTTATAACAATATGGTATCAATCTTAGCATTTATTGGCCTCTAATCATCACTATTACTGCTAAGTATAATCAGCGCATTGCAACAAAGCACAGCAGCGTTGTCCGCATGAAACCTGTTACTTTCACGTTTTTCAGGAGCATTTCGATGACTGTTTTTACCAAAAAACTGACGGCCTCAATACCCGCCATGCTGCTATGCGCATCATTAAGTGGAGTCACAACCATGAGCTATGCTGATACAACTAATCCGAACGCCCCCGTTTCGATGATCGAAAAGTGGGATAAAACCTTTGCTGAAAGTCGCAAAGTCGATCACCGCAAAGTTACCTTCCAGAACCGCTACGGCATCACCCTGGTCGGGGATCTCTATCTGCCTAAAGACCGCGGCGACCGCAGGCTGGCCGCCATCGCCATCAGCGGGCCTTTCGGCGCGGTGAAAGAGCAATCCAGCGGCCTGTACGCGCAGACGCTGGCTGAAAAGGGCTTTATTACCCTGGCGTTTGACCCGTCCTACACCGGTGAAAGCGGCGGTTCCCCGCGCAACGTCGCCTCTCCGGATATTAATACCGAGGATTTCAGCGCCGCGGTTGATTTCTTAGGGCTGCAAAAAGAGGTGGATCGCGAGCGTATCGGCCTGCTCGGGATCTGCGGCTGGGGCGGTATGGCCTTAAACGACGCCGCGATGGATACCCGCGTGAAGGCGGTGGCAACCAGCGTGATGTATGACATGAGCCGGGCGATGGGTCACGGCGTGGGCGATGGCAAAGACCGCTATACCACCGCCGATCGCCGTGCCGTGCTGCAGTATCTGAACGAGCAGCGCTGGAAGGATGCAGAGAAGGGGGCTTACGCGCCCGGCGGGCATGATATTTACGTTGATGAGCATGGCAAGGCCAGCGCCTCTGATCGCATTCTGCCGGAAGCCTTACCCGCTCATCCGCACCCGGTATTAAAGGAGTTCTTCGATTACTACCGCATGCCGCGCGGTTACCATGTCCGTTCGGTCAACTCTACCGGCGCGTGGAATGCGACCATGCCGCTGTCGTTTATGAATATGCCGCTGCTGAGCTACGCCGGTGAAGTGACTATCCCGACGCTTATCGTTACCGGCGAAAAAGCCCATTCGCGTTATTTCGCTGAAGACGCCTTTAAGGCGATCGGCAGCAAAGAGAAAGAGCTGGTTGTTATTCCGGGGGCCAACCACGTGGATCTGTACGACAACGTTGCCGGTAAGATCCCGTTTGCTAAATTCGAACAGTTCTTCAGCACCCATTTAAAATAATTTTCCGCAACCCAAAGGCCACCCGCGGGTGGCCTTAATCCTGCGCCACGTCGCACGCTTTTTTCACTCACATTTCAGGTCGTTATTCCCGGAATAACGTCTGCCCGACCGCGCCCGTAGCGGGTCGGATCGATAAAAAGGGATACTGATAATGTCCACCGCAACGCTTAAATCACCGGATCAAACTCACGCCCACTGGGGCGGGGTCTTTGCCATGACGCTCTGCGTGTTTGTGCTGATCGCTTCTGAATTTTTACCCGTTAGCCTGCTGACGCCCATTGCCGGCGATTTAGGCGTCCCGGAGGGGCTGGCAGGACAGGGCATTGCCATCTCCGGCGCGCTGGCGGTCATCACCAGCCTGACGATTTCCCGCATTGCCGGGGATCTGAATCGTAAATACCTCCTGCTGGGGCTGACGGTTCTGATGGCGATATCGGGCGTAATTATCGCCCTGGCGCCCAGTTATCCGGTCTACATGCTGGGAAGGGCGCTGATTGGCATCGTTATCGGCGGATTCTGGTCCATGTCGGCGGCAATCGCCATCCGGCTGGTACCGCAGCACCAGGTTTCCCGCGCGCTGGCGATTTTTAACGGCGGCAACGCGCTGGCCACCGTGGTGGCGGCGCCGCTGGGTAGCTACCTTGGGGCGACCATCGGCTGGCGGGGGGCTTTTTTATCTCTCGTCCCGCTTGCGGTAGCGGCCTTCATCTGGCAATGGGTCAGCCTGCCGTCGATGAAAAGCGATCGGGCGAGTAAGCCGCAGGGATCGGTGCTGCGCCTGTTCCGTCTCGCCAGCGTATCGACGGGGCTACTGGCCTGCGGGCTGTTCTTTATGGGGCAGTTTGCCTTATTTACCTACGTGCGGCCGTTCCTGGAGAGCGTAACCAGAATCAACTCTTCGGGGCTATCGCTGATTTTGCTGGCGATAGGCGTGGCCGGTTTTGTCGGCACGCTAGTGGTGTCGACGTTCCTGAATGCACGGTTTTATCAGACGTTAATTACCATTCCGCTGCTGATGGCCGCCATTGCCGGGTCGCTGCTGATGGCCGGACACAGCGTCTGGATTGTAGCCGCACTGCTAAGCCTGTGGGGATTGCTGGCGACGGCGGCGCCGACGGGATGGTGGACGTGGATCGCCCGGACGCTGCCCGATGACGCGGAGGCGGGCGGCGGCCTTATGGTGGCCGTCATTCAGCTCTCGATTGCGCTTGGCTCAACGGCAGGCGGAGTGCTCTTCGATAATCTGGGATGGCAAAGCGCCTTTGGCCTGAGCGGCGTGTTACTGCTTGGCGCGGTGGCGATGACGCTGGTGACTTCGCGCCAGGATGGGGGCAGGCGATAACGCAATAAAAGGCCGCTGTAAAACTGAAACCCGCAGCGGCCTTTATTTACCTTACGCCAGGCGGTAGATACTGGCGGTCCAGTAACCATTACCTTGTCGACGGCAGGCTTTCCAGCCCAGGGATACGAGCTCCCTGGCAATCAGGTTATTCATCATCCCATGACCCATAAGCAGCACGGGGCCGTTTGATGCTTTTACAGATGTTACCAGGATTTTCGCGGCCTGAGCGGCGCGTTGCTGAGCTATTCCGCGGGGCTCTGCGTTACGGGAGATGCCGCAAAGCCACAGGACGCGGAAAAGAGCCGCCCAGTAGCTGGGCGGTAATCTTAACGCCGGCAGGTGGAATACGGGTAAGCCAGCTTCTCTGAAGACGTCATCAATAAGATCCGCTTTACGACCTAATGCGTTCAGGGAAGAAAGCGCTCTGGGAAGAGGACTGCTTAGGATGCGCGATGCGCTCAATGCTAATGTTTTACTGGACCCTGGTGGCAAATCGCTGCCCGTATCAGAGAGGTCATATCGTGAAATCCATTCGGCCATCTCAAGGCTTGAGACTTTCGAACAACCTGTATAAACAGGCTTCCCATGACGCATCAAAATAATTTCCATTCAGAGCTTCTTATTGGCGATCCTTGTGATGAGGCAGACTAACGCGATTTGTTCAGGATGGACTATCACCGGATTTGGGGGCTGGTAATCAATGCGCTTAGATGCCCAGAGTCCGGAGATGACGTTAAATGTAGCCACTTTAATCTTGGTGCGCATAATGTATATTATGTTAAATTGAATTTGCAGGCCTCCAGGCGTCATACGCTTTCATAGCCCACGGTCAGACAGACGCCCGGATTTTGCTGTTTCTGGATGGACGGTCGCCCCTGCCCTCGGGTGTCCGTCCGTTTCGCTATTTCATCGATATGCGCTGCGCTCAGCACTCCCGACACACTTCACGCACTTTCTCTCTCAGCCATCGGTGCCCCGGATCGTTTTCCATTCTCGGATGCCACATCAGCGAAACCGTTATGGTGCGGGTTTTAAACGGCAGTTCAAAAACGTGCAGATTAGCGGTCATCTGCTGGTTACGCAGATAGAGCGCAGGCACCAGGGCAATAAGATCGGATTCAAGCGCCACGGATAACGCCGTTGGAAACCCCGGCACCACGCTTACCACTTTGCGCGCCACGCCCAGTTCAGCCAGCGCGTCATCGACGAAGCCGTGTAATGCCCCGTCCGGCGCGGCCACCACATGCCCCCATGACACATACTCGTTTACACAGATTTTGGGCAGCGATGCCAGCGGATGGGTTTTACGCAGCGCGCCAACGAACCGGTCCTGAAATAACCGCTGCAGACGAATTTCCGGCCCCATATTGCTCTGAACGCCGATCTCCAGATCGACCAGTCCTTCCCGCAGATAGCGTGAGCTCTTTTCTGGTTTCGGGGCAAAGCGAATGCACACGTCGGGCGCGGCTTTCGCCACGGCGGCAATCAGCGCGGGACCAAAGGCTACGACAAAACCGTCGTTTGCCCGAATGGTGAACAGCCGCGCGAGATTTTCCACCTTCAGCGCCTCGCCCGAAGGCTGTAAGACCGCCCTCGCCTCATGTACCGCGGCCCTGGCGCGATCCCGGGTAGCCTGGGCCCAGGGCGTCAGCACCATATTGCGCCCGGCCCGCACCAGCAGCGGATCGCCCGTCACCTCGCGCAGCCTGCCGAGCGTGCGGCTCATCGCCGACGTGCTCAGGTTTAAACGCCGCGCGGCACCCGCTACGCTGGCCTCCGCCAGCAGGATGTCGAGCGCAATAAGCAAATTAAAATCCGGATCGGCCATGGCCACTCCTCGCTGTGAAAACTGATATGGCGTTTGATGCAACTATAAAGTGCAAATGCTGCGCCTTCCGCCCCATGGGCCCCATGATTATCATTTTTTCATCAAAACACCATCCCCAGGAGTCACGATGATGACGCTATTTTCCAGCCAGCCCGGCGATGAAGGCCTGCCGGGTAAAGAACGCGCCCGGGTTATGGCCGCGGTGATGACCACCACGCTGATGGGGGTCTTTGACGGCACCATGATTAACGTCGCGCTGCCGTCTATGGCAGCCGCCATGCAGGTTCCCGCCGGCGTAGCGGTGTGGTTCGCCAACGGCTATCTGCTGTCCGCGGCCATGACGCTGGCCATCTTCGCCGCGCTGGCCACCCGCTTCGGCTATCGCCCGGTTTTTCTGACCGGACTTACCCTCTTTACCCTGACCTCGCTCGGATGCGCGCTGGCGAAAACCCCGGAGATGCTAATCGGAATGCGCGTTTTGCAGGGGATCGGCGGCGCGGCGACGCTGAGCATCGCCCCGGCAATACTGCGATCCGTCTTTCCTGGGCGGCTGCTTGGGCGCATTCTGGGTCTGCATGCCCTGCTCATCGCCGCCAGCACCGCCGTTGCGCCCGTGCTGGGTGGAACAATACTAAACGCGCTGAGCTGGCAATGGCTGTTCGCCATTAACCTGGTTCCGGGGATGACGGCGCTGCTGCTGGCCAGCAAGGCCCTGCCGCGCAAAGCGAATCTTATCCGCGTGCCGTTCGACGCGCCGGGAGCCGTGCTCTCCGCCACGCTATTAGGGGCGATGATTATGGCGGCGAATAGCCTTCAGAACGCCGGCAATCACCTTCCTACGGAAGCCGTTAGCTGGGGACTTATCGCCGCGGTCGGCACCGCCGCCTTTATCCGGCATATTCGCCGCGCCCGCAGCCCGCTGCTGCCGCCGGTTATTTTCAGCAACGCACGCTTTACCCTCGCCGCCCTGACCTCGCTGGCCTCTTTTATCAGCCAGGGCATTACCTTTGTCGCGCTGCCGTTTTTATTCCAGAGCGCGTATGGCTACGGCCCGGTGGCATCCGCCCTGCTGTTTACTCCTTGGCCGATCGGCATCATGTTAATAGCTCCGCACGCGGGGCGCTGGGCGGACAGGTTCTCCGCGCCCGTTATCGCCACGCTCGGGCTGACGGTTTTTGTCGTGGGGTTGATCCTGCTGGCAACGCTGCCTGCCGGCCCATCGCCGTGGGATATCGGCCTGCGGAGCCTGGCGTGCGGTATCGGTTTTGGTTGCTTCCAGAGCCCCAATAATCGGGAGATGCTGGGAAACGTTGCGCGTGAATACGCCGGCTATGCCTCGGGGGTGTTATCCATAGTGCGAACGTTCGGGCAATGTCTGGGGGCCGCCGTCGTTGGCGTGCTGTTAGCTACGATCGCAGCGGGTACCCGCCAGGCGCTGGATCAACAGGCCGTGCATTACGCGCTGTGGATCGCCGTCGCCTTCTCTGCGGTTGCGGTAATGTTCAGCCTGAGCCGCCTGCGTAGCGCTCACCGGGCAGCGGCGTAATTTGGCGTAATGCCAGAGGTCAGCGATAACACAGAAAAACCGGGCGTTTACCCACTGTAAACATAAAGCTGTTTGCCCCCTGCGGCAGGATTGAATAGGTGATGCTTTTTCCCGGATAGACGTAAAAATCCGGCAGCACGTCGGCCATGTCTTCATCCGATACGGAATCATCACTAATGATTTTGTTAACCTTTTCTGAATGGAAGCTGAAGGAATCCTGGTTTTCGGTCCATTTATAAACGACGTCGCGACGAACGGAGCCCGCCAGCTTGTCGTCTTTAAAATAGGAGCCGTTAACCGCCACGACGCCGGTCTGGGTTTTCAGGGTGTACATAAAATCCAGCGTCAGGCTGGCGCGCACGTTGTTATGGTAAATAACAGTCGTGGCGGTGCAGACCTGGGTATCACGCTTTTTTTCCGCGTACAGATGATAGCCCCAGGAAATTAACGCGCCGGTAATAAACAGCGCCACGCAGGATAAAACAATAGGTTTTGTTCTCACCGCGTACTCCAGCGAAAATAGAGCGTGATACATCCTGAGTTCGAGGGCTTTTCATAAGGCTCCGGGCAGATGAACGCCGAGAGCGCGGGCGCCGAACTGGATGACAGGAAATAAACCCAGGGATATTTTTTACAATCAAGGCCGGTTTGCAAAATCATATTCCTGTATTTGGTGAAGTTGCCAAATTTCTTAATATCATCGTTGCGGGAGAAAAAATGGCAGCCGTTCTCGACTCTGGTAATCGTATAGCCGGTAAAAAAATCCTTATCGGCCGTACGGTGCCACGGCAGCTGGAACAGGGATAGCCCCAGCCCCAGCGACAGCAGCATCATCAGCAGAGGGATAAACCGGGGGTAGCGCCGCCCTGCTCTTACGCTCCCCGGCATAGTTACCGGCTCGAACGATGGAATATCAGCCGCGGATCCTGCGGGCTCAGCCTCGATCGCACTGGTATCAGGGGCCTGCTGCGCCTCTTCCTGCGCGTCGACCCTGACGACCGTCACGCTGCTGCTTATCTGAAAGCCCTTGCGCGGAACGGTGGAAATGAGCGTCTCGTCGGTCTCGCCCGTGGTTTTTAACCCGCGACGGACGATGGATATATTCTGATAAAGCGTGTTAGCGGGAACCAGCATCCCGTCCTCTGCCCAGACGGAGGTAAAAAAGGTTTTTTGCGTTACCACCTCAGGATAAGACTCCAGCAATAAGCTCAGGCAGCGGCTGGCGGGAGAGGTGAGAATGGCGCTCAGTTCTGGATTAGTAACCGAGACCAGCTTATTTTGCTCTGGATAAAATTTAATATTATCGTTAATTATCCAGAACATATATTTTTACCCTGGCAGGATGAGTGAATATGCTAAAAGCGGCTTAAGTATACTCTCAAACAATATCGTGTCAAAAGTGCCGGGATTCTTCAGGGCTGTCGGATTTTAATGCAGTTAAGATATAGAAAGAAACAGCTCAGGGCCGTTTTTTGCTATTCCCCCCGCCGCTCTGGCCGCCTGTGAATAATATTCAAATTCCTTGCGCGCCGTCTGGCGCAATCACCTCCCCCGGTCAAGCGACACTCCTACAAACGCGCAAGCCCCACCCCTCAATATTGGCAGGTACTTCGCCTACAGAGTGGTTACATAGTTGTTGCCAATCGGTTGCAAATGCATATGATAACGATATCCGTTATCATCGGCGCGATAAATGGCTATGGATCAAGTAGTTATTCACCCATAAGCCTTATGGATAAACAGGCTCGATGCCATGGTATCCAGATCGGCGCATACCTCTGGCTTTAACAAAAACAGGTGAACGGATAATTACACGCCCTTCGCCCTCTCCGTATTGCGACATATCGTATTAGCGCAGGTGAAAGGCATTTCACATCGTTATCACCGGCAAAGAACTTGTCAGTGATTTATTCACAGGAAAAGCATCACCCATGCAGCGTCGATCGTTATGGATTCTTAACCCCTGCCTGTTAGCTATTGTTTCGTCTTCTGCCTGTGCGGCAGGCGCCCAGCCCGATGAGATGGTCGTCTCGGCCAGCCGTTCCCACCGCAGCGTGGCGGAAATGGCGCAAACCACCTGGGTCATTGAACAGAGTGAAATTGAGCAGCAGGTCCAGGGCGGCAAGGAGCTTAAAGAGGTGCTGGCCCAGCTCATTCCGGGGATGGACGTCAGCAGCCAGGGGCGCACCAACTACGGCATGAATATGCGCGGCCGTTCGATGATGGTGATGGTGGACGGGGTGCGTCTGAACTCCTCCCGCAGCGACAGCCGGCAGCTGGACTCCATCGATCCTTTTAATATTTCGCGCATTGAGGTGATCTCCGGCGCCACCGCGCTGTACGGCGGCGGCAGTACCGGGGGGCTTATCAATATCGTCACCAAAAAAGGCCAGCCGGAGAGAGAAGTTGAGTTCCAGACCGGCGCCAAAAGCGGCTTTAACAGCCATAACGATCATGATGAAAACGTGGCGGCGGCGGTCAGCGGCGGTACGGATAAGGCCTCCGGGCGGCTTTCCGTCGCTTATCAGCGCTACGGGGGCTGGTACGACGGCGGCGGCAATGAAGTCATCATTGATAACACCCAGACGGGGTTACAGTACTCGGACCGGCTGGACGTCATGGGTACGGGCACCCTGGATATTGACGACCACCAGCAGATCCAGCTCACCGCGCAATATTTCAAGAGCGAGTCCGACGGCAAGCACGGCCTTTATCTCGGGGAGAACTTCTCCGCCGTCACCGGGCAGGGAAAAGCGTACAACTCTGCCAATCTGGATTCCGATCGCCTGCCCGGCACCGAGCGCCATCTCATTAATTTGCAGTACTCAAATACCGATTTTCTCGGCCAGGACCTGGTGGCGCAGATCTACTATCGCGACGAGGCTCTGACCTTTTATCCCTTCCCTACCCTGTCGGGTTCGACGGTCAGCAGCATCGGGGCCTCCCAGCAGAACACCAACTACTGGGGCGGCAAGCTGACGCTCAACAGTAAACCGCTGGACGATCTTACGCTCACCTACGGCGTAGACGCCGATCATGAAAACTTTGATGCCAACCAGCAGTTTTTCAATCTGGCGAAAGCGTCCCAGAGCGGCGGCATGGAGCTGGAGGATGCTTACCGGGTCGGGCGCTATCCGGGCTACAGCATTACCAACCTCGCCCCTTTCCTGCAATCCAGCTATGACATTGACGCCGTTACCCTGAGCGGCGGCGTGCGGTATCAGTATGCGGAAAACCGGGTCGACGACTTTATCGGTTATAGCCAGCAGCAGGCTATTGCCAAAGGCAACGCCCTCTCCGCCGACGCGGTGCCGGGCGGTAAAACCAGCTACAACAACCTGTTGTTTAACGCCGGGATCCTCGGGCGCCTGACGGAACGCCAGCAGCTGTGGTTTAACTTCTCCCAGGGGTTTGAAATCCCCGATCTCGCCAAGTATTACGGCTCGGGCAGCTACCAGCTGGTCGACGGCCATTATCGTCTGACCAACAGCGTGAACGTCAACGACTCTAAGCTGGATGGGATCAAGGTCGATGCGTACGAGCTCGGATGGCGCTATACCGGCGATAACCTGCGTACCCAGCTGGCGGCGTATTATTCCCTCTCGGATAAGACCATCAATATTAATAAGTCGGATATGACCATTAATATTGAGGACGACAAGCGTCGCATCTACGGTATCGAAGGCCAGGTTGATTACTTCTTTGCAGAGAGCGACTGGAGTACCGGGGCGAACTTCAACGCCATCAAATCAGAGACCCGGGTTGACGGCCAGTGGCAGAAGCTGACGGTGGACAGCGCCAGCCCGTCTAAGGTCAGCGCCTGGCTGACGTGGGCGCCGGGGCCGTGGAGCCTGCGGGTGCAGAGTACCCAGACCTTTGACGTTTCTGATGAAGCCGGTAAAAAGATCGACGGGTATAACACGGTCGATCTGCTGGGCAGCTATGAACTCCCGCTGGGTAAGCTGAGCTTTAGCGTGGAAAACCTGCTTGATAAAGAGTACACCACCGTCTGGGGCCAGCGCGCGCCGGGCCTGTACAGCCCGACCTACGGCGACGCCGGGCTCTATACCTATAAAGGGCGCGGCAGAACCTTTGGCATGAACTATTCGGTTCTGTTTTAACGCTATCGGGCCTGCTTACCGGCAGGCCCGCATTTCTATCTGCACAGCTCAAACTCCACCACTTCGCGCACTTTCTCCAGCGCATGACGCAGCGTCTCAACGGGTACCGAACCCAGCGCGAGCCTTATTGCCTGGGGCGTAGTCCCGGCGGTGCTAAAAGGCTCGGCGGTCGACACCGAAATATTATGGTTCATCAGCGCCTTTACCACCCTGTCGGCCCGGGACTCCTCCGCCAGGGGCAGCCAGGCGAAATATGAGGCCGGATGGGCGATAAAGGGAAGATCGGCCAGGACGTCGCGAAGAATAGCCTGCCGCTGGCGGGCATCGCGTCTTTTCAGGGTTTCGAAGCGGGCGACGGTGCCATCCTGGATCCAGTTGCATACCATGGTGGCCATAATGGAGGGGGTGTTCCAGGCGGTGGCCCGCACGGCTCTTTCCAGCGCGGGACGAAGACGCGCCGGACAAACCACCGCCCCCACCCGCAGCCCGGTCGCCACGTTCTTGGAATAGCCGGTCACGTACAGGGTGCGCTCTGGCGCATAGCTGGCGACGGGCGGCGGCGGTCTCGGGACCAGCCAGCCGTAGGCCGCATCTTCAATAATCAGCAGATCGTGGGCGCGGGCAATGTTGGCCAGCGTTTTTCGCTGCGCGTCGCTCAGAACCCAGCCGAGGGGGTTATGCAGCGTCGGCATGACGTATAGCGCCCGCACATCGCGCTGGCGGCATAGCTGCTCCAGGGCGTCCAGATCCGGCCCGTCGGCCAGTGGGGGAATAGCGATAAGCTCCAGATGGTAAAGCTCTGCCAGGGCTTTAAATCCCGGATAGGTCAGCGCATCCACCGCCGCCACGTCGCCGGGCCTAAGCAGCCCCATCACCGTGACCGTTAAGCCGTGCTGGGCGCCGTTAACAATGAGTACCTCTTCAGCCGTCGGCCGGAACCCCTGCCAGGAGAGATGTCCGGCAATAATCTCCCGCTCGGCCTGCCTGCCGGCATGGGGCTGATAGCGCAGGTGGGATTCAATATCCCCTACGGCAGCGACCTGCCGCAGCGCGTCGCGCAGCAGATCGCCCTGGCCCGCCAGCGCCGGATAGTTAAAGTTAAGATCAATAACGTCCGTCGCCACCGCGTGCTGGTCAATACCGTGGCCGGGCGGCAGCGAAATATCCCTGACGAAGGTTCCCCGCCCGGTTTCACCGCTCACCAGCCCCAGGGCCTCCAGCTCGCTGTATACCCGCGTCGCCGTCGCCAGCGAGATATGTTCCTGCGCCGACAGCGCCCGGTGGGTGGGCAGCCGTGTGCCGGGGGCGATCTCTGCGGCGCGGATGCGCCTGGCAAGGCTATCAACAAGGGATTTATAGCGCGCTTTCACCAAATGTATCCATGACAATAATTTGATTGTATCAGGTGGTTGAGACTAGCATCCGCTTCACTCAGGCTCAATCGCTAACAATAAAACGTCGAGGAATACCGCGTGCATGCACAACCTAATCATTCCGGTCCCCTTTCCGCATGGCTCAATGGCCTGCTGGGGGTGGTCATTTTCAGCGGTTCGCTGCCGGCGACGCGTATTGCGGTGCTGGAGATGGAGCCCATGTTCCTGACATTCCTGCGGGCCTCCATCGCCGGCGTGCTGGCGATAATACTTATTATCGGCTTTGGCAGACGGCGCCCGCGCGCCGCCGACCTGCCGGCGCTGGCAATCGTCTCTCTTGGCGTGGTGATTGGTTTTCCGCTGCTGACGGCGATGGCGCTACGGCAGGTTACCTCAGCCCACTCTATTGTTTATCTGGGGTTACTCCCCCTTTCCACCGCCCTTTTCGCCGTGCTGCGCGGCGGTGAGCGGCCAAAAAAGGCGTTCTGGATCTTCTCCCTGCTGGGCAGCGGGCTGGTGATGGGGTTTGCCCTCTCCCGGAGCACCTTTGCCTCCCTGCACGGCGATCTGCTAATGCTGGCGGCAATCCTGGCGTGCGGTCTGGGCTACGCGGAAGGCGCCAGGCTAACCCGCACCCTGGGCGGCTGGCAGACCATTAGCTGGGCATTAATCCTCTCCCTGCCCGCTATGCTGGTAGCCACGATTATGACGCTGCCCACCAGCCTGCACGGGATCGGCGGCTCCGCCTGGCTGGCGCTGGCCTACGTCTCGGTGTTCAGTATGCTGGCCGGCTTTATCTTCTGGTACCAGGGGCTGGCAGCGGGCGGGATCGCTGCCGTCGGTCAGCTCCAGCTTTTACAGCCCTTCTTCGGGCTTGCGCTTTCCGCCGTGCTGCTGCATGAAAGCCTCAGCCCCGGAATGGTACTGGTTACCCTCGGCGTGGTGCTGTGCGTCATGGCATCGCGAAAGTTCGCCTGATAAAAAAGATTATTCCCTGGCGCTATTCTCCGCTGCGGTTAAGCGAGAATATTGAAAATAATATTCCTGCCGGGCGATGATTTTAATCGCTATTTTTAATAACGAAGCCGGAGATATTTATTAAATAGCTCCGGCTTTTTGTTGCCATTTTTAAACCAGCAGCGACAAATAAGCTCCGGGGCGATTTGGCTTAGTTTACGCCCATATGCTACTTTGAAATTATTAACAGTGTGGCTTTAGCGGAGCGATTATGCGAAAGATGAACAGCGCCTGTATATTTACTGTTTTAGAGAAACAGCAGAAAAATACAGTACTAAAGTATGGTTGTAAAAATATAGGCACTACTCTACCTCATGCAAAATATATTAATTAAGCACCTGGATAGCAGTAAACCACGGTGTTTTTACCGTGTCTGAGGGGATGATTTTCGAGGCCGCCGTACCGTTAAAGCCAGCTTAACCCGTTGTTTACGCTGAGCCTGGCGCCAGCAAGCCTGAAATAAACGAAGCCGCTCCCACAACGCCATGAAAAGCCTTAGCCGAATGGCCAGGCCGATCTCCTTGCGTTTTTATTAATAGCCTATCCATGCGGGAGCAATAATATGCCTATTTTCCGGTCATTCTGGCAGGCGGGCTACGAAGGCGCTGACTTTGTTACCCGGCAGGGGAACCCGATCGCCATGAATAATCTGACGGGACACGGCGACAGGCATCTGGAAGATTATCGCGCGCTTGCGGACTTTAACATTTCAACGGTAAGAGAAAGCATTGGCTGGCGCCTTATTGATAAATCAGACGGTTATGATTTTTCATCCGTCACCGACAGAATGATTTCCGCAAAAGAGAATGGTATTCAAATCTGCTGGACAATTTGCCATTACGGCTGGCCCGCCGATATTGAATTTTTCTCGCAGGCGTTTATTACCCGTTTCGCCCGGCTCTGCGGCGCGCTGGCCGCTTTTTTAAAGCCCTGGTATGACGAGCCCCCCGTCTATTCCCCGGTTAACGAAATCTCCTTTACCGCATGGGGAATTGCCGTCGGGCTGTTTCCGGTCTCCGGCGCTACGGAAGAGAAAAGCATGGAGATCAAACGCCAGCTGGTGCGCGCGGCCATCGCCGCCTGCGACGCCATCCGGGCGGCCGATCCCCGGGCCAGGATTCTCCACTGCGATCCCATCATCCATCTTGTCCCGGCGGACAACACGCCGTTCGCCCTCGAACAGGCCGAAGCCCTGCGTACCGCCCAGTACCAGGCCTGGGACATGCTGGCGGGCCGGCTGGAGCCAGAGCTGGGCGGCGCGGCGCGCTATCTGGATCTGATTGGCGCCAATTATTACCACGACAACCAATGGGAGGCGCAAACCAACCGGCGGCTTTGCTGGCACCTGGGCGATCCCCGACGACGACGGCTGCACGCGATGCTTAAAGAGCTCCATGACCGCTACCGCCGCCCGGTTCTGCTTGCCGAAACCAGCCACGTCGGCAGCGGGCGCGGGGCCTGGATCAACCATGTGGTTACGGAGATAGCCCAGGCGCAGCTGGCGGGCGTCGAGCTGCTCGGCATCTGCCTCTACCCGATTATCGATCGCCCCGACTGGGAAGATGGCACCGCGTGGCACCGCAGCGGCCTGTGGGATCTCGACCCGGACAACGACAACCTCTTTAAACGGCAGCTGAACGCCGTTTATGCAAAGGCGCTTGAGCAATCCCGATCCCGGCTGGAGCATTTCCAGAAGTTATCTGGCGCCATAACCTGCACCAGCACAGAGAACACCGCCATGAAAAAAATCTACGTCTTTAGCCACCTGCGCTGGGATTTTGTCTTTCAGCGCCCGCAGCACCTGATGACCCGGCTGGCCCAGCATTATCAGATTGTCTTTATCGAAGAGCCCCTGTTCTCAGCGGAAAAGGCCGAGCTGCAATACAGCTATCCGGCGCCGAACGTCACCGTCATTCAGCCGCATACCCCTTCGACGGTCCACGGCTTCCACGATGCGCAGATCACCTGGCTTGAAACCCTGCTGGCCGAAATTAAAGCGCCGGATGAGACCACCGTGGTCTGGTTCTATACGCCGATGGCGCTGCCCCTTCTGAAGGTCTTTACCCCGGCGCTGGTGGTCTACGACTGCATGGATGAGCTCTCCGCCTTTGAGAAAGCCCCCCGCCAGCTTCTGCAGCGTGAATCGGCGCTGCTGGCCCGGGCGGATATCGTCTTTACCGGCGGTCCCAGCCTCTATGCGGCAAGACAGGGCCGGCATCCGAATATCCACTGCTTTGCCAGCAGCGTGGATGCGGTGCACTTCGAACAGGCGCTGGATCGGAGCAACCACCATCCGCTGCAGGATCCGATCCCCCACCCGCGGCTGGGCTATTTCGGCGTGATTGACGAGCGTATGGATACCGCCCTGATCGCCACCCTCGCCGATGCCCACCCCGAGTGGCAGATCGTGATGGTCGGCCCGGTGGTGAAGATAGACCCCGCCTCCCTGCCGGCCAGGGACAATATTCACTATCTCGGCATGCAGCCCTACCAGGCGCTGCCGCAGTTTCTCGCGGGCTGGGACGTCTGCCTGATGCCCTTCGCCATTAACGACTCCACCCGCTTTATCAGCCCGACGAAGGTGCTCGAGTATATGGCAGCCCAGCTCCCGGTGGTCAGCACCGCCATCACCGACGTGGAAAAGCCCTATGGTCACGTCGTGGCCGTCGCCCGGGATCGGCAGGCCTTTGTCGCCGCCTGCGAAGCGGCGCTGGCGATGCCGGCCGATCTCCTGCAGGCCCGTCAGCAGATGATGCGCGAGATTGTGGCCAACACCTCCTGGGATAAGACGGTGCAGAGCATGCATCAGCTTATTGAACAGGGATTTGCCCAGCAGCGCAAGGAGTCAGGGATGCCGGACAGCCCGCCGCAGGCCAGCCCGGGCGCGCCGGTGCTGCATCTTATCTCCCCGGCGATAAGCCGCAGCGAGGCGGAGAAGTGTTTGATCCTCGGGGCCGGGCCAACCGGGCTGAGCGCGGCCTATCACTACGGCGAGGGGGCGACCCTGCTGGAGCGCTATGAGACGGTCGGAGGGCTATGCCGCTCGGTGCAGGACCAAGGCTTCACCTTTGACTATGCGGGCCACATTATGTTTTCCGCGGACGAAGAGGTGCTGGCGCTCTATAACATCCTGCTCGGGGACAATCTCCACTGGCAGATCCGCGAGGCGTGGATCTATACCGACGGGGTTTATACCCGCTACCCCTTCCAGGGGGCGCTGTACGGCCTGCCCGCCGGCATCGTTAAAGAGTGCATTCTGGGGGCCATCGAGGCGCGGTACGGCAGCGGCGTAAAAAACGTGAGCCTTACCTGCCCGGAGCAGGATGAGCAGCACCACGACTGCTGCGCTGACGGCGCGGTGCCGGACTTTAAAAGCACCGGTCCGGCCGGAACCCGGGAAAGCTTTGAAGCCTTTATCTACCGGACATGGGGCGCCGGCATCGCCCGCCATTTCGCCATTCCCTACAATAAAAAGCTGTGGACGGTGCCGCTCACCGAGATGGAGACCTCCTGGCTCGGCGGGCGCGTTCCCCTGCCGGATCTGGATCAGATAATCGAAGGCGCGCTCGACCAGACGCCCAAACCCATGGGCCCCAACGCCCGCTTCGGCTATCCGCTGAGGGGGGGATTCCAGGCCCTGATGTCCGGCTTCCTGCCCCATATTAAAGGCCGGATTGAGACCGGCGCAGAGGTGAAAAAAATCTACGTTCACCAGCGCGTGGTGGTGCTCGCCGACGGCAGGCAGTATCGCTATGAGCAGATGATCAGCACCCTGGTGCTGCCGGAGCTGATCCGCCTGATGGGCGACGAGGCGCCGCCAGAGGTGCGCCAGGCCGCGCAGGGGCTGCGCCACGTCTCGGTGCGCTGCGTGAACCTCGGAATTGGCCGTGACGATCTGACCGATAAACACTGGATCTATTACGCCGGTAAGACGGTGTTTCACCGTATCTTTGTGCAGGGCAACGCCAGCCCCTTCTGTAGCCCACCGGGCGGCTGCGGCCTGACCTGCGAAATCACCTACTCCCCGGATAAACCCCTGCCCGTCGACGGCCAGGCGTTAATCGACCGCTGTATTCGCGAGTGCATCGAGACCGGAATCATTAGCGAAAACGACCCCATTATCACCGCCGGCCAGGTGGATATCCCCTACGCCTACGTCATCTACGACCATCACCGGAAAGAGAACGTGGAGACGATCAGAAAGTGGCTGTCGCTGCACGGCATCACCCTCGCCGGACGCTACAGCGAGTGGGAGTACTACAATTCAGACCACGCCTTTATCGCCGGCAAAACCGCGGCGGAAAAAGTGAAGCTGGGGGCGCTGCGCCAGTCCGGCTCCTAGGCCACGCCTGCGGTAGCCGCGCGGGGCGGCTACCCTATGGCCGGGCGTTACCAGCGCGTTACCGCCATATCGATAACGAACCGGTAGCGCACATCCCCTTTCAGCATCCGATCGAAGGCCTGCTCGATCGCCTCGCCGGCAATCATCTCCACGTCCGCGGTGATGTTGTGCTGGCCGCAGAAGTCGAGCATCTCCTGGGTCTCCTGAATACTGCCGATCGACGAGCCGCTAATGCTCAGGCGGCGGAAGACCATCGGGGTGATGTCCGGCGAATTGTGCGGGCTGTCCGGAATGCCCACCAGCACCAGCCGGCCATTGGTGCGCAGGGTGGCAAGGTAAGGATCGAGATCGTGCGGCGCGGCGACGCAGTCGATGATGAAATCGAGCGAGGTGCGGGCATCCGCCATTTGCTGCGCGTCCCGTGAGACCACCACCCGCTTCGCCCCCAGACGACGGGCATCGGCTCCCTTTTCAGGCGAGGTGGTAAAGAGCGTCACCTCGGCCCCCAGCGCGCTGGCCAGCTTGACCGCCATATGCCCCAGCCCGCCCAGACCAACCACCCCGACGCGGTCCCCGGCCTTCACGCCAAAGTGCCGCAGCGGTGACCAGACGGTGACCCCGGCGCACAGCAGCGGCGCCACGCCCGCCAGCGGCAGGCTTTGCGGCACCCGTACCACAAAATGCTGGTCGACAATCAGGTTGCGGGCATAGCCGCCCCAGGTGCTCTCGCCGGTGAATTTATCGATTCCGTTATAGGTGGCGGTGAAGCCCGCCTCGCAATACTGCTCCTCCTGCTGCCGGCAGAAATGGCAGCTGCGGCAGGAATCGACCATCACCCCGACGCCCACGATGTCGCCCACGCGGTAACCCTCTACCTCCGGGCCGGTGGCCACGACGCGGCCAACAATTTCGTGGCCCGGCACCAGCGGATAGCGGCTGACGCCCCACTCGTTGCGCGCCATATGCAGATCCGAGTGGCAGACGCCGCAGTACAGCACCTCGATATTAACGTCCTGCTTTTGCAGCGGACGCAGGACGATGCGATCGGAAACCAGAGGGGACGTCGCCTCGCGGGCAACTAACGCGTTAACTTTCATGCAGCCTCACAAATAAATGGCTTTCAGGGAGTGAAGGCGGCAGACTTTAATCAAACGGGTTCAATATTGATAGTAGTCACCAACTGGTGACCATAAAACAAGGAGGCCTCCGTGCCAGCCTGGGTAGACGGAAAACTGTTCTTTTATGCCGATTCGCCGCCGCGCCGGCTGATGGATCTCTTCTCGGTGAAGTGGAGCACCATGGTGCTGCACGCGCTCTGGCACTGGCCGGAGGAGCGCGCCCGCACGGGTGAGCTCCAGCGCAGCCTGCAGGGCATCTCAAAGAAGATGCTGTTTCAGACCCTGAAGGAGCTGGAGCAGCGGGGGCTGATCGCCCGCCACGTCTATGACGTGGTGCCGCCGAAGGTCGATTATCGCCTGACGCCGCTGGGCCGCACTTTTGCCGAGCCGATCGAGCAGATGTATCAGTGGGGGCTGGAGAACCAGGCCGCGCTGGACGAGATGCAGGCCCGGTATCTTGCCGCGACAAACTCGCGGAAAACCGACCAATTATGATGTAACCTTTCTTAGCGCTTCGCACATCCACTGTAAAAATTTCAACGGAACGAACACCTCATGGCAGCTCACAATTCAAAAGATCCTTTGCACGGCGTCACCCTGGAGATGCAGGTTAACGCGCTGGTTGCGCGCTACGGCTGGGAGAAACTGGGGAAGCTCATTAATATCAACTGCTTTAAAAGCGACCCCAGCGTGAAGTCGAGCCTTAAATTCTTACGCCGCACCCCCTGGGCGCGCGCCGAGGTTGAAGCCCTCTACCTGGACTCGCTGGATGACGCGGAGCCGCAGCCCGCGCAGGATGCAGAAGAGGACGCCAGCACCCCCTGGGCCAATAATCGTCATACCAGGAGCTGATGGCCATGAAGCGAAATATTTCAAGAACGGCCCTGCTGGTTGCCGGCGCGCTGTTACTCGCCAGCTGCGCCTCAAAGCCGCCGAAATCGCTGGTCACCCCCCTGCCGCCGGTGGCAAAACAGCCGGTGCCGGATAAAAACCTGGCCCTTAACGAACCGGTGCGCGGCGTCTGGCTGGCGACCGTCTCCCGCCTCGACTGGCCGCCGGTAAACTCGGTAAACGTCAGCAGCCCGGCGCTGCGCATCAGCCTGCAGCAGAAGGCGCTGACCGATAAGCTCGACAACCTGAAAAGACTCGGCATCAACACCGTCTTCTTCCAGGTCAAGCCGGACGCCACCGCCCTGTGGCCCTCTAAAATTCTGCCCTGGTCCGATATGCTTACCGGCACCATCGGCGCGGATCCGGGCTACGACCCGCTGCAGTTTATGCTCGACGAGGCGCACAGACGCGGCATGAAGGTGCACGCCTGGTTTAACCCCTACCGCGTGACCACCAACGTGAAGCCAGGCACCGTGGCGGCGCTAAACCGCACCCTGTCGCTGAACCCGGCCAGCGTCTACGTGCTGCACCCGGAGTGGATACGCACCTCCGGCGATCGGCTGGTGCTGGATCCGGGCATTCCCGAGGCCCGGGACTGGATCACCAGCATCGTGGCCGAGGTGGTGGAGCGCTACCCGGTGGACGGGGTGCAGTTTGACGACTACTTCTATACCGAGACCAAAAGCTCCCAGCTGAACGATACCCAGACCTGGTGCCAGTACGGTCAGGCCTTTGCCTCTAAGGCCGACTGGCGGCGCCACAACACCCAGGAGCTGATTGCCCAGGTGTCGCGCACCATTAAGCAGATCAACCCCAACGTGGCCTTCGGCGTCAGCCCCGCGGGCGTATGGCGTAACCGCTCGCACGATCCGGCCGGCTCGGATACACGCGGTGCCGCCGCGTATGACGAATCCTTTGCCGATACCCGCCGCTGGGTGCAGCAGGGCCTGCTGGACTATATCGCTCCGCAGATCTACTGGCCCTTCTCACGGGACGCCGCCCGCTATGACGTGCTGACCAAATGGTGGGCCGAGGTGGTTAAACCGACCAACACCCGGCTTTACATCGGCGTGGCGCTCTACAAGGTGGGCGAACCCTCGCGCACCGAGCCGGACTGGACGATTAACGGCGGCGTGCCGGAGCTGAAAAAGCAGCTCGATCTCAACGAGTCGATGCCGCAGGTCAGCGGCACCATTCTCTTCCGCGAGAACAACCTCAACCAGCCGCAGGCGCGGGAGGCGGTCAGCTATCTGCGCAGCCGCTGGGGAAGTTAACGCCCGGGTTGTCCATTTCTCACAAGTCTCCGTCAAGGGCGCTAAAGCAGCGCCCTTTTCTCCTGCGCACAATGGTCTGACAATCACAGGAGAAAACCATGCTGACCAACCCGGAACTGAAATATCGCCCCTTCCCGCCGATGGATTTACCCGACCGCCGCTGGCCTTCTCAGCAGATTGACCGGGCGCCGCGCTGGCTCTCGACCGACCTGCGGGACGGCAACCAGGCCCTGGCCGAGCCGATGGACGGCGAGCGCAAACGGCAGTTCTGGCAGCTGCTGCTGGCCTGCGGCTTTAAAGAGATTGAGGTCGCCTTCCCCTCCGCGTCGCAGACCGACTTCAACTTTGTGCGCCAGCTGATTGACGAGGGGCAGATCCCCGCCGACGTCACTATCCAGGTGTTAACCCAGGCGCGGGAAGCGCTGATTCAGCGCACCTTCGAGGCGCTGCGCGGGGCGAAGCGGGCGACTATTCATCTCTACAACGCCACCGCGCCGCTGTTTCGCGAGCGGGTGTTCGGCATGACGAAAGCCGAAGTTGTAGCCCTCGCCGTCCGCTCCACCCGGCAAATCCGCGAGCTGTGCGAACAGCACCCGGAAACGCGCTGGCAGTACGAATACTCCCCCGAGACCTTCTGCTTTACCGAGCCTGAGTTCGCGCTGGAGATTTGCGAAGCGGTCGCCGACGTCTGGCAGCCCTGCGCCGAGCGGCCGATGATCCTCAACCTGCCCGCCACCGTCGAGGTCAATACTCCCAACGTCTATGCCGATCGGATCGAGTTTTTCTGCCGCCACTTTTCGCGACGCAGCGAGGTGTGCATCAGCGTCCATCCCCATAACGACCGGGGCACCGGCGTGGCCTGCGCCGAGCTGGCGCTGATGGCGGGGGCCGACCGCGTGGAGGGATGCCTGTTCGGCAACGGCGAGCGCACCGGCAACGTCTGCCTGGTGACCCTGGCGATGAATCTCTACAGCCAGGGCATCGCCCCCGGCCTGGTGTTTCACGATATGAAGCAGGTGGTAGAGACGGTAGAGGCCTGCAACCAGCTGCCGGTGCATCCCCGCCATCCCTGGGCGGGCAGCCTGGCCTATACCGCCTTCTCCGGCTCGCATCAGGACGCCATCAAAAAAGGGTTTGCAGCACGAAAAGCGGAGGATTTCTGGGAGATGCCCTACCTGCCGGTCGATCCGCAGGATATTGGCTGTAGCTATGAGGCGGTGATCCGCGTTAATAGCCAGTCGGGGAAAAGCGGCAGCGCATGGATGATCGAACAGAACCACGGCCTGAAGCTGCCCCGCGGGTTACAGCAGGACTTCAGCCTGCACGTACAGCGCGAAACCGACGCCCACGGCCGTGAGATGACGCTCAGCGCCCTGTGGCAACTCTTCCGCAGCCGCTACCGGCTGGTGCCGCAGCCCCCGCTGGCGCTGAAGGAGTACAAAAGCGAAAGCCAGCACAACGGCCAGCTGCGGCTGCATGCCACCCTGCTGATAAAGGGTGAAATCAGACGGATTGCCGGCTGCGGCAACGGCCTGCTCTCCGCGGCGGCCAGCGCGCTCTCGGCCTACAGCAGGCGGCCGCTGACCATCGCCGACTACCACGAACACACCCTGGGCGAGCGCAGTGACAGCCGGTCGGTGGCCTATATCCGCTGCCTGTTTGCCGACGGCACCAGCCGCTGGGGCGTGGGAATCGACAGCGATATCTCCCGCGCGTCGCTGCAGGCCTTCCTCAATGCCGCTCAGCCGGACGACGATTCGTTATGAAAATAGTCGCTGGGTGAGATGCCCATCACCCGGCGAAACATGGTGGTAAAGGCGCTGTGGCTGCCATAGCCGAGCTCCAGCGCCACCTTCAGCACCGGCTGACCCTGCGCCAGGCGGACCAGCGCCTCCAGCAGGCGCGCCCGCCGCGCCCACTCTCCCCAGGTTAATGAGGTCTGCTGCTGAAAGCGGCGGTTGAGCGTGCGCTCGCTCATGTTGACCAGCTTCGCCGCCCTGGCGCTGCACCAGTCCCCGGCGGGATCCTCGCGCATGCGGGCGCAGAGCTGGCGCAGGTTGTCGCCGGTGGGCTCCGGCAGCCCGAAGGGCAATACCGCCATCACCCGGATCTCATCGAGGATCAGCTCATAAATACGCTCATCCCGGCTGCCCGGGGCGTACTCCTCCTCCTCCAGCGCCAGCGAAGCCACAATCAGCTCCCGCAGCAGCGGAGTAATTTGCACTATCTGGCAGCTGGCGGGCAGATCGGCCCGGGCCAGCGGATCGATAAACAGCGTGCGGGCCGCCACCTGCCCGGTAAGCCGCAGGGCGTGCCGGGTGCCCGCCGGCAGCCAGACCCCGCGCCCTGGCGGCACCACCCAGCTGCCGGACGGCGTATCCACCCGCGCCACGCCGGTAAGAATATGCAGCAGCTGGGCGCAGTCGTGCTCGTGCCATGGCTCGCTGGCGCCGTGGGGGTAATCCTGCGCATAGGGCACCAGCGGGCGCCGGGTAAAGGAAAAGGTTGTGCGGGTTGTCATGGGTGGCGGAGAGTTATCTGTGGGGGATAAATCAGATGCTACTTCAGGCTGGTTTCAGGTCAAGAAATGATTAGTCGGGGCAGTAAATATTGGCAGACAGAGCCGGCTTTCGCCGGCTCTTTCATCACGTTTACGGTCTTCTGAACAGCACGATACTGCGTCCCGGCACCTGGTAGGCGGCCTCGACCGTGGTCGGCGCCTCCAGATCGGGCTCGGCGGTGGAGAGTTCAAGCACCCAGCCGCCATCTTCCTGGAACGGCAGCTGATACTCCACGGCCTCATCCAGCGGATTGCAGAGCATCACCACGTCGTGCCAGATCCCCTCTTCCTGCTCCAGGTCCGGGCGGCGGATCATCACTCCAAGGGTAGCGCTGGCATCCCACTCTTCGGGCTGCTGCGGGCCGCCGTCGGTGTTGAACCAGTGGATCTCCAGCCCGTCGCGCCAGTTTTCACGGCGCAGCAGCGGCTGGGCGGCGCGCAGCTGGATCAGGCGACGGGTGTATTCGCGCAGCGCCTCGGCGCCAGGCGGCAGCCCTTCCCAGTGCACCCAGGAGATGTCGCTGTCCTGGCAGTAGCCGTTGTTATTACCCATCTGGCTGCGGGCGAACTCGTCCCCCGCCAGCAGCATCGGCGTGCCGTGGGAGAAGAACAGCGTGGTGAGGAAGTTGCGTTTTTGCCGCTCGCGCACCGCGTTGATGCCTTCGTCGTCGGTTGGCCCTTCGGCGCCGTAATTGTATGACCGGTTATCGTTGTGGCCATCGTTGTTATCCTCGCCGTTAGCCTCGTTGTGCTTGTCGTTGTACGACACCAGGTCGTTGAGGGTAAAGCCGTCATGGGCGGTAACAAAGTTGATGCTCGCCCAGGGACGGCGGCCGCGCGTGTCGTACAGGTCGCCGGAGCCCAGCAGGCGCGCGGCGAAATCTGACGAGACGTTATCCCCGCGCCAGTACTCGCGCACCGTGTCGCGGTATTTGTCGTTCCACTCACCCCAGCCGGGCGGGAAGCCCCCCACCTGATAGCCGCCGGGGCCGATATCCCAGGGCTCGCCTATCAGCTTAACTTTAGAGAGCACCGGATCCTGCATGATGGCGTCAAAGAAGCCGCCGCGGGGATCGAAGCCCTCCGGCTCGCGGCCCAGAATGGTGCCCAGGTCGAAGCGGAAACCGTCAACCTCCATCACCTCCACCCAGTAGCGCAGGGAGTCCATCACCATCTGCAGCACGCGCGGATGGGAAGTATTCACCGTGTTGCCGGTGCCGGTATCGTTAATGTAGTAGCGGTGCTGGTCCGGCATGGTGCGGTAATAAGAGAAGTTATCGATCCCCTTAAAGGAGAGGGTCGGGCCCAGCTCGTTGCCCTCGGCGGTGTGGTTATAGACCACGTCGAGGATCACCTCGATGCCCGCATCGTGGTAGGCGCGCACCATGTCGCGGAACCCCTGAATGCCGTTGGGGCCGTAATAGTGCGTTGCCGGGGCAAAGAAGCCGAGGGTGTTATAGCCCCAGAAGTTTTTCAGCCCCTTGTCGAGCAGATGCTGATCGTGCGGGAACCAGTGCACCGGCATCAGCTCAACCGAGGTAATGCCGAGGCTTTTGATATAGTCCACCGAGGCCTGGTGCCCCATTCCCTCAAAGGTGCCGCGCAGGTTTTCCGGAATGGCCGGGTTAAGCTGGGTAAAGCCCTTGACGTGGGTCTCGTAGAGCACGGTGTGCGGCCAGGCGATCTCCGGGCGGCTGCCCTCTTCCCGCTTAAAGGCCTCCGGGTCGATCACCCGGCATTTCGGCGTAAACGGGGCGCTGTCGCGGGTATCAAAGCTCAGGTCCAGCTCCTCATTCCCCATCTCGTAGGCAAAATGGGCATCGTTCCAGTCCATCTCGCCCACCAGCTCCCGGGCGTAGGGGTCAATCAGCAGCTTGTTGGGGTTAAACCGGTGGCCGTTCTCCGGATCGTAAGGCCCATAGACGCGATAACCGTACAGCGCGCCGGGCTGCAGGTCCGGCACGTAGCCGTGCCACACCTCATGGGTATATTCCGGCAGCTCCAGGCGGGCGATCTCCGTCTGCCCGCTCGGATCGAAAAGGCACAGCTCGACGCGCTCCGCGTGGGCGGAGAATATCGCAAAATTTACGCCGCTTCCGTCGTAATTTGCGCCGAGCTGATGGGCCGAGCCCGCCCTGATCTCAAAATCTTTTACGTTTGGCATACCACTTTTCCTTTATAGACACACTCAATCGCAGGCAACGAGAACGCGCCAGCACAGCGGCGTGGACGCTAAATCAATGTTGTCATCCAGTTGTACTTCTTCATTACTGAACAGATCCCGGTAGCGGCGGCCGGCCAGCTTCTCCGGCAGCGCCACCGAGGTTTCGGGCCACAGCGCGGCGCCGGTGAGGCTGGTGGCGTTAAACACCAGCCGGGGGGCGATGACGATCGCCGCATCCCGCTCGTAGACGCGGGCAAAGGCAATCACCTTGTCCGCCCGCTCGCCGTGGGTGAGCAGCGACACGTACTCCCCGCGGCGGAACAGCGCCGGCCTGCCCTGGCGCAGGCGGAGCAGCGCGGCGGTAACGAACTGATGAAGCTGCCCGCTGCGCCAGCTGGTATCGCTGGTCAGCACCGAGGGATCGGCGTCGTTGAGCTGCTGCATCAGGCGCGGATAATCCGGCTCCCGGCGGTTATCCGGGTCGACGAGGCTGAAGTTAAGCGCCTCGCTGCCCTGATAGATGTCCGGTACGCCCGGCGCGGTAAGCTTGATCAGCGTCTGGCTCAGGCTGTTGACCAGCCCGGCGCGGATAAAGGGCTGCAGCGAGCGGGAGAAATCCTCTAAAAACTGCGCATTGTCCGGGGAGAGCAGATGGCGGGCGTATTCCAGCACCGCCGTCTCGTAGGCTTCGTTGGTGTCCACCCAGTCGGTGCGCTGTTTGGCCTCGCGCAGGGCTTTTTCCACAAAGCCGACAAACCGCTCTTCCAGCACCTTCAGCGCCTCCGCGTCCTGCGGATCGAGCTGCGGCGGCCAGACGCCGGCCAGCGCCTGGTAGAGCATCCAGGTATCGACGCCGCGGGGGGCGGTGCCGTCGTTCAGGAAGCGAACCTGGGTCTGGTTCATCTGCCGCCAGCGGGCCACGCATTCGGCCCACAGCTCCGGGGCTTCGGTCAGGGTATACAGACGGGCGCGGGCGTCCTCGCCCCGCTTGGTATCGTGGGTGGAGGTGCCGGAGAGCGCGTCCGGCTGGCGCTCCAGACGGGTCATCATTTCTTTATGGAAACGGGTCAGGGAGAAGCCGCGCGGTACCGGCTCGGCCCCCACCTCGTTCAGGGCCAGCCCCATGTTCTGGCGGAAGAAGAGCGTATCCTCAACCGATTTGGCCATCAGCGGCCCGGTCAGCTGCTGGAAGCGGGTGCGGAACTCGCTGGCCTGCTCGCGGCTCGCCACCTCACCGGTCAGAATGCGGGTCAGCAGCGCCAGCGCGTCGGCGTCCGCCGTCACCCGGGTTAGCACCGTCTCGAGCAGGCGCAGATCGGCAGGCGGCAGCCCGTCGGCGGTACCGTAGGTGCGGTAGACCGGGAAAGCGATTAGCAGCTCGCGCAGCGCCAGACGCAGGTTTTCGGCCTCGGGCCGCTGCGGCTCCTGCTCAGCGATAGCCGTCGCCAGCTTCAGCAAAGTGGAAAACTCGCCGGCAAAATTGCGATCCACCATCAGCAGGCGCGCTTTGCGCAGCTCGGCGTGGGGATCGACCGGCTTGCCGGAGACCTCGTCCCAGGCTTCGCGCAGGGCGTCGATTTTCTCGTCATCCACCAGCACCTCGGCCAGCGAGGCGATAAATTCATAGCCGGTGGTGCCGGAGATGGGCCAGTCGGCGGGCAGATGCTCCCCTTTACCGAGGATCTTCTCCACCGTGATGTAGCAATCCTCCCCCGCCTCCTGGCGCAGGCGCTCCAGATAGCCTTTAGGATCGGCCAGACCGTCCACGTGGTCCACCCGCAGCCCGTCCACCGCGCCGGAGCGCACCAGGGCGAGGATCAGGGCGTGGCTGTCATCAAAGACGGCGGGATCTTCTACGCGCACCCCTACCAGGCCGGTGACCTCAAAGAAGCGCCGCCAGGAGAGATCGGAGGCCGCGTCGCGCCAGCAGGTCAGCCGCCAGGGCTGCTGCTCGTGCAGCTCGGTGATGGCCTGCGGCTCGGTCAGCCCCAGCACCTCCTCTTCCCGTCCGAGCCAGCTGTCCGGGGTCAGGGGGTAGTAGTTGTCAAAGTAGGCCAGCGCCGGGCGGCCGGTGTTGGGATCGCGCTCAACGCGCAGATCGCCCTGCGCCAGCACCGCCTCAAAGGTATCTCCGAGGAACGGCAGGGTCAGAGGGCGCGACCAGTCGATATCGAAATGGTGCGCGTAGCGGCTCTGCTCGCCGTACTCAACAACGTCCCGCCACCAGGGGTTCTCCAGCGAGGTGGACATATGGTTGGGGACGATATCGATAATCAGCCCCATCCCCGCCTCCTTGAGGGCGCTGACCATCCGTTCAAATCCGGCGCGGCCGCCGATGGCTGGGTCGATCTCGTTGACGTCGGTAACGTCATAGCCGTGCGTTGAGCCGCTGGCGGCGGTAAAAATCGGCGAGGCGTACAGGTGGCTAATGCCCAGCTGCTGTAAATACGGCACCAGGCCGGCGGCACGATCGAAGGTCATGCCATTGCGAAACTGAATACGCCAGGTTGCGACTGGAATCATCGTTGGGCTTCTCCCTCAGCAAAACAGACAATAAGTGAATTCGGCGGCAGCGTCGTTGCCTCCGCCGGCCAGACAAAGAGCGGGTTTCCGGGCAGATCCGGAGCGGGCAAGGTGCGCTCGCTGATATTCAGGGCCATCGACAGGGTGCCCTCGGCAAAGCGCCAGCGGACGATAAAATGCCCCGGCGCGGTGTGCACCACTTCCCCTTCGCCGCCGCGGGCGTTTGCCAGCAGCGGGACAATCGCTTGGTGGCGCAGCAGCAGCAGCTGGCGGGTAAAGCGTAGCCAGGATTTTCCCTCTTCGGTGGCAAGTTTTTGCCAGTCGAGCTTAGAGCGGGTAAAAGTCTCCGGGGCGTTGGGATCGGGAACGTCCTCCCCGTCGTGTCCGCTGTGGCCGGCAAACTCTCTCGCCCGCCCCTCGCGCACCGCCCGGGCCAGGTCGCCGTGGAAATCGGTGAAGAACAGGAAAGGATTGGTTTCGCCATACTCCTCGCCCATAAACAGCAGCGGAATATGCGGGGAGAGCAGCAGCATGCCCAGCAGCACCCGGGTGCGGTCCGCGCCGGCAAGGGTAATCAGCCGATCGCCCTGGGCGCGGTTGCCCACCTGATCGTGGTTCTGGATAAAATCGACAAAGGCGACGGGCGGCTGCCCGGTGCTGTCCACGCCGCGCGCTGCGCCGCCGTGGGCGGAGATTTCGCCCTGATAGGCAAAGCCTTCGGCCAGCGAGCGTGCCAGCCATTTTTCCGGCGCCCCGGCAAAGTCGCGATAATAGGCGTGCGTTTCGCCGGTGGCGAAGACGTGGGCGGCGTTGTGCAGATCGTCGTTCCATTCGGCGGTAAAGCGCGACGGCTCGCCCGCGTCATTGCGCGGATGCAGAGAAATAATGTTGCGGCTGTCTTCGGTGGTGAGATGGATCGGGCGATCGGTAATCTCCGCCCTGACGCGCTCGGCTATCTCCACCAGCACGTGGGGTTCGCTACTGTCTTCGATATGGTCGATGGCGTCGAAGCGCAGGCCGTCAAGATGGTATTCGGTGAGCCAGAACAGCGGCGCCTCGGTGATAAACTGGCGCGTTGGCGCGCGGTCGTAAGCGATGCCGTTGCCCCAGGGCGTCATCCGCTCCGGGTGGAAGAACGCCGGCGACAGCGCCGGCAGATAGTTGCCCTCGGGGCCAAAATGGTTGAGGACGATATCCAGCACCACCGACAGCCCCAGCCCGTGGGCGGCGTCGATAAAGGCCTTAAAGTCGTCCGGCGAGCCGTAGGCGACGTGCGGGGCATAGAGCAGTACGCCGTCGTAGCCCCAGCCGCGGTTGCCCCCGAACTGGGAGACGGGCATCACCTCAATCTGGGTAATGCCCAGCTCTACAAGCCCCGGCAGCTTAGCGATGGCCGCCTGGAAGGTCCCCTCCGGCGTAAAGGTGCCGATATGGAGCTCATAGACCACCGTCTCTTCCCAGCGGCGCCCCTGCCATTCGGCGTTTTGCCAGGCGTAGCTGGCGGGATCGACCACCAGCGAGGGCGAGTTGACATCCCCCTGCTGGGCGCGGGAGGCCGGGTCCGGGATCGCGAGGCCATCGGCCAGCACGTACTGATAGGCAGCGCCGGGCGCCACCCCTTCTACCTCAAGCTCAAACCAGCCGTCCCCCGTCGCGCGCATGGGGCGATCCTCACCATTCAGGCGCAGGACGATCTGCTGCTGGCCGCTGGCCCACAGCCGAAAACGTACTCTGCCCTGGTCCACAAATTCTGCACCCCAGCTTTTAAAAAAGTGTTTTGACTGCATTCTGACACCTCATTTCGCCCGAACGGTATCTTCGGGTTGCTAACATTGACGGTTACGCGGAGGGAAAGTAGTAACGCGGCGATAATGCTTAGCGCACAAGGATAAACTATAGACCAGGATGTTAAATTTGCCGTGACGGCGTCACGATGAGGGGCGGGAGAACGGCGCTAAATGCGCGCAGCAGGCGGCCGTTTTACCGACGTTCAGGGGATAAACGGGGTGATTGCGGGTTTGACGACGGCAAAAGCCAGCGCTTTTGCCGTCAGTCATTTATCTCATTTTGCAGGCTTTGGCCAGTGGATCGTCCCTACCCCGTTGAGCTGGGGCCGGGCGAAGAGGAATCCCTGAAAACGGCGGATCCCGGCGGTTTCGAGCCAGCACCACTCTTCCATCTTTTCGATACCTTCCGCCACCAGGGCGATGCCCATATCGGTACAGCAGCTGACGATCGACTTCACTATCGCCTGCTTGGGCCCGCTGAGGTGGATATTGCTGACGATCTCCCGGTCAATTTTAATTTTGTCCGGCTGAAAGCGCGTCAGCAGCGACAGTCCGGCGTAGCCGGAGCCAAAATCGTCTATCGCCAGGCCAATACCCGCCGCGCGCAGCTGCTTAATGGCGCTGTTAAACTGGTTAAAGCCGGAGATAATTTCGTTTTCCGTGACCTCCACCACCACCTGCTCGGGCACCAGGCCGTGCAGATGGATCTGATCCAGCAGGAAATCAACGGCGCCGGGGACGTTAACCAGCGACATTGGCAGAAGATTAATGGCGATTTTATGATCGCCAATGCCGATTTTCTCGGCCAGCGCAAAGGCATAGGCCTTGGTCTGGAGATCGACATGGTAGAGCTGGTCGGGATCTACGCCGGTGAAGAAATGCTCCGGACTGCCGCCGTCGTTGCCGCGGATCAGCGCCTCGAGGGAGGAAATTTTACCGCTGGCGGGCTCCACGATCGGCTGCAGGGCAAACTGGCACATCTGGTTTGGTACCAGTTCACACCCGCCAAACGGGGGGCGTTCCGGCGCCAGCCGCCATTTGCTGGCGGAGTCGGATATGGCCGGTTCCGGTCTTCTGGTCTGGTTAATAAACGACTGGATAAGCTTAAACACCCGGTCCTCGGCGGCCAGGTAGCTTTCAAGCTTGCTGTAGTGCAGTACCGAGCTGAGCACCGATGTCGAGGAGGCGACGCGCAGATCGTACAGCAGCATGCCCACGTCCTCAAAACGCCGGCGCGGGCCGTAATCCCTCATTAGTTCAACTATGCTGTGATGGCGATCGTCAAGGCAGATCTTATTGAACAGAGTATCAACGATCTCTTCGGTACCTTCCAGAATCTGCAGGAACTCCACGCCGTTGAACAGCAGGATACCGGTGATGTTGAGCGCGCTATTATTGCTCTTTGCTTTATCGACCAGCGAAGTGAGTGATAAAGATTCACAGGATGAATTTAACTGGCTTCGATATATAAGTGTAGTCAGCACAGCAACTTGTCCCGTTAGCGAGTTTGTTTTTATAAGCTATTGTTTAGCAGGCTTTACCATATGGCACCCCATAGTAGTACAGCGGGCATGGCATTGTCATTTTATGAAGTGAAAATAACCTGTGTGAATTAATATTCATTTCTTCTCTGCGGGCAGCGTGCGTTCAATGCGCTGCATCATATAGCCATAGAACGGATTCGCCGTCAGGCGCATCACCGCGTCCATTCCCACGATCAATACTCCCGTCTCCCCGCGCAGCGCCGCGTTGCCCAGGTTAATCCCGTAGCGGTGCGGATGTGCCGGACGGGTGCCGTAGAGATCGTCATCCGGCGGGAACGGCAGCGCCACGTGGGAGAGCGAATAGATATCCGCGGACCATGGGTTAGCGAGCGGCTCAACCCTCTCTTCGGTTTCACCGGCGGGCAGCGTGCGCGCCGCGGTATTCAGGGTGCGGGCAGAGGCGTTCGCGATAACGGTAACGGCATAGCGGCGCGGCGGCGCTGGCAGTAGCGCGTTCACCGCCACCCAGGAGGCCGGTCGGTACAGCGCCCGCAGCGTGGCGGTCTGGTTAATATCGAACAGCACCAGCTCGCTGCCGTTTAGCGGCAGCTGGTTGAAGAGCATCTCCACCACCGCCCGGCTGCTGACGGTGCTGTCCATCACCGACTGAAACGCCAGCACCGGCGGCAGTCCGGGGAGGGTTTTGCCGTGGGCCGCCTGGCGCAGCTGTTTTTGTAGCGCCTGGGTCAGCAGCCAGGACTGGCGCGCCGCGTTGACCGGAAACGAGTTGTACTTAAAGGGGTTGTACTCCGGCTGCAGGTTCAGCCAGGCCGCTTTGGCAAAGGGCGGCAGCAGCGCGGGCAGCCCCGCCAGCCCGGCGAAGCGGGCAAAGCTGCTGACGCCGATCATCGGCGAGATGAGGATCAGCTGCTGCGGCCGGGCAAGATGCGGATCCTCAAGGGCGTCGAGGGCATACTTCATAGCCAGCGCCCCGCCGTTCGAGTAGCCCACCAGCTGGAGCGGTACGCCGTTGCCCGCCAGCCGCCGGGCTTCGCGTACGGCGAGGCGGGTGGTCGCCATCCACTGGGGCCAGTCTACGTCGCTAAGCGCCCCCGGCGCGGTGCCGTGTCCCGGCATGCGCGGCGCCACGGCGACGAAGCCGCGCCGCTGGTAGTCGGCGGCTATGTGCTGCACGCTGTAGGGTGAATCCGTCAGGCCGTGCAGCAGCACCACCGCGCCACGCGGCCTGCCCTGCGGCAGCAGAATAAAGGAGCGGTTGCCGTCCCGTTCAAACTGCCCCGGCCAGACCAGGCTGCGGCGATAGTAGCGGTTAATCGGCGTCTGCTCGTCCCCCGCCGCCTTATCCACCACCTCGCGCTGCATCTCGCTGAAGATAACCCCTTCCTGACGCAGATAATCGGCGAAGGTAGCGCCATCGATCGCTTTCGCCGACATCTCCGGCGCGGTCCAGGTGTGCCAGGGGTGCAGCGCCGGACCGGTTTGTGACTCCACCATCCTGTAGATCAGCAGCACAGCCAGCGCGATACCCGCCACCTTCGCGGTTTTTTTAACGACAGAAAAGAGCAGCGCGCGCATGGGGATCCTTTTGGTAAGAGGCGGCCGGCTATCTTAGCGCGTTTTTAGCGAAGCCCAAATGCGTCCTGAGTTTTGCGCCCCGGCGGGCAGACTATTCCTTGCGCTAAACTTATCCGATGCGACTCTTACTTCTGTTAATGCTTTTTTTACCCGGCCTGCTGCGGGCCGCGCCGCTGGTGGCGCCGCCGGGCTATACCCGCCCGCTGCCGCACAGGCTGGCGGGCGGGTGCGTGCCCCTCCCCGCCCCCTGGACCGGGGCGCTGCGATTCGCCAGTAAATACGAGGGCTCCGACGGCGCCCGGGCCACCCTCAACCCGCGGGCCGAAGCGGCGTTTCGCGACGCCACCCGGCCGATAGCGGATTTTGAGCGCGGCATCTCGACCATGGTGTGGCGCTACCGGCAGAGCGGCGACCCCGCCACTCTCGCCTGCATACTTCAGGGCTATCGCGCCTGGGCCGACGCGGGGGCGTTAACGTCGACGCAAACCAACTACTCCGGGCGGGCAATGCGCAAATGGGCGCTGGCGACCCTTGCCACCGGCTGGCTGGAAATCAACGCCCCTGCGGGCAACGCCCGGGTTGAACGCTGGCTGGGAGCGCTTGCCGAACGGGTGGTGAAGGAGTGGGACGGTCTTCCCCAGAATAAAATCAACAACCACAGCTACTGGGCGGCCTGGGCGGTGATGGCCACCGGCGTGGCTCTCGACAGGCGGGATCTGCTCGACTGGTCGGTTAAGATCTTTCGCACCGCCGCCGGGCAGATAGGCGCCGACGGCCGGCTGCCCAACGAGCAAAAGCGCGGCGAACGCGCGCTGGCCTATCACAACTACGCCCTGCAGCCGCTGGTGATGATGGCAAGCTTTGCGCGGGCTAACGGGGTCGATCTGCTGGAGGAGAACAACGGCGCGCTGGCCCGGCTGGCGGAGTATGTACTCAGCCAGCCAAAAACCGATCCGGCGTGGCTGGAGCCCTGGTGCGCGATGACCCGCTGCGATGCCACGACCCTCGCCCTGCGCGACGCCGCCCGGCCGCTAACAAGCCGCCGGGCCGGCGGCAATCTGACGGTACTGTATCAGCCCTAGATCTGCGCCATCCCGCCGTCGACGAATATCTCGGCGGCGTTGATAAAGCTGGCGGCATCCGAGGCGAGGAAGGCCACGACCTTGCCCACCTCCTCCGGCTCGCCGATGCGCCCCAGCGGTACCTGGGCGGCCAGGGCGTCGAACAGCCCCTGACGCTGCTCCTCGGGCACCAGATCCCCCAGCCCCGGCGTTTTCACCGGCCCCGGGCTGACCACGTTGACGCGAATGCCGCGCCCCTGCAAATCCAGCGACCAGGAGCGGGCAAAGTTGCGCACGGCGGCCTTGCTGGCGCTGTAGACGCTGAAGTTAGCGGTGCCTTTCACCGAGACCGTAGAGCCGGTCAGGATCACCGAGGAGCCGTTGGCCAGCAGCGGCAGCGCCTTCTGCACGGTAAAGAGCACGCCGCGCACGTTGGTGGCAAAAATACGGTCGAAATGCTCCTCGGTGATGGCCCCCAGCGGCAGCATATCCCCGCCGCCGGCGTTGGCGAACAGTACGTCCAGCCGCCCGTCCCGTTCGGCAATCTGCGCATAGACTCTGTCCAGATCTTCCAGCCGGGAGGCGTCGGCGCGAATGCCGGTCACCTGCCCGCCGAGCGCGGCGACGGCGCTCTCCAGCTCGGCCTGTCGGCGGCCGGTGATATAGACCTTCGCCCCCTGGGCCGCCAGCTCTTTCGCCGTTGCCAGACCAATGCCGCTTGTGCCGCCGGTTACCAGCGCAATCTTGCCTGTTAATGCGTTCATCTGTTCTTCCTTCCGTTCTGTTGGGTGTGGAATGCACTCTACCCCTTGCCGGATTACGGAAAAATCAGCAAAAATGGAAATCACTTTTTCTCATGGGAAATAATCTTCCCTGGCGGGCCCGCTTCGATGGATCAACTTATGGCAATGCGCGCTTTTACGCGCGTGGTGGAAACCGACAGCTTTACCCGGGCGGCGGACTCGCTGAACATGCCCATCGCCACCCTCAGCAAGCTGGTTAAAGCCCTGGAGGCCCATCTTGGGGTGCAGCTGTTGCAGCGTACCACCCGCCGGGTAACGGCCACGCCGGAGGGGCGGGAATATTATGAAAAGGCCAGGCGGGTGCTGATTGATATTGAGGATATCGACAGCGGCTTCAGCGCGGCGAAGCGCCAGCCGCAGGGGCACCTGCGCATTGACGTTGGCGGCTCGACGGCGCGGGATGTACTGATCCCGGCGCTGCCCGATTTTATGCAGCGCTACCCGGCTATTCGTATCGATCTTGGCGTGGCGGACCGGCCGGTGGATCTGATTAGCGGCAACGTGGACTGCGTGATCCGCGGCGGCGCGCTCACCGACTCGACGCTTATCGCCCGCCATATCGGCAACGCGGAGATGGTCACCTGCGCCACGCCGGGCTATCTGAAGCAGCACGGCGTTCCCGCCTACCCGCAGGAGCTGCGCAATGGCCATAAGCTGGTGAGCTATCTGTCGCCACTAACCGGCCGCCCCTTTCCGTTTCGCTTTACAGAACGGGGAGAGACCCAGGAGCTGACGCTCTCGCACCATATCGGGGTGAACGAGAGCAACGCCCATCTGGCGGCGGCGGTGGCGGGCATGGGGATTATTCAGACCTTCCGCTATGCGGTGGGAAGTCTGATTGATGAGGGCAAACTGGTAGAGATACTGACGGCCTGGCGTCCACCCCACTATCCGTTTTACGTGGTCTATCCGCAAAACCGGCACGTGACGCATCGTCTGAGGGTGTTTATTGCGTGGCTGGCGGAGGTGTTTCCCGCGGCGGTGAAGGGATAGCCGGGCGCGCGGCCCGGCCTGGGGATCAGTTCAGCTTATAGTCGAGGGTGATCTCGGCATTCAGCACCTGCGACACCGGGCAGCCGGCTTTGGCTTTCTGGATCACGCCGTCGAACTGCTGCGGGTCGATGCCCGGAACGGTAATTTTGCTCTCCAGCGCGATTTTGCTGATGGAGAAGCCGCCGTCGGTTTTATCCAGCGAGACCACCGCTTTGGTGTCGATGGAATCAGCGGTATAGCCCGCCTCGCCCAGCATCAGCGACAGCGCCATAGAGAAACAGGCCGCGTGGGCCGCGCCGATCAGCTCTTCCGGGTTGGTGCCCGGCGCGCCTTCGAAGCGGGTATTAAAACCGTAAGGCTGCTCCTTAAGGGCGCCGCTCTCGGTCGAAACCGTACCTTTGCCGCGCTTAATATCGCCAGACCAGTGTGCCGAACCGTGCTTATGAATAGTCATTCTTGCTCTCCTTTTGGCATACAAAGGGATAAGTATAGAAGAGCGCTACGGCTTTGCCGGAAAGACAGAGGAGTCTTAATCTGCGGGCTAAATATTACTCTGGAGGTGAGGCTGCTATATTTTATTTTTAGCGTTTTTTTCTGCGAGGAGGCAAAGATGAGTTCAGCGGTGAGAGGTATCGATCATATCGGCATTACGGTCCCGGATATTGAACAGGCGACGCAATTTTTTGAGCAGGCCTTTAACGCCAGGGTGATATATCATTCGGTAGAGCCCGGCGATAATAATATTGACCCGGAGGCGCAGCAAAAAACGTTGCGTTTATTTCCAGGAACGCAAATTCGCGCCATCAGAATGCTGGCCATGCCCCACGGGCCGGGTATTGAGCTCTTTGAAATGCACGGTCCACAGCAGCAAAATCCCGCCCGCCCCAGCGATTTCGGCCTGCAGCACTTTGCCGTTTATGTGGATGATTTTAAAGAGTCTATAGGCCGATTTACCGCCGCCGGCGGCGAAATGTTTACCGACCCTAAGCCGCTCTCATTTCCCGCTGAAAAAGGCGAAGGCAACGCCTTTTGCTATGGCAAAACCCCCTGGGGCAGCGTGGTTGAATTAATCTCCTGGCCCTCACCTATGCCTTATGAAAAAGAAACCGATCTGCGTCGCTGGAAGCCTTAATAACGGCGAATATTATATTTTTATTTCCAGGACGAATCTGACACACAGCGCTAAAAATATTTGCCATTCTGAATGCGTATTATGTTTTTGCGAGCCGTACCATTAAACAGAAAACGACACGGAGGCATCATGTTTAATTATCATTCTGCAACGACTTCATCTGCACAGCCGGAACTGGTTAACGCCATCGCACAGGGTTTACGCGCTGAAATGGGCGCTGTCACCGAAGATGACATTTTAATGGAGCTGACCAAATGGGTCGAAGCCTCTGACAATGACATCCTCAGTGACATCTACCAGCAGACCATCAACTACGTGGTCAGCGGTCAGCACGCGTCGCTGTAAAAACCTGCTAAGCTGAATGTGCAACCTAAGGGGTACATTTCGTTTGCGTAAGCAAACTGGTCTTCAAAACTATCAACAGGATTGAGGAGTTAACATGAAATCGAACCGTCAGGCACGTCATATTCTGGGACTGAACTACAAGCTCTCTAATCAGAGAAAAGTGGTTATTGAAAACAATCAGGAATCGGTTGTTAACCACGCGACGGGCAGAAAACGCCACGACGACAAGTAAGGTTCAGTCTGTAGCACACAACGCCATCGCAATTGCCGATGGCGTTTTTACATCTGGATTGCGGCATTTACCATTCACCTCCTTTATACTATCCCCCACCGCAGCCCTGAGGACAGGCCACCGATGCTGACTAACAACAGTGCCAGGGACGGATATTCAAAAATTAAGTGAGTGACATGGACAACAAACTGAAAAAACATCGTTCTCTTTATATCCCCTACGCCGGACCCGTTCTGCTGGAATTCCCGCTTCTGAACAAGGGCAGCGCCTTTAGCCTGGAAGAGCGCAGCAACTTCAACCTGCTCGGCCTGCTGCCGGAAGTGGTTGAAACCATCGAAGAGCAGGCCGAGCGCGCCTGGATCCAGTATCAGGGCTTTAAAACCGAAATCGATAAGCACATCTACCTGCGTAATATTCAGGATACCAACGAAACCCTCTTCTACCGCCTGGTGCAGAACCATCTCGAAGAGATGATGCCGGTCATTTACACCCCGACCGTCGGCGCGGCCTGTGAACGCTTCTCTGAGATCTACCGCCGCTCCCGGGGCGTGTTTATCTCCTACCAGAACCGTCACAATATGGACGACATTCTGCAGAACGTGCCCAACCACAATATCAAGGTGATCGTGGTGACCGACGGCGAGCGTATTCTCGGCCTCGGCGACCAGGGCATCGGCGGGATGGGTATTCCTATCGGTAAGCTTTCGCTTTATACCGCCTGCGGCGGCATCAGCCCGGCCTACACCCTGCCGGTGGTGCTGGACGTGGGGACCAATAACCAGCAACTGCTCAACGATCCGCTGTATATGGGCTGGCGCCACCCGCGCATTACCGACGAAGAGTACTACCAGTTTGTGGATGACTTTATCCAGGCGGTTAAGCAGCGCTGGCCGGACGTGCTGTTGCAGTTCGAAGATTTCGCCCAGAAGAACGCCATGCCGCTGCTGAACCGCTACCGTGACGAAATCTGCTCCTTTAACGATGATATTCAGGGCACCGCCGCCGTCACCGTGGGCACCCTGATCGCCGCCAGCCGCGCTGCCGGCAGCCAGCTCAGCTATCAGAAGATCGTCTTCCTCGGCGCGGGCTCCGCCGGATGCGGGATCGCCGAGCAGATCATCGCCCAGACCCAGCGCGAGGGCTTAAGCGAAGAGCTGGCCCGCTCCCGCGTGTTTATGGTGGATCGCTTCGGCCTGCTGACCGACGGCATGCCCAACCTGCTGCCGTTCCAGAATAAGCTGGTGCAGAAGCGCGAGAACCTGAAAAACTGGGATACCGATAACGAAGTGCTCTCCCTGCTGGACGTGGTGCGCAACGTGAAGCCGGACATTCTGATCGGCGTCTCCGGCCAGACCGGCCTCTTCACCGAAGAGATTATCCGCGAGATGCACAAATACTGTGCCCGCCCGATCGTGATGCCGCTCTCCAACCCGACCTCCCGCGTGGAAGCCACGCCGCAGGACATCATCGCCTGGACCGAAGGCAACGCGCTGGTCGCCACCGGCAGCCCCTTTGCCCCGGTGGTGTGGAAGGATAAAACCTACCCTATTGCCCAGTGCAACAACTCCTACATCTTCCCCGGGATCGGCCTTGGGGTGATCGCGTCCGGCGCGTCGCGGATCACAGACGAGATGCTGATGTCCGCCAGCGAAACCCTGGCCAAGCATTCCCCGCTGGTGAACAACGGCGAAGGGCTGGTGCTGCCGGAGCTGAAGGATATTCACGTGGTGTCCCGCGCGATTGCCTTTGCGGTGGGTAAGATGGCCCAGCAGCAGGGCGTGGCGGTGAAGACTTCTGCCGATGCGCTGCAGCAGGCGATTGATGATAATTTCTGGAAGCCGGAGTACCGGAGTTATCGACGGACGTCGATTTAAGTTCTGGAACGGCAACTTCGGTTGCCGTTTTTATTTGTGTGCTGGGGGACGGCACCGGCCAGTTCCCTCTCCCTTTGGGAGAGGGTTAGGGTGAGGGGAAACAGGCCGCACAGTCTATTCCCTCTCCCCTTTGGGGAGAGGGTTAGGGTGAGGGGAAACAGGCCGCACAGTCTGTTCCCTCTCCCCTTGGGAGAGGGTTAGGGTGAGGGGAACAAGCCGCACTGTCTATTCCCTCTCCCTTTGGGAGAGGGTCAGGGTGAGGGGAACAAGCTGCACCGTTCCAGTCCCCTCTCCCCTTTGGGGAGAGGGTTAGGGTGAGGGGTACATGCGGCTCCGTTGTCGGTTCCGTTCACTTCACGTCCACTGCTTCTCTGTACCTTCCGGACACGTGAACGTGTTAAGGGGGCTACCGCCGCCCCCTTAACAATCCCGGCTCCCGGCCAGGAAAATCGCCGCTTCGCGGTACCCTCAGCTTATTCCCTCCGGCTTTCGGGTCGGGCGTGATCCTACATCCATGTAGGTCACGCCCTCTCGGCGCATCCATGCGCCTCGCCCCGGCCTACAGGAAACGCTTCGGCGATTTTCAGCCGGACTCCGGTGCCCGCTGTACTTTTATTGATTTACTTACTGATTTGCGAGGCTGCTTCCGGGAATGACCCTTGTATGTAAATGGTTATAGCAGTATTGTTTTGCCGCGCCTGCAAAATCAGGCGCCGGGATTAGCCTCCTGGACTTCATACTGGCGACATGTGTTTAATATGTCGTGCGAACGGCTACACTCCAATGGTGGGCCGGGCGGGGGCATCGTAAGATGCGCCGGTATCCAGTATGGCCGGTAAGGCTAACTCCGCCCGATCCACCACCCGCGAGATTAGCCTCTCCGGGTGGTGGTTTAAATACTACATACTGGAGGCTGCTTTTATGGCTACGACCCTAACCCACACTCAGGCGTTATTAACGCTTCCTTTCAATCACAACACAGCTTTTACCGAACTGGCGGACAACTGCGAGCGCTTTGTCGAGGCGTTGGTGGAATGCGAGCAACCCGCAGAGAAAGTCGCTCTCTATGGACGACTTTCCGCCTGCCTGGCCCTGCTACAACCCACGCTACTGGAACCCGTTCCCGAATATTTAAAGGCAAGCCTGACGGTAGATGTCTTGCCTACACGCCTGCCCCTTTTTGACCCGGAGCCAGATCAGCTCGGGCGTTATTGCCAGGTACTGACGCAGCAACTGATAAGTGGCTCGTATGACCCTGAAGCGGAAAGAGTTATAAGCGATCTTCTCTTCGAGCTGGTGAGTCTCTATGCCGATACGCTCAAGATGCCGCGCTGGCTAAAAACCAACGAAGGTTTAGTCGATTTAGTTTGAAAACCTACAGCGCGCACCCGGTCCGGCTGAAAATCGCCGAAGCGTTTCCTGTAGGCCGGGGCGAGGCGCATGGATGCGCCGAGAGGGCGTGACCTACATGGATGTAGGATCACGCCCGACCCGAAAGCCGGAAGGAATAAGCTGAGGGCACCGCGGAGCGGCGATTTTCTTGCCGGGAGCCCGGGTAGCCAGGGTGGTGGCGATTGAGCCACCCTGGCACGTTCACCGGTTCCGGAGTAACAGAGAAGCAGTGGTCGTGAGGTGAACGGAATCACCACCCGAGTCGCATGTTCCCCTCACCCTAACACTCTCCCCAAAGGGGCGAGGGAACTGGATCGTGCGGTCTGGTGCCCTCACCCTAACCCTCTCCCACGGGGAGAGGGGACTGGATCGTGCGGTCTGGTGCCCTCACCCCAGCCCTCACCCACAGGGAGAGGGAGAAAACCCTAAAAATGACAACTGCCGTTGCCATTTTGCTTTTACCTTGCCCCACTGCCATTTCTGGTGGCCTACCCCCACTAGCAAAAAGCCCCTCCCCCCGCTACACTCACTCCACCCATAACCCCACTAAATATATAAGGAGGCTAATTATGCTGTACTGTGAACACTTTTTGTATTCACGTACTTATGGCGATCGTGCCAGCTCAGGCGTTACCGATATCGTGCTGCGATAACGAAGCTTGAGCGAAGAGACCATTCACTAAACCCCTTCCCTCGGGCTTACTGAGTTATCGTCAGCGATGTATGACGAGGCATTTCCATGCCTGTAACTCTTGAGTAAGCACATGAGCACATTACTAACTGCACAATCCCTGCGTGTTGATACCGCGTTTGGTACGCTTTTCGACGCCCTTACCTTTTCACTGAAAAGCGGCGACCGCATTGGCCTGCTGGGCGATAACGGCTGCGGCAAAAGTACGCTATTAAAGATCCTCGATGGTACCGATTCTCCGGTCTCAGGCACGGTTTCGCTTGCCGCACACTGCCTGATGGCGCGGGTTGAACAGCATCTGCCCCAGACGATCGCCTCCCTCACGCTGCTAGACGCGGTACTGGCGCAGCTGCCGGTGGGCGAGCGTGACGGCCTTCGCTGGCGGGCGGAAAGCCTGCTGAATGGCATGGGCTTTTCCGAACAGGATCTGACGCTGGGCTCCGCCACCCTCAGCGGCGGGCAGCACACGCGCCTGCTGCTGGCGCGGGCGCTGATTAGCGAACCGGATCTGCTTTTACTGGATGAGCCCAGCAACCACCTCGATCTGCCCACCATGCTCTGGCTGGAGCAGTTTTTACAGGGCTGGAGCGGCAGCTTTGTGCTGGTCTCCCACGATCGCCAGCTGCTGGACGCGGTCACCAACGGCAGCTGGATCCTGCGCGACCGGACGCTGCACCACTTCGCCCTGCCCTGCACCGCGGCGCGCCGGGCGCTGGCGGAGCGGGATGAAAGCGATGCCCTGCGCCGTAAGGCCGAGCAGAAAGAGATCGACCGGGTCTCCGCCAGCGCCAAAAGGCTGGCGACCTGGGGCAAGGTCTACGACAACGAAGATCTGGCCCGCAAGGCCAAACAGATGGCGCGCCACGTCGAGCGTCTGAAAGAGAGCCAGACCGAACTGACGGCGGGCAGCCCCTGGACGCTAACCCTGCACGGCGATGCCCTGAAGGCCGACCGTCTGCTGGAGATCGAAAATCTGGCCGTCCCGCCCGCCGCCGGCCTGCCCGCGCTCTTTACCATCGACACCGCTCGCCTGAAAAGCGGCGATCGGGTGGCGATAATGGGGCGCAACGGCTGCGGCAAATCCTCCCTGCTGAAGCTTATCGCGGCGCAGGGCGATAGCGCGCTAAAGATCCACCCCCGGGTCAGGCTCGGGTACTACGATCAAACCCTGCATCAGCTGCCGGACCAGGCTACGCTGTTCGAGGCGCTGGCGCCCTTTGCGCCCGATCCCCAGACGCGGAAAATGGCGTTAATCAGCGCCGGTTTCCCCTGGGTGCGGCACGGGCAGGAGGTCAGCACCCTGAGCGGCGGCGAGCGTTCCCGGCTGCTGTTCGTCGGCCTGACTCTCGCCCGCTTCAGCCTGTTAATGCTCGACGAGCCCACCAACCATCTTGATATGGAGGGCAAGGAGGCGCTGGCAGAGACGCTGCGCCAGTTCGACGGCGGCGTTTTGTTGGTGAGCCATGACCGGGAGCTTATTCGCCAGAGCTGCAACCACTTCTGGCTGATTGAGGACGGAGGGCTTTCGGAGTGGCACGACGCCGACGCGGTCTTTGAACGGCTACGGCAGAGCAGCGTCCCGGCCCCGGCCGTGCAAAAACAGGCTCAGGTAAAACCGGCGCAGGAGGAGGATCTGCTGGAGCGGCTGGTTGCGCTGGAGAGACTGCTGGAGGAGGATCTGGCCCGTAAGCCGAAGCATCAGAAACCGCAGCTGCAGGCGCAGTGGCGCGAGGCAATCGACGCGCTCACCGCGCAGTTGTAAAGCATAGCCCGGCGGCATCGCGCCGCCGGGTTCCCCTTACTGCGGGCTCTTCGTTTTCCAGGCTTCCCACGCCTGTTTGATCTCCTGCTTCGCGGCGGCCGCATCGTTAAAGCCGCTCAGCTCCACCTTTTTACGCCCTTCCGGCAGCTCTTTATAGACGCGGAAAAAGGCTTCGAGGCGCTGCTGTTCGATCTTCGGCAGATCGCTCAGCTCTTTAATGTCGTCATAGGTCGGGTCAATCTTGCTGGCGGGCACGGCGACGATTTTGTCGTCCTTCTCGCCGCCGTCGATCATCTTCAGCACGCCGATGGCGCGCAGTTTAATCAGGGTGCCCGGCGCCATAGGGGCGCGGGTGTAAAACACTACGTCCAGCGGGTCACCGTCTCCCGCCAGCGACTGGGTAAGCGAGCCGTAGTTAGCCGGATAGGCCACCGGCATCGACTGGAAACGGTCGGCAACGATAAAGCCGGTTTTGGCGTCGGTTTCATACTTGATGATGCCGCCCGCCGGAATTTCGGTCACCGCGTAGAACTCTTCCGGATTGTTGTCCGGCTGCGGGAACTCAAGAATATTTTGCGCCTGAACGGAGGCGGATAACAGAAGGCTAACGGCGAGAAGTTTTTTTACCAGATGCATTGTCTTTTAACTCTTTGGTTATTAGGAAGACCACACCTTACGGACCGGAAATGTCAGTTACATGACGGATTTTTGACGGAAATAGTTAGCCGAACCCCTACAGAAGTTAATGATTTCAGTCGCATAATCACGCTAAAGATGACGTAAAGTATTACATTATGTTGCTCCGCCCTTGCCCGATCGCGTCTAAAATTTAATCCTTAAGGAGTACGGCGTCGCTCTGACCTGTCGTACCTGCCCCGCAGACATCATCATGAACATGGAGAAACATATGAAAGCTGCTGTTGTTACCAAAGACCATCAGGTAGAAGTTGCTGAAAAAACCCTGCGTCCGCTCAGACACGGCGAAGCGCTGCTGAAGATGGAGTGCTGCGGCGTCTGCCACACCGATCTGCATGTTAAGAACGGCGATTTTGGCGACAAAACCGGGGTCACCCTCGGCCACGAGGGGATTGGGGTAGTCAAAGAAGTTGGGCCGGGCGTCACCTCCCTGAAGGTGGGCGACCGCGCCAGCGTGGCCTGGTTCTTTGAAGGCTGTGGCCACTGCGAATATTGTAATACCGGCAACGAAACCCTGTGCCGCGAGGTGAAAAACGCCGGCTATTCGGTGGACGGCGGCATGGCCGAAGAGTGCATCGTTACCGCCGACTATTCTGTAAAAGTGCCGGACGGCCTCGGCTCCGCGGAGGCGAGCAGCATCACCTGCGCCGGGGTCACAACCTACAAAGCGGTGAAAATCTCCCACATTAAACCGGGCCAGTGGATCGCTATTTATGGCCTCGGCGGGCTGGGCAACCTGGCGCTGCAATATGCTAAAAACGTCTTCAACGCCAAAGTTATCGCCATCGACGTTAACGACGAACAGCTGAAGCTGGCGGCAAGCATGGGGGCCGATCTCACCATCAACTCCCGCACTGAAGACGCGGCGAAAATCGTGCAGGAGAAAACCGGCGGCGCCCACGCGGCGGTGGTGACGGCGGTGGCCAAAGCCGCCTTTAACTCCGCGGTGGATGCGGTGCGCGCCGGTGGCCGCGTGGTGGCCGTCGGCCTGCCGCCGGAAGCCATGAGCCTGGATATTCCGCGTCTGGTGCTGGACGGCATCCAGGTGGTGGGCTCGCTGGTAGGTACCCGTCAGGATCTGACCGAAGCCTTCCAGTTTGCCGCCGAAGGCAAAGTGGTACCCAAAGTGGCGATGCGCCCGCTGGGGGATATCAACGCCATTTTCAAAGAGATGGAACAGGGCCAGATCCGCGGCCGTATGGTGATTGATTTCCGCTCGTAAGCCTTCTCCCCGCCCTTCAGGGCGGGGTTTTATCAGGTGGTGCTGCGCCTGTCGGCAATCCACTCCTGCACTTCAATCTGGAAGGTATCCGGCGCTTTGCGGAACATTCTGCGCGCCAGATCGAGAATGGTATGTCGCGCTAACTCCTCTTCCATCCGCTGCTGGGCGCTGTCCATCACCGAGCGTACGCCGCACGGCCCGTCGCAGGCCCATGCGGGAGGCGCATCGTCAAACACCGCCAGACGCTGGCGTATTTCGCGGCACTCAAACATATTCTTTTCGCCGTCGATAGCCTGCGCCACATCAAGCACGGTGATCAGCTCCGCCGGCCGCGCCAGCTTAAAGCCGCCGCCCTTGCCCTCGGTGCTGCTGACCAGCCCGGCGCGGGAGAGTCGGGTGAAAATTTTGCCCAGATAGTCGTAAGGCACGCCCTGGAGCTCTGCCATCTCCCGCACGCTCATTTCGCGCTCATTGCCCTTCGCATCCACCATGCACATCAGGCTGTGAATGCCGTACTCCACACCGGAACTGTAAAAGGCCATGCTTAACTCCGTTAACGTTATTCGGGGTTAGTATACCTGCCTTCGCCAGGTAAAAAACAGCTTCAGCCCCCTCTTCCCGGTAACGCGCTAGTAATGAAAGCGAAAATGCCCAATTCAGATGCCGCACACAGGCTAACTCAGAAAACATTTGTCGTAGTTAACTGCGATAAGTATAGTAGGAGTTAAGCCTGAAACCTGAAAGGAACAGAGATGAAAAAGCAGATTTTAATTGTAGGCAGCGGCTTTGCCGGAATGTGGGCAGCGGTGAGCGCCGCCCGGGTAGCGGATCTGAATGGCAGCAGCGACCTGCAGATTACCGTACTGGCCCCCCGGCCCGAGCTGCGCGTGCGCCCGCGTTTTTATGAGGAAAACGTCGCCGGGCTGGTCGCTCCCTTAACGGATCTGTTCGCCGAGCTGGACGTAACTTTTATTGCCGGCAGCGCTGAGCGCATTGATGCCAAAGAAAAAACTGTCTGGTATCGCGGCCAGAATGGACAAACGTCTCTTGTACCTTACGATCGTCTGATTCTGGCAATGGGCAGCAAGACCCGCCGCCCAGCCATTCCCGGCCTGGACCGCTTTGCGTTTGATATCGACCAGCTGGAATCCGCGCAGATCTTCGAAAAACATCTTGATGATCTGGCGCAGCAGCCTGACTCCCCGGCCCGCAATACCGTAGTGGTATGCGGCGGCGGATTTACCGGCATTGAGCTGGCTACCGAACTTCCGGCTCGTCTGCGTGCGCGATTCGGTAGCGATACGCAGACAAAAGTAATCGTAGTTGAGCGCGGCGAGAAAATCGGCGGGCGCTTTAGCGATGCGCTGGCAGGCGTGATTGCCGATGCCAGCGCGGAGCTGGGCGTAGAGTGGCGGGTAAACAGCGAAGTGGCGGCCATCGACGCCGATGGCGTCACGCTGAAAAGCGGCGAACGCATTGCCGCGGCAACCGTGGTCTGGACGGCGGGCGTTGAAGCCCATCCGTTAACTCAACAGATCGATACCGGACGCGATGCACAGGGGCGTCTGCGGGTTAATGACCTGCTGCAGGTTCCAGACCGTCCCGAAATTTATGCGACGGGCGATACCGCCCATGCGCAAACCGACGATCGGGGGCACACCGCGCTGATGACCTGCCAGCATGCCATTCAGCTCGGCAAGTTTGCCGGCCACAACGCCGCGGCCAGCCTGCTGAACGTCGAGCCATACCCCTACCGTCAGGTAAACTACGTTACCTGCCTGGATCTGGGCGGCTGGGGTGCGGTTTATACCGAAGGCTGGGAGCAGGCGGTGAAATGCGTGCGTGAAGAGGCGAAGAAAATCAAAATCGCCATTACCAACGAGCTTATCTACCCGCCGGCAGCAGACCGGGCGGTAGCCTTTGCCGCCGCCGATCCGCTGGCCAAATTCGTCTAGTTTCCTCTTTACCGCCCCCCCGCGGGCGGTTTTCACTCTTTTGCACAAACCTGCAATGCTTAGCTTTTTTCCTTGGTTCCTTTCGTTCTGGCCGCGCCCGATGATGAAGCCGACGCTAAAACAAGAGATAACAAGGAATTCACCATGCAGATCCCGTTTCGCCTGCCGCTGCTTGCGACCCTGATTGTCGCCGCCTCTGCCCACGCCGCCGATACGCCGGTTAAAGGCGGCACCCTTATCTATCTGGAACAGCAGGCCCACACCAACCTCTATCCCCCGGCAGGCGGGTTTTATCCCAACGGCGGCATTCTGAATCAGATAACCGACAAGCTGACCTGGCAGAACCCGAAAACGCTGGAGGTGGAGCCGTGGATCGCCGAGAGCTGGAGCAGCAACGCCGACAAAACCGAATACACCTTTAAGATCCGCCCGGGCGTCACCTTCTCGGACGGCACCCCGCTCGACGCCGCGGCGGTGGCGAAAAACTTTGATACCTACGGCCTGGGCAACAAGGCCCAGCGCCTGCCGGTCTCCGAGGTGATCAACAACTACGACCGCAGCGAAGTGGTCGATGCGCAGACCGTGAAGTTCTACTTTAAAAAGCCGTCGCCGGGCTTTTTGCAGGGCACCGCCACCATCGGCTCCGGGCTGGTCTCCCTGAGCACACTGAAGCGCAACTTTGAGGCGCTGGGCGACGCCCGCCACATTATCGGCTCCGGCCCCTTCGTGGTGACGGATGAAAAGCTGGGGCGCGAGCTGACCCTCGGGGCGCGCAAGGATTACAAATGGGGGCCGAAAAACCTTCCCCAGCAGGGCCCGGCCAACCTCGACGGCATTAAATTTATCGTTACCCCGGAAGACAGCGTGCGCGTAGGCGCGCTGCTGGCGGGCCAGGCCGATTTTATCCGCCAGGTGCAGGCCTACGATGAAAAACAGGCTACCGACCAGGGCTACAAAATTTACGCCGCCCCGACGCGCGGGGTGAACGACAGCATCAGCTTCCGCCCGGATAACCCGCTGGTAGCGGACATCCGCGTGCGCCAGGCGCTGCTGCATGCCACCAATGCGAAGCAGGTGGTCGAAACCCTCTTCTCCCCCAACTATCCGCAGGCCAAATCGGTGCTTGCCGACTCGGCGGCCGGATTTGTCGATCTCAGCGATAAGCTGGCCTTTGACCCGACCAAAGCCGCACGGCTGCTGGACGAGGCGGGCTGGAAGACCGGCCCGGACGGCATTCGCGCCAAAGCGGGCCAGCCGCTGGCGTTAACCGTTTATGAATCCCTGCCGCAGCCGCAGAACAAAGAGGTATTGCAGCTGGTCGCCCAGCAGTGGCGCCAGCTGGGCGTGGCGCTGAACGTCAGGGCCGGCGACGCCGGCAGCCGCACCCTTGATAATCTCGACCCGCTTAAAACCCCGCTGACCGTCTCGGAGGTGGGACGCGCCGACCCGGACGTGGTGAAGAGTATGTTCTACCCGGCGAACCGCGATGCCCTGCTGCAACAGGGTGGCTCCAGCGATAAGGTCAAAAGCTTCCGCGACGACAAGCTGAACGAGCTGCTGGTGCAGATCTCGGCGGAGGTGGATCCGCAAAAACGACTCCAGCTCACCGGCGACGCCCAGCGTTATCTGCTGGATAACGCCTACGTCATTCCCATCTTCGAGGAGCCGCAGGTCTTTGCCGGCGCCCCCTGGCTGAAAGGGGTGAACTTTGAAGCGGTGGGCCGCCCGTCGTTCTACGGCGCCTGGATCGACAAACGTTAAGGAGGCCGCGATGAGCCGCTATCTGCTGCGACGGGCCGGGATGGGGCTGCTGGTGCTCTGGGCCGCCTTTACCCTCTCTTTCGTACTGCTCCAGGTGCTGCCGGGGGACGCGGTGCTGATTAAGTTTCAGAACCCGGATCTCGGCCTCAGCCCGGCGCAGATCGAAGAGATGCGCATTGCCTACGGCGCCAACAGCCCGCTGTGGCAACAGTATTTTCATACCCTGTTTGCCATGCTTAGCGGCGATTTTGGCTTCTCGCTACAGGCGGGCGTCCCGGTGGGCGAGCTGATTAGCGATAATCTGCCGGATACCCTCAGCCTGGCCCTGCCCGCCTTTGTGCTGGCGGTGGCGCTGGCCTTTACGCTGGCCTTCGCCGCCCGCCTGCCGGGGCTGCGCTGGCTGAGCAACGCCATCCAGTCCCTGCCGGTGCTTTTTATCTCGCTGCCCACCTTCTGGCTGGGCATCGCCCTGATCCAGCTCTTCTCCTTCCGGCTGGGGCTGATCCCGGTGATTAACCCTTCGCCGCTTCAGGGGCTGATCCTGCCGGTGATTACCGTTGCCGTGCCCATCAGCGCCCCGCTGGCGCAGATCTTAATGCGCAGCCTGGATCAGGTGGCGGCCCAGCCTTTCGTGGCGGTGGCGCGCGCCAAGGGGCTGAGCGAAACCGGGGTGCTGTGGCGGCACGTTACCGGCAACGCCCTGCTGCCGGTGCTGAATATCGCCGGCCTGCTGCTGGGCGAGCTGATTGCCGGGGCGCTCATCACCGAAACGGTGTTTGGCCGCAGCGGCCTGGGGCAGCTTACCCAGCAGGCGGTAAACAACCAGGATATCGCCGTCCTGCAGGCGGTGGTAATGATCTCCGCCCTCGGCTTTGTGCTGATAAACCTGCTGGTCGATCTGCTGATGCCGCTCTTCGATCCGCGCCTGCAACCCCTTACCGGAGGTGCATCATGAGCCTTGTTGAGTATGCCGCCGCCGCGCGCAGGCGCGTGCCGGGCTGGCGGCGCCCGACGTGGCAGCCGGGCCTGTGGCTGGCCTGGGGCGTGATTATCGTCGCGACCCTTGCCGCCCTGGCTCCCGGCCTGTTTACCCACTACAGCCCCATCGAGGGCATTGCCGGCGCCCAGCGCCTGGCGCCGCAGGCAGGACACTGGCTGGGCACCGACCAGCTGGGCCGCGATCTCTGGTCCCGCATCGTGTATGGCGCCTCCCACTCCCTGAGCGCGGCGCTGGCGGCGGTGGCGATGGGCCTGCTGGTCGGCACCGGGACGGGCGTTATCGCCGGCGCTTTTGCCGGGCGGGTGGAGTCGGTGCTGATGCGTCTGGTGGATGTTCTGCTGTCTATTCCATCGCTGCTGCTGTCGCTGACGGTGATTATTCTGCTGGGATTTGGCACCGTTAACGCCGCTATTGCCGTGGGCGTCGCGTCCATTGCCAGCTTTGCCCGCCTGGCGCGCGGCGAGGTGGTACGCATTCGCCATGCGGACTACGTCGAAGCGGCCTTTGGCAGCGGAGGCACCTTCTGTGCGGTGCTGTGGCGCCACATCCTGCCGAATGCGTTAACGCCGGTGCTGGCCTTTGCCACCCTACAGTTCGGCCAGGCCATTCTGGCGCTCTCCACCCTCAGCTTCCTCGGCTACGGCACCCCGCCGCCGGTGCCTGAGTGGGGGCTGCTGATTGCCGAAGGGCGAAACTATCTTTCAACCGCCTGGTGGTTAACCACCTTCCCGGGCCTGGCGGTGATTGCGGTGGTGCTGGCCACCAACCGCCTTAGCCGCCAGCTAAGCGGAGGCCGCTCATGACCGTACTGACCGTCGAAAACCTGTCCATTAGCTACCGCGTCGCCAACCGCTGGCAGGAAGTGGTACACAACGTCAGCTTTACCCTGAAGCGCGGCGAGATGCTGGCCTTCGTCGGGGAGTCCGGCTCCGGCAAAACCACCACCGCGCAGGCGATCATCGGCCTGCTGGCGGAGAACGCCCGCCGCGACGGGGGCTATATTGCCCTCAACGGCGAGGAGATCGGCCAGTGGTCGGCAAAGCGGCTGGACGGCATCCGCGGGGCGCGCATCAGCCTGGTGCCGCAGGATCCGGGCAACTCCCTTAATCCGGTGAAAACCATAGGCGCGCAGGTAGGCGAAATCATTCAGCTCCACGCCAGGGTCAGCAGCGCCGAGCGCGATCGCCAGGCGCTGGCCCTGCTCCACAAGGTGGGCCTGAGCCATCCGGAGCAGCGGATGAAGCAGTACCCGCATCAGCTCTCCGGCGGCATGAAGCAGCGGGTGCTGATCGCTATCGCCATCGCCCTGCGTCCGGATGTGATTATTGCCGACGAACCTACCAGCGCGCTGGACGTGACGGTGCAAAAACGCATTCTCGATCTGCTGGATGTATTGCGCCGGGAGTCCGGCACCGCGGTGCTGTTTGTTACCCACGATCTGGCGCTGGCGGCCCAGCGCGCCGACCGCCTGCTGGTCTTTCGCCACGGCGAGGTGCAGGAGCATGGCGCCACGGCGGATATCGTCCGCGCCCCGCAGCATGCCTACACCCGTCAGCTATTGAGCGATCTGCAGGGCCAGCGGCTGACCATCGCGCCGGCCTCCGGGCAGCCGCTGGCCTCTGCGGCCATTCGCGCCGAAAACATCAGCAAACGCTTTGTGCTCGGCAGAGGCCACACGCTCCAGGCGCTGGAGGCGGTCAGCTTTACCGTACCGCGCGGGAGTACCCACGCGCTGGTTGGGGAGTCCGGCTCCGGCAAAACCACCCTCGCCCGCATCCTGCTTGGCTTTGAGCGGGCGGACGGCGGTAAGGTGGTGATTGACGACATCGACGCTACCCTCCTCAGCGCCGAAGCGCGCCGCCAGCTGCGCCAGAAGATCCAGTTTGTTTATCAGAACCCCTTTGCCTCGCTGGATCCGCGCCAGACGCTCTTTGAAATCATCGAAGAGCCGCTGAAAAACTTCGCCCGTATAGACAGGGCCGAGCGCAAACGCCGGGTTGAGGCGGTTACCCGTCGGGTTGCGCTTCCCCCCGAGCTGCTCGGACGCAGCGCGCGCGAGCTTTCCGGCGGCCAGCGCCAGCGCGTGGCCATCGCCCGGGCGCTGATCCTGGAGCCCACCATTCTGGTGCTGGACGAGGCCACCTCGGCGCTCGATGTGACGGTGCAGGCGCAGATCCTCGCCCTGCTGCAACAGCTCCAGCAGCAGCTGGGGCTGACCTACCTGTTTATTACCCACGACCTGGCTACCGTACGCCGCATCGCCCATAGCGTAACGGTGCTGCGCGGCGGCCAGGTGGTTGAACAGGGCGACGTCGCCACCCTGTTTGCTTCGCCGCAGAGCGCCTATACCCGCGAACTGATCGACGCCATTCCCCACTTTTCATCCGTGACCAAGGAGCCCGCATGACGCGCAAACGCCTGGGATTTTTCACCCGCCTGCTGGATGCCGCCCCGCCCAAAGAGCGGTATCGGCTGGCCACCGAGCAGATCCGCCACGCCGAGCGGGTCGGTTTTGACAGCGCGTGGATTGCCCAGCACCACTTCCACGAGCACGAGGGCGGGCTGCCGTCGCCGCTGGTTTTTCTGGCGCACGCGGCGGCCCATACCCGGCGTATTCGTCTGGGCACCGCCATCATCACCCTGCCGCTGGAGAACCCGCTGCGCGTCGCCGAAGACGCGGCGGTGCTTGATCTGCTGGCCGACGGACGGCTGGAGGTGGGATTCGGATCGGGCGGCACGCCCACCTCGTTTTTGCCCTTTGGCATCACCATTGACCAGCGCGCTGCGACCTTTGCCGAACACCTGCACCTGATCCAGAGCGCCTGGCGCGGGGATTCGCTTACCCATCCGGATAACCAGCTTTATCCCCCGGCGCCGCAGCTGGCGCAGCGGGTGTGGATCGCCACCTTTTCGGCCGAGGGGGCGGCGCGTGCAGGGCGAGCCGGGCACGGGCTGATGCTCTCCCGCACCCAGCCGCGCCCGGCCGATGCGCCGGATCTGCCGCTGGACGCGATCCAGAACCCGATTATCGACGCCTATCTCGCGGCGCTGCCGGCGGGTGTTGCCCCGCGGATCCTCGCCTCGCGCACTGCCTTTGTCGCCGACGGCGATGACTATGCCCTGAAGGTTGCCGCCCCCGGCCTGGCCCGCCAGGCGCAGCAGCACCGCGATGCCGGGCATAGCGTTTTTGGTGACACTGTCACGGAACATGCCCGCCAGTTTGATGCCCACATCGGCTCGCCGCAGCGGGTGCTGGCTTCGTTAACCCAGGATTCGGTGCTCGAGCGCGTGACCGATATCTCTTTCCAGGTGCACTCGGTAGAGCCAACGCATAAAGACACTTTACGTTCCATTGAACTCATTGCCGACCATATCGCCCCGCACATTCTTTAAGGAGTCACTATGGCTTTAAGTCAGGATATTCTCGCCGAACTGGCGGAGATCGCACCGGGATCTCCCCTGGCGCAGGCGCGCGAAACCCGCGAGGCGGCCACCCGCCACGCCCAGGGAAGCTACGAAATATTGTTCAGCCAGCAGGATGCGAATTTTGCGCTGGATGAACGCTTTGCGGTCGCCGCTAAGGTGGCGAAATGGCACAACGCCGACGCTCTGGCGGCGCACTACGCCGGCTTTGGCCTGGCGGACCCCACCTCATCAAGGTTGACTCCGGCCCTGAGCTTTGCCCGCCTGCTGACCTTCTCACCGGTAGAGGCGACCCCCGGCGCGCTGCGCGCCCTGAGCCAGGCCGGATGGAGCCCGGAGGGCATTGTGACCCTTGCCCAGCTGATCGCTTTTGTCAGTTTTCAGAGCCGGTTACTTACCGGCCTGCGGCTGCTTAACGATAAACCGGTGGCTGCGGGCGAAGCCCCGGTGGTGGCGGGCCGCTGGCATACCACGCCCGAGGCTCAGAGCGGCCGCGCCGCGCCGGTGGCCTTTACCCGGCAGGAGCTGGGCTGGGAGCCGTGGCTCGATGCCCGACCGCTGTCGGCTTTTAGCGCGGATGAACAGGCGATACTGGCGAAGTTTGGCCACACCGATTCGGACTACTTCCGCCTGCTGGGGCGCAACCTGCCGGTGCTGGAGCAGCGCACCCTCACCGATAAAGGCATTTTTTATACCGCCGGCGGCCTGCCGCGTGCCGAGCGCGAGCTGGCCGCCACCGTGACCAGCAAGATCAACGGCTGCATTTACTGCGCCTCGGTTCATGCGCGTAAAGCCAGCCAGCTGTCGAAGGAGGATGCGGCGGTAGAGACCCTGCTGGCGGTGGAGCCCGGCCAGCCGTTAGCAGGCGGGCAATCCCCGCGCTGGCAGGCGTTAATCGGCTTTGCCGGAGCGCTGTCGGTGACGCCCGCGGCGCTCACGCCGGGGCATCTGGCGGCGCTGGAAAAAGAGGGGCTGGATACCTTACAGCAGCTCGACCTGGTGCAGTCCGCGGCCTTCTTCGCCTGGGCCAACCGCCTGATGCTGACCCTGGGCGAGCCTTATCTGCCGTAAACCGTCAGGCCAGCGCGTCGGCGCTGGCCTGCTTACGTTTGCCTTTAAGATGACCGTACATCAGGAGGGAGGACATGGCGGCAAACGACAGCAGCGCCGCCGGCAGAGTCACGTAATCCCAGCTATAGCCGAGGGTGATCATCATGCCGCCGAAGTAGGCCCCGATGGCGCTGCCGAGGTTAAAGGCCACCTGCCCGCCCGCGGCGCCAAGCAGCTCGCCGCCCTTCGCGTTTTGCAGCAGCAGAATTTGCAGCGGCGCGGAGAGCGCGAACAGCCCGGCGCAGCAGACAAAGCCCATCGCCAGCGACGCGGTTTTGTTCTCCCCGAAGGCAAACAGCAGCAGCAGCGACAGCACAATCACCAGATCGGTAATGGCGGCGATGCGCAGCGGGCTGTAGCGGCCCGAGATGCGCCCGCTGAACAGATTCCCAAGCACCATTCCCAGCCCCATCAGCATCATGATGGCGGTCATAAACAGCTCTGAGAAACCGGAAACGTGCACCATAAAAGGCTTAATAAAGCTAAACCAGGCAAAGACCCCGGCGTTGCCGAACATGGTGGCGCTAAAGATGAGCCAGGGTTCAGGTTTTTTCAGAAAGCGGAACTGCTCGGTCAGCCGGGTTTCGCTTTTGTCGTACAGCGTCGGTACCCACAGCAGCACCGAGAGGATCACCAGGGCGTCAAAGGCGGCGATCGTAAAGAAGGTGTAGCGCCAGCTGTAGGTCTGCCCAAGCCAGGTGCCCAGCGGCACGCCAACCAGGTTGGCGACCGTCATACCGGCGATCATCCCCGCCACCGCCATGGTCACCTTGCCCGGCGGCGCGATTTTGGAAAGGAGAATAGCCCCTACGCCAAAAAAGGCTCCGTGTGGAAAACCTGAAACCAGCCGGCCCAGCGCCAGCATCGGGTACGAACTGGAGAAGGTAAAGATGGCGTTACCCACCACGCAGAGGGCTACCAGGAACAGCAAGGTACTTTTCAGGGAAAATTTGCTGGAGCAGAGCGCCATAATCGGCGCGCCGATCACCACGCCAAAGGCGTAGAACGAGATCATATTGCCGGCAGCCGGAATGGAGATCCCGGTATCGTGCGCCAGCTCGGTTAACACGCCCATAATGCCAAATTCGGCCATTCCCAGACCGAAGGTGCCAAGTGCCAACGAAAAAACGGTTTTTTTCATACCACTACCACTTGTTAAAAGTTTGCAACAGGCATTATTGAACAATCTCTCAGGCTGAGCCAGTTTCTAACCCGCTCCTGACTCATTCATCCATTATTTCGGATGGGGTGTGAATATTTTCTGTCGGGTTTAGTCGTCGCTATTACACTTCAAAAGAGTCATCACAGAGGAATGGATAATGGCAGATAAGAAAAAAACAAAGCCGGTTACTGAAGTTGCCAGACCCGCCCCGCTTAAAAATAAGGAGTATGAAAAAGAGCTGCGTCACCTGCATGAGGAGCTGGTCAAATTGCAGCAGTGGGTGGTGAGCAAAGGACTGAAGGTGTGCATCGTTTTTGAGGGCCGCGACGGCGCGGGTAAAGGCGGTGCCATTAAGGCGATTACCGAACGCGTAAGCCCTCGCGTCTTTCGGGTGGTGGCGCTGCCCGCGCCTACCGAGAAAGAGAAAAGCCAGCTCTATTTTCAGCGCTATGTCCCGCACCTGCCCTCGGCGGGCGAAATCGTGATTTTCGACCGCAGCTGGTATAACCGCGCCGGCGTGGAGCGCGTGATGGGTTTTTGCACCCCCGAGCAGGTAGAAAAATTCCTCGACGGCGCGCCGATAATTGAAAAAGCGATGGTTGATTCGGGGATTATTTTGCTCAAATACTGGCTCGAAGTATCGCCCAAAGAGCAGGAGCGCCGCCTGCGCGACCGCATCAACGACGGGCGCAAAACCTGGAAGCTGTCGCCGATGGATATTAAGTCCTTTAACCGCTGGGATGACTATACCGAGGCGCGGGACGCCATGTTTGCCTCCACCGATACCGCCTGGGCACCCTGGTTTGTCGCCCGTTCGGAAGATAAAAAACGGGTGCGGCTGAATATTATCTCCCACCTGCTTTCGCAGATCCCTTATAAAGAACTTCCCGCCGAAGCCGCCGACCTGCCGAAACGCAAAATTAAAAAGCGTAAACCTTCCGCCTATCCGTTCCGCTATATTGCCGAGAAATTTTAATGAGTGCTTTCACCCTCTCATTTATTGAGAGGGTGAAAGTAAATAACTCTGCGATTATTCATTGCGTTACTTTTGTCTGGAATGCTTATCGCATTTTCTTGCTTACCAGGCGAAACGCTATTGTTTTTTATGACCGGCGATTGATAATGACGACTCCAACAGGAGAGCATAATGATGAAAACAGCTATCAAAGAACCCTATGCAGAAAAGGATCGTCTTACCGGTGCCCCGCCGCGGCCGGTGTTAACGGCAGAGGAGCGCATTGAGCAGCGAAAACGCGATAAGGAATTCATGCGTGCTATGAATGAATATGTCAATGAGCACGGCTTATTGTCTGACGATCCCTTTTTTGGAGGCATTTAATGTGCTTTCAGTTTGACGTGTACCGTAATCCATCGGCCAGAAGCTGTGAACAGCATCCTTACCTGATGGTTATTCAGCATGATTACTACGAGGATTTATCTACCCGACTGATTTTACCATTGGGTTATCGCAATAATCTGGTGGGTCATATTAAATCGGAGTCAGCGTTAATTAATATTGATTTTCAGCGCTTATTTATGAACACGCCCGGTATTACCAGCGTGGACAAAAAAAGACTCACCGGTAAGTATTTTGTCGGCAATATGCAAAATGTAAGGAGCCGTATAATTGCCGCAATAGATGCGCTTATTACCAACACCTGACCTCCCCAAAAACCCGCTCCGAACTAAACGCCGGAGCGGGGGATCGGCTATTACTTCATCCCTTCTTTATTCTCTTTTGTCGCTTCCATACGCTCTACATCCCGGTACCAGCGCGGATGGTGTTTCTTCGCCCAGCGGCGGCTCACCTTCCCTTCAATCATTCCTTTAATCGAGCCTTTCACCCAGAATGCCATATACATATGGATAAGGATGGCGTGGATCAGAATGATGGCCGAGGTGGCGTGGATCAGCAGGCTGTAGCGCACCAGCTGGATCGGGAAGTACGGCGCAAAATAAGGCCGCCAGATAATGACCCCGGTCACCAGCAGCACGAAAATCATGCTCATGATGGTCCAGAACATCATCTTTTGTCCGGCGTTGTATTTCCCGACGCGGGCAACCTTATGCTCGTTGCCTTTGAGCACTTCGACAATCCCCTTCACCCACGGAATATCGTGCTTATCCGGAATATTGTGGTGTACGAAGCGCACAAACATAAACATCAGCGCCACGAAAATCAGCACGCCAAAGAACGGATGCATAATACGCCCCATCTGCGGCGTGCCGAAGGTTTCGGTCAGCCACTGCAGCGTCGGGAAGAAGAACGAAATCCCCGATACCGCCACCAGAAAGAAGCAGATCACTACCGTCCAGTGACAGGCGCGGTCAATAAATTTCGTGCGCACAATCCATGACTTACTCATGGTGCTCCTCCTCGTCGTCATCCACCTCTTTGTTGGGCCCAATCCCGATATAGTGATAAATCAACCCGGCAAAGGTGGCGATAAACCCCGCCGCCGACAGCGGTTTCAGCGCCCCTTTCCACAGGTTGATGGAGGTATCGATAGCCGGATCCTTCGGCAGGTTGTGATACAGCTCCGGCTGGTCGTTGTGGTGCAGGACATACATGACGTGCGTGCCGCCCACCCCTTGCGGATTGTAAATGCCCGCCTTTTCGTAACCGCGCGCTTTCAGCTTGTCCACCCGCTGCTGCGCCACTTCCAGCATCTCTTTCTTGGTGCCGAAGTGGATCGCCCCGGTCGGACAGGTCTTCACGCAGGCAGGCTCCTGCCCGACGCTGACCCTGTCGACGCAGAGCGTACATTTATATACCCGGTTATCCTCTTTATTGAGGCGCGGGATATTAAACGGACAGCCGGCGATGCAGTAACCGCAGCCAATACAGTTATCCTGCTGAAAATCGACGATACCGTTGGCGTACTGAATGATTGCCCCGGCAGAGGGGCACGCCTTCAGGCAGCCCGGATCTTCACAGTGCATGCAGCCGTCTTTGCGGATCAGCCACTCCAGCTTGCCGTTCTGGTCGGTTTCGCTAAAGCGCATCACCGTCCAGGACTTGGCGCTCAGATCCGCCGGGTTGTCATACACCCCAACGCAGTGCCCTACCTCGTCGCGGATATCATTCCACTCGGAACAGGCCACCTGGCAGGCTTTGCAGCCTACGCAGGAGGAGACATCGATAAGCTTGGCCACTTCCGCCTTGTAGTCCCGCGCGCGGGGCGCGGGAGTCATGGAGTTGGTCGCGGAGCGTTTAATAATGTCTTGTGTTTCCATCGCCATTTAATCGCTCCTTACGCTTTCTCGATGTTAACCAGAAACGCCTTGTACTCCGGCGTTTGCGAGTTGGAATCGCCAACGTTAGGCGTCAGGGTATTGGCGATATAGCCTTTCTGCGCCACCCCTTCGAAGCCCCAGTGCAGCGGAATACCCACGGTTTCCACCTGCTGACCGTGAACGTTCAGGGTTTGCAGACGGCGCGTCACCACCGCCACCGCGCGAATAAAGCCGCGCTTGCTGCTCACCTTGACGCGATCGCCGTTGGCAATGCCCTTCGCCTTCGCCAGGTTTTCGCTGATTTCCACAAACTGCTCCGGCTGGGCGATGGCGTTAAGCCGCGCGTGCTTGGTCCAGGTATGGAAATGCTCGGTCAGGCGATAGGTGGTGCCCACGTACGGGAACTTGTCTTTTTTGCCTAACCGCAGCGCGTCTTCGTCGTACAGGCGCACCACCGGGCTCGAGACCACGTTCGGATGCAGCGGGTTGGTGCCCAGCGGCGTCTCCATCGGCTCGTAGTGTTCCGGGAACGGCCCTTCCGCCAGCTTGTCGATGGCAAACAGGCGCCCCAGCCCTTCCGGCTGCATGATAAACGGCCCGGTGTTGCTGCCCGGTGCGGCGGTATTGAAGTCCGGGATGTCGTTCCCCGCCCACTTCGAACCGTTCCACTGGATCAGCATCCGTTTTGGATCCCACGGCCTGCCGTTGATATCCGCCGAGGCGCGGTTGTAGAGCACGCGGCGGTTGAGCGGCCACGCCCAGGCCCAGCCCAGCGTATTGCCAAGCCCGGACGGGTCGGCGTTATCGCGGTTGGCCATCTGGTTACCCTGCTCCGTCCAGCAGCCGGTGTAGATCCAGCAGGAGGAGGCGGTGGTACCGTCATCGCGCAGCTGCGCAAAGCTGCTCAGCAGCTGCCCCTTCTTCGCCACCAGATTGCCGCTGGCGTCATAGAGATCTTCAAGCGCGTAGCCGTTGTTCTCTTTGGCGACCTCTTCCGATTCCGGATGATCCGGCTGTTTGTAATCCCAGCGCATTTTCAGCAGCGGCTCGGCGCCTTTACCGCCTTCGCTGCGGTACATGTCGCGCAGGCGATGGTAGATCCCGGCCAGGATCTCGCCGTCGTTGCGCGCCTCGCCCGGCGCATCCTGCCCCTTCCAGTGCCACTGCAGCCAGCGGCCGGAGTTGGCAATGGAGCCGTCCTCTTCCGCAAAGCAGGTGGACGGCAGGCGGAACACCTCGGTCTGAATCGATGCCGGATCGACGTCGTTGGATTCGCCGTGGTTCTGCCAGAAGGTAGAGGTCTCGGTCACCAGCGGATCGATCACCACCATGTACTTCAGCTTGCTCAGGCTGCTGACAACTTTGTTTTTGTCCGGGAACGAGGCCACCGGGTTAAAGCCCTGGCAGATATAGCCGGTGACTTTGCCCTTCTCCATCATATTGAAATACTTGATGACGTCGTAAGCCTGGTCCCACTTCGGCAGCCACACAAAGCCCCAGTCGTTCTCTTTCTGCGCCGCGTCGCCGTAGAAGGCCTTCATCAGGCTGACGGCAAACTTCGGATAGTTGCTCCAGTAGTTCACCTGGTCCGGCAGGGTGGATTTTGGCGTATTTGCCGCCAGCCAGCTCTGCATATCGGTCTGTTTTTCCGACGGCAGCGTCAGGTAGCCCGGCAGGCTGGTGGAAAGCAGCCCCAGGTCGGTCAGCCCCTGAATATTGGAGTGTCCGCGCAGGGCGTTCACGCCGCCGCCGGCCATCCCCATATTGCCGAGCAGCAGCTGGATCATCGCCATGGTACGGATGTTCTGGGCGCCCACGGTGTGCTGCGTCCAGCCCAGCGCATACAGGAAGGTGGTGGTTCTGTCGGCGGCACTGGTAGAGGCCAGCACTTCGCACACCTTCAGGAAGTCCGCTTTTGGCGTACCGCAGATGTTTTCGACAACATCAGGGGTATAGCGGGAAACGTGCGCTTTCAGCAGGTTCCACACGCAGCGCGGATCGCTCAGGGTCTCATCGCGACGGGCGTAGCCGTTTTCATCGAACTGGTAGTTCCAGGACGACTTATCGTACTGACGCTTTTCAGCGTCGTAGCCGCTGAACAGACCGTCGTCAAAGGCAAAGTCTTCCCGCACCAGCAGGCTGGCGTTGGTGTAGTGCTTAACGTACTCGGCGTTAATTTTGTTGTTTTCGATCAGGTACAGCAGCACGCCGGACAGGAAGGTTATGTCCGTACCGGAGCGGATGGGCGCATAGATATCCGCCACCGATGCCGTACGCGTAAAGCGCGGATCGACGACGATAAGCGTCGCATCGTTGTTGTTTTTCGCTTCCATCGCCCAGCGGAATCCCACCGGATGGGCTTCAGCGGCGTTGCCACCCATCACCACCACGACGTTAGCGTTTTTGATATCAACCCAGTGGTTGGTCATCGCACCGCGACCAAATGTTGGAGCAAGACTTGCTACCGTTGGTCCGTGTCA
>Ga0209370_1000101_pt1 | contig 195581 bp, 164 predicted proteins | sample AgamicAtPrz_FD_187164 | JGI IMG/M metagenome (GOLD analysis project Ga0209370, IMG submission 187164) | Agave microbial communities from Guanajuato, Mexico - At.P.rz (SPAdes) (version 2) | ecosystem: Host-associated > Plants > Phyllosphere > Phylloplane/Leaf | place: Guanajuato, Mexico...
CACCTGCTCTGGTATTAGAACCTTGCGAATCTTTGGCAATATTTCGCCATACTCCAAAAGGCGAAATTCCGAATTCAACTTCTGGTTTATTGGCTATTATAGTATCTCTTATTTGTTTGATAATCAAATCAACATTGTCTCTTCTCCAATCCTCTTTATCTTTAAACTGACGTGGTTCTTTAGCGAAAGCTTTTTCATCAGGAAACTCTTGACCTTCAATTTTATACGGATAAAAATAATCATCCATGTGAACGGCCTGAATATCATATTTACGAACAATTTCGCCCACTACAGAAGCAACAAAATTTCTTGTTTCCTGCAATCCCGGATTAAAATATCTGGTTTTTCCGTAAGTTAGAAAAAGGTCTGGTCTTTTAAAGTATAAATGATTTTTTGCAAGGACATCTCTTACCGTGTCTTTCTGAACACGATACGGATTCAGCCAAACATGCACATTCATGCCGCGTTTTCCTGCTTCATCAATCATCATCTGCAACGGATCAAAACCTGGAGCAACGCCTTGAGTTCCTGTTATCCAATGCGATGCAGGTTCTTTTGTCGATTTGTAATACGCATCGGCAGTTGGACGAATTTGAAAAATGACAGTATTCAAATTATAAGAACGTAGATTATCCAAAATGGTAATCATTTCGTTCTTCATTTCTTTGTCTGATAAACCAGGTTTAGACGGCCAGTCAATATTTTCTACGGTAGAAATCCAAGCAGCGCGCATTTCTCTTTTTGGAGACTGCTGACTGAAAATTTGGGAATGAATCAGCAATATTAGGATTAGTAATTTTAGACTTTTCATAAGGTTGTATTTTTTGGTTGATCATCCTAACAGGTTTAAAAACATGTTAGGTTTCTAATTGATATTTATACAAAATTAGAATTAGAATTTGAGCTCCATTCTTATATAATACCTAACAGGTTTTTGAAAACCTGTTAGGATAAATGTCTGTATATTATTCCAATAAATAAATTCCGCCTTCTATAAGTGATGCCCAGACTTGTCCTTTATCATCAATTGTAAAACCATTTACGCTTGAACTTCCTAGGTTAATTTGCTTTATAATCTCAAATTTAGAAGCATCTACAATCAAAACTTCTCCTTTTCTGCTTCCTACGTATATTTTGTTTTTGTTTTCTAATATTGCTGCTGGATTGTGTTCATATCCAAGTTTTAAATCTAGCACTTTGCTTTGGTTCACTAGATTTTCTTCTGTAAGTTCAAGATCATCGCTAAGAGGCAATCTTAAGAGTAAACCGTCCATTGTTTTACCGTAAAACCATTTCCCATCTTGACTTTTTCCCATCGATTCTCTAATTTTCCATTTCTGAGTTCTTAAAAGTGTTTTTCCTGTTTCAATATCCAAAATGGTCAAAAAACGTTGTGGAGTAACAAAATAAAGTCGGTTTTTTGTCGAAACCATATTTACATTTCCAGCCGAATATAAAATTTGTTTATCATTGCCATTGTTCCATTTCCAGATCAATTTTCCTGTGTTTTTATCCAGACAATACACATACGAATCCCAAACTCCAAAAATTATTTTATCACCTTGAATTAACGGTGTTCCTTGCGAATATGACGCTGGCAAATTATTTTGCCAGATTGTTTTCCCGCTTACAGCATCTGCACAAATAAACGCTGTAGAACTGGCTGTGTAAATTTTATTGTTTTCTGCAATTGGCGAGCCTACCAAAACGCCGCCAACAGGGATTGTCCATTTTTGTTTGCCAGATTGTGTGTCAAATCCTACTAGGTTTCCTTCTATTGTACCGATAACTAAATTATTTTTTACGATGATTGGCGAAAAATAAATTGAATTTCCTGTCTCAGTTTTCCAATTTAAAGCTTTGTTTTTAAGGTTTACAGATTTTATTTCGCCTATAGAATTCGTAAAATAAACACTCTTTTTGTCAAATGCCGGAAGGCTGTAAATTGAGGCAATATCTTTTATATAAGGAGATTGCATTGCCAAACTATCTTTAGGAATTACAATTTTGGAAGGTTTTGACGGAACCGAAAATTTAAAAACTCCAGGTTTATCTATTTCTTTTTGATAGATACTGATACTGTCTTTGCTGATAATTACTTGATTATAACTTTTTGTTTTTCCATCCAGAGAAGTTATTGATGTTCCCATTATACCGCTCAAACCAGAGAAATCATATTTTCGTAAGGTGTGTCCATGACCGCAAAAGGTAGCAACGGTTGGATATTTTTCTAAAACCGAAAGCACTTCTTTGTAATTGCTCACGCTGTTATCTAACGGATAATGAGCAAAATTCAGCACTTTTTTATTATTGTTTTTAAGATTGTCTTTTAGAGTCTTATCAAGCCAAAGCACATCTTCGTGTTTTACAAAACCATCCCCCATTTTCATGTAAGGTCCACAAGGAAAACCGATGAAAAGATAATCACCTTTTGAAAACACAAAACGGTCCTCGCCAAATATTTTTTTATAAGTCAAGCCGGCGCTTTCGCTCCAGTTGGTTTCATGATTTCCTGAAATGACGTAATACGGAATTTTCAATTTAGATAGAATTGAATGAACTTGTTTTAACTCGTCATCGGCACCTCTATTGGTCAAATCGCCAGTTACAACCGCAAATTCAAAATCGGAATTATTGATCTCTTTTACAATATCCTGCAATAAAAAATCATTTTCATTTCCTACCGAAACGTGTAAATCTGTGAGCTGCACAAATTTGATTTGTTCTGATTTTTCTATATTTTGAGCAAAACTCGTTGTGATTACAAAAATTAAGAGTATTCTGGAAAATAGATTTTTCATTGGTAATTTTATTTAATTAAACTATAATTTATTTAGAATCTAATGGCGTTTATGGTATTTTAGTTACAATTCTTTGGCAAAAAAATACCTAACAGGTTAAAAAAACCTGTTAGGATAACCAACCAAAATTTATGTATTCCGGTATGTGTGGAACCCGAAATACACTTTAGGATTACTTTGTTTTTAGATTTTCATCAAAGAAATCATGAAAAAACAAAAGCTGATATTTTAAAGAATTCTCCCAGTATTTCAGATTATGTTCTCCTGGGCGTTCTATATAATCATGATTTATTTTTTGAGCCAGCATTTTTGCATGAAGCTCTCTATTAACGGTCATGAAAAAATCATCAACTCCACAGTCAATAATTAGTTTTAGTTTGTTGTCTTTCACCAAATCGAGCATATTGGTAACCGTATTTTTATCCCAGTTTTCAGGATGTTCCGTAATGGTTCCCAACCTTTTTTTGATGTCCCAATTTTCAGGAAACGGACGAAAATCTACTCCACCACTCATACTTCCTGCCGCTCCAAATACATCCTGATGCTTAAATGACAAGTATAAAGCGCCGTGACCGCCCATGCTCAAACCCGAAATCACTCTAGCTTTACGATCTGCAATTGTTCTGTACTGTTTATCAATAAACGGAACCAATTCTTTTACAACATAAGTTTCATATTTAAAACTCGGATCAATCGGACTATCAAAATACCAGCTTGAATAATTCCCGTCTACTCCAACCACTATAAAACCATATTGATCCACTTGTTTTCCTAATTCCTTAAAATCTTTTGCCCATGAAGCATAATTTCCGCTATAACCATGAAGCAAATAAACTACTGGAAATGCTTTCTTACTCTTTTTATAATGGTCCGGAACTACTACGCAAGTTTTAATATTCTTCTGCATCGAAGCACTAAAAACCTGCAATGTATCAACCTTTGCTGCTCTGGCTGTAAAAATTAAAAGCAGTAATACGATTGAGTAAATTATTTTTTTCATAATTGATGTTTTTATAAAATAATATTTTTGAAAAGTACTGGTAAAATACGAAAACTTATTTCAAACAACCTTTCAGAATGGTTACAGGATGCATCGCTTTTCTACTCGTCCCATCAAAAATCTGATGGCGACAGCTGGTTCCCGCAGCTGCAATTTCGGTTGATGGTTCTGTTGCCCTAATTTTTGGAAACAAGGTATCTTCTCCCATCTTCATACTGATTTCATAATGCTCTTTTTCGTAACCAAATGAACCCGCCATTCCGCAACAGCCCGAATTGTAAATGGTCACGGTATTATTTTTTGGAACATTCAGCATCGCAAAAGAAGCTTCAACAGAGCTTAATGATTTTTGATGGCAATGCCCATGAATCTTTATATTTTTCTCTCTTTCAGAAAATTGTCCCGCATGAATTTTTCCCTTGGCAATTTCTTTTTTGAAAAATTCTTCAACCGTTAAAGTGTTTTGGGCTAATTTCTCAGCGCTTTCCTTATCCGAAGCCAATCGGATGTATTCGTCTCTGAAAGTCAATATTGCCGAAGGTTCGATTCCGATTAAAGGCGTATTTTCAGAAATTATATTTTTGAATGTATTGACATTTTTATTGGCTATTTCTTGCGCTTCTTCCAAAAAACCTTTGGAAATAAAAGCTCTGCCGCTTTCTTCATGATCAACTACAATTACGTTGTAACCTAATTTAGTCAGCAATTCGAAAGCATCAATTCCGACCGAGACATCATAATAATTGGTAAATTCATCACAGAAAAGATAAACGCTGCCGTTTTCAAAAGAATTATTTTCATAAAGCTTTTTGTTCTTTTGATACCACTTTCTAAATGTCTTTGAAGCCAGTAATGGCACTTGTCTTTCAGGTGCAATTCCCATACGCTTTTTAACGAACGAAAGATTGGAAGCCCAATTGGTCATAGATGGGGCAATACTTCCCAATTCATTCAATTTAGAATTGAACGCAAATATTTTATTTCGGAAAGAAAATCCGTTTGCTTTTTGATATTGATACAAAAATTCTGCTTTTAAAATCGCTACATCAACATTGCTTGGGCATTCGCTCGCGCAGGCTTTACAGCTCACACACAACTCAAAAACCTTATATAATTCTTCGTGATCGAATTTGTTTTCTTTTTCTGAATTCGTCAAATATTCTCTTAAAGCGTTGGCACGTGCACGAGTTGTATCTTTTTCGTTTCTTGTCGCGCGATAACTTGGACATAAAGTTCCTCCAGCAGAAGGCATTTTTCTGCAATCGCCCGAACCATTGCATTTTTCTGCAGCACGCAAAACGCCTAAACTATCAGAGAAATCTTGAATGGTTTTTATCTCAGGTTCTACCCTTCCCGCCTCGAAACGAAGGTTTTCATCCATTTTAGACGCATTTACGATTTTCCCAACATTCAAAATAGTATCGGGATCAAATGCTTTTTTGATTCGTTTCAGCAGTTCGTAGTTTTTATCGCCAATCATAAACGGAAGGAACTCCCCTCGCAAAATTCCGTCGCCGTGTTCACCGCTCAATGAACCTCTATATTTTTTAACCAGATGCGCAACTTCAGTAGATAAATTTCTAAACTGGTGCAATCCTTCTTTTGTCTTCAAATTTATCTTCGGACGCAAATGCAGCTCTCCCGCTCCGGCATGCGCATAGTAAATGGCACTTTGTCCGTGTCTTTCCATCATGGCGGCAAAATCGGCAATATAATTTGGAAGATCACTCAATTCAACCGCTGTATCTTCAATAGAATCGGCTGCTTTGTCGTCTCCAACAATGCTTCCTAAAAGCCCAAGACCTGCCTTTCTCACCTCGTTTACTTTATCAATATCTGCTCCATAGATTTTTGGCAAAGCGTATCCGAAACCATTAATTTGAAGATCATTAATCAAAGCATCTGCTTGCAATTCGGCATCTTCCATACTAATGTGAGATCCAACTTCGAGCATAATAACTGCTTTTGGCTCACCCACAATAAAAAATCGGTTTTTAGCCTGTTCCCTATTGGTTTTGGTGCAGTCCAAAATCGTATCATCCATCATTTCGCAAGTGTACAAATGATGTTTCATTGCAGTCACTACAGCTTCTAAACTTTCTTGAATGGTATGAAAATGCGCCACAACCATAATATTGTTGGTTGGCGGTAAATCATCCACTTTTAAGGTAATTTCTGTTGTAAAAGCCAACGTTCCCTCACTTCCGCAAAGCAGTTTTCCTAAATTTATCGTATCTTCTGTTCCTGAAAAAAGTTTCGATTTCAGCAAAACATCAATTGCGTAACCTGTATTTCGTCTGTGAATTTCTGGTTTTGGAAATTCTTTTAAGATTTCTTCCTGATTTTCCTTGTTCGAAAGTTCTTCGTAAATGGTTCTGTAAATTTTACTTTCTAAAGAATCTCCTTTAGTTTTCTCAATAAATTCTTCAGAAGTTAAATCCTTAAATACTGCTGTAGAGCCATCACTTAAAATGGCTTTTATTTCTACTATTTTATCTCTTGTAACACCGTATCGGATTGAAGTCGTTCCAGATGAATTGTTTCCGACCATTCCCCCAATCATACATCTATTGGTTGTTGATGTTGTTGGAGCAAAAAACAGTCCGTGTGGTTTTAGATATAAATTCAGTTCATCGCGAATTACTCCCGGCTGAACAGTTATGGTCTTCTTTTCAGAATCAAAAGAAACAATTTTAGTAAAGTGTTTTGAGACATCTACAATGATTCCGTTTCCAACAGTTTGGCCTGCTAAAGATGTTCCTGCCGTTCTTGGCGTTATCGAAATCTTATTTTTTGAGGCAAAACGAATAATGTTAATAATATCATTTTCTGATTTCGGAATGGCCACGGCAAGCGGCATAATTCTGTAAGCAGAGGCGTCTGTGGCGTATATTTTTTTATGAAGATCATCATAAAAAAGGTTTCCTTCTAATGAAGCTTCTAATTCTTGTAATTGGAGAGAATCGGACATTTAATTGGTTCTGTTGCTTTTTGGTTCTTTAATACATGTTTTATTTCTGCATTTGGCTAAAAGCTATTCGCAAAAACAATACATTCTAAATTTATTAGAATTCAATATTTATTAAAGTTCCTATTTGGAAACTTGAACTTCCTTAAATGCATTAGAAAAATGGCAAGTAAACGAAGAGTGATTTTTATAAATATATCTGACTAATAAAATTAGTTTTAACAAATATAGATACAAAAAACATACAAATACATTATTTTGCGTTTTTTAACACAATAAAATTAAAATACCGCAACAAAACGCAAAAAATACATTACATAAGTTTAAAATTATAAGATAAAGACTCCCGATTTTCTATATTCATCCAGCCTTTCATCTTCTGGATCTAATTCTGTCACAATAGTATCCAACTGCGTAAGATCACATACGCCATGAGGCATTTTGGTATTTAACTTATTTGAAGCAAACATCGACACGACCCTATCAGAAGCTTCTATCATAGCTTTTTTAACAATAGATATTTCATAACCTACTTCTGTAAGTCCTTGCTTGATATTAATGCTGCTGGCGCCAATAAAACAAATATCGGCTTTAATTTTAGATACCACCTGAATCACATCCATACCTATTGTCACCATTGCGTTTTTTTGCATTTTTCCGCCAATAAAAATCAAATCTATATTAGGGTGTTGAGACAGCTGCATAGCGATCGGTAAACTATAAGTATATATGGTAGCTTTTAAATCGGCCGGAATTAACTTTGCAAAAACCAGATTGGTACTTCCTCCACTCATTATAATAACCTGATCGTCATGAAGAAGAGATAATGCTTTTGTTACAATCTTCTTTTTTTGTTCTTCTGCAACAATAGCAATATCAAATACATTATCGGACTTTTCTTTTACCTGAACAGCGCCTCCGTATACTTTCTCTAACAGCTTTTTGCTGTCCAATTCGTTCAAATCTCTTCTAATCGTATCTTCTGACAAATCGAGAGCCAAAGCTAAATCTGTTGTAACAACTTTTTGGTCTTCAATAAGTTTAGTCATTATATATTTATGTCTCTCGGCTTTCAGCATGTTTTTATAAAAGTTAAAATTCATCACAAATATATCAAATATTTTATTCGATATTAGAAAAAGCCACAAAAACTGCAAAATCATGCATTAGTAGGATTTTAAAAACAAATTCAATTCTTATTTTTCATTTAAAAATGCGTTATTTTGCGTTTTTTAAATTATTTTTACAAAAAAAACACATAAAAATGCATTTGTATGCAATAAATAGATATATTTGCTCAACAACAACCATAAAAAACCAGATTAATCATGAAAAAATTACTCTTTATTACAGTGTTGGTTTTGTGCATTCAAACAGCATTTGGACAAGCAAAAACAGTTACTGGAACAGTAAAAAACAAAGCAGATGGATTTCCGATACCTGGAGTCAGTGTTATGATTCAAGGGACTTCCAACGGAACTACAACTGATTTTGATGGAAATTTCAGCATAAGCGTCGCGTCAGGACGAAGCCTTAGCTTTAGCTACATGGGCTTTGAAACGCAAGTAGTGAAAGTTGAAGGGCAACAAAAACTTAGTATTTCACTTGCGGCGACTGCTGCAAAATTGGATGAAGTAGTTGTCGTGGGATTCTCTTCTCAGAAAAAAGCAAATCTTACTGGTGCAGTTGCTAAAGTTGATGTTAAAAAAGCTTTAGGAAGCATTCCTGTTACAGACATTACAAAAGGTTTACAGGGAACTACTCCAGGACTTAATATTACTTATAATTCAGGTAGTATCGGCAAACAATCAAAAATTAATATTCGTGGAGCCGGAACTATTGTAAACGGAGAGGTTTCAGGATCGCCACTTATTTTAGTTGATGGTGTTCCAGGTGACCTTTCTTTATTAAATGCAGAAGATGTAGAATCGATGTCTGTCCTTAAAGATGCAGCCTCTGCTTCTATTTATGGTGCACGTGCTGCATTTGGAGTTATATTAGTTACTACTAAAAGCGGTAAAAATGCAAAAGGCAAAGTACGATTTGCTTATAGCGTAAATACTGGTATTAGCAACCCAATTTCTTTGATTCAATTCAATGATCCTACAGTAGAGCTTCCTGCAATGATCGAGGCTCAAGCTAGAGCTGGTAATGCTAATCCAGAGTCTTTCGGTATGAACTACAAAACGTTATTGCCTGGTATCATTAACTGGAAGGAAAAATATGCCGCGACAAGAAATCCTAATGATAAAAACATGATTTTAGGAGAGGATTTTGACGTGATTGGCGGCAGAGAATATTTTTATAGAATCTGGAATCCGCATGATGAAATGCTAAAAAAGAATTCTATACAAACGCTTCATAATTTATCAGCTCAAGGTTCTTTGGGAGAAAAAAGCTCATTTATTGTTTCGTTAGGTCTTGCTAATCAAGATGGTGTAATGAAAATCAATACCGAAACCAATAAAAGATTCAGTCTTAATATGGGTATGACTACTCAATTAACAAACTGGCTTACTGGAGATTTTAAAGTATTGGGAACTTTCCAAGAATATGATTCTCCTTTTAACTACTATAACAATGGTGTAGATACTGCTGGTAATGGTTATTTTGGATACTACATGCGTTGGGGATCTTATTTCCCATACGGGACTTACAATGGGACTTACTTCAGACATGCTCCAGGTTACATGGCAAATGCATCTCAAAACGAGAATAAGTCAAATGATATGAGGATAAGCGGAAAACTTACTGCTCAAATTACAAAAGACTTTAATCTTATTGGAGAATATAGTATCAATACTAATTTTTCAAGCCTTAAAATGAATGGTGGTCAAGTGCCACTTTGGGATTGGTGGACAAGTGCTGCTGACTTAGTTGCGGGCAAACCGACATCTATGGAAACTGCAAACGATTTTGTTGCACAAGCCAAAACATCTTACACTAGAAATGTAGCCAATATTTATGCAAATTATACTAAAACATTGGGTGAAAACCATAACTTTAAAGTATTAGGAGGTTTAAACACTGAGTGGTACGATCAAGAAAGAACCTATGCTCGTAGAAATACACTTTTAGACAAAAGCAAACCAGAATTTAATTTAGCTATTGGTGACCAATTTACTGCACCTCTTGTGGCTAATGATATCTTAAATCCAGGTTTATCAAGATATGCTATTGCTGGATTCTTTGCACGTGTCAATTATGACTACAAAGGAAAATATCTTTTGGAAGTAAACGGACGTTATGACGGTTCGTCAAAATTCCCTACAGATGAGCAATGGGGATTCTTCCCTTCTGCTTCTGTTGGATACAGAATTTCTGAAGAAGCTTTCATGGAAGGTACAAGAAGCTGGTTAAATGATTTGAAAATTAGAGGATCTGTTGGTTCAATTGGAAATCAGAATATTGCTAACAATGCCTTTTTACCTGTTATGACTAATGTTACTACTAATCCTAATCCTTTTTGGATAGGAAGCGGTACAACCATTCCTCCTACTGTGAATCAGCCATCAAATGTTGATCCGAATTTAACTTGGGAAAAAGTAACTACTCAGGATATTGGTATCGATATTCGTATCTTTAATATGCTTGGATTAACTTTTGACTATTATCAAAGAGATACCAAAGGAATGTTGGCTCCAGGTAAAACACTTCCAGGTTCATTTGGTCAGGCTGCTGCCAATACAAACTCAGGAAATTTAAGAACAAAAGGTTGGGAGCTTGCTCTTAACTTTAACAAACAAATAAACCGAAACGTTAGTGTTTATGCAGATCTTACCCTTTCAGACAATACTACTGAAGTAACAGAATGGAATAACTCTGCTAAACTGATCTCAACTTCATCTTTTTACGCAGGTCAAAAACTTGGCGAAATTTGGGGATTAGAAACAGACCGTTTGATTCAAACTACAGATCAAATTGATGCAACCGGATTAATCGTAAATGGTGTTGATTATAAAAATATTAGAACAGGTGCTTTTAAATTCGGCGCTGGAGATGTAATGTATAAAGATCTAGATGGTGATGGTGTAATCTCAAGAGGAGATGGAACAGCTCTTAAACCGGGAGATTTAAAAGTTATTGGTAATACAACTCCTCGTTACCAATATGGAATTCGTTTAGGAAGTGCCTTATACGGATTTGACATTGATGCCTTCTTTCAAGGAGTTGGTAAACGTGAATATTGGGCGACTTCTGATTTAGTATTGCCTTTCTACAATAGAACAGATGCTATGTATGTAAACCAGAATGATTACTGGACACCAGAAAACACAGATGCTTATTTCCCTAATCCGTACCCTAACCATGCTGGAAACGCTTTTGGAACTTATGCGCCTGGATCTAACAACTTTGTGGCACAGTCACGTTATTTATTAGACATGTCTTATTTACGCTTAAAGTCTGTAACGATTGGATACACTTTTCCTAAAAGCATTACAGAAAAAATCGGAATCGATAAAATTAGACCGTACGTTTCTGGCTTAAACTTAGCGACTTGGAAAAGCAGTAAATTGCCAGTAGATCCTGAGATTAATGAAACAGAAGCTGCATGGGGAAGAACTTTCCCTTATTCTAAAACGATATCATTTGGTATTCAACTTGCTTTCTAAAAAAAGTATTTAAAAATTAAAAAATTAATCAAAATGAGAAAATATATAACAAACTCTAGGATAAAACTAACAGTTGCCTTGTTTGCTATTGCAAGTGTAACGGTTAGCTGTTCAGATTTCTTGGACACACCACCTGAAGATGTTTTTACAGATGACAATTTTTGGACTTCAGAAAATAACGTAAAAACATTCTCTTGGTTGAACTACAATACCTTCAACGGTTATGGAAATAATGCAGGTACTACAGCTGACTTCTACTTCCATTCAGGAACAGGATTAATAGATGACAACCTAGCCAATAACGTTTTTACAAACTTTCCAACGGCCCCAAATGCAACTAATGCAAACTGGAACGAATACTACACTTTGGTTCGTCGTTGCAATCTTATGCTTGCAAGAGTACCTAATGTGCCAATGGATCAGACAAAGAAAAACCACTATATAGGTGTTGCCAAGTTTTTTAGAGCTCATACTTATTTTCGTTTAGCACAGCAGTTTGGCGATGTGCCTTATACAGACCAATATTTGGCTCAAAGTGATGTTAACGTATACAAACCAGCTTTATCAAGAGCAGAAGTTATTGACAATGTAATTAAAGATTTGGAAGAAGCAATTCCAATGCTACTAAATGTTGACGATAATAATGTTACAGTAAATAAATATACTGCTTATGCATTATTAAGCCGTGTATGCTTAACAGAAGGTACGTACAGAAAATACAATTTAGGACAGAATGGAAGCACTTATCTTCAAAAAGCAAAAGATGCTGCATTGGCTGTAATGAATAACAATTCTTACAAATTAAATGCCGATTGGAAATCACTTTACAATTCTGTTGAATTATTAGGAAATACTGAAGTAATTTTAGCAAAAAGGTATATTAAAGGTGTTTTAGGAAATGGAATACAAGCCTATACCAATACCTCTACTGTTCAAAACGGATTGACAAAATTTGCTGCAGAAAGTTATGTAACAACTAACGGATTGCCAATTAAACAAGCTGGAAATACTCAATATTTAGGAGATAACACTATTGCCAACACTTTTGCCAATAGAGATCCAAGATTTGCTAAAGCTTTCAGTACAGCAGATTACGCATACTCAGACAAGCCATACAATGGTTTAACCTCTATAACAGGTTATGTATTCCAGCTGTATAATAATCCTGCGACAACAGGAACAGAGGTTACCACAATTGGACAAAATCAGATTGATGCTCCGGTTTTTACCTTAAGCGAAGTTTATTTGAATTATGCTGAAGCATGCGCAGAATTAGGTACAGTTACTAATAACGATCTTAATCTATCAATTAACAAAGTTCGTACACGTGCAGGAATTGCAATTTTGACTACAGATGGCACCAATGCAGCAGCTAACGGAGTACAGATAGATGACCCGCAAAGAACAACTGCATTAGAACAAATTTCAGGAATTGTCAACCCAATTATATGGGAAATCCGTCGTGAGCGCAGAATTGAATTTATGAGCTGGACTACCATGAGAAAAGAAGACCTTATGCGTTGGAAAAAAGGAGATTATCTTGATACGAATTCTAATCCTGATGTAATTTTAGGAGCTAGAATAACTTCTTTGATTGGAACTAACTCTAAAACAAAAGTAAATTCACAAGGATATGTGATTCCTTATGCTGCAGGTGTGACAAGATTATTTGTATCACCTAAAAATTACTTAAGTGCAATTCCGACAAATGATATCAGTTTATACGCCGCAGAAGGTGTAGAACTAAAACAAAATCCAGGCTGGTAATATAGTAAAACCGAATAATTGCCTCCATATAATACACTGCCTCTGAAATGAGAAATTTTAGAGGCAGTATTTTAAAATACTCTTTTTAAACACGTTGTGACCAATAAAAAAGCCAAATAAAAATTTACACCTGATTCATACAGGTTATTCTTGTTAGTTTTTAGATTCCCCAAATCTTCCTAAAACATTCATATACTCCGATAAAATATTAATTTTATTAGTCCAATTCGTCTTTAACTAATAACTGTATTTAAAAATGATAAAATATATAGCAAAAAGTGCTTTTGTTGCAGCGCTTCTGTTTTGCGCGCCTTTATATTCGGCAGCGATTCTGCCAATTGAGCACCATAATTCAGAGGAACTCAATTATGCCGTTATAAAAACGGGAGCTGACAACTACGAAAAATACTTACCGCTTTTAAAAGATAAAAAAGTCGGAATTGTAACCAACCAAACAGGAATTTTATCCAACAAAACACATGTGGTTGATTTCCTTTTGGAGAAAAAAATTGCTGTTCAGACTATTTTTGCTCCAGAACACGGATTTAGAGGAACTGCCGACGCCGGCGAACATATTGTTGACGGAAAAGACCCAAAAACAGGTTTGCCGATTATTTCACTTTACGGCGACAACAAAAAGCCAAAACCTGCGCAGTTATCTGGAATTGATGTTATGATTTTTGACTTGCAAGATGTTGGAGCACGATTCTATACCTACATTTCATCTTTACACTATGTAATGGAAGCTTGTGCAGAAAACAACGTTCCGCTTATTGTTTTTGATCGTCCAAATCCAAATGGTTCTATTGTAGACGGACCTCTTTTAGAAAAAGAATTTACCAGTTTTGTTGGTATGCACCCTATTCCGCTTCTTCACGGAATGACAATTGGCGAATATGCGCAAATGGTAAATGGAGAAAAATGGCTGAAAGATGGCGCTCAATGTAAACTAACCGTAATTCCTTGTGTAGATTATAATAGAACTATGCCATACAGTTTATTGGTAAAACCGTCTCCAAATTTACCTAACGATCAATCTATAAATCTGTACGCCAGTTTATGCCTTTTTGAAGGAACAAATGTGAGCATGGGACGCGGAACTGAAAAACAATTTCAAATCTACGGCTCTCCATATTTAAGCAAAACCAATTTCAGCTTTACTCCAAAGCCCAATTTTGGTGCAAAAGACCCTTTATACAACGGAAAAGAATGTTTTGGTGAAGATTTGACAGCCTATCCAAAATTGAAACAATTAGAATTGAAATGGCTTATTAAAGCGTATCAGAATACCAGCGACAAGACAAAATTCTTCAACGCATTTTTTACCAAACTCGCAGGAACAAAAAAACTGCAGCAGCAAATCGAAAGCGGTGTTCCTGAAGCTCAGATAAGAAAAACTTGGCAGAAAGATCTTGAAGCTTTCAAAAAAATGCGAACAAAATATCTAATTTATAAATAATACTTCAGTTCCCTTAGACTTAATTTTTTAAACAATAGAAACATAGACTTTGATAGACTTACAAAAAAGCGTTTGATTAGCATAAACACACACATATATATTGCTATGCAGAAATGTAGTTCTCTTTGGTTTGTTTTTTAAAGATTGGTTACCTTTTTAAACAAAAATCAAAACCTGTGTTTCTATGTTTAAAAATTAAATTTTATTCTAGATAAAAACAGCAAACTATTAATGTAAAATAGAGAAGCCTGATATTAGAAAAATCTCGGTTTCAAAAATCAAAAAAAAGAAAAATGAAAAATAAAAATCCTGAAACTGAACAAGAATCTTTGTACAAAGACTTGGATCAAATGAGCGTGAAAGAACTTCTTACCAACATTAATACAGAAGACAAAAAAGTTCCGCATATTATTGAAGAGCAAATTCCTAAAATAGAAAAACTGGTTAAAGCCATTGTGAAAAAAATGCAATTGGGCGGAAGACTATTTTATATTGGAGCCGGAACTTCTGGGAGAATCGGGATTTTAGATGCATCAGAATGTCCTCCTACTTTTGGTGTCCCGCATGATATGATTATCGGAATTATAGCTGGTGGAGACACTGCAATCAGAAAAGCAGTTGAAAATGCCGAAGATGATACCGAACAAGCATGGAAAGATTTAGCCAAATTTGAAATTTCAAGTCTTGATATGATTATCGGAATTGCTGCTTCTGGAAATACGCCATATGTTTTAGGAGCACTTAAAAAAGCAAAAGAACACAACATTAAAACGGGAAGTATTTCTTGCATCAGCAACGGATTAATTGCTCAAGAGGCTGATTACCCGATTGAATTGATCGTGGGTCCCGAATTTTTAACAGGAAGTACGAGAATGAAAGCAGGAACAGCTCAAAAACTAACCTTGAACATGATTTCTACTTCGGTAATGATCAAGTTAGGAAAAGTAAAAGGCAACAAAATGGTTGATATGCAGCTTTCTAACGAAAAATTGGTAAAACGCGGCATTAAGATGATTATGGAAGAATTAGGAATTGAATATGAAGTAGCTGAAGAATTATTGCATAAACATAAAAGTGTAAGGGCTGTTCTATTGGCTCACAGCAAAAATCAGGAAAACTAAAAACCACACTATCAAAATCTTTTTATAGATTTATCCAAATTCAAAAGCTGAATAAATTCATTTTTTGGAGTTTTTAACACCGACCTGACCGACTAAAATCCGTCAGGTCAATTAAAAAACAGCTTCTAGTTTATATTTAACACATAGAAATATAGTTCTGAGATTTCAGGATTATGTCAAAAAAAGAAAATAAAAGAAACTAGTTTCCACATATAGTATAGCCTATGTTTACTTAAATTAATAAAACGCCTTTTTTAAAATTTAAAAAAAAACTATGTTTCTATGTGTTAAAATAATTGCAGCCAACGGCTTTAAATAATTTATAAAAACCAAAAATCACCAAAACTATAAAATGACACCAAGTACCATCCTTCTCCTTATTATCATTTATTTCGGAACATTATTCTATATCTCACATCGAGTAAGCAAGAAAGACAGCGGAAATGAAGCTTTTTTTACAGCCAATAAAAATTCAAAATGGTATTTAGTGGCTTTCGGAATGATCGGAACTGCATTGTCAGGAGTAACGTTTATATCTGTTCCTGGAGAAGTTGGAGCACCAAGCGGTGAACAATTTAAGTATTTTCAGTTTGTATTAGGAAATGCGCTTGGATTTATTGTCATTACAAAGCTTTTACTGCCTCTATATTATCGAATGAATTTGACTTCGATTTATGGTTATATTGAGCAGCGAATGGGTGTTTTTAGCTATAAAACAGCGGCTTCAATTTTCTTAATCAGCCGAACTATCAGTTCAGCATTCAGATTGTACTTGGTTGTAATCGTTTTACAGCGTTTTGTATTCGATTTTTATCACGTTCCTTTTGCGTTTACTGTTTTAATTTCGCTACTGTTAATCTTCTCTTATACGTATAGAGGCGGATTAAAAACGATTATTATTACAGATACTTTACAGACTTTCTTTCTAGTAACTTCTGTTTTTCTTACGATTTATTTCATTTGTGACCGAATGGATTTGAGTGCCATCAGCGCTTTTGAAGAAGTAAAAAACAGCAATTATTCTAAGATCTTTTTCTTTGATGATTTCATGGGAAGTAAATTCCATTTTGTAAAACAAATACTTGGCGGAATGTTCGTAACCATTGCCATGACAGGTCTTGATCAGGATTTAATGCAAAAGAATTTAAGCTGTAAAAACATTGGTGAAGCACAAAAAAACATGTTCACTTTTACAGGAATCTTTGTTATCATCAATATTTTCTTTTTGAGTGTTGGAGCGTTATTATATATCTATGCCAACAAAAACGGAATTGCTGTTCCAACCGATTTAATTACAGGAAAACCAAGAACCGATTTACTTTTTCCTGAAATTGCTTTAAACCATTTAGCGCTTGTTCCTGCAATTGTATTTTTACTAGGAATTATTGCTGCCACTTTTGCAACCACAGATTCTGCCCTAACAGCCTTAACAACTTCTTTTTGTGTTGACTTTTTAGGAATGGACAAAGCAGAAAACAGCCATAAGAAAAACACCGTAAAAATTAGACATTTAGTACATATCAGTTTCTCTGTTTTGGTCTTTTTTATCATTTTAATTTTTAACTCAATCAATGACAGCTCTGTAGTGGGAATGATCTTTAAGGTTGCTTCCTACACTTATGGTCCGTTATTAGGATTATACGCCTTTGGTTTGTTCCAAAAATCAAGACATGTAAACGACAAACTAGTTCCTTTTATCTGTTTGCTTTCACCGTTGTTCACCTATTTCATCAATGAATATTCTAAAGTTTTATTTGCAGGATATGTTTTTGACAATGAATTAATTATACTAAACGGATTAATTACGTATTTAGGATTATTTATTACCAGTTCACGCAGTGAAAAAGAAATAAGTTTCTAATTCAGTTATTACTCTTGATGAATCAATTTGAGTGTAAGAGCATTAAATTCAAATTGATTCTTAAAAAAAATGATATGAAAAATCCATTCATAAAAATTAGTTTATACGCCACTTTTATATTTTTAATTACCAATTGCGCATCCAAAAAAAATAATGGCGCAACAGATGATAAAAAGGATATTCCTTTAAAAGACACTGTTGTTTACGTGCCAAAAAATACTTCAGAGAAAAAGACCTTTTTCAAAGATTCTGATCAGGAAACGGTTTGGGTTGACAGCATTTATAACAAAATGACCGTACAGGAAAAAATCGGGCAACTGTTTATGGTTTCTGCCTATTCTAACAAAGATTCTGTACACGTAAACCAAATCAGCAAACTGATTGAAGATTATAAAATAGGAAACGTTATTTTCTTCCAAGGCGGACCAGTTCGCCAGGCGAAATTAACCAACTTATATCAGTCAAAAGCAAAAGTTCCTTTGATGATCGGAATCGATGCTGAATGGGGATTGGCCATGCGTTTAGACTCAACATACCGTTATCCGTGGAATATGACTTTGGGCGCGATTCAGGATCTAAAATTAATTGAAAATGTGGGAAGAAATATGGCAGCCGAAAACAAGCGAATCGGCGTTCATTTCAATTTTGCTCCTGTTTTGGATATTAACACTAATCCGAAAAATCCAATTATCGGAAACCGTTCTTTTGGTGAAGATAAGGTTAATGTGAGCGAAAAAGCGATTGCTTTAATGAAAGGAATTCAAGGAAATGGAGTTTTCTGTACAGGAAAACATTTTCCGGGGCACGGAGACACCTCAACCGATTCGCACCACGCCTTGCCTACCGTAAATTTTTCTAAAGATCGTTTAGATTTGGTCGAATTATATCCTTACAAAAAATTATTCGACGAAGGTTTGGCTTCTGTAATGGTGGCGCATCTTAATATTCCGAGTTTAGAATCACAGCCAAACTGCCCATCTTCGGCTTCTTATAATGTGGTGACCAATCTGCTGCAAAAAGAATTGGGTTTCAACGGATTGATTTTTACTGATGGTTTGGCGATGAAAGGCGCAGCCAATTTTAAGGGTCCTGGAGATTTGGAAATCGCAGTTATTTTGGCTGGAAATGATATTTTACTTTGCCCAGAAAATGTACCCGTTGCGTTTCAGAAATTGGAAGCAGCTTACAACGAAAAAGTAATTACAGAAGAGCGATTGGCACATTCAGTAAAAAAAATATTGCATTACAAATACAAAGCAGGATTAAACAAATACAAGCCGATTGATTTAAACAATTTATACAATGATTTAAATCCGACGCAAAATGATGCTTTACATTATAAATTGTATGAAAATGCGATTACAGTTTTAAAAAACGAAAAAGAAATCCTTCCGATAAAAGATTTAAGTGAAAAAATCGCGTATATCAAATTAGGTGAAGATACGAACAGCGCTTTTGTTTCGACCTTAAAAAAATATACTGAAATCTCAGAAGTTAAAGACACCAATCTTGACAGTCTGAATAAGGAATTGAAAAAATTCGACAAGGTTATTATCAGTTATCATAAAGTAAATAAAGCTTGGGAAAAACACGAATTTACGTTGCAAGAAATGCTTTGGCTGAAGGAAATTGCCAAACATAACAAAGTAATTTTAGACATTTTTGCAAAACCATATTCGCTTTTATCCGTTTCAAATTTTGATGACATCGAAGGATTAGTGGTTTCGTATCAAAACTCAGACATTAGTCAAGTCGTTTCTGCAGAATTAATTTTTGGTGCTATAGAAGCCAAAGGGAAATTGCCTGTTTCCATCAATGATGCTTTCCACGTAAATGATGGTTTAACTACAGAAAAACTAAATCGTCTGGCCTTTACAGCTCCAGAAAATGCAGGAATGAATCCGGCAATTTTATCAAAAATTGATGTCGTAGCACAAAAAGCAATTGACGGAAAAATGACTCCAGGAATGCAGGTTTTGGTTGCTAGAAAAGGAAATGTAATTTTTCAGAAATCCTACGGAGCGCAGACTTATAACGGAAAAAAAGTCACTAATACCGATTTATATGATGCCGCTTCGATTTCAAAAATGATTTCGACATTGCCAAATGTGATGCAATTGTACGATAAAAATAAAGTAGAACTGGATACCAAACTGAAAGATATGTTACCTTTTTTTGCCAAAACAAACAAAGAAAACATCACTTTCAAAGATTTGTTGAACCATTACGCAGGACTTCAAGCTTGGATTCCGTTTTACAAAGCGACATTAGACAAAAACAATCAGCCTTCTGAAAAATATTATCGAAAAGTAGCCGAAAACGGTTTTACAACAAAAGTAGCCGACAATCTTTATATTCGAAATGATTACCATGACACGATTATGAAAATCATTGCTGAAAGTCCTGTAGCACTAAAAAAAGAATACAAATACAGCGATTTTACTTTCATCATTTTAAAAGAATATTTAGAGAGAAAAACACATAAAAAGCTGGAAGATCTGAGCAAAGAAAATTTCTACAGTACATTAGGAATGACCAATACGCTTTACAATCCGTTGGATAGATTTGAAAAAAGCAATATTGCTCCAACTGAAATTGATAACTATTTCAGACACCAGACTATTCAGGGTTACGTGCATGACATGGCCGCAGCAATGGAAGGCGGAGTCGCTGGACATGCGGGAATTTTTTCTAATGCGATGGATGTTGCCAAAATGATGCAGCTGTTTTTACAAAAAGGAAATTACGGCGGAATTGGATACTTTTCTCCACAAACTTTCGATGCTTTTAATACATGCTATTACAAAAATCAAGGCGTTCTAAGAGGTTTAGGATTTGATAAAAGAATACACAAAGACGGACCAACCTGCGACTGTGTTTCTGAAGCAAGTTTTGGTCACACAGGTTTTACAGGAAACATGGCTTGGGCAGACCCAGAAACCGAAATTGTGTATGTATTTCTGTCCAACAGAACCTATCCAGAAGTAGTAAATGACGAAAATAAATTAGCCAAAGGAAAAATCAGAGAAGAAATTCAACAAATCATTCAAGATGCAATTATCAAATAAATTCCAAATTTTAAATTCCAAATTCCAAACTCAAAGAGCATAAAAAATCTTGCTTCTTGCATCTTTCATTTTAAAAAAAAATCTAAACTATCAAAACCAATGACAAAAGAACGTTTAACTTCACTCGATGTCTTTAGAGGATTTACCATCTTCTTAATGACGATTGTCAATAATCCGGGAAGCTGGTCATCTATTTATCCGCCCCTTGAACACGCCGAATGGCATGGTTGTACGCCTACTGACTTAGTTTTCCCGTTTTTTGTATTCATAATGGGAACCGCAATTCCGTTTGCAATGCCTGTAAAACATTTTGACGGAAGTGTATTCAATAAAATTTTAGTCCGTTCGCTTCGAATTTTCTGTTTAGGTTTATTTCTAAGCGTTTTCAGCAGAATCCATTTATTTGGTTTAGAAGGAATTCCGTTATTAGGTTTGAGATTAATTGTTGCTTTTGCAGTAGCTTACGCCCTTTTAGGAAACTTTTCGATGAAAGTCAAAACCATTTTGGCCGTTGGTGTATTTTTAATTCTTATCTCATTATCATTTAGCGGACTTGAACATTTTGAAGACACCAGAATTCCAGGCGTTTTACAACGAATTGCGATTGTGTATTTCTTTACTTCAATTTTATATTTAAAGACTAATTTAAAAACACAGCTTTTAGTTTTAGCTGCGCTTTTAGTTGGATATTGGCTAGTAATGGCTTTTGTTCCCGTTCCAGGTTTTGGTCCTGCCAATTTCGACAAAGGAACCAATCTTGCGGCTTGGATAGACGATACGCTTTTAAACGGCCATCTATGGGCATCGTCTAAAACTTGGGATCCCGAAGGAATTTTGAGCACTTTGCCAGCTATTGGAACTGGAATTTTAGGAATGTACATTGGCCAACTTTTAAACTTATCTGTCGATAAAATCGAAATTGTAAAAAAGACAGCAATTGCAGGAACTGCTTTGGTAATTGGAGGATTAATTTGGAACATCTTCTTCCCTATCAATAAATCACTTTGGACAAGTTCTTATGTTTTGTACACAGCTGGAATTGCAACGTTATGTTTAACATTATTGTATTACATAATCGATATTAAAGGGCATAAAAAATGGACTAAACTATTCCTGATTTGGGGAGTAAACCCGATGATTGTGTTTTTCTTTTCTGGAATAATTCCGAGAGTTTTAAGCGCTATAAAAGTAGCAGATCCCGAAAAAGCTGGCGAAGAAATTGGCCTTCAGGCGTACATCTATAATCATGGAATTGTACCTTGTTTTGAAAATCCGTTAAATGCATCTCTTGCTTATGCATTGTCTTATGCCGTTTTCTGGTCGTTTATCTTGTGGATCTTCTTTAAAAAGAAACTAATTTTTAAAGTCTAACTATTTTTTTAAAACACATAGAAACATAGTCTTGCAAACTCAAAAAGGCGTTTCACTTTAAATAAACATAGCTTGGCCATGTGTGGAAACTTGTTTCTTTTGGCATCTTTTTTTCGAAACAAAAACTATGTTTCTATGTGTTAAAATTAAAATATATATACTATTTCAGCCGGACGTAATAGTTTGATTTGGTCATCGCTCTGATACTTGTTGTAAGATCGCTTTTCTTTTTTCTAAAAATTTTGAGAAAAGCAGTATCTTGCCGTACCAATAAAAAGTATTAGTTTATAAATTATGGATAGTCCGGTTGAAATTCCTTTTAAAAGCTTTATTCAGCTAAAACCAGAAGAGAGCACTGCCATTTATCTGCAACTCGTTTTTGAGTTTATCAAAGCCATACAAACGGGTTTTCTTCCTGAAGGCACCAAACTTCCAGGCACTAGAATTTTATGTAAAGTGCTTTCCGTTAACCGAAATACTTTAATCAAAGCCTTTCAGGATTTAGAATCGCAAGGTTGGATTGAAACACTTCCGAATAAAGGAACTTTTATTTTATCACAGCAAAAGCAAAAAAATAAAGCCGAATTTACCATTTCGAAAGAACAAAATTTGTCCGATAATGTCGGTATCAGTTTTCAGCGTTCTACTATTCTTGAAAGTCCCATAGAAAACAGTAATCTGCCGTATCAGTTTAATGACGGAACGCCCGATTTACGATTGGTGCAAACTGATGTTTTAGCTAGGTTATATGTCTCAAAACTAAAAAGAAGAAAAACATCCAAAACTTACGAACAGATAGAATTGCGTTCGCATTTGAACTTTAAAACTCATTTTTCTAATTATCTGAATTTAACCCGCGGAATCAGGATTTCAACTTCAAATCTACTTACAGCAAGCAGTCATGAAATTGCTTTGTATCTGGTTACAAAAGTGCTCATAGCACCCAAAGATAAAGTTGTTGTAGCTTCTCCAGGTTATTATATGTCAAATATGACACTAACCAATACGGGAGCACAAATTATTTCTATTCCTGTACATGAGGATGGAATTGACACCAAGCGTTTGAAGGAAATTTGCGAAACATCAAAAATCAGGGTTTTATATCTGACCTCCAATTATCATTATCCAACGACCATTTCGCTTAGCGCTAAAAAAAGAATCGAGGTTTTGGAATTGGCCAATCAATACGGATTTGTGATTTTGGAAGACGATTATGATTTTGATTTTCATTACGACAATAATCCTGTTTTGCCTTTGGCCGCTTTCGATTCCAACCAAAAAGTAGTTTATATCGGTTCGTTTGGGAGATCGCTTCCTTCAGGTTTTAGTTATGGTTTTGTGGCCGCCCCTGCAGAATTTATTAAGGAACTAGAGAAACATCAAAACATTCTCGAACCAAGAATAGATGTTATAAAAGAACAAGTTTTAACCGAATGGATTACCGAAGGCGAAGTGCATCGGCTTTCCAAAAAAAATAAAAAGACTTATAAAGAACGCCGCGATTATTTTGTTTCACTTTTAAACGAAAAACTAAAAGGTAAAATCAAATTTAAGATTCCGCCTCGAGGATTGGCCATTTGGGTTGAGTGGCTAGATCACTTTAATCTGATACAATTTCAAAAGGAGTGTGCCAATAATAGCTTGTTTCTGCCGAAAACCATTTTATACCAAACCAAAAATCTTACTGCTACACGTTTAGGATTTGGACATTTGGAAAAAGAAGAAATGGAAAAAGCAGTTTCTATTTTGAGTGAAAGTTTGGAAATAATTTTAGCGAAATAATTTTCATATAACCCATGGTTTCAGCCATGAGAATGCAATGAAATTCCTCTCCGAATGTCCCTATATTTGAATATAAATGCGCATAAACAGCTGTTTATTCTAAAAAAAATGGCTGTCTTTTTCGACAGCCAATTGTGCAATTATTATAAGGTTTTTTCTCTTTCCCAAAAACGGTGTTTTCCTAAAGCTTTTATAAAAGAAACACTTAAAGTTTTATCGGCTCTATTTTCACTCATCAAAACTCCTGGATCTTTGTCTTTTATATCACTATTGCTTTTTATAATCTGAGTTCCTTCTCCTTCAGCTGCAATAAATTTACAGTGATGATATGAGTCATTTAAAAACTCTTTTACTTCTTTAATTTTTGAAAGATCGGCAATTCCTTTTCCAGCTGGAATAAAAACACCATCAAAAAGCACGGAAGCCGCAATTTTATAGGTTTGATCAACTGAAATTTCTGTACCTTCTTCAGAAACAATTGTTCCTAAATGCGGAGCTATGATAATCGCTTTTGCGCCTGCGTTTTGCAAAGCTGTTTTCATCGCTTTAACCGAATCGGCACTTACGCCTTCTGTACATAAAAAAGCAATTTGTCGAGTAGCGATGGTATTAGAAACAGTCGGGTTTTTAAGCATGCTCAAAGCATCAGAATGAGTTATATTCTGATTTACTTTACTAGGTTCTTGAGTACCTTTATCGTCTGCCCCAACTCCATGATTAATCGGTTTTTCTATATCTTTTGGAACTGGAATTCCTAAATTTTTTCCAACGGTTGCAGCTAAATTGGCATCAACTTGATTTAAAAGCCCAAGCATTCTTTCTCTTACCGAAATTGCTTCGACTTTTCCTAATTCAAAAGATAAAGCACTCGCAATATGATCTTGCTCTACAGGAGTCTGGCTATTATAAAAAAGTTTTGCTTGGCTAAAATGGTCTGAAAAACTTTTGCTTCTTGCTCGTACCTTATGCGCATCAACACGTTCATTAAAACTCACAAATCCGCCCTGATCCATTTTGGCTTGAAACGGGCATCCTCCACCTAAAGAATTTGGATGGTAACTTACTTTTCCCACCGCAATTTCCTGACGCATATGTCCGTCGCGCTGATTGTTGTGCATTGGAGCAATGGTTCTATTAATTGGAATTTCATGAAAGTTCGGGCTTCCTAATCTTGACAATTGAGTATCAGTATATGAAAATAATCTTCCTTGCAACAGGGGATCATTTGTAAAATCAATTCCAGGAACAATATGTCCTGGGTGAAACGCAATCTGTTCGGTTTCTGCAAAAAAGTTATCTGGATTTTTATTTAAGACCATTTTTCCGATAATTGTTACCGGAACCAATTCTTCTGGAACTAATTTTGTTGGATCAAGCAAATCAAAAGCAAATTTATGCTCGTCACTTTCCGGAATAATCTGAACGCCTAATTCCCATTCTGGAAAATTTCCCGCCTCTATGGTTTCCCACAAATCTTGCTTATGAAAATCTGGATTTTTTCCTGATATTTTTTGCGCCTCATCCCAAGCAACTCCATGCGTACCTAATTTGGGTTTCCAATGAAATTTTACAAAATGAGATTCATTTTTCTCATTTACAAATCTAAAAGTGTGGACACCAAAACCTTCCATCATTCTTAAACTTCTCGGAATCGCTCTGTCACTCATCACCCACATAATCATGTGCATTGATTCGGGCATTAGTGAAATAAAATCCCAAAAAGTATCATGTGCCGAAGCCGCCTGAGGAATTTCATTATGAGGTTCTGGTTTAACGGCGTGAATTAAATCTGGAAACTTCATTGCATCTTGAATAAAAAATACCGGTATATTATTTCCAACCAAATCAAAAATGCCTTCCTGAGTATAAAATTTAACTGCAAAACCGCGAACATCTCGAGCTAAATCTGTAGAACCTCTAGAACCTGCTACGGTAGAAAAACGAACAAAAACAGGCGTTTTAATACTGGTATCGTTTAAGAAGCCCGCTTTGGTATATTTTTCCATTGTTTTGTACAATTCAAAATAACCATGAGCACCCGAACCTCGCGCATGAACGATGCGCTCTGGAATTCTCTCGTGGTCAAAATGGGTAATTTTTTCTCGCAGTATAAAATCTTCCAAAAGAGACGGACCTCTTTCTCCTGACTTTAAAGAATTGTTATCGTCATTAATTTTAACGCCTTGGTTAGTGGTTAAAAACTCATTCTGAGCACTAGATTTATTAAATTCTAAATCATTCTGTTTGCCATCCGAGTTGTCTTGGTTTGTTTTTTTTGAATTTTTCATTTTCTGTTGATTTTACATTTATCATTCAATGAACTATAAATTTCTACTTTGGTTTGTGAGACATTTCTCTAAAATAGGTCAACAAATTTAGGAGGCTTTTTAGGTTTAACTTTATACAATTAAGCTTAAGGATTATAACATTCTAATCAAAATCAAAATGAAAATCAGCACTTTACTTATAATTATATAATTACAACTTGTTAATCCTATAACAGGAAAAGCCATTCCGAAAGTACCTTTGAAATAGAGTTTAATTCAAAAAAAAGCTTATGATTTTTTTCATCATTATACAATTAATTTTAGTTGCTATTGGGGCGACATCGGCTATGACTTGGTTTAGTTATGCGATGTCGGAGAATTTTAGGGAATTGTATAAAGAACCTGTTTTATTGAGTTTTGCTCTAAAGAAAACAAACATCACCCTTTCCGAAAAATCTCGGAAAACGTGGGGATGGCTGATACATTATATTATTGGTTTTCTATTTGTTATGGGATATCATATGGTATGGGTGAAGAATATTTTGCCAATTTCGCCACTCAGTGCGCTTATATTAGGCGTTATCAGTGGTGTAATTGGAATACTCAGCTGGATCGTTATATTTAAAATGACCGACCATCAACCCCCAATTGATTTTAAAGGTTATTACATTCAGCTGTTCGTTGCCCATATTATTTTTGCCGTCACAGCAACCGCGCTCTACTCTATTATACTAACTATTTTAAACCTTCTAAAAGCTTATGTCACTGTCTAAATACAATCAGAAAAGAGATTTTAAACAAACACGTGAACCGAAAGGAAAAATCGAAAAATCAGCAAGCGAGCTAATTTTTGTCGTGCAGAAACATGCTGCGTCACATCTTCATTACGATTTTAGGTTAGAGATGGACGGTGTTTTAAAAAGCTGGGCAGTGCCAAAAGGCCCATCGATGGATCCTGAAGTGAAACGTTTAGCAATGATGGTCGAGGATCATCCGTACAGCTATAAAGATTTTGAAGGCACCATCCCAGAAGGAAATTACGGTGCTGGAAATGTGATTGTATGGGACAACGGAACCTATACTTCTGATGAAAAAACGGCTTCTGACGAAAAAAAATTATTGAGCGATCTGGCAAAAGGACATTTGAGTTTTATTTTAAAGGGCAAAAAATTGAAAGGTGAATTTTCTTTAGTCAAGCTTCATGGAAAACAAGAAAATGCTTGGCTGCTGATTAAGAAAAATGATAAATATGCTTCTGAAGAAGATATTTTAGAGAAGAATAAATCGGTTATTTCTAAAAGAAGTCTAGAACAATTGGTTGAAAAATCTGAAAAGCTCACTTCAAAAAGCGAAGAGAAAACTACTGAGAAAAAAGTAGTAAAAAAAAAGTCCAACCCAAAAGCTGACATCGCCGAATTTTTAAAGCCCATGCTTGCCAGCGTAAGCGAAAAACCTTTTGATGATGACGAATGGATTTTTGAAAATAAATACGACGGCTACAGAACGATTGCCGTTATTAATCCGCAACAGGTTGATTTGTTCAGCAGAAACGAGCTTTCTTTTAATGCTAATTTCAAACCCATTGCCGAAGAATTAAAACAAATTGACCACACTGTAGTTTTGGATGGCGAAATTGTAGTAGAAAATGATGCTGGAAGAGCCGATTTTCAGCTGCTTCAAAACTATATGAAAACAGGAATCGGGAATCTAAAATATTATGTTTTTGATTTATTGAATTTGGACGGAAATCTCATTACGGAACTCTCTTTATTGGAAAGAAAAGAACTGCTCAAAATTCTCTTTAATAAATATCCTTTTTCTAATGTTTCTTATTCTGAACATACCCTTGGCGACGGAATTAAACAATTTGAAAAAGCCGTTAAAAATAAAACTGAAGGCATTATTGCCAAAAGAGCAGACAGCACTTACACTATAAATCGAAGAAGCACCAACTGGCTAAAAATAAAAACAGCAAATGAAGAAGAAGCTATTATAATCGGCATTACCGAACCGCGAAATTCCAGAAAATATTTTGGCGCTCTTTTACTCGGACAATACGATGGTAAAAAACTGCAATATATTGGCAAATGCGGCACTGGTTTTACAGAAAGCACGTTAAAAGATTTATATACCAAATTAAAACCGCTATTTACAGCCAAATCTCCGCTTGACGAAAAAATTCCGATACGCGATAAAATTCAGTGGGTAAATCCAAAAGTGGTGTGTCAGGTTAAATTTTCAGAATGGACTCAAGATCAACATTTAAGACATCCCGTTTACCTCGGAATTCGAATTGATAAAAAAGCAGAGGAAGTTTTTTTATCATTCCCAAAAGACGATTCAACTCAACTAAATTCAGATGAAATGACAATTACACCAGAAAATAAAAAGGAAAAAACAGAAAACGATTATGATTTAAAAGTCGGAAAAACAGTTTTGCATCTTACTAATCAAAACAAAGTCTATTTCCCAAAAGACGGCATCACTAAAGGCGACATTATTCATTACTATAATGAAGTTTCAGAATTGATTCTGCCTTATTTAAAAGACCGTCCAGAATCGATGAACCGTTTTCCTAACGGAATTGATTCGCCGAGCTTCTATCAGAAAGATGTTGATGTAGATAAAATTCCGAAATGGCTCAAAACCAAAAAAGTCTTCTCAGAATCTAATAATGCCGACATAGATTATCTCATCTGTAATAATAAAGAAACATTGCTTTATATGGCAAATTTGGGCTGTATAGAAATGAATCCGTGGAACTCGACAACCAAACACATTCAGAATCCAGATTGGCTGGTAATTGATTTGGATCCTGCAGGAAATGATTTTTCTCCTGTGATAACAACCGCTTTGGTGGTGAAAGAAGTCTTAGACGAATTGGAAACCGAATGTTTATGTAAAACTTCGGGTGCTTCTGGACTGCATATTTATATTCCGCTTGGCGCGAAATATGATTATGATTCCATAAAAATTCTTGGCGAATTAATAGCAAAAGAAGTGCAATCCAGACTTCCAGATATTACTTCAATTGAAAGAAGCATCAAAAAGAGAAAAAATAAACTGTACATCGATTTCTTGCAAAACCGACGTGGGCAAACTTTAGCGGCCCCGTATTCTGTTCGACCAAAACCTGGCGCGACAGTTTCTACGCCTTTGGAATGGAGCGAAGTGAATGAAAAACTGCATCCGTCGCAATTTACCATCAAAAATGTCTTGAAACGTTTTGAGAAAAAAGGAGATTTGTGGACTCCCGTTTTATCAAAAGGAGCCGATATTAAAAAGATTATTCACAAACTAGAAGAAAATCAAAACGTTTAAGAAGATTTTTTCTTTTTGGTTTCCAAACTGGCTTTCAGCATTTCCATTAAGTCGTCGCTTTGTTTGTGTACGACTTTTAGTTTTGGAGCCGTTTTTTTGAGTTTTCCTTTGGCTTTCTTTTTAATGATATCCAAAAGTTTGGCGGTATATTCGTCTTTAAAACCAGAAATATCAAATTTCTCGGTAAGCTGATCGATTAGTTTTTCGGCCATGTCCATTTCTTTTGTAGACTTTTTGGACATTGGCGGAAGCTTTAATTCATCCGTACTTCTAATTTCCTGTTCAAAACGAATTCGGTTTAAAACAATGACATTTTTGTACGGTTTTAAAATAGCCAGACTTTCTTTGTTTCTTAAAACAAATCTCGTAACGCCAACTTTTCCTGAAGCTTCAAGCGCATCACGAAGCAATCCATACGCATTCATCGCGCCTTTATCGGGTTCTAGATAATACGGCTGTTCGTAATAAATACTTTCAATTTCTTTTTCGAAAGCAAAACTTTCAATATCGATTGTTTTGGTTTTAATGGCATCTGCAGCTTCAAAATCGGAATCTTCCAGAATAACATATTTGCCTTCAAGATTATACCCTTTTACGATATTAGCAAAATCTACTTCTTTTCCTGTGTCTTCATTGACACGCTTAAACTTGATATTGGCGTGATCTTTTGCATCAAGCATGTCCATATCCAAACTGCTTTCCTGCACCGCCGAAAACATTTTTATCGGAATATTAATTAATCCAAAACTTACCGAACCTGTCCAAATTGATCTCATGGCTTTTGCTTTAAAATTGAACTCTAATTTAGTTCAACCAAAAAACGTAAGCCTTACAAAATCAACAGTTTGTTTTATATAATTGTGAATTATGAGTTATGAGTTATGAAATAACATTGTGTTTACCGTGGTGAAACCACGGGCTATGTTTGAATATATGCTATACGACAAAAAAAATGAGCTATGAATTACAAGTGTCATCACACTCATAATTCATAACTCATAATTCATAACTTAAAAAAAATTACCAGCCTCTTACAGCACCACCTTTAAACTCGCGTTCAGCTGCTTTTTCCACTTCTGGAGATTGAAAAGCTTGTAAAAACTGTTTTACTTTTTCTTCGTTTTTATTGTCTTCACGGCTTACGACCAAATTTACATAAGGTGAATCTTTATCTTCAACAAACAAAGCGTCACGAGAAGGAACCAATCCAGCTGCAGACGCAAAAGTATTGTTGATGATCGCGATAGAAACATTCTGGTCGTCTAAAGCTCGAGGCAATTGAGGCGCTTCCAACTCTAAAATTTTTAAATTTTTAGGATTGCTTACGATATCTGTTACTTTTGGCAATAAACCAACACCTTCTTTTAGTTTCAATAATCCGTTTTTCTGTAAAAGTAGTAAAGAACGTCCGCCGTTTGTTGGATCATTTGGAATAATAATCGTGCTTTCGTTTTTCAATTCAGAAAGACTTTTTATTTTTTTAGAATAAGCTGCAATCGGGTATACAAATGTATTTCCGATAATGGCCAATTTGTAGCCTCTTTGTTTAGACTGCTCGTCTAAATATGGTTTGTGCTGAAAAGCATTTGCATCAATATCACCTTGGCTTAAAGCTTCATTTGGAATTACGTAGTCGTTAAACGAAACCAATTCTACTTCCAATCCGAATTTTTCTTTTGCCACTTTTTTAGCCGCTTCAGCCACTTTTAATTCTGGTCCCGATGCCACACCCACTTTTATAAAATGTGGATCGTTGTTTTTTTTGTTTCCGCAATTAACCAAAACAAAAGACAAAGCAAATATCCCGGCAGTTTTTAAAATATTTAATTTCATGATTGTTCTATTTTTTAATTTTTAATTCTAAATTTTTAATTGATTATCTGTGATCAAATCGCTTTGATAATCGGTCTCCAGCAAACTGAATCGCGAATACCAAAATGACCAATAATGCCAAAACCGAATTCATGGTCACGGCATCATAACCAATATATCCGTACTGATAACCGACTTGTCCTAAACCACCTGCTCCAACAGCTCCGCCCATTGCAGAATATCCGACAAGGGTAATTAAAGTAATAGAAGCTGCATTGATTAAAGAAGGAAGAGCTTCTGGCAATAATACTTTGTACACAATTTGCAAAGGTGTTGCTCCCAATGCTCTCGCCGCTTCGATTAATCCAGACGGAAGGCTCAACAAACTGTTTTCTACCAAACGGGCAATAAATGGCGCTGCACCAATGCTCAACGGAACCAAAGCCGCGCTAACGCCAATTGAAGTGCCAACAATAGCACGTGTAAACGGAATCATCCAAACGATCAAAATAATGAATGGAATGGAACGAAAAACATTTACTATAACTGATAATGTTCTGTTTAAAACGGGTTGGTCCAGAATCTGATTTTTACGAGTCAAGAACAATAAAATTCCTGTTGGAAGTCCTAATAAAAAACCGAAAAAGCCCGATACAAAAGTCATAACAATGGTTTCCCATGTTCCTTTTAACAATAAATCTATAAGAGAATCAGACATAACCTAAAATTTCTGTTTTAATGTGTTTTGAATTAAAATATTGAATCGCTGCATCGTAATTTTCGCGTTTTCCTGAAAGTTCGATCAGCATCACGCCAAAATTAACCTCGCCAGCCTGATCCATTTGCGCGCTGACAATTTTGAAATCGGTATCAAAAAGTCTAGAAACCTCTGAGATAACAGGCTCGTTAACTGATTTTCCTGTCATTTCCAGTTTCAGTAATGGATTCAAATTACCGTTGTCATCTTTTTGCAATTTTTCCTGATAAACAGACGGAATCTCGATATGAAGCGAAGAAGAAATAAATTCTTTTGTCAGTTCATGTTTCGGATCTGCAAAGATTTCGCCCACACTTCCCTGCTCTATCAATTTTCCGTGACTGATAACCGCAACTTCATCACAAATCGATTTTACCACTTCCATTTGGTGCGTAATCAGCAAAATAGTAATGTTCAGACGTTTGTTGATGTCTTTCAATAAGTTCAAAATCGATCTTGTTGTTGCAGGATCAAGCGCACTTGTAGCTTCATCAGATAAAAGCACTTTCGGATTATTGGCTAAAGTTCTTGCAATCGCCACTCTTTGTTTTTGTCCACCAGAAAGACTTGCCGGATAATCGTTTGCTTTTTCCGCCAATCCAACCAATTGCAATAATTCTAAAACACGCGTTTTAATTTCGCTTTTTGAAATTCCTGCCAGTTCTAACGGAAAAGCCACATTATCAAAAACTGTTCTTGAAGAAAGCAGATTGAAGTGCTGAAAAATCATTCCGATTTGTCTTCTCTCAATCGCCAATTCTGCGTTTGATAATTGCATTAAAGATTTGCCATCAACGATAATTTCGCCAGAAGTTGGCCTTTCCAACAAGTTCACGCAGCGAATCAAAGTACTTTTTCCCGCTCCGGAAGTTCCAATTACACCAAAAATTTTTCCCTCAGGAACCTTTAAAGAGACATCAGATAAAGCAGCAACAATTCTGTCTTTCTGATAAAACGTTTTGGTTACATTTTTTAATTCAATCATTCTTTACGGTTTAAAAACAAGAAAGCCTTTCATAAATTAGTTGAAAGGCTCTTTCGAAATAAATTTTATCATTTTATATATTAAGCCAGATCAATAAACACCATTACAGCAGCACAGTACATCATACTGCAACGATAATAATTATTCATTTTCTGATTCTCTTTCCTCATAGCGACTGCAAATTTAAATAGTTATTTTCAATTTTAACCTATAAATCGTTAAAACTTTTATTTCCCTATCAATCTAATAGGTTATTTTAAAATTCTAATCTTGAAAATCTAAATTCCAATTTTTAAAACCTCAAATCACAAATCTTATTTCAATTCAAAAAAAAATCCAAACTCCAATTAGTTTTGGAATTTGGATTTTTAAAATATTGGTATTTAAAACTAGTTGTTTTGTTCTGCGATTGTAGATTTATTCAGTTTTATAACTCTGATTTTCTTATTTGTATTATCAGATAAGAAAATACGGTCGTCAAGCTGGGCTGTACCGACAATAGTACCAAAAGCATTTTGTCCTAAAATATCAGAAACGCTTAGAACAGCTTTGTAGTTCATCTTTATAAAATCTGCTTTTGGATACAATTTTAAATAAGACACGCTTCCAACATTTTCTGAAGTAACGGCAAAATCTTTACTGAAAGATACTGCAATTGGTTTTATGTCTACAAATTGCACTTTTTCTGGCTCAATAGGAGTTGTAAGCGAATTTGCGGCATTGGCTTTAATTTTAGTAATATTATACTGCAGATAACTTTTTGCATCTCTCCCACCTACAACCAAGTTTCCGTCAAAAACATCCATTGAATATATTTCAGTATATCCGTTAAGAGTATTTAGTTTGGCAATAGGTTTTAAGTTCCAATCGCTTGTTTCGGTAATTTGAGAAGTTTCAAAAACTTTTATGCTTTTTTCTTTCTCTTTCACAAATACCAATCCGTCTTTAGCCACAACACCAAAAACGTGCACGAAAGTCTGCCACCATTGCCCGTTTCCAACCGTACTGATTCCAGCATTTGTAGTTTCATCAAAAACAAATAATCTAGATTCTGTAGTGCCTAAATAAATACGGCCGTTGTCAACAGAAACCGAAGTAAGGCTTGTAAGCGGAATAGTCGTTGTGCCTTTTACATATTCTTTTATTGTTTTGATGTGTGCTAATGTCACAGCATTAAAAATCTCTAAAACATTTCCGTTTACAACGTATAGTTTTTCATTAGACAATGCAATTCCTTTTGGGTCAAATGCTTCTGTGCTTCCTGGAATATTTTCGTTGGTAATAGATGCTTCATCTGTTGGATAATAATACGTATAATCTTTAGACGTCGCATCGTCTTTACTGCAATTGGTAAAAAGACAAAGCGCAAGGATCAGGGGCAGAATATGTTTCATGTATAGTTTATATTTTAATTCCATTTTCCTTCGCCTTTATATTTTACTAAAAATGGATTGTTAGGTTTAATTTCAAATACTGGTTTTTTATAAGTTCCAGTCACATATTTTGTTTTTGTATACGTTTTTAAAACATCTGGATCTGTAAAGGGAAGATCATTTAGATAAATCAAATATTTATAAAAATCAGTAAGCATTCCCTGCTGTCCACCACCTTCTCCGCTGTTTGCCAAGTTGCTGCTGTGGCTGAACCCAATATGATGCGAATATTCATGCGACCAAACGGACATATCTCCAACCCAATGTCCGGTTACATAACCCGATTCCCATTGCGATGCCAGATTTCCTCCGCCCCAAGCAGAATCTCCTCCTACCATAGCCATCCAAACGGTTCTTTTATCTAGATAATTCCAGTATATTTTTTCGATTTCTTCTTTAGAATAATAATCATAAACGCCATCTACATCATCTGCATTTCCGTGCCAATTTAAGGCTCCGTTTATTCCTGTCCCTGCTGCCGCAGCCTGCTCTTGTTTGTATTTGTCAAAATTGGTGAATGTGCTGTAATACAATGGATGGCTCAAAGCATACGAATAATTGATAATCATAGTAATGGCCTCTTTTGCCAAAGCAGGATTCATAGGAAGAAATTTGCCTAATTCATTAATGTGGTATCCATCATGAAACTGAACTAAATGATTGGATTTTATTTTTTTGAATTTTTGAAATAAAGGGTCATCTGATTCTACTGTGAATTGAATGGCACCAGAGGAAAATCCTTCAATTTTATCTATCGTTACTGTATTTCCTGTTTCCAACAAATAATCGTTTTTCTGATCGGTTAATGGAATTTTATGAAATGAACGATGAAAAGCTGGTATTTTAGAAAAACTGTAGATTACAAATCGCTTATCATAATTTGGCAGTTTCGCGTAGATTTTCACATTTGTAAGTCCAACTGGAGAGTATAAAGAAATCTGTACAGAATCTTTTCCTTTTTGGATAACCTGAAGCGGTTCGTTTACTCGAAACCATCGATCGGTTTTGTCATACATTTTTGAAGAACTTTCGTCATCTTCAAACATCGTCATTGGTTTATTTTCTGCTGGTAAAGTTGTAGCATCTATAGTTGACAGATAGTTTGGCTTGTACGAATCTCCATCGTCACTACAGCCAAAAATAGTACTTGCCAATAGGGCAAATACAAAAAAGCGAGTGTTTTTTCTCATCAGTAAGTAAAGTAGGTTTGGGGTTAAATCTTCGTGCAAAACTATAAATATACTTTATATATACAAGCTGTTTGCAAGAAAAATATGAATATAAAATATACTAAAAGTAAGTTTTTAAAACACCTACTATACTTAAAAGTTAGATTTTAAAGTGGCTATTCAACCAGATTTAATGTCTTTATTACAGCCAAATCAGAATCGAATTGAACAAAACTCGCTGAAAAACCCGACTTAATTTTTCCGACTTTTTCTTTCATACCGATTGCCGCTGCCACTCTTGTAGTTGCCATTTTTATGGCTTCGTCCGAAGAAACATGCAAATGGTTATAAGCATTTTGCACGGCTTCTGTCATTGAAATTGATGCTCCGGCAAGATTTCCGTCTTCGTTTCTATAAAAACCATCAACTAAATGCGCGTCAAAGTTATCCCATTTAAAATTGGCAACTTTTCTCCCTAAAAATGTAGCATCGCTGATTAAGAAAAATTTATCCTTTTTTAATTTGTACGCTATTTTTGCAGCAGCATAATCACAATGAACGCCATCTAAAATTACTGGAGCGTAAACTTCTTCGTTTTCAAAAACTGCTCCCACAAGTCCTGGCTCACGATGTCCAAACTGTGTCATGGCATTAAACAAATGCGTTACAAGATTGATTCCTTTTGCGAAATAAGGCTGTGCTTCTTTATGCGTAATTGCTGAATGTCCGATTGAAATAGTAATACCACTTTCAATCAGCATATTTAACTGTTTTTCTGTAAAACATTCTGGAGCTATGGTAATGACTTTTATAACGTCTTTTCCTTTACTGATAATTTCTTCAAGTTCTTCATCAGTTGGTTTTCGAACCTGATCGATGCTATGTGCTCCACGTCTCTGCGGATTCAAGAAAGGCCCTTCTAGATGCATTCCAATTACACCATTATTATGTTTTTTTATGTAATTGCGAACGGCTTCAATTCCTTCTAAAATAGTTTCTCTTGACGAAGAAATTAGACAAGGTAAAACATGCGTTGTGCCATATTTCATACTAGCATCGTAAATATCCTGAATGGTTTCTTCATTGGGTGTCTGGCTGAAATAATATTTTTCTCCACCATTAATTTGAATATCTATAAATCCTGCCGAAAGATGATTTCCGCCCAAATCTATGGTCTCGATATTGTTTGGAATCTCTTTTTGCACCGAAATAATAGTTCCGTTTTCTACAACTACAACTCCATTTTCTATTATTTCCTCTCCTGTGTGTACAACAGCATTTATAATCGCTTGTTTCATTTTGTTTATTTCTTTGTTCCAAATTTAAATAAGTTTGAATTAATTCCTAAACAAAAAAGCTTTAGAAAAATATCTAAAGCTCTTTAAAATTTAAATTCTGAAAACTAATATAATGCAGACAGGTACAAAGCTGACTGTTTTTTAAAATCAATCTGGGTTTGCCAATATTTTATACAATTCGGCATTCGAAAGATAAAACTGATTCTCTAAACTAATTTGTGACAATTTTGCACTAACCAAATTGTTCTCTCTTGAATTGATTAAGAAAATCGAACTTTCTCCAAATGAGAAAAGTTTTTCTTCTGAGTCCAGCATTGTCATATAATCTTTTACGAGATTGTCAATTACGACTTTTTGTTTTCTTAACGAAGCTATCTCGGTCTGCTGTGCTTTTATTTTATTTTTTAATTCTAATCGCTGCTGACCTATGTCAAATTGCATGTCTTGAATTTTCAGTTTTGCCATTTTCAAACTTCCGCGTTCTTTTCTTAAGAAAATTGGGAAGCTGAAATCGATATTAAACTTATAATCATCGGCATTGAAATTATTCCAATAATTAGGCTCTGAAATATAGTTATACCCTACGTTTATTTTCGGAAGCAATGCATTAGCTTTCAACTGGCGATTGACTTCCAAAATATCCATTTTAGTTTCAAGCGACTGAATTTTTGGATGTGAGTCTAACGACTCAACATCGACCATCATGGCGTCTGTCTTTAAAGTTTCTTCTATGGTCTGAATTAAATTCTGCTCTGGTTTTACCAAATCTCCCAATTCAACCGGAACATTTTCTATCCATAAAAAATTAGCTAGTTTCAATTTTGCTTTCGCTAATTTTAAATTTCCGTTTTCAACATTCAGTTCTCTGTTTCTTACTGTAATTTTAGCTTCAACACTGTCAATCGCTGGCGCGTCACCTGCTGCAATTAGTTTCTTAACACCTTCAAAACGAGTGCTGGCAAAACCTAGATAATTTTTATACAGTTCGGCTTCGTTATAGCTTTTTCGCCATTCAAAATAAGCTTCACTTGCTTGATACAAAATTTCAATCGCTCTCAGTTTTCGCTGTGCATCGCTTAGTTTTACCTGAAGTTTTCCTTCGCGAACATCTGCCATTCTTTGGTTAATGAACATTCCTTGGCCTAAAGCAACGTTAATTCCGAGCGACGTTAAACCTGCTTCTGGAGTTTTATTCTGCGGATTGTAATATTCCCCGCTTGTATCATCAAAACCAGCTTTTACTTCAATTCCGTACCAGGTCGGAATTTTGAAACTGCTGTTTAATAACGAATAATATTCTGTGCCTTTAAATTCTTTCTTATTGTAATCTACTTCAATTTTTGGGTCAAATCCGCCACGTGCCAGCATCAATTTTGCCTGAGCGTTGGTCACTTCAAGATTGGCTTGTTTTACGAGCGGGTGGTATTTTTTAACATATCCCAAATACTCGATAAAAGTAAGCTCCTCTTGATTAAAATTCTGGCTATGCAGTGTAGAAAAACAAAATAGTATTAAGAAAGAAAACAATTTTACAAGATTTCTCATTTTACTTTTTCTCCTTTCCTTTTGCTTCTTTTTCTCCTGAGTTATAATAATTTGGCGGAAAACCATTCAGGTTTCGCCAAATCTCGTACCATACCGAAACGGTTTCTAACAAGGCAATACTTTGTGCTCCAGCGCCAATACTTAATTCTTTTGGCCAATGACGGTCTTCTCCATCTGGCGAAATCAGTATTCGGTATTTTCCGTTTGGGCTGATAAAGTTTTCTATCGCTACCACTTTTCCTCCGTAAGTTCCGTAAGATAATCCAGGCCATCCTGAAAATACAATTCTAGGCCATCCATCAAACCAAACACGAACTTTTGCGCCTCGGTGAACCAGCGGCAAATCGATTGGGTCTACATACGTTTCTACCGCAATATCATATTTAGATGGCATGATGCTTACTACAGGAGTTCCTTCTTTGATTGTTTCTCCAAGACCTGCCAATAAAGCACGGTTTACATAACCGCTTTGTGGCGCTGTAATGTAATATAAACCATTTCTAAGTCTATAATTGGTATATTGATTTTCTAGCTTATTTACCTGTGCTTCTGTATCGTATTGCGTGCTCAAAGCGGTAAATTTATCACTTCTCGATTTTGATATTTTTTCAGCATATTCAGCAGTAATTCTATTGATTTCTACTTTTGCATTTATCAATTCGTTTTTACTGCTCAACAATTTATTTTCCTGCGTAATCACATACGCTTCAGCTTCTTGCAGTTTTAATCTTTTCTGCTCGACATCGGTAAGCGGTTTTAGGCCTTCTTTATTTAATGCAGTCGAACGGTCAAATTGTGTTTTTGCAATTCGAAGCTGTGTTTTTACCGCAACCAAATCCATACTGTCACTTTTTATTTTCAATTGTGACTGGCGGATTTTGTTTTGTGCCTGTTGCAGTTTCAATTGTCTTTCTGTGCTAAGCGACTGCGCCTGCACATCAAGAGAATTTACTTTGTCGCTGTACGATTCTACGGCCATTTTTTTGGCATCAACCTGTTGTTTGGTATTGCCAACGAGATTAGGATCTAGATAATCTTCTTTAATCTCCGAAATGTAAAGTATTGTATCACCTTTTTTTACATAATCCCCTTCCTTTACAAACCATTTTTCAATACGGCCCGCAATAGCATTGTGAACCGTTTGCGGCCTTTGATCTGGTTTTAAAGTAGTAACAGAACCTGTACCAGAAATATTCTGTGTCCAAGGCAGAAAAAGGCATAATACTGAAAATATCAGAAATCCGATGATGACTCTGTTTAAAATTTTATAATGTGGCCTGCGGGCAACGCTTGTAATCGATTTGTATTTGCCCGGCGTTATAAGTACGTTATTATCTTTAGATATGTTGAGCATGATTAAAGCTTTATGTCGTTAATAATTTTTCCGTCATCAATCGTAATCATACGACTGCATTTGCTTTTCCAAATATCACTTTTAGAAGTCACAATAACAGTCCAGTCATTTTCTTCAGAAAGTAAAAAATCAACGATTTTACTCGAAGTAATTTCGTCCATTTTATCAACTGGATCTTCTAAGAATAAGATATTTGGTTTACCCACAATACTTCTTGCCAAAAGAATTTTTTGAACATCAGAAGCAGAAAGTTCACGACCTCCTGGATGAATTTGATTCTCCAGTCCGTTCTCAAAAGTTTTAATGTACGGTGTTAATCCAACATTATCTAAAGCCCATTTTAAATCATCGCTATTTAATTTTTCATTTCCAAAAACAATATTCTCGCGAATAGTTCCTGCAAAAAGCGTATCACCCTGCAAATACGTTCCCGCCTGTGCTCTGTATGTATCTTCGTTAAGGCGGTTCATATAGTTATCAGTCACATACATAGCTCCGCTTTCTGGCTCTAAAACACCTGAAAGCAATCGCAACAAAGTACTTTTTCCTGCACCATTTGTTCCCGTAAGAATAATTTTTTCTCCTTGAGAGATTTTCAAATTGATATTCTTAAGCGATTTTTTGCTGTGTCCTGGGTAATTGTAACTAATGCTCTCTGTCTCAATATTAATTCCTTTTTCTGTTTTATCAGAAGTCTCAGGAATGCAAGAAGTCTCCATATCAGTCACTTGACCAATTTTTTCTACAGAAGTCAAAACGTCGTAAAAAGACTCCAATCCGAAGATGATTTTTTCTACTGAGTTAATTAATAATACAATTACGATTTCAGCTGCTACGAACTGCCCTATGTTCATTTGGTGGTGAATTACCAGAAAACCACCTATTGATAATAAGGCAGCAGTAACAATTACCTTAAAAATAGTAAGCTGAATATATTGTTTTTTCATTACCTGAAAGTGTTTTTCACGGTAATTTACATAGTTGTTTACATAGCCGTCATTTCTGTCCAGAGCATATTCGAAAGCTCCTTTTCTGCGAAAACTTTCTCTGTTTCTAGCAATTTCCTGAAGCCAAGCTGCTACTTTGTATTTAAATTTTGATTCGTTCAAACTGGTTTCTAGACCGTCTTTGTACGAAAACTTAAAAATGACATATAAAATGACAATAAATAAAAGTCCAATTACCGTAAAGAAAGAATGGTAAAGCACTAATAATATAATTCCCAGTCCGACCTGAAGAAATGCTGTACAGAAATCAAGCAAAAGTTTTGCCGTGCCTTTCTGCACCATCAAAGTATCAAAAAAGCGATTTGCCTTTTCTGGAGCATACTCTGAGTACATTTCTTTAAATTTAATCAAAGGCAGTCTGTATGCAAACTCAAATGAAGAACGCACAAAAATTCGCTGCTGCAGGTTCTCTACAATACGCAGCTGTAAAATCGTTAGTACGCCTCCAAAACCAACTCCAACCGTAACTAGAATCACAAGAATGATCCATGATACGCTTAGCTGTCCGCTTTGAATAAAATTAATAATGGCTTGGATTCCCAAAGGCAGAGAAAGATTTACTAACCCTGCAAACGCAGCATAGAAGATAATTTGATACACATCGCGCTTATCTAGCTGCAATAAGTTGTAAAATCGTTTGAATGGTGTCATGAATTTAAAGTATAAATACAAGATTATTACATAGAATAAATATACGGCAAAAACCGCATTAACAGATTAAGATTTTGAACCTAATCCTTAAAAAAACAAGTATTTATGAAATCATCCGAGGAGGCGGTATGTCTATTTTACCATGAAAACTAAACGAGAAGATTGTATTATCGATGTATTTTTTTCCTTCTGATTCTACTAGAAAGTAAAAATTAGGCATTAAGGATTCTGATGAAACTAAATATTCCATTAACGGAATTCCTTTTGCTAATTTGGCTGTTTTGGTATCTTTTGTTTTGTAGTCATCCAGCTCTTCTGGAATTCCGTCACACTTAAAGATTTTTTTTAAGAAGTTGCATGTAATGCCTTTTACCGTATAGGTTTCTGCATTATCGGTAATAATTCGGCTTACACCATTTGCAATGTTTAAACTGCTGATTAAAAAATAGCCGACAAGTAACGCCTGAAGGCATTTACATAAAAAGCTATTTTTAATCTTATTCAACATACTCTAAAATGGCGTAAAGCTTAAGAAATCACATCAATTTGAACTGAAATCCCACTGATTTAAGGCGTTTGCTATAATTATTTTAAGGGCGCAAGTTAGAGCCATTTTTTTTGCAGAACATTAAAATAACATTAGAATTTAGAATCATTCAAAAGTTTATAATTACATTAACAAGGCATTCTTACAGGCCTATCGGAATTATGTAAAGACAAACTACAATTCTATAACTCAGATGGGTATAGTCATTCTACTTTTGGTATTCGAAAATTTGATACAATTCTTTAAAAATATATTACAAGTGTTACCGATTAAACAAATTAGATTTACAAACCATTTAATACAGAATCAAGAGATGACTTACGCAAAAAATGATTTGACCCGATTTTTAGATGCGCAAAATAAACTTTATCTGACCGCATTATCTGAAATAAAAAAAGGCAAAAAAGAAACTCATTGGATGTGGTTTATTTTTCCTCAGATCAAAGGACTTGGTAAAAGTGCTCTTTCTGATTATTATGCCGTTGCCGACCTTAAAGAAGCAACTGAATTTTTAAATCATCCGATTTTATCGAAACATTTAATTGAGATTTCTAAACTTCTTCTGACTTTAAAAAAGAAATCTGCTGAAGGAATTTTAGGAGAACTTGGTGCCAGAAAGCTACATTCTTCTATGAGCTTATTTGTACAGGTAGAAAATGCGCATCCTGTTTTTCAGGAAGTTTTAGATACTTTTTTCTACGGCCATTTGGATCAATTAACTTTGAATTTTACACAAAAAACTAGTGTTCTGCCAGACACAGTACTTTCTTAATATTCTTAGAACAAAAAAGGGAATAGCTCGTAAACTATTCCCTTTTTGATTAACAACATAATTATAAATAAAGCACAAACCCTGAACTTTAACTTTTCTCAAAATTTGAAACGCCTTTTTTAAGCCAATTCAAATATTCTTCGATATCTGGATTATAAGCCGAGGTTTCGTTGAGTGTTTCTCCGTTATGATCAACTAGAACATAAAATGGCTGCGCATTTGTTTTATACGTTAGTGTTTGAAATTCACTCCATTTTTGACCAATATATTTTAATTTTTTTCCTGTTATCTGAGAAGTGACCTGCTCGCTCGGATTCAGTTCTCTTTTATCATCTACATAAAGCGAAATTAAAACCAAATCACCTTTTAAGATTTTCTGCACCTTTTCGTCAGACCAAACATTATCTTCCATCTTGCGGCAGTTTACACAAGCATGACCAGTAAAGTCTATCATAACCGGTTTCCCTATTTTTTTGGCATATTGCATACCCAAATCATAATCGGTAAAAGCCATAATATTATGCGGACCAAGCTCTGCTCCTTCTGGAAGATTTTGTGTTATTTCTTTTGAAGCGGCATTATTTAATCCGTTCGGAATTTCGCTGTAATGCATTGGCGGAGGAAAACCACTGATCATTTTAAGCGGAGCGCCCCAAATGCCTGGAATTAGATAAATGGTAAAAGCCAAAACTAAAACGCCCAATCCTAATCTTCCAACGCTTATATTCGAAACTGGACTATCATGCGGCAATTGAATTTTTCCGAACAAATAAAAAGCCAGCGTTCCAAAAATGGCAATCCAAATGGCTAGGAAAGCCTCTCTTTCGAGCCAATGCAATTGCAGAACCAAATCGGCATTGGAAAGAAATTTAAAAGCCAAAGCCATTTCCAAAAATCCTAAAAATACTTTAACCGAATTGAGCCATCCTCCCGATTTTGGAAGCGAATTCAGCCAGCCTGGAAAAGCGGCAAATAATGTAAATGGCAAAGCCAAAGCTAGAGAAAAACCAAACATTCCGACAAAAGGCGCGATTCCGCCTCGTGAAGCCGCTTCTACCAATAAAGTGCCTACAATGGGTCCTGTACAAGAAAAAGAAACAATTGCCAAAGCCAAAGCCATAAATAATATTCCGACAATTCCGCCTCTATCTGCTTGCGAATCTACTTTGTTCGCCCATGCATTAGGCAACATAATTTCGAATGCGCCTAAAAATGAAAACGCAAAAATCATTAAAAGCACAAAAAAGATCAGATTAAACCAAACGTTTGTAGAAAGCGCATTGAGCGAATCTGCTCCAAAAGCCCAAGTCACAATGGCTCCCAAAAAAATATAAATCGCAATAATGGCAATTCCGTAAAAAACGGCTTTTCTAATTCCCTGCGATTTGGTTTTGCTTTGTTTGGTAAAAAAACTCACCGTCATCGGAATCATTGGAAAAACGCAAGGCGTTAACAAGGCTGCAAATCCAGAAAAAAACGACAATAAAAAAATCGTCCACAAACTTCTAGATTGCGTTTTTGGTTCACTTTTTTTGATTTCTTTTTGAGGCGTTTTTACAATTTCTGTAGGAACGATTTCTTCCGTTTTTTCTTTTATTTCAGTAACCGAAGAATCTATTGTTTCTTTTTTTATTTCTTCTTTTACAGCAGCTTCTATTAAAGTCTTCGCTTTCGCGGAAGGGCTAATGGAAAATTCTAATTCATCTGAACTTGGCGGAAGGCAGTTTTCATCGTTACAAACCATAAATTCAACTTCGGCTTTGATTTTGAAAGGTTTGGATGAAAGTATTTTAATGCGTTGTCTAAAAGTCGTTTCTTTTTCAAAAAACTTAATCTGCATTTTAAAAACAGGGTCGTTAACCGTTTTTCCTTTTTCTTCTTTTACAGGATCTGTTAACTGAAAATCTGCACTTTTTATAAAATTAAAATGAGTTGGAATCGGTCCTCCGTCTGAAACTTCCTGACTGTATAAATGCCAACCCGATTCTATAATGGCTTTTGCCTGCAATTCATATTCAGTATCTGAAATTTTCTCGACACTGGTTTTCCATTTTATGGGATTGTATATCTGAGCCTTTACGAATATGGAAAACAGCAGGAAAAAGCCCAATAAAAAAATATTCTTTTTCATGGGTAAAAATCTTTAAAAAGAGGGTTGAATAGCAAAAAACAACCCTCTAAGTAATCCGCTATACAAACTAAATTGCTTACTAATTCAAAATACTATTTGATAGGGAAATACAAATTAAACTCTAGTAAATAAAAATTGGGTCAGATTATTTTAATGGTTTGAAAACGATCTCATAAGAATCTGCTTTGTTCAAAAATGAATTGGCAAATTCTTGAATGTCTTTTGCAGTAATGCTTTTTACAATATCAACATAAGTTGCAGGATCATTCATATCGTAATTGTTCTCGAAATAATTATAAATCAAGTTCATGCTATAACTGTTGAAGTTTTTGCTGTCTTCTCTAGATTTCAAATAATTTGTTCTTGTCTTTTCGATATCTTCAGCAGCAATTTCTCCTTTCTTGATTTTATCAATTTCCTGATAGACAATTGGCAGCAAATGTTCGACTTTATCAGCATCGCAATCAAAATTAACCTGAAGATTTACTTTAGAAATTGGAAGTTTATCAACATTTGCATTTACATGCGCGCCGTAAGTTCCTCCTTCTTTTTCACGCAGACTTTCAGTATAACGCAAGGTTAATATATCGGCCAAATAAGAAGTTAGAATCCTGTTTTTTTGATTAAAAGCGTACTCTTTAGAAAATGCAATTCGAACAGAACTTTTTGGAGTTTCCATTTTGATGAAAACATCTTTATCAATTTTATTTGATGTCCATTTCGGAACTTGTGTTTTGAATTTTTCCTTACGTTTAATTCCATTTATACTAGCGATATATTTTTCTAATAATGGTTTTAAAACTTCTGGCGAAACATCTCCAACAATATAAAATTCAAAATTTGAAACATCTGCAAAACGATCCAGATAGAAAGCTTTCATTTTATCAAAAGATAAATCGTCGATATATTTTTGATTGAATGGCTGTACTATTGGGTTGTTTTTTCCATAAACCACAGCTGTTAAACTGTCGTCCATTTTTGCATTGATATCATTTGCTCTATTTTTAAGCGAATTTTGTAATCTTTGCTTTAACAGCGCATACATCTGATTATCAAATCTTGGCTGTACAAAACGCAAATGAACCAATTGCATCATCGTTTCAATATCTTTTACGTTTGCAGAACCTGAAACGGTTTCTTTAAGCGAACTAATGCTTACAGAAGAATTGGCAATTTTTCCTTTTAAAACTTTATCTAAATCAACATTCGAAAGTTCGCCAACTCCAGACATCATTGCTAAAGTTGTAGTACGCCCAATTGACGGAAGATCTTGCGGTTCGTACAATGAAGTTCCTCCAAAACTTTCAGCTTTAAGCTCCACTTCTTTTTTGTTTTTATCGGCAAATTTGTAATGCACTTTTACGCCATTGCTCAATACAAAAGTGGTTGCATCGATTGCAGTTTCTTTTTTCTCCGAAACAATTTTTCCAGAATTAATTTTTAGGTTTCCTAAAAGTGTTTTTCCTTCAAAAGTATCCACATAAGGCTGTAACGATGCATCGTTTTCTGCTTTCTGAATAATATCAAAAGCTTTTTCTTGCGTTAAATTATTTTCGTTTTCTACACCTGTAACCGCTACCACACGATTTTGCGCTGTATATAATTTACTGATTTGCTCTTGAAGAATTTTCGTGTCCACATTTTTCAAAATGCTTTTTACCATTTCAAATTCTGCTTTTGGGTCGGCAATTACTTCGTGATTCAAATAATCGTCTTTTACCATTCCGATAACTTGTTTATGCGGAATCTCATTTAGTTTGTCTAAATAGTTTTCATAACTCGAGATATTTTCTGTAATGGCTCTTTCGATTTCTCCTTTAGAAAAACCAAATTTATACGCACGAACCCATTCGTTCATTACCATCGCAAAAGCTTCAGCTTGTTTTTCTGGTTTCGGAGAAACGTTCAAAATCCACATATCATTCAAACGCGTGTAGTTTTGATATCCGATTGATGCACTTTTAAAAGGGCATTCTTGTTTCTGCGCCATTTCTGCCAAACGATTATTCAAAATTGAAAAAGCAATACCTCTTTGCATCGATTTCTCTAATTCTGCATAGTCATTCGTCGATTTTTCAGCCGTATGGCGAATCATAAAACTAATGTTTGAAGCCGAAATTTCTTTGTCTAAAGCCAGTTTAAAAGTTGGTTCTACTCTTTCTGGAATAGCAATTTCAAAACGCTTTTTAGGATTCACAGGTGTCGGAATATCTGCAAAAAGTTTCTTGATTTTTGCTTCAATTTCGTCTGCATTGATATCTCCCACAATTGCGATTGCTTGCAAATCTGGACGATACCAATCTTTATAAAAATCTTTTAGAACTTGATATTTAAAGTTCTTTACAATGTCCATATCGCCAATTGGCATACGCTCCGCATAAAGCGAATTGTTGTAATAATACGGCGCCAGCTGATTGTAAATTCTAGCTCTTGCATTTTGTCTCGTACGCCATTCTTCGGTAATCACGCCACGTTCGGCATCGATTTCTTCATCTGTTAGAGATAAAAAATTTGACCAATCGTGCAAAACCAATAAACAAGTATCGACAACTCCGCCATCTTTTGACGGAATATTATCTAGATTGTAAACCGTTTCGTCTGTGCTTGTGTAAGCGTTGATATTTTTCCCGAAAACGGCACCTTGTTTTTGAAGCGTATTCAAGATTCCTTTTCCTTCAAAATGTTTCGTTCCGTTAAACGCCATGTGTTCTAGGAAATGCGCCAGACCTTTCTGCTGATCGTTTTCCAAAATCGAACCTACATTCTGAATGATATAGTAACTTGCCGTATTTTTATTAACATCTGTCGGATAAATATAATACGTCATTCCGTTTGGCAGCACGCCTTTTTTTATTTTCTGGTTGACCGCAATTGGATCTGTTGCTTTAAAGTTTTGCGCTTGCGCGAAAGTTAAACTTCCGATAAAAAGAAGTAAAACTGATATTTTTTTGCTGTATTTCATAAAGCTATTAATTAACCTTTCAATAATTTATCCAATTGCACTCTCAACTCTGGATTTGACGGACGAAGCGCATCGGCATTGATAATATTTCCTTTTGTATCAAACAATAAAAATCTTGGAATCGCATTTACGTCATAATTTTTTGCCACATCAGAACTAAAATCTTTATCGGCCATTAATTGAATCCCTTTTAATTGTTCTTTAGTAACAAAATCTTTCCATTTTTGTGCGTCTTTTGGTTTATCCAATGAAAGACTTACAAAAACGATATTTTTTCCGTGATAATCTTCCTCGATTTTTTTCATGTGAGGAATCTCTGCTTTACATGGTCCGCACCAAGTTGCCCACAAATCTATGTACACAAATTTACCTTTAAAATCTGAAAACGAAACTGGTTTATCGTTGATGTCTTTATAAGTAAAATCCAATCCTTTTTGCCCCACATTTTTATGAAGTACTTTTTCATATTCTAGCAAAAATGCTTTACTCGCGTCAGAAACCATAAAAGGTTTAATGGTTGGAGCAATTTTTTCGTATTCTTCAATTTTCATTCTTGAAGTTGCCACTTCTTCACGAAGGTATGCATCTTTTAAAGCTGGATCTGTAATATGAGTAATTGATTCTGTTAAATCTAAACGTTTTGGTTTTTCACTGCCATTAATGCTTACATAGAAAAAATAATTTGTCATTAAAGAAACTCCATTCGCTAATTTCAACAAATCTGGATCTGTAAATTTCTTGTCTGTCATCCAAGTTTTAATCACTGTCGGACGATCGTCTTTGTCTGGAAACACAGATCTTGGCATTCTGAAAAAAGTATACGTCAGTTCTTCAACATCTGTTGCAACGGCCAATTTTAATAGTTTATTGAAATTAGCATCTTTGGTTTTAATGGATTTTGAAAATTCGTCTGCTTTGGCAATGCCCTTATCAATGAATGGATAAAATTCTACATACGATACATTTTCACCCAAACGGGCAAATGGCGCAAATTCGTTATAGATTTCGTTTGCTTTTTGCACCAAAGCATTTTGTCCGATATTCTTTCCGCTTAAAACATAATTCGTTTTATTAACCAAAAGATTAATATCTAATTTTGGTTCTAAATACAAACGAATTAATTGGTTTCTGCTTTTAAATTGTCCATAGTCAACATAATAAAAGCCAGCAGCTGAAACTGGTGTCATAAAGCCAAATTCCCCCAGTGAATTGACTTTTGCGGTAGCAGCAACGACTGGCTTTCCTTCTTCGACATTGTAAAGTGTTACCTCTTTTGCTTTGAAATCTGGAATCGCAATTGTTCCTCTAATAACTGCGTATTCTGAAAGATTGGCAGCAAAACTCATTTGAACCGTGATGAAGGTTAAAATGAAATAGAAAATGTGTTTTTTCATATTTTTGTGTTTTTTTTGGTTGATAGCTTAAATTGAAATTCGCATAGACTGATCGCCTTGTTCAATAATGAAGTCTTTGCTTTCTTTTGTTTCTTTTAATTGTTTCAGATTTTCAGGCTTCAATAAATCTTTTGCCTCAAAATCATTAATCTGTGTGACTTTTGCACCAATTTTGACTTTTTTCAAATCCTCATTTTCCTGATCTATAATTCTCTTTACCAGAAGATTTTGGTTTTCATCAAAATCTAAATCAAGTCCACTTAAATAGAAAGAAGACGTTTTTTTGAAATTCTTATTCGGTTCCAAATACACCGTTTTATGCAAAAGATCAATGGTAAAATTGAAACGTTTTATTAAATCAATTCCGAGTGATCCATCGGCGAAAGCCCAGTTTTTATTGGCTTCGTCATATTCCTGCAAGGCAATTGTTACGTTCGGAAAATTGTTTCCGTTGATCGCAACATTTGGAATGGCACCACCGACAATTTTGGTTTGTTTTCCTAAACTGAAATTAACAGAGTTGTATTCGGTTTTTAGACTTGCTTCGAGATTGTTTTTATGATTGAAAGGTCCGTAAGCTATAAGATCGTAACCTGCCCCAGTATCAAAAGTGAAACTGCCTTCGACTGTTTTTTTATCTTCAAAAGTCAGATTCATTTTTACTACCGGAAGTCCCGATTTATAATCAAAAACCAATGGCTTTGCTTTTCCCCAATACTTAAAATTTCCGAAATTATACAAGTCAATCGTCATCGTGTCAAAGTTGACCGACGTGATAAAATTTCTCAACAAGTTTGCACCAAACAATCCGTCATAAACTCCATGTTTCGGAAAAATAACCAAACCTTGATTCTTTAGAACTTGATCGCCAATATAAATAGTATTATCCGCAGAATACTGCACTTGCTGACTTCCGCCAACTACAGATGCCGATTTACTTTTGGTAACAACAACGCCTGCTTTGTAGGCGCTGTCTGGATTGAGCGCCATTCCGTCTGCACCTGTGTCAAAAAGCATTAAAAACTCACGATCGGCTTTGTTTAGTTTTATTTTAATGGCGATTCCGTTTTCGATAATTTCAAACGGAATGCTTGCCACTTCTTTTACTTGCCCGTGTCGGTCAACTTTGTATAAAGAATCGAAAAAAGTCACGTACAGCATTTTATTTTCTGAGTTGAAGACGATTTGAGACGGCTTTTTTTCTTTTCCTTTAAAACAAAAATCTACCAAGACAAAAGTTTCGTTTTTAATCGCCACAGATTTTCCAACTTGAATTGAATCTAAAGCCGGAAATGCTTTGAAAATTCCGTTCAAATAAAATTCGTTTGAAGAAGAATCTCCAACGCCAACAGTAAACTGTGGCGCCAGAAGATCTTTCGTTTCGGCAAAACTCTTGTTCTGAAAAGCTTTTTCGAAAGTTTTAATAGATTTCTGAATGCTGTTTTGAGCATAAACCGTACAGCTAAAAATCAATATCACAAAGAATACTATCTTTTTCATTTCGATTACTTGTGTGAAGCCGAAGGATTAACTACCACTTTTTCTACTCCAAAATCTTTTAATAAAATGCCCGAATATTTTGTGAATTCTTCTGGCGTATAGAGTTCTTTAGATTCATTTACTAATTCTGTAAATCCTTTTAAATCGTTCTTTTTTTCGAATTCTTTTTTCTTGCGCTGTAAAATGGAAAATACGTGTGTTGTCACATTCCATGTTCCGTAATCTTTCGCCAGTTTTTTACTATTGAAAAGAAATGCATCATCATATTGTTTTCCAACTCGCAATCCAGTAACAATTACAAAAGAAATTTCATCAGAAGGATCTTTAGATTTTAAATATGTATCGATAACCTCAAAAGGAACATTTCTTTTTCCGTTTAAATACGCTTGTTTGTAAAAATCAGGATAATCATTTTCATTGATTTCAGGACTATACTTTTTGAAAATCCCTTTTTTAGCCGCTTCTTTTGCGTTTTGAAGTAAGGCTGTAAATTGCTCTACGTTATGAAAGCCGCCTGCAATGTCAATTATTTTTCCGTCGGCATTCATCAATAAAAAAGTTGGAAATCCGGTAACGCCATATTTCATGCATAACTTTTTACCAATTTCTTCTTTCAAAATATCTGATTTGAAAGTGACAAAATCAGCGTTTAAAAGTGCTGTTACTTTTGGATCAGGAAACACTTCTTTATCCATTTGCGCGCATGGCATACAGCCTGTAAAATACAAATCGACAAAAATTAATTTTTTCTCTGTTTGCGCTTGTTTTTTAGCTTGTTCCCAACTTTCTTGAGTGGATTGCGCTTGTGCTTTTAAGGCAATAGATGGACAGGCAAGCAGCAAAACTGCGCTTGCGATTTTAAAAAAACGTTTCATAAAATGTGGTTTTTAGAAACCAAATGAAGAATGGGATTTATTCTTCATTCGGCATTTAGTTTTTAAGTTTTAATTATCTAACTCGGTAAGAAACGTCAACAATTTTGCATAGACCAGAATAACTGTTTTCTAGAATTAAATTTCCGTTTACAGGAGGAACTGTATACAATTCTAACTTTCCTGTTGTATTGTAAGTTCCTAAAATCAATTTACTGGTAATTTCTTTCTTTCCTCTTTTGCTAAAACCTAGATAGGTAATTTCTTCACTGCCTTTATCTAACATTAATTTTGCAGATTGTGTTCCGCTATCATATTCATAAACTTTGTTGCCAACCGTATAAAACAAATATCCAGCATCTGGGCTTACGGCAAATTTTGTTGCTTTGTCTAAATCTGGAGCATTCAACATTTCTTTATAATAAGTTTGTACAGCAGTACTATTAAAACGAAGCAAATAGAATTTGCCTGTTGAAAGGTTTTTTAATACTGCAAAACTTTCATTCAAATTGAAATTTGAAGCAGTCATGTAGACCAGATCACAGTTTGTATTGTTCCAATCTAATGCTGTTGCTGAAGCCGTAACTGGAGGCATCGCAGAACAAGTTCCTTTTGAATAACTAAAGCGTAGAAAACGATGTTTCTCAACATCAAAAAATACTGGAGTTCCTGTTGAGCCGTATTCAGCAATAAAAGGCGCTGCATAGAAATTCTTAGTTTCGAGATCTACTTTATTTTGTGGTAATCCGTATCTAATTTGCTGTGTTCTATTAAAATAATAGATATTACCATCTTTATAAATGAAATTCTCACCTGAAGAAGGAGACTTCATAAAATCTATTCCAAAGTTTGTTGGAAAAGCTCCACCAACTGTTTCATAAGCTAAATTCATGGTCTGATTCCATTCAAAAGAATCTGGTTCCAATCTTGCCGTTCCTGATTCTGAAGCCGTAACATAAACTCCATAAATAACAGTTCCTGGTAAAGGAGTACTAAAACAATCTACATCTACAGCTTTTCCGCTTAATTTCAGTGCAGACCCAGCCGCATCTAAAACATCATTGATAATTCGCGGCTGTGCAACACCTGGAATTATCGAAACCATATCCAAGCGAGCTTTTCCATCTACATCTCCAACAACCAGCCAGCCTTCATAAATAGAAGAGACCACATTTAATGTAATAATAGGCTGTTGCCAGTTTACCCCTGTTACTTTATCCTTCACGAAATAATATAGATCGTATCTTGCTGGCGGTAATTTTAAAATACCGTCAAGATTTTTTGTTGTAGCAATAGTAGTTCTAGCTTCAATGGCCAATTTTAATGGATTTACTACGACCCACTTATATTCATAACGATCAGAATCTGAGCCGTCATCTAGAGTCGGATTTATTTGTGGTGCAATCTTAAAATAGTCTCCAGTGTAAACAGTGTATTCATTTTGTATTCCAGTTACTTCAAGCTCATTTATCTTTTCGTAATCGTAATTTCCCTCATCACTTACACAACCGTAAGCTAAAAAGAGAAGCGCTATTACAGCTGCTTGTATTTTTATATTTTTAAACATCGCTTTATATTTTAAATTAGAGAATGGTTTTTATGGAAATAGCATTTCTTTTCCGTCTTCCTCATAAATAGTATTGCCGTTGGCTTTCTGATCTGCGAGATAACGTCTCATAAAGCTTGCATAATATTGCACTTCAGGAATTGAAAGTCCTGTGGAACCTGGAGTCTGATTAAACATTTCTGGTTCAAGATTCATAAGCTCACACATTAAAAAGAATTTTTTAGCGGTAAACACACCAAACATGCCTTGTTGCCATCCAATTGGTGTTGATAATTTGTCATTAAATGACAATTTAAAACGAATATAGCTTCTAGTTTTACCAGTAAGAACATTCGTTACCTTTGATTGCATGTTGGTGGTAAAAAATTCATTTTCTTCAAGATTTAATACCATTGTCAAATCTTTATCTTTCATATCAGGGGTTCTAATCACTCTAATAAAAACAGTGTCTAATTCTTTCCCTGCATGCATTACAATATTTTCTGGCAATATAAAATGAGTGCCTAAAACGGCTGTACTTGTTGGGTCAACTGTAAGTTTAACAGCTCGATCTACATTGCTTACTTTTCCTTGCACACGTATCGCAAGTGGATAAATTCTTTCTACAATGGCTACCTTATCAAAACCAAAACTAAAGCCTGTACTGTCTATAAGCGGTCCGTTTTTATATTCTGGAAATATAGCACGCGAGAAATAAATGTTATCTGTATCTGAATAAACTTCAATTTCTTCTTTATCACATGATGTCAATCCTAACAGCGATAGAAAAGTGATACCTAAAATCAATATTTTTTTCATGATTACTTTTTTTAGTTTTGAAAATTAATTTCACTGTCTGGCAATGGCACCACGTACTTAACCGCATTCATGGTAACATTTCCTGAAGAAGCAGAACCATTTGGAATTGCAGTAGAATTGATTCTTTTGTAGTAGAAAAATAATTGCCCTTCACCAATAAATTCTTTTCTATACTCTTTTGTAATTTCAGTAGCTAACACTGCGGTAGCTGCTAAATTGGTCAGACCTCTGTTAAATCGAAGCGTGTTTAAAAAAGCAATACCATCTGCTGGAACTGGCGCTGTTTCTGCTGCAATAAGATACAGTTCTGAAAGTTTAAACATCGGAATCTGAAAACGGAAAAGTTTCGTTTTGTCTGTTACATCTTCATATTTAAAAAATGTCTTCTGGGTTTTTCCTCCCGAAATTGGAATTTTCCAGCTTGGCAAACTTCTATAATCGTTATCATTAGATTCAAAAACAGCATTTATTCTACTTAACATTGGAGCATAAATATTAAAATCATCTAAACTTGAATCAAAAAGTGCTTTTTGCTCGATATACAAAGTCTGATCGCTAAGAGCAAAGAAGTTTTCTGAAGAAAAAATACGATCTGGATTAGAAGTATTAGTAGCTTCTAAGAATGGAGTCCAAGTAATAACAGGTTGTCCTTTTACAAAATTGATAACTTCTGTTGCCACAGCATAAGCTCCCGTTTTATCTCCAGCGTATAGAAGAACTCTGGCTTTTAAACATTTTACAGCTAAAATATTCATTCTTTGTCCGCGATTTACAGAATAATACGGATTAGAATCAAATTCAGTAGAACCAATATATCTTCCTGTAGTCAATATGGGATCTTTTGCTAAAAGTACAATTGCAGCATCTAAATCGGCTATGATTTTGGCAATAACATCTTGAGCTGGCAAAAGCGGTTTATTTACAGTTACGGCAGCATCATAATAAGGTATTGATGGATCTGCTGGCGCTACTTTGTAAATTGGCCCGTACATTCTTAACATGTCAAAATGTATCATTGCACGAATGGCGATTGCTTCTCCTTTTAAAATAGCTGCTTTTTCGGCTGAAATAACTTCAGGATGTTCCTCAATACTCTCTAAAAATTTATTTGCAGACAAAACGGTTGTAAATGCACTTTGCCAAATTCCAGCAAAAGTATTTTTAGAAAGCGATTCTTCATACGAATACGTCGATATTTTGTTTTTAACATGTGATCCAGACATATTATACTGTTGCCCTAAAATCTCCACTGCATCCATAGTTAGCTGTCTGCCGTAAAGATTGTTTGTCGCAAGCTGAAGATAAAGTCCGTTATGTACATTCTGCACACCTGCTTCCGAGCTGTAAGCCTGATCTTCTAAAATTTTATCTTGTGGCACAACATCCAAAAAATCACTGCAGCTTACGACAGTAAAAGATGTAAGCAAAAGGAAGGTAATTTTATATAAATACTTGTTCATAATCTCTTTATTAAAATGATAAATTAAGACTCAAAGAATATATTCTTGAGAAAGGATAATCAATACCACGTTCTGCTTTAATTGTTGAAACTCGGAAGAATTCGTTTGCCAAAGCATTAAATCCTAATGCGGTTAGACCCGCTCTTTTTAACCAAGCTCTATCTGTAACACGGTAGCCTAAACGAATAGATTCTCCAGAGATATAATCGTCTTTTTGTATAAAACGTGATGAAATTGGCGTATTATTGGTTAAGCCAATTGCTTTAAATTGTGCCATTTGACCCGGAGTTGTCCAACGGTCTGTGAAAGCTCGCACATCTTGATTATCAAAAATATTGTCTCTTGATATATTTTCTACTTTGTTGTACAAGGCAGAGTTAAATCTTTCTGCCCCAAAGCTGTAACGTACAAACAATCCGAAACTAAATCCTTTGTAATTTAAGTTTGTAGAAACCACTCCTGTAGCCGTTTCTCTAGAATTTCCCATTACAACTTCATCTTTTTTATCTAAATCAAAAGTAGTCTGGCCATTTTTCTTTAAGAAAACTTCTCTACCTGTTGCAGGATCAATTCCTAATGAAGGCACAGCCCAAAGATCATTGCTGCTTGCTCCATCATAATATCTCGTTAAACTGGTTGTTTTTTGCGCTTCAGAGTTTAGAGAAGATAATGCATTACCAAAACCTCCTAATTCATTGTCTCCAGTAGTTCCCATTAATCCAATTCCCCAAACAAAATTTCGGCTTAAATCGTAGATGAAATTGTAGTTCATTTTTAACTCCAAGCCTTGTGTAGTTAAATATCCCACATTTAAGGGATAACCATTAAGTCCTGTTGAAGCGGCAAGATCAATAGCTACAATCTGAGGAGACGTTTTACGTTTGTACGCACCCAAAGTCATCGTTAATCTGTTTCTAAACATAGCCAGATCCAATCCTAAAGACAAATCTTTGGTTCTTTGCGCCTCTAAATTTGGGTTTGCAATTTGAGAAACCCCCAATCCTGCCCCAAAAACGTTTGTATTTGCATTATAAGCATATACATCATAAGAAGCAAAACCAACCAAATTCTGGTTTCCGGTCTGACCAATATTGGCGCGTATTTTAAAAATATTGACAATATCTTGGTTCATTTTAAACTCATTGTTCAAATTCCATCCAAAACCAATCCCCCAATAGGGCGAGTATTTTTTGTTTGTTCCGAAGTTTGTTGCTCCAGAAATGGTCTGAGTAAAATCGAATAAAAATCTGCGGTCATAAGCGTAGTTAATCTGATTGGTTAAATCGACGCTTCTTATCAATTCGGTAAAAACAATTGGTTTTCCATTTGGTTCATATCCAAAAGCAAACGCAGGATTTCCGCCAACGCCAAGAGGAAACCCTCTTAAAGTTGTTGTGTACGAGTTGTTTTTTGTTTCTAAAGCCTGAGCTCGTATGGTATAGTTGAAAGAGTGGACACTTTTAAAAACATTAGAATAAGTTGCGCCAAGATTTGCATTCCACTTATCTGTAATAGCTTCGTAACTGCTGTACGATCCTTTTTCTGTTGAAATATTATTTACAAAGCGCGTATCGTCTGGAGAAACAAAAACCGTATTGTGGCTATCTAATCTCGAAACAGACAAAGCTCCAGTTGCTTTAATATGCGGAGTTATATCGTAATTGATCGCAAAGTTATTGGTAAAATCAAAATTTTTTCCTTTATCAAAACTTCCTAAAAATACATTGTAAAGCGGATTTGCAGGATGGTTTACAATAGTTTGCAAACTCGTTAAAGGCAATGAACTTCCGTCCATATAACGTGTTATGATTCCGTTCTCGTTATATTTTGGATAATATGGACTTGCTTTTGCCCAAATTTCAAATGAACCATATGGAGATTCCTGATTCGTTCCTCCAGATACAAAAAACTGGTTGTTAAGACTTAATTTGTTTTTTCTGTAAGTTAAAGTCGTGTTGTAGCCCCAAGTATCATGCTCAGAACCTTTCATTGTTCCAGTAAGCGTTTTGTAATTTCCAGCAATATTAAATCTAAATTCATCAGAACCTCCACCAAAATTCAAACTGTGTCCCGATGTAATTCCCATCTGAATCGGCTCGTTTAACCAATATGTATTTACACCACTACGCACTGCTGCAAGACGTCTGTTATATTCTTTATCCCAAGTTAATGGCGTTGTTTCAGTAGTTCCATCCTTAACAATAAATGCTCCAGAAAGTCTTTCAAACTCCAGTTTTTGCTCGGCATTCATTAAATGATAAACACTTAAATCTGCTAATTCGTAAGATGAATTATACACATAATTAAACTGCAATTTTCCAGGTATTGGTTTGTTTGTTTCAATAACCACAACACCATTTGCAGAACGAGAACCGTACAATGCAGTCGAAGCCGCATCTTTTAATAAAGTGATGCTCGCAATTCTATTAATATCTAAATCGACAACCTGCTGTAATGTGGTTGGAAATCCGTCCAAAATAAATAGAGGCTGATTCGGATCGTCTCTAAACTGACTATCAACCTGATTTGCCGTTAAACTCGTCTGCCCTCTCACCTCTATCGTTGGCAAGATATTTGGGTTTGAACCCGCAATATTATTATTTACAACAATAAAAGACGGATCTAATGATTTTAAAGCCTGAACCGCATTTTGCGTAGACACTTGTCTTAATTCCTCACCTTTAAAAATAGTTACAGCACCAGTTATCAATTCTTTTTTACGAACAGTAACCCCTGTATTTACAACAACTCCTTCAAGCTCTTTTCGTTCTTCCTGAAGTTTTACATTAATTATTTTTCTGTTATTAACCTCAATAACTTGCGCACGATGTCCGATATAGGTAAAGAGAATTTGTCCATCATCTGGAGCTGTAATGGTATATTTACCATCAAAATCGGTTTGGGTAGCAACACCCGTGCCTTTTACTTTGATATTTACTCCTGGAATAGGCTCTCCCTTATCATTGGTAACAGTTCCTTTAATTTCAATAAATTTGGATTCTGGAGCTACAACTTTTTCGGCTGCTTTTTTCTCTTTTACAATAATCGTATTTCCAGCAGAAAAACTAAAATCAAAATCCTTATTGGAAAAACTGGCTTCCAATAAATCATTCACTTTAATTTTTCCCTTTTTTAAATGTACTTTAGGTAATTTTTTAAATAAATCTTCCTGATAAATAAAAGTATAGTTGGTCTGTTTTTTAATAATGTCAAAAACTTCGTCAACAGATACTGTTTTATCAGCTGTAATTACAACTTTCGTGTTTTGTGAAAATAGATTTACGGGAGAAAAACCAAAAATTGTAGTACAAAACAAGAAGATAAAAGTTCTCATAATGTTAATAATTAGCCGCTTTCTAAAATAGAAATAGGCACTGGTTAATTTAAATTTCATAAATTTACATGTTAATTGGTGGTTGGTTAATAAAACTGACTTACTGGTTGATACACAGAAAGGGATAAAGCGCAGTACGGTGAGAGGTCTAAACTTTAATCCCTTTTCTTTTTTATTTGATTATAATTTTATTGTCTTTCTTTTCATAGGCATTAATAAAATTGATATTCTTGATCGTGGTTAATATGTCTTCTAATTTCTGATTCTTATTTAAAACACCATTAAACTTGACATTGCCAAGCGCTGGATCTGCAAATACAATATCAACATCGTACCATCTTGACAATACTCTCGCAATATCTTTTAAAGGCATTCCTTTGAATACAAACAATCCTTTTCTCCAAGAAATCTCATTGTAGACATCGACTTCAGAAACACTTATATTTCCATTGTATTCTGTTATTTTAGATTGTTGGCTTGGAGTCAGAATTTGCTTTTTGGCGGCATTGCTTACAGCAACAACTCCTTGTACCAAGGTGGTATAAATTGCAGGTTCATCTCTATAAGCCTTAATATTAAATTCTGTTCCGATAACCTCAACATTCTGTTCTTGAGTTTTAACTTTAAATCTTGAACCCTTATGTTTGGTACTTGGCGAAACTTCAAAATATGCTTCTCCATAAACCAATTCAACTTGTCTGGTCTGGCCGTCAACAAAAGCAACTGGGTATTTTAATTGCGATTCAGAATTCAGCCAGACTTTGGTACTGTCTGCAAGTTGCACAAAAAACTGCCCGCCTCTCGGAATCGTTAAAAGATTATTGGCAATTGCTGCAGATTTTCCGTTGGAATTGTAAATTAACTTTTCTCCATTACTAGAAGCATTTCCTTTGCTGTATGATTTTCCTTTTTCTAATTCGATAACAGAACCGTCTTCAAGAGTCAGAGTTGCTTTATCGCTTCCGATTAAGATTTCTTTGTGCGCCACTTGCGGTGTTTCAATCTTAAGCGGATTTGTTTTATTTATTATTAATGAAATTGAAATCAGCAATAATAATGATGCCACCATGGCAATCAATTTGAAAGATGTTTTGGTATAAAATGGCTGAATTGATATGATTTTAGATTCTTCAGATTGAATGGCGTTTTGAAGACGTGTTCTCATTTTAAGTTCAAGTTCTTCCTTAGAGCCCAAAGTTTCGTCCCAATCCTTATCGGTTTGGAAACTTTCGTAATAATTCAATAATTTATTATTCTCCTCGAGATTGGTATCACCGGAAAGATATCTATTTAATAACAGTAAGAAATCCTCTTTTTTCATTTTTTATTGTATTATTTCGGGAGTATATGAGATAAGTAACCAAAAAGGAATATACCCCCTAGTCCAAATTGTTTTTTTTTTATTTTTTTTTGAAAAAGAATTAAAAAAGAAGAAAAACCACACACCATCAACCCAAATCACTGCATTTTTAATTCCGCTAAAAGATATTTTTTGAGAGCCACAAAATCATCGCCATACTCATGCTTTCGCCCATCGAAGAACGAATGGTGTGCAATGCTTTGGTAATGTGGTTTTCGACTGTTTTTGTAGAAATATTAAGCCGTTCGGCAATTTCTTTATGACTCAACTGTTCTTCACGACTTAGTTTATATACAGCTTGACATTTTTCAGGAAGTCCTGCAATGATTAAATTCAACTGTTGCACCAGTTCGTCGTGCATTAACTGTGTTTCTGGAGTTGTAGACAAGAAACGTTTTTCTAAATCATCAAAAAGTTCTACATGAACTTTGTCTTTATTTTTTCTCAGATGATTAAAAACCTGATATCTCGCGCAGGCGTACATATATCCTTTTAGCGAAATATGAATTTCGATTTTTTCACGATTGTGCCAGATATTCATAAAAATATCCTGAATAATATCTTCACACAATTCTTTGTCTTTAATGACATTATAAGCCGACATAAAAAGTGCCTGCCAAAATGTATTGTACAATTCTGTCAATGCCGATTCATCGCCGTCACGAAGACGATCGATTAAAATCTGATCCTGATTTAAGATAGAATTTGGCAATGATGGAAGTTTATGGAGATTGAATAATTCGCAACAAACTTAATAAATTCCGTTAATAATCCTAATTTGTTCTTAGTCTCAGAGACTTGCGTTTCTGATAAATCTTAATTTTAACAGCAGATTTAGTTTAAAGAAATTCTAATTTCACCAACAAAATCAGCTTGTTTTTTAAACATAAATAAAATTCACAATTAAAATAAAATGAATTTTCTAAAATCTCTAAAACAACTTCTTTTTACGTTAAAATTGTATTTTTATTAAATTTCAAAAAAATGACGTAGCCAATTTCTTTAAATCTAAAATTGAGTTTTTCAGGCTTCCTTTTTTTAACTCAAAATTTCTTAAATAAAAAATTGCTCTCCTTATTTTCTTATCTTAAGTCAAGGTCTTAACTTTTTCATAGCCATTACTTTTGAGAATTATTAACCTAAAACTCAAAATACATTTTATGAAATCATCAATCTATCTTAAAATTTTACTTTTTATTGTCGGACTTATTGGTTTTTCGATTGGGATCGCGCTTTTATTTTTTCCGATAACTTTTGAAGCTTCAGCAGGTATTTATCTTAACGAAAATGATTTTAGTCTATTGAGCGAAATCCGTTCTTCGGGCGGAACGCTGATTGCATTTGGAATTGTAATTGTTACGGGAGCATTCAAATATTCATTTACAAAAATTTCTCTGCAAACAGCAATTTTACTGTATTTCGCTTACGGATTTTCTCGCTTATATGCCTTAATTGTTGATGGAATTCCGAGTCCAACAATTCTAAATGCGGCGATATCCGAAATTGTAATCGGAATTATTTGCACTGGATTTTATTTTAAATATAAAAGCGAACCCGGATAAAACAGATTCGCTATAGTGGCATCTGATTAAGTTTTAGCTATAAAAACAAACTCATTTCTGAACTATCCTTTTTCTAATTCTGCTCAATGATTCGGGTGTAATACTTAAGTAACTGGCAATATGAACGAGTGGTATTCGATTTAAAAAATTAGGATTCGATTTCATGAATATCAGATAACGTTCTTCTGGATTGTAATTGTTTAGCAAAGCAATATACCGTTCTGCTTTTCTATAATCTGAAACCATGATCAACGAAGTTATATGCTCCAATATTGGGCTTTTTAACTGCATTTCTAATTCTTTTTCTCGAGTGCCACTCACTAAAATGGTGTCTTCAAGACATTGGATGTTAAATTCAGAAGGTTTTCCGTCTAAGTAGCTGGAATAAATCACTAAAGGCATTTCTTCTATAAAAAAACCCGAGGTTTTTTCGACTCCATCAATCATTTTGAATTGTCTTAAACAGCCTTTTAAAACCAAATAACATTTATCGCTAATCTGTCCTTCTGTAACTACAAAATCGCCTTTTTTAAAAAATTCGATTGTTGTGTTTTCAATAATTAGATCAATATCTGAAGGCTTAAACCTATTGAATTGTCCTAAAAATTTCCGAAGCAGATCGTTCATTGTTACAGTTTTAAATTTTCATTTTTAAAAATAACAAAAGCTATTTAATGTACTGAATTTGAGGCTCATTTTTTTCGTCACTATACTATTAAAAATACTCTAATGATAATTATTGTATTTTTGGACTAGCAAAATATATTTATTTACCAAACAAAAACAGTCCAGATGCTTCGACCGTGGCCATTAGAAATTCAGCTTGATAAAAAATCAGATAAAGCCATTTACCTGCAAATTGCCGACGCTGTAATAGATGCCATAAAAACTGGAAAATTGGTAAGTGGCAATGCATTACCAGGAAGCAGACAACTCGCCGAATTATTGAAAGTAAACCGAAACACAGTTGTAGAAGCTTTAGATGTTTTAATTGCCGAAGGCTGGCTCGTGACAATCGACCGAAAGGGAACTTTTGTAACACAATCACTTCCACAGATCAATCATGCAGAAAACAAAAAAGATCTGAAAATTAAAACAGAGGAATCTAAAAGTTTTTTAGTTTTTGATGACGGACTTCCCGATAGCCGCCTTGCACCAATGAATGATCTAGCAAGAGCGTATCGCGAATTGTTCAGCCGAAAATCGCGCTGGCAAATTATGGGTTACAGCAGCGAATTGGGAAATTTGGAGTTTAGAAAATCGATTGCTCAAATGCTGAATTTTAAACGTGGTATGAGTATTTCTTACGATCAAATCTGCATTACGCGCGGAAGCCAGATGGCGATGTATTTGGCTTCGCATTGCATTTTAAAATCAGGCGATTTTGTTTTGGTCGAAAATCCGGGGTACAAACCTGCTTGGGAAGCTTTTGAAAATGCAGGCGCAACATTACTTCCCGTAAATGTAAACTCAGACGGATTGGATATCGATCAAGTAGAAAAATATCTTGAAAAACATTCAGGCATAAAAGCAATTTACGTTACACCTCATCATCAATTTCCGACCACGGTAACGCTTTCTTTAAAAAAGAGATTGAAACTGATTGAACTTTCTAATCAATATAATTTTACAATTATTGAAGACGATTACGATAATGAATTTCATTTTGGACAGCGTCCAATACTTCCGATTTCCAGTTATTCGGTTTTGAAAAACTATATTTACATTGGCACTTTCAGCAAAATTGTTGCTCCTGCGCTTCGTATTGGATATCTGGCGAGTTCTCATGAAAACATTCAGAAAATCGGAAACCATAGAAAAATAATAGATGTTCAGGGCGATAATATTATGGAAGAGGCGATTTTGAACCTCATCAATGAAGGGAAAATAAAGCGTCATCTCAAAAAAGCCAATTTGGTTTACAAAAACAAAAGAGATTATTTTGAAAGTCTGCTAAATCAATATCTGAAAGATAAAATCACCTTTACAAAACCTGAAGGCGGACTTGCATTTTGGATTGTTCCAAAAGAAGAAATTAATGTTCTTGAAGTTTTTGAAAAGCTAAAATCGCAAGGCATTCAGATTATGAGCCCAAACCGATTTAGTTTTGATGAAACTATCAAAGGTTTTCGTCTAGGATATGCTTCACTCTCAGAAAAACAAATGGAGGAAGGAATTAAGGCGCTTGCAAAGCTTTTGTAAAAATCCTAAATGCATTAGCAATCTATACTTTAGACGCAGATTTTACGGATTTGCTATCGCAAAGACGCGGAAAAAAACTGATTTTAAAAATCTGCGTTGATCTGCGTTTTCGCGATAGCGAATCCGTTTTATTAGCGTTCAATTATTTTAATTGCAATTCTCCATTTCAATAATAGAAAACCCATTTGCCCGAATCTGATTTTCAACTTCAATCGGCGCTTCATCAATGTGACAGAAACGGCATTCTTTAGAAGATAAAGTCTGTCCTTCTTGCGCTACACTTTTTAGATATTTTTTACCGTATTCATATACCTGTTCTGCATCATTAACATTTTCATCTACCAAAATATCAAAGTGCATAATTTTTCCGTCTTTGCGGGTTACATAAGTATCCCAAACTGCTATTTTCATTTTTTAAAGGTGCTAAGATTCTAAGTTACTAAGGTTCTAAGTTTTTTTTCTATGCAAATTTATATTGGTTTTCGTAGTGTCAAATCATCCAGTTTTTTCATTTTTTGAAATATACTGGTCCAGCAGAACTTTGCTGTTTTGGCATAGTTTTACAATATGGAAAACGAAATTATTTTTAATTTAATTAAAGTGCACCAGCGTATCGAAAATGCCTGTAAAATTGCTGGCAGAAATCCTGCTGATGTTCAGCTTTTATTGGCAACTAAAACGGTTCCAGCAGAAAAAATTCGAATCGCAATTGAAGCTGGCGAAACTTTAATTGGCGAAAACAAAATGCAGGAATTGAGGGATAAAAATGATGTTTTGAAAAATCTTCCTGTTGAACGTCATTTTATTGGACATCTTCAAACCAATAAAATAAAAGATGTCTTGAAATATGTGACTTGCATTCAATCTCTAGATCGAATAAATCTGGCTGATGAATTGCACAAACAACTTCAAAACCAAAACAGAAAATTAGATGTTTTTGTGCAAGTCAATACATCTTACGAAGAAAGCAAATTTGGTCTAGCTCCAGAAGAAGTTTTGTCTTTCATTAAAAAAATAAAAACTTACGATACATTAAATATAAAAGGTCTCATGACTATTGGTTTGCTTGATGTTGAAAAAGAAAAAATGATTCCGTCACTCCGGCTTTTAAGAACTATCCGCGATGAAATTTATTCGGAAGGAATTGACGATTTGCAAAATTTGAAACTTTCTATGGGAATGTCTCAGGATTTGGAACTTGCCATTGCCGAAGGTTCGAATATGGTCCGAATTGGCACTTCGATATTCGGAAACCGCTTTTTAGGAAAAGAAATCTGGAACGAAAACATTGCAGAATAAAACTTAATTTTGAAGCAAATAAATGAGCAGATGAACCTGAATGATCTTACTGTAATTGATAATGAAAAAATTGCTTTAGACGATTTGTTTTTTAGTGATGAGAATAAAGCTGCATTGCTTCAGATTATCAAAGAGCATCAATATATCGAAGAACTAAAAAAGTACAATCTTAAAGTTGATAATAAAATTTTATTGCACGGAAGTTCTGGCTGTGGTAAAACGACAACAGCAAAAGCAATTGCGAATACCTTAAACAAAAAAATTATCATTGTCAATCTCAGCACCGTTATAGATTCTAGAATTGGTGAAACTTCTAAAAATCTTAAAGCCATTTTTGACAAAGCCATTAGAGAAAGAGCGGTTTTATTTTTAGATGAATTTGATCAGATCGGAAAAAGCCGAGACAGCGATGATAAGGATGTAGGCGAAATGAGGCGTTTGGTCAATACCATTATTCAGCTTTTTGATTATTTCCCTTCTGATAGCTTACTGATTTGTGCTACCAATCATTATGAGATAATTGACAGTGCTTTATTGAGAAGGTTTCAGCTTCGTTTGAAATATGAAATGCCTTCAGAAAAACAGCTCGATATTTATTATGATAAAATTTTAAGCAGTTTTCCAAAACATTTTCAAAACATCGAAAGACGTTATGCCATTTCGTATGCTGAGGCTTTAGATTATATTAATACTACTATGAAAAAGCAGATTATTGCTGCTTTGGATTCAAATAAAAACATATAAAATTCGACACAATTTTACGTTTCATTATTTGTTCCGTAGGAACATTTCATCGCTAGAATTAGATTGACATCATTGTTTTACGTTCCTTAGGAACGTTTGATTGTCGTGCATTTTTTACCGACGAGACGTTCCTAGAGGAACGTGGTTCACTGGTTACCTTTTTTTACCGATCAAACGTTCCTATGGAACGTGTAACCACAATCCACATTTTAATTCTACCGACGAAACGTTCCTAGCGGAACGTGGGTTGTAATGGTTATCTTTTTTTTAAATCAAAAAACCCGCTGCGAATGCTCACAACGGGTAATTCTCTTGGGTGGAGTTTTATAATAGAATGAAAGTGTACTTGTTTATAAGCCTCTTGTCAACCAGCCTTTTTTGTTGGCTGTTGCAATAGCATAAGGCCCGATCCAGAATAAACTGAAAGTGTAAAAAACACTATAGGAATATGCCCAGAATGATTCTGAAAGCGTATATCTTTTTGCATAAAATACCATAGAAAATGTTGAAAACATTAAAATGGCTACCAATGTTGAACTTAAAAATAATACTGGGTGAACCGCAATAAAGTAAAACATAAATAATATAAAAGGATACGTCATTGCAATTTTAAAAAACTGGTTTAAGAATAACATTCTCGCGCCAAATTTTGATCCTTTTCTAAAATCTGTAAAAACATATTTTGCCATCATTAGGTTTTCACGAACGTTGCTTCTTGCCCATCTTATGAACATTTTATACAGACCTTTGTATTCTTCAGGAACATTCGTCAATACAACGGCATTTCTTTGAAATTTAACTTCAAAACCTTGCTTCAAAATCATATTAGTCAAAGCACGGTCTTCTCCAATATCTGAAGGTTCGCCCATAAAAGTTTGGTTGATCCATTCTGGGAGACAGTTGAAAACGGCATCTCTTCTATACGCTGCCAAAGCTCCCGGCGTACATAACACAGATCCCAACTCGCTTTCTGCAGAACGCTGAAATTCAAAACTCATTACGAAACTTACATTTAGCATTTTTGGCAAAATTGCTTTTTTGTTATTCAAAACCTGAACATTTCCTGCAACTGCACCGCATTTTTTGTTTACCACAAACGGACTCACTAAGTTTCTTAAAGTATCTTTTTTTACAATAGAATCGCTGTCTACGGTAACAAATATTTCTCCTGTTCCTAATTTAAATCCTCTGTATAATGCCTGACGTTTCCCTTGATTTTTTGGCTGCTGGAAAATTGTAACGCGATCTCCCAATTTTGCTTTTGCTTCTTGCATCCAGTACCAAGTATCATCTTTACTTCCATCATCAATTGCTAAAAGCTGCAATTTTTCTGCTGGATAATCGCTGTCTGCAAGACTTAATAGAGTATCCCAAACCAATTTTCCTTCGTTATATGCCGGAACGATAATCGTACAGGTTGGCAATAAATCGTCTGATACAGAAGGAATTGCTTTATATCTTAAATACAAGAAAGAGCTGTACAAGAAAACTCCTGCTTGATAGAAAAACAAAATGGTAGTGATTACTAAAAATGGCAATCCCCAAGTCGAAGCAATTCTTTCAAAATGAAATTGCTCAAAATCGTCTTGTAAAAGAAATACTGAAACTAATCCAGCAATTAATAATAAAAATGTTGCAACAAGAACCGCTAATCCAAAAGGGCTCGTTGGACGTTCTACATGCACTTTTGTTCTTTCGTTGGTTCTGAAAAAAGAACCATGTAATGTTTTTTCGCTGATTGCTGAACTGCCGTTCGCATAAAATTGTTCTGAGATAATTGTTTCGCTTTTCATGCTTATACTCCTTTTTTAATTTCCTTATTTGGCTTTTAGTAAAATCTTTTCTTTTCTCATTTATTGATGGCTCTTATTCGAGAAACAATAAAAAAACAAACTCATCAAAGATTTTGACATAAACACTTTTTACAAGTGACGTGCCAATACGATTTTAAACTGATAAAGAGCTATTTAGAAAAAGAAGTTCAAAAAAGAGTGTATAATTATTTCACACTTTTTGGATACGGTACACACTAAAATTGGAAAATTATGAATACAGAAAGTGAGATTTCAAAGGGTTTCTCAGCGATTTTGCTATTCATATTTAGAAAGAAACGAAATCTCAAAACTATTTTTTCTCGCGAAAAATTAATAAGAATTAATAAAACGCCATTTTAAAAATAAAATTGTTTGAGAGAAAGAAAATAGATTCTAAGACAGCTTTTTTTAGGTCTTTGAAAAACATTCTTCATAAAAAATCAGGAAATCTTATCGAAAAAAGTTAAATTTATCCGAACAAACTTAACCCTAAATTAAGGAGACTACAAAATGAGTAAGGAGCATTACCATCTTTTACTGGCTGACGATGACGAAGACGACTGCCTTTTCTTTAAAGAAGCTCTCGATGAAATAGCTGTCAGCAATGATCTTTTAATGGTTCACGATGGCGTACAATTAATGGATTATTTAAAAAATAATATTGTAAATCTTCCGGAAGTTGTTTTTTTGGATCTTAATATGCCCCGAAAAAATGGCTTGGAATGTTTGGATGAAATAAAAAATGACGAAAAACTAAAAAATCTGCCCATCATTATTTTCTCTACTTCACTGGATAGTGAGATAGTAAATAGACTATATCAACAAGGTGCTTCTTATTATATCAGGAAACCTGGAGAATTTTCTAAACTGAAATCTGTTATAAATAAAGCCCTTACCATTGCATCTGAAAACAATTTCACACAGCCTGAAAGAGCTAATTTCATACTGCAACCCTAACTCTCTTTGGAAATGAGCCATAAAAAAAAGGAACATTATTTCCTTTCCGAAGGAGGAGAAATGGGAGAATTAATTCGTACCGCAAATTGGAGCCAAACTCCTTTGGGTGATCCCGAAAAATGGCCTCAGAGTCTTAAAACCATGACTGCGATGATGTTAGGCAATCCGTTTGGAATGTACATTGCTTGGGGGAAAAATTATATTCAATTATATAATGATGCTTTTCGTCCTATTCTTGGCGCCTCAAAACATCCGGATGCGTTGGGCGGAAGCTCTAAAGATACATTTGCCGAAATCTGGGACACCATTGGTCCTATGTTTGCCAATGTTATGCAGGGACAAGCGGTAAGTTTTCCTGATTTTAAAGTTTCGCTTCATCGAAATGGCTATACAGAAGATTGTTATTTTGATTTTTCGTATAGTCCCATAAAAATAGAAGACGGTTCTATTGGCGGAATCTTGGTTACCGTTATCGAAACTACCGAAAAGAAAATTGTTGCAGATGCTTTACAGGAAAGTAATGCACGATTTATTAATAATATTATGCAGGCTCCTGTCGCAATGTGCATTTTTAGAGGTAAAAATCATATAGTTGAAATCGCCAACGAGCAAATGCTGCAGCTTTGGGGCACAAAAGCAGAAAATGTAATTAATAAACCTATTTTTGAAGTTCTGCCAGGATTAAAAAAACAAGGCTTTGATGAAATTCTTCATAACGTTTTTACAGACGGAAAAAAAATTACCACAGACGAATTATTTGTCCAATTAAATCGCAACGGACAGACTGAGAACACTTATATCAATTTTGTTTACGAAGCCTTAAGAGAAACCGACGGAACTATTTCTGGTGTAGCAGCAATTGCTACAGAAGTTACAGCTCAAGTTTTGGCTCGTACGAAAATAGAAGAAAGCGAGCAAAAAATAAGGCAGCTGGTTGAAAATACCCCTTTTCCGATTGCGGTTTATGTAGGCGAGGAAATGCGCATTGAACTGGCAAATGACTCCATCATTAAAGTTTGGGGAAAAGGTCCCGATGTAATTGGAAAAACATACACCGAAATTCTTCCTGAATTAAAAGATGAGCCCATTTTTAAACAAGTCGAAATGGTGTATAAAACAGGAATACCTTTTCATTCCAAAAATTCAAAAATTAATCTTATTGTAGACAACGTTGTAAAAACTTCTTATTTTGATTACAGCTTTACGCCACTTTATGACAACTATGGAAATGTATATGGCGTAATGAATACCGGGGTTGAAATAACTGATTTATATTTAGCCAAACAAAAAATAGAGGAAAGCGACAAGCGTTTCCGCGACACTGTAAGGCAAGCTCCTGTTGGCATTACGATTCTTCGCGGCCCAGAATATGTAGTCGAAATGGCAAACGAAGCTTATCTCAAACTTGTTGATCGAGAGGAAGAAACTTTTGTCGGAAGACCACTGTACGATTCTTTACCAGAAGTAAAAGAAACCGTTAGCACTTTATTAGACAGTGTTTTAAATACAGGAATTCCGTATCACGGAATTGAAGTTCCTGTGCCTTTAAACCGATATGGAAAAGTAGAAACTTCTTATTTTGATTTTCTTTACCATCCATTAAAAGAAGAAAATGGGAACATTTCTGGAATTTTAGTAACAGCTACTGAAGTCACTGAAAAAGTAGAAGCTAGAAAAAAAATTGAATTAAATGAGGAACGTCTCAAAATTGTAGTAGAAGCCAGCGAATTGGGGACATGGGAATTGAATGTTAAAACCAGAATACCTTCTTATTCGCAAAGATATCTTGAAATTCTTGGAGGTTACACGGAAGAAGTGGCATTAACTCACGAAGAATTATTAGCCCATCTACATCCTGATGATTTACACATTAGAAATAAAGGCTTTAAGGAAGCTTTAAGTACAGGTTTCTTAAATTATGAAGTCCGTGTAATTTGGAAAGACCAATCAATACACTGGATTGAAGGAAAAGGAAAAGTTTTTTATGATGAAAACCATGAGCCTGAAAAACTCATTGGAACAATTCGAGATATTACAGAAGAAAAAAAATACCAGCAGAAAATTGAAGAAAGCGAAAAGAAACTTCGCAATCTTATTATGCAGTCGCCCGTTCCAAAAGCCATTTTGCGAGGAAATGATTTTGTAATCGAAATGGCCAATTTTGTGCTTTTGAATAATATCTGGAAAAAAGAAGAAACTGAAGTTCAAGGAAAAAAGATACTAGAAATATTTCCAGAGCTGAAAAAACAAAAATACGCTGATTTATTAAAGAAAGTTTACGAATCTGGAAATGTATATTCGGAATCAGAATCATTATTATTTTTTGAAAATGAAAAAAGCGGCACCCCATTTTATGTCGATTTTGAATTTGCACCGCTCCGCGAAAGTGATAATTCGATTTCTGGAATTAGAATGACGCTTATTGATGTTACGGAGAAAGTTGAAGCGAGAAAGAAAATCGAAGAAAGCGAGAAGAGATTCCGACTGCTTACCGAAAGTATTCCGCAATTAATCTGGGAAACCGATGCCGATGGAAATGCCCTTTTCACTTCGGGAAGATGGCTTGAATATACTGGCATTGAACCAGGAGTTGAAGGATCATGGCAGAAAATGATTCATCCAGATGATTTTGATGAAAATATAAAAATTTGGCAGCATGCGCTTGCAACGGGAGAAATGTACCGCTGTGATGTAAGAATGCGAAGAAAAGATGGTTCGTACAGATGGCATACCGTTATCGGCGAACCAGTTTTTGGACCTGACAATAAAATTGTAAAATGGGTGGGAGCCTTTACCGATATTCATACCGAAAAAGCTTTTACGCATGAACTTGAACAGCAGGTTACGGCCAGAACAAGAGAATTAATCCAAATTAACGAGTCGCTTCGAAAAAGTGAAGAACGTTACCATTTAATGGTTGAAGAAGTTCAAGAATATTCAATTCTCTACTTGAATCCAAATGGCATTGTGGAGAACTGGAATGTTGGAGCTGAAAAGATTAAAGGCTACAAGGCAGAGGAAATTATCGGAAAATATTTTGCTGTTTTTTATACCAATGAAGATCAGAAGAATAAATTGCCCGAGAAACTTTTGGAGTTGGCTCGCGAAAAAGGAAAAGTAATTCATGAAGGCTGGCGTACGCGTAAAGACGGAAGTTTATTCTGGGCAAGCGTAGTTATTACAGCTGTGCATAATAAAAAAGGTGACGTTATCGGTTTTTCAAAAGTTACGCATGACTTAACCGAAAAGAAAAAAGCCGATGATAAATTAAAAATGAATGCACTCGAACTAGAGCAGAAAAATAATGAGCTGGAAGAAATGAACAAAGAACTCCAGTCGTTTGCTTACATCTCAAGTCATGATTTACAGGAACCGCTCAGAAAAATACAGACTTTTGCTTCTCAAATTATTGAAAAAGAAGCCGAACATTTAACAGAAAACGGAAAAGATAAATTCAAAAGAATGCAGAACGCAGCACAGCGAATGCAGACCTTAATTAATGATTTATTGGCTTATTCAAGAACAAATGCCCAAGAACGTATTTTCATAAAAACAGATCTTGCCCAAATTATAAATGAAGTAAAGGAAGATTTAACCGAAGAACTAGAGCAAAAAAGTGCCGTAATTGAAATTGAACACAGCGTTGAAGTTAATATCATTCCGTTTCAGTTCAAGCAGTTGTTATATAACCTCATCAGTAATTCATTAAAATTTTCAAATCCTGATATTCCAATTGTAATAAAAATTAAAAGCAAAATTGCATTAGGAAAAGATTTAGAAAATGAAAAACTGATTCCCGCTAAAAAATATTGTCACATTGAAGTTTCAGATAACGGTATTGGTTTTGAAGCCCAGTACAACAAAAAAATATTCGAAGTTTTCCAGCGCCTTCATGGAAGAGACCGATACAACGGAACTGGAATAGGATTAGCTATTGTAAAAAAAATTATTGAAAACCACAACGGAATCATCACGGCTTCGGGTATTCAAAATAAAGGAGCTTCTTTTGATATTTATATTCCTGTAGAATAAGATTTTTTAAATTCTAAATTCCATATTTCAATTCATAAAAAAAACGGAAACTGCAAATAAGCGGTTTCCGTTTTTCCATTTCAAAGGAAATTGAAATTATCTCAAAACAAATTTTATCTAGTATAAACAGTAATTATACCTGTTGTTTTGTCTTTAATTTTTAACTCTTTGTTGGTAAGATTCATGATATCGCTAGTAGAACTTACATTTCCAACAGTAATAGTCAAATCATTATGGGATCTTACATAAGTACCAGTAGTTTCTGTTAAAGCACAATTACTTCCATCATAATCTCCAATAACTGCAGCATTACTTAATTTTAACTCTAAATAATCTCCAGGACATCCACTTTGGTTTTGTGGAGCATCTACTAAAACTTCTTGACCGTTAACAATTGTTCCTGTTTTGCTTAGATTATACTTCCCTTGGATAGGAACTATTGTTTCTCCTTCATTATCGTCGTTACTACAAGAGGTTACGAACATTCCCGCGCTTAAGGCTAATACGAATAATATTTTTCTGCTTTTCATGATTTGTTTGTTTTTTATTAATTTAATTCAATAATGCTAAATTAAAAGTATATACTTACAAAAAATTTCATGATTCTGCGAATATTTTACATAAATCGCATTTTAGACTAATTTAAAAATTATTTAAATTTTGGTCTATTTGATAAATATTTATCAATCATATGCTTTGTAATTGGTTTTAAGAATCTTTGCGTATTTTCTGGATAAGGAGCAGATTGATTATAGCATTCTATAGAGTCTCCAATCTTAATATAAAAAACTTTCGCTCTACCATTATCATCAAAAAATTTTGTTGTATCACATACATCAATTTTTCTTAAATTAAAATACCGAGCATCATAATAAGTATCACAATAGCCTTCGTCAGATCTTTCAATTTTTTCATAATGATCGCCCCTCCATTGCATGCAATCTTTTTGCGACATGCTTAAGTACATAATAACACTTAATACAGTGAGAAAAACTATAATTAAAAAATATTTTTTTATTCCAGCTCTCCAGACATCTTTCCCTCCATTAGCGGGTGGTGAAGTATCTACTATACCTGTCGTGATTGTTTCCCAATTCTGATTTTCATCTTGTTCTACTTCCTCATGTTTTACTTCTTCCTCTTTCTCTACTTTTTCATTTTTATCTATTTCTACTTCTTCATTTTTTGAGTCAGGAAAATTTTCGATCTCTACCTCATCATTAAAACCAACAGGAGAAATTTCAGGCTTGTAATGTTTGGTGTTTCTTAGCTCTTCTATCAATTTCAAATTCTCTGGATCAATTTCTTTTCTAAACTTATTAAAAGGTCTAGGATTAAAATCTACCAAAATTGCGGCTAATTCAACCGTACTTATCTTAGCTGTTTCTCGCTCTGCTTTAAAAAAAGCACCTACTTTTTTAAACTTATCTGTGTATTGTTGTGAAGTATCTACTTCTTTCGGAATAAAGTCGGCCTTAAAAAAGTTTCGATATACCGCAATGTCATCAGCTTTAGGCTCTGAGTTGAAAATTTCCCAGCATAAATCTCTTAAAACTGCTTGAGAAGGATTGCTTAAGTAATCAGAATATTTCCCTTCATTTTTTTCAATTCTATATTTCTCTCGAATCGCTTCTTTATAGTCACTTTGAATATCATCTTGAGTAATTTTTTTCATAAGCTATTAGGATTTTCAGGATTTATTATAGGTTTTTTCAAGTTTTTATCGGACATCATTGGAGAATTAGGAAATCCCGGAAATCCGTATCAATGCAGGTTCAAAACCGTTGTTACTTTGCCTCAACAAAATTAGTTATCGCTTTGATCTGCAGGTCAAAAGCAAATGTACAAAACTAGTTTATTTACAAAGTGTGGAAAACCGTAAGACGGATTTTATCCGGGAAGTATAGATGAAAATCTTACGGTTCTACACACTTCACTTCCCAAACAAATTTGGCATTGCTGTCATTAAAAAACAATCAGGAAAAACTCCAGACAGCAATCCTCATGTCTAATTTTTAAATTAAAAAAAATGAAAACATTATATTTATGGGGAGCGTGCGCGCTATTGTCAACTACATTATTCTCTTGTTCTGCTGACGAATTTGAAACAGAAAGTAAAAAAACTGAGGTAAAAAAAGAAGTAACTCCGCCAGAAGGACAAGCAAGTGAACCTGATGGTCCTGGCGATGATCCAATTGTGGTTCCTCCACCAAAAAAATAATCCATAAAATAGTACATATCTATTTTATTATTAATTTCGGGGAAAGTATTATTTATGATACGATCCCCGTTTTTATTTCTTCTAATCGCATTGTTTGTTTTTTCGTGTGCAGAAAAGACCTCTACTTCTATTGATGATAAAGATATAAGAGAAAAAGCCTTTCAGTTTAGAGAAAAGGGAATTGCACAGCTTCAAGAAAAAAACTTTAATAGCGCTTTTTATTCTTTTAATAAATCTAAAATCTCTTACGAAAAGATCAAAGACAGTGCTAACATCGTCTTCAATCTTATTCAGATGGCCTCGATCCAACAGATAAACGGAGATTATTATGGAAGCAAAGAAACACTGACGGAAGCTTTGCCCTATATCAAGAGAAAAGATATTTACAGCGCATCTATCAATAATTTTTTTGGCATTGCCGACAAGGAACTTTCTTTATATGACGATGCTATATCTTATTATAAAGAAGCTATAAAAGATTGTACAGATTCTATTTCAAAACAACCTCCTTTGAATAATATAGCCGTAGTATATATTCAACAGAAAAACTACAACAAAGCAATTTCCATTTTAAAATCAATTTTAAATAAAAAAGATTTAGATAGCATCTTGTCTTCTAAAACTAAATCGAGAGTTCTTGATAATCTTGGGTTTGCTTACTTCAAAATAGGAAAACCAGACAAAGGTTTGCTTTTAATGAATGAGAGCTTGGATTTAAGGACTAGAACTGAAGATTTTTATGGAAGCATTGAAAGTTATCTTCATTTAGCCGAATATTATTCTAAAACTGATATTCAAAAATCAAATGAGTATGCTAAAAAAGCTTATGAAATTGCAACTAAATTCAATAGTATTGATGAGCGACTGAGAGCTTTAGCGTTTCTTGTTTCTAACGGATCTGAAACAAAGTATGGCAAGAAATATATTTCTTTAAATGACAGCATTATTAAAATCAGAAACAATTTTAAAAACAAGTTTGCAAAAATTAAATACGATTCCAAAAAAGAAAAAGACGAAAATCAGAAACTTAAATTAGAGAAAGCTGAGAATTTGCTTGCGCTTCAGAAAGCTAAATATCAAAAGATATTTTTCATAATAGGCATTTCATCTCTTTTTCTACTATTGCTTTATTTGAGAAAGTTTTATCAGAACCGAAATCGAATTGAGAAAATAAAAACAGCATACAGTACAGAAACCCGAATTGCAAAAGACATTCATGACGGTCTGGCAAATGATGTTTTTCATGCTATTACTTACACGCAAACTCAGTCTTTAACCAACGAAAGCAATAAAGAAAACTTACTCCAGAAACTTGATGACATTTACTCACGCGTTCGTGGAATTTCTAGAGAAAACAATGATATAGATACGGGGCCAAATTTCCCAAACAATTTAAAAGCAATGCTTTCTACTTATAATAGCAATCAGACTAACGTTATCATAAATGGTGTTGAAAAAATAAATTGGGATTCGGTTGATGATTTAAAGAAGATTGCCATTCAGCGAGTTTTACACGAATTAATGGTCAATATGAAAAAACATAGTGAAGCTCCTGTCGTGTCTATAAAGTTCAATACGGATTCAAATTCTCTGCTTATTGATTACAGTGACAACGGAAAAGGCTGCGAAAAATCAAAAATTATAAAAAATGGTCTTCAAAATATGGAAATCCGTATTCTGGCTGTAAAAGGAACTATTACTTTTGAAACTGAACCGAATAAAGGTTTTAAAGTAAAAATAACAATGCCTAAATAAGAGCCTATGTTTAAAAAAGTAATAATAGCCGAGGATTTTGAAGAATTCAATTTAGCCATCAAACAGACTTTGAATGATTTCAACATTGTCAATTTCCAACACGCTAAATATTGTGATGATGCTTTTCTTAAAATTAGAAAAGCGATTCAGGATAACGAACCATACGATTTATTAATTAGCGATCTTTCGTTTAAAAAAGACCATCGCGAAGTAAAAATCGGCAGCGGAGATGAACTGATTCAAAAAGTTCGTGAACTTCAGCCTGATATTAAAATCATCGCCTACTCGATTGAAGATAAAAGCGTTCGCATAAAATCACTTTTTGAAGATTCTGAAATTAATGCCTTTGTGCTAAAAGGCAGAAATAGTATTGAAGAACTCAAAAAAGCATTGACCATAATTTCGTCTTCTGATCAAAGATTTATTTCGCCGGAAGTTGCTTCAGCGCTTCAGGAAAAAGGCAATTATGAAATAGACGATGTAGATATTAAAATCTTAAAATATTTGTCTGCTGGAACTTCTCAGGATGAAATTATAGAAATCTTTAAAAGCAGCGATATAAAACCAAATAGCAAAAGCGCTATGGAAAAAAGATTGGCAAAACTAAAAGACTTTTTCAAAGCCAACAATACCATTCACCTGGTTTCGATTACAAAAGATATGGGGATAATTTAAATCTCTATTTATTACCCATTTAAGCTCCTTCGGGAGCTTTTTTTATTTTCAAGAATTATAATATCGGATTATGGATTTCCGTAAAATACTGGTTTTGATTGGTTTTACTTTTGGGTTATTAAATAATTTAAAAATTAAAAACATGAAAAAATTAGCTGTTTTATTTAGTTTATTCTTCTTAGTTCTTGGAGGAAGCATTGAAGCTCAAAGCGGACATTACAAGGGAGGAAAAGGAAGTTCTCACAAAGGTGGAAAATACAAAAATACAAGTACTCATAATCACTACAAAAAAAGAAAATAAAATCTAAAACTTCGATTGACATTAAATCAAGGTTAAGTCAAAAGAAGTTTCAATCACAAAAACTTTAATTAACTAAATCTTAAAAGATGGGCTTTCGATTTCAAAAAAGAATAAAACTTGGAGGAGGACTTGGTTTGAATATTAGCAAATCTGGAATCTCTCCAAGTTTTAGAACAAAAATAGGCACATTCAGCAAAAATGGCTATTCAACAAAAACTGGTATACCTGGCGTGAGATATCAAAACAGTGGATGTCTTGTTTTATTTGTCTTTACAGGTATTCTTGCATTTTTAATCTATAAACTTAAATTTTAATATTATGGGATATCGAAGAGGATATTACAGAAAAGACGGTACATATGTTCAAGGACACTTTGCTAATAACAGATCTAAATTCTCCAACAAAAATAACGGATGTCTGCTTCTGATTTTAATTCTTATTGCCTTTACCTCAATAATTTCCTGCTCAGATTCATCTGAATCAAATTGTCCAACAAAAAACTGCGATGATTTTAAAAGCCGAGCAGAGGCTCAAAGCGCTTTTGAAAATAACAAGGATTGTTACAAAAATCTGGATGCAGATGGAGACGGAATTGCATGCGAAAATCTAAAATAATCAAACCCAAAAACCATGATAACACTAGAACTAAAAAGCCATTTTTTAAGATTATATCAAATGGCATTGTCTGATGATCAATTTGATGTATTGGAACTTCAAATGCTGTATCATTTTGCAGACGAAAGAGGAATTCCAAAAGAAGAACTCGACAAACTTTTTCTGAATCCGATTAATGCTGATTTTATTGTTCCAGAATCTTTACATACCAAAATCGAATATCTGTATGATCTTACCAGAATTATTTGGGCCGATGGAAAAATTACTGACGATGAATTAAATATGCTGAGAAAGTATTGCAGAAAATTTGATTTTGTTGAAGAAAACATCAATGATTTATCTGATTATCTGATTGATTGTGTTCAGAAAAACATTCGTAAAGAAGAAATTATTAGTCAACTAAACGCTTAAGTTATGAAACCACTTGCACAATTATTTAGCTTAAAAAAATCTGAAGATTCTCCTTTTAGAATTTTGGAAGAAAATGAAGAAGATAGAGAACAAATCAGAATTACGTATTACCAAAGCGGTTTTGCCGCATCGGTTAAAGCAACTGGAAAACCAATTGTTCTTAAAGCATGTCTTCAAAATTTGTATATGAGTTTTGAAGATCAATGTCGAAAACAAAAAATGGAACAAGACAAACTGAAACAGCCGTATCGCGAAGAACAGGAAAAAAACAGAACTGAGCTTAAAAAATCTGAAGCCGCAATTGGTATTTATGAGAAAAAAGAACAAGATATCAATGATAATATCGATCAGATAAAAAACGAAATTATCGAAGTAAAACGAAATCCCGATAAATACGGAATCGAGGAAGGAAAAGGTCTTAAGGCACAATTTTATATTGGTTTGATTCTATTACTGCCAATTACGCTTTATGTTTTGGTGTTTTATATTTCGGCTTCTTATTCTGCTTTTTTCAAAGAATTTTCAAATGACAGTTTAACTGCGGCCATTTTTGATGCCGATGCTTTTACAAATGCTTTTAAGGCAAGTTGGCTTGAAGGCGTTTTGGTTACCACTATTCCGTTTGTTTTTATGGGATTGGGTTATGTCATTCATATGGTTCAAAAAGGAAAAGGAATCAAAAACATTTTTAGACTTGCTGCACTTTTTACTATTACATTTCTATTTGACGGTCTTTTGGCTTACATCATTGAGAAAAAAATATACGAGTTTAATAAAACAACAGAATCTTCCCCTTACAATTTAAATATCGCTTTGGGTGAGCCAGAATTCTGGATGATCATATTTGCTGGTTTCGTGGTGTATATTATCTGGGGATTGGTATTTGATTTTGTAATGAAAGAATTTGAAAACATTGATAAAATTCGAGCTTTTATAAGAGGTCGAAAAGAAAATCTATTAAATCTGGAAAAACTGAAAGCTGATTATGTTAATAAAATCAACGGTTTTAAAGAACAGATTGTAACCATAAATGGAAAAATATCAGAACTTCAATTAAAAATAGACGGTTTTGTTTTTCCTGTGAAAGAATATCTGCATTATCATCATCAATATAAAGAAGGCTGGTTTCAAGCTATTAATACAGAAATTGCCTTGCCTCATAAAGAAAAAGTAGAATTGCTGGAAAATTGCGAAAATCTATCTGAAGAACATCTTGGAAGATTAAATTTAATAGATCCTGATTTTCAGCATTTGGTGTATTTTAAAAATTAAGATTATGAAAAACACTTTACTTAAAATTTCAATGCCATTATTATTGGTTTTATTCTTTTCATGCAAAAATGAAGCAAAAACGGAAAGCAAAGAAACCTCAACTAAAAGTTCTGTTTCAGAAAATTATAACATTAGTATTTTGGTAGATTTATCAGACCGAATTAGCCTCAAAAAAAATCCAAATCCAACAATGGAAATTTATCAAAGGGACTTAGGATATATCAAATCGGTTTCTGAAGCTTTTACAGATCATCTGAAATCAAAAAGAATGAGGCAGATTGATGACAAAATGCAATTGTTTTTTAATCCCGAACCTGAAAATCCTGAAATTAATTCTATTTCTAAAGAATTGAGAATTACGGTAAATAAAGATAATGCGTCCAAGAAATTCCTTAATTCCATTAATGATACTTATTCTTCAAAAACATCAAAAATATATGAATCAGCGATTAAAGATGATAAATATATCGGTTCAGATATTTGGAACTTTTTCGACAGCAAAGTTCAGGATCAATGCATTGACAAAGATTTTAGAAATATCTTAATTATCCTCACAGACGGATATATGTTTTATGAAGGAACACAAATTAAGGACGGAAATTTATCCAGTTATTTAACACCTCAGCTAATTAAACAAAATGGCTTGAATACAAATAACTGGCAGAAAAGATTCGATGAAGAAAATTTTGGTTTTATTAAAGTTGATACCGATTTATCTAATCTTGAAGTTTTGGTTTTAGGAATAAATCCAAGCAAAAATAATCCGTTTGAAGAAAAAGTTATAAAGGCGTATTGGACAAAATGGCTTTCTGAAATGAAGATAAAACATTTCGAAATTAAAAATGCTGACTTGCCTTCAAACATGGATAAAATCATAAAAGATTTTATTTCCGAAAAAGAATAAAAAATCAAATTTATGCTTTTTAAAGAGGAACTTTATTGTCCTCTTTTTTCCTTTTAAATCCATTCCAAAAAACTTCCATCAAAATTTTCATTCGATTACGGATTTCCATAATACGCTGATTTTTATTGGTTTTACATTTGAAATATTAATTTAAAACTACAACCCAATGGAAATGAATATTCAACTAAAATCATTAGCCGATAAAATAAATCAGCTAAAAAATAAAATCGAAACCGAAGAATCTACAAAACATGCTTTTGTACTGCCTTTTATACATGTTTTAGGATACGATGCCTTTAATCCGCTAGAAGTAGTTCCTGAATTTACGGCTGATCTTGGCCTAAAAAAAGGAGAAAAAGTAGATTATGCTATTTTTCAGAATGGAGAACCAATTATTATTGTAGAATGCAAAAGCTGGAAAGAAAAACTTACTGTTCATAATTCACAATTATTCCGCTATTTCCATGTCACTAAAACGCGATTTGCACTTTTAACAAACGGAATTCATTATCAGTTTTTCACCGATTTGGACGATCAAAACAAAATGGACGAAAAGCCATTTTTAGAATTTGATATCTGCAATCTAAAAGAAAATACGATAAACGAAATTGCCAAATTTCATAAAGCGAATTTTGATGTCAATAATATTGTAAGCAATGCAAGTTCATTAAAGTACATTAAGGAAATAAAGAAGCAAATAAGTACAGAATTAGAAAATCCATCAAATGAATTTACAAAACTTTTTGCCAACAAAGTTTACACAGGCAGGCTTACAGAAAAAGTTGTGGAAGAATTCAAAGATTTAGTTCAAAAATCAGTAAATCAATTTATTAATGATAAAATTAATGATCGTCTAAATGCGGCTTTAAGTAAAGAAACAATCAAACAACAAGACGAAGAAATTGTCTCAGTTGAAGATGATAGCAAAGTGGTTACAACCGAAGAAGAACTTGACGGTTATCGTATAGTAGTTGCCATTTTACGACGAAAACTCCCAGTAGCCAGAATCGTATATCGCGATACACAATCGTACTTTGGAATACTGCTGGATGATAATAATCGAAAACCTCTTTGCAGGCTACACCTAAATGGCGGTAAAAAATATTTAAGTCTCTTCAACAATAATAAAACCGAAGCTAAAATTGCAATTTCATCAATTGATGATATTTACCAATACGAAAAAGAATTGTTAGAGACTGTAGCGCTTTACGAAACAGAATTTAATCCCGTATAAGTACTCATTTTAAAGAATTTAATTCTAAGTAGATTTATTGCAGCTAACCAAATACCACATCGCCTATGCAAAAAAACTACCTCATCTTACTTTTATTATCTACGTTTTATTCGTGCAAGAAAGCTGCTTCTCCGCCTCCATTGCCACAAGTAAATTCTTTTTACAAACCAGTCATTACACCAGATGACCGAAGAACAATTACACCAGAAGAAGCCAGAACGTATCATGTAAATAAAACGTATCAATACGAATACAGAACAGGAAACCCTGGAAATTACGAATACAATTATGATGTAAAAGGAATAAACAGCAGAGGCGATTCGGTTTGTGGGAATATTAACGTTCAGGGAAAATACGGCGCAGGAATTTTAACCAGCGATTCAGTTGCTGAAGTTGAAATAAATACGGAATGGATCTCATACGGAAAATTAAAAGCTACTGATAAACAAGGAAATGAATACCATTTGATTGTTAAATAAAAAATATATAGAATGAAATATACTCTACTTTTACTTTTTGTTTTTGCAGCTTCTTTTCGACCTCCAGAAACAAAAGTGTTTATTTGCGGTTCTACTGGCGCAAAAAAATATCATTATAATGAAAATTGCCGTGGTTTAAGATCTTGTAGTCATGAAATAGTTAAAACATCGCTTAAACAAGCCCAAGGTCTAGGTTTGACACTATGTGGATGGGAAGATTAAACATCTTCCCACTTTACATTTAATTATTTGATAATAATCACTTTACAATAATTTCACATTAGTTTTTTTAATTTGATATAAAACTAATCGTTATGAAATTCTTTAATCTAAAATTCCTAGTATCATTCAAAGAATGGCTTTTTTTAAGAGCAATGCAATCTTCTTTCCTGCATTAATAAACCATTATAAATAAAGGAAAGCACTATTGAATGAATAAAATTGAAAGCTCATTTTTGAACAGAAACCAATTTGGTGAAGATTTCTTGTGGGGTGTTTCTACCGCCGCTTTCCAAATTGAAGGGGCACATGATGCCGACGGAAAAGGTTCTTCTATCTGGGATGTTTTTACTTCTCAAAAAGGAAAAATCAAAAACGGACATCATGCCTTAACAGCTTGTGATTTTTACAACTGCTATGAAGACGATATTAGTTTAATCAAAGAACTAAACATTCCGAATTTTAGATTTTCTATCAGCTGGCCAAGAATTATGCCGACAGGCATTCATCCTATCAATCAAGCAGGCATCGATTATTACAACAAAATTATAGATTCTCTGCTATCATCTGGAATAGAACCTTGGATAACACTCTATCATTGGGACTTACCTCACGAACTTGAAGTAAAAGGAGGCTGGACAAACCGCGAATCGGTTTCTTGGTTTAAAGAATATGTCGAAGTCTGCGTACAATATTTTGGCGATCGCGTCAAAAACTGGATGGTGATAAACGAACCTTCCGTCTTTACCGGAGCAGGCTATTTTTTAGGCATTCATGCACCTGGAAAAAAAGGAATTACCAATTATCTTAAAGCGATGCATCATGTTACTCTGGCCACTTCAGCTGGAGCTAAAATAATTCGTGAACGAATTCCGAATGCCAATATTGGAACTACATTTTCATGCACGCATATTGAACCTGCAACTGAAAGCTCAAAAGATGTTGAAGCCGCAAAACGTGTAGATACTTTATTAAACAGAACTTTTATAGAACCCATTTTAGGATTAGGTTATCCGCAGAAAGATCTTCCGGTTCTTAAAAAATTGAATAATTATATACTTGAAGACGATTTAAACAATCTCAATTTCGATTTTGATTTCATCGGATTACAGTGTTACACCCGAGAAGTTGTAAAATCTTCTATCTTAACTCCCTACATTGGCGCTGAACTGATAAGTGCTGAAAAAAGAAATGTGATTTCTACAGAAATGGGCTGGGAAGTTTATCCGCCTGCTATGTATCATATCCTTAAAAAATTTAATGAGTATAACGGAATCAAAAAAATAATTATTACCGAAAACGGAGCCGCTTTTCCAGACACCGTTCAAAACGGAAAAGTGCATGATATAAAGCGAACTCATTTTATTCAGGATAATTTAGAACAAATTCTAAAAGCTAAAAATGAGGGTATAAATGTTGACGGCTATTTTGTTTGGACTTTAACCGACAATTTTGAGTGGGCAGAAGGTTACAATGCCCGATTTGGGCTAATCCATGTGGATTTTGAAACCCAAAAACGAACTATAAAAAACTCTGGATTATGGTTTAAGGATTTCTTATCCTGATTTTACCGCGAAGTACGCTAAGTTTTTTAAAATAACTTTCAGTCATAACAAAGTTCGCAAAGCTATGTATAAATTGCTTTGCGAACTTTACATTTATCTTTTTGCCTTTGCGATTAAAAAGCTAGACCCAAATAGGCATTAAGACTTATATTTATAATTCTGTTTTAATATTCCAACATGGATTTTTCCATTAGTTTTTAAGTTAGTTATAATCCTAATAAATTTCTCTTCGGGATATTTTACATCAAAACTAAAGGTTGTATCTTTTGTTTTAACCTGAAGCAAGTGTTTCCCTTCGCCAGATACCGACAATCCTACTGTTTCATAAGTAGGGAGTTCTTCTGTCGCTTTCAAATTAATCTCTTTTACTTTTTCTTTATCAAGAAATACTTCAAGCTTTAAGTTATCCAATTTCATATTCGTTGGCTGTTCAAACGAGACAACGTATTTTTTGCAACTGACAGCGCATAAAACAATAAATAGTATGAGAAGCTTTTTCATAAAGGAATTTTAAACTGATTGTTATTAAAAAATCAAAACCGTTTTTTAGTGTTTTATAAATATAAATAATTTTATTTCAATCTGCTAAAAAAACAAATTCTATAATTTTCTGGGGATATAGAATTACTCAAAAAAGTCCGAAAAAAAATATCCAAAAAAAAGCAAAAAAAGAGTAAAAAAATCTGTTATTTCACTGAATTTCATTAGGTTTATCAATATTTTTTTCTTATATTTATTGTGTAAAAAACAGTAAATATATGCCTAAAAACAAACTTTCTAAACGCCAAAATTACACTTCAAAAAATTTTCTTTTTTATCTCTTCAAGCATTTTATTTTTCAAAATGCATTTAAATTTCATTCCGAAATTATATTTCTCAATTTTTTTTCTGCACAAAATATAAGCATGCAGAAGATACCAGAGCAACTGCTCCAACTGCAATCGTAATTATTTTGCGCGGATATATTTTCTGAGCCACTTTTTTAGAAAATAGATCTTTAAAATTCAGCATAAGATTTCTCTTTTTGGGAACTTCTTTAGACTCTTCATTTTCATTTTTCAACAAAACAGTTTTTTCTATGCCACTACCATCAATTTCAGCAGTTACATTCTCAACGACATTCTTAATTTGTTTGGCTTCTTCAATTCTACATTTTTCGTTGAATTTTTTAAAAGGGCGTGGCTGAAAATCGACTATTACTGCTGCAAGATTTATGGCATCAATATTTGATGGATCTGTTTCGCCCTTAAAGAAAGTTTCAATAGGCCTAAACTTATCTTTTTGATTTTTAAACTTATTCTTTTGAGTATAGTCAAAATCTACGCACAGTAAATTCCTAAAAACTTTTAAATCATCTTGAGTCGGATTATCTTCAAAGATAAGCCAGCATAAATCGCGTAGTTTTCCGCGTGAAGGATGGTGTAGGAAGTCAAAATACTCTCCCTCTTTTTCGATCTCGTATTTAATTTTAATCGCCTTTTTATATTCTTCTAATGTATTATTCATTTTGCCTTTTTTAGAAAATTCTTTTGACTCTTTGTTTTCACTCTTAACCAAAACTTTTTATATGCCTTTATTTTCGATCTCTACAATTAAATCTTTACCAGCAATTCAATTTTTGTTCCAAATCTATATTATTTATATAATTTTTTTTAGCTATTCGCAACCAACTTTTGACCGACAAATTGCATCTATTACAATAGAGATTTGTATTAAAATTAAATAATTCAAACTAGACTTTTAAGCTTTTTTCTGGGAATTTCTGGGAATCTCAGGAAAACGCAGGAATTCTGGGAATCCCTTGCCAGATAAGGCCTGGAAGCTCCTTTACTTTGCATCAAGAAATTAGTTCAGGTTTTGTCTGCAGACTAAAACAATAATGAAAACCAGTTCTAATTAAGAGTGTAAAAAACTGTAAGACCGAGTTTATTCGGGAAGTATAAATTAACGTCTTACTGTTCTATACACTTCACTTCCCAAAACCAATGTTGGTATTGCCCCAAAAGCCTCTGGATCATTCCGGACCGCAATACCTATGTCTAATTTCTTAAAAATAAACAAAATGAAAAAACTAATACTATTTATCGCTTTTGCGTTATTGTTCACGATATTTTCTTGTACTCCTGATGAGTATGAGACTACACCAAAAAAGAAAATTGAAAAAGTTGGCACTCCGTCAGCAGAATATAATGATGATGGTCCTGGTGATAAACCTGGAGGAGGAGGAGGAGGAACACCTCCACCTCCCCCAGCTCCATAATAAAAAAAATATTTTTGGTGTCAATTTAATTACTATTTTCGGGGAAAGTAAATTTAAATGTTACGATCCCCGTTTTTTTATTGTATTATTTTGCTTTTTCTTTTTTCCTGTGAAGAAAAAAAGACCGTTAATCCTAAAACTAAATCTATACAAAAAGAGGCTTATGCTTTGAGGGATAAAGCTATTGAAAACTATAAAAACCAAAATTTCAATACTGCTTTTTACGATTTCAATAAGTCAAAAAAACTATATGAAACTTTAAAAGATAGTGCCAATATTGGATATATCCTTATCCAAACATCACTGATTCAACAAATCAATGGAGATTATTATGGTAGTAAAGAGACCCTAACCGAAGCATTGCATTATGTTAAGAAAAACAGTATTTATGCAGCTAACATAAAGACGAATCTTGGCATTGCAGACAAAGAACTTTCTCTTTATGATGATGCTATTTTTTACTATAAACAAGCCGCAGAAGAATATTCAGATCCTCTCTTAAAACAAGCTCCCTTACAAAATATTGCTGCTGTTTATATTCAACAAAAAAAATATGCTAAGGCAATCCCAATATTGGATTCTCTTTTGCAATCTCTTTCAAGTAAAGATTTAAAAGAGAAAGCTATACCAAGTGACAAGTCTATACTGCTCGATAATTTGGGTTATGCTTACTTTAAAAATGGAATAGAAATTAAAGGGCTTCATTTAATGAATGAAGGTTTAAAAATTAGAATTGATACTAAGGACACCTATGGAAGTATTGAAAGTTATCTACATCTAGCCGATTATTATTCTAAAAAAGACAAAAAAATATCAGATGAGAATGCTCTGTTGGCTTATAAAGTTGCTACAAAGCTTAACAGTATTGACGAAAGATTAGAAGCACTACAAATTTTAATTTCAAACGATAATACTGCTAATACCCCAAACTATACACAAAAATACTTTACGCTAAATGACAGCATTATTAAAATTCGAAATAATTTTAAAAATAAATCCGCTAAAATTAAATACGACGCTAAAAAGGAAAAAGACGAAAACGAAAAACTTCGTTTAGAAAAAGCCGAGAACCAATTATCGCTTCAAAGAGCCAAATACCTAAAAATCGTATTTGCAATTGTTTTTGTCTTTTTAGTTATTCTAATATTCATTTTAATACGTTATTACAAGAATAAAAATAAGTCCATCGAATTTAAAACCTCATACAATACAGAAACTCGAATTGCCAAAAAAATCCATGATGAGTTGGCTAATGATGTTTTTCAGGTTATCGCTTTTGCAGAATCTCAACCGTTATATGCAGAAAATACCAAAGAGAATCTTTTGCAAAAACTAGATGATATTTACAGCCGTGTTAGAGGTATATCTAGAGAAAACAATAGTATCGATACTGGTGCAAATTTTACCCGCAGTATAAAAGAAATGCTTTCTGCATATAATACACGAGAAAGAAATATCATGGTTACCAATTTAGAAGACATAAATTGGGAAGGCATTGACGATATAAAAAAGATCACCATCAGCCGAATTTTACAGGAACTAATGGTAAATATGAAAAAACACAGCAAAGCAAGTCTTGTGGTTATACGATTTGAAAGTGACCAAAAATCAATTTTTGTAAATTATATGGACAACGGGATTGGCTGCGAAAAAAGTATGATTCTTAAAAATGGCTTACAAAACATGGCAAACCGTATTCTCGCTGTTAACGGTACATTTGATATTGAGACAGAACCAGACAAAGGGTTTAAAGTGAAAATATCTATGCCAGAACAAACGCAGATTAAAGTAAAAGAAAAGTTCGCATATTAAAATTAAAAGCCTTTCTGAATTAAATCTAAAAAAGCTTTATAATTTAAAAATATACTTTTCCCATTTTTTTACCTATTCTACAACTCCGCTTTCTAATATACTGAATGTTTTGTTTTCAGAATCTATTTCAGCTAATACACCAAACGGAAGGGTAAATGTTGGGCATGTATGGCCAAAATCCATTTCTGTTACAATGGCTAGTTCTGTTAAATTTTCTTCATTTATAATTTTCAAAATTTCGCCATTATATTCTTTAATATATTTGGAATCGTATGGACGGCCGAAAATAATTCCTTTTAAACGATGCAAAATTCCTTGTGCTGCATAATTTCTAAGCCAATATCTTAACGTGCTTGGTTCAACCATATTTTCAGAAGTTTCCAAAAACAAAATACAGTCATTCCATTCCTCTATCGATGGCCAAAATTCGGTTCCTTTCAAAAACTCCAAAACGTCCAAACAGCCTCCAATTAATTTTCCCTGAACTTTCCCATTTCCCTGCAAAAAATTCCATCCATCAGATGCCGTAAGTTTTCTTTTTGTATTTGACAATGATGCATCAAACCAATCCAGATATTCTGATGTCCAGCCTTCCTTATTCGGCAAAATTTCTCCAACTGGTTTTGTAGTAAACAATGTTCTTTTAATATCCTGAATCTGATAATCATGCATTCCGCAATTCTCAGCAAATCCAACCAAAAGTGAAGTGCCGTAAAAAGAAGTCAATCCTGCCTTTAAGCAAGCAAAATGTGTTATTGTTGCATCGGAAAAACCTAAGAATATTTTTGGATTTTTTGCCATAATCTCCAAATTTAAAAAAGGCAGAATTCGAACGCTCTCTTCTCCACCAATATTACTAATAATAGCTTTAACAGATGGGTCTAGAAATGCTTGCATTAAATCTTCTGCACGAGCTTTTGGATTATTATAAATCCAATCAGCAGATTTCAATGCATTTTTAGTTTCCACAACTTCCAATCCAAATACCTTCTGAAGCTGTTTCTTTCCATATTCATATCGGTGAGGCAATTCTCCTGCGCCTCCCCAAGAAAGCGATATTGTGGCAACTTTATCTCCCTTTTTTAGTACTTTTGGCTTAATAAGATTTTTCATAAAATAACTTTTGAAATACAAATATACAGAAGTAAAATTTTTTGTTCTGAAACCGAAAAAGCCTTTCAGAATTTTACTTCCGAAAGGCTTTTCCTCTACAAATTAATTGGCAAAATTATTTCCATCCGCCGCCCAAGTCTCTGTAAACATGAACTGCAGCATTTAATTGTTCTTTTTTCGTATCGATTAATTCCAGTTTAGCTTCTAATGCATCTCTTTGAGTCATTAAAACTTCGAAATAATCTACTCTAGCCGATTTAAACAAATCGTTAGAAACATCAATTGAAGTATTCAGAGCGTCTACTTGTTTCGATTTAAGATCGTAACCTTTTTGCAGATTCTCAATTTTAGACATTTGGTTTGAAACTTCTAAGTATGCATTTAAAACCGTACGATCATAGTTATATAATGCTTGCAGCTGTCTTGCATTAGCACTAGCAAACTCTGCTTTGATAGCGTTTCTGTTAATCAGCGGTGCCACAAGATCTCCTGCTAAAGAATATAAAAGCGATTCAGGCATAGTAAACAAATAAGAAGGTTTGAAAGCATTTACTCCTATCGCTGCTGTAATATCCAAAGAAGGATAAAACTCTGCACGAGCAACTTTTACATCTAATTTTGCAGCAACCAATTCCAATTCTGCTTGCTTAATATCTGGACGGTTCTGTAATAGCTGAGAAGGAATTCCAGAACTTACAGCAGCTGGCAATAAGCTTAAGAAGTTAGTGCTTGTCGTTCTTTTTATTTCCTGAGGATATCTACCTAACAAAAAGTTGATCTTGTTTTCAGTCTCTTTTATCTGCTGCAAAATATCAAACTCCATACTTTGTGAAGTTAGAACTTCTGCTTCAAATTTCTTAACTCCCAATTCTGTTGCTCTTGCCGCTTGCTTTTGAACTTTTACAATTTCTAAAGCGTTAGTCTGCAATTTAATGGTCTGTTTTACAATATCCAATTGATTGTCTAGAGCCAATAATTCATAATAAGAATCAGCAACTTCTGCGATGAGGTTGGTAATTACAAAATTTTTACCTTCCACTGTAGCTAAGTATCGGTTTAAAGCTGCTTTTTTAGAATTACGCAATTTTTTCCAGATATCTACTTCCCAATTTGCATAAGCTGCAATGGTAAAATCTCCCAGCGGGTCTGGCGTTTCTACTCCTGGTTTGATCTCTGTTGTAGCATCACCTGCACCTTGACTAGTATATCTACCCACTTTTTCCACTCCTGCTCCCGCACGCAAACCTGCTGTCGGCAATAAAAGTCCTTTTTTAACACGGATATCATTCTTTGCAATTTCGATTTCCTGTAAAGTGATATTCAGTTCCTGATTATTTTTGAGCGCAACATCTATTAAATCTATAAGATTTTGATCTTTAAAATAATCTCTCCAGTTTAATGCTGCCGTGTTGTTGTTTGCATCCTGCGTTTGAGCTGTTGCGCCAAACGATTCAGGAACTGGCGTACTTGTAGTAACTGCTGCCTCAGGCGCAGGGGTTTTACACCCTGCAACTGCTAGACATACAGCTAATGCAATACTATATTGATATGATTTAACTTTATACATGATTGTTATCAATTTCTTCTGTTAATGGATTTTCTTCTTCATGTTTTACCAATTTGTATTTTTCTGCAATTTTGGCAAAAATGAAGTATAAGCCTGGAATTACAAATACACCGCAAATGGTTCCGATAAGCATACCTCCAGCAGCTGCTGTACCAATTGTTCGGTTACCAATTTTACCTGGACCAGTTGCAAAAGCAAGCGGTAATAAACCTGCAATAAAGGCAAATGAAGTCATCAAAATTGGACGGAACCTAGCTTTTGCTCCTTCCATTGCTGATTGTAAAACCGATAATCCTGCAGCATGTCTCTGTATCGCAAACTCCACGATCAATACCGCATTTTTACCTAATAAACCAATCAACATTACCATGGCAACCTGTGCATAAATGTTGTTTTCTAATCCTGTTAATTTCAATAAAAGGAAGGCTCCAAAAATACCTGCTGGCAATGAAAGAATTACTGATAAAGGCAGAATGAAACTTTCATATTGTGCTGCTAATACCAAGTAAACAAATCCTAAACAGATTAAGAATACCCAAATAGCTTGATTACCTTGCGCTACCTCATCGGCAGAAATACCTGCCCAGTCAATGTCATATCCTCTTGGTAATTTTTCGGCAGCTACTCTCTGAATCACTTTAATTGCTGTACCAGAACTATACCCTGGAGCTGGCGAACCACTGATTTGAGTTGAGGTGTACATATTGTGACGCGTAATTTCTGAAAGTCCGTACACTTTTTCTAATTTCATAAAAGCAGAATAAGGCACCATTTCATCGCGATCGTTTTTCACATACAATTTCAAGATGTCATCTGGCTGTGCACGATATTCCGGTGAAGCCTGAACAATAACTTTATAGTTGATACCGAATTTAATAAAACTGATTTCGTAGTTACTTCCCACAAGAGTTGATAACGTATTCATCGCATTTTCGATAGAAACCCCTTTTTGCTGTGCCAAGTCGTTATCGACTTTCATCATGTATTGAGGAAAACTAGAGCTATAGAAACTAAATACGTTTGATAATTCCGGCTGTTTGTTTAATTCAGCAACGAAATCATTATTAACCTGCTCCATTCTCTTATAATCTACAGAACCGGTTTTATCTAACAAACGAAGTTCAAACCCTCCAGCAGCGCCATATCCTGGTACAGCAGGCGGTTGGAAAAATTCGATATTTGCCCCCGTAATATCTTTACATTTTTCTTCCATTTCGTGCATAATCTCCAAAACAGATTCTTTTCTGTCGCTCCAGTCCTTCAAGTTAACCAGACATGTTCCAGAGTTGGCTCCTGTACCTTCAGAAAGAATCTCATATCCTGCTAAGGAAGAAACAGATTTTACTCCATCGATATCTTCTGCAATTTTCTGAACTCTCTCTGCAATATTATTTGTTCTTTCTAAAGATGAACCTGGAGGAGTCTGAATTACGGCATAAAACATTCCCTGATCCTCATTTGGAATAAATCCTGAAGGAACTGAACTGCTTATTAAAAATGTTCCAATACAGAAACCTACAAGCGCCAAAATGGTAACCACTCTTCTATCAACAATTTTACCTAATAGATTTTGGTATTTTCCTTGCGCTAGATTGAATTTTTCGTTGAAAGCATCAATAAATCTATTGGCTGGCGTTGGTTTTTTAGGTTTTCCATGATTGTTTTTTAACATCATTGCACAAAGCGCAGGTGTAAGTGTCAAAGCCACAATACCAGAAAGAATAATCGCAGTTGCCATAGTTACAGAGAACTGTCTATAGAATACTCCAACAGGACCAGACATAAACGCAACTGGAATAAATACCGCAGCCATTAGGAAGGTAATTGCAATAATTGCCCCTGCAATTTCATGCATAGCTTGTTTTGTCGCTTTAAATGGCGAGAGATGTTCCTCTTCCATCTTGGCGTGAACAGCTTCGATAACTACAATCGCGTCATCGACGACGACTCCAATTGCCAATACCAAAGCGAATAATGTAATTAAGTTCAATGAAATATCAAAGAAAGTCATGAACACAAAAGTTCCAACCAACGATACTGGTACTGCAATTGCAGGAATAACCGTAGAACGCCAGTCTCCCAAGAAAAGGAAAACGACTAAACCTACCAAAATGAATGCTTCAACAAGCGTATGGATTACTTTTTCAATAGAAGCATCAAGGAATTTAGAAACGTCATACGAAATTTCATAATCCATTCCTTTTGGAAATCTCTGTTTGATTTTTTCCAGTTTCGCTTTAACTTCTTCAATAACTTGATTCGCGTTACTTCCAAAAGACTGTTTCAATACAATCGCAGCAGATGGCCTTCCATTCAAATTAGAATAGATGTCATACATTGAGCTTCCAAATTCGACTTTGGCAATATCTTTTAGACGTAAAAGTTCTCCATTTGGATTTGCTTTTACTACGATATTCTCATATTGCTCTTTTGTTGTAAAACGCCCAGAATATTTCAATACATATTCAAATGCTTGAGAACGTTTACCAGAACTCTCTCCAGTTTTACCTGGAGAAGCCTCTAAACTCTGACTTGATAATGCTTCCATTACTTCATCAGCAGAAATTTTATAGGCCAACATACGATCTGGTTTTAGCCAGATACGCATTGCATATTCACGTGTTCCTAAGATATCTCCAGAACCAATACCATTTACCCTTTTCAGCTCAGAAAGTACGTTAATATCAGCATAGTTATATAAGAACTTCATGTCAGTATTTTTGTCTGTACTGTAAAGGTTCACGTACATCAACATACTTGGCACCTCACGGGTAATCTTGATTCCCTCACGAATTACCAAAGGAGGAAGTTTATTGGTAACAGAAGCCACACGGTTCTGCACGTTAATGGCTGCTTGGTTAGGATCTGTCCCTAAGTTAAAAACCACTTTGATTGTAGCTTCTCCATCGTTTCCTGCATCAGAAGCCATATATTTCATTCCTGGAACTCCGTTTAAGGCTCTTTCCAAAGGAATAACAACTGCCTTAACCATCAATTCACCGTTAGATCCAGGATAATCTGCAGTAACGTTCACCATTGGAGGCGAAATTGTAGGGAATTGTGTGATTGGTAAATTTAAAACCGACAACACCCCTAAAAAGACAATAATCAACGATATTACTATCGACAGAACAGGTCTTTGTATAAATTTATTAAACATTTTTATATTTTTTAAATGATTAAACTTATTGAAGTTTAAAATGTTTCAAGTTTCAGGTTTCAAGTTTTTGGTTCAGTACGAAACTTGAAACCTGAAACTTGAAACTATTAAAACAAAAAACTATTCTGCTTTTAAGCGTAAATGATTGATTACTTCTTTAGGAGATTCGTAATCGAATTTAATCTTGTCGTTTTCTTTTACTTTCTGAACACCTTCAAGTAAGATTTTATCATTTTCTGTAATACCACTTTTGATTACGTATAAATCAGGAATTTCTCCTGTGATTGTAATCTCTCTAGAACTCACTTTGTTGTCCTTACCAACTACAAAAACATATTTTTTGTCCTGAATTTCGTAAGTCGCTTTTTGCGGAATTACAACGGCATTTTTAAGTGGCACATTCATCTGAACTTGTCCAGTCTCTCCATTTCTAAGTAATTTTCCAGAATTAGGGAACCTTGCTCTGAAAGCGATATTTCCAGTTTCATTGTTGAACTCACTTTCAATAACCTCAACATTTCCTTTTTCTTTAAAAAGCTCTCCGTTAGCCAAAACTAAATTCACTTTGTTATCGGCACGGTCTTTAATGTGCGTTTCGTAACTAATGTATTCTGGCTCAGAAACATTGAAATAAGCAAACATCTGACTGTTGTCTGATAGACTTGTCAATAGTTCTCCTTCGTCAATTAAACTTCCTAATTTTAAAGGAATACGGTCGATTGTTCCATCAAATGGAGCTCTGATTTCTGTGAATGATAAATGAAGTTTTGCTAATGATACTTCAGCTTTTGCAGATTGCAGTTTTGCTTGCGCCACACTCAATTCGTTTTTAGAAACGATATTCTTGTCTGCCAATAATTTAGCATTTTGCAATTCGATTTCTGCCGATTTTTGTTCAGACTGCGCTTTTAATAGTTCTGCCTGATACATGTTTGGCATAATTTTGAACAACAATTGTCCTTTTTTTACAAACTGTCCTTCGTCAACATATATATTCTGTAAAAACCCTTTTTCTTGGGCACGAAGTTCTATATTTCGAACCGATTTTATTTGTGAAACGTATTCTTTAGTAAATGAAGTGTCGATTCTAACCGGATTAGTAACGGTAAATTTTTCAACTTCTTCTTTTTCTTCTTTTTTAGATGTACAACTCGTTAAGCACACCAAGGCCATTAAGCCTGTGAACACAATGATTTTTTTCATGATTTAGTTTGGAAATTAAGCGATTGAATGCTTTTGGAATAAAAATTCCTTTTGGATGTTAAAATGCATCAGTCAGCCTTAGTCCAGACCTTAACCTTCATATAAGCAGAAGTAGAAAAATATACAACAGCAAGATACGCAGAGATCAAAACTCAGGTAACCGATGTATACTGTAAAATCAAATTCTTAATACTCGTTGAGTAATATAGATAGGATTTGAATGCCCGAAGACAGGCGTAGAAAATTTTAAACGATTAGAATCATTCGCTGCAGACTGATCTGAAAGTGCCAGATACAAAGCGTCTACCAAACTATACGAAGCAGTAAAATACTTGTTCGTTAGTAAATTAGTGTCATCACCGCCAAGAAAATCCTCTTCAATATCAACATCAGCAACGTCTTCAATTATAGAACTGCCTCGATCTTGATTGGTAAATTTAACTCTGTGCTTTTGCAGATGATGGTGATTATGAGGACCAAAAGTATTGGCATTCAAATATTGGCCTCCGCCAAACAGAAGCATATTCATGAATACTAAAAATACGATTAAATTTCTCATTTCGGTGCGAAAGTAATAAAAGAATTAAAACAAAAAAAGATTTTTTAACAAGCTTTAACAGTTAGATAAAATGAAAACGTTTTCGGTACCTTTTTACATGAAGATTAGATGAAGAAAAATATTATTTCATGCAAAAAAAATACACATAAACAACTACAATACAATCATTTATAAAAACGAAATGAAATTTTATTTTTAAATTTTAATTTGCATTATTGTAAATTCTTGACCAGCTTTTACAAACATTTTATGAGTATCTATAAATCCTATTTTTTCATAAAATGTTTTCTTATTACTTCTGGCGTTACACCAGACTTTTTCTATTTTTTTACTTTTTGCAAACTCCAATATATATTTTAGAAGATAAGAAGCCATTCCTTTTCCCTGATATTCTTCTAAAGTGGCTAATTTTCTAAACTGCATTTCTTTCCCTTCTATAAAACAAGAAACTATAGAAACTAATTTACCATCTTCAAAAACTCCAAAATGAAATCCTAAATCGTCTTCTTCTAGCTGTACAAACCCAAAAGGCTGGTCAGGCCACATTACTTCATGACGGATCTGCCAAGTATCAGATGCTTTGATTGTTTTTATTTCCATAAGTTATTTAGTAATCTTTTCAAAAATAATTGATTTTAATCTACATAATAAAGGAAAAAAAAGAAACATACAAAACTAACAATCAAATACTTATAAAAAACAAACCAGATAAATCATTCAATTTAAATCTATTATGTTTATTTTTATGGTACCAAAATCAAATAAGATCCTTATGAAAAAATTCTTTTTAGTAGCATTTTTATGTTTTTGTGTAAATGGATTTGCGCAATTAATACAAGTTGGACCGCAGTTTTCGACCAATATTACTTCCGTTGATGCAAAAAACTTTAGTTCCGACCATACCAATACAGGAGTTGGTTTTTCTGCTTTTGCTCGAGTAAATCTTACCGTTTTTTATGCGCAGGGCGAATTTGGTTATGCCCAAACTAATTTCAGCGTTTTCCAAGACGGTGTAGGAGAAACCGAATTTAAATTATCTGGAACCGATGCGACCTTAATAGCTGGTTTTAAAATTATTCCACTTGGAAAAATAGGAAATGTAAGAGTCTTTGCAGGGTACAATTGGAAGAATTATTCGGACATAAACCCAAGCAATAATCTAAATCATATAGCATTTGAAAGAAACAATCACAGTGTGCTTGGCGGTGTCGGCGTAGATGTCTGGAGACTTACTTTTGACGTAAGGTATCTTGCAGGATTAACCGATATAGATGCATCTGGCAGTGAAATTAAAACTGGCATAACTAGCTTTTCACTTGGATTTAAATTTTTATAAAACATAAAAAAAGGGAATCAATTGATTCCCTTTTTTATTTAGATCTTAACATAATAACTTTCTTCATTATCATTATCTATCTTCTGTATTCCTGTTTTTGTTTTAACCGCAACATTAACGACATGAAGAATATTTGACTTTTCATTCAGACTGCAGTTCCAAATTGTTCCGTCTGAAAGGATGATTTCTGAGAATACTGATGCAGTGCAGTTTGCATCATTATAAACTAAATTCTCTGTTTTTAGAAGTTTCTTTACTTTTGTTTTTTTGTCTACTTCATAAAACGCTATTTCATTTTCTTTGATCTCAATTAATTCGTCAAAACTAGATTGATTGGCATTATCTGCCGTAGCTGCAGACCAAACTGGCTGATTCCCTGTTCGCTTCCAAGTTCCAATGGCTTGGCTTAAAATTTCTTTTCTCAAAAGGCTACGTAAAGTATCCACTTTATTTACAGCATCTTTTCCAATTTCATTGTCTGGTTTAATCTTTGCTGCTAAAGAAAATAAGTCGATCGCTTTTACAAACTCGGCTTTTTTGTAGTAAGAAACAGCTAATTCATATTTGCTTTTTTGAAATGCTGTTTTTTGGTCATTCTGTCCAAAGAACTTGAATGTACTTAGTAATACAATCAGTGCAAATGTGTTTTTCATTAAATTTTGTAGGTTTTTTATTATTTCACAAACCTAGTCTTTTTTAAAGAAATTCATTTACGGTTTTCCGTATTTTTGATTATTATTAATGATTCAAAACAAACAATGTTATTTTATTAAATACAACACAACATTGTTAACAAATTTATTAATAATAACCCAATCTATTTAACAAGTAAAACATTGTTTTCTGGCGTTGCATCCATAAAAATCCCCCCATCCAGCTGAATTTGCAGTATTTTTTTTGTGCTTTTCAAAATGATTTTAGCCGTTTTCTGATTTTTTTCCCAAATTGCTGGTGTTTGATGTAAGACTACTTTCGATTTATCAGCGTAAGTAATTACAACGTCAAACGGAATGGCAAAACCTCCAATGTTTTCTACTGTTATCATTTTCTTGTCAGCAGAAATACCTTTTACTGCGATATCTAAATAATTGTTGGTAAAGAACCAATTATTAAAAAACCAATTTAAATTTTTACCTGTTGAGGTATTAAATGAATTAAAATAATCCCACGGAATTGGATGTTTGCCATTCCAAGTATTCATGTAATCGTGTAGTGCTTTTTTGAATAAGTCGTCGCCCAATAAATCTTTCAGAGCCAGATAAGAAAGCGAAGCTTTTCCATAAGAATTATTACCGTAGCCAGCTCCAGAAACCTGTGTAGACATTGTTATAATAGGCTGATCTTCTTCTGAAGATCGATCGTTTATATAATGTTTTACTCTGAATTCTTTATAAAAGTTATCCGCAGCCTCTTTTCCATGCTCAGCAATCCCGATTAAATATTCAAAAGTTGTTGCCCATCCTTCGTCCATAAAAGCATAACGTGTTTCATTAATTCCCATATAAAAAGGGAAATAAGTATGTGCTACTTCGTGATCTTGCACCAGCTGTGCAAAAACAGGATCTCCCATTTGTGAGTCGTTGCACATCATTGGATATTCCATATCGGCAAAACCTTGAAAAGCCGTCATCTTAGAAAACGGATAAGGAACTCCTGGCCAATTAATAGAAAACCAATCTAAAGCATATTGATTGTTTTTTACAGAATTTACAAAGTCTGTTCCTTTAATATCGTAAGCTGCCTGAATACTCGCACGTCGATTTGTTTTCTTGTCTACAATTACACTGCTGGCATCCCATAAATAATGGTCACTTAAACCAAAACATACATCTGTGATATTTTTAGCTTCAAATTTCCAAACATTCCAATCGTACTGTTTGGTTACGATACCGCTTTTCATTTCTTGCTCGTTAGCGATATGCAAAATTTCATTGGTTGTATAAGATTTCTTCAAACGCGATGCAAATTCAGGCTGTAAAACCTCATCCGGATTTAATAAATCGCCTGTTGCGTAAACCACATAATTTTTTGGTGCTTTTACAGAAAAAACATAATCGTTAAAGTCATTATAGAATTCCTGACGGTCTGTGTGCGGCAATCTATCCCAACCATTGTAATCGTCAAAAACAGAAACTCTCGGATAACTATATGCTACAAAGAAAGTAGTTTCATCAATCTGACCTTCTCTTCCGCTCTCTTTAGACAAAGGATAATTCCACTCAATATTTATAGTTGTTTTTGAGTGCGGTAGAATCGGTTTTTGCAATTTTACATTTCCAACTGTTCCCCAATTTTTAGCATCTTCTTTATAGACTTCATTTTCTATCTTTAATGAAGTAATCGTCAATCCGTCGCTTAAAAAATCGTTGCTTACATCGCTTCCACGAGAAGAAGTGGGTTTATGAAGATTATTTACAAAACGGATAACTAAATTTCTTAGCGTATCCTTGCTATTGTTCTCGTAAATAATAGTTTCTGTGCCTGAAACCAATCTGGTTTTAGGATCAACAGAAATTTCCATATTATATTTTCCGCGGTTCTGCCAATAGTTTACGCCAGGTTTCCCGTCTTTAGAACGTGTTCCGTTTTCGTAGGCTTTTTTTATATTTCTCGGCATATAAAGCTCTTGAGCAATAGTATCTTGGGCAAAAAGAACAAATGCTATTAATGCAAATTGCAAAAATCTCTTTTTCATAATGATTCTTAGGTCTTTAAATTGTTTGGTATATAACTAAGACTGCTTTTTTAAAATAATGTTACAAATTTAGTTATTAATTGTTAATGGTTTATAGTTGATGGTTTATAGTTGATGGTTTATAGTTGATGGTTTGTAGTTGATGGTTTGTAGTTGATGGTTGTTGGTTAATGGTGCTTTTTAATTTTTAATTTTTAATTTTTAATTAAAAAAACTTAGCATCTCAGAACCTTAGCATCTTTAAAAAAAGAAAAACCGTTTGTCACCAAAAGCAACAAACGGCATCTACAATTAATATATAACCTTGATGACTACAAAATATAATCTGTATTAATAAAATTCGATTCTTTGCTGTTAAGCAATTCCTGCAGAATCTCATTATTATAATCGATATCTTTTGAAGCTACAAACGTACGGATTGAGAATGAACGCAAAGCATCTGGAATACTCAAAGTTCCCACAGCAGAATCTTTTCTTCCTGTAAAAGGGAAAGCGTCTGGACCTCTTTGGCAAGAACTGTTGAGGTTTACTCGACAAACTAAGTTTACTAAGGCATCAATAAGGGGTGCTAACGTTTTTATGTCTTTCCCGAACAAACTTACTTGCTGTCCGTAGTTTGATTCTGCCATATCTTTCAATGGTTCTTTAATATCTTTGAAAGAAAGTACAGGAACAACTGGTCCAAATTGTTCTTCGTGATACACACGCATTTCTTTGTTTACTGGATAAAGAACTGCTGGAAAAATATAGTTTTCAGTATGTTTACCTCCTTTTTCATTTATCACTTTGGCGCCCTTTTGAACAGCGTCGTCAATTAAACCTTGAATATATTTTGGTTTATCAGTTTCTGGAAGCGGCGTTAAAGAAACTCCTTTTTCCCACGGATTTCCAAAAACCAAACTATCTACTTTCTCAGCAAAACGTTTATTGAACTCTTCTCTAATTGATTCGTGAACGTATAAGACTTTCAGCGCCGTACAACGCTGTCCGTTAAAAGATAAACTTCCTGTGATACATTCTTGAATAGCCAAATCTAAATCGGCATCTGGAAGGATAATCGCTGGGTTTTTAGCTTCTAAACCTAAAATCAGGCGCAATCTATTTTTGTTCGGATGCTGATCTTGTAAAGCAATTGCCGATTTACTGTTTCCGATTAATGCCAAAACATCAATTTTTCCGGATTTCATAATCGGAGAAGCCACTTCACGCCCTCTTCCGTAAACGATATTGATTACCCCTTTTGGAAAACTGCTTCTGAAAGCTTCCAGCAATGGCGAAATACATAAAACACCGTGTTTAGCAGGTTTGAAGATTACAGTATTTCCCATAATCAAAGCTGGAATCAGCAATGAAAAAGTTTCGTTTAAAGGATAATTGTAAGGTCCAAGACATAAAACTACTCCAAGAGGTCCTCGGCGAATCATGGCGTTTACTCCTTGGACTTTTTCAAAGTGTGAACTGCGTCCGTTTAGTTCTTTGTAGCTTGCAATTGTATCGTAAATATATTCTACTGTTCTGTCGAATTCTTTTTGCGAATCACCTAATGATTTTCCGATTTCCCACATTAAGTATTTTACCACTTCTTCGCGGGTTTCTTTCATTTGCTTCACAAATTTTTCCATGCATTTAATACGATCCACTACTTTCATAGTTGGCCATAAGCCTTGTCCCATGTCGTATGCATTTGTAGCAGCTTCGACAACTTCTGCTGCTTCTTTTTCTCCCATAAAAGGAATAGAACCTAATAAAGTCGGCGAATATTTTTCGGTTGAAGAAATAGTAGAAAACACAGGTGTGGTTTGCCCTGTCCATTGTTTCAATTCTCCATTCACAAGATAAGTATCTTGATTTATCAGCGCATTAATCTGATATTCTTCTGGTATAAAACTCATAATTTGGTTATTTAATGGTCTGGTAATTCTATTTTCAAAATAAAAAAGAGGCTTTTTTATTGCCTCTTCTTCTTTTTATGGATGTACTGTTTCACCTTCCCAATCTAGGATTCCTCCAAGCAGATTGTAGGCGTTTTCTATACCCAATTCGTTCATGATCTGGCATGCTTTTGCACTTCTAGCCCCAGAACGGCAGTATACGTAATAATTTTTATTTTTGTCTAATTCTTCTATTTCATAGATAAATGCTTGCCCTTTATTGATATCAATGTTTAGAGCATTCTCAATGTATCCGTCATTAAATTCGTCTTCAGTTCTTACATCAAGTATAACTGCATTTTCGTCAGCCTGTAACTGAGCAACCCAATCTTCTTGTGATAAATTCATAGTAAAATGTGTTTTTGTAAAATTACGACGTTTCTTTATATAAAAAACGTACCAAATGCGATTTCGATTATTATTCTCAGAAAACGTTTTAGAGAAAGTATTATAATCAGTGAATTACAAATTTAGTTACTATTTTTAAAAATTCAGCCTACAAAATCGATAGAAAATAGGATTTCTTCATTTACATAGAATTACTCATAAATCTAGTTTTCTGACAATTATTCCCATTTCAAACCATTATCTTTGTAATCAAATACATTTTTTAATTCGATTTTGATAAAAACTTAGTCACAATGATTTACATCTTTTGGTTCAAACTAGATCCAAAAAATAGAAAATTCGACTTGGCTCTATGTGACAAAATTATTACACAACATGCAGCAATCATTAAAAACCATATTTCCTAATTTCTCTAACGAACTTATCGCTACAATCGAAGAAAACGGAAGCCTTCAGGATTTTAAAGCTGGAACCATTTTAATGCGTACCGGACAGTATATTAAAAATACCGTTCTGATTATTAAAGGTAAAATCAAAATATATCGCGAAGGTGAAGATGGCGGAGAGTTTTTAATGTATTACTTACAGCCTGGACAAGCCTGTGCCATTTCGATGATCTGCACTGCCAAAAGCGAAAAAAGTCAAATTATGGCAAAAGTAGTAGAAGATGTAACTGTAATGATGATTCCGCTGCAGCTAATGGACAAATGGATGATGGAATACCGTTCTTGGTACGAATTTGTTATTGAAACTTACCGAAGCCGTTTTGAAGAAGTCTTGGAAGTTGTTGACAATATCGCTTTCCGTTCTATGGACGAAAGGTTAGAATTCTATTTAAAAAGACATTCTGATGCTTGTGGCTGTTCTGAAGTAAATCTTTCGCATCAAGAAATTGCAACCGAACTAAATACGTCGCGAGAAGTGGTTTCCAGATTACTCAAAAAAATGGAACAGCGCGGTTTGGTCAAACTGAACAGAAACCAGATTGAATTATTAAAATAAAGTTTTTAGCCACGAATTCACGAATTAGCGCTAATTTTATTTGTGCAATAAATTCCACGGATTAGCTAATTGCTTTCGTTTAGATTGTAAAAAATAAAATTCGTGAATTCGTGACAAAAAAAATCTTCTGTGATAAATGTTACTGTAGAATTCTAATTTCCGAAGCAACTTTGCATTAAAATAAATGCAATGGAATACTTAGGATTTTTCGCCTCAATCATAATCGGAGTTACACTTGGCTTAATTGGTGGCGGTGGTTCTATTCTGACAATTCCAATTTTAGTTTATTTATTTAAAGTCAATCCCGATCAAGCGACTTCTTATTCCTTATTTATTGTCGGATTAACAGCGTTATTTGGAAGTTACAGCCATTATAAAATGGGAAATCTAAAACTGAAATCAGCTTTGTATTTTGCGGTTCCTTCGGTTGTTTCTATTTTGATAATCCGCGAAGTAATCTTTCCGCAAATTGCATCGACTTTATTTTCTGTCGCTTCTTATACGGTTTCAAAAGATTTTCTGATCATGATTATCTTTTCGATCTTAATGATTACTGCCGCTATTTCGATGATTAAAAAAAATCAGACCGAAATAAAATCGGTTGAAACCAATTATTTCCAGCTTAGCTTCATTGGATTCTTAGTCGGAATTGTAACTGGTTTTCTAGGCGCTGGCGGCGGATTTCTGATTATTCCTGCCCTTCTTTTTTTCGCTAATCTTCCCATGAAACAAGCCGTTGGAACTTCATTATTAATCATTACCATAAACTCGTCAATAGGTTTTGCAGGCGACCTATATATCGGAACACCTATAGATTATACTTTTCTAATGAGCGTTTCAGCTATGGCTTTAATAGGCATGTTTATTGGGAGCCAACTTTCTAAAAAAATTGACGGCACAAAATTAAAACCTCTTTTCGGATGGTTCGTTCTCATAATGGGATTTTATATTATTGCTAAAGAAGTCCTATTCTAACAGCAATTCAAAAAATTTATTTAGTTTCACTTGTAGAGTAATCTTTGTCAAAGCATTATGCTCTGACAAAGATGAAACTAAAACTTTTAGAGTTCTCCGAATTTATCTTTATAACGTTCCAATTCTATTTCGGTTCTAGAAAGCAGTTTTTCTAATAATTGGATTTTATCTTCATAAAGTTCTTTTATAATCGAAGTGTTATCGGCATTAATTAAAATACTGCCGTTATTATTTCCATTTATTTTATTGAAACTATTAAAATATTTGTCGTAATCAAAACTAATTATATCCTCTACGCTTACATCTAAAATCTTCCCTATCTCAACCAGTTTTTCATAACTCAAAGAAGTTTTTCCTTTTTCAATTTTACTGTAGCCCGCTTGGGTTACACCTAATCTTTCCGCCATATATTCCTGAGTGTAATTTTTTAACTCTCTAATGTTTTTAATCTTGCTTTTAATTGTTGTGGCCATAATTTTATTCTGATTTGGGATCATGTATAGTTAAAACAGCCAGCCGTTAATTTGTAACGACTTAACTATACTTATTTTTGGGTATTTGTTAAGCTACTTCATAATGAACACTATGACTTAGCGTTTTGTTAATTTTCTTTTTTTGATAATAAAATAACCATATATCAGTGCTGCCATTATGAAAAAAACATCATAATGGGAAATAGTAAATACAAACATCTCTGATTTTTCTTAAGCAGTTCTTTGTATACTGCGTTCAAATTGAAGATCTAAATAACTATCGATCTGCTTGCCAATTAACACGCGGTCTTCTGGCTCAATTTTAGTTCTTATTTCATTCTGGTAAATATCTTTAACAAAAACAAAATATACAAACTCGTCTTTATTACCAAACCTGGCGATTATAATAAATGCATAGCATAAAAGCGCAGGAATAATGTAATACAAGTCCATTAAATTGGAAAACAGCATGCAATAATACGCAACAGTTGTTACAGCTATAAAAGCGCCATTTTCTAGAAAATATTTTCTCTTTTTTTTGAGCAGTCCGAGCTCTTTGATTTCATCAAATTGATACTGCCAGTTTTTAGATTTATAACAAAACCTAACCTCGTCGGAAAAAATTGTTAAAGGCATAAATTCAGTAGGTAAAATAGATTTAAGTTTTAGTAAAAATCGTATCCAAAAATTCTTTTAGGGGGAAAAAATTCTTAGATACGCAATATTAAGCATTAACTGCTTTTTTTTTCGGCAATACAGCTTATAGAATATAACTGTTGGTTGTAATTAAATCTTTTGCAAAAATTGCCTTATGGTTTTTTACTGCTAAATATGCTAATTAATAGAAAATAATATTATGGCGTTTTCGCCGCAGCGAACGGGCTATCCGCTAAATTCCCGATTAACAAAAACTACGGCTAAAAAAGCCTTGTTTTTCTAAATCGGGAGATACCGCTTCTATCCCTAACGCAGACTCAGGTAAAATGACGTTCTGTTTTTAATATTTTCAATCAATTGCCTTCAGCTTTAGCTGGAGGCAAACAAATGTATACAAAAAGGCCTTAGCCAAAAACCGCAAAGTTTGGCTAAAGCCCAATTTCAAATTCAACAAAAAACCTCCAGTTAAAACTGGAGGCAATTGATTTGATATTGAAGGAATTAAAATTCGTGTATTTCATAGTTACAAAATTCAGAATTCCATTCAAATCAAAATAAAAATTCGTGATCCCGATAGTTATCGGGAGTGGCTATAAAAAAATCAATGCTCCCCATACCCTACATCATCCATTTTACCACTAAAAACTCGATATTGAATTATAAAATAAACAATCACCAGAAATAAAGCGATAAAAAACCAACTTAAACCAGCGTTTAATCCGTATTCGTGAGCAGCAGTATTATAAATCGTTAATGACGGATTTACTTTATTGGTTGAAGGCAAAACATTTGGAAAAATCGAAACCGCTGTAGAAGCAAATCCTCCCAATAAAAATAAAGTCGAAAACAAAAATCCGTGACCGTCTTTTTTAAAAGAACGAACTTTGAATAATCCAGCAAGCCCAACAAAAGTCATTAAAGGAAAAAACCAAAGAATCGGGTTTTCAACAAAATTATGAAATGGTTTCGGCTCAATAAAGTGCCAAATTTGAAGCGAAATACAAACTAAAACCAATAGCACAATATTCAAGGCAAAAACCACTTTTTTCAATTTCGGATTTAGCGCCGAATTTGTTTTATAAACAATCCAGTTTGCACCATGAATTGTCAATGCGACAACACTCACAATTCCTAAGAAAAGCGTAAACCAATCGATAATTCCCAATTCATTCGCTTGCGGACTAAAAGTCGGATTCCATAAAGGCAGAAAGAAATAATGCGCTTCTTGCGTTGAAACGCCATTTTGAACCATTCCCAAATTAACACCGCGAACGATATTACCAAGGGCAATCCCGAAGAAAAGAGCCAAAAGCAAACTTGCAATTCCGAAAGCTTTATCCCAAATTGCTTCCCACATATGATTATGCACTTGACCACGCATTTCCAATCCGATGGCGCGAAAAATCAACAGCCATAAAATCATAATCAAAGGCAAGTAAAATCCACTGAAAGACGAAGCGTATAAAGTTGGAAAAGCAAAAAACAAAACGCCTCCAGCTGCAATCAGCCAAACTTCATTGGCATCCCAAAATGGACCAATCGAATTGACAATTACTTTTTTATCTCTTTCTGTTTCGGCAAAAAATAAATGAATAATTCCCGCACCAAAATCATAGCCGTCTAAAACCAGATAAACAGCCAGAATTCCCATTAAAACTACGTACCAAAAAAATTCCATACTTATATTTTTTCTGTTGAAAGTTCCACATGACGCGGCCCTTTATTGATAATTTTTCCAATCAAAAGCAAAAACAGCATTCCCAGTAAAAGGTATAAACCAATAAAACCAAGCAATGTAAACAAGGTGTTTCCTGAAGAAACCGTCGGCGAAGCTCCAGATGCTGTTCGCATTAAATTATAAACCAGCCAAGGCTGTCTTCCTAATTCTGCCGTGTACCAGCCTGTGGTATTGGCAATATATGGAAATGGCATCATAAACATCAAAGACCATAAAAGCCACTTGGTTTCAAACAATTTTCCTCTTATTAATTGAAAAAGCGAAAGCACCATTAATCCGATAAATACAGTTCCAAGTCCAACCATAATGTGATAAGCATAATACAATCCAGAAATATTAGTTGGATGCAGATCTTCTTCAAACTGATCTAAACCTTTTATTTCCTGATCCCAATTTCCATAAGTCAGGAAACTCAGAATATTTGGAACGGCAATTTTATTATCGAGTTTTTTATCTTTTACGTCTGGCTGTCCGATTAAGACAATTTCTGAACCTTTTTTCTCGGTATGAAAAATCCCTTCCATTGCAGCAAAAGTCACGGGTTGATATTTCACCACATTTTTAGCAGCTAAATCTCCCGTTGGAACCGCCACAATAATGCTCGAAATCAATCCGAAGATTACTCCTGTTTTCAAGAACAATTTCCCGAAAGAAACATTTTTATTACTTAAAATATAGAAAGCTCCAATTCCGGCAACGACAAAAGAACTTGTCACCAATGAAGCCGCTTGGTTGTGCAGAAAAGAAGGCCAAAGCCAAGGATTTAAGAATAAAGCTTGAAAATTATTCAATACAAATTTTCCGTTTTCCAAAATTTCATAACCAACAGGGTTTTGCATCCAAGAATGTGTAGCAATAATTAAAAATCCACTGGCCCATGAACCAATCATGATTAATAATCCGGTTACAAAATGCCATTTATGCCCGAGAAGTTTTTCCCCAAACAGAAATAATCCCAGAAAAGAAGATTCTAGAAAGAAAGAAAACATTCCTTCCATTGCCAATGTCTGACCGATTATTCCACCCGTTAATTCGGAGAATTTCGCCCAATTGGTTCCAAACTGAAATTCCATCGGGATTCCTGTTACAACGCCCATTGCAAAATTGAGGGCGAAGATTTTCATCCAAAAATGGGTGGCGTGATTGTATTGTTCGTCTTGAGTTTTGAGATATTTCCACTTGAAGTAAACAATGATGAGCGAAAGGCCCATTGTAAGTTGTGGAAAGAGATAATGAAAAGTAATGGTGAAGGCAAATTGCATTCGATCATAAAAGAGCATTTCTTCCATAATGGTAATTTGTTTATGAAGTTCCACAAATTTAACCATTAGAACCCGAATTAACGCCCTTTAAAAAAAGTTTATCGCTTGATATTTGTTAAACTTTTCAACAATTTAAAGGGTAGAAATAACACTTGTCAATACAGCTTTGTCAAAGTTCTAAACTTTGACAAAGTTTCTTCGCATATATTTTTTGCGAACTGTTTTGTCATTTCGACGAAGGAGACTCGAGCGATAGCGAATAGGCGAAGCAAATCTTCGCAAGTAACTCCGTAACGAGAAGCCTTTCTTTGTCGAGCTTCTTACGAAGATTTCTCCCTTCGGTCGAAATGACAAGATTGCGTATAGATTTACATGATCAAAAACATAGCCCGTGGTTTGCATTGTGTCCCTGCGGTTGAAACCGCAGGCTATGTTTGATTTTGATTACGCGGTTATTATTGATTATTTTTCCAAAATTCCCTTTTCAACACTTTCATTAATCAAGCCTTCAGCATAATTCCAGATCGATTTTGAACCTTCTTTAATGACGCTTTTCTTTTCGTAAACTTTATCATATTTCACTCCGAACTCTTTCCAAGTTCCTCCATTGTTTGATGTATTCTGCAATAAAGGTTCAAGTCTGTCCATAGATTTTGCAAATTTAGCTTCGTTGGTTTCTCCTGCTTCAAATTCTTCCCAAATGGAAATAAATTCTTCTTTTTGTTTTTCAGGAAGTAAACCAAAGATTCTGTTTGCTGCTAGACGTTCTTCATCTGTGTTCGAATGATTTTTTACGGTATCGTAAATAAAAACATCGCCAGCATCTATTTCTACAATATCATGAATCAAAACCATTTTTACGACTTTCAAAACATCAATCGGTTCATTTGAATGTTCTGCTAAAACAATTGCCATTAAAGCCAAATGCCAGCTGTGTTCTGCATCATTCTCGCATCTGTCGCTGTTAAATAATTTGGTCTTGCGCTGAATGTATTTTACTTTATCAATTTCTTTTATAAAAGCAATCTGATCCAATAAGTCTTGTGTCTTCATTTTCTTTTTTGTTTTGAAATGACATTCGTCATATGCAAAATTAAAGCTTAAAGCGTAATTGCTCCACTTTAAATTTAATTTATCTCAACTGAATATGTCAAACACCACATTTTTTTACACAAAAACCTAATTTCTGTAACATTAGTCACCTATTTTTTTAAAAAACAAGACTACCTTTGTCTTCCATTATTTTTATTACTGAATCATGAAAATAGAACAAATTTACACCGGATGCCTTGCTCAAGGTGCATACTATATTACTTCAAATGGCGAAGCGGCCATTATTGATCCGCTTAGAGAAATTCAGCCTTATCTGGATCGTTTAGAGCGCGATGGAGTGAAACTGAAATATATTTTTGAAACGCATTTTCACGCCGATTTCGTTTCTGGACACGTAGATTTAAGCAAAGAAACAGGGGCGCCAATCGTTTACGGACCAAATGCTGCCTGCGAATTTGACTGCATTTCTGCAAAAGACGGACAGGAATTTAAAATCGGAAAAGTAACTATTAAAGTGTTGCACACTCCTGGTCATACTATGGAAAGCTCTACTTTTTTACTGATTGATGAAAACGGAAAAAATCACGCCATTTTCTCTGGAGATACTTTATTCATTGGAGATGTTGGACGTCCAGATTTAGCTCAAAAAGCAGCTGGAATGACACAAGACCAGTTGGCTGGAATTTTATTTCATTCGTTAAGAGACAAAATCATGACGCTTGCTGATGACGTAATTGTATATCCTGCGCATGGTGCTGGAAGTGCTTGCGGAAAAAACATGAGCAAAGAAACCGTTTCGACAATCGGAAATCAAAAAGCTACCAATTACGCTTTACGTGCTAACATGACTGAAGAAGAGTTCATCAAAGAAGTTACCGATGGCTTATTGCCTCCTCCTGCTTATTTCAGCATGAACGTTGCAATGAACAAAGGCGGTTACGAAAGCTTTGAAACTGTTTTACACAACGGAATGAGAGCTATAAATGTAAAAGATTTTGAAGCTGTAGCTAAAGAAACTGGTGCTTTAATTCTAGATACAAGAAGTGCGGCCGATTTTAGTAAAGGATTTATTCCGCAGTCTATCAATATTGGAATCAACGGTGATTTCGCTCCATGGGTTGGAACTTTAATTGCAGACGTAAAACAGCCAATTATATTGGTTACCGCAGCTGGAATGGAAGAAGAAACCGTAACACGTTTAAGCCGTGTTGGTTTTGATACGATTATCGGACATTTGGAAGGCGGTTTTGAAGCTTGGCAAAATGCAGGTTTTGAAATTGATACCGTTAACAGAATCACTGCTGAGCAATTTGCTAGTGAATTTAAATTCGGAGATGATAAAGTGGTTGATATCCGTAAAGAAACAGAATACGCCGCAGAACATATAGATGACGCTTACAGCAAACCTTTGGCTTATATTAATGATTGGGTAAAAGATATTAATCCGAATGAGCATTTTTATTTGCATTGCGCAGGAGGTTACAGAAGTATGATTGCTGCTTCTATCCTTCAAGCAAGAGGTTTCAGAAATTTTTCTGAAATTGAAGGCGGTTTCGGAGCGATTTCAAAAACTAATGTCCCAAAATCAGATTTTGTTTGTCAGAGTAAAGTCTTGAAAGCATAAATATAATTTACCATTAAGATATTAAGTTAATTAAGTTGGAATGCTTAATTTTTCTTAACCTTCTTTTGAAAAGTTTCATTAAGTCAGATTGGCTTAATTCTCTTAATATCTTAATGGTTTAAAATAAAAAATCTAAATTTTAAAAGTAAATGAGTATACTTGAAATCATTAAAGAACCTTGGCCTTGGTACGTTGCAGGCCCTTTGATTGGATTAACAGTTCCAATTTTATTAATTATCGGAAATAAATCTTTCGGGATTAGTTCTTCGCTTCGTCATATTTGTGCGGCTTGTATTCCTGCAAATATTTCATTTTTTAAATACGACTGGAAAAAAGAAAGCTGGAATCTATTCTTTGTTCTTGGAATATTTTTCGGAGGTTTTATTGCTGCTCATTTTTTATCGAATCCAAATCCAGTGGAAATTGCTCCTGAATTATCAGAGAAATTAGCCACTTACGGAATCACAGATCATAGCGGTTTGGTTCCTGCACAATTATTTTCTTGGGAAAGTTTATTGACTCTTCGCGGATTCATTATGATTGTTGTAGGCGGATTCTTAGTAGGTTTTGGAACTCGTTACGCTGGAGGGTGTACAAGCGGACACGCAATTATGGGATTATCAAATTTACAATGGCCTTCATTAGTTGCGACAATCTGTTTTATGATTGGTGGCTTTGTAATGGCACTTTTGATTTTACCTTATATTCTTTCACTTTAAAATTTCAAAAATGAGTTTAGAAAATAAAAATATAGACGGCGAAGGAATCAACGCAAGCCAGAAAAAAGAAAGCAAATTAGCAAATCTTAAATACTTAATCGTAGGAATCTTTTTCGGAATTGTATTCGTAAAAGCAGAAATCATCAGCTGGTTCCGTATTCAGGAAATGTTCAATTTGGAATCATTTCACATGTATGGCGTAATTGGATGTGCTGTCGCAGTTGGATTAATTTCAGTTCAATTGATTAAAAAATTCAATATCAAAACTCTTGATGGAGAAAAAATCGAAATTCAGCCAAAAACTTTCAATAAAGGCCAAATCTATGGCGGATTATTATTTGGTTTCGGATGGGCCATTACTGGTGCTTGTCCAGGTCCGCTTTTTGCGCAAATTGGCACAGGAGCAACTGTAATTGTGGTTACTTTGGTTAGTGCCATTGCTGGAACTTGGGTTTATGGTTTGATTAAAGATAAATTGCCTCATTAAAAAATGAATACAACAGAAAAGCTATCTCTTAGAAAAGCGAATCTTTCAGAAATACCTCAAATCTGGGAAATCCTACAAGATGCCATCGAACAAAGAAGATTAGACGGAAGTACACAATGGCAGGATGGATATCCGAACGAACTTTCCATTAAAAGCGATATCGAAAATGGTTACGGTTATGTTTTTACCGAAGATGAATCGATTTTGGCTTATGCAGCTATTATTTTTGACAAAGAACCTGCTTACGAAAATATAGAAGGCAAATGGCTTACTGATGGCGATTATACTGTTGTGCATCGTGTAGCGGTTTCAAAATTGGCAAAAGGAAAAGGAATTGCTACAAAATTATTCCAAAGCATTGAAGGTTTGTCTGTCGAAAATAATATTTACAGCATAAAAGTAGACACCAACTTCGATAATACTCCGATGCTGAAAATTTTAGACCGATTAAAATATACGTACTGCGGAGAAGTCTATTTTAGAGGCTCTGCAAGAAAAGCATTTGAAAAACGATTGATATAAATATACAATCCGTAAAATTGATAACCCGACATTTTAAAAATCTGTCGGGTTATTTTTTTTTAGATCTAGCAAATCAAACTTGAAACTTGGAACCTGAAACAAATAAAAACCATAGTTTTTTTTCTTCATCAATTTTTAATTTCATTTCGTTAAGTTTGCTTTAAACAAAAAGTCCCATACATATATGAACCGCTCCGAGCAATTAACCAAACTACACAATACCGAAAAATGGGACGTAATAATAATTGGCGGAGGTGCAAGCGGTCTCGGAACGGCAGTTGATGCAGCAAGTCGCGGTTATAAAACCATTTTATTTGAAGCTGTAGATTTTGCAAAAGGAACTTCTAGCAGAAGCACCAAATTGGTTCATGGCGGTGTACGTTATTTAGCTCAAGGAGATGTGCATTTAGTTAGAGAAGCATTAAAAGAACGAGGCTTATTAGCGCAAAATGCCGCTCATTTGGTCAAAAACCAATCATTTGTAATTCCGAATTATCATTTATTGAGCGGTTATTTTTATACGATCGGATTAAAAATTTATGATTTATTGTCAGGCTTTTTAAGTTTAGGAAGTTCTAAATATCTTTCAAAAAAGAAAACTATAGAAATGCTTCCAAACGTTGAGGAAAAAGGTTTGGTCAATGGTGTTATTTATCATGATGGCCAATTTGATGATTCTCGTCTGGCTATTAATCTTGCTCAAACAGCTGTAGAAAGCGGAGCTTGTCTTTTAAATTATATAAAGGTTACCAATTTATTGAAAGACGAAACAAATCAAATTATTGGCGTTCAGGTTCAAGATCAGGAAAGTGGAATTAAATATGACATAAAAGGTTCTGCGGTAATAAATGCAACGGGAGTTTTTACAAACGCCATCATGAAATTAAATGATACGGTTTATAAAAAGTATATTGTTCCAAGTCAGGGCATTCATTTGGTTCTTGATAAATCTTTTTTGCCTGGCGAAAATGCTTTAATGATTCCAAAAACAAAAGACGGAAGAGTTTTATTCGCTGTTCCATGGCATAACCGAATTGTGGTTGGAACCACCGATACTTTAATTAAAAAACAAAGTTTAGAACCTATTGCTTTAGAAAGCGAAATTCAATTTGTTTTGGAAACCGCACAAAGATTCTTGGCAAAAAAGCCAGAAAGAAAAGATGTATTATCTGTTTTTGCGGGATTACGTCCGTTGGCTGCACCGAAAGAAGAAGGCAAAAGCACCAAAGAAGTTTCTAGGAGCCATAAAATTATAGTTTCTGAGACGGGTCTTATCACGATTACTGGAGGAAAATGGACAACTTACCGAAAAATTGCTGAGGATATTATTCATAAAGCCATCAAAACTGGCAAATTACAACCTAAAGAATGCCGTACAGAACATCTTTCAATTCATGGAAATCAGCCAACGAATGCTGCAGACAGAGAAAATCACCTGTATATATATGGTACTGATATTTCGAAAATAATTGAATTACAGGAAAGCGAACCCGAATTAAAAGAAAAACTGCACCCTAATCATGAATTTACCATGGCAGAAGTAGTTTGGGCAGTCCGTTATGAAATGGCACGAACTGTAGATGATATTTTAGCCAGACGAGTTCGTTTATTATTTTTAGATGCCAGAGCTGCAATTGAAGTTTCGGAGAAAACCGCTAGGGTACTTGCCAAAGAATTAGGACACAATGAAGCATGGATACAGTCAGAAATTTCCAATTTTAGACAAATTGCGAAGGGTTTTCTTTTGTCTGAATTTCAATAAATCACTAAAATCTCGTTGATTCTGAGAATCTTTCGGCTTAAACGTATCTTACAAAAATAGGTTGAAAAATATTTTATACACAAAATTTCATTCGACATTAAAAAACCATTAATTCACAAAATATCAAACCTTTACAATAAAAATTATTTTAATTTTATCATCTAAAAAACATTCTCTTTAGTTCCTTGACAAACCTGCTTTTCTTGTATTAACAAAAAATTAACACAACACTTGTATATACAACTATTAAAAGTTATACATTTGTATATACAAATTATACACTTACGACTATGACAATTGAAGAGGTTATTAAGAGTACGGTTAAGATGGATAATGCGAAAAAAGTTATTCTGAATATCATGTACACGCAGAATGTGGTTCAGGATCATTTCAACGAGTTGCTGAAACCGTATGATTTATCTGGCGAACAGTACAATGTGTTACGTATATTAAGAGGACAAAAAGGGAAACCTGCTAATATGTGCGTGATACAAGAACGAATGCTTGCTAAAACAAGCAACACAACACGATTGGTAGACAAATTATTATTAAAGGATTTTGTTACGCGAAATGTTTGTCCAGATAATCGAAGAAAAATTGAAGTTTCCATTACACAAAAAGGATTGGGTGTTTTAAAAGAGTTAGATCCGAAAGTTGATGAACACGAACAAATGTTTGCAAATAATTTAAAACCTGAAGAATTAGTTTTCCTAAATCAATTATTAGAAAAATATAGAACCAACAAATAAAATAATAAAAACTATGAGCAATTTCTTAGAAAATCAAAATTGGAGATACGCAACTAAACAATTTGATGCTTCAAAAAAGATATCTGATGCAGATTTAAATACATTAAAAGAAGCGGTTAGATTAAGTGCATCGTCATACGGATTACAACCTTACAAAGTAGTTATTGTTGAAAATCCAGAATTAAGAGAAAAATTAAAAGGCGCAGCTTGGGGGCAAACTCAAATTACGGACGCTTCTCACCTATTCATTTTTGCAAACGACTTAAACCTTGATGCAGGTTCTGTTGACAAATATATCAGCAATATCAGCGAAGTGAGAGGCGTTCCTACAGAAGCTTTAGGTGGATTCAGCGATATGATGAAAAATGTAATTGCAAATCTATCAGAAGATGCAAAACATATCTGGACCGCAAAACAAACCTATTTAGCTTTAGGAAACTTATTAAACGCGGCTGCTGAATTAAAAATTGATGCAACTCCAATGGAAGGTTTCAATGCGGCTCAATTTAATGAAATCCTAGGTTTCGATAAATTAGGTTTAAACGCTTCTGTTATTGCAACTGTAGGTTACAGACATGATGATGACAAATCTCAGCACCAGAAAAAAGTTAGAAAATCACACGAGGAATTATTTATCACTATATAATTATTATTAATCAAATTCAAATTTAATTTTAAAAACATGAAAAATTTAAAAACTATTGCAATAGCATTATTCGTAGCAGCAGCTGGAATCTCAGTAAACGCTCAAACTAAAAAAATCGACGTAAAAGCATCTACTATTAAATGGGTAGGTAAAAAAGTAACTGGAGAGCACTCTGGAACTGTAAACTTCAAAGAAGGAGCTCTTGTTTTCAAAGGAAAAAAATTAGCTGGTGGTAACTTTACAGTTGACATGACTTCATTAACTGCTACAGATTTAACTGGAGAATACCAAGGAAAATTAAACGGTCACTTAAAAGCTGACGATTTCTTCGGAACTGACAAATTCCCAACTTCAAAATTAGTTTTCAAAACTATCGGTGCAAAATCTGCTGACGTTTATACTGTAACTGCAGACTTAACTATCAAAGGAATTACTAAACCTGTAACTTTTGATATCACTGTAAAAGGAAACACTGCTACAACTGCTTTCAAAGTTGACAGAACTAAATATGACATTAAATATGGTTCAGGTAGCTTCTTCGACGGTTTAGGAGATAAAACTATCAACGACGAATTTGAATTGGCTGTAGCTTTAAAATTCTAATATTTCAAGCTTACTAATTCATAAATACAATAAACCCCAACAGTTTTGCTGTTGGGGTTTATTTTTAAGTACTTCTTTTAATTTTTATTGGATTTTGTCTTGTATCAAAAACATCCAAAATTTCAATTGAATTTCTCTTTAAATTAATCCAATAAATAATTTTATAATTTTTGTAGACCAAATATCGTATTTCTTCAGAGTAGCTTTCTAAAAGTTCTTCTTTTTGTCCTATTGCATTTGCTGGCTTGGGTTTTAATTTTAAAGTTTCTTTGGTAATCCCAAGTACAATCTTTTTCGCAACAGTTAAGCTTGCTTCTTTCTTATAATAATCAAAAATCTTTTTTAATTCAGTTTTAGCAAAATCTGTCCAATAAATTTTCAACTCCATTTCTCAATCTCAGAAATTAACTCATCAACATCTGTTATTCTTTCATTTTTAGAATCGTCTAAAGAGTCATCAATTCTTTTATGAAATTCAGCGATAGACATTGGTATTAATTCTAAATCTTCTTTAATTTCTTTTTTTAACAATTTTTCAAACTGAGAAATTGCCTTCTCACTTTCAAGTTTAAGAAAGTCTCTAATAAAAATCACCTTTCGAGTATCTAAATCCATTTCTTTTATTTTTATCAAAGTTACAAATTATCTTTAAATGAAATTTAATTGCAAATAATTTTTAAATAGACTTTTACAATAAAAAAAGGCTTTAACTCTTTTCAAAAACTTAACATTCTTAATAATATAGTAACTCTTTCGTAATAAGTATCAGGACTTTGATTAACATACGGCTTCTAATTTTGGGACAATTAAAAAAGTCAAAAACTAGAAATTAAAATCATAGTTATGAAAACAAAATTACATATTGCATGTATAACCTTAATTATCAGCTTTTTCACACAAGCACAACAACAGCCAAAAGGAATCATTGGTTCTTCAAACTGGATGACTAACTGGACAAGCTTTAAACCTGCTGGTAACGACTATGGAGAAGCAACCAATATAATTGCTGGAACAATCGATAAAGACACTCGATTAGTAAAGCGTAATATTTATCATTTGGTCGGAGTTGTGTATGTTACAAATAATGCGACTCTGACTATCGAGCCCGGAACTGTTATCAGAGGCGATGATAAAACTTGCGGAACTCTAGTAATTACTAACGGATCAAAAATTGTAGCTGAAGGACTAGAAACCGATCCAATTGTTTTTACGTCTGAAAATGAAATAAACAACAGAAAACCAGGTGACTGGGGCGGAATTATAATTTTAGGAAAAGCTCCAATAAACTCTTTAGGAGGAATTCACACTTTGCCTTTCGATTTAGATCCAACTTTAAATCATTACGGAGGACAAGATTCAGAAGACAATTCAGGAGTTATGAAATATGTGAGAATTGAATATGCTGGAAGAAAATTAAGTGCCTCTAAAGAATTAAATGGTCTTTCTCTTGCTGGAGTTGGGAGAAAAACAGCCATCAGCCATGTTCAAATCAGTTATTCAAATGACGATTCTTTTGAATGTTATGGTGGCGATTTGAATCTAAGCAATTTAATTTCGTACAGAACAACCGATGATGATTTTGATTTTACGCAAGGAGCTCAAATTAATATCTCAAATAGTATTGCAATTCGTCATCCGTTTTCTTCAGATATTTCAGGTTCAAGATGTTTTGAGGTAGATTCATATGAAAAAGTTGCTTCTACAGACATGACCAAAAAGATGACTAAAATCAATGCAAGCAACATTACATTGGTTAATTTAGAAGAAAACAACCAAGGTTTGGTTAGAGAATCTGCTTACATCAAAGAAAATACATTTTTCAACTTAACGAATAGTGTGGTTTCAGGTTTTGCTCCTTTTATTTTATTGGAAGGAAATATCGGAAACGGTGAAGCTAATTTGTCTAAAATTAGTTTCAAAAACGTTGTGGCAAACAATTGTACAGGTGAAATTGAAAGTGAATCTGGAAGCAATATTCCAGGTATAAAAAGCTATTATGGCAATCCAACTTACGGAATAGAATACACAAAAATGAAACTTAACGAGTTGTTTGCAATACCAAACATCAAAGGAAATCCAGATTTTAGATTAAATGTAAACAACACGATAGCAAGTGGAAATTAAGGAGTTACAGAGGGATTTTAAATTAAAATTTAACAAATTTTACAGATTCGAAAAGATTTTTTTCAAATTTTATGTACTCTAATTAAAATTACATTTATATCTTTGTCACATCAAAATAAAGAAATGAGAACAATTTTAAACAATACTTGGTGGTGGAGCAATTTACGTCAGACGTCGTGAACGAAGCTTCCTATGGTATTGTAAGAAATATAAAAATATAAAGGGCTTGTCATCACGACAAGCCCTTTTTTTTGATCAAAACCGAAAATAAATTAACAACACATAAAAACTATATATTTTGAAACCTTTTATTCTTAATACACATTACAAACAAATTCTGGCAGATACGGTTACGCCAGTGAGCATTTATTTCAAAATCAGAGATAAATTCCCAAACAGCTTATTGCTGGAAAGTAGTGATTACCACGGAAATGACAACAGTTTCTCGTACATCTGCTGCAATCCTATTGCTACTATAAAGATCGAAAACGAAGTTATTTCTAAAACTTTCCCTGATGGAACTTCAGAGAAAATAGCTATTGATGCTTCAACTAATATTCCACAGGTAATTCAAGAATTTTCAAGTCAGTTTAAATCAGAAAAAAACGATTTTAAATTTATCAATAATGGTTTATTCGGATACATTTCTTATGATGCCGTTCGTTACTTCGAAAAAGTTTCAATTGCAAAAAAAGACAATGCGACTTCTATTCCAGATGTTTTTTATGCAGTTTACCAAAATATTATTGCAATTAACCATTTCAAAAATGAAGCATATATTTTCTGCCACAGCGTTGACAAGAAAAATAATATTGCAGAAATCGAGCAATTACTGCAATCAAGAAATATTGCTTCTTATAAATTTTCTAAAGAAGGAGAAGGTTTTTCTAACCTAACCGATGAAGAATTTAAAGCAAATGTAGCTTTGGCTAAAAAACATTGTTACCGTGGGGATGTTTTCCAATTGGTTCTTTCTCGCCGATTTACACAAGGTTTTAAAGGAGACGAATTTAATGTGTATAGAGCTTTAAGAAGCATCAACCCTTCTCCATATTTATTCTTCTTTGATTATGGCGATTTCAAAATATTCGGTTCTTCGCCAGAAGCTCAAATTATTGTAAAAAACAGAAAAGCTGAAATTCACCCAATTGCTGGAACTTTCAAAAGAACAGGAAACGACGAACGTGATGCACTTTTAGCAAAAGAACTTTCTGAAGATAAAAAAGAAAACAGTGAACATGTTATGTTAGTAGATTTGGCAAGAAATGATTTAAGCCGAAATGGACATGATGTAAATGTTGAAAAATACAGAGAAGTGCAATTTTTCTCTCACGTAATTCACTTAGTTTCTAAAGTGACAGGACATTTACACGACAAAGCAACCACAATGCAAGTGGTTGCAGATACTTTCCCAGCAGGAACTTTAAGCGGTGCTCCAAAACACAGAGCAATGCAATTAATAGAAGAATGCGAGAAAACAAACCGTAACTTTTACGGAGGTGCAATCGGTGTTATGGACTTTGACGGAAACTTTAATCACGCGATTATGATTCGAACTTTCCTTTCTAAAAATCATCAGTTGCACTGTCAAGCAGGAGCCGGAATTGTAGCTAGTTCTGATGAAGAAAGCGAAATGCAGGAAGTTTACAATAAATTGAGAGCATTGAATACGGCGCTAGAAATGGCGGAAAATATTTAGTGTTCAGTCGCAGTTTTCAGTCTCAGAACTTGAAACTATAAACAGTTAACAATTAACTATAAACAATAAACCATAAACAATTAAAAACTATGAAAAAAGCAGTATCAATTTTAGTTTTAATCATTACTCTGACTTCTTGCAATTCAGAAAAAAAGCAAAATCCGATTGAAGGAACCTGGCGTCTTATATCAGCCGAAACAACTGAGAAAGATTCCACTTTTTCAACTTTCAATCCAAAAACAAAAATGATTAAAATTATTAACGATACACATTTTGCTTTTTTTAATCATGATTTAAAACACGGAAAAGATTCAACAGCAGCATTGTTCTTTGGCGGAGGCGGAAAATATACTTTGAAAGACAGTATTTACACAGAACATTTAGAGTTTTTCAACAACCGCGATTGGGAAGGCAACAAATTTGAATTTGTGGTGAAAGTTCAAAACGATACCTTAATTCAAAAAGGAATAGAAAAAGTAGAAAAATTAGGAGTAGATCATATTATTATTGAAAAATACGTTCGAGAGAAATAAATAAAATTTAGTTGCCAGTCTCAGTATCAGTTTTCAGCAAAAAACTTAGTTACTCAGAACCTTAGCAACTTAGCAACTTAAAAAAAAAATGAAAAAGATTTTAGTTATAGACAATTACGATAGTTTCACTTACAATTTAGTACACTATTTAGAAGATTTAAACTGCGAAGTTACTGTTTATAGAAACGACGAATTTGATATTGATGAAATTGCAAGTTTCGAAAAAATATTGCTTTCACCGGGACCTGGAATTCCAGACGAAGCAGGTTTGTTAAAAGCCGTAATCGAAAAATACAGTCCGACGAAAAGTATTCTTGGCGTTTGTTTAGGACAGCAGGCAATTGGAGAAGTTTTTGGCGGAACACTTTCAAACCTTGATAAAGTATATCACGGCGTTGCAACAAATGTAAAAACAGTAGTTTCAGACGAAATTTTATTTGAAGGTTTAGGAAACGAATTTGAAGTAGGAAGATACCATTCTTGGGTTGTAGACAGTAATTTACCTGAAGATTTAGAAGCGACTTCGGTAGACGAAAACGGACAAATTATGTCATTAAGACACAAAAATTATGATGTAAGAGGCGTTCAATTCCACCCTGAAAGCGTTTTAACGCCAAACGGAAAAAGGATTTTAGAGAATTGGATTAACAGTTAGTATTCAGTGTTCAGTCACAGTTTACAGTCACAGTAAAAACTCAGAACCTTAGCATCTCAGCAACTTAGAATCTTAAAAAACAATGAAAACTATATTAAACAAATTAATCAACCACGAAGTGCTTTCTAAAGAAGAAGCAAAAAACGTATTGATTAATATTTCAAGCGGTCAATATAATCCAAGTCAGATTTCGGCTTTTTTGACTGTTTTTATGATGCGAAGCATTACAATCGAAGAACTTTCGGGATTTCGCGAAGCTTTACTAGATTTATGCATTCGTGTTGATTTATCAGCCTACAATACCATCGATTTATGCGGAACAGGAGGTGACGGAAAAGACACTTTCAATATTTCAACTTTAGCTTCTTTTGTATCGGCTGGAGCTGGAATAAAGATTGCAAAACATGGAAATTACGGCGTTTCTTCTATTTCTGGGTCAAGCAACGTGATGGAAAAAATGGGAATTAAATTCAGCAACGATCCTGAATTTTTAGAGAAATGTATTGACAAAGCTGGAGTTTGCGTTTTACATGCCCCCCTATTTCACCCAGCGATGAAAAATGTTGGTCCGATCAGAAAAGAATTGGCTGTAAAAACGTTCTTTAATATGTTGGGACCAATGGTAAACCCATCGTTTCCACAGAATCAATTGGTTGGGGTTTTCAACTTAGAGTTGGCAAGAATGTACGCTTATTTATATCAAAATACCGATGTAAATTTTACCATTTTACATTCGCTTGACGGATATGATGAAATTTCATTAACAGGGCCGACAAAAACAATTTCTAACCACATGGAAGGAATGTTAAATCCAGAAGATTTTGGTGTTCATCTTTTATCTCAAACTGAAATTGAAGGTGGAAAAACTATCGAAGAATCAGCAGAAATCTTTACCAACATTATTTCAGGAAAAGGGACTGAGGCACAGAACAATGTGGTTTGTGCCAATGCTGCAATGGCAATTGCAACAGTTACAAAATGTTCTCCAAAAGAAGGTTTTGAATTAGCAAAAGAAAGTCTATTGTCAGGAAAAGGACATCAGGCATTAAAAAAATTACAAGAATTAAGTAAATAAAATTTTGTTTCATCCCGATAGCTATCGGGACAGTTTCAGGTTGTTTTGAACGTTCTACAACTTGAAACATGAAACGTGAAACGTGAAACAACACAACATGAACATTTTAGATAAAATAATACTAGACAAAAAACGAGAAGTTGTTCTAAAGAAATCGATTATTCCGGTTTCTCAATTGGAAGCTTCTGTATTTTTTGGAAAACAGACTATTTCTCTTAGTCAGAAATTGAAAGAAAGTAATTCTGGAATTATTGCTGAACACAAACGCCGTTCTCCTTCAAAATCAATCATCAACAATAATTTTACTGTTGAAGAAGTAGTTAAAGGCTACGAAAATGCTGGAGCCAGTGGAATTTCAGTCTTAACCGACGGAAAATATTTCGGTGGTTCTCTTGACGATTTACTTTTAGCAAGAGCATCAGTAAATATTCCGCTATTGCGAAAAGAATTTATTGTAGATGAATACCAGATTTTAGAAGCAAAAGCACATGGAGCCGATTTAATTTTATTAATCGCGGCAGTTTTAACCCGCGAAGAAATTAAATCTTTATCTGAATTCGCTAAAAATTTAGGTTTAGAAGTTTTACTGGAAGTTCACAATCTAGAAGAACTGGAAAAATCAATTATGCCAAGTTTAGACATGATTGGCGTGAATAACAGAAACTTAAAAACGTTTGAAGTTAGCTTAGATTTCAGTAAAGAATTAGCGTCACAAATCCCGAACGACTTTGTAAAAGTTTCTGAAAGCGGCATTTCATCAATTGAAGCCATCCAAGAACTTAAACCTTACGGCTACAAAGGTTTCCTGATTGGAGAAAACTTCATGAAAACCGATAACGCAGGACAAGCCGCAACGGATTTTATTAAAAATCTGGGCGTTTAAAAAATAGCCACGAATTCACGAATTTAATTTACCATCATTCGTGAATTCGTGGCGGAAAAACTTTGCGAACTTTTTCGCATTCAAAACACAATATAATAGAAAAAACTTAGCGCACTTTGCGGTAAAAAACACAACGAAATGAAACTCAAAATATGCGGCATGAAATATCCCGAAAACATTCTCGAAGTAGGATCGCTCCTACCCGATTATATGGGGTTTATTTTCTGGGAAAAGTCCGCTAGATATTGTAACGGGAATGTTCCCGAATTAATAAAAACGATCAAAAAAGTGGGCGTTTTTGTCGATCAGAGCCAAGAAGAAATTTTGGAGAAAATTGCAAAATACAATTTACAAGCGGTTCAGCTTCACGGACACGAATCCGTTGAATTTTTATCAGAATTAAAAAATCAATTGCCAAAGAAAATTGAAATCATAAAAGTATTTTCTGCAGATGAAAATTTTGATTTCGAAATCATTAAGCCTTTTGAAAATGTCTGCGATTATTTTTTGTTTGACACAAAAGGAAAATTGCCTGGCGGAAATGGAACAACTTTCGACTGGAGCATCTTAAAAAAATATAATTCGAAAAAGCCTTTCTTTTTAAGCGGAGGCATCGGAATGAACGAATTAAAAGCCATTGAAGAAATTTCAAAAACCAAATTGCCAATTTATGCGGTAGACGTAAACAGCAAATTTGAAATCGAACCAGGGCTAAAAAATAAAAATCTATTAAGTAATTTCAAACGCAAATTTGAGATTGTAAACATTTAAACTTTAAAAAAGATGAGTTTTAACGTCAACGAAAAAGGATATTACGGAGAATTTGGAGGAGCCTATATTCCTGAAATGTTATATCCGAATGTAGAAGAATTACGCCAAAAGTATTTAAGTATAATGGATGAACCTGATTTAAAGCAGAGTTCAATCAATTACTGAAAGATTACGTTGGGCGTCCTAGCCCGTTGTATTTTGCAAAACGTTTATCTGAAAAATACAATACCAAAGTTTATCTAAAAAGAGAAGACTTAAACCATACCGGCGCACACAAAGTAAATAATACGATTGGTCAGATTTTATTAGCAAAACGTCTAGGTAAAAAAAGAATTATTGCCGAAACTGGAGCTGGACAGCACGGTGTGGCAACTGCAACGGTTTGCGCATTAATGGGAATTGAATGCATCGTTTATATGGGTGAAATTGACATTGCACGTCAGGCACCAAACGTTGCGCGCATGAAAATGTTAGGCGCAGAAGTTCGTCCAGCGCTTTCAGGTTCAAGAACTTTAAAAGATGCCACGAACGAGGCGATCCGGGATTGGATCAATAATCCTGTTGATACACATTATATTATCGGATCTGCAATTGGTCCGCATCCTTATCCAGACATGGTGACGCGTTTTCAAAGCATTATTTCAGAAGAAATCAAATGGCAATTGAAAGAAAAAGAAGGACGCGAAAATCCTGATTATGTAGTTGCTTGTATTGGCGGAGGAAGTAATGCCGCAGGAACTTACTATCACTTTTTGCACGAGCCAGAAGTTGGAATTATTGCGGTTGAAGCCGCTGGAAAAGGCGTTGACAGCGGTCATAGCGCAGCAACAAGCAAATTAGGAAAAGTTGGTGTTATCCATGGCTGTAAAACGCTTTTAATGCAAACACCAGACGGACAAATTACAGAACCTTATTCTATTTCAGCAGGTTTAGATTATCCAGGAGTTGGACCTTTGCACGCACATCTGGCACAAACAGGACGCGGCGAATTTTTCTCTGTAACCGATGATGATGCTATGAATGCAGGTTTACAGCTTACAAAATTGGAAGGAATTATTCCAGCGATTGAAAGTGCGCACGCATTTGCAGTTTTAGATCAGAAAAAATTTAAACCAAGTGATATTGTTGTAATTAGTCTTTCTGGACGTGGCGACAAAGATTTAGATAATTATATTGAATACTTTAAATTGTAATAAAAGTATTAATTTGCACATCTCTAATCGCAACTATTAACGAGAAAAATATAATTATGGAAAAGTTATTCTCATACGGAACATTAAGATCGAAACAAATTCAAATGCAGATTTTTAAAAAAGTATTAGTTGGAACTCCAGATCAGCTCTTGGGTTATAAACTAAAAAGTTTACAGATTGAAGAAGAATTTGGAATGGCAGATTATGTGGTTGCAATACCAAGTGAAAACACCGAAGAAAATATTCATGGTGTAGTTTTTAATGTTTCTAATGCGGATTTAGCAAAAGTCGATTTATTTGAATCTAATTCATATAGAAGAGTTCAGGTCAAACTGAAATCTGGAACAATTGCTTGGGTTTATACGGAAAATAAATAATTAAAAAATGATTTTAGCAGCGGCACAGACAAAACCAAAGCGCGGAAACATTGCTTCAAATTTATTAAATCATTATCAGCTTATTGAATTGGCAGCTCAAAATGGAGCTCAGCTAATTGCTTTTCCTGAAATGTCAATTACAGGATATGAAAGGGAAAATGCGATGGAATTGGCTTTTGCCGAAGATGATTACAGGATAGATCATCTGAAAGATCTGGCAACCGACAATAATATTGTCATTATTGCTGGCGCTCCGATTTTAATTAAAAATGAATTGTTCATTGGTCAATTTATTATTGCTCCCAACGATTCGGTTTCTATTTATACAAAGCAGTTTTTGCATGAAGGCGAAGATGAATTTTTCCAATCTTCATTTGACAACAATCCGATGGTTACGATTGAAGATCAAAATATTGCATTTGCGATTTGTGCTGATATTGATCATCCGAAACATCCTGAAAATGCTGCAAAAAATAATGCCGATATTTATATCGCGAGCATTTTCTTTTCGCCAAACGGAATTCCGAATGCGTACAGAGATTTGCAAAATTACGCTGAAAAACATCAAATGAATGTTTTGATGTCTAATTTCAGCGGAGAATCTTGGGGTTCGCCTTCAGCAGGTCAAAGTGCTTTTTGGAATACTAAAGGCGAATTAGTTGCTCAAATGAATGACTCAGATTCTGGTTTATTATTAGTTGAAAAACAAAATGATAATTGGATAAGTAAGATTTCAAAGTTTTAAAAAATATGCCACAGATTACACAGATTCTCAAAGATTTTTTTCACGCAGATTTAAACTTTTAATCTTTGGCTAAAGCAAAACATAAACATACCTAACAGTTTTTTGAAACCTGTTAGTATAAAAAAAATTAAAAATGAACAGAATAACTCAAAAATTACAAGAAGATAAAAAGATCCTTTCTATTTATTTTTCTGCGGGATATCCTAATTTAAATGATACTGTGCAGATTATTCAGGATTTAGAAAAAAACGGAGTCGATTTAATCGAAATCGGGCTTCCTTTCAGTGATCCTTTGGCAGACGGACCGACAATTCAGGCGAGTTCAACACAGGCGCTTCATAACGGAATGACAACTCAAATTCTTTTTGATCAGCTGAAGAATATCCGCGAAAGCGTAAAAATTCCGTTGATTATTATGGGGTATTTTAATCCGATGCTGCAATACGGAGTTGAAGCTTTTTGCCAGAAATGTGCTGAAATTGGAATTGACGGTTTAATTATTCCAGATCTTCCTGTTGATGTTTATGCAGATGAATACAAAGCGATTTTTGAAAAATACGGATTGATCAATGTTTTCTTGATTACGCCTCAAACTTCAGACGAAAGAATTCGTTTTATTGACAGCGTTTCAAACGGATTTATTTATATGGTAAGTTCTGCAAGTGTTACAGGATCTCAATCTGGATTTGGTGATGTACAAGAAAGTTATTTTGAAAGAATCGCTAATCTGAATTTAAAAAATCCTCAAATTGTTGGTTTTGGAATTTCGAATAAAGAAACTTTCAATCAGGCGACTAAATATGCAAAAGGCGCTATTATCGGAAGTGCTTTCATTAAACATTTAAGTGAAAAAGGAAGCGGAAAAATTGAAGAATTTGTTGGAGAGATTCGATAAACAAATCTGATTAAAAATATAATATCCGTTTAGTTTGTCATTTCGACGAAGGAGAAATCTTCGTTGCAAAATCGACAAAGATTGGATTTCACTTTACGGAGCTACTTGTGGAGATTTCTCCTTCGTCGAAATGACAAGATTGTGAAAAAGCCTGAAAAATAGAGTTTTCAGGCTTTTTTGTTTTAACTAATTAAAGCACGATTTAACATAAATTATCGAAAACGCTTTATGTTAATATTGTGTTAAAATAAAATTAAACAAGCGTTTAAATTAAACAAGTGTTTAATTTTGCATCCGATTAGAAACAACACCATGTCACACATCGAATTGAACGATAAAAAAATTCAGATTCTTAATGTTGCAGAAAGGCTTTTTTCTGAGAAAGGATTTGAGGGTACATCGATACGGGATATCTCCAAAGAGGCCAAAATTAACATTGCCATGGTCTCGTATTATTTTGGGTCAAAAGAAAGACTGCTGGAAGCTCTTATTTTCCACAAAACCGTTGATTTAAAATTACAGCTTGAAAACTTATTGCAAGAAGACATAGAACCTCTTGAAAAAGTCAATAAATTAATCGAAATTTACATCAACAGAATTTGCCTTAACAAAGGGATTTACAGGGTTTTACATTTTGAACTTTACAATAAAAAGAGAGAAAAAAGCCTTCAAGCTTTCACTGAACTTAAAAAAGGAAATTTAAAATCAGTTGAAAGCATTATTAAACAAGGTCAAGCCCAAGGAGTTTTTAGAAAAGATGTCAATATCCAGCTCATCACTCCAACCATTATTGGAACCTTTTTTCACTTTCACATGAATCGCTCTTTCTTCGAAGAAATATTTGATTTAAAAACCGAAGAAATGTTTAACAATTACATTAAAAACGATCTTACAAAGCACATTCAACAAACTATAAAAGCGCTACTTGTTTATGAAAATTAGTCAATTATTGCTCTTTGGAGTTTTCTTTATCGGAATATCTTCAGTAGATGCACAAGAAAAAACAAGTTTAACCTTAGGCGAAGCCGTGAAAATGGCTTGGGAAAAGAGTGACGAAGTTACGCTTGCCAATACCAAGGTAAACACTAAAAAATACGAATTACAGACGGTTAAGAATAACCAATATCCTGATTTAAAAATTTCTGGCCAATACCAGCGTCTTACAAAAGCTTCTATTGATTTGCCAAATCAGGGTCAAAGTGCTTCTTTAGCATCTCCAGACCGTGCCATGCTTGGAATGGCTAACTTAAGTTTGCCAATATTTGCTGGATTTAAAATCCAAAGCAGTATTGATGCTTACGACAGCATGTATGAAGCTGAAACTGCAAATGCTGCAAAGACAAAAGAAGATGTAGCATTAAAAGTAATCACTTACTATACAGCTTTATACAAAGCACAAAAAACTTTAGACGCTCTAAACGAAAATCAAAAAAGCGCCAAGCAGCGTGTTACTGATTTTATTGAATTAGAGAAAAACGGAATTATCCCGAGAAACGATTTATTGAAAGCGCAACTATTGGTTTCAAAAACACAATTATCTATTGATGAAGCTAATAATAATATCAATAACATTAATTTCTATCTGACAACATTGCTTAAATTAGACCCAACTGTTAAAATACAGGTAAATGAGGATGATTTTTTCAATTTAAAAACAACAGGCGCGCCTTCAACAGATGCATTGGCTCTTGAAAACAGAAAAGATCTTGAAGCTATCCGTTTACAGCAAAAAGCTTCTGAAGCAAATGTTAAGATTGCAAAAGCCGGATATTACCCAACGCTTTCATTACTTGGAGGTTATACTGCTTTGGATCTTAAAGACATCATTACTGTTAAATATGCAATGAATTTCGGTTTAGGTTTATCTTATGATTTATCTGGAATCTTAAAAAACAATGCACACGTAAAAGAAGCCGAAAGCAAAGCTCTTGAAGTAAAAAACACTGAAGCAATCATGACAGACCGTATTAAAGTTGAAGTTCAGAAATCTATTGAAGATTATGACTTAGCAATCAACCAAAGTGTGGTGTATGACGAAGCGCTTCAGCAAGCAGCCGAAAACTACAGATTGGTTAAAGATAAATTTGACAACGGTCTTGCTGACACCAATGATTTGGTTGAAGCCGATGTTGAACAATTAAGCGCCAAAATTAACACTGCTGTAGCAAAAGCAACCATTATTCAAAAATATTACGAATTACTTTCAGTATCAGGACAATTATCACAATCATTCAATCTTTCTAAAATATAATCGATAGCTCTCATGGAAAAGAAAAAAACAAATAAAAAATTCATCATCATACTTGCAGTTCTGATTTTAGGAGGCGGAACTTACGGAATATCTAAATACCTACACGGACAAGCTCACGAAGAAACAGATGATGCTCAGATTGAGAAAAGAATGAACCCGATTATCCCAAGAGTTTCAGGATATATCAGCAAAGTTTATGTGAAAGATAATGATTATGTAAAAAAAGGAGATACTTTATTTACAATCGACAAGAGAGATTATCAATTAAAGATTGACGAAGCTAATGCTGCATTGTTAGCCGCTGAAGGACAATACGAAGCTGCAAAAGCAGATATCGGAAGTGCAAATGCAAGCATCTCAGTTTCTGATGCTCAAATGAGATCTGCAACAGGTTCTATTGAAAGTGCCAAAATTAGATTGAGACAGCTTACAAATGATTATAACCGTTACAATAACTTGTACAAAACACATACAATTACAAAACAGCAATACGAGCAAGCGTTAACTGCAAAAGAAGAAGCTGAAAACCAAGTGCGTGTTTTAGAACAACAACAAAGAGCTAGTTCTTACCAAAAATCGGTTATTCAGTCAAAATCTAAAGTTTCTGACAAACAAACAGAAGTTGCAGCAGCAAACATCAAAAAAGCAAAAACAATGCTTGATGTGGCTCATTTAAACCTTTCTTATACTGTAGTAACAGCTGCAATTGATGGTCAAGTTTCTAAAGTTGATATTCAGCCAGGACAATTGGTTCAGCCAGGACAATCTTTATTCTACATTATTAACAATAATGAGGCTTGGGTTGTAGCTAACTTCAAAGAAACACAATTGAACAAAATGGTTGTGGGGCAAAAAGTAAGCTTAAAAGTAGATGCTTATCCGAACTATGAGTTTAAAGGAACTGTATCTTCTTTCTCTCCTGCAACAGGATCTCGTTTTTCATTATTGCCTCCTGATAATGCAACAGGAAACTTCGTAAAAACAATTCAAAGATTACCAGTAAAAATTACCATAGACGAATCTAACGATCCTGAAAAAGTAAAACTTTTAAGACCAGGGATGAACGTTGACGTAGATGTACATTTGAAATAAAATAAATGGCAACAGCAGTACAAGACGACGATTTAGTAGAATACGGTTTCAGACGTGTTATCATTACGATTACAGCAGTACTTTGTGCGCTGCTGGAAATTGTAGATACGACGATTGTAAACGTAGCGCTTACAGACATGCGCGGAAGTCTTGGTGCTACCTTGACCGATGTGGCATGGGTAATTACAGCATACGCAATTGCGAATGTTATTGTAATTCCGATGACGAGCTGGCTATCACAGCAATTTGGAAGACGTAATTATTTTGTGGCTTCCATTATAATATTTACAGTCTGTTCTTTTTTATGTGGTAATGCCACCAATATTTGGGAACTAGTCGCTTTCCGTTTCGTACAAGGTATGGGCGGTGGAGCATTACTTGTAACAGCCCAAACGATTATTACAGAAAGTTATCCCGTAGCAAAACGTGGAATGGCACAGGCTATTTACGGAATGGGAGTAATTGTTGGTCCAACTCTTGGCCCGCCATTGGGAGGATATTTAGTAGATAATTATTCTTGGCCTTATATTTTCTATATCAATATTCCGTTGGGAATTATTGCTACGATTTTAGCTTTAACTTTTGTTAGAAGTCCGAAATATGGAGAAAAATTAAAAGCCAATCAGGTTGACTGGTGGGGAATTATTTTACTGAGTGCCTTTATCGGCTCTTTACAGTTCGTACTAGAACACGGACAGCAAGATGACTGGTTTAATGACTCTACAATTGTAGCCTTAAGTGTTGTTACTGTTCTAGGGTTGGTTCTTTTTATTTGGAGAGAGCTTACATACGAGTATCCGATTGTAAATCTTAGTGTTCTAAAAGATGGAAATCTTAGAATTGGAACTGTAATGTGTTTCATTCTTGGTTTCGGATTATACGGTTCTACTTTAATTATCCCAATTTACACGCAATCTATTTTAGGATGGACCGCTACAGATGCGGGGTTGTTATTGATTCCAGGATCTATCACCACAGCGCTTATGATGCCATTTGTAGGTAACATGATTCAGAAAGGTGTTCCGCAGGGATACATGGTTGGAGTTGGATTTTTAATTTTCTTCTTCTTCACTTTCATGATGTATAGCCGCATGACACCAGATACTGGAGTTGAGCATATGTACTGGCCTTTAATTTTGAGAGGAATTGGTTTAGGATTGCTTTTCGTTCCTATAACAACGCTTTCGCTTTCTACATTAAAAGGAAAACAAATTGGTGAAGGAGCTGCTTTTACCGGAATGATGCGTCAATTAGGCGGATCTTTTGGTATTGCGATTATTACTACTTTCATTACCCGTTTCAGCCAGTCGCATAGAGTAGATTTAATTAATAATCTAGACCCTGCCAAATTTGACGTGCAGCAGCGAATTGCAGGAATGCAGCACGCCTTTATGTCAAAAGGATATAGTGCGGATGTTGCTTTGAAAAAAGCATATCAGGCAATAGAACTTTCAGTTATGAAGCAAAGCACCGTAATGGCTTATATGGATATTTTTCTTTACCTAGGAATTATGTTTTTATGTTGCATACCGATTATTCTCTTTATCAAAAAAGGGAAGAACAAAATTAGTGCAGCCGACGCAATGCATTAATAATAATAATTTTATAATACGCAGAAACGCCGAATTCATCACTTAGAATTCGGCGTTTATTTTTTTTGTTTAACCACAATCCCGATAGCTATAGGGACTGCGCTTTTGCGGTTAAAAAACTTAGTCCCTTAGCATCTTAAAAAGTTACCTTGTAAAAACCAAGTGATTTCCTTTAGAAAGATTCGCATCAAACTGATATCCTTCGTAATTAAAACCTTTTAAGTCATCTATAGTTTCTGCATTGGTATCAATAATATAACGCACCATCATACCTCTCGCCTTTTTAGCGAAGAAGCTGATCATTTTTAATTTTCCGTCTTTGTAATCTTTAAAGTCTGGAGTAATTACAGGCACTTTTAAAGCTTTTACATCAACAGCAGAAAAATATTCGTTACTAGCTAAATTCACAAACAATTCATCTTTTTTCAATTCTTTGTTTAAGGCTTTAGTTACTGTTGGTTTCCAGAATTCGTGTAGATTTTTAAATTCACCAACTGGCATTTTAGTTCCCATTTCTAAACGATATGCCTGTATTAAATCTAATGGTTTTAAAAGTCCGTAAAGGCCAGATAAAATTCTAAGTTTATCCTGAAGAACATCTAATTTTTCTAACGGAATGGTATAAGCATCCAAACCTGTGTACACATCGCCATCGAAGGTATAAACTGCCGGACGCGCATTTTCAGGTGTGAAAGGTGTTTTCCAATCCTGATTGCGTTTCCAGTTTAAATCGGCTAGTTTGTCTGAAATTGACATTAGCTCTGATAATTCAGATGGCTTTTTTTGTTTTACTACTTTATGAACCACTCTTGCTTCTTTTAAAAATGAAGGTTCTGTATATTGAGATGTTGGCAATTCTTTTTCGAAATTCAATGATTTCGCTGGAGATATAACAATTTTCATGTGTGCTTTTTTCTATGTTTCAAAAATACAAATTGCATTTCTAAAAATAGATTATCATAATTGATTTGTTTTATTGTGGTATATTTTTTCGCCACGAATTACACGAATTTCCACGAATTTTTTTTTTGCCACAGATTACAGGATTAAAAAGATTAAAAAAATCTGTGTGAATTTTAATCTATGTTAGAAAAAAATTACGCCCTGCATGAAAGAAAAATTAGTGGAAATTCGTGAAATTCGTGGCAACCCTTTCTCAATTCATAAAAATCGACGCTACAAAATGTGAAATTGTTCAAAAAAGTGAGCTCTAGATTATAATAGGCATTTTCTATGTTGTAAATTTGCAACCATAAAATTCCAAAAACATTTTCAATACAAAAATTGAAAGTTGGATTCTAAATAATAGCCACAAATTCACGAATTAACTTTTTAAAAAATTAATTAGAAAAATTCGTGAATTCGTGGCGGAAAAAATTTTAGATCATGACCAAAATATTGTATCAAGAGGAAAGTTATCAGATAATTGGAATTTTATTTGATGTTCATAGAAATTTAGGTGGAGGATTTTCTGAAATTGTATATAAAGATGCTTTAGAGTATGAATTCAAGAAAGCCAATATTCCATTTGAAAGAGAAAAAGAATATTTGGTAAATTATAAAGACATAATATTAGATCACAAATTTTATGCTGATTTTGTTTTGTTTGATAAAATTATACTTGAAATAAAATCAAGTGATTTTTTGCATCCAAAATATATTTCACAGTGCCTTAATTATTTAAAAGTTTCCAAAAATAATTTAGCTATTTTGGCAAATTTTAATTCTTCCTCACTTGAACATAAACGTATTATTTTATAAAAATTAGCGAATTCGTGGCGATACAAACAAACTATAAAACTGCTTTACAAAACAAAATCTTCGATATCATTTCGAAAGCTTCTCAGGAATTAAATGTTGAATCTTATGTGATAGGAGGATTTGTTCGTGATTTGCTTTTAAAACGAGGTTCTAAAAAAGACATTGATGTAGTTGCTGTTGGAAGCGGCATCGAATTGGCTCTTAAAGTTTCCGATTTACTTCCGAACAAACCAAAAGTTCAGGTTTTTAAAACTTACGGAACTGCTATGCTTCGTTTTGAAGATACAGATATTGAATTTGTTGGCGCCCGAAAAGAATCGTACACTCGCGATAGCCGAAATCCGATTGTGGAAAACGGAACTTTGCAAGACGATCAAAATCGTCGTGATTTTACAATCAACGCATTGGCTTTATCATTGAATTCAACTAATTTCGGAGATCTTTTAGATCCATTCAATGGATTAACAGATTTAGAAAATAAAACAATCAAAACGCCTTTGGATCCAGATATTACCTATTCTGATGATCCTTTGCGTATGCTGCGTGCGATTCGTTTTGCTACTCAATTGAATTTCGAAATTGAAGAAAATTCACTGAATGCCATCTCAAAAAATGCAGAACGCATCAAAATTATTTCTGGCGAAAGAATCGTTGATGAATTAAACAAAATTCTTCTAACAGATAAACCTTCAACAGGATTTTTACTTTTATATAAAACCGGACTTTTAGATTTAATCTTACCAGAATTAACCGCTTTAAATCAGGTGGAAGAAATTGAAGGTCATACGCATAAAAATAATTTCTATCACACGCTGGAAGTTGTCGATAACATTTGCCCAAATACAGATGATGTTTGGTTGCGTTGGGCGGCTTTATTGCACGATATCGGAAAAGCGCCAACTAAACGTTTTACAAAAAAACAAGGATGGACTTTTCACGGACATGAATTCTTGGGCGGAAAAATGGCAAAAAAAATCTTCGAACGTTTACACATGCCTTTGAACCACAAAATGAAATTTGTTCAAAAAATGGTTATTATGAGTTCGCGCCCGATTGTTTTGGCTCAGGATATTGTGACTGACAGTGCGGTTCGTCGTTTGGTTTTTGACGCTGGAGAAGATGTTGAAAATTTAATGACTTTGTGCGAGGCGGATATCACAACCAAAAATCCATCAAAATTCAAGAAATATCATAAAAATTTCGAAATCGTTCGCAAGAAGATCGTTGAAGTTGAGGAACGTGATCATGTGCGTAATTTTCAGCCGCCAATTACTGGAGAAGAAATTATGGAAATATTCGATCTAAAACCGTCACGCGAAATCGGAATTTTGAAAGAAGCGGTAAAAGAAGCAATTCTTGAAGGCGATATTCCAAATGAATATCAGGCGGCTTATGATTTTGTGATTAAAAGAGCTGCCAAACTAGGCTTAAAAAAAGTTGAGAAATAAGTATTATTTAATAAAATGAAAAAAGAGAATAAATCAGTAATCATTTGGTTACTATCGGGTTGTGTTTTATTATTTTTAATGGTCGTTGTAGGCGGTATCACGCGTTTGACCAATTCAGGTTTATCTATGACCGACTGGCATTTGGTAACCGATACTTTCCCGCCTTTAACGGAAGCCAAATGGCAGGCTGCTTTTGACGAATACAAGAAGTTTCCTGAATATCAGAAAATCAACATTCACAACGATTTTCAATTAGCCGATTATAAGTTCATTTATTTCTGGGAATGGTTTCACCGTTTCATCGGACGTATTATTGGTTTGGTTTTCTTTGTGCCGTTTGTTTACTTTTTAGCAAAAAAGAAATTAGATACTCCAACGATTAAAAAATGCATCGTTCTTTTGGCAATGGGAGCTTTCCAAGGATTCTTAGGTTGGTTTATGGTAAGAAGCGGATTAATTGACAATCCAGATGTAAGCCACTTTAGACTTTCATTACACTTGACTTTTGCTTTCATTACTTTCGCTTACACGCTTTGGGTTGCGCTAGATTTAATTTATCCTGAAAGAAATATCAATAAGATTTTACCTTTAAGAAATATTGCGCGTTATGCTTTAGTCGCATTACTAATCCAGATTATTTACGGCGGATTTGTGGCAGGTTTAAACGCAGGATTAATTCATAATCACTGGCCTTTAATGAGCGACGGAGAATTTATTCACGAATCGGTTTTTATTGAACAGTCTTCTTTAATAAAAAATTTAATTGAAGGAAAAAGCGGGGTTCAGTTTGTACACAGAACTTTTGCTTATGTTGTAGTTGCGATTATTCTTTTCCTTTTCTTTAAAAGCAAAAAATATACGCTTACGCATACTCAAGCAAACGGAATCAAAACTTTAGTGGTTTTTGTTTCCTTTCAGTTCTTGCTTGGTGTTTTCACTTTATTATATAGTGTGCCTTTGGCTTTAGGATTAATTCACCAAATTATGGCGTTTTTCCTTTTAAGTGCTATGACATATACATTACACCGTTTGAGCAAATAAAACGGAACATATTAAAACATAAAAAAGGCTGTCTCAAAAGGACAGCTTTTTTTATAAGCTTCAGAGAAGCGAAATATTTATAGCAAAAGATAAATCTTTACAATATAAAAAGCTCCGGAGGAGCGACATATTCTTTTAGTCTTAATATATGCCGCTCCTCCGGAGCTTATTTTATTTTGTTTTATTATAATTCTATAAATCTTGGACCCCGCTGGGGTTTTACTGAATTAAAATCTGCTTATTTTCTACTTTTAAAAATATAATTTTATCCCAACCAAGCTTTAAAATCCTGCACTTTTTCTCGGCTTACAATTACCTCATCATCTTTGTAACTTGGCAAAATCACTTTTAATCGTGAATTGGTATACACTTGAATTTCTTTGATTGCTTTTAGCGGAACAATAAATTTTCTGCTTACGCGAAAGAAATCCTTTTTGTCTAGTTCTTGTTCTAAAATCTCCAAAGTCGAATCGATCAGATAGTCACGATTGTCATAGGTATGAATGTACGTTCCTTTATTTTCACTGAAAAAACATTCAATTTCTTCAGTTGTAATTACTTTTAAATGCTGTCCAATTTTAACTGTAAATCTCTTTTTATACGTTTTCTCAAAAGGATTAGATAACATTTGGCGAATCTGCTCAAAATCAAGCTGAAGATTTGAAGATTCAGTGGCTGCTTTCGGAAGACGCGATTTGAATTTTGAAACCGCAGTTTCCAAATCATCTTCGTCAATTGGCTTTAGGAGATAATCGATGCTGTTCAATTTGAAAGCTTTTAATGCATATTCATCATAAGCCGTTGTAAAAATGATAGCGCTTTTAATGTCTATTTTTTCAAAGATTTCAAACGATAAACCATCTGACAATTGGATGTCTAAAAAAATCAAATCGGGATGCGGATTATTTTCAAACCATTGAACCGATTCTTCAACTGAATGAAGCATCGTTTCTACGGTTACGTCTAGCTTTTCAAGTTTTCTCTGCAACAGTCTTGCAGCTGGTTTTTCGTCTTCTATAATTAATGTAATCATTTACTATATTGTAAAAAAGTGAAAAATATTAATCCGTTGAATAAAATTATTTTAAACACATAGAAACATAGTTTTATAGGAATCTACTACAGGCGTTTCACTTAGAATATTACTTGCTTTTTTTTACTCTTAAACACAAGCAATAAAAATCTATGTTTCTATGTGTTAAAATTAAATTTGCTTGCTTTCACCAACAGGCAAAATATACATTCAAAGTTACTCCCATTTATTTTTATTTGCAGCATCTTTTTCCATGTATTTCTGGATTTTTCTTTTTTCCCAATCTGATCCAAAAAACCAATCAGTCCCGAAGACAGATAACGCGTGCGCTAATAGACCAATTCCCCAGAAAAATGCAGTCGAATAAGTATGCCATTCTGTTAAACCACTAAAATCCATCCCTTCGTTAAAATTATCGCGAGTCAAACTTGATACAATGATGATAATATTTACAATAAGGAAAATTTTCAAATGTGAGTAAAACCTTTTAAGTCTTTTTACTCTTCTATAAGCTGCATTATAATTTTCGTCGTCTGTGTATTCTCCAAAATGCTGTCTTGCGTAATCTTCGTACATTTCTCTTCTAAAACGTCCCATAACTATGTTTTAATTATTTCCACTTGTTTTTATTCTGTTTTTCCTTCTCCATAAATTCTTTGATTTTTCTTTCTTCCCATTCCTTGCCCATTCCTGGAAAAACCTCAAAAACTTTTAGTCCGTGAAAAACAACTCCTACTCCCCACCATAACAATGGCCAGAAAAACCATAAGTATTGAGGCGATGTATATAAATTGATAAAGATTAAAATAGCATTTACTAAAATGTATGCTAGAAGATTTCCGTAAAACCCTTTAATGCTTTCAACTTTCTTTTTGGCTTGGATATATTTTTCCTCGTCGCTTAAATTCCTTTCCATAATTATTCCCATTTTTGTTTTTTATACTTTTTTTCTAAAATGCTTCTTAGTTTTCGCTCTTCCCATTCTTGTCCAAAAATCTTGTAAGAAGCAAACAAATCGATTGCAGAACCTACGATTACAGCGGTCCAAATAATTACAATTACCCAATTTATGTATTTAATCGGAAAAAATTGCAATGGCAGATTGGTGTATTCCTTTAAAAGAAAAACTATCAATACAATGGTGTAAAAGAACAAATGCTTGTAAAAAGATTTCAGCTGAATTACTTTTTTACTGGCTAATTCTTGCAGCATTACTTCTTCCTGATCGTTATTCAAATTTTCCATGACTATTTTCTAAACGTTGCTGGTTTTCTTTTTCTAGAATTTCTCTGATTTTTTTCTCTTCCCATTTCTTATTGAAAAAAGGCGGCAGACTAAAAACTTTTAATCCGTGTAAAATAATTGCGACCCCCCAACCCAAAACAGACCATATAAACCATAAGTATTCTGGACAAGTCATTAAGTTAACCACAATTGCTATTGGGTTGCACAAAACATAAACAGTCAAATGTTCGTAAAACCCTCTTATTTCTTTTACCTTTTTCTGAGCTTCATAATAGCGGTCTGCTTCTGTGAAATCTTTTTCCATTATTTCCACGTCTTTTGTCTGTTATCTTTCTCTAAAATCTCACGAATTTTTCTTTCTTCCCAATCAGAGCTATATCCAAAAACTTTAAAAGCATGCATGGCAACTCCAAATCCCCATCCTAAAGCAGAAAACCAAAACCATTGAAATCCTGGCGAAAATTTTAGATTAATAAAAATCAAGAACGGAATCACACAACAATATGAAATTATATTTCCATAAAATCCTTTTAGTTCTTCTACTCGTTTTTTGGCTCTATAATAAGCTTTTGCTTCGTCTGTATAATCTGCACTCATTTCCATAACCGTAATTTGTTTGGTTAAAATTGGAATTTTAACGGTGAAATTCTTTTCATCTTCCTCAATTTTCACTTTTCTATCCGTTATGATTCCGTATCTGTTTACAATATTCTGCAGTCCTACACCTTGTCTGTCCTGCAAGACTTCTTTTTTTTGAAGATCATTCTGAATGGCCAGATAATCTTTATCAATAAAAATTCTAATATGAAGTGGTTTCTGCTCGCTTACTACATTGTGCTTTACGGTATTCTCCAATAAAAGCTGTAAAGAAAGTGGCACCACTTTGGCTTCCGGATTAATGTTTTCTGTTGGCAGTTCGTAAAACAAACTATTCTCGAAACGCATTTTCAGCAGATTCATATAGGTTTTTGCAAATGACAATTCGTCTTCAACCGAAACCAATTCTTTGTCTTTCTGTTCTAAAACATATCTGTAAATTTTAGAAAGAGAGGTTGTAAAACGCTGCGCATTATCTGGATTTTCTTCTATTAAAGAACTAAGAACATTCAAGCTGTTAAAAAGAAAATGCGGATCGATCTGATTTTTTAAGCTTTCGAATTTGGCATTTGCCGTTCCAGCAATAATTTTCTGTTGTGTTACTTTATTTTCCTGATAGAGTTTATAAAAATTAAGTCCATGAAAAAACAAAAGCACAATAAAGGTCATTACTGCAGATTCGATATAATTTTCTGCCCTTTCATTGGCAAGAAAACCTATAATCGTTTTATTCTCGATTATTACGCTTGTAAACAAACGCAATACTCCAATTATAATCATCGAAACTAAAAATGAACTTACAAAACCAATGAATATTCTCTTTATGGAATATGGATTTTCTCTAAAAACCCTATCTAAAAAATCAAAAAGAACAACGTTTACGATATACAAAACCACACTGTAAAGCATGCAGTACAAGAAATAAATGTAAAGATTCTTGGTAAAGACTGCAGTTCCTAAAGAAGCAAACCGAATTAGAAAAGAGAATAAAAATACTATTCCTCCAACTAAGCATGCTTTTAACAAATTAGGTTTTAATATCATCATATTTTATAAACTAGTGAATTATTTACAAGTTTTCTGAATTTCTAATGCTCTATCCAATCCCCATTTTGGAGAATAAGGCGTTGCTGGTTTAAAAGTATTAAAAAGTTCAATAGATTTATCAACTTGCGCGCATAAAGGTTTAGTGTCAACGCCTGTCCATTTTGCTCCTCCTATTTGATAATCTGCTTCGCCAAAAACCGCTCTTGGATTATTTGGATCTAATGCTTTAGCTTTCGCGTAAGCTTCCATCACTTTAGCAGAATATTTCATTCCGTTTGTCATTGGGTCTGCCACCACATAACCGGTATAAATTAAAGCTTGCATTACATACAATTCTGAATTGGCTTGGTCTTTTATTAATTCAATATCTAAGGCATCTTGCGCTTTTGTCAATAATAAATCGATTTTTGTTTTGTCTTTTTCTGTAAAAACAGCCGTTGCATTAATTAAAGCTACGTAATAATTTGGCAGATAACTGTTTTTTTCAGCCGCAGCAATTCTTTCAAATAATGCAGAAGCTTCAGCATTTTTTCCTTCTTTCCAAAGTCCGAAAGCTTTGTTCATTCCTTGTTCAAATTGTGTTTGAGCTGAACTTAATACTACTACAAAAAGTGCTGCTAAAGTGATGATTTTTTTCATTTTATAAGTTATTTAATGGTTTTGTTTATATGGATTAGTTATTTGTCTATTTAGAATACAATTTCAACTTTTGAATCTTTGCTGATATTAAATTTAGCATCTTGATATGACGGAGGTCCCATAAATCCTTTTGCGTTGTTTGAAGCTGCATACTCTTCTGAAGGAATTCCCATTGCGTTTCTGTCAAGTTTTCCGTTGCTATTTTCATCATGATAAGTAGAAATTGCATATTCTCCCGCTGGAAGATTATCGAAAGTTACAACCGCTTTGTTGTTTTTAATTTCCGAAGCCAGACTTTTGTAAGTTGTTTTAAGAAATGTTCCGTCTGAATTGTATAATCCTACTTTAACCACTCCTGTGTCGTTTTTTAATCCAGAAACAGTCACAGTTAATTTTGCATTTTGAGCAGACATTAAGCTGCAGATAAATAAGATCGTTATTGTAATAATTTTGGTCATGATTTCTTTTTTTTAAGTTTCTAAGTTACTAAGGTTCTGAGATTCTAAGTTTTTTTTTGTTGATGATTAAAACTCTTTTTTTTAGCCTCTAAGTTTTTAAGATTCTAAACTTTTTTACTTAGTACCTTAGAACCTTAGAAGCTTAGCGACTTTAAATTAACACTTCAAAAGTATGCTGGTTTTTAGTCTTTTAAAATTAAATGATACTGAGTTGTTGATTTTGGTTACTGAATTGTTTTTTTTTAAGTTTCTGAGATTCTGAGTTGCTAAGATTCTAAGTTTTTCTCTCAGTATCTCAGAATCTTAGCAACTTAGCATCTATACCACGAACTACAAGTTTTTCAACTGATTCTCATTTTTATTCTGGCTAATCGTCCAGAAGAAACCTATGAAGAAGAATCTGTCTGCTGTTGGCACTACGGCTTGTCTTTGATATACTCCGCTTGCGTCTGGTGTTTTGGCGTAATCATATCCGAAGATATTTTGAGTTCCCAAAACATTTGAAACAGAGAAGTAAAGGATTTTTTGTGTCGTTAATAAATACGCCCAGCTAAAACTTAAACTGTTATACGATTTTGTTTTTCCGTTCATAAACTGTGTCTGATTCGGATCGTTGTACGGACGCCCAGAACTAAAACTATTTGTTAAACTCGCCTGAGATTTCCAGTCTGTAATAAAATATTTTGCAACTACAGATAAATTATGGTTGGCAATAAAACTTGGAGTTGCCATGTTTGGAAAGTTTTTATATTGTCTTTCCGAATCTATATACGAATATGAAATCCAATATTCTAAGTTTTTATACAGATTGCTGTCTCTCCAAAATAAATCCAATCCTTTTGCATAACCCGATCCGTTATTATTGAAGACCGAATTGTACTGAATATCTCTCGTGTCGTACTGCACCAAATTGCTGTAATCTTTGTAGTAAGCTTCTGCTCTCAATGTTTGCCCGGGTCTTGTAAACGTATAATTTAAAATGTAATGTCTTGCTTTCTCACTTTCAAACTGATGGTATTTAGAAAATTTAATATAATCTACAACTGGCGTTTGAGAATAATCTCCGTAAGCAAAAGAGAATTGACTGCTTTTTGAAGCTTTATAACCTAATGAAGCTCTTGGCGCAATATTATTTTCATTTAAAAGACTGTTGTTTGAATATCTTAAACCGACTTTTAAAGCTAATTTTTTAGAAAACATAATATCGCCTTCAGTGTAAGCTGCAAAAATGTTAGAATCGTAACCATTTGTAACATCAAGAGCGACATTATCTGCTACATTTTCGTCATATTTTGTAATGAAATAATCAGATCCGAAAGATAATTTAAAGTAGTTTGAAAACTTCTTGCTAAATTTCAATTTCAGTTGCGCTGCATTTTCTTGGCTATTTACTCCTGTAATATCATATTTCAGTTTGTTTTTGCTGTAACCGTAACTAACTCCAGAAGTAATCTGCCATCCAGTTCCAAAACTCCCTTTATAAGATGAATTCAAATAGAAGTTATTGTTGTTCATGTCAGTTCGAATCGGATTCTCGAAATTGACGTTTTTCTGATTCAAATCAAATTTTTCAGAATCAAATGAAGCATACAGCTTAAATATTCCGTTTGTGAAATTGTATCTGTAAACTGTTTCACCCCCAAGCGATTGATACGGATTGTTCCAATCTACATTTTGTGGAATAACAGCCTGATAAGGCGCTAAATTCACATACATCATATTGACACTTAAAGAGCTTTTTTTGAATTTTTGAGTATTTCCTAAACTCAAACCAACGGTCATTAATCCAATATCTGTTTTTTCATGATCTTCTTCATCTTGCGTATTTAAAAGTAAAACACTTGATAAAGCTTCACCATATTCTGCAGAATACCCTCCAGTAGAAAATGCAATTCCGCTGAACAAGAATGGAGAAAAACGGCTTCTAGTCGGTAAATTATTGGTTGTTGCACCGTAAGGCTGCGCTACACGAATTCCATCTACAAAAGTTTGAGTTTCGCTCGCTTCACCTCCACGCACAAACAAACGTCCGTCTTCGCCAACCGTCTGCGTTCCTGGCAAAGTCTGCAATGCCGCCACAATATTTCCAGCAGAACCTGCTGTGGTCACAATATCTAAAGGTTTTAAAACTGAAACTCTCGCCTTATCTCCAGATTCTAAAGTTCCCGCTGTAATGACAACAGCATCTAGAGCATTAACATTTTCTCTTAATTTTACCGTTTGATCTTTATAATTGGCAACATCAATTTCTTGCTTGTAAGTCTCAAAAAGTAAAAAACTAACCACTAGAAACTTGTTTCCTGTTTCTGCAGTTTCAAAAGAAAAATCTCCAGTCTCAGAACTTGTTGCTCCATCGTAAGTTCCGTCAATGTAAATATTTGCACCTGCAACTGGTTTTCCTTTTTGATCTACTACTTTTCCTGAAATAGTATTTTGAGCAAAAATTAAAGCTGTAAAAAATAAAAAACTAAGGGTAAAAAATAATCTGGTTTTCATGTCATCTTTGGTTTTTGATGAAGCAAATGTATTTTAACAATTCATGTTAAAAAATATATAATAACCCAATTGTAGATTTTCGAGGATGAGTTGTAAAATACTAATTTGTATCTTAGCTAGGAAAACCAAAAACATTATTTTATGTCAGAAAGTAAACGAATTTCAAATTTATATCAGTCTATTTACAACGGGAATCCTTGGCTTGAAGTTAATTTAGACAATACTTTAAAAAACGTTACAGCTGAACAGGCTTACAGAAAAATAAACCCAAACCTTAATACAATTTGGGAAATTGTAAATCATTTGATTCAATGGAGAAGGAATATTTTACAACGTATGCAAGGAGAAACAATCATAACTCCAGACCATAATTATTTTGTTCCTGTAATAGATCCTTCTGAGGCTGCTTGGGAACAATCGCTTCAAACGCTTGCAAAATCCCAAGATTCCTGGAATGCTTTTTTTGAAAGTTTTGATGATGAAGATTTAGCGAAAATTTACGTGAATAATGGTCATACTTATTACGAGCACATTCACGGAATTATCCAACATGATGTATATCATTTGGGACAGATTGTTATTTTGAAGAAACTGCTTTAATTATAAAAAAAATTTTCGCACAGTATTGTCATTTCGACGAAGGAGAAATCTTCGTTGGGAGCTCGACAAAGATTGACGGCTTTCTTTTACGGAGTTCCTTGTGAAGATTTCTCCTTCATCGAAATGACAAAATTGAGACTAATTCTAAAATTAATTGATCAAATGAAGACCTCAATTTTTATTCTAGCATTTTTATTTTTTAATGCCATCGGTTTTTCACAAGAAACCGAAGTGAAATACGATGAAGCTTTGGCCAAATCACTTCACGCCGACGAATACGGAATGAAGAAATATGTTTTTTGTCTTTTGAAATCTGGAAGCAATACAACGGCTTCTAAAGAAGAAACCAAAAAACTCTTTGCTGGCCACATGGAAAATATTGGAAAATTGGCCAAAGAAGGAAAATTGGTTGTAGCTGGACCTTTTATGAAAAATGACCGAAATTATCGTGGGATTTATATCTTTAATGTCGAAACGATTGAAGAAGCCAAAGCCCTTGTTGCCACTGATCCAGCCATAAAAGCCAATTTACTCGAAGCCGAATTAACGCCTTGGTATTGCACCGCTGCTTTGCAGGAAACTGTAAAAATACATGACAAAATTGCCAAGACGAAAATGTAAAATATGAAAACCGAAAAAGAAAAAATGATCTCTGGCGAATATTACAATGCCTTTGATCCAGAATTGGTAAAAGGTCGTCGTGCGGCAAAAAACCTTTTGCATAGCTTAAATGTAAAAGAATACAGAGTTACCAAAAAAGCAAAAGAGATTTTAAAGGAATTAATTCCAAACGCAGGAGCTGGTTTTTATATTGAACCTCCTTTTCACTGTGATTACGGTTATAATATTTTTGCTGGCGAAAATGTTTATTTTAATGTGAACTGTGTGGTTTTGGACTGCGCGTCTGTAACAATTGGGTCAAATGTGTTTATCGCGCCAAACGTTCAGATTTATACTGCTTCTCATCCGCTTGACGCTGAATTGAGAAAAACATTAGAAAATGCGTATCCAGTTACAATTGGAGACGATTGCTGGATTGGCGGAAACTCGGTTATTTGTCCAGGTGTGACTATCGGAAAAGGCTGTGTCATTGGCGCTGGCTCTGTCGTTACAAAAGATATTCCAGACAATTCGCTTGCTGTTGGAAATCCTGCAAAAGTTATTCGAAAATTAAATCAAGAACCTGAATCCACAAAATAATGCTTACCCTTAATAAAGTTCATCATATTGCCATTTTATGTTCCGATTACGAAAAATCGAAATATTTTTATACCCAGATTTTAGGCCTGACTGTCATTAGAGAAATCTATCGCGAAGAACGCCAATCTTATAAATTAGATTTGGCTTTGAATGGCACTTATATTGTCGAATTATTCTCTTTTCCAAATCCGCCGCAAAGACCTTCAAGACCAGAAGCGGTTGGTTTGCGTCATTTGGCTTTTGAAGTAATTAATCTAGAAGAAACGATTGCTTTTTTAACTTCAAAAAATATAGAATCAGAACCGATAAGAATTGATGAAACCACAGAAAAACGTTTCACTTTTATTGCAGATCCTGATTTATTGCCGATTGAGTTTTATGAAAGATAGTTTTTTGCCACAAAGGCGCTAAGACGCAAAGATATTTCGCATTTTTTGTCATTTCGACGAAGGAGAAATCTCCGCGAGAAGCTCTACAAAGATTGGCGATTTTGCTTGCGGAGTTACTTGTGAAGATTTCTCCTTCGTCGAAATGACAAACTACCTGTTTAGTCTTTGCCTTAAATAAAAAACTTTGCGTCTTAGCGCCTTTGTGGCAAAACCTTAACACGAAAGCTTTTCTTACTAATCCCCATTTTAACACACTAAATTCAAGATTTCCTATAAAAAACCGAATTTGATGCTTAATTTTGTAACCCGCACAAAAAAAGTGCGATTTCAAATTTACTTCTGATGAACAAAACGGCGCAAATCAAAAAAAATCATCAATTAATCAAACTTCGAAAATTAGTTATTGTTTCTATCTTAATTGGCTTCCTTTCTGCTTTTCTCGGAATTTCGCTCAAAAAAATAACTGAATATTACGAAGAGATTTTCTTTCACGAAGTATCAGTTCATCCCATATTTTATATCGTATTTCCAGTTTTCGGTCTGTCGGTAATTTATTTCTTAAGGCAATACCTTTTCAAGAAAAAAGAAAACAAAGGAATCAAGGAAGTTTTTGAAAGCACGGCATCAAAATCTAAAAATCTCCCATCTTATAAAATTCCATCACATTTCATAAACGGATTATTAACCGTTATTTTTGGAGGTTCAACAGGAATTGAAGTTTCTACAGTTGTTGCTACGGCAACTATTGGTTCTGTTGCACACGAAAAAGAAAATGTTTTCCGTCAATACAAAACAGAATTAATCTGTGCGGGTGTTGCAGCCGGAGTTACAGCACTTTTCAGCAGTCCGATCGCTGGCGTTTTATTTGCTTTCGAAGTAATTTCCAGAAAAGTAACACGAGCATTTGTAATTTCGAATTTAATAGCTGTTTCAATTGCTTTTGGTTTATTGACAATTTTAAAAGAAGAGCCTTTATTTGCGGTTTCCATTACAACATGGCATTTAAAAGCGATTCCGTATTTCATTCTTTTAGGAATTTTATCGGGAATAAATTCGGTTTACCTAACACGCTGCGTTTTATTCTTCAAATCACAATTTGGAAAAATCGATACGCATTATTATAAAATCATTATTGGTTCTGCAGTATTAAGCATTTCATTATTCTTTTTTCCGCAATTATATGGAGAAGGTTATCACGCCATTAAAGGAATTTTTGGAAATGCACATCAAGCGCAACTGACTATAACTTTAGCTTTGACTTTTATTGGGATTTTGATTTTAAAACCCATAGTTACTTCAATTACATTGGCTTCTGGCGGTGATGGTGGTGTTTTTGCACCAAGTTTATTTATTGGAGCATTTTTAGGATTGTTACTGGCTTCTATTTTAAATAGCTTTTTCCATGTAAATGTGATTCCGGTCAACTTCATGATTATCGGAATGGCTGCAGTTTTAAGTGCGAGTATCCACGCACCTTTCACAGCGATTTTCTTAGTTTGCGGTTTAACAAACGATTATACTTTGTTTTTCCCAATTTTGGCAGTTTGCTTGATTTCAAAATACACAGCCAAAACAATTTATCCGTACACCGTTTACAGTTATTCTCCAAGCTTAGTTAAATAATTTCAGACTAGTATAATCTGAAGATAAAAAACATACATCAAAGTATATTTAAAAGCATAACGAGTAAAATATAATACCACAATAATGCCAACAGAAAAAATAAAAAGAAGCTATCGCAAAACACGTTACATTCTTTATAAGGAAACTTTAATTGATTATAAAGAACACTTTTGGTCGTTTTTAGGTTCGTTTGTCGGAATCGGGATTTTAGCCTATCTTGAATCTTCACAATTTACAGGCAGTGATGTAGTTTATTTAATTGGCTCTTTTGGTGCGTCGAGTGTTTTGATTTACGGAATCATACAAAGTCCGTTTTCACAACCCCGAAATTTAATTGGAGGACATCTTATTTCAGCTTTTATTGGTGTCACTGTAAACAAACTAGTGCCAGATATTGTCTGGATAACTGCTCCTCTTGCGGTATCGCTTTCCATTATTTTCATGCAGATTACAAAAACATTGCATCCGCCTGGAGGTGCAACAGCTCTAATTGCAGTTACAGGTTCAGCACAAATAAAAGGTTTAGGCTATATGTATGTGATTTCGCCAGTTCTAGTTGGTGTTTTAATTTTATTTGTAATCGCTTTGATTTTTAATAATATTACTTCAAGCAGAAGTTATCCAAGTCATAGCACTTATCACAAACATTATCATAAAATTAGAAAAAAATTGGCGAGAAAGTAGAAGTTTTCGAGTCTCGTTTGTCTCCTTAAGCGGAGTCGAAGGGCACTCCTATTGGAAAAAGGCTTCGATTCCCTTCAGCCAGACAAACTAATTGAAAATCAACTTTCTAAAATCTTTTCAACAAATCGCAATTCGAGATTCGAATTTCGTTTTTTATATTTTACCTTTGACCTCTCAATAAAAACAAAGATTATGGTTTATAAATTTAGAGTTATTCTAGACGCCGAAGAAGATATTTTTAGAGACATTGCAATTCTTGAAGATGATACTCTTGAGGATTTACACAATGCAATCTTCAATGCTTTTGGCTTTGACGGATCAGAAGTGGCTTCATTTTATACTTGTGATGATACTTGGAATCAAGAAGATGAAATTCCGCTTTTTGATACAGGAGATGTTCCTGGCGAAATAAGAACCATGAACGATTATCCGTTATCTAGTATTTTAGACAAAGAAAACACAAAGATTATCTACGTTTATGATTTTATCAGCATGTGGACTTTCTTAGTTGAATTGGCTGCTATTGAAGATGAAGCTGTTGGAGCAACTTACCCAGAAACTTTATTTTCTCACGGTGAAATGCCAGACGAAGCTCTTGAAAAAAACTTCGAAGCCGATGACATGCACAATGATATCTACGGAGAATTTGAAGACGATCTAGACGAAGACGATCTTGACATGTTCGAAGGCGATGACAGCTTCGAAGATTATGGATTTGAGGAGAATTGGAACTAATTTAAGGTTCTAAGGTTCTGAGATGCTAAGGTTCTAAGGTTTTAATTTTTGAAAGTTTTTTCTTATTTTTAATTCTTCGAATTAAAAATATTAAGCATGAGCAATTTTAGAACTTTACTGGTTTGGCAGAAGTCTATGACCTTGATTACCAAAATTTATTCCTTAACAAACAAATTTCCAAAAGAAGAAGTTTTCGGATTAACTTCACAAATTAGACGAAGCTCGATTTCTATTCCCAGTAATATTGCTGAAGGATTTGGCAGAGAAAGTGATAAAGATCTTTTACGCTTCTTAAACATTTCTGTTGGCTCTTTATTTGAGATGCAAACGCAATTAGAAATCGCAAAAAATATATCTTATTTAAAAGAAGAAGATTTTAACAATTTATACGAGGATAGCCGAGAGGTGGAAAGAATGTTAGTTTCTTTTATTAAAAAAATAAAAGACAGAACCCGTTAGTACCTTAGCATCTCAGAACCTCAGTACCTAAAAAAATATGATAAACTTATTCAACACCCACATCGACACGCTGTCAATACACCGCGTAGGAAACAAAAGCCGTAACGAAGCGATTTTTTTATCAGAGCAGCCGTTTAATTTAAATGACGAAATTGTGCCGCTGATAAAAGAATTCTTTTTTAAGCCTTTTAGAGAAAAAGAAGAAAACTATTATCAGTTTGCACACGAAGTGGACTTGGACTACAACGACATGTTTAAATATGCAACTGAGATTTTTGCTAATCCTTCAAATGTTCATGAGGTTTCTAAAAACATCACAAAACATTTATTTGAGCAGTCAAACCATCCGCATATTAAGAACGGAGAGGTTTATGTAACATATTTGACCAACTTAAGCATTGATAATAATGTTGTTGATGCAATTGGTATTTTTAAAAGTGAGTTACAGGCTGACTTTTTACAGTTTGAAGAAAAAGGAAGCAACCTTGAAATGATTTTACAGCAAGGAATTAACTTGAGTAAATTGGATAAAGGATGTTTGATTTTCAATTACAAAAAAGAAGAAGGATACAAAATCCTGACTGTAGACAGCAACCGTTATGATGCGCGTTACTGGTTAGAGCACTTTTTATCTGTAGATGCTTTTGAAGATGAAAATTTCATCACTAAAAAATATTTAAAATTCTGTCAAAACTTCGCAAAAGACGTGGTATTGCCAGCAGAAGACAAGAAAGAGGAAGTAATGTTTATGAACCGATCTGTGAATTATTTCGCTAAAAACGATCAGTTTGAGGAGCAGAATTTCTTGAATGAAGTACTAGACAATCCTGATTTGATTCCTGAATTTAAAAACTATAAAGTTGATAAAGGAGAAAAATACAGCATCGAAGATGTAACCTCATTCCCTATTGCCAACGCAGCAGTTTCTGACGCTAGAAAATCGATTAAAAACGTAATTAATCTGGATACTCATATTCAAATTAAAATGGATTTCATTAATCCTGAAAGTGCAGAGAAATTTGTTGAAAAAGGCTGGGATGAAGAAAAACAAATGTATTACTACTTAGTTTACTTCAACAAAGAAGAAAAAAGCTAAGAAGTTTTCATTTTCTATTACTTACTTATTTAATACAAAAAACGGCGATTACAAATGTAACCGCCGTTTTTTATTTGATAGATTTTATATTCTAAAATAAAGAAAATATCGCTTTTAAAATATCATCGTAAACTTGTTTGTCTTTTTCTCCGGCTCGAGCCAAAACTCTAATTCCAGAATAATTATTGAAAATAAATCTTGAAAGTGATCTTGCATCTTGTTTCTCTGAAATCTGGCCTAATTTCTGTCCTTTTCTTACAGCATTGCAAAAAACATCTTCCACTACTTTCTGATTATCGTGAACAATTTTTGCGATCTCTGGATCATGCATTGCCAATTCAACTGCAGAATTCACCATAAAACAGCCTTTTGTAATTCGATCTTGAAGACTTTCTATAACCGCTTGCTTGAAAATTTCTGTTAATGCCGTTTTTATATTTTCAGCATTTTCAAAAAGCTCATTAAGGCTATCTAAATTTTGCTTTTGATATCGTTTTAATGACTTTACAAAAAGCTTTTGCTTATCTCCAAAAGTATCATACAAACTAGAACGGCTTAATCCTAAATGATTTACCAAATCCTGCGCAGAAGTTCCGTTGTAACCTTTGTGCCAAAAAATCTCAATTGCTTTATCTAAAGCCTGATCTTCATTAAATTCTTTCGTTCTAGCCATAATATTCAAACTAAATTCTTCACAAAGATACAAAAATACGGAACAATCGTTCCTGAATTAGTTAAAAAAATTATAGCACTGTATTTACGATAAGCCCACCGTCAACCACAATATCTGATCCTGTAATAAATGAAGCATCGTCTGAGGCTAAGAAACTAACTGTTTTTGCAACTTCCGCTGATTGTCCAAAACGTTTCAATAAAATCTTTTCTCCTAAAGCAGATCCTAAACCTTCAACTTCTTCTTTTTCTAATCCAACTTTTCCATATAAAGGTGTTTCAATTGGACCAGGAGAAACCGCATTTACTCTAATTTTCCTTGAAGCCAATTCTACAGCAAAAACTTTATTTAAAGATAATACTGCTGCTTTACTCGCTGCATAAACGCTAGAATTTGGCATTCCGACATGAGCATTTACAGATGTATTAAAGATAATTGAACCACCGTCATTCAAAATTGGAAGCACTTTTTGAACTGTAAAATAAACTCCTTTTACATTCACATTCATAATACTGTCATAATGCTCTTCTGAAGCTGAATCTACTGGAGCAAAAGCGGCAATTCCAGCATTCAGGAATAAAATATCCACCTTCCCGAATTTTGATTTTACTTCTTCAACTAAATTATCAATCGATTTTAAATCAGCTTGATCTGCAACGATTCCAGTAACGTTTAATTCTTTTTCTGCTTTTGCTAAAGCTTCTTTGTTTCTTCCTGTTACAATTACTTTTGCACCTTTTGCTACTAAATCAGCAGCAGCTGCATATCCAATTCCACTGTTTCCACCTGTCACGATTGCTACTTTGTTTTCTAAATTTTTCATTTTATTTGTTTTTAAGTTATTGATTATTCAATTATTATGGTACAAAGATATAATAACGGAACGATCGTTCCGTTATTATGTTTGTTAATTTTTTGTTAAAACTAAAACTGACTTTTGTGACGCGTTTATTTTAAAGGCAATCAGCTATTTAACTATAAGCGAAAGAAATTACAAAATGTCGTACATTCTTAATTTATGCTTAATTTTGCATTAAAAAATAACTCAGATGGATATTCAATTTTTTAAAGAAAGTCCTTTTACCACTATAATTTCATTTCATAAGCTTATTGAATCTTTTGAAGAAATTGCTCGGTCAGATGTTGATTACAGATCAAACTATGCCAAAGCGATTTTAGAACAAATTGAATTAATTCCGGAACTTAGGACTGGAATCCAGGATTATTCGGTTATCAAAAACAATGAAGCTTTAATTAAGAATATCTTAGCCGATTTATTTCCAACTGCATTGACGCACAATGAAATAAAAGCGGTTACGATTCCATTCCAGAACATCTCATTTAATTATACGGAGCGTTTTAAGAAAATCTTGAAAAATGCCGGAGATGAATTTTATATGGAAATTCGTGATTTTAGCGAACATCAATTCTATATCAATAACTGCTGTTTAATTCTCAGCAATTATTACAAACAGCACGTTGATTTCAATCAGCCCTTTTTTTATGACATTCCGAACGAAAATGGAATTGAAAAACATTATCGTATTTTATACAATGCTGATTTCATGGAAATTACACCGACTGAAAACGCTGTTCCGCTAACTCAAGAAGATATCGATCAATTATTAGACAACTATAACGACATCAATTTATGGAAATCTAAATTTCCAAAAGGAAGTTGGATTTTAAGAGGTTTTGGAATTGTTTCATTATTTGATGCTACCACAGAAAGTGCTATTTCTATTTTAAAAAGTAATTTGTTGAAACCTGGCCCTAAAACAGTTACGACTGATGAGGAAGTTTCTAATATATTTCAATCCATTTTTAATCTTCCAAATTTGAAAGTCGGATTTATTATTTATAATTCCGAAGAAGAGAAATTTATCAGACCGGCAAAATACGAAAATCAGATGAAAAGCTTTCTTCTTTCTGACGATCAGGAAGTGGATTGCAAAAATGCTTTTTTTGGATGTTCTTTCGAAAATCTATTAGACAATCAAGAGCCTTTTGTAATTTCTAACGTCAGCAAGTTTACCAAAGAATCTACAAACAAAAGACTCGGCGAACATTTACTGTCACAAGGCATTCAAAGCTGTATTTTTGCTCCTGTCATTAAAAGTGGACATTTATTGGGCGTTGTGGAACTGGTTTCAGAAAATCCAAGAGATCTGAACAGTGTAAATGCTACAAAACTCGATTTGGTTCTGCCGTATTTAACTGATACGATTGATCGCTATAATACCGATATGCAACATCAGATTGAAGCGATTATTCAGCGCGAATATACTACCATTCACCCGAGCGTATACTGGAAGTTTAAGAGAGAATCGCAAAATTACTTTCAGAATATGAATCATACTAAAGATTATATTTTTAAAGAAATTGTTTTTAAGAATGTATATCCGCTGTATGGTCAAATAGATATAAAAGGTTCGTCTGAACACCGAAACGAAACGGTTAAAATTGATTTAAAAAGTCAACTTACAGCTCTGTTAGAGATTTTTGATAATCAAGACTCTAATTCAAATCTTGTTCTGTTGGAACAAAGAAAATTTGAATTGGAATCGCTTAGAAGCGAATTGGATTTTCCTTTAAAGGCAGATACAGAACAGCATGTACAGCGTTATATTGAAGAAGAAATTCATCCGATATTAAAAAACACTAAAAGCAATCCAAAAAGTAAAAAGCTTGAAGAATTGTATTTTGAAAAACTGGATGAAAAAACCGGCATGTTTTATCAGGAAAGAAAGAAGTTTGACAATGCCATGTCGATTATCAATAAAAGATTGGCAACGGTGTTAGACAGAAAACAAGTTGAAGCCCAGCAGATTTATCCGCATTACTATGAACGTTTTAAAACGGATGGTGTTGAGCACAATTTATATATTGGAGCTTCTATTTCGCCAACAAAACCATTCGATATTATGTATCTGCATAATCTTCGTTTATGGCAATTGCAGACTTTATGCGAAATGGAACTAGAACACCATGATCTTAAAGAATCTTTACCATATGAATTGGATGTCACGTCACTGATTCTGGTTTTTAGTTCTGCGCTTTCTATACGTTTCAGAATGGATGAAAAACGTTTTGATGTAGATGGAACTTACAATGCAAGATATGAAGTAGTTAAAAAACGAATTGACAAATCTCATATCAAAGGCACAAACGAAAGAATTACTGAAAAAGAGAAAATTACAATTGTTTACTCTCAAAATAGTGAAGAAGCAGAATATTTAAAATATATTAAATACCTGCAACATAAAAAAATTCTTGAACCTTCTATTGAACAATTTGAAGTTGAAGATCTTCAGGGAGTTTCTGGTTTGAGAGCGATTCGTGTGAAAGTAATCAACAATAATTCGAATCCAGGAATTAAAAAAATAACCTATCAGGATTTATTAGATGAGCTCAACTAAATAGTTGAGCTTTTTTTGTTTTTAAAAACATAGATTTTGAAAACCGATAAAAGGCATTTCATTTTTTTGAAAAAAACATAGTCGCACCTAACATGAAAAAAGCTTTGTCAAAGTCTAAACTTTGACAAAGCTTTCTGAATTTTGAGCTATGTGTGAGAAACAAGTTTCTTTCTCTATTCTTTTTAACACAGAAAGACCTATGTTTCTATGTGTTTAAAATTTTAATTTAAATAGACTTAAAAGCAATCACAAACGCAATTACCGTTATGATAATTCCAAACATGAAAAAATTGTAGGCAATTCGGAGTAAATTATATTTTCGCTGTAAAACCAATCCCAAATAATACAAATCTTTAATCATGGTTGAGTATAAATAATCACGGTCTTTCATCATTTCGTTCATTGCCCAATCATAATCTTCGAGCGGCATTTTGTAGAAATTTCCAAAAAACATCAAATTCACTTTTTTAGCTTCTACATCATCACGAGTAAAAAATCCAGATGTTACTTTTGGACGTGTAGAAAGAATCGCAAAAATAATTGTAATTACACTCGACATCAGCATAATAAACGTTGGCACGACCAAATGCGCATTTTTCGGACTATCCAATTTTGGAATAATAGAAGACAAAGCTATCGAAATAATAATGGCATTTACAGACAATAAAATATTGGCTTTGCTATCTGCAATACCGCTTAAACGCGTATGATTTCCAAGAGTGACACGAAATAAAGTATCAATTCCACGATCTGGTTTATCAGCTTTTTCAGCCTTCTCTCTTTTTTTATTTTCTTCTTCGAGTGCTGCGGCGGCTTTCAATTCCTGTTTATTGATTTTTTTCTGAATTAATAAAAGATTTTTTTCTTTCAGAGGCTGCCATTTTCTCAAGGCGTAATCTGTGTAGAATCTGTGTTTATTCAATAAAAAATTCAGGTTTTCTCTAGTCCATTCCTCATTAGAAAAACTCACTATACCTGCATTTTTTAATTCCAAACGCAATAATTCGCAAGTTGTCGCATATTCAGCTCCCATTAAATGGGCATAATCTGCATCTCTGATAATCTTTTCTAAATGTGTTCTAGGCTCATATTCTTTAACCGTAGCTAGAATCAAACTCGAAACAAGCGCGATAAATTCTTCCGATTTTCCTTTTTCTCGTAAAAACTCAGCAGCAATTTTTGTACTTGTTTTTTCATGATTTTCATACCCTTCAATATATCCCGTATCATGAAACCATGCAGCAACCAAAAGTGCTTCCTTATCCTCACCGCTTACATCTTCTTTTTTGCAAAGTTCTTTGACTGCAGTAACAACTGTAAAAGTATGATTAAAATTATGGTAAGAATATAAATTAGAAAGTTTATCTTTGAGTAAATTACTCACGAAATCTTCGGATTGTTCTATTAGATTCATAAAGAATATTTTTATACCACTAAATTATGAAATTGTTTTTGGATAATCATTTTATTGCTAAGATTAAAAACTATTCATTAGCAATTATTGCCCTATTCATTGTTTACGCCTGCGCCACTCGCAAACCGCAATACGGAAAAAATGTTAGTGCCAACGAAACAGAAAACGCAACAGACACCATAAAAATTGCACATACTTTTTTCCTTGTTGGAGATGCTGGAAATGCCGACGAAGAACAGGCACAGCAAACGCTTGAACTTCTGCATAAAAAACTTAAGAAAGCAAGTAAGAAGTCAACGCTTCTTTTCTTAGGCGACAACATTTATCCGAAGGGATTTCCGGGCGATAAGCATCCTGAGGATAAGGCTTTAGCAGAAACTAAATTAACCAATCAATTAAAATTAACTGAAGGTTTTAAAGGAAAAACAATCGTAATTCCTGGAAATCATGATTGGTACAGCGGTATCAAAGGGCTAGAACGTCAAGCTGATTTTGTTACGAAATATTTAAATGATAAAAAAGGTTTTCTCCCAAGGAAATCCTGCCCTATTGAAAACGTAAAAATAGATAGCACGACTACTTTGATAGCTGTTGATAGTGAATGGTTTCTTGAAGACTGGAACGATCATCCAACAATCAATGATAATTGCGAAATTAAAACCAGAGAAGCTTTTTTTGAAGAACTCGAAGGCCTTTTAAACAAAAATCAAGAGAAAACCGTTGTTTTGGCTATTCATCATCCCTTACTAAGCAACGGAACACACGGCGGGCAATTTTCATTAGAAAAACAATTATTTCCTTTAGAGCAAAAAATTCCGCTTCCGATAATTGGTTCATTCATTAATTTGTTGCGAAAAACTTCTGGTGTAAATCCGCAAGATATCCAGAACAAACAATATACGATTTATACTAAAAGGATTAAAACCCTTTTGCAAAAGCAGAAAAATGTGATTGTAGTTTCTGGTCACGATCATAATCTGCAATATATCAGCAAAGAAAATATCCAGCAGATTATCAGCGGAGCAGGCTCAAAATCGGAAGCCGCACGAGCGATCAATCCTTATGATTTTTCATATGGCGGAAATGGTTATGCAACATTAACTATGTTTAAAAGCGGAGATGCAAAAGTTTCTTTTTATGGAAATGAAAATGGCAAAGAAAAGTTGCTTTTTGAGCGAGAGATTATAAAAGCCAAAGAAATTAACTGGGCTTCTGATATTCCCAACAAGTTTCCTGAAACTGTGACCACTTCGATTTATTCTCCAAAAATGACTCAAAAAAGTGCATTTCACAGATTTTTATTCGGCCAGCATTATAGAAAATATTACAGTCTACCGATTGAAGCGAGAATTGCTACAATTGACACTTTAAAAGGAGGCTTAAAACCCATTCGCGAAGGCGGGGGACATCAATCCGTTTCATTAAGAATGTCTGATCCTCAAGGGCGTGAATATATCATGCGTGCTATGAAAAAAAGTGCGACTGTATTCTTGCAATCAGTGGCTTTTAAAGATCAATATGTGGTAAATGAATTTGAAAAAACATACGCCGAAGATTTTTTGTTTGATTTTTACACTACTTCTCACCCTTATTCTTCTTTCGCTATTGGAAGCATGTCTGATCAAATTGGATTGAGGCATACGAATCCAATCCTGTACTATATTCCAAAGCAAAATGGTCTAGGCGAGTTTAATGCGAGTTTTGGAGACCAATTATATATGGTTGAAGAAAGACCTGCTGACAATCATCTTGATGGCAAAAATTTTGGAAAACCAAGTAACATCATCGGAACTGATGATATGATGCTGAACCTTCATAAAGATGAAAAATATACTGTTGATGAAAAAGAATATATCAAAGCGCGTTTGTTTGATATTCTTTTAGGCGATTGGGACAGGCATAGCGATCAATGGCGTTGGGCTGAATATAAAGAAGATGGTAAAGTGATTTACAGACCAATTCCAAGAGATCGTGATCAAGCATTTGTAAAATACGATGGCGCCTTGCTTTCGCTTATAATGAATATGCCTCCTCTTCGTCATATGCGAACTTTTAAAGGTGATAGAATCAATGTAAAATGGCTTGGAAGAGAACCATATCCTATGGATTTGGCATTTCTAAAAACTGCTGGAGAAAAAGAATGGGTTGAACAAGCCAAATACATTCAGGAAAACTTAACAGATGCAGATATCGATGTGGCTTTCAAAAACATGCCAAAAGAAGTTCAAGACGAAACGGTTGATGAAATCAAAGCAAAACTAAAAAGCAGAAAAAAAGATCTTCAGAAATATGCTCGCGAGTATTCTGAAGTGTTAGATAAAACCGTTATGATTGCGGGAACAGATAAAAAAGACAAGTTTGTTTTAAATCATAATGTAAAGAAAGGTATTGAAATTCAGGTTTTCAGAATTAAAAAAGAAGGAGATGAATTGCTTTACACCAAAAACGTAACTGATGCTAAGACCAAAAATCTTTGGATTTACGGATTAGATGATAATGATGTTTTTGAAGTAAAAGGAAACGAAAAATCTAACATTAAAATTCGTTTGATTGGAGGTCAGAACAACGACACTTATAACATTGAAAACGGAAGAAAGGTTATTGTTTACGATTTCAAATCTAAAGAAAACACATACAATCTTGATTCTAAAACGCAAACTCAGCTTACAGACGATTACGAAGTTAATGCTTACAATTACGAAAGGCCAAAATATAATGTAGTATCTGGTCTTCCAAACATTGGCTATAATCCAGATGATGGTGTAAAAGTAGGTGTTAATGTCAATTATACGGTTAACAATTTTAAACAAAATCCGTACACACAAAGACATATTTTTAATGCCTTCTACTATTTTGCAACTGGCGGTTTAGAGTTTAATTATGCCGCACATTTCCCTGGTTTATTGGGCAAATGGGTTATTGATGTGGAATCATTGTATACAACTCCAAATTTTGCCATGAACTATTTCGGTTATGGAAATGAATCGCAATACGACGATGATTTAGGAATGGATTACAATCGTGTGCGCATTAGAAAATTTAATGCTTCGGGTGCTATTCGTCATGTTGGAAGATATGGAAGCGAATTTAGCATTCAACCCATTTTCCAAAGAATGACGGTTGAAGATACAGAAAATAGATACATCAACATTCCGGGTATTGTAAATCCAAATGTATTTGACAGTCAGAATTACGGAAGTTTAAAAGTAAAATATCTCTTTAAAAATTCAGATTTTGCCGCGAAACCTACATTAGGAATGTATTTTATGATCGCAGGAACATGGACGACAAATCTTGACGACACAAAAAAGAATTTCCCTACTCTTGAAAGTGTTTTAGGATTTACGCATAAAATTGATCACAACGGAAAATTGATATTAGCCACTTATCTTAAAGGAAAGGCCATTTTCAACAATAATTACGAATTCTATCAAGGTGCTTCTCTGGGAGGCGATACTGATTTACGAGGTTTTAGAAATGAGCGTTTCTTAGGAAATTCTTACTTCTCTCAAAGCTCTGATTTACGCTTGAGCATAGGAAAAATCCGCAAAACGATTGTGCCTTTTACATACGGAATTTTAGGAGGTTTTGACTATGGAAGAGTTTGGCTTGATGGCGAAAATTCTAAAAAGTGGCACCAAGATTACGGCGGCGGACTTTGGCTGAATGCGATAAATGTTATTACAGCAAGAATCTCTTATTTCAAATCTCCAGACGAAATTGGAAGATTGATTTTTGGGGCAGCATATAGTTTTTAAAAAAAGAAGCTGAGATTCTGAAATGCTAAGGTTCTAAGTTTTTTTTGCCCTGAGTTTAAAAAAATAGCCACGAATTCACGAATGATTAGTTTAATTCGTGAATTCGTGGCTAACTTTTTTGCTTTAAAACTTAGTATCTTAGCAACTTAGAATCTTAGAGTCTAAATTCATAAACCTTACCTCCTATTTTGTTTGTTTTTTCGTCAGCGATAAGCAAAGTGTTGTTGTCTTTAAAAACGATGGCTTCTTTTTGTGAGAAGTGATTTAGGCTTATTTCGGTCTGCGTTCCTTTATGGAATAAATCTCCTTTAAAGTTTTTAAACAAAAGCACTTTATCGTGGCTTAATAAAGCAACTTTTTTTCCGTCAGGACTTATTGTCGCGCTGGTCAGCACACAATGATTGTAATTGTTGCAAGTTTTAAATTCCCCTATTTTAACTGCTTTTTGAGTTCCTGCAGCATTTCTGATTTTGTATATAAAAGCTGTCCCGTCAAAACCTTTGCTTCTATTTTTGGTAAAAAGATAGAAATAGCCACCTTGCTCAAAGAAACCTTCAACATCGTAAAACATTTCTTTTTTCTTTGGCGGAAATTCCTTTTGCTCTGGGTATGAAAATGAAATTTTATATTCAGCTTTAGCTACATCATGATTCAATTCATTTTTTGGAAGCTTATAAATGCACAAATCTCTTCTTTCATTATCATTATTTCCAAAATCTCCAATGTAGATATTTCCCGTTTTATCTCTTGTAATATCTTCCCAATCTACATTTGTAGCGTTTGAAATCGTAATGGTTTTGGCTAATTCCCCTTTAGAATCGATAGCATAAATAGCATTTTTATTTCCGCTGTCTTCCAATGTATACAAGGTTTTGGTTTCAGGAAAATAAGCGATTCCCGAAACTTCTTTTAATTTTTTCGGAAGCGAATAAAGTTCTTTTAAATCAGAACCAGATTGTTTCTGGCAAGCTAATAAAACTATTGAACAGATAACCAAAAAAGATTTTTTCATAAAACTATTTTTTAAAACCATATAATTTAAAAAGATTGGCTTAATTGATCTTGTATAATTTATATGATGAAATGATTTAAACTAAGTTAGTGTTTTTAAAATTACGGGTAATAAATTCAAATGCAGCGTGCATAATATGCCCCATTGATTTTGCATTTTTAAATTTCATATCGTTTGTATAACGGTACAATTCCATTTTTAATTGCAGTAAATGCTCCTGCGTTGAGATGGTATCGTGGCACATAATATTCAGCAATTTTTTTATTCTTGTTTCGGCTGAATGAATACGTTTTGCCAAAATCGCTCTTTCTTCATCCTTATATTGAATGATTGAACGTTCCTCTAATTTCTCCTTGATCAATTGAATCATCGGAAAATTTTCCTTGAAAAACTGCGGGCGATACACTTTAAAATTTCCTTCGTAACATTGCTGGTCAAAATCGATTGGACGAATTTTATAGACTACCTGATCAAAATCGTGAATCGGGACAATTACATAATTATACGCTCTCATATCACCCAAAAGACGAATCATACAGCGTTCGTTAAATTTGACAAACTCTTTGGCAATCTGTGCTTTTTCCATTTCACTACATTTGTCTAGCAGCGTATCCATAAAAACATCACCAGGAATTCCGATAATATGCTCTTCGATCAAAGTATCTTTATAAACCAAAAAGTTAATTTTATCTGGCGAAAGAATATCCTCCAATTCCAGTCCGTAAATACGAGACGCATCTGCTTTTTTGATGTAAAAATGGACATAGTTATCGTTGAGAATATTTCGGACCTTAATTCTAAAAGGTTTTGAATTTCCGAACGTACAATAATCAATTGCATCGACGTTTAGATATTGAATAATTTCACTATTACCATCAGAATGCAGAAGCGAGTATATTTTCTTCAGATTTAAATCAATTTCATTACGTTCAAATTCGCTATAATATACCCGAATCCAAAGCGTGTCGGTATCATTTTTATCGTAAACATTTATCGAACCCGAAAAACGCAGCAAGTCATCATAAAACACAGAAACTTTAGAAATACGTTCGTATCGCTCTAAATAACTTAAAAGTGGTTGTGTTAAAGGAAAAGACGGTTTTTTTAAAACCATTAAAGGCTCGCTCATTTTGAATATCTTTATTACAAATTTACGTCAATACGATTTAAAGTTAGAATTTAAAGTAACAAAAATCAACTTGGCTCGTCATACTAAAAAACTAAAACCAGAAAAATTTGGAAACCATATTAACCATTGAGAATTTAAGTAAAAGATACGGCCGTATTCAGGCTCTAAAAAATGTATCTTTTCAAATACAAAAAGGTCGTGTTTATGGCATTCTAGGGCCAAACGGCAGCGGAAAATCGACTACTTTAGGAATTGTATTGAATGTTGTCAATAAATCTTCTGGCAATTATCGCTGGTTTGATGGCAATGTTGAAACTCATGACGCCTTGAAAAAAGTCGGTGCCATTATAGAAAGACCCAATTTCTATCCGTACATGACGGCAGAGCAAAACTTAAAATTGGTCTGCAAAATCAAAAACATCAACTATTCTAAAGTCAATGAGAAACTGGAATTAGTTGGTTTGAGCGAGAGAAAAGACAGCAAATTCAGCACTTTTTCTTTAGGAATGAAACAGCGTCTAGCTATTGCGTCGGCACTTTTAAATGATCCGGAAATTTTAATTCTAGATGAACCCACCAACGGTTTAGATCCGCAGGGAATTCATCAGATTCGAGATATCATTAAAAAAATTGCCTCACAAGGAACTACTATTTTATTGGCTTCACATTTATTGGACGAAGTAGAAAAAGTATGTTCTCAAGTAATTGTTTTAAGAAAAGGTGAAGTTTTATATTCTGGTTCTGTTGACGGAATGTCTTCAAACGAAGGTTTCTTTGAAGTTCAGTCAAATGATAATCTTCTTTTAAAATCTTCTTTAATTGAGCATCCTGCCGTAGATAGAGTTTCTGAAGAAGACGGAAAAGTTCTGGTTTACTTAAAATCAGATTTATCAGCTTCAGAGTTAAATCAGTTTTTATTTTCTAAAAATATTGTATTAAGTCATTTAGTAAAACGTAAAAACAGTTTGGAAGCACAATTTTTAGAATTAACCAAAAACGCTATCGCTCAAAAAAACTAAACCATGAAAAGACTTCTTTCTATAGAATTGCAAAAAATCTGGATGAACAAAGCCAGTAAAATATTAACTCTAACTTATTTCATTTTACTTTCTTTTATAGCCTTAATTGCAGCTATAAAATTCGACATAGGACCTTTCAAATTTCATTTGGCAGAAATGGGGATTTTTAATTTTCCTTTTATCTGGCATTTTAACACTTATGTTGCCGCTTGGATGAAATTCTTTTTAGCAATTGTTATTGTTTCAATGATGGCAAATGAATATAGCTATGGAACTTTAAAACAAAACTTAATTGATGGTCTTAGCAAAAAAGAATTTATTCTATCGAAATTCTTAACTGTCGTTTTATTTGCCTTTGCATCTACTGTTTTTGTTTTTGTAATGAGCTTAATTCTAGGATTATGCTTTTCTTCTTACACAGAGTTCGGGATTATCTTTAGCGACTTAGATTACCTTTTGGCCTTTTTTGTAAAACTGACAGGTTTCTTTTCTTTCTGTTTATTTTTAGGAATCTTAGTAAAACGTTCTGCTTTTGCATTGGGTTTCCTTTTGGTTTGGAACATTCTTGAAGGTATTATTAAAGCTATTTTGGCATTCAAAGTTTTTCCCGAAAGCAACACTAATCAAAAAATAATGCAATTTTTCCCGTTGGAAGCCATGTCTAATTTAATTGTCAATCCAGGCCCGAGATTATCTGTCGTCAAAAATATTGGCACACAAATGGGAATTGAAACCGATGCTGATTTCAGCGTTGATTATTTTGCTGTTTTTATTGTTTTAATTTGGACTTTCGTATTTATACATTTTTCTTACAAATTATTAAAAAATAGAGATTTGTAGTATATTTGCTACTATGAGTCCTTCAAGAATTTTATTTCTAACATTCTTTTTGTGCTGTTTTTATAACAAAATCAGTGCACAGGCTATATCTGTAAATTCTACTGCCACACCAGTCGATTTAATTCAGAATGTTTTAATAAATAGTTCTTGTATTGATACTGAAAGTGTAAGTGCTTCAGGGAATCCGACTCCAAACCAACAGAGTTATGGTTCTTTTACGGGAGGTGCAAATTTTCCATTCTCTAGCGGAATCGTTTTAAGCACTTCCCCAAGCAAAAAAGCTGAAGGGCCGTATAAGCAACAAGAATCTGAAGGAGTTGAAGTCCCTGGATGGAATGGTGATGCTGATCTTAATCAGGCTTTAGGCATTAACAATAGTACACAAGCAACAGTTTTGGAATTTGATTTTATAGCATTGACCAACTCTATTAGCTTCAATTATATTTTTGCTTCGAATGAATATCAACTTAATTTCCCTTGTATTTATTCAGACGGATTTGCTTTTTTGATTAAAGAAGCTGGAAGCAGTGAAAACTATAAAAACCTTGCAGTCTTACCCAATACTACAACAGCAGTTTCGGCAACAACAGTCCATCCTAAAATTGAAACTGTAAAAGATGAGTACGGACTAACTTTAATTGGATGTGAAGCTGTTAATGAAAACTACTTTAATGGATATAATACCGATATAAGTCCAATTAATTATGCAGGTCAAACTGTAGTAATGAATGCCTCTACAAGTGTAATTCCTGACAAAAAATACCATTTAAAAATGGTTGTTGCCGATGATGCAACCAGAAAATACAATTCGGCAGTTTTTATTGAGGCAGGCAGTTTTGTAACGAAAATAAATTTTGGTGAAGATAGAACTGTAGCAAATAACAATCCTATCTGTTTTGGCGAAAATTATGTTTTAGACACCAATATAAGCTCAACAGCTTATACTTTTAAGTGGTTCAAAAAAGATGCTTCCAACAATTATGTTGAGATTCCTGGAGCAACGTCTTCCTCTTATACTGTACAAACATCGGGAATGTATAAAGTTGAAGCAAATTTGAGTGGCACAACATGTATTTCTACTGGAGAAATCAAAATTGAGTTTACGCCTCAAATTCAATCAACCAACACTTCTTTATTACAATGTGATGATGATGCCGATGGTTTCACCATTTTTGATTTAACGAAAGTTGCTAATATTGTAAAAAACAATAATCCGCAGATCACCAATCAAGGATATTACGAAACTTTGGCCGATGCACAGGCAAAAACAAATCCAATTTCAAATCCGCAGCGTTACACCAATAAAGCTGCGAATCAAATTGTTTTTGCTAGGATTGAAAATACTTTTAGTTGCAGTGCAATAGCTCAAATTACATTAAATGTTTCAAGCGCTGTAATTCCAAATCAGGCTCCAATTGCCAAGTGTGATGAAGATGAAACGCAAGACGGTTTATATCAATTTGATTTAGCGACAGAAGTAACTCCTCAAGTTTTAACGGGTCTGCCCTCTGGATTGATAGTCAATTATTTTTTGACAGCTTCAGATGCAGTTACAGAGACTAATCAGCTACCCAATATTTTTAAAAATACTACGCCAAATAGCCAAACTATCTACGCTCGTGCTGCTAATGGCTCAAACTGTTATGACATAACTCCTATCGAATTGATTGTACATACTTTTGACCCGCCTAATTTTGAAGATGTAACACAATATCTTTGTAAAGGTGATGAGATAACATTAGACGTTGCTACTGGCTTTAGTAGTTATATTTGGTCTAACGGAAGTACAACAAATTCAACCCAAGTTAATACCGCTGGTGATTACTCTGTGACGGTAACAGATGTAAATGGATGTAAAAAAACCAAAGTCTTCAAAGTAGTTTTATCTGAGCCAGCTACAATTACAGGAGCAGACGTAAAAGATTTCTCTGGAACAGACAATTCTGTGAAAATCTTGTATACTGGAGTAGGAAATTATGAATTTTCTCTGGATGGAACTATTTTTCAAGACGATCCTAATTTCACACAAATAAGTCCTGGAATCTACAATGTAATTGCCAGAGACAAAAATGGTTGCGGCCTGTCTAATGTATTTCAAATATATGTTTTGGATTATCCGCGCTTCTTTACTCCAAACGGAGACGGATACAATGATTTGTGGGCAATTAAAAACATTGACCAAATGCCAGACTATACCATCTCGATTTTTGATCGCTACGGAAAATTATTAAAACAAATGAATCAGAATGGATCAGGCTGGAACGGAATTTTTAATGGAAGAGAAATGCCTTCAGATGATTATTGGTTCACACTTCTTTTTGTTAATGGAAAAAATGTAAAAGGACATTTTAGTTTAAAAAGATAAAACTACTTCAAATTTCAACTTTTTTAAATTCCAAATCCCAATAAATGATTAGTTTTATAGATAAAAAAGAATCCCAAACTCCATAATTGGAATTTGGGATTTTTTATATTGAATTTTAAATCAGATTAGATTTTAAATCTTTTTCTATCATTTTCGTTCAAGTAAATCTTTCTTAAACGTAAAGATTTTGGAGTAACTTCAACATACTCATCTTTTTGAATGTACTCTAAAGCTTCTTCCAATGAGAATTTGATAGCTGGAATAATTCTAGCTTTATCATCAGCTCCAGAAGAACGAACGTTAGAAAGTTTTTTCGTTTTTGTAACGTTAACCGTCATATCGTCGCTACGAGTATTTTCTCCAATTACCTGACCTTCATAGATATCCTCGTTTGGATCAACGAAGAATTTACCACGATCTTGTAATTTATCGATAGAGTAAGGAATTGCTTTTCCATTTTCCATAGAGATTAATGAACCGTTATTACGTCCAGGAATTTCTCCTTTGTATGGTTCGTATCCAATAAAACGGTGTGCCATAATAGCCTCACCTGCAGTAGCAGTAAGCAATTGGTTTCTCAAACCGATAATTCCACGAGATGGAATGTTGAATTTGATGATCATACGCTCTCCTTTACCTTCCATAGAAAGCATTTCTCCTTTACGGATAGTTACGAACTCAACCGCTCTACCTGAAAGGTTTTCTGGCAAATCGATAGTTAATTCTTCAATTGGCTCACATTTAACACCATCAATTTCTTTGATGATAACTTGTGGCTGACCAATTTGAAGCTCGTACCCTTCTCTTCTCATTGTTTCGATAAGAACAGACAAGTGAAGTACACCTCGACCAAAAACCATGAATTTATCAGCTGAATCAGTTTCTCCAACTTTCATCGCTAAGTTTTTCTCAAGCTCTTTTGTCAATCTTTCACGGATATGTCTAGAAGTAACAAATTTACCTTCTTTACCAAAGAAAGGAGAATCGTTAATTGTAAACAACATACTCATTGTTGGCTCATCGATAGCGATAGTTTGTAAAGCCTCTGGATTTTCAAAATCAGCGATGGTATCACCAATTTCAAAACCTTCAACACCTACAACAGCACAAATATCACCAGCAACAACTTCTTCAACTTTTCTACGGCCTAAACCTTCAAAAGTGTGTAATTCTTTAATTCTAGACTTGATGATTTTACCATCTCTCTTTACCAAAGAAATTGGCATTCCTTCTTTTAAAGTACCTCTTTCAAGACGACCAATAGCGATACGACCTGTAAAAGAAGAGAAATCTAAAGAAGTAATCAACATTTGAGGAGTACCTTCAGTTACTTTTGGCGCAGGCACATTTTTAATAACCATATCCAACAATGGCTCAATGTTTTGCGTTTGAACTTTCCAATCATCAGACATCCAGTTGTTTTTTGCAGAACCGTAAACTGCTGGGAAATCTAACTGCTCTTCAGTAGCTCCTAATTCGAACATTAGGTCAAAAACTTTTTCATGAACTTCCTCAGGAGTACAGTTTTCTTTATCTACCTTATTGATAACCACGCAAGGTTTCAATCCTAAATCGATCGCTTTTTGCAAAACGAAACGAGTTTGAGGCATTGGTCCTTCAAAAGCATCAACTAGCAAACATACACCATCGGCCATGTTCAATACACGTTCTACTTCACCTCCAAAATCGGCGTGGCCAGGAGTGTCAATAATATTGATTTTTGTTCCTTTATATTGAACCGATACGTTTTTAGAAGTAATTGTAATACCTCTCTCACGCTCTAAATCGTTATTATCTAAGATTAAATCACCTGTGTTTTCGTTCTCACGAAATAACTGACAGTGATACATAATTTTATCAACCAAAGTTGTTTTACCGTGATCGACGTGGGCAATAATTGCAATGTTTCTAATAGATTCCATCTGTGATTTTTAATGGGCGCAAAGGTACACTTTATTTTCTAAAAAAAAATGTTTCTGACATAGTTTGCGTATATACAATCAATTAGTTAATACAAAAACACAAAAATATCGTTTTCAAAATGACATTAAGATACGTTCTGTTATAGTTAAATTAACTATATTTGAGGTGATGAAAAGTAAAACTCTCCAAATTACTCTTATTTATACCATCATCTCGATAATTATGGCGGTCTTATGTCATAAATTACTCATAAATTACTTTTCTTCTTCAGAATATCTATACTTATCTTTAATAAAAGATGTTGTTTTTATTCTAATTACAGGGTTGGTTTTCAGATTTATACTTTCAAAAAACGAAAAAAGAAACATAACCATCTTTGAAAAGTTAAACAAAACCAATGAAGAAATAGAAGAATCGAATGAGAAATATGACATTGTAGCAAAGGCGACTAGCGATACAATCTGGGATTGGAAAATTCAAGAGGACAGTATTAATTGGAACAAAGGAATCGAAAGTGTCTTTGGTTATGACCCAAAAGAAGTGGGTAAAACTTCTAAATGGTGGTTTGACAAAATTCACCCGGAAGACAGCATCCGAATGTCAATAAAATTATATTCCTTCATAGAACAGAAAACTGAAAAATGGCAGGATCAATACCGCTTTAGATGTGCAGACGGATCGTATAAATATGTTTTAGACCGAGGTTTTTTATTGAAAGATGAAAATGGAAGAGCCATCAGAATGATTGGAGCTATTCAGGATATTACAAAACAAAAAGAAGAAGAACAGCGACTAAAACTTTTAGAAACCGTAATTACACAATCTAAAGACTCTATTTTAATTACTGAAGCTAATACTTCTGAAAGAAAAATACCTAAAATAGTCTATGTGAATCCCGCTTTTTCTCAAATGTCAGGCTATCAGTCGAATGAAATTATTGGAAAATCGCCAAACATTTTTAAAGGACCGAAATCAGATTCTGAAGAACTGAAAAAACTCTTAACGGCTATAAAAAATGAAGAAGAATGCCTAATTGAAACCATTACTTATACCAAAAGTAAAAAAGAATACTGGGTACGCTTTTCCATGATTCCTATTTTTAATAATGAAGGAGTGATTTCGCATTGGATTTCAATACAAAGAGATATTACTGATGAGAAAAAATTGGAGACAGAAAAAGAACATCTTATCCGAGAATTAACCCAAAACAATAAGGATTTAAAGCAATTCTCATACATAACATCCCACAACCTTAGAGCACCACTTTCTAATTTAATTGGTCTTTTAAATTTAATAGAAGACATTCCTATAGAAAATGAGGAGCTAGAAGAAATATTAGCTGGATTTACAAAATCAACGCATTTGCTAAATGAAACCATCAATGATTTAGTAAAAGTCATCATTATTAAAGACAATCCTTCCATGCAAAAAGAAGAAGTATCTTTAAAAGAAGTTTTTGAAAATGTTTTCAGTCAACTTTCGTTTCAAATTGAGTTATACAAGCCCATAATTAAGCTTAAATTTGATAAAGTTCCAGAACTTATTACAAACAAGGCTTATATTGAAAGTATTTTATTAAATCTGCTCACCAATTCTATAAAGTACAAATCGGAGAACAGAAAACTGAAAATATCCATAATAGCCGAACAAATAGAACAAAGAACGATCTTAACCTTTAAAGATAACGGAATCGGAATTGACCTTGAACGAAATCGCGACAAAGTATTTGGCCTTTATCAAAGATTCCATAATTATCCTGACAGCAAAGGCTTAGGGCTATATCTTGTAAAATCGCAGGTAGAAACAATGGGCGGTACAATCTCCATTGATAGTGAAGTTAATAAAGGAACCACATTTACGATAACATTTAAAAATTAATTATTATGCTTGAGCAGATTTTATGCATTGATGATGACCCTATCACATTAATGCTATGCAAAAAAGTCGTTTCAAAATCTTCATTTTCACATGAAGTTGTTACAGCTCAAAACGGCGAAGAAGCCCTTCATCATTTCAACGTATTAAAATACACAAATGACAAAGCAAGAAAAAGGCCTGAATTAATTTTTTTAGATTTGAATATGCCAATTATGGGCGGATGGGAGTTTTTAGATCATTTCACTTCTCCAGATTATAGAGAATTCAACATGGTTCCCGTAATTGTATTATCTTCTACTATAGACCCTGAAGATCTTGCGAAGGCAAAAAAATACCCTATTATAGTAGATTTTCTTTCAAAACCCATTACACAGCCAATGTTGGAATATCTTAAAAGGAAAATTGATTTATAAAATTCCAAAATTCTTCAACACAAAAATTAAAACTCAATAATTCAATTTTTTAAAACAACAAAATCCAATTCCCAACATTACAAATATTGGAATTTGGATTTTTTTAATTGAAATTTCCTTTTCGAGTTAAAACAAAAAAGTCCTCTAAAAGAGGACTTTTTATATCTTTAGTAAATTGTGTTAATTACAATTTAGCAACATGTTTAGTTAATTTAGACTTCAAGTTAGAAGCTTTATTATCATGAATGATGTTCTTTTTAGCTAATTTATCAATCATAGAGATTACAGTAGATAATTTAGCAGCAGCATCAGATTTATCAGTAGCTAATCTTAATGCTTTAATAGCATTACGAGTAGTTTTATGTTGATATCTGTTAAGAACTCTTCTCTTTTCGTTACTTCTGATTCTTTTTAATGCTGACTTATGATTTGCCATTTTCTTTTAATTTTAGATGTAATAATTATTATAAATACTAGTTAAAAAAGAAAAACCTCCCACAATTGCTATGCAATCACTTTGGTTTTAACTAATAAAACAAAAACCGAGACACCAATTTTTGTTTTACAAAACTTATTTACAACTAATTTTGTAGTCCGTAGGGGAATCGAACCCCTGTTACCAGGATGAAAACCTGGCGTCCTAACCCCTAGACGAACGGACCTCAATTCTCCTAAGTTGGAAACTTTTCAATATGTAATATAACTTGTAGTCCGTGGGGGAATCGAACCCCCCTTACCAGGATGAAAACCTGGCGTCCTAACCGATAGACGAACGGACCGTGCTTCTGTATTGCGGATGCAAAGATACATCTATTTTTTATTTGCGCAACACCTAATGCAAAAAAATATATCTTTTTTTAATATGCCTTAGCAAAAAGCACTCTTTTAGAAGAAGGTTTCCCAGTAAACACACAGGTTCCCGCCTCTTCAACAGCGTCCAAAGGAATGCAACGAATCGTCGCTTTTGTCAATTCTTTTATCTTTTCTTCTGTCTCAGCGGTTCCATCCCAATGAGCAGATAAAAAGCCTCCTTTTCCTTCTAAAACTTCTTTAAATTCCTCAAAACTATTTACTTCCGTAATATGAGTGTTACGATAATCTAATGCTTTTGTAAATAAGTCCCTCTGAATCTGTTCTAGAAGATCATTAACATGTTCAACGATTTTTTCGCTAGCAACAACTTCTTTTGTCAAATTATCGCGTCTTGCCACTTCAAAAGTTCCGTTTTCTAAATCTTTTGGACCAACTGCAATTCGAACAGGAACTCCTTTCAATTCCCACTCTGCAAATTTAAATCCTGGTTTTTGAGTTGTTCTGTCATCGAATTTAACCGTGATTCTTAATTTTCTCAATTTAGCCGTCAAGTCCTTAACTGCTTCCGTAATTTGAGCCAGTTGTTCATCTGTCTTATATATAGGTACAATAACCACTTGAATCGGAGCCAAATTCGGAGGCAATACCAATCCTTGGTCATCAGAATGCGTCATAATTAGCGCCCCCATCAAACGAGTAGATACTCCCCAAGAAGTTCCCCAAACATGCTCTTGTTTTCCTTCAGCATTAGCAAATTTAACATCAAATGCTTTTGCAAAATTTTGCCCTAAGAAATGAGACGTACCAGCCTGCAATGCTTTTCCGTCTTGCATTAATGCTTCGATACAATATGTTTCATCCGCTCCAGCAAAACGCTCTGTTTCAGTTTTAAAACCTTTTACAACTGGAATTGCCATAAAGTTTTCAGCAAATTCAGCATAAACATTCATCATTTTTTCAGACTCTTCCAATGCTTCTTCTTTTGTAGCATGAGCGGTATGCCCTTCTTGCCACAAAAACTCAGCAGTTCTCAAGAACAAACGCGTACGCATTTCCCAACGAACCACATTTGCCCATTGATTAATTAACAAAGGCAAATCTCTATACGACTGTACCCATCCTTTATATGTAGACCAAATAATAGCTTCACTTGTTGGACGAACGATAAGCTCCTCCTCTAATCTTGCATTGGGATCAACCATTAATTTACCTGGTCTTTCCTCGTCATTTTTTAATCTGTAATGCGTTACAACCGCGCATTCTTTAGCAAATCCCTCAGCATTTTTCTCCTCCGCTTCAAACATGCTTTTCGGCACAAACAAAGGGAAATACGCATTTTGATGTCCAGTTTCTTTGAACATGCGATCTAACTCGGCTTGCATTTTTTCCCAAATAGCATATCCGTATGGCTTGATTACCATACATCCTCTAACTCCTGAATTTTCAGCTAGATCTGCCTTTACAACCAGTTCGTTATACCATTTCGAATAATCTTCTGATCTTGTAGTAAGGTTCTTACTCATATTATATTTTTTGGCACAAATTTTGTTTTAAATAATTTTAACTAAATAGTTTGACAAAACTAACTAATTTTGTAATGTGCAACAATAAAAAACACCACAGATATGAAAACTTACCTTTCACTCCGCCAAAACTCTAATCATTTTTACTTAATTGGATTACTGAGTTTACTGCTAGCATCATGTGGTTCTTACCAAAACTCCTCTTATTACGATAATGATGGCGTTTATGGTGGTTCATCTGTTAAATATGTAGCAAATGGAACAAACAACCAATACAAGGAATATTTCAGATCATTACAAGACGACAATCAGCCAACTGAAATATTCACTGACGTTGACAATTATACTAATTATTCTGACAGCACTCAAACTGCTTCTGTAGCTTATCCCGCATGGGGAAGCAGCAGTTCTGACGTTTCTGTAAACTTCTACACTACCCCTACATGGTCATTTGGATTTGGATGGGGATATCCTTATTACGGATGGGGATATGGTGGTTATTGGGGATGGGGTTACCCTTATTATGGATGGGGATATCCAGGATGGGGCTACCCTGGATGGGGTTACCCAGGATGGGGATACCCATATTATGGTTATGGGTATAACTACTCTTATAACTATGGAAGAAGAGGTTCTGCAGCTTATTATGGAGATAGAAGCTATGCTTACAATAGAAATTATAGCACTAACAGAGGCTACACAACCAATAGAAACTACACCACTAATAGAGGATACTCTACTAATAGAGGAGATTACACAACAAACAGAAATTACACCACAAATAGATCAAACAGCTATACTGACTTCAGAAGAACCTCTACTTTAAACAGAGGAACTACAAGTCCTACATTTACTAATAGAGGAACATATAACAACGGTTCTAATTATAACTACACCAACAGAAGATCTTACAACAATAGCGGAAATACCACAACAAACAGAAGCTATACGCCTAACTACAACAACGGCTCTTCTAGAAGTTATACACCAAGCAACAGTGGCTCATCAAGAAGTTACTCTCCTAGCATGGGAGGTGGTGGCGGTTCTAGATCATACAGCGGCGGTGGCGGCGGTGGCGGAATGAGATCTGGCGGCGGTGGCGGAGGAAGAAGATAATTTTCCTCAGCACACTTACATTCGAACTAAAACTTATCAAAATGAAAAAAATATTTTTCCTATTTATAACGGGACTAACTGCCTGCGCGTCATATTCTCAAGAAGTTTCAGATGCTCTACGTTATTCACAAGAAAATCTTACCGGAACTGCACGCTACAGAGCCATGAGCGGTGCTTTTGGAGCTGTTGGAGGAGACATTTCTGCCTTAAGCGTCAACCCTGCCGGATCAGCAATCTTTAATAGCAATCAAGTTGGAGTATCATTTAGCAATCAGAATATTAAAAACAACTCTAACTACTTTGGCACTCAGACTTCAGACAAGGAAAACTCTTTTATACTGAATCAAGCTGGTGGTGTTTTTGTTTTTAAAAACCACGATCCAAGAGTTGGATGGAGTAAAATTGCAATTGGGGCAACTTACGAAAATACAAATAATTTCAACAATGAAGTTTTTTCTGCAGGAACAAACCCAACCAACTCAATAGATGGCTATTTTTTAGACTATGCAAACGGGCTCGAACTGGGAAATATTACTAAAATCCCATTCAGAAACCTCACGTATTCTGAACAACAAGCTTTTTTTGGACTTGAAGGATATGTAATAAATCCTGTTACAGGCAATGACAACAACACACAATACTATACAAATGTACCTGCTGGAGGAAATTATCACCAAGAAAATGATATTTACACTAGAGGATATAATAGCAAAGTGAGTTTTAACATTGCAACTTCTTATAAAGACCGTCTTTATTTTGGAGCCAACTTAAATGTTCATGTAACCGACTACAGAAGATCTACAAGTTTCTATGAATATAACAATAATCCTTTAGAAACATATGAAACAATTTCCAATGTGCGATTCAACAATGAACTTTACACATATGGAAATGGATTTTCTTTCCAACTTGGAGCAATAGGAAAAGTAACCGATAATTTTAGACTTGGGATCGCTTACGAATCAAATACATGGTATGAACTTTATGATGAACTTTCACAAAGTCTATACTCCACTACCGAAACCAGCTCAGGTGAAACTTTCAGCAACCCAGTAAATCCAAACATAGTAAATGTATATGAATCCTATACTTTACAGACACCAGACAAATGGACTTTTAGCGCCGCTTATGTTTTTGGAAAATCTGGTTTATTAAGTGTTGATTACGGCATAAGAAATTATGGTAATAGCAAATTTAAACCTACAAGCGATCCTGGATTTAGAGGAATTAATAATGACATCAGCAATACTTTGACCAGTACAGGAGAACTTCGTATTGGAGCCGAATACAAAATCAAGCAATTAAGCTTAAGAGGCGGATACCGCTATGAAGGAAGTCCTTACAAAAATGGAATTACAGTAGGTGAACTAAACAGCTATTCTGCAGGTTTAGGTTATAATTTTGGATCTACAAAATTAGACTTAGCTTACTCTTATTTAGAAAGAGATTCAAATCAAGGTTTCTTTACAAGAGGATTCACTGACGGAGCTAACATTACTTCAAAATTGAACAATGTCACAATGACTTTATTATTTGAATTGTAATTAAAAATCAAAATAGATGATTGAAAATTCCATCAGGCTTAGGCTTGGTGGATTTTTTTTAAGCAATATCCTACTTTGATGTGTTTTAATTTTGTTTTGTAATTAAAATCCTATATATTGCGTTTTAATTTTTCAATATACACCCATCATGAAACAAACACTTAAAATCTTCTTGATTATTTTTTTGCTAATTAACTTTGATGTTTATTCGCAAGTTACAGTTACATGTAACAACTTAAAAGTTAACAACAATTTAGTTAGCAACAATACAATTGAATTTAACAGTAGTCTTAGTGTCAATATATCTCTTGACATAAAAATGGAAACAACAGATGGATCGGCAAATAACACTTTGGGAAATTTATTTTTATATTATAAGAAAAACACTACCGACAATGATCCAACTCAGATAGCATTTCAATCTATAACATTTGTCAATAACTATCCAAAAACAAATTATATAAATAATACATTTTTCAGCTCTATAACGTTATTCAAAAACAACTTTTTAAGCACTGGAGGTATTCTATATGCAGAATATAAAACAAACGACAAAAAAGTATACAAATCTCAAGTTATAAATATAATAGGAGGAGAATATACAACTATGCCTCTTCCACCCAACAATGGAAACAAACTAGTTTTGAACAATCTTATAGGAAATGATCAAACAATATCATCAGGAGAAATACCTAAACCTTTTTCCAATTCCACACCATTTTATAGAAACATAGACAATCCTTATCAAGGTCCTCGCTTTATTAGTACGGATACATATATAACTATTTTTAAATGGCAAATAAAAACCGAAAGTACTAACTGGACTGATATTCCTGGTGAAACTTCTGTAGGCTATTCTGCAAACAAAGCTATTTACGAAAACACTTCTTATCGTAGAGTAGCTTTTTACGAAGGTGGACATTATGATATTAGCAATACCATTTTCATAATTGTTCATGATCCATCATTTCAAAACACAATTTGCTGTAACCAAACCTTAACATCATCTAGTAGCTCAACTAATGAAATAGTTGGCAATGCTCCAAACTTAAACAACTTCACTTACAAATGGCAAGCATGTAGTAGCCCTAATGCTGTTAATAAATATTGGGCAGAAATGGTTTTTGGAAATGATCAAAATCTCCCTCCTGTTCAGCCACAACCTTCTAATGGAAGAGGGGATGAAACTAGAGCATATCGACGATTAATAAAACAAAATGGCAATGTGATAAGCATAAGCAATCCGATTATCATAACATTGGCACCACCAAATAGCGGCCTTAGATCAACAAAAAATGACGGCACTAATCCCAATACAACATCAAAATCTCCAATAAACCTAACCGAACCAGATGACAAAAATACGCTTATCTATCCAAATCCTTTTATCAATAGTTTTTCAATAGAAGGCCCAATAAACCTAGGAGAGATAAAACTTTATGATTCTTTTGGTCAAGTTCTAAACATTGATAAAATCCAATCTTCTAAAGACAAAATTGAAATTAACACCACAAATCTGAGATCGGGAGCGTATATTTTAAAAATTGACAATACCTCTTTTTCAAAAACGCTTTTTAAAAATTAATAATTACAATCAAAATCTTCCGTCACTTGTTTGAGCTGGCGGATTTTTTTTCTTATAAAACCATCAATCATAACTCAAAAAACAAGCTAAATAAAAACAAAACAAGCTTTGTTTGAATAAAAAAAGTGTAATTTTGCACTCCAATTTATAAAAGTATGAGAACCAAGTCTTTAAAAAAGAACAAAATTAACGTAATCACTCTTGGGTGTTCAAAAAATGTTTATGATAGTGAAGTCCTAATGGGACAGCTTCGCGCGAATGGAAAAGAAGTTGAACATGAAGCTCCTGCAGAAAAAGAAGGAAACATTATTGTAATCAATACTTGCGGATTTATTGATAATGCTAAAGCAGAATCGGTAAATATGATTTTGGAATATGCAGATAAAAAAGATAAAGGACTTGTTGACAAAGTTTTTGTAACAGGATGTTTGTCTGAACGTTACAGACCAGATTTAGAAAAAGAAATTCCGAACGTTGACCAATATTTTGGAACAACAGAATTACCTCAGCTACTAAAAGCTCTTGGAGCCGACTATAAACACGAATTACTTGGAGAGCGTTTAACTACAACTCCAAAAAATTATGCTTACTTGAAAATCGCTGAAGGATGCGACAGACCTTGCAGTTTTTGCGCAATTCCATTAATGAGAGGTTCTCATGTTTCTCAGCCAATTGAAAAATTAGTTAAAGAGGCAGAAGGTTTAGCCAAAAATGGGGTTAAAGAATTAATCTTAATTGCTCAAGACTTAACTTACTATGGTCTTGATCTTTATAAAAAAAGAAATCTTGCTGAATTGCTTGAGGCTTTGGTAAAAGTAGAAGGAATTGAATGGATTCGTTTACACTACGCTTTCCCTACGGGTTTCCCTATGGATGTTTTGGAAGTAATGAAACGCGAACCTAAAATTTGTAACTATATTGATATTCCGCTACAGCACATTTCAGATTCAATTTTGAAATCAATGCGCCGTGGTACAACTCAAGCCAAAACAACTCAGTTATTAAAAGATTTCCGCGCTGCGGTTCCAGGAATGGCAATTAGAACTACTCTTATTGTTGGTTACCCTGGCGAAACTCAGGAAGATTTTGAAATTTTGAAAGATTTTGTTCAAGAGATGAAATTTGACAGAATGGGATGTTTTGCTTATTCTCATGAAGAAAATACTCATGCTTACTCATTAGAAGATGATGTTCCAGATGATGTAAAACAAGCTAGAGCAAACGAAATTATGGAACTGCAATCTCAAATTTCTTGGGATTTGAATCAAGAAAAAGTCGGTAAAGTTTATAGATGCATCATTGACAGAAAAGAAGGTGCTCATTTTGTGGGTCGTACTGAATTTGACAGTCCAGATGTTGACAATGAAGTTCTTATTGATGCTTCTAAGCATTACGTAAAAACTGGCGAATTTGTTAATATCAAGATAATTGAAGCGACAGAATTTGATTTATATGGAGAACCTGCTTAAATTTACACTGCGCTATTGCAAATTTTAGACAAAATACTTTTATGAAACCTACTCTTAATCTAATCGTTTTCGTTTTTACTTTATTCTGTTTCAATACTATATCTGCTCAATATGGTGGATACAATAATGGTTACGGTTATGGCAACGGCTATGGCGGTTACGGAAGAGGTGGCGGAATGGGTATGGACAGAAGCATGATGGCTGGTCCGTCTCAAGGCACGCAAAGCAAACCAAAAGAAACACCACCTGAAGAAATTGCTGCGATTATTATCGAACAAATGAAACCGCAAGTAAATCTAGATGAGCTTCAGGCAATTGCAATTTCAAATGTTTTAGCTGAAAGCATTAGAGAGCAAGGTATTTTGCTGAAAAACGAAAGCAGCAGTCAAGATCAGAAAATTGAGCAGATTAAAGCTTTAAAAGAAAGTACTGATAAAAAAATCAGCGCTTTTTTAAATCCTGATCAAATTGAAAAATATAAGACTTTCATGGATACTTTTAAAGACATGAAAAAGTCAAAATCTAAAAAGAAAAAAGATAAAGATTCTAAAGAAGACTCAAAAGAAGCAAAAGACACAGATACGAAAATATCAGAATAATCGTTTTTAACCTATAAAACAACGTATTATGACAAAAAAACATTTTTGTTATCTGATTTTAGCTGTTATTGTCAGTGCTTGTTCTACAAATCCGTACAAGAATACTGAAAAAGCTTACGATCAGCAGCTGAAAAATTTAGAAAACCAGATTACAAGCAAAGAAGCCAAACCAATTCCAGCAGTCTCGCCTGTTGTGATTGACACTTCGTATGCACAGCAGCTTAGAATTATAAAAGATACATTATCAAAAACAAACTCTACTTATTTACAAAACGGAATTAACACCGAATGGATTGGTACAGTAAATTTCAATTTAAGAAAGCCAAGTTTTGTTATTATCCATCATACTGCTCAAGATTCTCTTCAGCAAACAATTAATACGTTTACAAAAACCAAGACTCAAGTAAGCGCACACTATATCATTTCTGAAAACGGAAAAGTAGTGCAAATGCTGAATGATTATTTAAGAGCTTGGCATGCTGGAAATTCTACTTGGGGAAAAACGACAGATTTAAACTCTTGCTCTATCGGTATTGAGTTAGACAATAACGGTTTCAAACCGTTTACCGAAGCTCAAATCAGTAGTCTGGTGGCTTTATTAACCAAGTTAAAAAAGGACTACAATATTCCGACACAAAACTTTTTAGGCCATGCCGATATTGCGCCTGGAAGAAAACAAGATCCAAGTGCTTTATTTCCTTGGAAGACCTTAGCTGAAAAAGGATTCGGAATCTGGCCAGACGAAGTCTTAGAACCAGCTCCTTTTGATTTTAAAATTGAACCAGCATTAAGAATTATCGGTTACAACACTAAAAATCTAACCGCAGCGATTCAGGCATTTAAACTGCATTATATTCAAACTGATGCAACTTCAGTTTTAGACAGAAAAACAATCGATACGATTTATTCGATTTATAAAAAACAGGTTCAATAAAACCTCAACAGTTAAATAAAAAAAAAAAAGCGTTTCTGTAAAAAATACAGAAACGCTTTTTTTATTGTTTATTATAGAAGATTTCTTGTTTTCGACTACCAATCAACCGTTCCTACGGAACGTGTAACCCCGCAGCAATCAATTCAATTCTACCGACAAACATTCCTACGGAATAATTATTGCCTGTTCAACTTCAAACTTCAAACTTCAAACTTCAAACTTCAAACTTCAAACTTCAAACCTGAAACCTGAAACTTGAAACCTGAAACAAATAAAAAAGCTGCCAAAACATTAGAATGTTTCGACAGCTCCAAAAAAAAAAAAAAATATCAATCTTTATCTCTAGAAAGAGTATGTTGTTGCAATTAGAGCAAAGAAGCTTCCGCCAGTTGGCAATGCATCTTTATCTAAAAATATATCTTCAGATGCTGCATCGTATCTAAGCTCAGGAATTATAGTTAGTTTTCCAACTTTGTAGTTTAAAGAAACTGTGTTAGCAAATACACTTGATCCTGCCAAAGTCCCTAAACTTGGAGCTGCATCTTTAGCATCAAAATATTCCATTCTGTAAGCTAAAAGCAAGGCCGGATTGAAAGAATAAGTAGCATATCCTACTAATGAAAACCAATCTCCATCTAAATTACTGTCAAAATCATTTGTCGTTTTAGCATAAGTTGCATTTAATCCAAGTGAAAAACTATCTGAAATTGCTTTAGAAGCTGTTAAATCAAACTGCGTTTTATTTTCGTCAGAAACCGGAATTGTACTTCCTGGTATTGGGTTAGTGCTTCCTGTTGTAAAATTCAAATATGCACTTCCTGTATCTCCTATATATCCTACTTGCCCAATGAACGTTTTTTGGTAAGAGCCTGCATCCATAGCTGATTTAAAGTCTGTTGGGTTGGTTAATCCTAACATGGCTGTAAATTTGCCAGAAGTATATTGTGCTTTTACCCCCGTATTGAAAAACGGTCCATAAGAAAACGCATAAGACATACTGTAGTTTTTATTATCTACCGCATCTAATACTTCATAACCTATATGGGTTCCGAAACTACCCGCTACTACTTTAAATTCATCGGTCAAATTGTACGTAAAGTATAATTGTTTAATTAAAAATTTTGCACTTGCATCTTTATCTGGTGTTTCGTTATATGAAAATTCTGCTGCTCTTTTTCCGAAACCTAAGTCTACAAACACAGAAGCTTTTCCAAAAGTATGGCCCGCTTCGATCGATGCCATTCCTAATTCAAATGAATTCTGTGAGTTGGTAAAGCTCGTTAATCCATTCATTTGTTTTGAAAAATCATATTTATAGTACGCATCTGCAGAACCTCCCCATGTGGTTGCTGGCGGAGCTGCTGCTTCCTCTTCTTGGGCAAAGGCAAAAGAACTAGTTAACATCGCGGCTAAAATGTGAAATGCTTTTTTCATGTTTTAAATTGGTTTTTAGTTATTAATTGATTCTGGTTAGTTAATCTTTTATATATCTATTTAATAGTATAAGTCATTTCTAAAACCTTTCATGCGCCTTCAAATCATCATTATTTTCATTAGCGAATTTATTAACTTTTGCATGAGTAGAATAATTCAAAAGTGCTTTTTTGACGTTTTAGACGAAGAATTATGGATTACAAAAATTAAGTCGACAATAATCGTGATTTGATATTTATAGATAATTGTTTTTGAAAATTCAATAACACATTTTAGACCAATTTCACTATTTTCATATGGGTCAAAGTAAAAATTACTACAAAAATTAGACTAAAAACATCATTTAAAACATTTAAAAACAAAAACACCCCATAAAAAACATGGGGTAAATTTAAAATTATAAAAAAAACAAAGAAATACAAAACCTATAGAAAAATCAAAACAAAGATATTTTTATCAAGAATAAATTCCTACAAATTTAATCCTTCCAAAATGCTTCTCTACATAAGATTAGGGGGCGATTTTACTCTATAGAAAAACCAAAAAAAAGCCCGTTCGTTTAAATGAACAGGCTTTTATATAAATGGCTTAAATGATCTATTCTTCTTTATTATATTTTCTTAAATATTCACGGACTTTAATTCCTGAATCTTTCAAATCTTCATCTTTCCATTTTCCATCAGATTTAGCGGATTTTTTTAGAATAGAACAAGTTTCATCCTTATCTGATACTGACCAAGTAATCCAGCTTAGTTTTTTAGACTCCATCCAATCTATATATTCTTGCCAAGCTTTATAATTGAGAGGCCCATCTCCAGACGCTTCCATCCCAGCAGATTCAGAAATAAACACTGGTAAACCTCTCTTAATAGCCAAATCTGTTCTATCTCTCAATTCTTTGCCATGCGTTGCCGCATAAAAATGCATAGTATACATTATATTAGTATAACCTCTTATTGGATCTTCGGCTGGAAGATCGATATCCTGATCCCAATGTGGACAGCCGACAAGAATAATATTATTAGGATCGTTTTCACGAATTACTTGAATTATTTCTTCTGCATAATTTTTTACTTCCCACCAAGTTTCATAATCTGGTTCGTTAAATATCTCATATATAATATTAGGATACTTGGCATACTTTTTTGACATTTCTTCAAAAAACTGTTTAGCTTCTCTCAGATTTATATTATGGCTGTGCCAATCTATAATGACATAGATGTCAGATTTTATAGCTCCATTTACAACCGCTTCTATTTTCTCTTTAGAAAACTGTGGATCCTTTATATATGAGTAATCACCCAGTTCGATTCCCATGGCGGCACGAACTACATTACAATTAAAATCTTTTTTTAACCAGCTTACTGCTTTTTCATTATAAAATCTTGGCCACATGCTATGCCACCCAAAACTTAGTCCGCGAAGGACAATCGGATTGTTATCTTTATCTACAAGCTGAGTTCCGAAGACGCTTAACTGGCCGTGCTTTTTTACAAATTGCGCTTTTGAAACATTTACAAACAGCAAAAGCAAAAAGGCGGCACACCAAAACTTTGATTTCATAATGTATTGATTTAAGGAATTAGTTTTAAGGTAACAACACCATGTGAGGCGATTTCAGCATTGAAAGCTTTTTTTGTGTTTCCGATTTCTTTGTTTTTCCAAAGGTCTTTTATTTTAAAGATTGTTTTATTAAAATCTGCTTCATAACCAAAATCAGCATCTTTGATATTGTTTTTCTTCCAATCAAAATTAATCTTTTTTGAAGTTTCAGTTCTGTTTACAAAACTCACTGCCCAAGCACTATCTGAAAGCGGTTTAACCCATACTTCTACTCCATCTAAAATAGCATATTTAAATCCCTGAATTCCTAGTTTATCTTGATTTACTGCCAAAAGTTCTTTATTGGTCAAAATTGACAAAGTCTCTTTTGACATTTTTCTGTAATCATTACCCGTAAATAAAGGAGACGAAAGCATGCACCACATTGCAAAATGCGTTTTATCTTCGGTATCATTCATTTCGTTTCCAACTTCCATCATATCAAAATCATTCCAATGATCGGGACCAGAATATTTACGGATATCTTTTCTCATATCGGCAATTTTCATGAATCCCCAAGACGACCAATTTTCTGGATGCTTGAATTCGCAGTCAAAGCATGGATAAATATCTCCTGATATTCTCCAAAGGTTTCCAACTGGTTTTCCCCATTCCCATGGCTGATTGTCTCCCCATTCGCAAAGGCTAAAAACAATTGGCCTTCCAGCAGTTTTTAATGCATTGCTCATTGTTGTATAAGCTTCTTTTGCTGTAATACCTTCTGTATTGCACCAATCGTATTTTAAAAAATCGATTCCGAGTTTTGCATAAAATCTAGCATCTTGATATTCATAGCCTCTTGTTCCTGGATAACCCGCACATGTTTTTGTTCCTGCACAATTATATAAACCGAATTTCAGACCTTTATTATGAACATAATCTATAAGCGCTTTCATTCCGCTTGGAAATTTTTCTGGATCCGGCACTAAATCACCGTTTGCATCACGCTCGTGCGTCATCCAGCCATCATCTAAGACAATATAATTATAACCTGCTGCAGCCAAACCAGAAGAAACCATAATATCGGCCGTTTCTTTTACTAATTTTTCATCAATATTGGTCGCAAAGGTATTCCACGAATTCCATCCCATTGGAGGCGTCATTGCTAATCCTTCAAATTTTCCAGCTTGCTGTTTATGCGTGTTGCCTTGACTGAAACTTAAAACTGAAAAGCACAGAAAAAACAATAAAATTATTCTTTTCATAAATTAAATTTAAATGTGTTTAAAAAAAAGCATTCCCTAATTGAGTAGATTAGGGAATACTTGAAACAAAACTCAAACCAATACTAAGATTTTATTTTAAAACAAATCCCATGTCATCCATAAGAATAGTATTTCCTCCAAAACTTCCAGATTCCTGAAGCGTCAGCTGATCAAATGTTGTAGGATTTCCAATATCAGAAAACGGAATCTCAATTGTAGTCCATTTGTTCGTTAATGGCTTTTTAATTTGATAAGCCCATCCGCCAAAAACAAATATCACACTGGCATTTGCATTTGTAGAAACACTTTTTACTTTTACTCTAAAGGCTTTGTATTTAGAAACATCTCTTGAATTAAATTTCATATCAGCTCCATTCCATCCGCCAAAAACAAATTTAATCGCTGCTTGCCCCTGCACTACATCATCTTTAAAATTTGTATCAAAAGTATCACTTCCGCTCCACATCCAATGTCCGGCATCACCTTGAATAACATCATCATACAATGCTGATCCAACTGCTTCTTCAGATGTGGTAGTTCCTGAGATATTGGTAACACTTACATATTTATCTGCAGAATTTGCTGGCATTTTAAATTTAATCTCTGTTAATGATGAAGAAACTATCTCTGCCTCTGTGGTTCCAACCTTAACTATAGGATCAAGGAAATAATCTCCATAAATGGTAACCACATCACCATCTGCCGCATTTATCGGGTTATAACTTCCAAACTTAGGCGTTGGAGGCGCTATAACAAAATCGTATAAAACTGTTCCTTGTTTTGTAACCAATTTCAATTTATTGCTTGCATCTGCATAAGGTGTTTTTTCATCAATTAAAACAAAAATTGCAGTATCGGTAACTAGTGTAGGGTTAAAATAAGTATCAAAATCATTAAAGTAGATTTTTGTTACACCTGAAAGTCCTTTTCCTTGAATAATATAATAATTTTTAGGATCTCCAACTGTAACAGGAACCAAATCACCTTCAACAGATTTTGCAACACTTGTAATGACTGGCGCTCCGGAATTTCCAGAAGAGTCATCATTGTCGCAAGATGAAAACACGCCCAGCACTATAAATGCCATTGTAATGAAAGGCAAAACGTATTTTATTTTTATATTTTTCATATCAGTCTAATTTTTAGGGATTATTTAAAAGTATACGGAACTGGAGCCTGTAACAATTTAGGATTTTTAGCCACTTCGTTATCTGGATAGTCCATATAAAAGTCATTTGTTGCGTGATCTTCACTATAAACTGGTGTATAGTAACGCTCTCCATATCTGTCTCCTCTATTTTGTGCCGACATAATAGCGATTGCTTTCGCTTTGTCTATACGCCCTAGATCAAACCAATAATCTCCTTCAAAACATAATTCTTTTCTTCTTTCTAAAAATATATCATCAAAAGTAATTGAAGTTAAAGCGGCTAAACCTGCTCTCTTTCTTACTGCATTTATTGAACTTAAAGCCGATGCATCTGAAGTGCTTGCTCCTCCAGCTAAAACTGCTTCAGCATGAATTAACAACAATTCTGCATAACGCATTACATACGTATTATTATCCATCATTGCCCATGCATCTGCCTGACCTGTAACATTTCCGTTAACTACACCAATACAATATTTTTTAATTGCTCCACCAGAAGCTTGAGCAAGATCTTTACCTGATGGAACTGTAAATCCTATTCCTTGCGTAGTTTTAATATTTGGATAAGTGTCACCGCCAACCATTACAGTTTCATGTTTTCTTAAATCTCCAGCATCATATAAAGAAAGCATAACTTCTTGGCTCGGGCCAAAAACTCCCGCATAAGATGCATTTGAAGTTGACAATGTGCCATCTTGGAATCCGAATTGTGTATTACAGTTATTTGCAGAACCATAAGCTCCGTCTCCTTTCCATTGAAGAGCAAAAATCGATTCTTCGTTATTATTGTTTGCATATGTAAACAAATCACCAAAACTTTTTCCAGGAAGCTGATCTCCTCCTAAAAGTTTAAATTCACCGCTATTGATAACATCTTCTGCCATTGCTCTTGCCTTTGCATAGTCTTTTTGATACAAATACACTTTTGCCAGCATTGCTTTTGCCGAACCTTTAGAAACGTGTCCGTTATTTGCATAATTAGCCCCTCTGTTTTTTGCCACCAATAAATCAATTGCCTTTAAATAATCAGATGTAATTAATTTATAGATATCTTCAACGGGATTTGTATTTACATAAGGATTACTGGTATAGTCTAATGGATTTTCAATAATGGGCACTGGCCCCCAAAGTCTCACTAAATCAAAATAAGCAGTAGCTCTCATAAAATACGCTTCTCCAATAGTATTATTCAAAACATCTTGAGAAACACCTGGCCCTACTCTTGCCGCAAGAAAGTTAATAATCATATTGGACTGCTGTACGTTTGCCCATAAAGATGACCAACCATTTACTAATTCTGGATCGCTTCCGTTTAAAGAGAAAGTTCTTAATCCGCTTACGTCAGGAGAACCAGAATACATATTTCCAGATCCTACTTCCAGCGCCCACCAGAATTTATTATACATTTGAAACCAAGTTCTGCTATACATCCCATTTGTTGCCGATGACACTTGCTCGTCTGTGCTGTAATACGAATCCAAACTTATTCCATCTTCAGAAGGTCTATCAGTAAAATCGTCCTGACAAGATCCAAAAGTCAAAAATGCCACTGCCATAAAAAGCAGGCTATATCTATTTAAAAAAGATTTCTTTTTCATTTTCTTTAATTTTAAAATTCTAGGTTAAGTCCAACTAAAAATGTTCTCGCTACGGGATATCTTCCGTTGTCAATTCCTGATAAAAGCACATTCTGATTAAATGAACCAATCTCCGGATCATAACCTGAATAATTTGTAAACGTATACAAGTTCTGTGCAGACCCGTACAATCTTAATCTTGAAATTTTATATTTTGAAATTACATCTTGCGGCAAAGAATACCCTAGTGTTATATTCTGAATTCTTAAGTACGATCCATCTTCAACATAACGATCTGAAATAAGAAGGTTATTATTTGAAGAATCTGCAATTGGCCTTGGGTTATTACTTGCTGTATTTGTTGGAGAATAATAATCCATTGCCTCCACTAATTGGTTATCATATAAGGAAGTATTTGTTGTACCAGCTCTTCTTGTCAAATTCATAACATCATTTCCGTACGAACCTTGAAGGAAAATAGAAAGATCTACGTTTTTATATTTGAAATTGTTTGTAAATCCGTAAGTGAATTTTGGATGCGGATTCCCAATAAATGTTTTATCATTTGCATCAATTTTTCCGTCTCCATTTACATCCACATATTTAACATCTCCTAAAGCTGTTTCTCCTGCTCCCGTTCCTACCGCCTGACCAAATTGAAGCGGTGCATTATCCAAAACTGTTTGATCCTTGAAAATTCCGTCTGTTTTATACCCGTAGAACAATCCAATTGGATTTCCAATTGTAGTATTGGTAACCACAACTGGCTGATATCCGTTGGTATTAACCTCTTGAGTTAACACAATTCCGTTAGCAATTTCGTCTAGATTATTTTTGTAATGAGAAACCACCAAAGATGCATCCCAATTAAAGTTTCCTGAAGATCTTAAATCGTATCCAACTGTAATATCATAACCTTTATTACTCATAGTTCCTAAATTCGAGTATGGAGCAGAAACTCCTCCGTATTGACCTCCACCACCTGTTAGATATAAAGGTAACGGCACTTGGAATAAGAAACCTTTAGATTTTTTGTCATAAACATCAAAACTTGCAGAAAGTTTATTATTCAGCAATGTAAAATCAATACCTAAGTTGGTCTGATTCAAAGATTCCCAAACTAAATCTGGATTCGGATAATTTGATGGCAAGAATCCGCTTCCTAAACCTGAATTCTGCGTTCCTAACATTGCAGAGTAACTGTTATTTGGAATCTGCTGATTTCCTGTTTCTCCATAACCTACTCTAAATTTAATATTGTCTATATATTTACGAGTTCCTTCCATAAAAGACTCGTTAGACAATTTCCATGAACCAGAAATAGCATTAAAAACCCCTTTTTGGTTATCTGTAGTCGGATCAAATTTCGAAGAAACGTCCTGTCTGATAGAAGCCGTAATACTATATTTATCATTAAAGTCATAAATAACACGAGCAAACAAAGACGAAAGTGAAGCACTTCCTTTATATTGTGTTATCGTATTATTGTCAACATCTGCTAAATTAATGGTGTGAATTGAATTTGTTTTAAAGCCTTGCGCAGATGCAATCAAACCTTCCCAATGAGAATCATTTGCTTCCTGACCTGCCAAAAGCGTTATTTTGTGCTTGCCAAAAGTTCTGTCGTAAGTCAGCAAATTTTTAATATTTGTAGAATACCAGTTTTGTCTTCTTACGTCCAAATCTGCCAATAAATTTACTTGGCTTCCCCATGCATACGATGGTCTGAAGTCATCATTCTCAGAAAACTCCGTATTTGCGGCAATTTCAATACGATACTTTAATCCTTTGAAGATATCTGCCTCAGCATAAACATTTCCTAAGAAATTTTTTCTAACCAATTTATTTTCCCTAGTTAACGCCTCAGCAACTGGATTATAATAGGTGACGCTTTGTTCAGAAGATGGCGGACCTGCAAATGAGCCATCAACATTTCTAACCGGAATATCAGGAGATTGCAATAATGTATTCGAAATTAATCCTGAATAACTTTGATTTACCGTAATTCTTTCATTTGTAATACCTCCTGTTAGATTTCCACCAATTCTTAACCAAGATTTAATTTTTGAATCCAAATTCAATCTAACCGTATATCTCTTTAACCCCGAATTGATAATCGTTCCTTCATTATCCAAGTAACTTCCAGACAAATAATAGCTTGTTCCATCTTTCGCACCAGAAAATGAAAGCTGATGACTGTTAGAAATAGCCGTTCTATATACTTCATCCTGCCAATTTGTGCCAGCTCCTAGCAATTCAGGATGAGAAAACTCCTGACGAGTCTGAAACCCCCATAATTTAGCCAAATTGGTTTTTAAAGTTGCGTATTCTGACAATGTCAAAACATCCAATTTATTGCTTATAGTTGCAAAAGAAGTGTAGTTCTCATACGATACTTTTCCGCCGCCTTTCTTACCCGATTTAGTCGTAATAATAATAACACCATTTGCACCGCGAGACCCATAAATTGCAGTTGCCGAAGCATCTTTCAAAATATCCATAGATTCAATATCATTTGGATTGATCATTGACAACGGACTCATAGCTGTATTACCACTTCCTCCAGAGGCAGAAAACCCGTCCTTACCTGCCAAGGTCTGCCCGCTCGTAGATTTACCAGTTGCATCTCCAGAAATTGGCACACCATCAATGACGTACAAAGGCTCATTTGTTCCTGTGATAGAAGTCGTTCCGCGAACTCTTACAGAAGCTGCACCACCCGGCTGGCCAGAGTTATTTGTTACCGAAACTCCCGCAGCCTTACCTTGAAGCATCTGATCGATAGAAACCTGCTTTAAGTTCTCAATATCTTTGGAGCGAACAGAAGATATTGCACCATTTACATCTTTCTTTTTCTGAGTTCCATATCCAATTACAACAACTTCTTTTAAGTCTTCTGAAGACGGTTTTAAAGAAATATTGATTTTAGTTTTGCCCGCAATGGCAATTTTTTGGGAATCAAAACCGATAAATGACACTACCAAAGTCCCATTTGAAGGGGCATCAATACTATATTTACCGTCAAAGTCTGAAGATGCGGTATTTTTAGATCCAACAACAGAAATGTTGGCTCCAGGAATTGTCATTCCTTTATCATCAGACACTACTCCTGTTATTTTAACCTGAGCAGTAATAAAATTACTAGTCAGCAGCAAGAATACAATCAAAGGAACCGCTCTGTGGTTAGCATTCCAATGAAGAAAGTGAGTCATTAGTTTTTTCATAATAATGTTTGGTTAGTTAAATTTGTTTATTGCATAATCTTAAAAGCAAATGCCAGGGTAATTTTTACTTTTAAATTATTTCAACAAATCTATAACAGCGAGAATTATCAAATCGATAATATTATATCATTTAATGATAATATTTTTACTATAGGCGATTAAAAAAACATATATAAAAATAAAATCGGTTAAAAATTAAATTATTCGCAATAACAATCCTCAAAAAGAACCTAAACAATGAATAAAAACCAATGAAATATCAAAAATCAAACGTTTTCGTTAAAAATAATATTTATTTGTGATAAAAAAGTATCACTATAAAATACGCTTCAGACCCGAAAATTCTTCACGATATTGACTTGGCGTACAATTTTTTGTCGCTTTAAAACTGCGATTGAAGTTTGCAATGTTATTAAAGCCAGATTTAAAAGCAACCTCAGAAACACTCATGTCTTTTTCTACCAGCCAACGTGCTGCGTAACCAATTCGGATATCATTTATATAATTGACGAAAGTTTTTCCTGTACGTTTTTTAATAAATCGATTAAAAGAAATGATGGACATGCTGGCTACATTTGCTGCATCTTCTAAAGTAATTTTCTCAGCGAAATTTTTCTGCACGTATTCGTAAACCAATTTCATTTTATCATAATCATCAAACGTATCATAGTCTACAGTATATGTAGAAAGTAAACGCTGATTTCTGGAATTAGCCAGATCATATAACAAAGAAGTAATCTCTAAGAAATAATCCATACCATCCAATTTAGAAAGCTTCACAAGCCTTGGCGTTAATTCTTCGGCTGTTTTTTTCGAAAACAAAATGCCGTGAATAGATCGGTTAAACATATCCCTGATCGGATTCATAATACGTCTTGCAAGCAAAGATTCATGAAATAAATCATTATGAAATTGTATCGTTATCTCGTGTATTTTTTTATTGGTGCATTTATTCAATTCCCAACCGTGATATAAATTCGGACCAATCAGAACCAATTCTACATTATCAATTTCTTCAATATTATCTCCTACAACCCTCTTTACCCCTTTTCCATTTAGAATAAAATTGATCTCAAATTCTGGATGATAATGCACCGGGAAATCAAAACTATCTTTTACGCGATCAAAAACCAAAAAGCTGTCACTAGCAGCAAGCGGCGCTATTTCTCTATAAAAATTTTTCGTAGTACTCATATTAAAAAGTATTTTTCAGAAAGGTGATATTCTATTTTTTGATTGCAATAATATGATATATAATTGATAAAATAATATTAATCACAGTTTAATCATCCGTTTATCTTTGAAAAATTAATTATCATATCTTTAAAAAGAATATTAATAATAAACATTAATCATTTTTAATCAAATAACTTTTTATAGTTTTAATAATGTTAAAGACAAATTGCTAAAGAATTTTAGAATAAAAAACTAACAGATTTTAAAATCATAAATATCATATCTTTAGCAGTTAGTGCCATTAACTATCAATAAATCGACAATGAAAAAACATTTTATCATGCTTCTAACGGCTGTTTTTGTAAGCACTTCATGCGAATCGCAAAAAAGCAACAGTAATACAATTTTGTCACTTTCAGATAAAAAAGCAACAGCTGAAACTCAATCACTTTATAAAAACTTAAATACATTATCTCAAAAAGGATTCTTATTTGGGCATCAAGACGATTTGGCTTATGGTGTAAAATGGAAATATGAAGACGGACGAAGCGATGTAAAAGATGTTGCAGGCGATTATCCAGCAGTTTATGGATGGGACATTGCAGGTTTAGAAAATGATAAACCTAATAATATTGACGGTGTTCCTTTCAATAAAATGAAACAATATATCATAGAGGCAAATGCACGTGGCGGAATTTCAACCATCAGCTGGCATTTTGACAATCCCGCAACAGGAAAAGATGCTTGGAATAATATTCCTAATTCTTTAAAAACCATTTTACCTGGAGCTCAAAATCATAAAAAATTCACTTCTTGGCTAGATAAAGCGGCAACTTTCTTTTTGTCATTAAAAGATAAAAACGGAAAAAACATCCCGATACTTTTTAGACCTTTTCACGAACTTACGGGCGGATGGTTTTGGTGGGGAAAAGGAAACTGCACTCCAGAAGAATTTAAAACCGCTTGGAAATTCACTTTCGATTATCTCCAGAAAAAAGGGGTTCACAACCTTATTTATGTATATAATACAAGCAGTTTCAGCAGTGAAGACGATTTCTTGGCCAATTATCCTGGAGATGAATATGCTGATATTTTAAGTTTTGACACTTATCAAAATAATGATGATTCGACTGGTGAGAAGTTTATCAGCGAAGTTCAAAAGCAATTTAAAATTTTAAACGAAATATCCCTTCAAAAAAGCAAACCAATGGCATTGGCTGAAGCTGGTTATGAAGCCATTCCAGATTCAAAATGGTGGACAGGCACTTTATTGAAAGCAATCGGAGACTATAAAATTTCTTATGTTTTAATGTGGAGAAACCATGGCTGGCAGGAAAAAGAACAAAAAATGCATTATTATGCTCCATTTTCTGGTCAAGTAAGCGAGAAAGATTTTGTTGATTTTTATAATCTAGATCAGACTATATTTGAGAAAGACATTCCGAAAAAATTAAAATAACTGCCCCAAAACAAATTACAACCTTAAAAAATAACCAATGCACGACAAAATTAGTTTAAAAGAAAAAATCGGTTACGGACTAGGAGATGCTGCTTCATCTATGTTCTGGAAAATTTTCAGCATGTATCTTCTCTTTTTCTACACCGACGTTTTCGGATTAGCGCCTGCCGTAGTGGGAACCATGTTTTTAATCACTAGAATCTGGGACTCTTGCTTTGACCCGATTGTTGGAATTCTAGCCGACAGAACCAAAAGCAAATGGGGAAAATTCAGACCTTATCTTCTTTGGGTTGCCATACCTTTTGCCGTAATTGGAGTTTTAACTTTCTATACTCCAGATTTTGACGAAAAAGGAAAAATCATCTATGCCTATGTGACGTATTCTTTAATGATGATGATTTATTCTTTAATCAATGTTCCGTACGCATCACTTTTGGGCGTAATGTCTTCTGATAGAAAAGAAAGAAATACGCTTTCATCTTATCGAATGGTTTTTGCTTTTGGAGGAAGTCTTTTGGCACTTTGGTTGATTGAACCTTTGGTAAACTACTTTGGTGGAAATCTAAATTCTAAAAGTGGCTGGCTGGCAACAATCGCAGTTTTCGGATTAATCACAACCATATTTTTTTGGGCTTGTTTTGCATTCACTAAAGAAAGAATAAAACCTATTGCAGACGAACAAAATAACCTAAAAGAAGATTTAAAAGATCTTCTAAAAAATAAGCCTTGGTGGATTTTACTCGGAGCGGGGATTGGAGCTTTGGTATTTAATTCCATTCGCGACGGAGCTGCTGTTTATTATTTCAAATATTATGTCAGCAGTTCTATCAATTTTGATTTTTCATTTTTCGGAACCGATTTTCATATGACACCAACCTCAATCTACTTGGTTTTAGGACAAGCTGCAAACATCATCGGAGTTATTATAGCTACGCCAATTGCGAATAAAATTGGGAAAAAGAAAACCTTTTTTGGAGCAATGGCTTTAGCTGCAATCTTAAGCCTTATTTTCTATTTATTCGGAAAAAAAGATATTTTCTTAATCATGAGTTTCCAAGTTTTAATCAGTATTTGTGCAGGCTGTATTTTTCCGTTAATCTGGTCAATGTACGCTGATAGCGCCGATTATTCAGAATGGAAACAAGGACGTAGAGCTACAGGACTAGTATTCTCGGCTTCATCCATGTCACAAAAATTTGGCTGGACCATTGGCGGCGCTGGAGCGGGCTGGCTTTTAGGCTACTTTGGTTTTCAGGCCAATGTCGAGCAGACTGCGACAGCTCAAAACGGAATTCAATTAATGTTAAGCATACTGCCAGCAATTGCGGCCGCAATCTCGGTAGCTTTTATAGCATTTTACCCTTTATCAGAAGAAAAATTACAGATTATAGAACAGGATTTAAACGAAAAGAGAGATCAAAATCAATAAAAAACCAAAGACAAAGCAATCAATTTATGACAACAATAACATCTTCAGTCCATTTTCAAGAAAGAAAATCGGCATTAGAAAAAGAACATAAAGTACTTATTGAACAAAAAAACGAACCACAGGAAATTGTTGGAAATGGCATTTATGACCGCTACAAAAATCCTGTTGTTACGGCTGCCCATATTCCGTTAAACTGGCGTTTTGATTTTAATGAAAAAACAAATCCGTTTTTACAAGAAAGAATCGGTATTAATGCTGCTTTCAACGCTGGAGCAATGAAATGGAATGGAAAATATCTTTTGGCTGTTCGTGTTGAAGGAATAGACAGAAAATCATTTTTTGCCATTGCCGAAAGTCCAAACGGGATCGACAATTTCAAATTTTGGGACAAACCTTGTGTGATTCCGCAAACAGAAGATCCAGATACAAATGTGTATGACATGCGTCTGATTAATCACGAAGATGGTTATGTATATGGCATTTTTTGTACCGAAAGAAAAGATCCAAATGCTCCAAAAGGCGATACAAGTTCGGCTGTTGCTAATGCAGGAATTGTTCGATCTAAAGATTTAGTAAACTGGGAAAGATTGCCTGATTTGATTTCAAATACTGGCCAGCAGCGAAATGTAGTGTTGCATCCGGAATTTGTAAACGGAAAATACGCTTTGTACACGCGTCCACAAGATGGTTTTATTGATGTTGGATCTGGAGGCGGAATCGGTTTAGGATATGTTGAAGACATGAAAAACCCAGTTGTTAAAGACGAGAAAATCATTTTCGGAAAACAGTATCACACCATTTACGAGCTGAAAAACGGCTTAGGACCAGCGCCAATCAAA